>Ga0210390_10000016_pt1 | contig 210704 bp, 214 predicted proteins | sample IncBWH11OmetaG_FD_161050 | JGI IMG/M metagenome (GOLD analysis project Ga0210390, IMG submission 161050) | Forest soil microbial communities from Barre Woods Harvard Forest LTER site, Petersham, Massachusetts, United States - Inc-BW-H-11-O ... | reverse complement strand
TGTGTCGGTCATGAACCGGGCGGCCACGCAGGACCTGCGCGCGGTCAAGGTGTGGCCGGTGATAGAGCAGGTTCTCGCCGGTGGCCCAGCACCGAGCAAACTCGCCGAACGGGCGGCCGACATCGTGACGGAATGGACTGCGCACGGCGCGAGCCTGTTCGGGGTGAACCAACCGAAGGAACCGGGCGCGGCGATCATGGACGCGGTGTGGACGCCGATCGCCGAAGCGGTACTCGGCCCGGTCCTCGGAGAACTGCTGCCCGAATTCGAGTCGATCGAAGCACCCGACAACCCGCCGAACTCGGGAGGATCGTCCTTCGACGGCGGCTGGTACGGGTATGTGTACAAGGACCTGCGCTCCGAGCTGGGTCTGCCGGTCGCCCAGCCGTACAGCCGCCACTATTGCGGCGACGGCAGCCTGGAAGCGTGCCGGGCATCGCTGTGGGCGGTGATCCAGAAAGCCGTAGAACAGCTCTCCGCCTCCCAGGGCTCTGAACCGGAGGCGTGGCGGGCAGAAGAGGTTCGGATCGACTTCCCGCCGGGGCTGATCCAGAACTACACGATGAGCTGGACCAACCGCTCGACCTACCAGCAGGTCATCGAATTCACCGAACACGACGAAGAATAGGCGCGAGCTGGACGGACGCCGCGGTGGGGCTCCCGCGCGACGGCGATCAGCCGGGCGTGAGGGCCTGCCGGCGGGCGCCTCGCTGAATGCGCACGAACCACGCGATTCCGGCCAGGCACAGGATGCTCGCAACGTAGAAGTTAACCCGCAGCCCGAAGATGTGGTGGGCGGGGTCGACGCGCAGCAGCTCCTCGCCGATGCGTGCGAAGGAGTAGCCGGCGACATACAGCGCGAACAGACCAGGAGGCCTGATGCTCTTGCGTCGCCCCAGCCACACCAGCGCTCCCGCCAACAGGAGGTTCCAGATCAGCTCGTACAGGAACGTCGGCTGAAAGGTGGCGTACTGCGCATAGCCGACCGGGCGGTGCGCGGCTGAGATTTCGAGCGCCCACGGCAGGGTGCTCGGCCTGCCGAAGAGCTCCTGGTTGAAGTAGTTGCCGACGCGCCCGAACGCCTGTGCCACGAGCAGCGCCGGCGCGGCGGCGTCCATGAACAGTGGCACGTCGGCGTGATGGCGGCGCAGCACCCAGATGCCGGCGAGCGTGCCGAGGGCGATGCCGCCCCAGATGCCCAGCCCGCCCTTCCAGATGGCGAACGGCCCCCACCAGTGCGGCGGTATTTCGTTCCAGCTGGTCGCCAGGAAGTACAGCCGCCCGCCGATCACTCCCGCGGGGAAGCCCCACAGCGCGACGTCGTAGACGAGCTCGCGCTTGCCGCCGAGCGCCTCCCAGCGGCGTGAGGTGATCAGCACGGCGGCGGTCACGGCGAGGACGTAGCACAGCCCGTAGAAGTGGATGAACAGCGGCCCCAGGTAGAACCCGTTGCTCGACGGGCTCGGCAGAAATGCGATGGGCAGGTGGGTCATCGTCGCTGGGCCGGCTCGAGCGCCGGGCGGCCCGCCAACTCGGCGGCGCTCAACGCAGGCGCCCGCAGCGCCGTACGCGAGCCCGCCAGGGCAGCGGCGCGTCGTCGTGTCCCACGAGCTCGGGCTCCTGCTCCCATAGTAGATCGAGGCTCGCGAGTACCGCCTCGCGCTCGGCGTCGGACATGATCGCGAGGCTGCTGCGCGAGCTCGCGAGGTCCCGCAGGCTCGCGCGGTCGATGCGCTGGCGGTGCGGGAACTCGCGATCCTCGACCTCGGCGAAAAGCTCACCCAGGTCTTCGCCCGAGGGCCAGTGGCCAGGTTTCTCGATCGCCGGCGGCCCAAGGATCTCGCGCACGTGCGCCACCCACGCCAGCGATGTGTCAAAGCCGTTGCCGAGCAGCCCGAGCACGCCGGGTGGGCGCAGGACCCGCACGATCTCGGCGAGGGCGACGCCCTGGTCGAACCAGTGAAACGCGGCTCCGACGGCGACGGCGTCCACGCTGCCGTCCGCCAGCGGCAGCCGCTCGGCCGAGCCGGCGAGCGCGTGCGCCGCGGGCAGGCTGGAGGTGAGGATCGCGCGCATCTCGGCGAGCGGCTCGACGGCGATCACGCGATGGCCGGCGTCGAGCAGCGCAGCTGTCAGCTTGCCGGTACCGGCACCCAGGTCGAGCACGTCGAGGGGATCCGCGCCGAGCAGCCATTCGATCGCCTCGCGCGGGTAGCCCGGGCGGCCACGGTCATACGAGCCCGCCACCCGCGCGAAGGAGCTGGCACGCTCGGCCCGGCTGGCGGCGGGTGCGTCGGCGTCTGCTGTCACCGCTAGATCAGTAGCAGCCCGCGCCGGGCGGCGCGCCGGCGAGTCCTGGCTGGTATGAGAATCTCACGGCCGATCCCGACGCCGAGATTCCGGTCGTGGTGCTCACCCGCCGCCAGGTCCAGTAGTAGAATCTTCGCGCCGAAGGCTCAACGTACTCCCAAGGAGGACCGCAGGTGGAGCAGACAGACAAAAAGCGCAGCTTCGCGGCGGGTGCCGCCGAGACCTCACCGCTGCTCGTCGGGGTGGTCGGGATCTCGATCCCCGTCGGTCTGATCGCGCTGGCGTGTGTCGAGGAAAGCGTGGTCGCCCTGGTGTTCGCCGTCCTGGCGATGTTCGCCGTCGGCGCCACGACGTTGGGCTTCGTGTTGCGACTCGCCAGCGACGAGCCTGAGGTCGAGGGCGCGGAGTAGGGCAGACTAGCCCTAGCTAAGTCCTGCTACGATCGCGGTATGGCCCGCGTGGGAATGCATGAAGCCAAGACCCATCTGTCGAGGCTCGTGGAGCGTGCCGAGGCGGGTGAGGATGTTGTCATTCAGCGCAACGGCAAGCCCGTGGTGAGGTTGGTGCCAGTAGTCGAGGAGTCACAATCGCTGGCGTCGGTGCGCGGCGCATGGCGTGGCCATATGCGCATGGCCGAGGACTTCGACGAGCTTCCCGAGGACATCGCAGAGGCGTTTGGCGCCCGGTGAGGCTATTGGCCGACACCCACGCGGCTCTCTGGCTGCTGGGCGAAGACGAACGACTGAGTCGGCGCGCCGACGAGCTGCTCACCGATGAGTCCAATGAGGTTCTCCTCAGCGCGGCGGTGGTTTGGGAGGTCGCAATCATGCGTTCACTCGGCAAGCTCGACGCGCCCGACGGGTTCTCGAGGCAGTTGTTGGATGCCGGTGCTGTACCCCTGGCGATCAGTATCGACCACGCAAGGGCGGTCCGCTCGCTGCCTTGGCACCATCGCGACCCATTCGACCGGCTGTTGGTTGCGCAAGCGTCACTCGAGAACGCGATCCTCATCTCGAGCGACGAGAGATTGCGCGCTTATGATGTGCGAGTCGACTGGTAGGCGTCCTTACGGAGCGCCGGGGCTGGACGGCCCGAACAGCCCCGGTCCGCCCGGACCGCCACCGCCGGGGAACCCGCGTTCGGCGGCGTGCAACCGCCCCTCCCACACCGCTTTCGCGCCGAGGTCGCCGGTCCTGAAGACCATGTAGCCGGCGACGAGCGACAGCACCACGAGCGCCACGCGCAGCGCTGCGACGATCGGCTTCGGCGACAGCAGACGGTCGACGATGTCAAGGCCTGTCGGCATGCCGCCGGAGATCCGCTGCGCGGCGAACGTGAGGATCAGCGTTGCGGTGAAGAGCACGTAGATGACGGCGAGGATGTGCGCGGCCTGCGAATGTTCGGAGATCAGTTGCGCGGCCTGGCCCCGCAGGTGCAACGCCGCGCGAAGCGCCGCTCCGGCCTGCATCGTGAGGAAGATCGAGCTCATCGCGACGATCGACACCAACGCCAGCGCGATCCCGTAGCGCGAGAGCCACTCCCGCTTGAACGTGACGACGATCGCGGCCACGATCGTCGTCGGGATCAGCACCACCGGCACGTGGACGAACAGCGGATGGGCGGGCAGGCCGCTGTAGATCGTGGTGATGCGGATCGGCAGCGTCAGGAAGCCGAGGAACGCGAGGAGCGTGAGGACGAACTCGGCACGCCGCCAGTCGACTCCGGGACGGCCACCAGGCGCGATGCTCTCGGTGCTCATTCGGTGGGGAGGGTATAAGGGGAGGTAAGGGGTCGCTAAAGCCCAGACGCGCCCGGGCCGATTCGAACGAAGCGGCGCGGCGGGTGGGGAGGAGTCCTGGGACCGTGCGTCGCTGGATACGAGACGGTCGTCTGCGGGCAGAGACGCCGCAGCGCCGGCGCTTGATCGCCCCGGGCGCCCTCGATGATGTGCGGAACGAGATCTATCCGATGCTGCCGTCGCCGCCGGAGTGGTGGAAAGCTGGAGGACGGCACGCCCGCGCCGAACTGGGTCGCGGCTGTGGCTCTATCTCGGCTCGGACGCTGAACGAGGATCAGCGCGTCGATGGCGAAGGCTCGACAGCCGTGCGTTGCATCCGAGCCGACGGCCATGCTGAGCAGTCGTGGCGGACGAAGCCCTCGCAGGCGAGACGACGGACCCCGACGGCAAGCGGATCGTTCTGCTTGATGCTGTCTGGCGCGAGAAGATCGTCCGCGACCACCCAGAGATGACCGCGCATTTGGCGGCCGTCCTGGGAGCCGCGAACACACCCGATCACGTTGCGCCCGACCCCGTGTTCGGGGAACGCACTCGATACTACGTGCGAGGAGCCGGCCCGAGCCAGTGGCTGCTGGTCGTCGTAAGCTATGAGCAGACGCCAGCGCGGATAGTTTCCGCATTCGCCAATCGGAAGGACCCCAAGTCATGGAGCGCGTAAACATCACGATCGGGCCTTTGAGCTTCGATCACGCCGACTACGACGCCGACAACGATGTGCTCTACCTGCATATCGGTGCGCCTGAGCCCGCCGAGGGTGAGGAGACGCCCGAGGGTCACGTCATCCGCTACGCGCCTGGGTCTAGCCGTGTGGTCGGATTGACGGTGCTCGGCGCGCGAAAGGTCTTGGAGCAAGACGGGCGCCTTGCGGTCACGGTTCCCGAGACCGTGGAGACCACCGCGGAGCAGCTCGCCCCCGCTCTCGCTGCTGTTTAGCGGTCTGCGGGCTGTGCAGCCCGATCGGGCAGCCGCGATACGCACACCGGCCCCGCCACGATCTAGATAAGCCAGACGACGACATCAAGCGTTTCCTCGTGACTCGCGACGTAGCGCGCCACGAGACGATCGTCGTGGAATTGGCAGACGGGCGCTCGCACGGGCGACCTCTCGCCACGACTGCCGATCACGTCTGAGCCCAAACCCCGCTCCAGCAAAGGCATTCCAACCACGCGCCCGGCAAGATTCGAACTTGCGACCTCTCGCTCCGGAGGCGAGCGCTCTATCCACTGAGCTACGGGCGCAGACGACACCGCACCAACGGCATCCCCGACCCAGGGAGCTTACCGCCGCCGGGCTCGCCTGACCAACCGCGCCGCCCGCCCCGTCGCTACCGTAGCCCCCATGGATCTGTCGATCTTCCTGGCAGGCACCGCCGGCTCGGTGCCGAGCGCCCGGCGCGGGCTGCCGGCGGTGCTCGTGCGCCGTGGCGGTGATCGCATGCTGTTCGACTGCGGTGAAGGCACGCAGCGCCAGCTGCTGCGCTCGGTCGGGCTGCTGGACCTGGACAGCGTGTTCATCACGCACTTCCACGCCGACCACTGGCTGGGGCTGCCGGGGATGTTGAAGTCGTTCGCGCTGCGCGAGCGCAGCGAGCCGCTGAGCGTTTACGGGCCGGCGGGTCTCGCGGATCTGATGAAGGCGATGCGCGTCGTCTACGGCCGCCTGCCGTACGAGCTGAGCATCGTCGAGCTGGCGCCCGCGCAGACGGTCCAGCGCGACGGCTATATCGTGGCTGCCATCCCCGTCTCGCACAAGGGCGCCGCGTCGTTCGGCTACGTGCTCGTCGAGGAGCCCAGGCCCGGCCACCTCGACCCGCATCTGGCGGAGGAGCTGGGCGTCAGGCCGGGCCCCGACTTCGGTCGCCTGCAGCGGGGGGAGACCGTCGACGGCGTGAGGCCCGAGCAGGTGATGGGGTCGAGCAGGGAGGGGCGCAAGATCGTCATCTCCGGCGACACCTCGCCGTGCGAGGCGCTCGCCATCGCCGCCCACCAGGCGGACGTGCTCGTGCACGAGGCGACGTTCGTCGAGGAGGAGGCCGAGCGCGCTCGACAGACCTTCCACAGCACCGCGCGTCAGGCCGCGCAGCTCGCGCGCGACGCGGACGTGCGGCTGCTGGTGCTCACGCACTTCTCCAGCCGCTACGCCGGCGGCGAGCTGCGCGACGAGGCGCGCGCCGTGTTCCCCGCCACCGAGGCCGCCCGCGACTTCGACACGATCGACGTGCCGTTCCCCGAGCGCGGCGTCGCGACGCTCGAGCGCTGGTCTGAGCGACTCGCGCGCGAGCGCGCGCTCGCGGAGCAGCAGGCGCCGTCGTCGGCGTCGCCCCCGCGGGCCGCGTCGTCACCGCAGGAGGCCTCCTCCCTCCAGGGGGCATCCGAGCCCGTCGCATCCCCCTGATACATTCCACTCTGCTCCTTTAACCCGGTCCAGAGAGGCCAGGAAGGAAAACGATGGCGGCTGATCACAAGGTGGTCCTCCATGAGGAGGAAATCGGGCGGGCGCTCACGCGCATCGCGCACGAGATCCTCGAGCGCAACACCGGAGAGCCGGCGCCCGCTCTTGTCGGCATCCACCGTCGCGGAGCGTTTCTCGCGCAGCGGCTGCACGAGCTGCTGGAGCAGCTGCTCGGCGCGGACGTGCCGCTCGGCGATCTCGACATCGGCTTCTACCGCGACGACGTCGCCACGCGCCCCGACGCGCCGGTGCTGCACGCGTCGCACGTCGACTTCGACGTCAGCGGGCTGACGGTCGTGATCGTCGACGACGTGCTGTTCACCGGGCGCACCGTGCGCGCCGCGATCGAGGCGCTGTTCGACTACGGCCGCCCGCAGCGCGTGCAGCTGGCGGTGCTCGTCGACCGCGGCCACCGCGAGCTGCCCATCCGCCCGGACTACGTCGGCAAGAACCTGCCCACGTCCAGATCCGAGCACGTGCACGTGCGCCTGCACGAGTTGGACGGGCTCGACGAGGTCGCGATAGCCGCCGGCGGGCGCGCGCCCGCCGCGGAGGTCGGGGCATGAACCACCTGATCTCCATCGAGGATCTCGACCGCGCCGACATCGAGCGCATCGTCGCGCAGGCGGAGCGCTTCGCGGAGGTGGCGGACAGGGAGATCAAGAAGGTGCCGACGCTGCGCGGGCGGATGGTGCTGAACCTGTTCTACGAGGCGTCCACGCGCACGCGCAGCTCGTTCGAGCTCGCCGCCAAGCGGCTGTCAGCGGACGTGGTCAACTTCGCCGCCAGCGGCTCGAGCGTGGAGAAGGGCGAGTCGCTGAAGGACACCGTGCTCACGCTCAGCGCGCACAAGCCCGACGCGATCGTCCTGCGCACCCCGTGGGCGGGCGCCTCGGAGCTGGTCGCCAAATGGTGTAGCGCGGCGATCGTCAACGCCGGCGACGGCAAGCACGAGCACCCCACGCAGGCGCTGCTCGACGTGTACACGCTGCGCCAGCACGTGGGCGCGATCGACGACGCGTCGATCTGGATCGTCGGCGACGTCATGCACTCGCGCGTGGCGCGCTCGAACATCCTCGCCTTCCAGCGCATGGGCGCAAGGGTGACCGTCGCCGGCCCGCCCACGCTGATACCGCGGGGCATCGAGCAGCTCGGCTGCGACGTGCGCTACACGCTCGACGAGCTGCGCTCCGCGGACATCGTGTACGCGCTGCGGATGCAGCGCGAGCGCATGAGCGAGACGTGGGTGCCGTCGCTGCGCGAGTACGCGTCCTGGTATCAGATCAACGGCCGGCGGTTGACGCCGCGTCAGATCCTGATGCACCCCGGTCCGGTCAACCGCGGCGTGGAGCTCTCGGGAGAGGTCGTCGACTCTCCGCAGGCGGTCATCACCGCGCAGGTGGAAGCGGGCGTGGTCGTGCGCATGGCCGTGCTGTTCGAGCTGCTGGCCGGCGCCAGAGAGCAGCGCTCGCTCGCCGCCGTGGGCGGGGCCGGCGGCGGGAGTGGGGTCGCGTGAGCGCCGCCGCGTCCTCCTTCGCCGATGATGCCTCCCCGCTGGTCGGCGCCAGCCAGCCGCCCGCCGAGCTGCTGCTGCGCGACGTGCGCGTGCTCGACCCGCGCGCGGCGCTCGACGCGCGCCTTGACGTGCGCGTGCGCGACGGACGCATTGCCGAGCTCGGCGAGCCAGGGACGCTGGAGGCGGGGGACGGGGAGGAGCTGGTCGATGGCTACGGGCGCCTGCGCCTGCTGCCGGCGTTCTTCGACCCGCACGTGCACCTGCGCACGCCCGGGCAGGAGCACAAGGAGGACCTCGAAACTGGCACCCGCGCGGCGGCGGCGGGGGGATTCGGCGCGGTCATCGCGATGCCCAACACCGACCCGGTGCTCGACTCGGCGCCGCTGCTGCGCTCGCTGCGCGACGCCGCCGCGCGCGAGGCGCGCGTGCCCGTCGGCTTCCTGCCGGCGATCACGCGCAGCCTGCAGGGCGAGCAGCTGACGGAGATGGCAGAGCTGAGGCTCCAGGGCGCGCTCGGCTTCAGCGACGACGGCAAGCCCGTGCGCAGCGCGGGCATGCTGCGCAAGGCGCTGCAGTACCAGCGCCTGTGCGGCGGCGTGCTGGCCCTGCACGAGGAGGACCCCACGCTCTCGCGCGGCGGCTCCATGCACGAGGGCGCGGTCAGCGCCGCGCTGGGGATCGCCGGCATCCCCACGATCGCGGAGTCCACGATGGTCGCGCGCGACGCCGCCCTCGCCGGCTACGAGGACGCGCGCGTGCACTTCCAGCATCTGTCCTGCGCCGCCTCCGTGGAGGCCGTCGCCGACGCCAAGGCGCGCGGCTGGAGGGTCAGCGCGGAGGTGAGCCCCCACCACCTGCTGCTCACCGAGGAGGACGTGCGCGGGATGGACACGCGCATGAAGATGCACCCGCCGCTGACCACCGACGCCGACCGCCTGGCGCTGATCGACGGGCTGCGCGCGGGCACCATCGACTGCGTCGCCACCGACCACGCGCCGCACGCGCGCGACGAGAAGGAGGTGCCGTTCGAGCAGGCGCCGATGGGCACCACCGGCCTGGAGACCGCGTTCGCGGCGTTGCACACGGGCCTGGTGCTCACGGGCGCGCTCGATCTCGCGGCGCTCGTTTTGAGGATGACCGCCGGGGCAGCGTTGTTCGGTCTCCCCGCTCCGCTGATCGCAGTCGGCGAGCGCGCCAACCTGACGCTCGTGGACCTCGCCGGCGAGTGGGTCGCCGGCGAGCACGGCTGGGAGAGCCGCTCGGAGAACTGCTGCTTCGCCGGCCGGCGGCTGCGGGGGCGCGTGCTGCTGACGCTCGCCGCCGGCGGCGTCGCCCACCGCGACCGCGCGCTGGCGATGGTGGAGGCATGATGGGCCTGCTCTCGCGCGACCGCGCCGCGCTGGTCGTCGTCGACGTGCAGGAGGGCTTTCGCTCCTACGCCGCGTTCGCAGGCGTCGCCGGCGCGTGCGCCAAGCTCGTGCAGGCCGCGCGCATCCTCGGCGTTCCCATCGTCGTCAGCGAGCAGTACCCCAAGGGGCTCGGCCACACCGCCCCCGAGGTCGGCCTGCAGGACGAGTCGCCGATCGAGAAGACCGTGTTCTCCGCCGTGCGCGCCGACGGCTTCGATCTTCACAACGCCGAGCAGGCGATCGTGTGCGGCATCGAGGCGCACGTGTGCGTCAGCCAGACCGTCCACGACCTGCTCGACGACGGCGTCGAGGTGCACGTGCCCGCCGACGCCGTCGGCTCGCGCCACGAGCTCGACTACCAGCGCGGGCTCGAGCGCATGGAGCTCGCCGGCGCCGTCGTCGGCACCGTCGAGGCCGCCCTGTTCGAGCTGCTCGAGCGCGCCGGCACGCCCGAGTTCAAGGCCGTGCAGAAGTTGATTTTGTGAGCGACGCGACGGCATACGTACTGCTGGAGGACGGCACGCGCTTCGACGGCGAGGCATGCGGCGCGGCATCGTCCCCGGAGGGGGACGGTCACGCGGTCGGCGAGATCGTGTTCACCACGGGCATGTCCGGCTACCAGGAGTCGATGACCGACCCGTCGTTCGCGGGACAGCTGATCGCCTACACCTACCCGCACGTCGGCAACTACGGCGCCAGCTCGCAGGCGATGGAGTCCGAGCGCGCGTGGGCGCGCGCGGCGATCATGCGCGAGGCGTGCAACCGCGAGGACGCTCCCAGCGCCGAGCGCGGCTGGCTGGACTGGCTGCGCGACTGCGGCGTGCAGGCCATCAGCGGCGTCGACACGCGCACGCTGGTCATGCACATCCGCGAGGCCGGCGCCATGCGCGGGGGCGTGTTCCCCGCGGCGATGTCCGAGGCGCACGCGCGTGAGCTGATCGACGCCGAGCCGCCGATGGCCGGGCAGGATCTCGCCCAGCTCGTCACGCCGGCGCACGTCAGCCGCCACGGCTACGGCGATGGCGGCGACCCGGCGGGGCGGTCAGGCGGCGGCGACGGCCCGCGCATCGCCGTCATTGACACGGGCATCAAGGCGTCGATGGTGCGCGAGCTCGTCGCGCGCGGCGCGCGCGTGTCGCTGCACCCGTGCACCGCCAGCGCCGAGGAGCTGCTCGCCGAGGACCCCGACGCCGTCTTCCTCTCCAACGGGCCGGGCGACCCCGCCGCGCTGTCCTACATCGTCGACACGGTGCGCGCGATCGTCGGCAAGAAGCCCGTGTGGGGCATCTGCCTCGGGCACCAGCTGCTGTGCCGCGCCGTCGGTCTGGAGACCTTCAAGCTGCCGTTCGGCCACCACGGCGCCAACCACCCCGTGCGCGACCTGCAGACCGGGCGCGTGGAGATCACCTCGCAGAACCACGGCTTCGCCGCGCTCGGACCCGGCGGCGCGCGCACGATCGACAGCGACGAGCCCGTGCGCTGGGACACCGACTTCGGCGCCGCGCAGCTCTCGCACGTCAACCTGTATGACCGCACCGTCGAGGGCCTGGAGCTGCTGGAGGTCCCCGGCGGCACCGTCCAGTACCACCCCGAGGCCGGCCCCGGCCCGCACGACAGCCTGTACCTGTTCGACCGCTTCCTGGAGCGCATCGCGCAGGCCGTCTGATGCCCCGCCGCGACGACATCCACAAGATCCTGATCCTCGGCTCGGGGCCGATCGTGATCGGGCAGGCCGCCGAGTTCGACTACTCCGGCGTGCAGGCGTGCAAGGTGCTGCGCGAGGAGGGCTACGAGGTCGTGCTCGTCAACTCCAACCCCGCCACGATCATGACCGACCCGGAGTTCGCCGACGCCACGTACATCGAGCCGCTGCTCGCGGGCCCCGTCGCGCAGGTGATCGAGCGCGAGCGCCCCGACGCGCTGCTCGGCACGCTCGGCGGGCAGACCGCGCTGAACCTGTCAAAGGAGCTGCACGACGACGGCACCCTTGAGCGCTACGGCGTCGAGCTGATCGGCGCCAACTACGACGCCATCGCGTGCGCCGAGGACCGCGACCTCTTCCGCGAGGCGATGGCCAAGGCCGGGCTGCGCATGCCCAACAGCGAGATCGTCACCAGCCTCGACGAGGCCCGCGCGGCGATGACGGGGGCCAACGGCCAGAAGGGCTCGCTGGGGCTGCCATGCGTGGTCCGCCCCGCCTTCACGCTCGGCGGGCGGGGCGGGGGGATCGCCTATACCGAGGAGGAGTTCGAGCGCATCGTCGCGCACGGCCTGGAGGCCTCGCCGATCGGGCAGGTGCTGCTCGACGAGTCGGTCATCGGCTGGGGCGAGTTCGAGCTGGAGGTCATGCGAGACCACGCCGACAACGTCGTCATCGTCTGCTCGATCGAGAACGTCGACCCGATGGGCGTGCACACGGGAGACTCCGTCACCGTCGCGCCCCAGCAGACGCTCACCGATCACCTCTACCAGCAGCTGCGCGACCAGGCGATCGCCGTCATCCGCGCCGTCGGCGTCGAGACGGGCGGCTCCAACGTGCAGTTCGCGGTCAACCCCGACACCGACGAGATCCTCGTCATCGAGATGAACCCGCGCGTGTCCCGGTCGAGCGCGCTCGCCTCCAAGGCCACCGGCTTCCCCATCGCCAAGATCGCCGCGCGCCTGGCCGTCGGCTATCGCCTCGACGAGATCGACAACGACATCACCGGCGTCACGCCCGCGTGCTTCGAGCCGACCATCGACTACGTCGTCGTCAAGTGGCCGCGCTTCGCCTTCGAGAAGTTCCCCAGCACCGATCCCACGCTCACCACGCACATGAAGTCCGTCGGCGAGGCGATGGCGATCGGGCGCACCTTCCAGCAGGCGTTCGCCAAGGCGCTGCGCTCGCGCGAGCTCGACAAGACGCCGTCGCTGGCCGGCGTGCCCGACGAGCAGCTGCTCGAGAGCCTGCGCACGCCCACCGCCGCGCGCTTCGAGACCGTGCTCGAGCTGCTGCGGCGCGGCGCGAGCATCGACGCCGTGCACGAGCCCACGCGCATCGACCCGTGGTTCCTGCGCGAGCTGCGCCAGCTTGCCCTCGAACCCGACGCGCCGTTCGCCGGCGAGCGCTCGTTCCGCTCCGTCGACACCTGCGCCGCCGAGTTCCCCGCACGCACCCCCTACTACTACTCCGGCTGGGAGCGCACGCGCGCGAATGAGGTCCGAAGGGGGGAGCGCGAGTCGGTCGTCATCCTCGGCTCCGGGCCCAACCGCATCGGCCAGGGCATCGAGTTCGACTACTGCTGCGTGCACGCAGCCATGACCGTGCGCGCGTCCGGGCGCGACGCGGTCATGATCAACTGCAACCCCGAGACCGTCTCCACCGACTACGACACCTCCGACCGCCTGTACTTCGAGCCGCTCACGCTCGAGGATGTGCTCGCCGTCGTCGACGTCGAGAAGCCGCTGGGGGTGATCGTCCAGTTCGGCGGGCAGACCCCCCTGAAGCTCGCCGCCGGGCTCGTCGACGCCGGCGTGCCGCTGCTCGGCACCAGCGTCGACGCCATCGACCTCGCCGAGGACCGCGCGCGCTTCGGCGCGCTGCTCGACTCCCTCGGCTACAAGGCGCCGCCGTACGCCACCGCCGGCTCCTTGCAGGAGGCGCTCAGGTGCGCCGACCTCGTCGGCTTCCCGCTGATCGTGCGCCCCTCCTACGTGCTCGGCGGGCGCGCCATGGAGATCGTCTACGCCCACGACGGCCTCGCCGACTACCTGCGCCGGGAGGTGCTCGGCGCCGCCTGCGCCCACGACGCCGACCCGAGCAGGAGCCCGGAGGGCTCTCCATCGATCTTCCTCGATCGTTTTCTCGAGGACGCCACGGAGGTCGACGTCGACGCCCTGTGCGACGGCTCCGACGTGTGGATCGGCGGGATCATGCAGCACGTCGAGGAGGCCGGCATCCACTCCGGCGACAGCGCCTGCGTGCTGCCGCCGCACTCGCTCGGCGAGGACATGCTCGAGCAGATCCGCGCCGCCACGCGCGACATCGCCCTCGCCATCGGCGTCGTCGGGCTGATCAACGTGCAGTACGCCATCGCCGCCGGCGAGCTGTACGTGATCGAGGCCAACCCGCGCGCGTCGCGCACCGTCCCGTTCGTGTCCAAGGCCGTCGGGCTGCCGCTCGCCAAGCTCGCCTGCCGGATCATGCTCGGCGAGCGCATCGCCGATCTCGGCCTGCCCGCCGCGCGTCAGGGCTTGGGCTTCGGCGATCACGTCTCCGTCAAGGAGGCCGTGCTGCCGTTCGACCGCTTCGAGGGCTCCGACGCGCTGCTCGGCCCCGAGATGCGCTCCACCGGAGAGGTCATGGGCATCGCCCGCGACTTCCCCACCGCCTTCGCCAAGGCGCAGGCAGCCGCCGGCGTGCCGCTGCCCCAGCGGGGAACCGTCTTCATCACCGTCACCGACTCCGACAAGACCGGCGCCTTCGCCATCGCCCAGAGCCTGCACGAATGCGGCTTTCGCATCGTCGCCACGCGCGGCACCGCCGAGGCCATCGCCCGCATGGGCGTGCCCGCGCTCGCCATCAACAAGATCGCCGAGGGCTCGCCGCACGTGCTCGACTGGATCGAGCGCCGCGACGTCGACCTCGTCGTCAACACCCCCACCGGCGTCGGCGCGCGCAGCGACGGCTACGAGATCCGCCGCGCCGCCGTCGCGCACGGCATCCCCTGCCTCACCACGCTCGCCGCAGGCATCTCCGCCGCCCGCGCCATCGCCAGCGCTCACCGCAACGGCGGGGTGGGCGGGATTCCAGTCCTCTGCCTGCAGGAGCTGCACGGCCAAAGGGTCGCGTGAGCGAGGCCCTCTTCGGCCGTCGCCTGCTGACGGTCACCGGCAACGACCAGCTCGGTGCATACCGCGTGCTGCGCGCCGATGACCCCGACGGTCCGCCGGCTGCGCCGGGGCAGTTCGCGATGATCGCCGCCGCCGAGCACTGGGGCGGGGGGGAGGAGCAGCGGCCGTACCTCCCGCGCGCGTTCTCCATCGCCCGCCTGCGCGGCCACGAGTGCCACTTCCTGCTCGAGCACGTCGGCCCCGGGACGCGGCGGCTGTGCGAGCTGCGCGCCGGCGACGGGCTGTGGGCGCTCGGCCCGCTCGGGCGCGGCTTCACCGCGCCGGACGACGGCCGCCGCGCGCTGCTCGTCGGCGGCGGCGTCGGCATCGCGCCGCTCGCCATCCTGCAGGACACGCTCGCGGGCGACGCCGCCGCCGAGGGCCCCGGCTCCGCGGCGTCCGCAAGCGCCACGACCGTGCTGCTCGGCTTTCGTGACCGTGCGCGCGCCGAGGGCGCCGCGCTGCTGGACGGCGCGCGCGTGGCCACCGACGACGGCTCCGTCGGCCACCACGGCCTCGTCACCGAGCTGCTCGCCGCCGAGCTCCAGCGCGACCCTCACGCCGTCGTCTACGCGTGCGGGCCCGCCGCCATGCTCGAGGGCGTCAGGGCCATGTGCGAGCACACCGCCGTGCCCGCCCAGCTCGCGCTCGAGGCGGGGATGGCGTGCGGCTTCGGCGCGTGCTACGGCTGCGTCGTGCCCAGGCGCGGCGGCGGCTACCTGCGCGTGTGCGTCGACGGCCCCGTCGTCGACGCCGCCGAGCTCGAGCATGTGGACGAGCATGCCGGAGCTCCCGCGTGAGCCTGCTTCGCGAAACCACCGCGGCCGTGCCATGAGCGTCGAGCTCTGCGGGCTGAAGCTCGCGCACCCGGTCATCAACGGCTCGGGCACCTTCGACGCGATCGCCGCGCGGCAGGTCTTCGGCGAGCAGCTGCGCGAGCGCTTCCCGTTCGCCGCGTACGTGTCCAAGACGATCACGCTCGCGCCCCGCGCCGGCAACCCGCCGCCGCGGCTGTGGGAGACCCCCGCCGGGCTGATCAACTCGATCGGCCTGCCCAACAAGGGGCTTGATGGCTACATCGAGCAGGACCTGCCGCGGCTGGCGGAGCTCGGCATCGGCGCGCCAGGCGGCGAGGGCGAGCGCACGGTGCCGCTGATCACCAACGTCATGGGCGCCAGCGCCGAGGAGCTCGCCAGGCTGCTCGAGGCGTGCGACGAGCGCGCCGAGATCGCCGCCATCGAGCTCAACGTGTCCTGCCCCAACGTCCACACCGGCCTCGACATCGGCGCCGACCCGCGCCAGCTCGAGCAGGTCGTGCGCGCGGTGCGCGGGCGCACGCGCAAGCCGCTGATCGTCAAGCTCACGCCCAACACCGCCGACGTCAGCGCCTGCGCGCAGGGCGCCGAGCAGGGCGGCGCCGACGCGCTGTCGCTGATCAACACGCTGCGTGCCAGCGCGCTCGCGCCGCGCGTGCGCGACAACCGCGCGGGCGGGCACGCCCATCCCTGGCTCGGCGGTCGCACCGGCGGGCTGTCGGGCCCCGCCATCCGCGCCGTCGCGCTCGCCCAGGTCGCCGCCGTCGCCGCGCGCGTCGCGATTCCGGTCATCGGCATGGGTGGCGTGCAGAGCGCCGCGCACGCACGGGACCTGCTCGACGTCGGAGCCACGCTCGTGGCCGTCGGCACTGAGAGCTTCCGCGACCCAGAGGCCGGCGCGAGGATCGCGCTAGGGCTGCAAAGTCATCCCGACCGCTCGAAGGCATAAGCCGGTTACGCGTAGACATAAGCTACATAAAAACCCCTGCAAACCCGCCCTCATACCATCCACCAGCCTCGACGTCTCTATACCTCAGCTTGAGGTACAGGTGAATTAAGGTATTTTCGCTTGATCGCCGGCCGCTGGTGTGTAGACTCGCCGCCCATGGCGCTTGCGACCGGAACGACGTCCGCAAACACCTCAACAGCTCCCGAGCGCTCCCTCAACCAGCGGATGGACGCCCTCGCGCGAGCCAACCAGATCCGCATCCAGCGGGCCCAGCTCAAGCGCGACCTCAAGTCCGGTCGACGCTCCATCCACTCGCTGCTGCTCGAGCCGCCCGAGTACGTCGAGACCGCCAAGGTCTTCGACATGCTGCTCGCCGTTCCCAAGTACGGCCGCGTCAAGGTCAACAAGATCCTCGCGCAGTGCCGCATCGCCCCCAGCAAGACCATCGGCGGGCTCTCAGAGCGCCAGCGGAGCGAGCTCGTCTCCCTCCTGCACCACTGAGTCATCACTGAGCCAGCCGGCCCGCGTCGATTCCCTTTCCCACCGGGGGCACCATTAGGGTGGCGGCCGTGGCGCGCGTGTTTGTCATCACTGGGCCCTCCGGGGTCGGCAAGGGAACGCTCATCCGTGGTCTCATGGGGCGGCTGCCCCAGCTCGAGCTGTCGGTCTCCGCCACCACGCGCGCGCCGCGCCCCGGCGAGCGCGACGGCGTCGACTACCACTTCCTCAGCCGCCAGGAGTTCGATCGCAGGGTAGCCGCCGGGGATTTCGTCGAGCACGCCGACTACGCCGGTCGCAGCTACGGCACGCTGCGCTCCGAGCTCGAGCAGCGCGTGCGCGCCGGTGTGCCCGTCGTGCTCGAGATCGAGGTCCAGGGCGCCCGCCAGGTCCGCGCCGCGATGCCCGAGGCGGTGCAGGTGTTCATCGCCCCGCCATCGCTGCCCGCGCTGCGCACGCGGCTGATCGGGCGCGGCACCGACGACACGCCCGAGGTCGAGCGGCGCCTGGCGGTCGCCGAGCAGGAGCTCGGCGCGCAGCCGGAGTTCGCGCACGTAGTCGTCAACGACCGCCTCGACGACGCGCTCGAGGAGCTCACCCAGATCGTCGCCCAGGAGCTCGACTGACAGCCGGGCGGCGGTGTCCGGCGAGGTGTTCGGCCGGTGTCGGGGCGGTGTCGGGCAAAGCCGGCGTTTGGTGTTGTTCTTTTTGTTCTTTTTCGTGTGGTGTATAGCGATGGCTATACACCACGTGCCGCGAGAGTAGTCGGCGCCGGCGGCGCACTACACTGGTAGGTCAACCAGGAAAGGCAACGCAACCGTGATCTCCCCCCGCATCGACCGCCTGCTCGAGCAGGTCGACTCCAACTACGCCGGCGTCATCGTCGCCGCCAAGCGCGCCCGCCAGATCAACAGCTACTACCACAACCTCGGCGAGGGCACGTTCGACGAGTTCCCGCCCCCGATGGTCGAAACCGGCTCGAAAAACTACCTCACGATCGCCCTCGAGGAGGTAGCCGCAGGAAAGATGAAGTACCACTACAGGTAGCCGTGGGCCGGCGCGCTTCGGCGTCCTCGGTCGCTCGCGTGCGTAGCACGCCACGCTCCCTGCGTCCTTGAATCGCTTGGCCCACGACTCCCTGTAGCCGCAAGGAACGGGCCAGGGGTTGCGGGCGCTGGCCACTCGCTCTACAACCTAAAGGTCATGTCGCGAATCCTGCTTGGCGTCAGCGGCGGCATTGCCGCGTACAAGGCGCTCGAGCTCGTGCGCCTCGCGACCGGTGAGGGGCACGCCGTACGAGTGGTGCAGACGCCCGCCAGCCAGCAGTTCGTCGGCGCGGCTTCGTTCGCTGCGCTGACGGGTGCGCCCGTGCTCGTCAGCGAGTTCGAGCGCGACCCCGCGCGCGGCGCGTTCCCCGATCAGCAGCCGCCGGCGCACGAGCCGCTCAGTCATCTCGAGCTTGTGGCCAACGCCGACGTGCTCGTGATCGCGCCCGCGTCGGCAAACACGATCGCCAAGCTCGCCACCGGCCTCGCCGACAACCTGCTGAGCAGTTGCGCGCTGGCGGCCGGCTGTCCGCTGGTGCTCGCGCCCGCGATGAACAACCGCATGTACGAGCACCCCGCGACGCAGGCGAACCTGGCAACGCTGCGCGAGCGCGGGGCGATCGTCGTCGCGCCCGACGTCGGCCGGCTCGCGTCAAGGGGGGAGCAGGGCGTCGGGCGCCTGGCCGAGCCCGCACGCGTGCTCGCGGCGTGTGTGCAGGCGATCACCGACCGCGCGACGGGGCAGGACCCCGCCTCGGCCAGCGGTGAGGGCTCCAGCACGGCCGTGGCCGCGGGCGAGGACGCCGCTCCACGCACGGGCCTACAGGGACTGAAGGTGCTCGTCACCGCCGGCGGCACGCGCGAGCCGATCGACAGCGTCAGGTTCATCGGCAACAGCTCCTCCGGGCGCATGGGCTTCGCGCTCGCGCAGGCCGCACGTGAGCGCGGCGCGGAGGTCACGCTCGTGGCCGCCAACGTGGGGCTCGCTACGCCCCCCGGCGTGACACGTTGCGAGGTCGTCACCGCGGCGGAGCTGAAGGCGGCGTGCGAGCGCGAGTTCCCCGGCTGCGACGTGCTGCTGATGGCCGCCGCCGTCGCCGACTTCACGCCCGCGGAGCCAGCCGACGGCAAGATCAAGAAGGCCGAGCGCACACGCATGGAGCTCGTGCTCGAGCCCACCGCCGACGTGCTCGCGGGGCTCGCCGCACAGCGCCACAACGGGCAGACGCTCGTGGGCTTCGCCGCCGAGCACGGTCGGCACGCGGTCGAGTCCGCGCGTGGCAAGCTCACCGCCAAGGGCCTCGACGCGCTCGTCGTCAACGACATCTCCCGCTCTGACATCGGCTTCGACGTCGACGCCAACGAGGTCACCATCCTCACCGCCGCGCCCGCTCCAAACGGGTCGCACGCTGCCACCTCGAGCGCCGCCGGCGGCCCGCGGATCCAGGAGCGCCACGTCCCGCGAGCGAGCAAGGCGACGGTCGCCGACGCGATCCTCGACGCCGTCGAGAGTCTGCGGGGCAGCGGTTAAACTCATCCCATGGAGAGCGTCTACGATCTCTATCAACGGGGTTGCGAGCTGCTCGGCCACGGCGACCATCAGGCCGCGATCGTCCCGTTGAGCAAGGCGCGCGACCTCGAGCCCGACAAGGAGTCGATCCGCGAGGCACTCGGGCGCGCGCTGTTCCACGCGCAGCGCTACGCAGGCGCCGCCGCGGAGTTCCAGGCGGTCGCCGCCAGGACGCCCACCAACGACTACGCGCAGTTCTGCCTGGGCCGCTCGATGCAGCTGCTCGGACGCCACCGAGAGGCGTGCAAGCCGCTGGCGCTGGCGTGCTCGCTGCGGCCCGAACGCGCCGACTACCGGCTGTACCGCGAACGTGCTCGCCGTGACGCCGCATCGTCCCCGACGGATGAGGGGGAGCGTGCCTGAGCCAGCCACGGGCGCTCGCCCCGCTGCTATCCTCGAACGAGAACTTTCGTGCCGGCGCGCAGGCGGCGGTAGCAGTGCCGAGAGTGGGCGCCCGCCCGCTCTTTTTGCGTAAGGGAGCGAATTGATGAGCGCATTGCAGACAGACATAGAGAGGCGTCTGGCCGACAGCGAGCCCGAGATCGAGGTGCTGCTCGCAGAGGTCTCCGGCGGTCGCTGCCTGCGCGTGTTCATCGATCACCCCGACGGCGTCACGCTCGCCACGTGCGAACGCGTCACGCTGGCGCTCAACGACCTGCGCGAGCGCTACTCGCTGGAGGTCTCCTCGCCCGGTCGCGAGCGCCCGCTGACCAAGCCCGCCCACTTCCGCCGCTTCGTCGGGCACCGCGCGCGTGTGCGCACGCGCCATCCGCGCCCGATCGTCCAGCTCGACGGCGAGCGGACGGGCGGCGCGCGGCCGATGCAGAGTTTCACCGGAGAGCTGGTGGGGGCTTCCGAGGAGGAGGTCACGCTAGCGGCCGACGGGGGCGTCATCGCGATCCCCTATTCGGAGATACGTCGTTCGAACCTGATCGAGGAGTAGAGCAAGCCATGTCACGCGAAATCCTTGAGGCAATGCACGCGCTCGCGCGCGAGAAGGGGATCGAGCCCGAGAAGCTGATGATCGCGCTCGAGGACGCGCTGCTGTCCGCCTACAAGAAGCAGCCCGGCTCGGCCAAGTACGCGCGTGTGGAAATGGACCGCGAGACCGCCGACTTCCGCGTCATCGAACTGATCATCCCCGAGCGCCTGGAGGCGCACCTGATCGTCGAGACGATCGACGAGGAAACCACCGTCGACCCAGAGACCGGCGAGATGCGCGAACCCGAGGAACCGGAAATCGACCCCGCGAAGTTCGCCGAATACCGCGACCAGATCGACGAACGCGACGTCACGCCCGACGACTTCGGGCGGATCGCCGCGCAGACCGCCAAGCAGGTGATCCTGCAGCGCATCCGTGAGGCCGAGCGCGACATGATGTACGAGGAGTACCGCGACCGCGTCGGCGAGCTGATCACCGGCATCGTGCAGCAGTCCGACTCGCGCTACACGCTCGTGCAGCTGCGCGAACGCGTCGAGGCTCTGCTGCCCAAGTCCGAGCAGGTCGAGGGCGAGCGCTACGACCACTCCCAGCGCATCAAGGCCGTCATCAAGGAGGTCTCGCCGTCGACCAAGGGGCCGGCCATCATCGTCTCCAGGCGCGACCCGGAGCTGATCAAGAAGTTGTTCGAGCTCGAGGTTCCCGAGATCGCCGACGGACTCGTGGAGATCGCCAACGTCGCCCGCGAGCCCGGCTACCGCTCGAAGATCGCCGTCATCTCGCACACCGACGGCGTCGACCCCGTCGGCGCGTGCGTCGGCCCGCGCGGCTCGCGCGTGCGCATGGTCGTCTCCGAGCTGCGCGGCGAGAAGATCGACATCATCCCCTTCAACGACGAGCCCGCGCGCTTCGTCGCCAAGGCGCTCTCGCCCGCGCGTGTGCGCGAGGTGCTCGTCGACGACGAGGCCAAGCAGGCCACCGTGATCGTGCCCGACGACCAGCTCTCGCTGGCGATCGGACGCGAGGGTCAGAACGCGCGGCTGGCCGCGCGCCTGACCGGCTGGCGCGTGGACATCCGCTCGGAGACCGAGTTCGCGGCCGAGGAGGCCGAGCACGGCTACGAGGAGGAGGAGGTCCAGGGGCGCTGCGCCGCGATTCTCTCCAACGGCCGGCGCTGCCCCAACGCCGCGCTGCCAGGCTCACGCTACTGCGGCCTGGAAACACACCAGGCGCTCGCCAACATCGCCAGCGACAACGTCGGCGATCTCGCCGGCGAGGGCGGCGAGGACGTCTCGACCGCCGTCATCGAGCAGCAGGCGCACGAGGCAGCCACAGGGGAGCAGGCGACATAGAGCGTCACGTGCCCCGGCGCCGCTGCGTCGGCTGTGGGCGGATCGCGCCGAAGTCCGAGCTCCTGCGCCTCGCCGCCGACCCCGACGGCGAGCGTCCTCCCAGGCGCGTGCTGCTCGATCCCGCCGGCGAGATGCCCGGCCGTGGCGCGTACCTGTGCCGTGGCCAGGGCCCCGCGCTGGCCGACCCGGCCTGCCTGGAGCGCGCGACGCGCCGAGGCGGGATCGCGCGCGCGCTGCGCTCGCCCGTGACGCTCGATCGCAAGCTCGTAGAATCCGTGAGTCGATGAGCAAGAAGCGCGTACACGAGATAGCCAAGGAGCAAGGTCTCTCCAGCAAGGAGCTGCTCGAGAAGCTCAAGGCCGCCGGCATCGACGTCAAGGCCGCCGCCTCCTCCGTCGAGGAGAGCGCCGCGCTGAAGGCGCTCGGCGCCGGCGCAGGCGCGCACGCAGTCCCCGCTAGCTCCAACGGCGCGCCGAAGGCATCGGCGGCGCCCGCGCCCCCGGCCGCCGCGCCGGCACCGCTCGCGAGCGCCCCGCCCACGAGCGCGCAGGCGCCAGCCCCTCCGGCGCCAGCCTCCGCGCCGCCGGCATCCCCGCCAGCCGCGAGCGCGCCACAGTCCAGCTCCCCCGCACCAGCGGCCGTCGCGACCGCCCCCGCCGCGCCGGCCCCCTCGGGCTCCGCCCCGTCGGCATCGGCCGCGGCCGCCGAGCGCGACCGGGTGCGCCCGACGCGCGACTCGCGCACCGGCGAGCGCACGCCCGGCGACATCGGGCCGGGAGGACGCAGGCGCGTGGTCATCGACTCGCAGGCCTCGCGCCGTCAGCAGGGCGGGCCCTCCAACCAGCCCCAGCGCCGTCCCCGCCGCGGACGCCGCCGGCGCGGCACCTACGACGAGACGATCGCGCCGATCGACACCGCCGCGATGGAGGCCACCGACCTGATCCGCGTCAACTCCGGGTCGACCGTCAAGGACATCGCCGAGTACCTCGGCGTGGCCGTGCCCGAGGTGATCAAGAAGCTGATGTCGCTGGGGGAGATGGCGACGCTCACGCAGACGCTCTCCGACGACGCCATCCAGGTGCTCGCGGACGAGTTCGACAAGCAGATCGAGATCGTCCACGCCGCCGACGACGTCGAGGTCGAGCCCGAGTACGAGGACGCCGACGAGGACCTCGTCGACCGGCCTCCCGTGGTCACGATCATGGGGCACGTCGACCACGGCAAGACCTCGCTGCTGGACGCCATCCGCGAGACCGAGGTCGTCGCAGGCGAGGCCGGCGGCATCACCCAGCACATCGGCGCCTACCAGGTTCGCCACGCCGGTAAAGAGATCACCTTCCTGGACACGCCCGGCCACGAGGCCTTCACGGCGATGCGCGCGCGCGGCGCCAAAGTGACCGACCTGGCCGTGATCGTCGTCGCCGCCGACGACGGCGTCAAGCCGCAGACGGAGGAGGCGATCGACCACGCCAAGGCCGCCGAAGTGCCGATCATCGTCGCGGTCAACAAGATCGACAAGGAGGGCGCCCAGCCCGAGCGCGTGCGCACCGAGATGACCCAGCACGGGCTGCAGCCGTCGGAGTGGGGCGGGGACACCGAGTTCGTCGACGTCAGCGCCAAGACCCATGAAGGTCTCGACACGCTGCTGGAGACGATCCAGGTGGTGACCGACCTAGAGGAGCTGAAGGCCAACGCCGACACCGAGGCCTCCGGCGCGGTGATCGAGTCGAAGCTCGATCCCGGTCGCGGGCCGGTCGTCACGATCCTCATCCAGCGCGGCACGCTGCGGGTGGGCGACGCGCTAGTCGCCGGCGCGCACTTCGGGCGCGTGCGCGCGATGCACGACTTCACCGGCGGCAAACTCAAGCGCGCGATGCCCGGCCAGCCCGTCGAGGTGCTCGGCTTCGACGGCGTGCCCGAGGCCGGCGAGCACGTGCGCGTGGTCGAGAACGAGCGCCGCGCGCGTCAGCTCGCGGGCGAGCGCGCCAACCGCCTGAAGACCGAGGCGCTCGCGCGGCGCTCCGGGCGCAAGGTCTCGCTCGAGGACGTCTTCAAGCTCGCCCAGGAGGGCACCGTCAAGGAGCTCGGCCTGGTCGTCAAGGCAGACGTCGCCGGCTCGCTGGAGGCGATCGAGGACGAGATCGCCAAGCTGCCCCAGCAGGAGGTCAAGGTCAACATCATCCACCGCGGCGTCGGCGGCATCAACGAGTCCGACGTGATGCTCGCGTCGGCCTCCGACGGTGTGATCCTCGCCTTCAACGTGCGCCCCGTCGGCGACGCGCGCCACATCGCCGACCGCGAGGGCGTCGAGATCCGCTCCTACGCGGTCATCTACCGCGCGATCGAGGAGCTGCGCGCGGCGATGCAGGGCATGCTCGCGCCCGAAGAGGTCGAGACGCCGCTCGGCCAAGCCGAGGTGCGCCAGCTGTTCAAAGCCTCGCGCATCGGCACCATCGCCGGCTCGTTCGTCACCGAGGGCAAAGTCACGCGCGGCGCGCGCGTGCGTGTCGTGCGCGAGGGCACCGTCATCTACGACACCACCATCGAGAGCCTGCGCCGCTTCAACGAGGACGCGCGCGAGGTCGCCAGCGGCTTCGAGTGCGGGATCGTGCTCACCAACTTCCAGGACCTGCACGAGGGCGACGTGCTCGAGACCTATGAGACGCGACAAGTGGAGCGCGAGCTCTCCAGCTGAGACCGTGCAGGGACCGGGGTCGCCGCGCGGAATTGGAGGGGTAGGATGAGCAGCGGACGGATGCGCCGCGTCGATGAGGCGATTCGGCAGGTGCTCGGCGATGCCGTGGCGGGTGACCTCAAGGACCCGAGAGTGGGATTTGTGACCGTGACCGATGTCAGAACCAGCCCAGACCTGCGCCACGCGCGCGTGTACGTGAGCGTGCTCGGCGCCGACGGCGGCGTCTCGCGGCCGGACGAGCGCGAGCTCACGCTCGACGGGCTGCGCAGCGCCCACGGCTTCCTGCAGGCGCGCGTCGCCCGCGAGCTGCGTCTCAAGCGCACACCCGCGCTGGAGTTCTTCTACGACGACACCACCGATCGGGCGCTGCGTGTGGAGGAGCTGATCGCGGGCTCCCCGGCATCGTCCTCGGAAGGGGAGAGGGAGGAGACCGAGCGCCGATGAGCGAGATCCCGCCCGTCGAGGTCACCCGCGAGCTGGTGCTCACGCGGCTGCGCGAGGACGAGCGCTTCGTGCTCGCCGCCCACGAGAACCCCGACGGCGACGCGCTCGGCTCGCTCGTGGGGATGCAGGGTCTGCTGAGCGCGCTCGGCAAGGACTCCGTGATGTTCATCTCGCCCGACGACCTGCCGCTGCCGCGCGAGTACCGCTTCTTCTCGCTCGACGGCCTCATCACGCTGCCGCCGGCGGACGTCGCCAAGCGCACCGTCGTGTTCCTCGACTGCGGCAACATCGACCGCAACTCCGCCAGCGTGCTGCGCGACGGCGCGCATCTGCTGAACGTCGACCACCACCACGACAACACGCGCTTCGGCACGCTCAACCACGTCGTGCCCGACGCCTCTTGCACGGCCGAGATCGTGTGGGACCTGATGCACGGGCTCGGCGTGCGCCCCACGACAGCGATCGCCGAGGCGCTGTACATCGGGCTGATCACCGACACCGGGCGCTTCATGTACGAGAACACCGGGCCGCGCGCGCACGTCATGGCCGCCGAGCTGATCGAGGCGGGCGTCGACGTTCCCGGCGTCTACCGCCGGCTGTACGAGGGCGTGCCGCTGGGCAAGCTCACGCTGCTCGCGCTCGCGCTGTCGCAGCTGCAGCGCTTCGACGCCGGCGAGCTCGCGATCGCCACGCTCAGCGCCGAGGACTTCGACCGCGCCGACGCCGAGGAGAGCTACTCCGAGGGGATCATCGACCAGCTGCGCGCGCTGGAGGGGACGAAGGTGGCGGTGCTCGTGCGCGAGCTCTCCAGCGGCGAGCGCAAGGGCCAGCACAAAGTCTCGCTGCGCGCCACCGACGATGACGTCGACGTGTCGATCATCGCCCGCGCCCAGGGCGGCGGCGGCCACCGCCGCGCCGCCGGCTTCTCCACCACGCTCGACCCGGGGGAGCTGATCGCGTTCCTGCGCGAGGCGATCGCCGCGCAGCTGCACCAATCCTCAGACGGGCACGCGGCCGCCACGCTCGCCTGAGCGCTCGCGGCGGCGGCGGATCGGCGGGTGTGGCGGGGCGATGGACGGCGTGCTGCTGATCGACAAGCCCGCCGGCATGAGCTCCCATGACGTCGTCGCCGCCGTGCGACGATCACTCGGCGGCGCGCGCACCGGGCACGCGGGCACACTCGACCCGTTCGCCACCGGCCTGCTGCTCGTGCTCGTCGGCAGGGCCACCAAGGCCCAGAGCGCGCTGATGGCACTGCCCAAGCGCTACGAGACGCTCGCTCAGCTGGGAGCGCTCTCGAGCACCGGCGACACCGAGGGGGAGATCACACACACCGGACGGGTGCCGCCCGACCCGCCCGAGCTGCCGACCGGCGAGCTGCGCCAGCGCCCGCCGGTGTACTCGGCCGTCAAGATCGGCGGGGAGCGCGCGTACAAGCGCGCACGCCGCGGCGAGGGCTTCGAGATGCCCGAGCGGATCGTCACCGTGCGGCGCTTCGAGCAGCTTTGGCGCGATCCCCACGCGCCCGCGGGCGTCTCCCTGCCGGGAGCGCCGCCGCGCGCCGCCTTCGCGATCGAATGCGGGTCGGGGACCTACGTGCGCTCGTTGATCGCCGATCTCCGCGACGCCTACTGCCTGGAGCTCAGGCGCACCGCGATCGGCCCGTTCGACGTGCGCGACGCCGTCGCGCCGCCCGCCCGCGCGCAGCCGTGGCCCGATCCGCCGCTGCTGTCGCTCGGTCACGCGCTCGAGGTGATCTCCAAATAGGCTTCGCGGCCGTGGAGGTCACTCGCCTGTCCGACGTGCGGCGCGACAGACGGCGCAGCGTCGCTGTCGGCACCTTCGACGGCGTGCACCTTGGCCATCGCGAGGTCATCGCGGGCGCCGACAGCGTTCTCACCTTCGATCCCCACCCGGTTTCGGTGGTCGCACCGCAGCACACGCCCAAGCTGCTGACCACGCTCGCGCGCAAGGCCGAGCTGGTCGCCTCGCTCGGAGTGCGGGAGCTGATCGTGATCCCATTCGACCGCGAGTTCGCCAGCCGCTCGGCCGCCGAGTTCATCGACGACGTGCTCGTCGGCGCGCTCAACGCCGGCCAGGTCTCGATCGGCGAGAACTTCCGCTTCGGCCACAGGGCGCAGGGCGATCCGCGCCTGCTGTCCGCCGACGGGCGGTTCAGCACGATCGTGCACCCGCTGCTGGAGTTCGACGGGGAGATCGTCTCCTCCAGCCACATCCGCGGCCTCGTGCTCGCCGGCGAGATCACCGAGGCCAACCGGCTGCTGGGGGCCGGCTTCGAGCTGTGCGGGGAGGTCGTGCACGGCGATGAGCGCGGGCGCGAGCTCGGCTTCCCGACCGCCAACCTCGTCCCCGACGAGGCGCTCGTGTGTCCCGGCCACGGCGTGTACGCGTGCCTGGCCGACGGCCGACCGGCGGCTGTCAGCATCGGCGTGCGCCCGACGTTCAACACCGGCCGCGGCGAGCTGATCGAGGCCTACATCCTCGACTTCGACGGCGATCTCTACGGCCGCCCGCTGCGCCTGCAGTTCCTGCAGCGACTGCGCGGCGAGCGGCGATTCGACGATCCCGCCGCCCTGATCGAGCAGATGCACCGCGATGTCGAGCGCACGCGCGAGGTCGCCGCGGCGCCAGGGGTCTGACGGCCGTCTGCTACCGTGCCGGTGCTAATGGCCGCCATCACCACCGAGCGCAAGCGCGAGCTCGCCACCCAGTTCGGCTCCGGCGAGCAGGACACCGGCAACACCAAGGTCCAGATCGCGCTGCTCACCGAGCGCATCAACCACCTCACCGAGCATCTGCGCGAGCAGCACAAAGACCACAGCTCCCGCCGCGGCCTGCTGATGCTCGTCGGGCGCCGCCGGCGCTTCCTCGACTACATGAAACGCCACGACCTCGAGGGCTACCGCGCGCTGATCAAAGAGCTCGGCCTGCGTAGATAGTCCGATGGCGGTGATCGCGCCTGGCACGCCTGCGCCGAGCTTCACGCTCGCGCGCGCCGACGGCGAGAGCTTCACCGAGCGGGACCTGCAGGGCCGCACGAGTGTGCTCGTGTTCTACCCGTTCGCGTTCAGCCCCGTGTGCACCGACCAGCTGCAGCTCTACGAGGATCTGCGCGGCGAGCTGACCGCGCGCGGGGACGCGCTGTACGGGGTCTCCTGCGACTCCACCTGGGCGCAGAGCGCGTTCAAGGAGAAGCTCGCAGTCGGCAGCGAGCAGCTGTCAGACTTCGAGCCCAAGGGCGCCGCGTGCGCCGCGTTTGGGGTGCTGCACCCCGGCGGCTTTCCCCAGCGCGCACTGGTCATCACCGGCCCCGACGGGGTGGTGCGCTGGAGCTTCCAGGCCGACTCGCCGGGCGAGCTGCCCGGCGTCGAGCTGCTGCGCGAGGGTCTCGCCGCCGCCGGCTCCTAGCCTGACCCGCCAGCCCAGTCCGCTAAGCTCCGTCCGTTCGGGAAAAGAGAAAAAGAGAAACGGACCGCCGACCGACGGGCGGAACAGGAAGGCAGTGAATATGAGCAGTGACGCCGTTACACGGGTCTCCGTGGAGATCGCTGGTAGCGAGATCTCGTTCGAGACCGGCAGGATGGCCAAGCAGGCCTCCGGCGCAGTCGTCGTCCGCCAGGGCGACACGATGGTGCTTTGCACCGCCGTCGCGGGAGGCATTCGCGACACAGACTTCATGCCCTTGACGGTGGACGTCGAGGAGCGCATGTACGCCGCCGGGAAAATCCCCGGCTCGTTCTTCAAGCGCGAGGGCCGCCCCGGCGAGAAGGGCACCCTGACCGCGCGCATGATCGACCGGCCGATTCGGCCGCTGTTCCCCAAGGACTGGCGCTACGACACGCAGCTCGTGGCGATCCCGCTGTCGATCGATCACGTCCACCCGTACGACATCCTCGCGATGAACGGCGCCTCAGCCGCGCTGATGATCTCCGACATCCCGCTGCCGACGCCCGTCGGCGCCGTGCGCATCGGCAAGATCGACGGCAACTTCGTCGTCAACCCCCCGGAGGAGGATCTGCTCCCGGATGCGGAGAACAGCTCCGACCTCGACCTGATCGTCGCGGGCACCGAGGACGCCATCCTGATGGTCGAGGCTGGCGCCAACGAGATCCCCGAGGCGGAGATCCTCGACGCGCTGGACATCGCCCACGCGGCGATCAAGAAGCTGTGCGCGCTGCAGCGCGACCTAGCCGCCAAAGTCGGCAAGGAGAAGAAAGTCTTCGAGCCGATCACCGTCGATCCGGCCGTGCTGGACGCGATCCGCGCCTCGCACGGCTCGCAGCTCGACGCGGCCACGCAGGTCGAGGACAAGCTCGAGCGCCAGGACGCCACCAGGGCCGTCGAGGCGGCGATCCTCGAGCAGCACGCTCCCTCGGCGCCCGAGGGAGCCTCAGAGGAGCAGCTCGTGGCCGCCAAGGAGCGCCGCGCGGCGGTTCAGCTCGCGTTCGACAAGCTCGAGAAGTCGATCATCCGCGAGCGCATCGCGGTGCACAAGAAGCGCCCCGACGGGCGCTCGGAGAACGAGATCCGCGACATCTCCATAGAGGTCGGCGTCACCCCGCGCACGCACGGCTCGGCGCTGTTCACCCGCGGTCAGACGCAGGCGCTGAGCGTCGTCGCGATGGGCACGCTCAAGGAGGAGATGCGTCTGGACACGCTCGGCCTGGAGACCAAAAAGTACTACTGGCACCACTACAACTTCCCGCCGTTCTCGGTCGGGGAGGCTGGACGCATGGGTGGCGTCAAGCGCCGAGACATCGGTCACGGCGCGCTCGCCGAGCGTGCGCTCGTGCCGATGATCCCCTCGATCGAGGACTTCCCGTACACGATCCGCGTGGTCTCGGACATCCTCGAGTCCAACGGCTCCTCCTCGATGGCCTCCGTGTGCGGCTCCTCGCTGTCGCTGATGGACGCCGGCGTGCCGATCAAACGGCCCGTCGCCGGGATCGCCATGGGGCTGATCAAAGAGGGCGACGACTACATCGTGCTCACCGACATCGCCGGCGTCGAGGACCACCTCGGCGACATGGACTTCAAGGTCGCCGGCACCGAGCACGGGATCACCGCGCTGCAGATGGACATCAAGATCACGGGCGTCACCTTCGACATCCTGCGCGACGCGCTCGCGCAGGCCAAAGAGGCGCGCACGTTCATCCTCGGCAAGATGGCCGACGTCATCAAGAGCCCGCGCGAGCAGCTCTCGCAGTTCGCGCCGCGCATCCAGACGATCCAGATCGATCCCTCCCAGATCGGCCTGCTGATCGGCAAGGGCGGCGAAACCATCAGGGGGCTCTCGGAGGAGTTCGACTCCCAGATCGACGTCAACGACGACGGCCAGGTGCTGATCTACTCCGCCAACGGGGAGATGGGCGACGCGCTCGTGGAGCGCGTGCGGATGATGATGAAGGAGGTCGAGGTCGGCGACGAATACGTCGGCAAGGTCGTGAAGACCACCACCTTCGGCGCGTTCATCGAGCTCGCCAAGGGCACCGACGGGCTGCTGCACATCTCCAACGTCTCACCCGGCCAGCGCGTGGACAGCGTCGAGGACGTGCTCAACAAGGGCGACGAGGTCAACGTGCGCGTGGTCGAGGTCGACCGCGAGCGCGGACGTATCGGCCTGCGCCTGAGCGAGGACCCGGACATCGCCGGCAAGTCCGTCGAGGAGCTCGCCGGCGTCGGCACCGGCGGCGGTGGCGGCAACCGCGGACCGCGCGAGGGCGGCAGGGGGGGTGGGGGCGGGTCCTCATCAAACGGCCGCGAGCGCTCCGACCGTGGCCGCCGGCGTGAGGGCGAGCGCGGCTCAGGGCGCCCGCGCCACGGTCGCGATTGACCGCAGAGTCCTCGGGCGTGAGTGACGAGCACCGGATAACCACGCTCGACTCGGGCGTGAGGGTGGTCACCGAACGCGTGCCCAGCGTGCGTTCGGTGGCCCTTGGCTTCTGGATCGCCACGGGCTCGGTCGCCGAGCACGAGGATCAGGCGGGCATCTCGCACCTGCTCGAGCACATGCTGTTCCGCGGCACCGAGCACTACGGGTCACAGGAGATCGACGAGATATTCGACTCCATGGGAGCGGAGATCAACGCCGGCACCGACAAGGAAGCCACGTCGCTGTACACGCGCGTGCTCGACCGCCATCTCGAGCACGCCTTCGAGGTGATGAGCGACATGATCTGGCAGCCGCGCTTCGGCGAGCTGGAGGCCGAGCGCGAGGTCGTGCTGGAGGAGATCGCGATGTATGAAGACGACCCCCAGGACCGCGTCTTCGATGTGCTCGGCAGGGCGATCTTCGGCTCGCACCCGCTGGGCCGCGCCGTGATCGGCACCGCCGAGGTCGTCGGCGCCGTCACGCGCGAGCAGCTCGCGGCGTTTCACGCGCAGCGCTACCTGCCCGGCAGCATCGTGATCGCGGCAGCCGGCTCGGTCGACCACGACGCGCTCGTGGAGATGGCCCGCGCCGTCGAGCCCGCGTCCGCCAGCGAGCTCGCGCAGGCGGCGTTCGGCAACGGCCATTCCGCGCAGTCCGCCCACGCGGACGCGGACGCGGCAGCCGCTCCCGACTTCACGCCCCGCGCGCGGTTCCTGCAGAAAGACACCGAGCAGTACCACGTGTGCGTCGGCGGCGCGGGGATCGCGCGCACCGACGAGCGGCGCTTCGCGCTGCGCGTGCTCGAAGGCGTGCTCGGCGGCACGTCCTCCTCGCGGCTCTTCCAGGAGATCCGCGAGCGCCGCGGCCTCGCCTACTCGGTGTTCACGTTCTCCAACCTGTACGCCCACACAGGCGAGGTGGGCCTGTACGTGGGCACGCGGCCGGACAACATCCGCGAGGCGCTCGCCGTCGTCGCCACCGAGCTCGAGCGCTGCGTGCTCGATCCGGCCAACGAGGAGGAGCTCGTGCGCTCGCGCGAGAACCTCAAGGGGCGCATGGTGCTCGGCATGGAGTCGACCGGCGCGCGCATGAGCCGCCTGGGTGCCTCCGTGCTGAACGAGATGCCGATCCTGTCGGTCAACGAGCTGATCGAGCGGATCGACGCGATCGAGATCGACGCCGTGCGCGAGCTCGCCGGCGAGCTGTTCACGTCCAGCGCGCTGTCGGTCGCCGGCGTCGGGCCCGTGGAGAGCGAGTTCCTGGCCGCGATCGAGCCGCTCGGCGCGGGCGCCGCCGCGAGCCGGCCGGCGGACGGCGAGACGGTCGCCCGATGATCAGGGTCGCCGTCGCCGGCGCCGCCGGGCGCATGGGGCAGGCGGTGTGCGAAGCGGTACTGGGGGCCGACGACATGGATCTCGTCGGGCGCGCCGACCCGCTGCTCGACACCGCGCTCGCCGACGTGCTCGACGGCGCCGACGTGGTCGTCGACTTCACGCAGCCCGACACCGCGCTTGAGAACGCGCTCGAGTGCGTGCGCGCCGGCGTGCACGTCGTGATCGGAACCACCGGCTTCGACCCCGCGCCGCTGGAGCACGCCCGCCTCGATGACATCCAGCCCACCCGGCCCCGCGCGAACGTGCTGATCGCCCCCAACTTCGCGATCGGCGCGGTGCTGATGATGCGCTTCGCGGCCGAGGCCGCCCGCTACATGAGCAAGGCCGAGATCGTCGAGCTGCACCACGACGGCAAGCTCGACGCGCCCAGCGGCACCGCCAAGCGCACCGCCGAGCTGATGGCCGCGGCCAGCGGCGGCGCGCCACCGCCGATCCACTCCGTGCGCCTGCCCGGCCTGGTCGCCCACCAGGAGGTGATCCTCGGCGATCTCGCGCAGACGCTCACGATCCGCCACGACACGATCGGGCGCGAGTCGTTCATGCCCGGCGTGCTGCTGGCGGTGCGTCGCGTCGGCACGCTCGAGCATTCGCCCACCGTGGGCCTCGAGCAGCTGCTCTTCTGAATGACGGCGCGCATGAGATACTGGAGCCGATGAGCACTCTGAAGGACATCGGCGGCCTGGGCGCGATACTGACGGCGATCGTGACCCCCTTCGACGAGGAGGGGCGCGTCAACGAGGAGTCGTTCGTGGCGCTCATGCAGCACCTCGCCGAGAACGGCTCGGACGGGTTCGTCGTGGCCGGAACCACAGGCGAGGCCTCGACGATGACCGGCGAGGAGCAGCTGGGGCTGATCGAGCTGGCGGTCGCCGAGCGCCCCCCCGGCAAGACGATCGTCGCCGGCACCGGCACCAACGACACGCGCCAGGCGGTCCACCTGACCAAGCGCGCGACCGAGCTCGGTGTCGACGCGACGCTGTCGGTCACTCCCTACTACAACAGGCCCAGCCGCCTCGGCCTGCGACGCCACTACGAAGCCGTCGCAGCCGCCACCGACAGGCCGGTGCTGCTGTACAACATCCCCACGAGGACGGCGACGAACATGCCACCCGACCTGCTCGCCGAGCTCGCCCAGATCCCGGGCATCGAAGGCGTCAAGCAGGCCAACGCGCAGGAGCTGCAGCTGATCGACGGTCTCGCGCTGTACGCCGGCGACGACGCGACGTTCGTACGGACGCTCGACATCGGCGGCGCGGGCGTCATCAGTGTCGCGAGCCACATCGTCGGCAACGAGATGCGCCGCATGCTCGAGCAGCCCGAGAACCGCGCCGAGATCGACGCGTCGCTGCGCGACGTCTACGAGACCCTGTTCCTGACCTCCAGCCCGACGTGCACGAAGGCGGCGCTCAACCTGCTGGGGCACAACGCCGGCGGGCTGCGCCTGCCGCTGGTACAGGCCACCGCCGAAGAGACTGAGGCCGTGCGCGCGATGCTCGCACGCCACGGCCTGCTCACGAGCGCTCCCGCGTGAGCTCAAAGCTGCGCGTCCTGCCCCTTGGAGGGCTCGGGGAGATAGGCAAGAACATGACGGTCGTCGAGTACGACGGGCGCATCATCGTCGTCGACGTCGGCCTGCGCTTCCCCACACCCGAGATGGTCGGCATCGACCTGGTGCTGCCCGACTTCTCCTACCTGCGCGAGCGCTCCCGCGAGATCGAGGCGATCGTCGTCACCCACGGCCACGAGGACCATCTGGGGGCGCTGCCGTGGGTGCTGCGCGAGCTCGGCCAGCACAGCCTGCCGCCGGTGTACGGGGGCGCGCTGACGGTCGCCATGGCCCGCTCCAAGCTCGACGAGCACAAGCTGCGCGACGTCGAGCTCAACGAGATCGACCCCGGCGAGAGCCTCGAGCTCGGCCCGTTCTCGCTGGAGATGGTGCACATGACGCACTCGATCCCCGACTCCAGCGCGGTCGCGCTGGGGACCGACCTCGGCACCGTCCTGATCACCGGCGACTACAAGTTCGACCAGACGCCCGTCGACGGCCCGCCCGCGGACGTCTCGCGCCTGGCCGAGCTCGGGCGCGAGGGCGTGCTGCTGCTGTGCGGGGACTCCACCAACGTCGATCGCAAGGGCTTCTCACCGTCGGAGTCGGTCGTGGGCCCGCACCTGGAGGAGGTGTTCGCGCGCTGCGAGGGGCGGATCGTGGTCACCAGCTTCGCCTCCAACATCCACCGCGTGCAGCAGGTCGTCGACGCCGCCTACGCGCTCGACCGCAAGGTCGCGCTGGTCGGGCGCTCGATGCGCAAGAACGTCGGCATCGGGCGCACGCTCGGTCATATCGAGATCCCCGACGGGATGCTCGTGGGGCCGCGCGAGATCGCCGACTTCGCCGACGAGCGGGTCGTGATCATCTCCACCGGCTCGCAGGGCGAGCCGCTGTCGGCGCTGCGGCGCATGGCCTACCGCGACCATCCGCAGGTCGAGCTGAAGGCAGGCGACACCGTCGTCTTCTCCGCGACGCCCGTCCCCGGCAACGAGCGCGCCGTCAACGAGACGATCGACCGCCTCTACCACATCGGCTGCGACGTGATCACGCCGCGCGAGGCGCCCGTGCACGCCTCCGGGCACGGTTACGCCGAGGAGGTCAAGCTGATGCTCAACCTCGTCAAGCCGCGCTACGTGATGCCCTTCCACGGCGACTTCAAGCGCCTGCGCCTGCACGCTCAGCTCGCGGAAGCCGTCGGCGTGCCGCCGCGCGACATCTTCCAGGGCGACAACGGCCTGCCGCTGGAGCTCGACGAGCGCGGGGCGCGCTTCGGCTCGCGCGAGCAGGCGGGCATGATCTTCGTCGACGGCGTCGAGATCGGCGAGATGGCCGACGCGGCGTTGCGCGACCGGCGCATGCTCTCCGCCGACGGGATCTTCATCGTGGTGGTCACGATCGCCGAGCAGGACGGCAGCTCGGTCGCCGATCCCGAGGTGATCTTCCGCGGCGTCCCGTTCCTCGACGAGGCCGATGAGCTCGTGGGGGAGATACGCCTGACCGTCGAGAAGTCGCTGCGGCGGGCGGCGGGCGAGGAGATCAGGGAGGTCGACCTGCTCCAGCAGGTGCTGCACGACGATCTCGCGAAGCTAGTCTACGATCGTCTGAAGCGCAGGCCGATGGTCCTCCCGGTCGTCGTCGAGGTCTGAGTAGGCCGGCAGGCGCACCACGAAGCGCGCGCCCGTGGACCCGGGCGCTGACTCCAGGGTGACGCTGCCGCCGTGCGAGACGGCCACCGCGTGGACGATCGCCAGGCCGAGGCCGAACGAGCTGCCGGCGTCGCCCGCTCCGCGCACGAAGCGCTCGAACAGCGTCGGCGCCAGCTCGGGGGGCACGCCGGGACCGTCGTCCTCGACCACCAGCTGCACCTTGCCGTCCCCGCCCGTCAGCGTCGCCACGCGGATCGCGGTGCCCGGCGGCGTGTGGCGCAGCGCGTTCTCCAACAGGTTGATCGTCAGGCGGTGCAGCTCGTCGCGCGAGCCCATCACCATCGCCGGGTGGATGTCCAGCGAGATCTCGTGGGCGGTGCTCACCGGCCCCAGCTCGGCGGCCGCCTCGACGACGATCTGCGCGAGGTTGCACGGCTCGCGCGCGACCACGCGCGCGGCGTCGGTGCGCGCGAGCAGCAGCAGGTCGGCGACCAGCCGGCGCATCCGCTGCGAGGAGCGCAGCGCCGAGCGCGCCGCCTCGCCCTGGTCGCCCTGAAGGGATTCCGCGAGCAGCTCGAGGTTGGCCAGCACGCTCGTCAGCGGCGTGCGCAGCTCGTGCGAGGCGTCGGCCACGAACTGGCGCTGGCGCACGAGCATCGACTCGGTCTCGCTGCGCGCGGCGTCCAGCTCGCGGAGCATGCCCTCGAGCGTGCGCGCGAGTTCCGCCACCTCGTCGTCGGCCTGCGGCTGGGGCACGCCGCGCGAGGGGTCGCGGGTGCGCGCGATCTCCGCGGCGGTGGAGGTGAGCGTCGCGATCGGCGCCATCGCGCGACGCGCGATCGCCATCCCCGCGAGCAGCGCGAGCAGGCTGCCCGCCAGCACCCCGAGCACCAGGAACAGCTCCACGCGCTTGACCGTCGCTTCGGTGGGCGCCGTCTCGCGCGCATACTGGAAGATCAGCTCGCCGAGGGGGGACAGGTTGGGCTCCACGACCCGCACGATCCTCGTGATCACGCGGTAGCCGTGCGCGGTGCCGACCACGGGCTTTCCGGCCTCCAGCTGCTGCGGTATGCCGAACGAGGGAGCGTGGGCGGGATACTGTTCGAGCACGCCGCCCGCCTCGTAGAGGATCCTGATGACCGTGTCGGGCGTGGCGATGTCAGGCAGCGGCGGGGTGATGTGGAGCTCAAGCGAAGGGTCGGCCGTGACTTTCAGCTCGGTTGGCAGCTGGTTGGCCGTTTCGCTGACGTCGTGATTGAAGTCCGAGCGGATGCGGTGCACCGTCAGCGAGCCGATCGCCAGCGCGAACGCGCACAGGATCACGAACGTCAACAGCGCCGAGACTCCCGCCAGGCGCACGCGGATCGGCAGGCGGTCGAAGCCGGCTGTGATCCTCAAGGACGCGGGCAGGCGCGAGCCGACGCGCTTCAGCGACGCGGAGAGGCTAGGCGCGGAGGACGTAGCCGGCTCCCCTGATGGTGTGCAGGAGGCGGGGCTCGCCGTCGGCCTCCAACTTGCGGCGCAGGTTGGATACGAACACCTCGATCGTGTTCGTGGTCGAGAACGGGTCATAGCCCCACACCTCGTCGAGCAGGCGCTGGCGGGAGATGACGATGCGCTCGTTGCGCATCAGGTACTCGAGCAGCTCGAACTCGCGCTGGGTGAGCTCGATCCTCCTCGCGCCGCGGAGCACCTCGTGGGTGTCGACGTTCAGCGACAGGTCGCCGACACGCAGCGGCGCGGAGCCACGCGGGGGGCGCCGGCGCAGCAGCGCGCGCATGCGCGCGAGCAGCTCCTGGCGCTCGAACGGCTTGACCAGATAGTCGTCGGCGCCCGCGTCCAGGCCCTCCACGCGCGACTCCAGCGCGTCGCGTGCGGTCAGGATCAGGATCGGCACGTCGTCGTCGGCGCGCAGCTCGCGCGCGACCTCCACGCCGTCGAGCTTGGGCAGACCCAGGTCGAGGATCACGAGATCGGGCGCGAACGCGTGCCCCTGCTCGAGCGCCGCGCGCCCGTCGGCGGCCGTCCTCACCTCGTATCCCTCCATGCGCAGGGAGCGCTGGAGTGCCTGTGCGATGTCCTCGTCGTCCTCTACCACGAGGACGCGTGGTGCGCGGGAGAAGTCGTTCATGTCTTTATGTAAGTAGCAGCGTGTAAAGCGATGGTAAGGCCAGGAGGCAGGTTCCGGGCGCCCGGTGTCGAAGTTGCGCGAGATGGCATCCACGCGCAAACGCGCCTCCTCGCGCCCGCAGAGCTCGCGTCGGCGCGCTCCCGCCCGGGCACGCTCCACGCGACGGCGTCGCTCGCGAAGCGCTCCGAGCCTTGGATCGCTGCTCTCCGGCGGGCTGCCGCGACTGCCGGCGCTCGATCAGCGCCAGCGCGACGTGCTCGGCCTGGCGCTGGTGGCGTTGGGAGTGTTCATGGGCTTCGTCCTGTACGGCGGCTGGAACGGCGGGCGCGCCGGACATGGCCTGGCGGTGGCGCTCGGCTGGACGCTCGGGCGCGCGCGCGTGCTCACGCCGGTGACGCTCGTGATGGGCGGCGGCGCGCTGCTGCTGCGCCCGGTGCTGCCCGCGCTGCGACCGCTGCGCACGGGTGCGCTGTGCGTGTTCGCCGCGGTCACGCTCGCGCTGGCGGCGGGCATGCTCGGTCTCAGCTCCGGGCCCGCCAACGGCGCGCACGTGTGGAGCTCGACGCACCTGCAGACGCATGGCGGCATCGCCGGCGAGGCGCTCTACCAGCTCACCCACAGGCTCGTGCAGGACGTGGGCGTGGACATCCTCGTCGTGTTCCTGCTGGTCACGGGCGTCATCCTGCTGACCGGCGCCTCGATCGCCAGCGTCATCCGGGCGACGGGCAGCGGCGTGCTCGACACCACGCGGATGGTGCGCAGCCTGGCAGAGCGCGAGCCGCAGGCCCGCGGCGCTCGCGCACGCACGCCGTCGCAGCTGGCCGCGATCGAGCAGGATCTGGACGCTTCGCCGCTGACACCCCCGGAGCCCTCGCCGCGCGAGCTGATCGTCCGCGCGACCCACGTGGAGGCGCCGTCGCACGATTGGCGCGACGAGGACGAGCCGTACCCGCCGGACACCCCGGAGCATCCAGATAGCGGCCTGCAAGATGATCTGGCGGACGAGCAGGTGCCGGCCGCGGGCGAGGCGCATGCGGGCGAGGAGGAGCACATCTCGGGCGTGGCGCACGCCGACGCGGGGGGCCTGGACTCCGCGCAGCTGACGCCGCAGGGGCGGCTCCGCGGCGCTGTGACCGACGATCCGGACTTCGTGTGGGAGCTGCCCGAGGCCGCCAAGCTGTTGGCTCGCTCCAGCGCCGAGCAGACGCGCCCGGACACCGCCGGGCAGGAGCGCACGGCGAGCAACCTGGTCGAGGCGCTGGGGCACTTCGGGGTGCAGGCGAAGGTCATCGGCACGGTCGCGGGCCCGCACATCACCCGCTACGAGCTGCGCCTGGCGCCCGGCACGAAGGTCGCGAAGGTGGCGCAGCTGAAGGACGACCTCGCCTACGCGCTCGCGGCGACGGACATCCGCATCCTCGCGCCGATCCCCGGCAAGCAGGCCGTCGGCGTGGAGGTGCCCAACGCCCACCGGCGCATCGTCAAGCTCGGCGACGTCTTCCAGGCGCCGCCTCCGGACTGGTCGCCGCTGACGGTGTGGCTCGGCAAGGACGTCGCCGGCAAGGCCATCGGCGCGGACCTCGCGAAGATGCCGCACATCCTCGTCGCGGGCACCACCGGCGCGGGCAAGTCCGGCGCGATCAACGCGATGCTCTCGAGCGTGCTGCTGCGCGCGACGCCGCACGAGGTGCGCCTGGTGCTCGTCGACCCCAAGCAGGTGGAGCTCAACCACTACGAGTCGATCCCGCACCTGCTCACGCCGGTGATAACGAGCCCGCGCATGGCCGCGAACGCGCTGCAGAACCTGGTCAAGGAGATGGAGCAGCGCTACGGGATCATGTCGCTGGCGCGCACGCGCAGCCTGATCGAGCTGAACAAGGCGCGCGCCAAGCGCGACGAAGCGCCGCTGCCGTACATCCTGTGCGTGATCGACGAGCTCGCCGACCTGATGATGGTGGCGCCAGCCGACGTCGAGGACTCGATCATCCGCCTGGCGCAGAAGGCGCGCGCCGTCGGCATCCACCTCGTGCTCGCCACGCAGAGCCCGCGCGTGGATGTGATCACCGGCATGATCAAGGCGAACGTGCCCTCGCGCATCGCCTTCGCGGTCTCCTCGCAGACCGACTCTCGCGTGATCCTCGACCAGAACGGCGCTGAGTCGCTGCTGGGGCAGGGGGACATGCTGTTCAGCCCCGTCGGCAGCTCGCGCCTGCAGCGCATCCAGGGCGCCTACATCGACGAGGCGCAGATCGCCAAGCTGACCGACCTGTGGCGCCGCCAGGGCGAGCCGGAGCTGCGCGAGGAGCTGCTCGAGGAGGTCGAGCCCGAGGAGGGCGAGGGCGCAGGCAGGGGCAACGACGAGTTCGACCCGGACGAGGATCCGCTGCTCACGGACGCGATCCGCCTGGTCGCCGAGATGCAGACGGCCTCCACGTCGATGCTCCAGCGGCGCCTGCGCCTGGGCTACACGCGGGCGGGGCGGATGATCGACATGCTCGAGCGCCGCGGCGTGATCTCCGGCTACGAGGGCTCCAAGCCGAGGCAGGTGCTGATCACCGAGGCCGACCTGCCGCGTGTGCTCGCTGCGCTCGGCGAGTCCGCGACCGCCGTCACCGACTAGCCTCCTGAGCTATGTCCGAGATCGGAGCAACGCTACGCGAGGCGCGTATGCGCGCTCGCGTCGACGTGTCGGAGATCGAGGCCAAGACCAAGATCCGCGCGAAGTACCTGCGCGCGCTGGAGAACGAAGAGTGGGGCCTGCTCCCGGGGCCGACGTTCGTCAAGAGCTTCCTGCGCACATACGCGCAGGCGCTGGACCTCGATGGCAAGGCGCTCGTGGAGGAGTACCGGCGCGAGCACGAGCACCCGAGCGAGGCGATGCTCGAGCCGATCGTATCCACGCCGCAGAGCCGTCGCCCACAGACCCGTTCGGGCCCAGGCGGGCGGCCGGGCTCAGGCGCGAGCCCCTCGCGGGGCTACATGCTCGCGGTCGGCGCGATCGGGGTGGTGATCGTGGCGCTGATCGTGCTGCTCGTCTCCGGCGGAGGCTCCAACACGAACACGCCGGGCACCTCCGGCGCCACGACCGCGCCCGTTCACGCGGCTCACTCCAGGCAGCACACGAGCGCGACCGGCGCCCGCCACGGCGCCGTCTCGCCCAACGCGCTCGTGGCACTGTCGCTGAAGGCGACCGCGGTGGTGTACGTATGCCTGATCGGCGATGACGGGCGCAAGCTGGTGCCCGGGATCGAGCTGCAGCCCGGCGAAAGCACCTCGACATACAGGGCCCGGCGTTTCGAGCTCACGCTCGGCAACAACTCGGTGACGATGCTCGTCGACGGCATCGCGCGCACGGTGGCGCCCTCCAGTGAACCGATCGGCTACACGATCACCAAGGCCGACGGTCGCCAGCCGCTGCCCGCCGCCCAGCGTCCGACGTGCACGTGAGCGCGCGGTGAGCGTGCGCGCCGGCATAGTCGTGACCGGCACGGAGGTGCTGACTGGTCGTGTCAGCGATCGCAACGGGCCGTGGCTGGCAGAGCGCCTGCGCGAGCTTGGCGTCGACGTCGCGTACACGACGATCGTCGGAGACCGGCCGGCGGACATGCACGCGGCGCTGGCGTTCATGGCCGAGCACGGCATCGACATGGTCGTGACCAGCGGCGGGCTGGGGCCGACAGCGGATGACCTCACGGCGGAGGTCGTGGGGGAGTTCCAGGGTCGCGAGATGGTGCTCGACGACGAGCTCGCCGGGCGGATCGCGAAGATCGTGGCGCCGCTGTTGAAACGCTGGCCGGACGTCGACCCGGAGGCGGTCGCCGCGGCCAACCGCAAGCAGGCGACGATCCCGCGGGGCGCTACCGTGCTCGAGCCGGTCGGGACCGCGCCGGGGCTGGTCGTGCCGCCGGCGGACGCGACAGCAGCTGGCTCCTCGAGCTCAGCCTCCGGGACGACGATCGTGGTCCTGCCGGGCCCACCGCGCGAGCTGCAGCCGATGTGGGCGGCGGCGCTGCGGACACAGGCGCTGCGCGCGGCGTTGGCGGGGGCGACGGTCTACCGCCAGCACACGCTGCGGCTGTTCGGAATACCCGAGTCGGAGATCGCGGAGACGCTGCGGGCGGCCGAGCGCGAGGGGGTCGAGCTCTCCCGGCTGGAGGTCACGACATGCCTGAAACGGGGCGAGATCGAGGTCGTGACGCGCTATGAGCCCGACGCGCAGGACGCCTACGACGCCTTCGTGGCGGTTATCGGCGCCCGCCACCACGACACGCTGTTCTCGCCGGACGGCAGCACGGTCGACCAGCAGGTGGCGGCGCTCCTGCGAGGCGAGCCCTCGCATCCGCGGCGCACGATCGCCACCGCCGAGTCCTGCACCGGCGGCCTGCTGGCGGGGCGGCTGACTGATCTGGCGGGCGCCTCTGACTACTTCAACGGCGGGCTGGTGGTGTACTCCAACGAGGCGAAGGTCGCTCTGGCGGGCGTCGAGCGCGAGCTGATCGAGACGCACGGCGCGGTCTCCGGCGAGGTCGCACGCGCGCTCGCAGACGGCGCCAGAGAGCGCCTGGGCGCGGATGTCGGCGTGGGGATCACCGGCGTGGCGGGCCCCGGGGGTGGCACGGAGCAGAAGCCCGTGGGGCTGGTATGGCTGAGCGTCACGCTCGCCGATGTCGAGCCCCTCACGCGCTCGGTCAACCTGCCCGGCGGCAGGGCCGACGTGCGCGAGCGCGCGACCACGGTCGCGATGCACCTCGTGCGCCGGGCGCTGAGCGAGCCCTGACCCACCGCGAGGGCCCAACGTGCGCGCGTGTGAACGTGGCCGTGGCGCATCGGCGCTAGCATCGTCTGCGCGCGATGTCCCGCGGTGCCACAGCGAGGCTGTTCGTGGCGGTCGACCCGCCACTGTCGGTGCGCGAGGATCTCGTCGAGTGGGCCCGCGGCGCGGCGGTCGCGGCGCGGGCGGCGGGCAGCTCGCGCGGGGCGGTGCGACTGCTGGACGCGGAGTCGCTGCATCTGACGCTGTGCTTCCTGGGCAGCCGTCCGGTCGACGAGATCGAGGCGCTGGCGGCGGCGCTGGCTGCCTGCGCCGAGCAGCCGTGCGAGCTGTCTGTGGGGGCTCCGCTGTGGCTGCCGACACGACGGCCGCACGCGCTGGCGGTGGAGGTTCACGACCACGAGGGCGAGCTCGCGCTCGTGCGGCAGCGGCTGAGCGAGGTGCTGTCAGGCGCCAGCGCCTGGCGCCCGGAGCGCCGCCGCTTCAGACCCCACATCACGCTCGCGCGCGTGCGCCGCGGGGCGGGCGATCGATCGGGCCACGAGCGCGCGCTGCCCGCCACGCCGCGGCTGAGCTTCACCGCCGAGGCGATCGTCATGTACCGCTCGTGGCTCGCGCCGGAGGGCGCCAGCTACGAGGAGCTCGCGCGCAGCGCGCTGGTGACGGCCGGGCGCTGAGCGCCCGCCGAGGTCCGTCAGCCTTCGCTTTCGCCTTCGCAGGTCGCGTTCGTCGGACCGTCGCCCGCGGGGGCTTCGCAGGCCTGTTCGCCTGATTCGGAGCCGGTTTCGATGCTGCAGCCCGAGGCTTCGCCTTCTTCGCATTCCGCTTCGCTGGAGCTCGATTCGCCTTCGTCGGTGGCGGCGCACACGAGGCTCTTGCGGTTGCTCGAGAGCGTCGGGGTCGCGCCGTCTTCGCATTCCGGTTCTGAGCCGTCGTCGCACGCGAAGGACCCGTTCCTGGCGCGCACGGGCGTGCTGCCGTCTTCGCAGGAAGCCGGGGACGTCGGGGCCTGCTTGGGAGCCTTCCGGGCGTGAGCGTGCTTGGCGTGATGCCTGGTCGCGTGACGCGCCGGCGGCCTGCTCTTGCGCGCGTGCGATGACTGCTGGCACGTGTGGGCGGAGCGCTCGGCCTTGGCGCGGGTGGCGGCGCTCGAGCAGGCCGGCTTGTGCGTCTGTGCGAGCGTCTGGGAGGGTCCGAGGAGCGCCGCCACGAGCACGCCCAACGACAGCGCTAGTGTGAGGGCGACGGGGAGGCGGCGGCGGTGTTGGCCGATGGTCAAGGGAGGAGTGGGGTCTCGTAGACGGGACGGCTCTCGCTTGGCTTATCGTCGGCTCGCGGGCGCGGCGCGAGCGCGAGCGGCGGTCGCTGGACGAAGCGCGGGCCCCGCGGAAATGCGAACAACTGTTCCGTCCGCAGCGCCGACTAGCTTGTCGGCTCCATTTCGAACCGGAGGAGTCAGATCATGTCCGTGACCGACCAGGAGAAGGCCGCCAAGGCGCGCGACGCCGCCCTTCAGGGCGCGCTCACACAGATCGAGCGCGAGTTTGGCAAGGGCACGGTCATGCGCATGGGCGACGAGGGCGCCCAGGTGCGCTGCGATGCGATTCCGACCGGGGCGCTCTCGCTGGATCTCGCGCTCGGCATCGGCGGCGTGCCGCGGGGGCGGATCGTCGAGGTTTTCGGCCCGGAGTCATCGGGCAAGACGACGATGATCTACCACGTGCTCGCCGAGGCGCAGAAGCTCGGCGGCGTGTGCGCGTTCATCGACGCCGAGCACGCGATGGACCCGCTCTACGCCAAAGAGATCGGCGTCGACATCGACGAGCTGCTCGTCTCCCAGCCCGACTACGGCGAGCAGGCGCTGGAGATCGCCGACATGCTCGTACGCTCGGGCGCGGTGGACGTGGTGGCGATCGACTCGGTCGCGGCGCTCACCCCGAAGGTCGAGCTTGAGGGGCAGATGGGCGACCAGACGGTCGGCGCGCAGGCGCGGATGATGTCCCAGGCGATGCGCAAGCTCGCCGGCAACCTCAACCGCACGCAGACGCTGTGCATCCTCACCAACCAGATCCGCGAAAAGGTGGGCGTGATGTTCGGCTCGCCGGAGACGCAGCCGGGCGGTCGCGCGCTGAAGTTCTACGCCTCCCAGCGCTTGGACATCCGGCGCATCGAGACGCTCAAGGACGGCACCGAAGCGGTCGGCAACCGCGTGCGTGTGAAGGTGGTCAAGAACAAGGTGGCCGCGCCGTTCCGCCAGGCCGAGTTCGACATCGAGTTCGGCAAGGGCATCTCGACCTCTGGCTGCCTGATCGACCTGGGCCTAGAGCACAACATCGTCTCCAAGTCGGGCTCGTTCTTCTCCTACGGCAACGATCGTCTGGGCCAGGGTCGCGCCGCCGCCAAGGCGCACCTCGACGAGAGCCCGACGGTGGCGAAAGAGATCGAAGACAAGATCTACGCGGCGCTGGGTCTGGGCAAGGATCTGGTGACGCCGATCGACCGCGACAAGGACGTCAAGCCGCCGATTGCAAGCGAACCGGCGGTCGCGGCAGCGTAGGGCGCGGGTGGTGGGCGCGGCGTCCCAGCGGGCGTCGCCGTCGCGGTTTAGCGTTTGACGATGGCGCACGGCGGTGGCGTCTTTCCCATTGCCGTGTAAGCAATCGGCCTGTCCTGGACATATAACGTTGTGCAGATCGACGAGGTAGGGCTCTTCGACGCGTATTTCCGAGGCCATGCGGCGCGGGTCTATGCCTTCGCGCTGCGCAGGACCGACTCCCAGGCCGCCCAGGACGTGACTGCCGAGACGTTCCTGATCGCATGGCGCAGGCGGGCAGAGATGCCGACTGAGCCACTGCCGTGGCTGTACGGGATCGCCCGCGGGATACTCGCGAATGAGACGCGCGCGGCGAGTCGCCGCGGGGCGCTCGCATCACGCATCGCCACCGAGGCGCATCCTTACGCCTCCGCCGCCGCGGGCGACCACCAGATCCTCGAGGCATTGGCCGCCTTGCGCGAGAGCGACCGCGAGGCGCTCCTGCTGTGCGCCTGGGAGGGCCTCTCAACGAAGGAGGCGGCGGCGGTCGTGGGTTGCAGCGCTGCGACCTTCGCCGTCCGGCTGCACCGGGCCCGGGGGCGGCTCTCGCGCGTCCTCGACGAAATGGAAGCAGAGGCCGACCCCGTCCTCCCCAACGACGCAGCCACGGAGCTGTCGAGATGACTCGCCGAGCCAACCTGTTCGAGCGCGTACGGGATGCAAACCCCGTCCCGGGCGTGGTCGAGCCCGATTGGGGGTCAGTGAGAGAGCGGGTGGCCGGCGAGCAAGACGGTGAGCTCGGTGGTCCTGCCGGCACCCCGGCTGTCGCCGGTGGACGGTGGCGGGTCTCATCGAGACTCGGCGGCGTGCTCGCGGGCCTGGCCCTTTGCGCCGCCGGAGCGATCATCGCCGTGCTCGCGCTCGCGCCATCGGGCGGCTCATCCGACTTCCTCGCCAGAGCCGCCGCGGCGCTCACACCGGCTGGCGGGACCGTCCTCTACGAGCGTTGGGAAAAGACGATCGCACCCGAAGCGGGCAACCCCGAGCGTCGGCAGGCGATCACCTTCGGCCCTGAGCAACTCTGGATCGAAGGTGGCCATCCGCATCGCTACCGGACGATCTTGCTGCCACGGAGCGGCCCCAGCGAAGGGAGCAGCGTCGGTGCGGGTCTCGCCTCCGCCGGTGTTGGTCTCGCCTCCACCTACGGCGTGACCCTCGGCTGGTCTGGCTTCGGCCCCCGCCCGGGAGGGATCCCCGTGTTGACCCGTGTGCAGCGCGCGACCAGCGGAGGACCGCTCGAACTCGGCGGCACTGTGGAAGCGGCGACGGGCAGGACGAACCCGGGCAGCCTGCCGCCGACACTCACCTTCCTGCCCCCCAACGAGCTGCTGCGGGCCCGGCTGCGGGTCACGCTCGGCCCATCGTTGCCCGGCCCGCACGATCAGATCATCGAAGACGGCGCCGACCCGGTCAGCGCGCTTCGTGCCGCGATCAGCGAAGGCAGGGCGCGCATGGCGGGCACGAGGCAGCTCGACGGCCGCACCGTGCAGCGAATCGATATCCATCTCCCGCAGCAGCTGCCGGCCGATGCGCCGCCACTTCCGCCCGGCCACCCCGTGATCCACAGCGAAGCCTACGCCTACGTCGAACCTGAAACGTTCCATCCGGTCGAGATCGTCTACGGCGGCCAGACCGACCGGTTCCTCACCTACGAGTACCTGCCGGCGACCGCCGCGAACGTGGCACTCACCGACATCCAGGTGCAACATCCGCGAGCGAGAGTCCTCAACACGCTCCAGGCGCCACGCGGGGCGCGGGCCGGAAAGCCACACTAGCCCGCGCGACGGCGAGGCGGCTCAACGGCGACCTCCAGCCCGGCGACTCGGGCGGGCCACTCGTCAACACCTCTGGCGAAGTCCTCGGCATGGACACCGCCGCGTCTACGACGTTCCAGATCGAGTCCTCCGCGGACGAGGGGTTCGCGATCCCGATCCACCAGGTTCAGACGATCGCGGCCGAGATCCTCGACGGCCGCGGCTCGAGCACGATCCACATCGGCACGACCGGCTTCCTGGGTGTGCTCGTGGACAGCCGCAGCAGCGACGGCGCCCTCGTCGAGGAAGCTCTCTCGGGTACGCCCGCGGCTGAAAGCGCCCTCGGCGCTGGCGACGTCATCACCGCCCTCGACGGCGCCGGCGTCAGCTCGCCGACCGCCCTCACTGACGCGATCCTGCAAGAGCACCCCGGCGACAGCGTCCGCGTCACGTGGCGCACGCAGGCAGGAGGGCAGCAGAGCGCGACGGTCAAGCTCGCGAGCGGGCCACCGCAGTGATCGAGCGTTCAGGCGCGTCTAGCCCGCCGACACGCGCAGCAGCACCGTGCTGTCAGGAGGCACCTCGGCGCTGATCGTCCCGTGGCTCGAGCTCGTGGTGTGCGCCCACACGTTGCGCAGCGAGTAGCTGGAGGCGGCCGGCAGCCCCACTGCGCTGGCGCTCGTTTCGATCGCGATCGGGCTCGAGCCGCGGTTGAGCAGCGCCACCGCGCGCGAGCCGTCGATCAGGGGCTTGACCCACACCTGCCCGTTGCCCAGGGAGGACAGGAGCGTGCCCTGGACTCCAGCCGGGTCCTGGTCGATGGCGATCACTTCGAGGTTCTGCACGGCGGCGAGGCTCGCCGGGCTGAGCTTCGTCAGATCCCTGCTGATCATCAGCGGCGCGGCGAGCATCGACCACATGCTCAGCTGGGTGCGGAACTGGGCGGCGGACATGCCCTGGTCGGGGGCGAGGTAGTCGGGGTCGTTCCAGTGCCCGGGGCCGGCCGCCTGCGGCGCCGCGGCGTCGGCGTCCATGTTGCGCAGCACCGACGCGAAGGACACGTTGCCCGGGAAGCCGACGTCGGTGTCCGTGCGCCAGCTGTTGCCGACGCTCGGGCCGAAGCTGTAGGAGGAGAAGGCCGATTCGTCGAGCACCGGACGGCCTTCGCCGTACTGTTCGGGCTGCAGGTAGTCGCAGATCGACAGCAGCATCTGACGGTGGCTCGAGTTCGCCTCGATCGCCGCGTGGAACGCGGAGTAGGCGGCCGCCGGGTTCAGGCCATATTCCTCGCCGCCGCAGAAGTCGACCTTGACCGCGTCAAAGCCCCACGCGGCGAACGTGTTCACGTCCTGCTGGTAGTGGCCGTAGCTGCCCTGCCCGGCGCCCCCGCAGCCGTTCGGCCCCGCGTCGGTGTACAGGCCCACGAGGAACCCGGCCTCGTGCAGCGTGCGCGTCAGCCACGCCAGGCCGTGCGGCCACTGGGTCGGGCTGACGGTGATTTCGCCGTCGGCGTTGCGCGTGCCGTGCCACCAGCCGACATCCAGCCACACGTAGCGGTAGCCGCGCGGCTCGAGGCCTAGCGAGATCAGCTCGCTCGCCTGGCGCAGCACCGTCGCCTCGCTGTAGTCCGCGCCGAAGCCGAGATATGTGTCCCAGCCCATGTATGGGGTCGCGGCCAGGACGCTGGCCTTCGCGCTCGTCGTCGCCGTCAGCCTCGCCGTCGGCCGCGCGTTGCTCGCGCGCCCGCTCGCGTTCGTGACCACAGAGCGGATCGACGCTTGCGCCTGCGCGCGCCGCGCGCGCGGCGCAGCGACCAGTACCACCAGCTGATGCGCCAGCTGCGCTTCGATCACGCCGATCACGGTCCCGCTGACGTACGCGTAGGCGGTGAAGCGCCGCTCGGCGCTGAGCAGGCGCCTGCCGGTCGCGCTCAGCGCGGCGGCGAGAGCTCCGTGGGCTCCCGGTGCGAGGTGCGCGCTCACGCTCGCGAGCGTGACAGTCACATGGCGCAGCGTCGCGGCGCTCCTATGAGCGCTGGGCCGCGATCGTGCCGCGACTGCCACGATGCGACGCCCGCTGAGCGACTCGACGGTCGTCAGGCGCAGATCCACCTCACAGCCGCGGCTCGCCAACGACGAGCATGTGATCGGCACGCTCACCTTCCCGCTCTTGAAGGCGGCCGTGCCGACGGCGGTCTCGCCGGCGGACGCGGGCGCGCCCCCCACGGGGATCGTCACGAACGCGCTCTTGGCGCTCGCGCTGCCGCCACCGTCGGTGGCCGTGACCTGGCATTGGAGGTGATGGCCGGTGTCCTGCCCTTTGACCGTGTACGTCGCCGCGTCGGCGCCCGCGATCGGGATCAGGTCCCGCAGCCACGCGTAGCTCAGCTGGGCGGTGGCGCCCGCGGGCGTGCCCGCATGGCACTTGAGCACCTGCCCGTTCGCGGGCGTGCCCGTGATCGACGGGCTCGGGTGAACGAGCGCCACCTGCGAGGACGCCGGCGTCGTGAACGCTTCGCTGGCGCCAACTCCCGATCCTCGCGGGCTCGAGGCGAGAACGCGGTAGCCGTAGGTGGTGTTGGGGGAGAGCCCCGAGAGCTGTGCCGAGACGTCCTGCGCGCCGCCGATCGCCGCCGGCAGCACCGCGCAGGCGATCGAGAGGTTGTTTGGCCCGCCTGCTCCTTCTGTGCCGTATTCGAACGAGCACGAGCCGAGCACCGCGTCGTTGGGATCGACGACTCCCGCGAGCGTCGCGCTGGCGTCGGTGACTTCCGTCGGCTTGACCGTCGTGGCCGAGGGCGACGGGACGCGCGCGCCAAGCGAGTGCCCGGTCGTGTCGAGCGCCACGCAGAAGCCGCCCGCCAGGCAGGCGATGCCCGCGAGGCCCGTCGAATCCGGGCGCGGGCTCGACGTGGTCCAGTCGGGGACCGGCGCGGTGGGGTCATCGCTCGCCAACGCACCGCCGTGGCCGTCGACGGCTATGCACAGCCCCGACGAGGCGCAGGAGACGGCCGTCAGGCGTTCGCCGTCGATCGGCGTAAGGCTCCATGTAGCCGACGCGGCGGTCGGGTCGGCGCTCGCGAGGGCGTCGCCGCCGGCGTCGACGGCCACACACGCGCCCGCCGTCCAGCAGGAGACGGCGAGCAGTTCTTCGGAATCGACCTTGCGCAGCGACCAGTCCGCCGCACCGCGCGTCGGGTTGGCGCTCGCGAGCACTTCGCCGGCGCTGTCGACCGCCACGCATAGCGACGGCGAGGAGCACGACACGCCGGTCAGATGCTGCCCCAGCGCCGCGGAGGCCGTCCAGTCTCCCGATCCGGGGCTCGTGCTGGTCAGCACGTCGCCTTCCCTGTCGACCGCGACGCAAAGCGAGGAGGTCGGGCAGGAGACGCCGGTCAGTTCCTTGCCGCCATTGGGGAGCGGCTGTTCCTCCCATTTGGAGGAGCCGGACTCGGGGTTCACGAATGCGTCCCCGCGGCCGTCGACCGCGACGCAGGGGCCGCCCGGGGCGCACGAGACCGCGTTCAACGACTGGCCATGGTCGATCGCGTCAGGGCTCGAAAACGGATTGGTCGCCGTCGCGTCGGAGGTGCTGAACGCGTCTCCCGCGCTGTCGACCGCGACGCATAGCGATTCCGATGCGCACGAGACGGCGTTGGGGGTTGCGCCGGAGTCGAAAGTGGCCGGCGCCGACCAGGCCAGCAGGGGGGCCGCCTGGGCGGGCGCCGAGGCCAGCGAGGCGCCCACGACGATCGTCACCGCAAGCGCCGCCAGCTGGGCGCGCGCAAGGTGGCGGTGATCCGGGCGCCGGAGCGCTCTGGTCATGTGTCTCACACCCATTCACCTCTCTCGCGCCGGCGGACGGCCGGCGCGTTGGAGTATCTGATGGACGCAACCCGGCGGATCGCCGGGTGTTGCGGTCTGCCCCGTGGGTATTTACCAGGGTGCCCGCCGCGGGTCGCCGTCATGGCGCCGCGGGGGCGCGTCCGCGGACCGTCGCGAGCCTTGGCGGCCTGGCGCTACCGTGGGCGGGTGGCGGCCGTGCGCGCGAGCAGCAGAGCCGGTCCGGGCGGCGATTGGGTTCGCGCCGGTGAGCGGCCGGTCCTGCAGGTCGACGCCGTCAGCAAGCGTGTCGGGCGCGGGCGCGCGACACGCCAGATCCTGTGCGGCGTGGAGCTCTCGGTGCACGCTGGAGAGATGGTCGCCGTACTCGGACGCTCGGGCTCGGGCAAGTCGACGCTGTTGCACCTGCTCGGAGGGCTCGACCGGCCGGATGCCGGGTCGATCACCGTATGCGGCGAGTCGCTGACGGGCGCCTCCGAGCGCGCGCTCAGCCGCATCCGCCTGCGGCGGCTCGGCTTCGTCTTCCAGTCCTTCCAGCTGATCGAAGAGCTGACGGGGGCCGAGAACGTGCTGCTCGCGGCCAACCTGCCGGGCGCGCCGACGGGCGGTCGCGAGCGCGCCGCGCGCCTGCTCGAGGATCTCGGCGTCGCGGCCGTCGCCGATCGCTCGCCGCACGAGCTCTCAGGCGGTGAGCAGCAGCGCTTTGCGATCGCCCGGGCGCTGGTCAACGACCCCGCGCTTGTCCTCGCCGACGAGGCCACCGGCAATCTCGACACCGCCTCCGGGGCGATCGTGCTCGAGCTGCTTCGCGGGCTCGCGGCCAGGGGCCGCGCGGTCGTCCTCGTCACGCACGAGCCGCAGGCGGCGGGCGCCGCCGACCGGGTGCTGCGTCTCAGCGACGGCGTGCTCGAGCCGGCCGCCGAGCAGAGCCAAAGCCGGCCCGGCCACGGCGCTCGGCACCCGGCGCCGTGAGCGGCGCGCTGCGCGACGCGCTGGCCGGTGTGCGCGCCAGACGCGGGCGCGCGGCGCTGAGCGCGCTCGGCATCGCGCTCGCCGCGGCGATGCTCGCGGTCGCCGCGACCGTCGGCTACGAGCTGCACACGGGCTTCTCGCGCAGCGCCCGCGCGGCGGACCTCCCCGACATCATCGCTCGCTTCGACGGGCAGCCCGCGAGCTCCGTCGCGAGCCGCATCCGCGCGCTGCCCGATGTCGCCGCGTTCTCGCTGCGCGACGAAGTCGCCAACGTCGGCCTGAACGCCGGATCACACTCCGCCGCCAACGGCGTCGTCGAGGTGATCGACGGAGGAGGCCCACGCGGCTACGCGATCGTCGCCGGCCACGACATCTCCAGCGCACCTGGCAACGTGATGCTCGAACAGGGCGTCGCGCGCGCGTGGGGTCTGAGCGCCGGCGAGACGATCGAAGTCGCGGGTCTCGGCCCGCAGCGCATCGCCGGGCTCACGCAGTCGCCCGACAACGTCGCCTACCCGCTCACCACGCCGCGCCTGTACGCCCCAGCGGCCGCACTGGAAGAGCACGCGGGCGAAGTGCGCGATCCGACGGTCGACCTCGCCGAGATCTGGCTGCGCGATCCCGCCGAGCTGAACGCGGTGCTCGTGCAGGCGCGGACGACCAGCTACGGCCTGCACGACCTGAGCATCGTGACGCGCAGCGGCGTGCGCGTCCTGATCGACGAAGCGGCTGGGATCGTGATCGCGCTGCTCGTGGCCCTGTCGCTGGTCGCACTCGTGACCGCGGCGGTGATGCTCGCGACCTCGGCGCGCGCCGAGGTGCAGCGGCGCCTGCGCGCGATCGGCATCCGCCGCGCGATCGGCGCCGCGCAGGGCTACGTCGCGGCGGTGTCGGCGCTCGAGGCGCTGCTGGTGGCCGTGCCCGCCGCCGCCGTTGGGGTGGCGGTGGGCGCGCTGCTCGCCGCCGGCCCGAGCGCACGCCTGCTGTCGCTGCTCAACGAGACGGGCCCGGGCGCACAGCTCGCATCGCCACTGGCTGGATGCTTCGCGGTGGGGGTTGCGATCCCCACGCTCGCGGGCGTGTGGCCGGCATGGCGGGCGGCCGCACGGCCGACCACGGAGTTGCTGCGAGGCGCCGAGCTACAGGGGTACGGGCGCCGCCACCGGCGGGCACGGCCCGCGGGCCGGCGGTTCCTCGGCCTGATCGGGCTGGGCGCGACGCTGGTCTCGGCGAGACGCGTACGGCTCGCCACGACGCTGGCGCTGCTCGCGGTGTCCTGCGCGTTCGTGCTGTTGATGCTCGCGTTGGCGAGCGAGCTGAGCACGCTCGCCAACGACCCCGCCGCGCTCGGCAAGCGCTACCAGCTGAGCGTGTCGCTGCCTGCCGCCGAAGCGGCGCGCGTGCGCAGGCTGCCCGGCATCGAAGCGGTGGCGCCGCGCTATGAGCTGAGCGCGCTCGACTCGTTCTCACTGGGAGAGGTGATCGACGTGATCGCCTACCCCGGCGATCACACGACCTTCGAAGACCCGCCGCTGGTCGGCGGCCGGCGCCTGCGGGGCAGCGACGAAGCGGAGGTCGGAACGGGCCTGGCCGATGTCCTGGGGCTCGACGTGGGCTCGACGCTCGCGCTGGCGCTGCCGTCCGGTGGCGAGCTGCGCCTGCGCGTCGCGGGGGTCGTGTCCTCGCTCGAGCACGACGGGCGCATCGCCTATGTCCCCGCCGCCGCGCTGCTTGCGCGGGATCCGGGCGCGCCCGAGCAGCTCGCGGTGCGCCTCGATCCGGGCGCGAGCGCGTCGGTGCTGAGCGCCCGCCTGCGCACGAGCGGCGTGGCCGTCGCCTCCAGTGCCACCGTCACCGGCAACGGCCAGACGCTCGTCGCCGCGCTGAGCGCGCTGCTGCGCGCGATCGCCGTCGTCGACTGGCTCGTGTGCCTGTACGCGCTGCTGCAGGCGCTCGCGCTCACCGCGCACGAGCGGCGTGGCGCGATCGCGCTGCTGCGCGCATGCGGCGCCGGTGCGGGCTCTGTGCGCATGCTGCTCGCCGGCGCCGCGCTCGCGGTGCTCGTGCCGGCGGCGCTCGTTGGGATCGTGCTCGAGCGTCTGCTGCTGGGGCCGGCGATGGCCGCGATCGCCGCCGGCTACGCCTCGCTGCCGCTCAGCGCAGGGCCCTTGGAGATAACGGTCCTGCTGCTGGGGCTGGCGCTGCTGGCGACGGGCGCGGTGTGGTGGGTGGCCAGACGCACGAGCAGAGAGCCGATCGCGCGAGGACTGGCATGAGCGTCCGCGTGCTCACGCGCCGCCAGCTGCTCGCCCGCGGCGCCGGCGGCGCGCTCGCGCTCGGGCTCGCCGGCTGCGGTGGCGGCGGGGCTCTGCGTGCTGCCGGCGACGGCTCGACCCGGCACAGCACGTGGGCCGACCCGAGCGGCAGCGGCGTGCTCGGCGTCGCGGCCGGCTCGGGCCTGATCGACCGCACCGAGCTGGCGCCGCGAGCACGGCCCACCGCAGTGCTGGGCACGCTCGCGCACCTGACGGACGCCCATGTGCTCGACGCTGAGTCGCCCGCCCGCGTCACGTTCCTCAACCGCCTTGGGGCGCCTTTCACATCGACGTTCCGTCCCCAGGAGGCCCTCACCGCGCAGGTGCTCGACGGCGCCGTGCGGGCGATCGACGCGCTCGCTCCCGACGTGGTCATACAGGGCGGCGATCTGATCGACAACGCTCAGGCGAATGAGCTGGAACGGGCATTCGCCGCTCTGCGCGGCGGTGCCGTTGATCCCAACAGCGGCGCGCCCGGCTACTTCGGCGTGCAGTGGGCAGGCGACGCGGACCCGTTCTACTACCGCCCCGACCTCGACGCGCCGCGCCATCCGGGGATGCTCACCGCCGCGACCAGTGGCTTCCGGGCCGCGGGCCTGCGCGCGCCCTGCTACCCGGTGCTCGGCGACCACGATCTGCTCGTCCAGGGCGTGGTCGCGCCGAACGCGCTGACCGGCGGGATAGCGGTCGGCGAGCGGGCGGTGTGGCAGCTTCCGCAAGGGCTCGCGGCGCCGGCGGGCGTGGCGCGCCTGGCGGGAGCCGCGCCGGACGGCCTGCCGGCGCCTGCGCTGATCGAGCCGATCATCGCGGAGCTGCTGTCGGCGCCCTCGGTGCACGTTCCCGCCGATCCGCGCCGGCGCGAGCTCACGAGCGTCGAGGCGCTGGAGCGCCTGCGCGCGGCCGCCGGCCAGGGCTCTGACGCACCGCTGCTCGACTACACGCTGGACGTGGGCGAGCGGCTGCGGGTGATCGTGCTCGACCTGGTGCGCCGCGAAGGGGGCTCCGGCGGGGTCGTCCACGCGGCGCAGCCGCGGTGGCTGGCGCGCCAGCTCGCGGCCGCCGCCGAGCGCTGGGTGCTCGTGTTCTCCCACCAGCCGCTCACCAGCACCGAAGGCGCAAACGAGCTGCTGGCCATGCTCGACCGCCACCCGCGGGTGCTGGCTGTCCTCTCGGGCCACACGCATCGCAACCGCATCACGCCGCGGCCCGGCGCGGGCGGCGGCTACTGGCTGATCAGCACGGCCTCGCTGATCGACTACCCGCAGCAGGCGCGCGCGCTGCGCGTGCTCGCGACTGCGGGCGGTGGCGTGGCGCTGGAGACATGGATGCTCGACCACGTCCCCGGCGGCGTGCGCGGCCTCGGCGACATCTCCAGGGAGCTCGCCTACCTCGACGCCCAGGGCGGGCGCCCGCAGGGCTTCGCCGGCGGGCGGCTGGATCGCAACGTGACGCTGTACAGGCGTTCCGCGTGAGCCTCGTGGGGACATCGCGCCCGGCGGGACGGCTCACCCGGCGCTGGATACGCTGTCCCGATGAAGCGCTACCACCTGACCAGGTAGGTTCGCAAGTACAGATAGGGGACGCTTTCGGCGCCGGAAATAGCTGGGCGCTGCCGGTGCGGTGGCTACGCTGGATGGCCTGATGTCCGACACAATAGACCAGCCCGCAAACGTCCTCGCGCCCGCGCCCGTGGGGTTCAACTGGATGAACCTGTGGACCGCCGCGGGCGGCGTTGCGGGCGCTGCAGCCGTCGTCTACTGCGTTGGCTTCGGGATCGAGGCGCTACGCCTCAATGCCGCGGGTCTACCGGTCACGGAGGCGCTCGCCGTGATCCCAAAGACGGCGTTGGTGAGTCTCGCTATCGATGCGATTTTCCTCAAGGTTTTGATCCAGGGGGTGTTGACAGCTCTGTTCATGATCTGGGCGAAAGGCCGCGCCGCCGCGATGACGGCGCCCGAGGCGGTGTTGCGCCGCGGGGAACGCGCGAACGCGAGGAAACGTAGGTGGCAGACGGTCCAGGCGTCGCTGGCACCATTGTCCCGCCTGTTCCGCTCGGCGCGTCGCCTGCTCGGGCGGGTCACGCGCGCGTTGCAGATCCATCGAGCCGCCAGGGCGGCACTTCGACTGTTCCTACTGATTCTCCGCGGTGCCGTCATCGTTTGGCGGCACACGCTCTCGCACGTGCGGCATAAGTTCTGGATCACCCTCGGGTTGCTCTACGCATTCCTCGTTCCGTGGACCGCGTTCACGCTTTACGCCACCGTCATCGTCGTCTTTCAGGCGAGGGCCCTGTCCGCCGTCTCCCGACGTCGCGATGCCGGGATCATGTCGATACGCGCCGAGGCGGTGTTGCTCGGCGTGATCACTGCCTGCAGCGTCGCCTCGATGACGCTGATCGGCGAAGCGATCCGGCCCGGCCCCTTGCCGCGCGTGGCCGTCAATGTCGAAGGGGCGCCGAAACCGATCATCGGTGACTACGTGTCGACCACGAACGACGGGGTCTACATAGGTGTGCATCGGAAGTTGACGCTGATCCCAGACCATCGAGTGAGCACCGTAACGATCTACAACGCTCCGGAACAGAAGCCCGAAAGGAGTCAGACACTTCTCCAGCGTCTGCGATAAGAGGCCGCGTCACGCCTCCAGGCCGCCTCGATCCGTCCCTCTGCTCGTAAGGGAACGAGCCGCTCACCCTTGTTCGCGGCGGCGCGCACTCGCGCACGAATCCTTGCGGCACGACGGTGAGTGCTGCGATGATTGGCCAGCTCTTAGATCTGCGAGCGGGATCGTGCTCGCCGCCGACGGCGAGAGAGCCCGGCGGCGTCGCGGCCATGCGCGACTTGTCGTGAGCGTCGCTGTCTGAGCGCTGGGCGACATGGCCCGTCGATGGCGTTGGGCGCATCGCTAGCAAGACGTTCGCGCAGCAAGCGACGGGCGGCAGCATCGAGGATGCGGCGTACCTCGGCCTGCACGTGAGGCGGAAGATCAGAGCTCACTGACGCTCCCAGGGCGTGTGCTGCGCAGGGGCTCTCCGCGCCCCGGCTCGCCAAGAACGCCGCCCGCGCCCGCTGCACACTCTGTCCGCCAGCGCCAGCGGCGGCCGAGGCAGTCTGCGGCGCGGCGGCCAGGCTGGCGAGGCCCTGCGGGCAGCTCGCAGAACGCGCGTTGCTGGTCGCGGCCGGGTAGCAGCGTGTAGCGCTCGCCCTCGACGGTGCCCCATACCCACGGCGGGCCGGGCGGCGCGCAGCGAGCGAGGTTGGCAAGCCGCCGCGGCCCCTGGCATACGAGCAGGATGTTCCCGCGGTCGCGGTGCGGGTCGGCGGCGAGCGCCTGCCGATATGCGTCGAGCTTGCTCTTGATGCGTCGCGCGGGCTCGCTGCCTCGGTCGAGCTCCAGGTAGAAGGTGATCTCTCCGTCCGGGAGCAGGTAGCGGCCGTACCCGTCCGGGCGCACGCTCGCCCCGGTGCCTTCCTGCGCCTGCTGCTCGCCGAGCCAGCTATACAAGCCCTCCTCGCGCCGAGTAAGGCTCCGCTCGACCAGTTCGAGGAAGAAGGCGGCGGCGGAGCGGCGGTGCTCGAGGTCGGGGATCGAGAGGCCGGGCAGCCGCCGTGCGGGAGCACCGATCACCCGCCGGCCGTTGGGCGAGAGGAACCACAGCGCCTCGGCGCTCCCGCCGCGAGTGGAGCGCGTCGGGAAGACACGTACCAGCAAGCCCTCGCCTTCGAGTCTGAGCAGGCGACGACGACAGGTACGAAGACCAGTGAAGAAGAGAAGGTGAAGCTCTGAGGTGGAGAGGGGCTCGTGTTGGGAGAGGCGGTCGAGCAGCTCCCGGTCACGGACGGTCACGGCGGGCAGGCTCGGCGTCATAGCCGCCGCCCGGGAAGGGGAAGGTACTGTTCATTGTCGGGGTTTGCCGACGAGCCCGGATCGCTGTCGTGGTGCGGGGTTACAGGCGGTGGGGGCGCTCCGTCGGAGAGAGCATCGAACGGAGCGTCCAACGGAGCACCCTCAACACTCTCCAGGCCGAGCACTTCACGGTCGAGGTCATCAGCCTGAGCACGTCCGGGTGGCGGTTGCTCGATCCTCCCATAGCGCGAACGGATCGCGGCCTCCACCACCCCGCGCTCCGTGGCGTGACCGCGTGCGCGCTGGCGGATCAGGCAGGCGATATCTCCCGGTGTCGGCTTGGGCGACGGGAGCGTTGTCGCGGTCGCGGCGGGCAGCTGGCGGGCGTCGTGCAGGATACGGCACGCGATCGTGTAGGAGCCGAGGTGCTGAAGGTCGTAAGCATCGAGGCGCGGCTGGAAGTGCGGCGCCATCCGTTTCGCGTCGGCGGCCTGAAGCGCGAAGCAAATCTTGGTCTGGCAGTTTGCGTCGATCGCCTCCAGGAGCCCGTGATCGGAGACCTGCGCAAGATGCTGGTGAGCGAGCACGAACCCGAGCCCATACCCGCGGGCCTGCGCGAGCGCGGTCGCCATCCCCTGCGGCAAGTGACAGAAACGGTGGCACTCATCGATCAGGCACAGGAACGGCGGCCGGTCGCTCTGCGCGAGCGGCCCGAGGCGCTGCGCGGCCTGCCACGCGCGGTGCAACAGCACCGAGCCGATCATGTCCGCCGCATCCTCCCCCAAGGTCTGCGGGAGCGAGACGATCAGCCACCGTCCGCCGTTGATCCGCTCCCGCATGTCCGGCGCGGCGGGCTGGCAGAGCATGTTGCGCAGCGTGCGGTTCCCCAGCAGCGCCCGCAGCTTGTTCGAGAGGGGCGCGAGCGCCTGTACCCTCGCGGGCTCGCTGAGCGTCTGCCACTGCCGCCAAAACACATCCAGCGCCACCGGATCGCTCGCGCGATACCGGGAGCGCTCGCCGGGATCGGACAGCAGCGTGAGTACATCCGCCAATGTCGGTGCCGGCCCGGCCGGGTCGCGGCCGACAAGCAGGGTGGTGAGCGCGGAGCGCAGGATGTCCTCGGTGCGCGGCCCCCAGAACCTCGCGAACAGCCGCGCGAAGATGCCACAGATCGCCTGCGCCTGCGCATCGCCCTCCCCCGGCGGACACGCGAGCAGGTTCAGCGCCGGCGGATAGCTCTCGTCCCCGAGGTCGAGCAGGTCAACATCCTCCTCCCGGTCGCGGGGTACGCGGGCGAGGATGAGATCGGTCAGCTCCCCGGTCGGGTCGAGCACGATCCCACCCATCCCCGCACGGATCGCCTCGACCGTCATGTTCAACAAGAGCGTGCTCTTGCCACGGCCGGTCGGCCCGAGAACATGCGTGTGCTGGAGCAGCGCCCGCGGTTCGACGCGGACCTCACGGTCGAACCCCGAGTGGTCGCTGCGACCCAACAGCAGCCCACGCGAGGGAGCCTGAGCGACAGGCGCGACCCTGCGCGATGGCGCCTCGGTGAACGACACGGGCGCGAGCGCGCTTTCCTCCGGGACCGCGATCAACGCCGCGACCTCACCACTACCCAACAACAACCGCGGTTTGACCGGCGGCAAACACCGTGTGAGCCGCCCGGCGCAGAAGGGCTCCCAGCCCCGGCGCAGCCCGCCGAGCTCCTGGTACTGGCCAAACGCCGCGAGCAGCCCACCCAGCCGGCCACGCGCCCGCTGCCGGTCGGTCGCCCACGCGCCCACCCGCAGCGTCGCCGTCAACAGCGGTGTGCCGGCCTTCGCGTCGATCGCGCGGGCGCGCTCCAGCGAGAACGGGTCCGCCGCCCTTGCCAGCGCCGGCCGGCTCATCGGGTGCGGCGAACTGGGAGTGAACAGGTCAAGTACCTCACCCAACATCGAGGCGACCATCTGGAGCGCGCGCAGCGAGACGCTTGGTTGTAGCCCGCGACCGGAGCGCAGCCGCGCGGCCTGGCTCCTGGCCTTCGCGCTCGCTGACCTGGGCGGGGCCTGCAACACCAACTGCACGACGCCGCCCTCGCTGGCTTCCTGCGCTCGCAGAGACGCGAGTAGCTGACCAGCCGGGTCCACCCGGTGATCGACACGCAACGGAAGAAACCGCGAGCCGATTGGCGCGAGACTCGCAACCCTCAACCGCACACTCCCACCACCAGCAGCGGCCGGCGTCGCGTCCTCGGGTTGGACTGTGACACTTCCAAGCGCCTGCTCGACCGACGCGCGGACCTGAGCCGGGGAAAGCCCACCAGAGATAAACAAGCCACACGTCGCCCTGTCCTCCTGCGAGGACACCGACAGCGCGACCCACGGCCTCGCGCTGAGCAACGGCCGCGGCAGCCCACCCGCGAGCGTGCGGGTGAACGCCTCAAGCGCCGCACGCGACACCTGCTCGCCGAGGTGAAGCTCCCAACAGCTACCCGCGCCGGCCAGCCGATGCCGGCCCCACACCCGCCCCGCGAGCACCGCGAGGGCACCGGCCGCGATCAGCCCCACCGGCAGCCACAGCCGACCGAGCAGATAACCCATGCCGCCGAGCAGCCAGCCCACCGAGAAATGCGAGAAGGATTCGACCGCGCGCACGTACCACGCGCCGCCCGGGCCGGCAGGCGCCGCGTGCTGAACAAGGAGATGGTGCGCCGCGTGCGCAAGCGCATGATGATGGTGTGCGTGATGGCTTCTCATATCCCATTCATTCCACGGAGCACTGACAAATCGCTGACAAATCACTTGCACGCAACTTGCACACCACTGGAGCCCTGGGAGTGCTGAGACGACGAGCACAACGGAGGACGCGAGCAATGACCATGCCCGCAGGTGTAGCCCCACATGGCCGCCGGCGTCTACCCCTATTCGCGCGTACGTGAGTACATACGAAGATGTCCATAGCGCGACCGTACGCCGCGCTTCACCGCAACACCACAAGTCCACATCATCTGAAAGCAATCGCTTTCATACTTGGCGACTGAGCGTGTCAGTCACAGCGCAAGTGGTCTACCGGCGTCAGCGGAAGGTCTACGCGGGAGGGGTCGGAGCGGCTGGATATGGTCTCCTGCTCGATGTCGAGCAAACGACGAACGCGCGTGACGCTGCGCTGCCTGCGTGAGGATCTCGAGGTGGAAGTGCCACCCGTCGAGATTGACCTCGGCGGCCTCCACCACCCGCTCCTCGGTGAGGCACGGCGCCTCGCGCCGGCGGCACCGCGCGGGCAGAGGCGCATCCTCTCGATCGAGCGTCCGCTCGTGTACCGGCTGCGCCACGGACGGTGGCGTGGCGCAACGTGGCTGGAGACGGAGGCCGCGCGGTTCTGGCTCTGTGCCGGCGCGCAACGCGAAGAGGGCTCCGGCGAGGACGCCTACGAGATCTTCTCCGCACTGCATCGAACCGGGCGACTGCTGCCCGATGACGATGACCGGCTTCGTGACGAGCTTGAGCGCAACGCACGCATCATCGATGACGCCGCCGACTCGATCCCCTCCATCCTCGCCGATGCCTTCGCCTATCGAGACCGCGATGTCACGACCTGCTTCGGTGGCCTGGTCGACGCCCGCCTCCACGTCACCAAGCCGGGCGAGGAGGTATGGGTCGCGATCGCGACTCAGGCGACCGACGGACGCTTCGTCGAGGAGCGCCTACGAGACGTCCTCTTCGGCTTGGCCCTGGACGCCGCAGAAGCAGAGCTCTGGGAGCCCCGCGCGGACTGGCCCTCAGGCGAGCTCGCCTGGTTCGAGGTCGCGCGCCTCGGCCTGCGCGACGAGCCACCAAGCTGATCGGAAGAGACACCGCCGACCCGCTCGACATCGGCCTCGCCGACTCCTAGCGAGTACGCGAGCGTGGAGGTCTTGCCGCCCAGCAGCGCCTCCTGCGCGCGCTCCATGCGCAGCGCAAACAGCTCGCGGTGGTGCTCGACGTACTCATCGACCGCGCGCTCGACGAGCTCGGCCTGCTTGAGTCCGGACATCAACGCGGCGTAGCGGACCTTCTCCTTCGTGGCCTCATGGACCTTGATCGGGGATTGCGCTCTCATAATGGGTCGCTCGGTACTTCGGTACTTCTGAAGATATCATGTTGTACTGACGGCGAGTTCGTCACGCAACCGGCCGACCTCGCTGTCGGACGCTCCTACAGGCCGTCGGTGAGTTCAGCGAGGGTCACTTCCAGCGCGTCGGCGATGCGCTTTGCGGTTGGGATGCTCGGCGCGTGCCATCCGCGCTCGATCTCACCCAGGTACTTCGCGTCCATACGGACAATTCGGTGTGAGACCTGCTCCAACGTCTCGCCGCGCTGTCCACGAACTTTGCGGACAGCCGCGCCGAACTGCTGCGCGATCGGGTCAGCGACGGTGCGGCGAGGCACCGGCTGGTGTGCTCTGGAGGAACATGGCACCGGCAGTCTCGGGACGCGACGCCGGACTGAACACTCGACATGTTCCCCTTTATGCTAGGTTGCCGGTCATGATGCGCCGGTTCTCGGGCAGGGCAACGCATGGCAAGGTCGAAACTGTTCTCATGACGCGACATACGCTCCCCTCGCGATCCAAACGCAGCGATATACGGGCATGTGGAATAGCTGGGCTGATCGTGGGAGCGTTGCTGCTCGCGGGCTGCGGAGACTCGGAAGGCTTCAAGGCTCCGGCCTCGTTCACGGCCAGCGACGAAAGTGTGAGCAAGGCTGTCACGGAAGCGATCAACGGAGGCACGTCGCCTGGCCTCGCCAAGCCACCCACTGTGAACTGCTCTGCGGGCGAATGCTCAATCAGCTACGTGATCAAGGAACCGACCGGCATCAGCTTCGACGACGAACTGATGCAGCCGACACGTCAGGTCTGGAAGGCCCTGTTTGAGGATCCGAGTATCAAGGCCGCCAAGATCACAGTCGAAGGGCCGGTCACGAGCGTCGGCGGCCAGAAAAGCACAGGGACGATCTACTGGTTGGAATGCACGCGCGAAGACGCTAGCCAGATCAACTGGGACGAAGTCGAAGCAGACGGCATGAAGAAACTCTGCAACTACCACAAGGAAGTCGAATGAGCCCGCCACATGCTGGGTCAGGAGCCCGGACACATGAAGCGGAACTCGGCTCGTAAACGCCTACCAGAGACCCTCCGCTCCTTGCGCGCCGCCGGGGCGTTCACAGCACTCGTCTCGCTCGTTTACAGTTAAATAGTCAGGGACGAGCAGGGACGAGAGCATGTTTGAGGGCCACAAGACGAAGAAGGCCGCAGAGGCGTACCAGCAGGCGCTGACGCGGTGGCAGTCGGAACGTAACGGGTACGCGCGATACCTGGAGCTCGCCGAAAAGTTCAACGGCAGCACAGAGGCCGAGATCATGCTCGGTTCGGACGAGGCTCTGTTCTATTACGTGACGGGTGCCAGCTTGATCGAGGACCGCCGAGGCAGGGGCACCTACAAGGGGGCCTCGCAGGGGGTGTCGATCCCGATCGGCAGCGTCCACGGGCGCTCGGTGCGATACCGCGTGGGTCAAACGCGCGGCCATTACGAGCAGGGAACGCCCACACCGACGGCGATCGATACCGGCACGGTGTTCATCACGAACAAGCGCGTCATCTTCCAAGGGGCAAAACAGACCCGCGAGTGTCTGTTCGCAAAGCTGATCGGCTTCGAGCATGCCGACAGCGAGGGCTCCACGACGTTCTCCGTCTCCAACCGCCAGAAGCCCACGACCATCCACTACGGGTCGGGACTGTCGGCAAACTTCGACTTCCGCCTCGATCTGGCGCTGGCGCACTACCGAAACACCGTCGCCGATCTGGTCGCAGAAGTACGGGGGGACCTCGCCAACATAGACGCGCAACGCCCGACCGCCCCCGCGGGCCTACCTGCCTAACGGGACTGCGAGCTCTGTCGGTTCGAGAGTGCCCGCTCCAACGATTGCAGGCGCTGTGAGATTTCGCGGACCTGCACGAGCAGGTCATCCTCGGCCAGCTCAACGTGTTCAACTGTCCGCGCGAAGAAGCGCTGAGCGACGGCCCCGATCACAAGCGTGGCCGCCCCAATACCCACGAGCATGACGGGCACAGCGATGATCTTGCCTGCGACCGTATTCGGAACGATAGATCCGACGGTCGCCATCGTGCTGATAGCCCAATACACGCCGTCGCCGTACGAGATGTGCTCCACCGCCGCGAATGCTGCACCGCCCCCCACCGCCGTCAGCAGGGCGACAGCTGCCGCGAACCGCACGCCCTCCATCGAGAACATGGCGCTCGAGGACCCACGCAGGCGAACCAGGCGAAGCAGGCGCAAGAGCCGTAGCAGGCGGATGCTCTGCATAGCCGCCAAGAAGAACGGCGGCGTCAGGACGACGATGCCAACGTCGAGCGGATGATCGAAGAGATAGCGTCCACGTCGCCGCACGAGGGAGAGCATCACAACCAGCTCGGCGAGGAACGCGAGCCATATGGCCCAATCGAGTACGTCGCCGATCGTCTGCCACGGCTCGACGACATGCACGAATTGGAGCACGGTCGTGGGAATCGTGAGTAGCGCTGCCACGATCAGCGGCTTCTGCATACGCTCCGCGACCGCTCTGGCCCGGTCATTCATCGCCACTGTCGACGTCATCGCTTGTACGTGTTCCACGCGACGCGACGCTGCCCTCCCTGGCCCGACCGACGACCTCGTCGCGCTCGCCTTGAACGCCGGCTTTGCATGGTCCCGATGAACTATGTAGGCTCGCTTCGCCGTGGCTGTTCCTGGGAATATTGCTGCGCCAGTTGGCTCCGAGCCCGACGGATGGCGGCATGCGCGTCTGATCCCGACGTTTGGCACGCGCACGCAGCAGGAGCAGGAGAAGCGCGCGACGTCCTGCCTGCTGGCGGTCATGCACGGTGTCCCGGAGTTCGGGCATGCTCTCCTCACCGAGCTGGGGGCTCCGAAGTCTCCCGTGATCGAGACGTTCGCCGAGGTGCGCTTCAAGGATGCGACCGGCAAGACCGTGATCCCCGACGGTGCGATCGTCTGCCGGCGGGCTGGCAAAACCTGGACGTGTCTTGTTGAGGTCAAGACTGGCTCTGCGCGTCTCAACGACGACCAGGTGGTCAGCTACCTCGACGTGGCGCGCAAGAACGGCTTTGATGGAGTCCTCACAATCTCAACGCAGATCACCGCGACCTCCGCTGAATCACCGATCTCGGTAGACGGGCGCAAGCTGCGCACGAAGGGCCTGTGGCACTTCTCCTGGTGGAAAGTGCTCACCGAGGCGGTCGTGCAACAGCGTTACCACGGCATCTCCGATCCGGATCAGGAGTGGGTGCTACGCGAGCTGATCCACTACCTCAGTAGCGAGGCGTCAGGCGCGGTTGGGTTTGAGGACATGGGTGAGAACTGGGTCACGGTACGCAGGGCCGCTCACGACGGCACGCTGCGCCCTGGAGACGCCGCGCGTGATGTTGCCGAACGCTGGGAGCAGTTCGCCAACTACCTGGCGCTCAGCCTTTCTCAGGAGCTGGGAGCCACCGTCGTGTCGCAGCATCCGCGCAAGCAGACCGCCACGGCGCGCCTTGACCAAATCGTCAAGTCGCTCGCGGATTCAGGTCAGATGCACGCGATCCTGCGGATTCCCGATGCGGTCGGACCGCTCCAGATCCGGACAGATCTACGTGCCCGCCAGACCGTCACCAGCGTTGCTATCGACGCGCCTCGGGAAGGCAGCCTGAAAACGCGCTTCACCTGGCTCACGCGCCAGCTCAAGGAGGCTCCGGACGATCTTTGCGTCGAAGCCGCTTTCCCAAACGCCCGAGTCACCACTGCCGCTTCGCTCGGAGATGTCCGTGGAGATCCAAAGCTCCTGTACTACCCGCCGGACCCAAAGCGAGAGCCACGCTCGTTCGTCCTCGCGCGCTCCCGGCCGATGGGCCAGAAGCGCGGGCGCGCCGAAGGCTCATTCGTGCGGGAGACCAGCGCCCAGGCGGTCGAGTTCTACCGGGACCTCGTGCAAAACCTGAAGCCCTGGCCAGCACCACCGCCGAAATTGCGCACCAAACCGGAGAGCAGTGACGGGACGATTATGGAGCCGCCGGTCGTTCCCGCATGGGTCGGTGATGACTCTTCGCCCCCTCGCGCCGCTGAGGTCGGGGGCGAGAACGAGTGGTCAACCCCGCTCTCATCCCCGCAAGGCGCTGACAGTTAAGGGTAGACAACCGATGCATTGTCGCCTTATCGCCCTTGCCGGGCTCGCCATTGCTTTGGCGGGCTGCGGTAGCTCGGAATCGTCATCTTCCTCGACGCCCACAGCAGCCGTCAGCAACGAATCAGCGACAACCGCTGCGAGCGAACAGCCGACGACGGCCAGCGCATCGAGCGAACCGAAGCCCGGTGAACTCACAGGCTGGGGCGCGACGGACGCCGCTTGGAACAGCGCCCATATGGAAGATTCCCAGTTCTCGTCAGGGTCGGTCTACAACCAGAATCCTTCGCTCCAGGAAATCAACGGCCACACCGGCGCTGAATACACCGCCGTCATTCATCAGGACGGCCACGTGCTCAACTACTACTACAACTTCCAAAGCAAGTCGATCTCCGAAGCCAAGGCCGAAGTGCTCAGCAGTCAGTTCCCGACGGAAACGCACATCGTTTGGTTTACCGACAAGGGGTCATGCGCGGACATGCTCGTCCAGAGTGACACGCTACGCAAAGCGCTGAGCGGCAAGACCATCGGAGACAACGAAGGCACAGCACTGGTGGAGTTTGGGAGCGGCGAATCCGGCGCGGAATCGTACGATGAAAGCGCTGTGACGAACGCGCTCATCATGCTCCCGGCGGGCGCGAATCCGTCAGGACCGTCCACAGCGCCCGGCTGCTAGGGCGCTGGGGCAAATCGAGACCTGGTGGCCGTGCTCTCCACTCGCCGTGGGGGAACTATCCGGCTGACTGACCGTATAGGCGCAGTGTGATGCGTTCGGCGCCGCGTCCTACGGGAGCCACTACAGCGCTCTGTACTGTGGCGCGGATGAGTGCGCGCCGCTCACTTGGGGAGAGCTTCTCCCAATCGTCAACCGCGTTGATCGTTAGCTCCGCCTGGGGCGCCATCTGATCGAGCCGGGCTTGCGCATCGTCACGCGCCGTGCGAAGCTCGGCGAGGCGTTCCACTGCAACGGGCTCATCCCCAAGCCCGGCCGACGTGAAAGACCGCAGGGCGGTGTCCAGCTCGGCTTGCGCGCGGTCGCGCTCCCGGATCGCCTGCTGGGCGTTCTCGGCCGCACTCGCGCGTCCCTCCACGTCGCTTACGGCGTCACGGACGGCCGCGCTGACGACATCCTCAGCGATGCGGGCGGAGATGGTGACGTGACGAGCACAGTCACTCGTGCTGGGGCAGCGGTAGATCGGATAGTCGCCCTGCTTCGGGAGCTTCATCGCGCCGAGCCGTGCACCGCAGGAACCACAGCGCAGAATCCCGAGCCGCGCGAGCAGCCGGTCCGAGCTGGGCTGCGGCCCGCGTGGGATCACCATCCGCTGGACCCGAGTCCACAACTCGCGGTCGATGATCGGTTCGTGCGCGGTGAGGTTGACCAGCTTCCCAAAGTGAACCTCGCCGAGATAGATACGGCTGGCGAGCATGACCTGCACACCACGGTGAGAGCGCTCGACGCCGTGGGACTTGAGCATCTTCCGTATCTGCGTAATGGACTCGCCGTCGGCGCGCATCTCAAACGCCCGCCGGACGATCGGGACCTCATCCGGATTCGGGCTCAGCGTGCCGTTGCTGCGGTCGTAGCCGAGCGGGACTCGCGCCCACGGCGTGGCGCCACGAGCAACCGCGCGGGCTTGCGCCCCGGCGGTGCGTTCGGTCGTGGTGCGGCGCTGGTACTCGTTGACCGCGCCGAGCAGCGTCCCGGAAAGCCATTGGCCGGCGCTGCCGTTGGTGACCTGACCGACATCGACCGCGAGCACCTGACCGCCGCTGGCCTCGACGCGCTCGATCAGCTCGCCTTGGACCTTCAGGCTGCGACAGAGCCTGTCGAAGTATGCGGCCACCACGACCTGGGCCTCGCCAGCTTCGACGCGCTCGACCGCCGTCCGCAGGCCCTCACGCTTCGCTAGGGGTGTCCCGCCGCTCACGTCCAGCTCGGGGATGACATCCAGCAGCTCTAGGCCGTCGCGCTCGCACTCGGCTTCGATGCGCTGGCGCTGCTCGTCGGGACTGGCGAAGCTCTCGCCGTCACGTCCCGACACGCGGGACACGCGGACGATGCCGATCGCTTGGCGCTGCGGTCTGCCATGCTTGGGACTCTTCGAGAATGCCATGTTGACTCCCTGGTCCTGACTATGCAGAAACGCTACCACCTGACGACGTTCGGCTGTCAGATGAACGAGCACGACTCCGAGCGGATGAAGGGGATGCTCGAGTCGCTCGGCTACGCAGAGGCGCCCGAGCGCGCCGAGGCCGACCTGATCCTGTTCAACACGTGCTCGATCCGCGAGACCGCCGACAGTCGCTTCATCGCGCATCTGGGGGAGGCCAAGCGCCTGAAACGCGAGCGGCCCGGGCTGGTGGTGGGCGTGGGCGGCTGCTGGGCGCAGTCGGTCAAGGACGAGGTGTTCGAGCGCTTTCCGTTCGTGGACGTCGCGTTCGGCCCCGGCCAGGTGCACAAGCTGGCCGAGTTCCTCACGAGCGACTCGCTGACGGCGCAGGGCTTCTTCGAGTTCGAGGGCTTCACCGGCCACCTGCCGGCGCGTCGCGAGCGCGCGTTTCAGGGCTGGGTGCAGATCAGCGTGGGCTGCAACTGCGCGTGCTCGTACTGCATCGTGCCCTCCACGCGCGGGCGAGAGGTCAGCCGTCCGGCCGAGGAGCTCGTGACCGAGGTGCAGGCTATGGCCGCGGACGGCGTCAAGGAGGTGACGCTGCTCGGGCAGAACGTCAACTCCTACGGGCGCGACCTGCGCGAGCGCACCAGCTTCGCGGAGCTGTTGCGGCTGCTCGACGGGGTCGACGGCATCGAGCGCATCCGCTACACGAGCCCGCACCCGAAGGACATGCGCGAGGACGTGATCCGAGCGCACGCGCAGCTGGCGAGCGTGTGCGAGCACATCCACCTGCCGCTGCAGTCGGGCTCGAGCCGCATCCTCAAGGCGATGCGCCGCACCTACGACCGCGCGCGCTACCTCGACCGCGTGGCGATGATCCGCGAGCACGTCCCCGACGCGGCGCTGACGACGGACATCATCGTGGGATTCCCGGGGGAGACCGACGCCGACTTCCGCGAAACGCTCGACGTCGTCGAGGAGGTGGGCTACGACAGCGCGTTCACGTTCATCTTCTCGCCGCGACGCGGCACCGAGGCGGCCACCGTCACCGACGCCGTCGTGGCGCACCCGGTCAAGGTGGAGCGCATGCAGGAGCTGGTGGAGCTCGTCCAGCGCAAGGCGCGCGAGCGTGCCCAGCGCTTCGTGGGGCGCACGCTGGAGGTGCTCGTGGAAGGTCCCTCGCGCACCGACTCCGAGCGCCTGCGTGGACGCACGCGCCACAACAAGGCGGTCAACTTCGCCGGCCTGGCGGCGCCGGGCGAGCTGACGGGCGTGGAGATCCACGCGGCCACCAGCCAGACGCTGAGCGGCGAGGAGCGACTGCTGGCGCGCGCCGGCTGGACGAGATGAAGATCCGCGCGGCGGTGCTCGAGGAGTTCACCAAGCCGCTCGTGGTGCAGGAGCTCGATCTGTCCGAGCCCGGCCCGGGCGAGGTGCTCGTGCGGCTGGAGGCCTGCGGGGTATGCCACACAGACATGTACACGGCCTCTGGCGTCGATCCCTCCGGATATGCCCCGACGGTCCTCGGTCACGAGGGCGCTGGCGTGGTCGAGCGCTGCGGCGAGGATGTCTCGCTCGTTCGCGAGGGCGATCACGTGGTGACGCTGTTCTCGCCGCAGTGCGGCGAGTGCGTGCACTGCACGAGCCCGCTGACGAACCTGTGCCTGGCGATCCGCGAGCAGCAGAACCGTGGCTACCTGCCAGACGGCACCACCCGCCTATCGCGCGACGGCGAGCCGCTGCGCCATTTCATGGGCACCTCGACGTTCGCCGAGTACACGGTGATGCCGGAGATCGCGCTCGCGCGCATCGACCGCGATGCGCCGCTCGACCGCGCGTGCCTGTTCGCGTGCGGCCTGTCGACCGGTCTGGGCGCGGCGATCAAGACGGCGTCCGTGCGCGCCGGCTCGACGTGCGTGGTGTTCGGCGCCGGCATGGTCGGGCTGGGGGCGGTGGCGGGGTGCCGCCTGCAGGGCGCCGAGCGGATCGTGTGTGTCGACCTCTCGCCCGAGCGCCTGGCGCTGGCACGCGGCCAGGGCGCCACCGACGTGCTGACGGGGGGAGCCGACGCGGTGGCGCAGATCCTCGAGATGACGGGAGGCTTCGGCGCGGATTACACCTTCGAGGCGACCGGAAACGTCGCGGTGATGCGCCAGGCGGTCGAGGCGGCGCGCATGGGTTGGGGCCTGTGCACCGTCTGCGGCGTCGCCGCTCGCGGCGAGACGCTCGACGTGGTGCCGCGCCTGCTGATCACCGGCCGGCGGGTGTGCGGCTCCTCGTTCGGCGGCCTGAAGGGGCGCGAGGATGTGCCCGCGCTCGTGCAGCGCTATCTCGCCGGCGAGATAGCGCTCGACCCGTTCATCTCCCACCGGCTCCCGCTGAACGAGATCAACCGCGCCTTCGAGCTGATGGAGGCCCAGGACGGCATCCGCAGCGTGATCGAGCTGTGAGCGGGCGCGTGCGCCGCTCTCGCCGAGGCTCAGGCCAGCGCCGGTGCGCCGCCGTGAGGGGTGCCGTAGCGGTCGGCGACGAGCGCGAGCACCGTGGCGTCCTCGTCGTGCGCGGCCACGCACACGCGGTTGCGGCCGCTGCGCTTGGCCCTGTACAGCGCCGCATCGGCCACGGCGAACACCGCGTGGTAGTCGAAGCGTTCGTTCTGCTGTGAGGCTCCGACGCCCAGGCTCACGGTGACAGCGACCCCGCCACCGACGGGATCGGCGGCGATCGCCTCGCGCAGCCGCTCGGCCAGCTCGCCGGTGTGCGCCAGGTCTGAGCCTGGCACGAGGACCAGGAACTCCTCTCCGCCGAGCCGGTATGCGAGATCGAACGCGCGCAACTGCTTGCGCAGGACGTAGGCGACTTCCTTGAGCACCATGTCGCCGGTGCTGTGCCCGTGCGTGTCGTTGATGCGCTTGAAGTGATCGAGGTCGGCGACGATCACGCCCACGGGCTCGCCCGTCACCTCCGACTGCTGCGTGAGCTCGTGCGTGCGTACGCCCAGCGCCTTGCGGTTGAGCATCCCGGTGAGCTGGTCGATGACCGCGTCGCTGCGGTGCTGGATGTCGGAGTGCATCAGCGGGGTGGAGAGGACGGCCACGCAAAGCACCAGCGCCAGCGGCGCTATCACCAGCTCCGGGCTCCGCAGCACCGCGTGGGGGGCGACTCCGAAGCCCACGGCGAGCACCAACGCGCCCGCGATGATCACGCCGGCGACGACGCCGCGCGTCGAGAAGCGCGTGCTCAGCGTGATCACCGGGATCGCCAGCCACGACAGCGCCACCACGCGCGCCCCGCCCTCGAGCGACACCGCCCCGGCGATCGTCAGCTCGCTGCCGATCCACGCCGCGAACATCACCAGCTCGGGGCGAGCGACGCGCTTGAGGAAGTGGTCGGCGGTGGCGAAGAACGCCGCCGAGGGAATCAGGAACAGCAGCGGCCACCAGCCCAGCCACGGGGCGACCGCAACGATCGCAACGGCCAGAATCGCAAACGCCCGCTGCCGGCACGGACGGACCCGATCCTCCATGTCCAGCATGCGCTCGCGGTCGGCGTCGTCGCGGCACAGCCACGACGACCTGCTGACCTTGCGCTCGGATTGCTGGGGGCGATTGGTGCTCACGTGTAAACGCTCGGCCTAGGCCATACGGACGATTACCGCGACGGTGCGACGTGGACGTACGTTAGAACCGTAGAAACCCGCACTTCCACACGGTTTGACACGGATTTCGCGCTGTGGGCGGGGCCGCTGAAGGCCCCGCCCATCCCGTGTCATCTGGGCCGCCGCCAGCGGCGGCCGGTCACTGTGCGCTCGCTCCCACGGGCCCGGGGGCGTAGCTCGCGCCCGCGTTGGGCCCCCCGTTCGAGCCGGAGCCCATGTTCGGGCAAGGTTTCCCGCTCGTCGAGCCCGATTTCGGGCCCGGCGGCGTCTTCGTACTCGGCGGTGTGGTCGATTGCGTGGTCGTTGAGGTCGTCGCGGCTGTGCTCTGTGTCGTCGGCGAGGCGGACGCGCTCGCGATGCCGGCGGCTGCGCCTCCGGTGGCGAGCGCGCCCGCGACCATCGTCGCGCCGAGCATTCTCGAGATTGTCATCGGATCGAGCCTCCTGGGTCGATTGCTGGTGTGCGAGCGGATCGTCGCCGGTGCCGCTAAGTCGCAGGGCAGCGGCGCGTAGGGGTTGTGTAAGCGCGGCGTGCGCCGTCCGCCCGCCCGTTATGCGAACATATGTTCGTGCGCTGGAGCAACCTCACGCTCGACGGCGAGGAGCAGCGGCAGCTGCCGGGCTACCGCGACCCGGCCGCGGTGCGCCGGTTTCAGGCGCCCGAGGCGCTCGACATGCGCTTCTACGAGGTTCACGCCAAGTCGGTCCTCAACCGCGTGCCCGAGCGCTCCCGCATGCCGTTCCGCTGGACGATCAACCCCTACAGGGGTTGCAGCCATGCATGCAACTTCTGTTTTGCTAGGCCAACACACACGTTTCTTGGATTCAACCCTGGCCGCGACTTCGAGCGCGAGATCGTGGTGAAGGTCAACGCGCCGGAGGTGCTGCGCGTCGAGCTCGCGCGACCGTCGTGGAAGCACGAGCACGTGGCGCTCGGGACGAACACCGACCCCTACCAGTGGGTGGAGAGCCGCTACCGTCTGATGGAGGGGATCTGGGAGGCGCTGCGTGACGCGGCCAACCCGTGCTCGGTGCTGACGAAGTCGCCGCTGCTGCTGCGCGATCTGCCGCTGATGCTCGAGATAGCGCAGCGCGCGAGCTTCAGCGCGTGCCTGTCGATCCCGACGCTCGACGAGAAGGCGTGGCGGGCCACCGAGCCGCACACGCCGAGCCCTCGCGCGCGGCTGGAGGCGGTCGCCGAGCTGAACCGGGCGGGCATTCCGACGGGTGTGTTGATCGCGCCGCTGATGCCGGGCATCAACGACGCCCCGCATCAGGTCGAGCCGCTGCTCGAGCTGGCGGCGAAGGCGGGCGCGACGAGCATCGGCGGCGTAGCCCTGCACCTGCGAGGCGAGGTGCGTCAGGTGTTCATGGACTGGCTGCGTTCGCAGCGACCCGACCTGGTGCCCCGCTACGAGGAGATCTACCGTCGCCGTGCGTACGCGCCACAGGAGGAACGTGAGCGCCTCGCACGGATGGTCCGTCGTGGCGGCGCGCCGGGTGCGTTCTGGCGCAGGAACCCACGGCAGGCTGAGGATGCAGCGGGCGAGGACGCGGCCGTGCCACGGGCTGCGCAGCAGCAGAGCCTGTTTTGAAAGTAGGAGGTCATCGGTTCGATCCCAGTTCGCTCCACTGAACTTGTCTGTGCGCAAACCACGGGTGCGCCGACGCGGTATGTGGGCAGGATCTCGCTGCGGCTGTTGACGCGTAGCTCGGCGATGAGGATGCGCAGCAGTGCTTTGGCTTGGTCGGGGTCGCCCGTCTCGATGACTTGGCCGAGTTGGTCGGCGACGGCGTTGAGGGCGGCAGCGTCCGGGGTCGTGGGCGTGTCGGCGGCGAGTTCACGGGCGAGCGCTTGGTCTTGGCCGTGCAGGCTGTCAAGGCGTGCGTCGAGGCTGGATAGCCGCTCGTTGAATCGTGCCGGGCTGAGGTCGCCGGTCTCGAAGGCCTCCCACTCGCTGCATACGGCGCGCAGCTTCGCCGTGTCGCTGGCGCGACGGACCTCATAGCCGTCCAGCGCCAACTCGTCGGCAAGCGCGAGGTTCACGTGCTCCTCGCCGTAGAGCAGCAGCACAATCGGGTCATCATTCAGGAGCGAGCGTCGCCCCGTGGCATCGGGCGCGTGCGCAGGCGGGGCGTGGTTCTCGGTGGACGTGGCGGTCATCTGGCCTCCTTTTCGGCGCACCGAAGAAAGCCGCCAGCGAGCAGACGACCACACCGCAGACAGCTACGGTAGGCCCTGGGCATCGAAGGTGGTTGCTTCGGTGCTCGGGCCGGGCGGGTGGACAAGACCCGTCCGGCCGCATAAATGGTCAATTGACGCGGATGAGATAGCGACGCCGCCGGACAGACCGATTCCCGCCAATCGCCGCTCCCGTGGGCCTATCGCGGTTCAGCCGTCTGGCCGGCTGGTCGTGCTAGGTTCGCGCAGTCCTCATGCGCCGGCAGAAAGGTCTGCGCGCGTCTCGCGGGCCACCGATCGCAGGCTGTCACGCTTCTCCCAACACACGATCGCGTCGGGCAATCCGTGTTCATCAGACGCCGACTGCACCCAGTCCTGGTAACCGAGACGCTGCGCAGCATCCATCGCATATCGCCACGCGCTTACACCGTGCTCGGCAAGGTCAAGCCGCCACAGCTCCGGCGACTGATAGCGACCGTGGCCCGGTAGCAGCATCGTTGCGTCCGGGGTTGGATGACCGCCTCGCTCGCAATGCCCGTGGTAATCGGTGGCTCGAAAGCGCCCGCCGGATCGCGTGAGCAAATGCCTCGGCTGCCACATACGCAGCCGCTCACTTCGGCTTGAACGCATCCACATCGTGGCCTCCTGCTCGTCCTCGGCGAACGCCCACGTGAGGTACTCGGCCTCGACAAGCTGTCGGAGCAACGCAGCAGCGCCGTAGAGGTTGCCGTGCGCAAGAAGCTCGATCGTCCCGGACATAAGCTCTCCAGCAACTTGCATGACGACCGCCAGCCCGACCGTCGCGTCACTCCCAAAGCCAAACGGAGATCGCCCGTCTCTGCGATCCGTGCCCAGGATGTAGCCCCCAGCCCACAGCCGCTCGCCAGCCATTCTGAACGTCGCCGCGAGCGCCTTGCATACGCCTTCGCGCGCACCACGACCATCCGCATCGTTGGCGGCAGCCTCGACCAGTGCCCTAGCCGTATCAATGTCGATCAGCCCGTCCGTCACGACGAACTCAGCCTACAGACCGCCCCGCGCACCGAGAGCACGCTGTCCGCACAGACCCGGACATGATGCTCGGCGCCTCACGCCCGGAGGGCGATTGCCCGCTGTCTTATGGCGTGACCTCACGACTCTTGGGGATACCGGCATGGCCCTAAGGCCAGGTCATCTCGTGCCGGTATGCGTCTACCCACTCCCGTACTCGCCACGGTGCCTCCGACGCTGGTCGCCGCAAGAGATCCCAGTCGCCGGCATAAGCCATGAACTCCTCCTCACGGAGCATTACACGCGAGGGGTTTTCGTAGGCGAGGTTCAGCGCCTTGACCGTGGCGACGGCAACATCGCGGGGAACAACGTAGACCCTGTGCTGGCGATCGTCGGAGAGCGCCACCAGGATGACCCACTCGTTTGCTAGCGGCGCGGCCGGCTCGACTATGTTCTTGAGCTGAAAGTCTCTACTTCGCGCGCTCTTGATCTTGACCTGAATGGCAGCAGGCCAGTGGCCCTCTCCGACCTCAGCCAGCAGATCAGTCCGAGCTGTCCCGGTGCTCGTCAGCGCGGCAGGCCAGCCCAGCAGAGCAAGCTCCGCACCGACCAGGAACACGCCAGCGTCACCAATGACGCGAGTGTCACGCAGCATCAGCCCGAAAGATACGTGACCTCCCCTGACCAGCGAGCGCAGGCAACGCGGCGGCTCTGAGTCGGACGGAGCGCCGCAAGCGTCAACGCCAGCGCGGCTGTGCTCCCCTATCCCGCTTCGTCAAGCGACATCCGCCCGCCAGCGAGCGGCGCAAAGCGGTTCGCATTGACTTCGGTTGGCTCCATAAGTCCCGATTTACAGCGCGTTTCGACGGCGCAGCCTTGACGGTGGTCGAATCGCGCATCTGTTCGCCGAGGCTCGGAGGCGGGCCGGTTGCCCGGACCATACGGCCACCGACGAAGATGGTACCGCCGATACGCTCGTCAGATGCGTCGCCTCTGGCTGATCGCCTCTCGATCCTGCCGACGATCCTCCTCTGGATCTTTGTGGGCTCCATCTCGGCGACACACGGAGCACCGTTCTTGGTTGGATCCTTCTGGCTGCAGCTCTGGGGGCAGGGACTGTTGTGGCTGACATTCGTAGTGGGAAGGGCATGGCGCCGCTCCCCCGTCCGCAGGCAGCCAGGTCGTCGAACTGAGCCGTCGCCGGCGGCTCAGGATCGTACAATCCAAGCGTATGGCCACGTGAACGATCCATCTACCAGAGAGTTCCTACGCGCTGCTGAGTGTGGAGGCGCAGCGGCGTGGCCTGGACCCGGACGAGCTGGCAGACGAGATAGTACGCGCCGACCTCGCGGCACATGGCGAGCAAGACCTTGAGACGACGCTCAAGAGCATCGCTGAGTTCCGTGCGACGCTACCCGAGATCGACAGCATCGTGCTCGCGCGCGACGCCCGTGCGCAGCTCGAACACCGCGGCGACAGTTGAGCGTCGCCCTTGACGCTAATGCGCTCGTCGTGCTCGCGCTCGATCGGCAACGCGCGTTCGTCGTTGAGGGACTGCTACGTGATTGGAAGGCCGAAGGCGAGGAGTTGCACGCTCCGGTGCTGCTGCGCTACGAGGTAGCGAGCGCCTTGGCACTGGCGGTATCAACCGGCGCATGGTTCGCATACTCGACCCTCTGTCAGACTCGTCTGGTGCAGTCGCCTGCCACCCAGTATGTCGAGCGCGATGGGACTGCGATCGCCTATCAGGTAGTCGGCGACGGTCCCCTCGACTTGCTGCTCGCGCATGGCTTTATCACGCATCTTGACCTGCAGTGGACGGAACCCCGCTACGCGGGCTTCTTGGCTCGGCTGGCGTCGTTCGCGCGGCTGATCGTCTACGACAAGCCGGGCACCGGCCTGTCCGATCCGGTTGCGCATCTGCCCACGCTCGAGGAGCGAAGCGCGGACATCGAGGCGGTGCTCGACGCCGCTGGCTCCGAGCGAGCTGTGCTGTTCGGTATCTCCGAGGGCGGCCCCTCGGTGATCTTGCTGGCTGCCACGCGACCGCAGCGGATCGTCTCGCTGGTGCTGCACGGCGCTTTCGCCAACCTCTCGGACATGCTCGTCGCGCCCGAGAGCTACTCGCCGAGGATCGCCGAACGCGGCGAGCAGCAGTGGCAGGCGATCCAGGACATCATCGACCACTGGGGCGACGGCGCGCGGCTGGCAGGCATGTTCGCGCCGAGCCTCGGGGAGATGCAGCAGCGCTTCTACGGGATGTTCGCGCGCGCGGCCGCGAGCCCGCGCATGGCCCGGGCGCTCGTCGACACCGCGATGCAAATCGACGTGCGTGACATCCTTGCCTCGGTGCGGGTGCCGACGCTCGTGCTGCACGCCGAAGACGACCGTGTGGTGCCCGTCGAGGCCGGCGAACTGCTCGCCGCCTGCATTCCCGACGCGCGGTTCGCGAGGCTCCCGGGTAGCGACCACGCCTACTACATCGGTGCCAACCGTGAGGAGATCTTCCCCGCGGAGATCGAACGGTTCGTCACCGGCACCGTCGGGCGATCCCGAACCGACCGCGTGCTGGCGACCGTCCTGTTCACCGACATCGCCGGCTCGACCCGGCGCGCGGCGGAACTTGGCGACGGCGCCTGGCGCGAGCTGCTGGAGCAACACGACGCGCTGGTCAAGCGCATCGTCCTCGATCACGGCGGGCGGATCGTCAAGCACCTCGGCGACGGCGCGCTGTCGGCCTTCGACGGGCCGGCGAAGGCGATCCGCTGCGCTGAGGCGCTGCGTGACGCCGTCACCGAGCTGGGAATCGAGCTGCGGGCCGGCATCCACACGGGTGAGTGCGAGGCGATCGGGGAGGATCTCGGCGGCTTGGCGGTCCATATCGGTGCCCGTGTGAGCGCGCTCGCCGAGCCCGCAGAGATCGTCGTCTCCTCCACTGTCAAGGAGCTCGTGATCGGCTCAGGAATGCAGTTCGCCGACCGTGGCGAGCATGAGCTGAAGGGCGTGCCCGGCGCATGGCGTCTATACGCGCTCGGGGAGAAGCGCGCCCCACGCGTGCAGCTCGACGGGGCAGCGGGCTACATGCGCCGCTCCGACCGCTTTGCCGTGTCCCTGGCGCGCCGGATGCCGCGGACCATGCGCTTCGGGGCAGGTCTCGCCAGCCGTGACGCGCGCTCGACCTGAGCGCCCAGGCCCTCCGGGGCCGAGTCATATGGTCATGCACACAGAGGTGACGATCGACCTTCGTCAAGCGACATCCGCCCGCCCGGCAGCCGCGCCGAGCGATTCGACTTGAGGTCGGTTGGCTCCATGTAGCGGTAGTCAACGCGAACCGCTGGTATGCGGAAGGTTGGCTCGATGTTGTCGCGTGCGTGTACTCGTATGCCGTCGATCATGGCTTGGAGCGTCTTGGCGCGGGTGGGAGCGCTGTCGTTGAGCGCGGCGCGCAGGCTGTGACGCAGCACGTCAAGGTCGTCGCTGCTTGCGCGTTCAGGCTGCTCGTCGTCTTGGTGGGCGAGTTCGCTAGCGATCATGGGTTGGCGATCGCTCGACGCAGTCTCAGTATGTCGTCGCGAATGTATTTCTCGTAGGCATCGACCGTGATCCATCCGGCGTTGTCCACCTGGTACGCCGTCGTACCATGGCCGATCGTCTTCCATGTGAGCAAGCAGTGAGTGTGATCGCCCGGTTTGTCGTATGTCGTGCGATGCCATCGCACGTTTCGGTCCGTCGCCGCTCTGAGTTGGTTGGGATCCCACCAGGAGAAGATGCGATACGGACCGCCCGACTGCGGCGTTTCGCCCGTCAGGTCGTAGCTCTCGAATGTGGCCTGGTTGCCATCCATCTGCACGAGGCAATGCAGATCGACCACGCGACGGTCGTCGTCAGTCCACACCGTCGCGGGGGCGATCGGATCAAAGGGCCACTCGCCGGCCTCAAGTCGTACTTCTGTCGTCGTGACCTCGTGCGATCGGGCCACTTTCGTCACGGTGACCCGGACCTCTCCAGCCTGTTTTCGCCGCTCGCGAGCCTGTCTCATAGCTCGAATTATCGCGCGGCAGCGGGTTCTCAGCCACGACTCTGGAAGCCGTACTTCGTGTCTCGGATCGTTATGGCCTGGCGCTGAGTGTCTGCGGAACCTTGCTGGTCACCGCTATCCAGCTTGGCAGATCCTGGTCGATATACCCGGCGAGCGCGAGGAGATCCTGGTAACGCTCGTCGGGGGCATGGCTCCAGACGCGCTGGTGGTGCGCGAGGCGATTGCGGAAGACATGTAGACGCGAGAGCGGACCCTCCACGGTTCCAAGCTGGCGGTCGGGTGCGTGTGGGAAACCGCTGGCGAGATCCGGCCACAGTCCGGTGAGCTTCTTGGTGATGAGAAAACGCCAGAACCCGAAGCTCAGCTCGCTGATCGTCTGTCCGTCGCTCGCGCGCTTGCCCTTCTGCCTTACGCGGTCGCGGGCGCCGGTGATGTCCAGACGCGCCCGGCCGCTCAGCTCCTGCGCGGGATCGTCCAGCCAGGAGCCCAACCGTTCGAGTCGGCGATGGCGGACGGCGAGCCGTTCGGCGAGCGTGTTGCGCAGTGCCACCTCCAGGTGGCCGATTGGCTCCCAGAATGTGGCGGTGATCTCAGAGTTCCAGCGATACATCTCGATCGCCGCTGCGAAATCCCCGTCACAGTAGGCGATGTACGTGCTCAGCCGCTCGGCGCTGAAGAGGCGCTTGAGGTCCGATGGCGAGAGCTGTGGGTCGGGCGTAGTCATCCGGTGGTCGCCCGCGCTACCATAGGAGATGAAGACCCCGGAACGGTCCCTGTGCAGCCCCCTCGGGGGCAGGCCAAACCGCCGGGGTTTCGTTTGTCCCGGTCCTTTCCGCGGCTCCTCAGGCGTTACTTTGCTGCGTCGTCAAGCGACATCAGTCCGCCAGGAAGTCGTGCAGAGTGGTTCGCGTTCACTTCGGTTCGCTCCGTCGTTCCTGACGCTGGTCGAACCGCCGGCAGGACGGAGGCTGGTTCGCTAGCTCAACCCCAGCGTTGAACGGTCAGCCGGCGTCGCCGGCCGCCTTGTCAGCCCCGGTCCTCTCGGCGGCGTTCACGCTGCAACTTCCCGGCGTGGGTGAGCGTGTATGGCAGCGTGATTCGGTGTACGAGCTCGACGAGTCTCCAGATCGGGCGTGCGATGGGCTGCTCGTAGCGGACGAACGTGGTCCATAGCACCGTGGACTCCTGGACGATCACGACGTTGTGCCCGTTGATCAGGGCGGAGCGGGCGTGGAGCGTCACCGTGTCGGGGCGATCGTCGAGCATGCGCCAGCCGAGCACATGCGTGGGGGAGCGCCCACGCGCGAGCCGCAGCCCGAGAGTGAATCGCCAACCGAGCGTCAGGAACCCGCGGACGATCGTCGGGGCGCCCTCCCAGGTCGCGCGCGCCCACTGCTCAGCACTCATCGAGCGGGCGTCACCAGCCGCAAGCTCAAACGTGATCGCGCGGTCAGCGCCAGCCAGATCCTCACGCGAGCGAATTGCCTCGGGCACCCCGACGATGTGGGCACGCGAACCAGTCACAGCGAGGCTCCGCGCACGAGCACCGTCTTCGTCGCTCCGGCGAGGCAGTGCTCGCGCAGGGCGCGCGGAGCGTCGTCGAACGGCGCGATGTTGGTGGTGACCCGCTCTGGATGCATCTTTCCGCGCGCGATCAACTCGAGCGCGCCGGGAATGTTTGTGCGTGCGTGCGGAATGCCGACATGCAGCGCGCAGCGGCGGATGTACATCTGCATCAGGGGGATGCGCGTGCTGCGGTGCAGACCGCCGTTACTGGTGCAGACACCGTCAGGAGCGGTGTGAGTGAGGGCGAGGCGAAGTGGATCGGCGCTCGAGTGCACGACCAGCGGTGCGGGCGCGTCCCCGCGTAGCTCGCGCGGCTTCAACGCGATCAGACCGAGCCGCTCGGCGTGTGCCCGCACCTCCGCTCGCGAGTCCACCAGGCGCACGTTGCGCGCGCCCAGCGCCAGCGCGATCTGCCCGGCGTAGAGGGCGACGCTCGCGCTCAGCAGCGGTCGGCGCGAGAGCCCGGCGATGATCAGGATCCGCGCATCGGCGTCGGCTTGGAGCAGCGCGGGCAGGTGTGGCGCGATGTGACGGTAGGCGTCGGCGATGTTGTCCGAGAGGCTTGCGGCGGCGGCCGGCGCGACCTCGTCGGGGAGTGGGACGAGCATGGCGTCGGCATACGGGACCACGAGCTCGTCGGAGAACGCGCCGCCAAAGTGGCCGCCGCCGACGCCCATGCCGAATGCCGACAGCGGAGGAACGCTGAGACAGCTGCCGTGGTGGCCAGCGCGACAGGACGAGCATGAGCCGCAGCTGATCTGGAACGGAACGACGACGCGGTCACCGGGCTTTACCGCGCTCACACGCTCACCGACCGTCAGGACCTCGGCGACGCATTCGTGACCGAGGTGCACGGGCAGCGCGAGGTTCATCGCGCCGAGCGCGAGCGGGCAGTCGACATCGCAGGTGGACGCGACCAGCGGATGAACTATCGCCTGCTCTGGTCCCGGTGGCGCCGGGGCGGGCACTGAGCGCCAGCGCATACGGGCGCCCGGCGCCGCGAGGAGCGCGCGCATGCTCCGCCGGCCGGCTCTGCGTCGCCCCGCGACGCTGGCGCCCGCGCGCAGCAGCCGCTCGAGCCGCTGCAGGCGATTGCGTTCGAGCAGGGCCGGGAGCGCGGCGCCGGCGCCCGGCGTCATCAGCCCGGTGTAGTGGCGGACGTAGCTGGCAGCTGACATCGACACCTCTCGGCCAAGATACACGTGTATTGCCTACAATGCAACCGTATGAACATGGCTACGTCTGATCTGACCGGGTTGGCGCGCATTCGCAACGCCGCGCTCGAGGGATTCGCGCGCGACGGGGTCGCCGGCACCTCGCTGCGCGATGTCGCCAAGGCGGCCGGAGTCTCGCCCGGCCTGGTGCAGCACCACTTCGCGACGAAGGCGGCACTCGTGGACGCTGTAGGCGCGCACGTAGTCGGACTGGCGACGGAGGCGTTCGGCGATCTGCCCGCAGCCAGGAATCCGGTCGACTCGCAGAAGCGGCTCGGCGACCGCGTCACCGCGTTCGTGGCCGAGCAGCCGGCGGCGCTGCTGTACGTGGCCAGGGCCGTGGCCGAAGGAGACAAGACCGCCGCGGCCGTTTTCGACGCGTTCGTCGAGATCGCCAAAGGGCTATGGCAGACGCTGGCCGACCACGGTCTGCTGCGAGACGACGCCGACATCACGTGGGCGGCGCTGCACGGGGTCACGTTGATCCTCGGCACCGTGCTGTACCAGGCACAGATCGGCCGGCACCTGCCCGAGCCGTTCACGACCTCCGAGGAGCTGGAGCGGTGGAACGCGGCGGGCAACGCGCTGTTCAGCGAGGGTCTCTACCGTCGTCCGCCGAGGCGCGCGCCCGTGAGCAGGGGCCGAGCCTGAAGCTTCGCCGGCTTCACCTTCGCGGCACTTATAGGTCTTCGGCGCGAAAGCTGCGCGCCAGCTCTGGGCCCGTGGAGAAGTAGTGCCTGAACACGTACAGGAGTGGTCGCCACTCGTCGGGATCGACGTGGCTGGTGCCTGGCTTGACTACCGTCGAGAGTGCGTGTACTCGCTGTACGTGAGACTCAGCGATACGAAAATAGGCCCCATCGGGGCGTGTGGCCGGCGCGTGGATCGCGGTGACCTTTGCCTCCAGCTGTAGCGGACACTCGGCGATGCGGGGCGGCCTGACGGTCTCGCTCGCCTGCTCGGTCAAGCCGGCGGCATCGAACTTGCGCGGCTCGAAGTGGAACTCGTCTGCCTTGTGCGGCGCCGGCGGGTTGCTGCCCGTCAACGGAGCCAGCACCTCGACCTGCTTGACGAGCGTCCGGTCGGGGAGATTGATGACACACTCGCGCTCGCGCTCGAGGTTGGCGAGCGTGTGAGCGGTGCTCTCCCAGCCCATCACGATCGTGTAGCCGAGCGCCCAGGCTGAGGACATCGGTCCGATGTTCGCGCTCCCATCGGCGTTGAGCGTCGTGACAAGTGCTATCGGCGTGCCGAAGTAGAGGATCGGGGGCCAGATGACCTCGTGTCCGTCGGTGTCGGTCTTGGGCGTCACAGGACTCCTCCTTCTCGGGCCTGGCGTCGAGGTCGTGTGTGTGTGTGTGTGGCGTCGAGCGTAAAAGGCCCATAGTTCGATGCAGGTCGAATCGTTCTTGTCGTAGGCTGCGATTGGTGACGGGAGACGCCGATATCGCTGTGGTCGCCGCGTTGATCGGAGATCGCACGCGCGCTCGCTTCCTACACGAGCTGGTCGGCGGAGAGGGTCGGCGTGCGAGCGAGCTGGCGAGCGCTGCGAGCGTCTCGCGGGCTACAGCCAGCTTCCATCTCGGCAGATTGCTTGCGGCGAACATGGTCGAGGTCCGAGCGCACGGGCGCCATCGCAGCTATCACCTGGCCGGCCCCGAGGTAGCCCGTGCGATCGAGTCCCTTCAGCGCATCGCGCCGCGGCAGAAGGTCCGCTCGCTGCGAGCCGCAAGCACGGCGCACGCTCTCGACTACGCTCGCTTCTGCTACGACCACCTCGCCGGCCGCATGGCCATCGAACTGGTCGATGCGATGACCACGACAGGGCTGCTCACCCTCACCGACGATCAGTTCGAGCTGACTGAGCAGGGCATCTCGTGGTTTGGAGAGCTTGGGATCGATATAGCCGCCCTACGGGCCGCGCGGCGCTCGTTCGCACGCGCTTGTCTCGACTGGAGTGAGCGACGGCCGCATCTGGCCGGAGCGACCGGAGCCGCGCTGGCCGGGCGATTCCTAGAGCTCGGTTGGATCGAGCGAGCAGCTCACGGCCGAGCCGTGACACCCACTCCCGCGGGCCGTGTCCAGTTCCGCCGGATTCTCGGGATCGAGATCAGCGCTTCTCCCGCTGCCCGGCCTCCATTTTCCGCGTGATGTCCTCGGAGCCGAGCCTGCGCCCGCCGCTGGCGGCGCGCTCGGGGGCGACGCCCGCGAAGACCGTGCTCGCGCGCAGCGGCAGCGGCGCGACGTCGATCTCGCCGCGGTTGCGCTCGATCGCGCGCACGACGGCGGCGGCGACGTGCTCGGGCGAGCGCGTGCCGATGCCCGGGGGCAGCTTGACTTCGGCGTCGGCGAACATGCCTGCGTCGCGGATGAAGCCGGGGAAGACGGCGGAGACGCCGACGCCGCTGTCACGCAGGTCCGCGCGCAGCGCGGAGGCGAAGCCGCGCAGGCCGAACTTGGAGGCGTTGTACAGCGAGGTGCCCGGCGTGGCTGCCTTGCCGGCGAGCGAGGACATGAACAGCAGGTGCCCGCTGCCGCGCGCGACCATGGCGGGGGCGAGCGCGTGCGCGAGCACGATCGGCGCGCGCAGGTTGACGTCTAGGGCGCGGTCGATCTGCTCGACGGAGAAGGACTCGAGCGGTCCGGACGCGGGCAGCGCGGCGTTGGCGACGAGGATGTCGACGTCGCCGGCGTCCGCCGCCAGGCGCTCGACGGCGGCGCGGTCGGTGAGGTCGACCGCCAGCGCACGCGCTCCCAGCTCGGCGGCGAGCGGCTCGAGCACGTCGGTGCGCCGCCCGGTGAGGATCAGCGTGGCGCCGCGAGCGCGCAGCGCCCGCGCGACGGCGTGACCGATGCCGCCGGTGGCGCCGGTGAGCAGCACGGAGGAGCCGGAGATCTGCACAAGCTGTGAGCCTACGCCGATGCGGATCATCGCGCTGTTCGGGCCGACGGGCGTGGGCAAGACCGCCGTGGCTATCGCCGTGGCGGAGCTGTTGCGCGCGCACGGCGAGGATCCGGTCGCGGTGTCGGCGGACGCGCTGCAGGTGTACTCGGGCCTGGAGGTGCTCACGGGCGTGGCCGGCGCCGCCGAGCGCGAGCGCCTGGAGCACCGGCTGGTGTCGTTCCTCCCGCTCGATCAGACGTTCAGCGCGGGGCGCTACGCGCGGCTCGCGCACGCGCAGATCGACGGCCTGCTGGCCGCTGGCAGGCGCCCGATCGTGGTCGGCGGCACGGGCCTGTATCTGCGCGCGGCGCTCACCGACCTGGACTTCAGGCCGGCGCCACCGGGGGGTCCGTCGCAGCTGTGGAGCGACGATGTGCGCCACCCGACGCTGCTCGTGGGGCTGACTATGCGGCGCGAGGCGCTGTACGCGGCGATCGACGCGCGCGTGGACAGGATGCTGGCGGCGGGCGCGCGCGAGGAGGTGCTGCGGGCGCAGGCCGCCGGCGCCTCACGGACGGCGCGCAAGGCGCTCGGGTTCGAGCAGCTGCTGGCGGGTGACGTGGAGGCGATGAAGCGGCGCACGCGCAACTACGCCAAGCGCCAGCTGACGTGGATGCGCAAGCTCGCGGGCGTGCGGGTCATCGACGCGACGGGCGGCGACCCGCTCGCGCTCGCGCGCGAGATCCTGGCGCCGGCACGTGACGACCTAGACTCCCGCGCCTGATGACCACGATGCGCTTCGAGAAGTGGCAGGCCCTGGGCAACGACTACCTGATCGTCGAGCGTGACCAGTTGCCGCTCGAGTTGACGCCCGCGCGCGTGCGCAGGCTGTGCGAGGGCCACTTCGGCATCTACGCCGACGGCGTGCTGCTGCTCGCGCCGCCGGCCGATCCCGCGCACGTGGCGGACCTGCGCATCTTCAACCCCGACGGCTCGGAGGCGGAGCTGTCGGGCAACGGCGCGCGCGAGGCGATCCTGTACCTGCGCCGGCGCGGCTGGACCGACGAGAATACCTTTGCTATACACACGGTCGCGGGAGAGATACGCCCGACGATCACCGGCGAGGACACGTGCGCGGTGGACATGGGCAGGGCGAGCCTGCGCTCGAATGACTTCCCCGGCGGGCCCGAGGATGGACGTGGGACCGTCTCCTCGAACGGACGCGACTGGGCCTTCCAACACGTCTCGATCGGCAATCCCCAGTGCGCGATCCACGTGGACTCGGTGCACGCGCTGCAGGAGCTGGATCTCCCCGCGATCGGCCCTGCGATCGAAGCCGACACGCAGTTCCCCAACCGCACGAACGTCTCCTGGTACACCGAGCTCGACGGCGGCGCGGGTGCGCCCAACGCGCGCATCCGCGCGCGCATCTTCGAGCGCGGGGTGGGCGAGACGCTGTCCTCTGGCACAGGCGCGACCGGCGCGGCGGTCGCGCACGTACAGCGATCGCGCGCCGATCGCTCCAATCGCGCGGACGTGCGCGTGACGGTGGCGCTCGACGGCGGTGAGCTGGAGGTCGAGGTGGGGGAGGATCTGCACATCAACCTGACAGGCTGGGCGCGCCCGGTGTTCACGGGCCACCTGAGCGAGGAGTTCGAAAAGGAGCTGCATGAGACCGAGTAAGCGCCTGGAGCGCATCCCGCCGTACGCGTTCGCCCAGCTGGAGCGGAAGATCGCGGAGAAGCGCGCGGCGGGGGTGGACGTGATCAGCCTGGGCATCGGCGACCCCGACCGCCCGACGCCGCCGCTGATCGTGGAGGCGATGCAGGAGGCGGTGAGCGAGCCGCAGACACACCAATACCCGAGCAACCGCGGGCGCGCGGACTTCAGGGGCGCGGTGCGCGACTTCTACGAGCGCCGCTTCGACGTGAAGCTCGACCCCGAGCGCGAGATCATCCCCGCGATCGGCGCGAAGGAGGCGATCTTCAACCTCAACCTCGCGTTCCTGGACCCCGGCGACTACGCGCTGGCGGCCGACCCCGGCTATCCGGTGTACACGGGTGGCCCGTGGCTGGCGGGCGCGGAGCCGGTGCTGATGGCGCTCGAGCCGGAGCTCGGCTTCATCCCGGACCTGGGCGCGATCGACGAGGGGGTCCTGCGTAGGTCCAAGCTGATGTACCTGAACTACCCGAACAACCCGACGGGCGCGCTGGCGCCGGAGGGGTTCTTCGAGCGGGTGGTGGAGTTCGCGCGTGCGTACGACATCCTCGTGGTGCACGACAACGCATACTCGGAGATCGTCTTCGACGGACGCAGCGCGCCGTCGTTCCTCGCCACCCCCGGCGCCAAGGACGTGGGCATCGAGGTGTTCTCGCTGTCGAAGGGCTACAACATGACAGGCTGGCGCTGCGCGGTGGTGGTTGGAAACGCGCAGGCGCTGGAGACCTACTGGCAGCTGAAGACGAACGTCGACTCGGGCCTGTTCGAGGCGGTGCAGCTGGCGGGGATCGCGGCGCTCTCGCCGGACGCCGACGCTGAGGTCGCGTCGATGAGAGAGCTGTACCGCGAGCGGCGCGACCTGGTGTGCGACGCGCTGCGCGAGATCGGCGTCGAGGTGCGCCCGCCGCACGCGACGATCTACGTGTGGGCGCCCGTGCCGGCGGGCTTTGACAGCTCGGAGACCTACTGCGAGCACGTGCTCGAGCGCACCGGCGTCGTGCTCACGCCGGGAGCCGTGTACGGCCCGGCGGGCGAGGGCTGGTTTCGCATCTCGCTGACGACGCCCGACGATCGTCTGCTGGAGGCTGTGAAGCGGTTGGGAACACTCGTGGATTGAGATCGTCGAAGGCCTAGACTTGATCGTGGATGGATTCAAGCCGTAACGGCACCGAGCCCACGCAGCGCGCCGCTCAGCGCGCGTTCTGCATCGCCGCGCTGCCGGACGGCGAGGACCTGTCAGAGCTGGCCGAGCTGCTGCGCACCGCCGGCGTGGCGGTCGTCGGCGAGATGGTGCAGCGCCGCGAGCAGCCCCACCCGAACACGTACCTGGGGCCGGGCAAGGTCGCGGAGGCGAAGGCCGCGGCGGCGGCAAGCGACGCCAACGTGATCGCGTGCGACGACGAGCTGAGCGCGCGCCAGGAGCGCAACCTGGAGGAGGCGCTGGGCCTGCCGGTTGTGGACCGCACGACGGTGATCCTCGACATCTTCGCCGCGCACGCGAACAGCGCCGAGGGCAAGCTGCAGGTGGAGCTCGCGCAGCTGGAGTACAACATGGCGCGCATGCGCGGCCTGTGGAGCCACCTGGAGCGCCTGGGAGGCGGCATCGGCACGCGGGGACCGGGGGAGACGCAGATAGAGACCGACCGACGCCTGGCGCGCAACCGCATCTCGGTGCTGCGCAAACGCCTAGAGCACGTCAAGGGCACGCGCGCGGTGCAGCGCGCGGAGCGCGAGCGCGCGGCGCTGCCGACGATCGCGCTGGTGGGCTACACCAACGCCGGCAAGTCGACGCTCCTGAATGCGATGACGGGCTCGGACGTTGGGGTGCGCGACCGCCTGTTCCACACGCTCGACCCGACCACGCGCACGCTGAAGCTGGCGGGACGCCCCTATCTGCTGACGGACACCGTTGGCTTCATCTCGAAGCTGCCCCACCAGCTGGTGGACGCGTTCGCGGCGACGCTCGAGGAGACCAGCCGCGCGGAGCTGCTGGCGCACGTGCTCGACGCCTCGGCGCCGGAGGCGCAGCAGGAGGTGATGAAGCGCGCGGTCGAGGGGACGCTGGAGGAGATCGGCGCGGGCGAGCGTCCGCGACTGCTGGTCCTCAACAAGGTCGATCTGCTCGACCAGGAGGCCTGCGACGAGCTGCGACTGCGCCATCCCGACGCGGCGCTCGTCAGCGGTGTCAGCGGCGAGGGCCTGCAGGAGCTGGGTGAGCGTATCGAGCGCGATCTGGCACACATGCTGCGCCCGCTGGAGCTGCTCGTCCCGTACGCCGACGGCGGCAGCCTGGCGGAGCTGCACGAGCTGGCCGGCGAGGTGCAGCGCGAGGACACCGCCGAGGGGGTCCGCGTGCACGCGCTCGTGCCGGCGAGGCTGGTCGAGCGCTTCGCCCGCTTCGCCCTGGAGGGCCGCTGAGCGGCGCGATCCGGCGTCGTCGTAGGGCTCAGCGCTCGTCGCCGCTCCCCGACAGCATCCCGCGACGCTGGCGCGAGAGCAGCTTGTCGAGGTTGACCTGCGCGATCTCGTCGAGATCGAGGCCCAGCTCGCTGGCCAGCTGCGCGACGTACCAGAGCACGTCGCCGAGCTCCTTCGCCATCGCCGCGCGGCGCTCGTCGCTGACCGCGCCGCCATCGTCGCGGATCGCCTTCTTGGCGTGCTCGGCCACCTCGCCCGCCTCGCCGGCGAGACCCAGCGCGGGGTAGGCCAGCCACGCCTCGCGCGGGTACTCCGCGGTGCGGCGCGAGAGCGACTGGTACTCGGAGAGCTCCACATGGCGATCGTAGGAGCCGCGGCGCCCGCCGGCACGCTCGTTCGCGGAGTTTGCGAGCAGCGCGGCGCCGCCCCTTCGCCGCCGGACGCCTCAGACGCCGGCGGCGTGGCGCGCGCTCAGGTGCGTCTGGCGCTCGATCGTGTCGTCGAGCGGCGCCAGCTCGGCGGGGTCGATGTTGAGCGCCCGCGCGATCAGCCAGTCGGCGAACCACACGTTCTTGGGCAGCAGCGGGCCGTGCAGGTAGGTGCCGATCGTGTTCGCGCTGCGCGCGCCCTCCACGCCGCTGCGCCCGTCGTTGCCGTGCCCCTTCAGCACGCGCCCGAGCGGCTGCTGGCCGGTGCCGAGGTATGTGCGCCCGCCGTGGTTCTCGAACCCCGCGAGCACGAGCGCGCCGCCCTCAGAGGCGGCGCTCATAAACGGTCTTTCAGCCGATGGAGCCTCGCGCGCCGGCACGCCATCGGGCCGCCGCTCCAGCGAGACCTCGATCGCGACGTTGCCGATCAGGCGCGGCCCGTGCTCGCGCACGGTGCGCACGTCGAGCAGGCCCACGCCGGGGATCTCCTCCTGCTCGAGCGTGTAGGAGTGCCCCAGCAGCTGGTAGCCGCCGCACACGCCCAGCACGACCGCGTCGCGTGCAGCCGCCGCGTGCAGGGCGTCGCGCTTGGTCTCGATCAGGTCCTGCGCGCACAGGCGCTGGTCGCGGTCCTGGCCGCCGCCGATGTAGAACAGGTCGTGGGCTTCGGGGTCCAACGGCTCTCCCAGCCCGCTGGCGGACAGCTGGAAGCCGATCCCGCGCCACGCGCAGCGTCGCTCGAGCACGATCAGGTTGCCGCGGTCGGCGTAGATGTTCATCAGGTCGGGATAGAGCGCGCACACACGCAGCGTGCGGGGGAAAGGAGGTGAGTCGGCCGTGGGCTCAGGCAACGAACATCACCGCCACGCTGCCCGTGTGCTCCTCCGTGGCAGGGATCACGCGGATGTCCGTCGCCGTCAGGCCCGCCTCCTCGCCCTCGCGCCGCAGTTGCGCGGCGCTCACGCGGTCGAGCTCCACGACATCGCGCTCGCGCATCGGCTGCGCCGCCGCCCCTGCTTTCGCCCGCGAGGCCGGCGCCGCCGCCGCGACGATGCTGCGCTCGCGCTCGATGCGCACGCTGTGCACGCGCACGTGCACGCGCGTGGCGCGGCTGACGTAGTGCGCGCCCTCCACGCACGCGATCTCGGGCGTTGGCCCAAGGTCTCCGGCGGCGCAGTCGAACGGCTCGATTTCTGTGGCGATCGCGCACGCGAGCACGCCACCGGGCCGCAGGTGCGCGCGGGCGCGCGCCAGGAACTGCACGCGCCCGGCCGCGCCCCCGAGCAGCTGCACCGTCTGCATCGGCGCCAGACACAGCGCGAAGTCGCGGCGGCCAAGCGCGAACGTGCGCGCGTCCGCGCACACCGTCTGCACATCCAGCCCGGCCGCGCGCTCGCCCAGCGCCGCCAGCAGCTCGGCGTCGAGGTCCAGCGCGGTCACGCGATGGCCGGCGCGGGCGAGGTCGAGTGCGACCCGGCCGCTGCCGGCGCCGACGTCGAGCACCGCCCCCGCGCCAGCGCCATCGGCCAGCTCGCGCCACAGCGGCAGATCGGCGGTGTACGCGCCGCACTCCAGGTCGTGCCACACCAGCGCGCTCACGACCACGCGCTGCTCGCCTCCCCGCGCGCCACCAGCAGTCCGCGCAGCGCGAGCATCGCGGTGTACGTCGGCAGCGCGAACAGCGGCGCGTTCGTGCCGTCCGCGCCGTCTGTGGCGTCGCCGCCCGCGGGCCTGTCGGTGACGGCCGCGCGCAGCGCGTCCGTCAGATCCTCGCGCACGTCGATGCGGGCGGGATCGATCCCCGCGTACTTCAGCCGCGCGGCGAGATCCGCCGCGCGCGTGCCTGCGCACGTCGCCCGCCGCACGCGCCCCGCCAGCAGCTCGAAGTCGGCGTCCCAGATCCACGACACGTCGCGCCCGTCTGCGATGTGGTCGTTGAGCACGCCCAGCAGGTCGTGCTCGCCGGGCTCGAGCGCGAGCGTGCGCAGCACCTCGTTCGCGCCCGCCGGGTTCTTGATCAGCAGGATGCGCAGCTCACGCGCCCTTCGCGGCGCATCGCTCCCAGCGCCGGCGCCGTTGCCCGGCGCCGCGGGAAACGACACGCTCACCGTCTCCGCGCGCCCGAACGCCGCCGTCGTGCTCTGCAGGCCCGCGGCGATCGTCTCCAGCGGCACCTCCAGCGCCGTCGCCAGCGCGGCGGCGGCGAGCGCGTTGTAGACGTTGTACAGGCCCGGCAGCGCCAGCGCGACCTCCGCCTGCCCGGCGGGGGTGCGCAGCGTGAAGCGGGCAGAGCGCACGCCCTGCAGGCGCACGTCGGACGCGCTCACCGCCGGTGCCGGGCGCGCCTGACCGCAGCTCGGGCAGCGATAGCGGCCGAGGTGCCCGAGGTAGATCGCCTCGAACACGTACGGCGCGCCGCAGCGGCGGCAGTGCTTGGCGTCGGCCGCGTGCGCCATCCCACCCAGCGCCAGCGAGTCGTCCTGCACGCCGAAGTACAGCGCTCCCGTGCGATCGCGGGCGAGGTCGGCGATCAGCGGGTCGTCGGCGTTGAGCACCAGCTTGCGCTCGCCGGCGCCCTCGCGCAGCACCTGCTCCCAGCGCTCCGCGATCGTGTCGAGCTCGCCGTAGCGGTCGAGCTGGTCGCGGAACAGATTGCCGAGCAGGATCGCGCGCGGGCGCAGCTGCGCGGCGAGCTGGGCCAGCCACAGCTCGTCGACCTCGAACAGCCCGAGCTCGCCCGCGATCCTGCCGCCGGGCAGCGCCGCCGCCAGCAGCGTCGTGGCGATCCCGCCGGCCATGTTCGCGCCCGCCTGGTTGTGCACGAGCGCCACGCCGTCGTGCTCGAGGATGGCGGCGGCCATCGCCGCGGTGGTGGTCTTGCCGTTGGTGGCCGAGATCAGAGCGCTGCCGCGCGGCAGGCGGGCGCCGAGCTCGCCGATCGCGTCGGGGGCCAAGCGCATCAGCAGCTTGCCCGGCGCGCTCGTGCCGCCGCCGCCGCGCAGGCGCGAGATCACACCGACCCCGCGCGCCAGCGCCAGCTTCGCCGCGAGCGTGTCCGCCATCAGGCCCCCGAGAAGGCCGGCCCGGGCGCCGCCGGTGTGAGCATCGTGACCGCGCCCGGCAGCGCGCTGACGCGGAGCGGCAGCTCGCCGATGGGGTCGCCGTCGGCGTACATCGTGAACGGGCGGTCGGCGCTGAGGGCGATCTCGCGCGCGCGAAACACGCGCACACTGGGCTCGTGCACGTGCGTTCCCTTGAACACCTTCGGCAGAATCCTGGTCAGGAACCTGAGCTTGCTGACGCTCTCGCAGACGACCACCTCCAGCAGCCCGTCGTCGAGCAGCGCGTCCGGAGCCGCGTACATGCCGCCGCCGTAGGCCTTCGAGTTACACGCCCCGACGGAGAAGGCGGTGAAGCTGTGGCGCTCGCCCGGCGGGTCGAGCTCGATCTCGAAGCGCGCCGGCTTCCACGCGGCCAGCGCCCTCAGCGCCCCGTACACGTACACCAGTCCTCCGAGCCACGCGGGAGCTTCGTTGGCGATGCGGTTGGCGTCGCTGTCGAAGCCCGCCGAGGCGATGCCCACGAACGCCCGCGCGCGATCTTCCTCGCCCTCCTCCCAGACCGCCCCCAGGTCGACCGGCCGGCTGTGCCCGGCGGCGATGATCGCAGCCGCCGCCGCGGGATCGTCGGGGATCCCGAGGACACGCGCGAGGTCGTTGCCGCGCCCGCCGGGGACCAATCCGAGCACCGTGCCGGGCAGCTCGCGCAGAGCGTCGGCGAGCGCGCCGAGCATGCCGTCGCCGCTGAGCGCCACGACCGTCTCGCCACGTCCCGCCGCGTCGACGGCGAGCTCGCGGGCGTGGTCCAGGCCGCGCGTGTCCGCGCGGCGGACGCTCAGGCCCTGCGCGCTCAGCGCGCGCTCGACGGCGGGCGCCAGGCGTCCAGCCCTGCCACCGCCGGCGGCGGGGTTGACGACCAGGCAGATGGGTGGCGAGACTGGGGGCAAGACGGGCGGCGCTCCTGGGGAGAGCGGGGGGTGAGCGGTCAGCCGGCGGCGGCGGCTTTGGCGCGGTCGCGCCGGCGCCGGCCGAGCGCCGCGATGATCGCCAGAGCGGCGATGACGACGAACAGGCCGAGCAGGATGCCGGGCGCCAGCCCGAGCCCACCGAAGGGGAGCGAGACGAGCTCCACGATCCCGAGACCGATCGCCAGCAGAACGATCAGCAGGGCGATGATCAGCAGGACGCCGCGCACGCGCGCGAGGATGCCCGCGGAGCTGGGGGGGACGAGCAGGCCCATGGCGCGTAGCGCGAACAGCTGGCGTCCGCTGGGGGGCGTCTGTCCGAGCCGCTCGACGGCGCTCTTGAGGTCCCCGGCGCGGCGTTCGGCCAGCGCCAAGGACGCGTCGGCCATGCGCCTGATCTGCATCCGCTCCTGCGGGCGCGCGGCCGCGATCGCGCGCTGGAAGTAGCTGCGGGCCGTCTCCGCGTCAAAGCGCTCGGACGCGCGCGCGCCAAGGATGGCGAAGGCGGCGGCCTTGTATTTGGTCTCGGCCTGCAGCTCCTCGTCGGAGCGCTGCTCGAGCGCTTCGATCGCCTCGATGCCGCCACGCTGCTCGAGTCGGACCTGGCGTTGTTTGGGGGCCATGGGCCGTCATTCTATGGTGCCGGCAGACGCTGGCGCGGGCGCGGGCGTCGATACGCGGAGATCCGCGGCGCAGGGCCGTCCAGACGGTATGCTCGCGAGGTGCCCAGCCGTCTCCGTTTCGCCATCGTCAGCCTGCGTGCGTGCGCGTGCGCGCTGTGCCTGGCGGCCGTGCTGGCGCTGGCGCTCGCACCTGCCCCGGCCGCGCTGGGCGCGGGCCTCGGCGCGGGCAACGCCCTTAGCGAACTGACCGAAGGCTCTTCGGAAACAGAAACGACACCGACGACGGCGACCTCGACGTCGTCCACGGAAGCGCACAACTCCCACACGGTGATCGCGATCGTGCTCGCCGCCGCGGTGGTGCTGCTCGCGGGCGTCGCGTTCGCGATCGTGCGCGACGCGCACCGCGTGGCGCCGGCGAGCGACGGCGAACTGATCGAAGGCAGCACCGCGCGACACACCGAGGCGGCGCTGCGCAAGCGGCGCGCCAAGGCCAAGGCCGCGCGCAGACAGCGCAAGCGCAACCGCTGAGCCCGGTCTCGGCTCGGCTCAGCGCTTCAATGCGAGACGCGCAGCGGCCGCGCGTGACGCACGGGGGTTCGCACACGCGGAGGCGAGGGCGGGGTGGGGGAGCCATGCGGGCCGCGGCGCGGCCTGCGCGGGCGCGGCATGCGCGGGTGGGGGTCCAGCGGGCCTCCGGGCAGCGCCTTGGAGCCGCCGTCTTCTTCGGATGAGTCGGGGACGTCCTCGGAGGGGTCCGCCGCCTCGTCGTAGCGAAACGGCATCCACAGCATGAGTCCGGCCAGGGGGATCTTGATCAGCGCGGCGAACAACAGGATCCAGAGCCACAACGGCATCTCCCGTGCGATGGTACTACTGCCGTGTGAAATCGCAAGCAGCCGACGAGCTGCGCGAGCTCGCGGTCGAGGTCGGCGGCTGCCGGCGCTGCCCGCGACTGGTCGCGTGGCGCGAGCAGGTCGCGCGCGAGCGCCGCGCGGCGTTCGCGCAGGAGGAGTACTGGGGACGACCCGTGCCGGGCTTCGGCGACCCGTCGGCGCGGGTGCTGCTGCTGGGGCTCGCACCGGCCGCTCACGGCGCCAACCGCACGGGGCGCATGTTCACGGGCGACCGCTCCGGCGACTTCCTGTTCGCCGCGCTGTGGCGCACCGGCTACGCCAACCAGCCGCTCTCGCGCTCCCGCGACGACGGCCTGGCGCTGAGCGGCGCGTGGATCACCGCTGCGGTGCGCTGCGCGCCGCCGGCCAACAGACCGACGCCGGCCGAGCGCGAGCGCTGCCTGCCCTGGAGCGTGCGGGAGTGGGGGCTGCTGAACGAGGTGCGTGTGGTGGTATGCCTCGGCGCGTTCGCGTGGGACGCCGCCCTGCGACTGACCGCCGCGCTGGGTGAGCCGGGCGCCGCCGCACGGCGCCCGCGACCACGCTTCGCGCACGGCGCCGAGCTGCCCGGCGAGCGCTGCTCGCTGCTCGGCTGCTACCACCCGAGCCAGCAGAACACGTTCACCGGCAGGCTGACCGAGCCGATGATCGACGCCGTCCTGGAGCGTGCGCGAGTGCTCGCCGACGGCCCGCGCTAGTATCGGCTGCAACGATGAAGCCGGTGATCGCAGTGACCCTGGCCGTGGCGGCGGTGCTGGTGGCCGCGAACATGCTGGGCGTCGCCGACGCGGAAGCTCCCACCACCACGACCGCGACTCCCGTGCCCACCGTCAGCGTCGACGGCGTCGCGAACGTTCCGATCCCGCAGGGCGCGAGCCTAGCGGTGGCGACGGGTGTCTATCGCGAAGGCATGGCCGCGGCGCTCACCGACGGCCACGGCAAGGCCGAATACCTCGCCGGCAAGGCGGGGGTGACGCTGGGGAGCGTGCAGAGCATCGTCGAAGGCGGGGGCTCGATCGAATGCAGGGGCGCTGGGGAAGAAGGCAGCTACATCTCCTACGAAGGCGAACAGCCTGACTTCGGCTCCTACGTCTCGCGAGTGGACACGGTCCTCCCGCCGGAGGCGGCGGCCACTCCCGTGCTGAAGGCGAAGAAGAAAAAGAAAAAGGGGAGAGCGCCCTCCGCGAAGAAGGCCTCCGCGCCGGGGTGCACGCTGAGCGCGCAGGTTTCGCTGGTGTATGCCGTCAACTGAGCGGGCGCGCTCTAATGTTGTGGCCGTGCCGTACACGACCGCAGACGCCAGACAGCAGCTGCTCGACACCATCGCCGAGGCGACACAAGAGCTGGGCGTGGCGCTGGCGGCGCTGAGCGAGGCCTACGAGCAGCTCGACGAGCACAACGCCGACAGGGTCGAGCAGGAGCTGTTTCGCCCGGCGCAGACGGCGTACGGGCGCGCACGGCGCGCGCACGCGGCCTTCGCCGAACGCCACGAGCTGCCGGGGCGCGCGTTCGAGCCGGCCGTGGCGGGCGCCCCCTCCAAGGGGGCCAGGGGCTTCCTGGACAGCGCCGTGGACGCGGTCGCCTCAGCCGACCGCCAGCTCTCGACGCTGCAGGACTCGATGCTGCCGGTCGAGGTTGGAGACGTGCAGCTGCGCGCGGACCTCGAGCAGATCCGCGTGGCGCTGGAGCGCTTCGGCACGCACGCGCGCGAGCTCGAGCGCACGCTCGGCCGTTAGCTCCGTTAGCGCCGGCTACTCGACGGGTGCGCCGTTGGCGGTGAGCGCCACCTCGATGTTGCCGCGCGTCGCGTTCGAGTAGGGACACACCTCGTGCGCGGCGCGGACGATCTCGATGGCGCTCGCAGGGTCGGCGATCCCGGGCAGCGTGACGTTCAGCGCGACGCCGAGCACGAAGCCGCCGCTGCCGTTGGGAGACAGCGAGACCTCGGAGTCGATCGCCACCTCGCCCGGCTCGGCCTTCAGGCGGCGCGCGACGACGCCGAGCGCGCCCTCGAAGCAGGCGGCGTAGCCGACCGCGAACAGCTCCTCGGGGTTGGTGCCGCCACCGGGGCCGCCCATCTCGGGCGGGATGCGCAGGTCGACCTCGAGCTCGCCGTCGATGCTGCGTCCGTGCCCCTCGGCGCGGCCGCCGGTCACGTGCGCCTTGGCCGTGTAAATGGTGTTCGCCATCGCCTGCCTCTCCTTCGCTGGTGGGGATCGGCTCAGATGCTAGTCCACCGTAGATGCCGGCCCGGAGCGCCCGCCGACACTGGCACGAAGCGGCCGGGATGCTAGACCAGCACCGGTGAGAAGACTCGGACCGGCGCTCGCGGAGCGCGACTTCGCGCTGCTGTGGCTCGCGCTGCTGGGCATGGGCATGAGCGTGCAGATGCTCGAGGTGGCGATCGGCTGGGAGGTGTACACCAACCATCGCAGCGCCCTGTACCTGGGGCTGATCGGGCTGGCGGAGTTCCTCCCGATGTTCGCGCTGGCGCTGCCGGCGGGACACCTCGCCGACCGCCTGCCGCGGCGGCTGATGCTCGGCGTCTCGCTGGCGCTCAGCGCCGCGGTGGCCGTCGGGCTGGCGCTCCTGAGCACCTCGGGAGTCACGGCGGTGCCGCCGTTCCTGGCGCTCGCCATGGGTGCCGGCGCCGCCGCGGCGCTCGGCACGCCCGCTGCGCGCGCGCTGGGACCGACGCTCGTGCCGACGCAGCTGCTGGAGAGCGCGATGACCCTGCGCTCGATCGCGGTGCAGGCCGGCGCGGTCGCCGGCCCGGCGCTGGGGGGTCTGCTGTATCCGCTGTCACCGGCGGTCGTCTACGGGGTCGCGGCGGGGATGTGCCTGGCGGCGGCCGTGTGCGTGGCTGCGATCACGCACGCTCCGGCGGCCGACGGCGTGCCGGGCACGGGCTCGGCCCCGGGGCTGGCGAGCGTGCTGGGAGGGATCCGCTTCATCGGGCACACGCCGATCCTGTTCGGGGCGATTCTGCTCGACCTGCTGGCGGTGCTGTTCGGCGGCGCGGTGGCGCTGCTGCCGCTGTTCGCGCGCTCGATCCTGCATGTGGGCCCGACCAGCCTGGGTGTGCTGCGCAGCGCACCCGCCGTCGGGGCGTTGTGTGCGGCGGCGATGCTCACGCGCCGCCCGCTGGGCGGGCGCGCCGGGCGCAAGCTGCTGCTCGTGGTCGGCGTGTTCGGCGCGAGCATGGTCGTGTTCGGCCTGTCGCGCTCGTTCCTGCTGTCGCTGGCGGCGCTCGCCGTCAGCGGCTTCGTGGACATGTTCAGCGTGAACATCCGCTCGACGACCGTCGCTCTGGCGACACCCGACCGGCTGCGCGGACGCGTGCTGGCGGTGGAGATGGTGTTCATCAGCGCGTCCAACCAGCTCGGTGCGTTCGAGTCGGGCCTCGCCGCGTTCCTGCTCGGCGCCGTCCCGGCGGTGGTCGCAGGCGGCGCGCTGACGATCGTGATCGCGCTCGGCTGGAGCCGGTTGTTCCCGGCGCTTGCGGGGGTTGACCGAATGCGGGATCTGCGTCCGGTGGAGGGGCGGGTTGGGGAGGCGGCGGTGGCGGAGGGTGCGGCGTAGGGGAGGGCCCTACACGAGCGGGCGCACCTCGACCGCGCCGCCCATGCTCGCCGCGGGTATCCGCGCGGCTAGCTCGATTGCCGCGTCGAGATCGCCGGCCTCGAAGAACAGGTAGCCGCCGATCGCCTCCTTGATCTCCGCGAATGGGCCGTCGGTCGTCAGTGTCTTGCCGTCGGCCACTCGTACGGTCGTGGCCGTCTCGGGGGACTGCATGCGCACGCCCGGGGTGACGCCTGGGGTCTCGTTGAGCGCTTGGTATGCGCCGTACACCGCGCCCTTCTGCTCGTCGGAGAGGGCGTCCCACTCGGGCGACGGTGGTGTTGGTGTCGTGCCCTGGTGAATCAGCAGCATGTACTTCATTACGTGTCCTCCTTGTTGACGTGGCCGCTGCTTAAGACGAACAGGGAGGTGTGAAATCGACAGTGGCGCGAGGGTCTTTGCGGGAGCGTCGCGAGAGAACGCAGAGGCGCCGCGCGGGGGCAGTCGCGGGCGCCGGGGTCGCGGGCGAGACGGGGGTCAGTCCCGGACTTTGCCCCCGACGGTATCGAGATCTGGCCTGAGCCGCCCGAAGCGTTGGACCCCGAGAGCTGGCCGCTTGGCCTCTCGGCCGGGCCGGCTCTTGATCGGTGGATCGCGGATCTGGAGCCCGTGTGCGTGGCAAGCCCACGCTAGGGCGTTGCCGTCGCTGATGGCTTGCGGTGAGGAGGTTCGACGGGGGCCACCACACGAGACGCTCACCCGACGGTGAGCAGACCGTCAAGATCTGGGACTGTGGATACATCCTGGCAAGCTGGCATCCGTCCGTCTGCCAACTACCGCTTGCGTTTCTGCAGAAGGTCGTTGATCGGCCCCTCGAAGTCCATGGGAGCTTGTTCGGCGTATTCGAGTGGCCTCAAAGGCCCGTCACGCCGCCCGAGCAGAAACGTTGGAGTCCCGGTGACTTGATCCTTTTGGGCTTGTCGTTCGTCAACGGCGAGCTCGTGCGTGATTCCCGCTGAGGATGCTGCCGCCATGGCAGCGGCCACGTTGAAGTCAGGGATGGAGGCGCCGACCCGTTCGAGCAGAGCGGGGGTCAGCCAGTCCGTGCCGTACCTGCCCTGGTTGGCCATGACATCGTCGAGCACGTCCCACAGATGGTCTTGCAGTCCTGCCGCAGCGACAAACCGGTCTCCCGGAACTGTAGGTGGTTCGATCACGTCGATTCCGTGCCACTGGATCTGCAGCTTGCCGGTCCGGACGTACTTCCGTACCAACGCCGGGAGAACATTGCTTTGCCATTCTTGAGAAATCGGGCTCGAAGGAGAGTTGAAGTAGAGCATCTTGACGGGCGCGCGGGAGGAGCCCAGCGTTTCGTTGATCTGGGGAATGCCGGCCAGCGACACGCTCGAACGCTTGAGCAATGAAGCGACCGCGGTCGTGAGCGGCAGCAGGGCACAGGCGACACCAACAAGGACCCCGATGCATAGAATCGTCACGAAACCTGACGTTTTCGAGGTCGCGGGGTGAACAACGCGGAGCACGGCGCCACCTAGCAGAGGACGATGATGTAGAAGGGTGCATCGGCGTGGACCCCACCGACGATCGTCTCGACCTCTACCGTATCGGCGCTCGGGTACCCATTGGGGAGCGTGAAGCCGGGCGCGAACAGGTCCACGACCGCGAAGCCGACAGCCCTGGGGGTAGATGCCCCTGGAGTCCCGAAGATGGGCACCGAGCCAAGCGTCGCGCTCGCTGCGCAGTGTGCGATGTTCTCGCCAAAGTCGATGCGGTAGGTGCCCGTGTGACTCGATAGCTCGCTCGCACTGACGCCAGGACTGGACGCGTTGATTTCACCGTTGACGGTGATCTGCGCGAACAAGTTCGCGGTCGGCGCACTCACGACATTCTGCGATCCTCCCGCAGCCAGCGACAGGCGTTTGTCATGAGGGGCGCATTTGGACGCGACATACAGACCGCCGCCCTTGTGGTGTACGCATGCAACGACGATAGTCCCCGAGGAATCACTGGCGACCTCGTATGTGGCGCCCGAGGCGGTCAGCGCAAGTGCGACGGCAAGTGAAAGAACTTTCACAACCTAGCCACAATGACGAGAAGCAGGTGCCTACAGATTGCGATGGGCCGTGACATTCGTCTCGGTGGTTTGGTGGAGCATCGACGAAAACGATAGTCGGAGTAAGGGAGTGCGAAAAGAGGCGTTTCTCATCTTCGGATGGCTGAGGCACGTCCAGCACCGTACCTATGGGACTCTGATCTTGAAGCTCCCCACCTGGATCCTGGTGATCCCGGGCGCTTTTGTGCGAGGGTCTTGGTGAGAGTCTGCCCGGCGGCGATGTTCCGGCCCTGCGCCGGCTCGCGGCCACCTCCGCCCACTTCGGTTTACATAACATGCATTATCAGGCATATTCATGAAGCGCCGGGACCGGGGGCCCGTCCTGGATCGTCTCCTCGATCTTGCCGCGCACACGGCCGGCGAGGTTTCGGGTCATCGTCTGGATGATCGCCTCGCGGCCCTCGCAGTTCCACGGCCCGTCAGTTACCGCCCGCCAACGCGCGTCCGCCGCGAACTCCTGCTCGAGGACCGACAGGTCACCACGGTAGAGCGCAGCCCACAGCCGTTGGATCAGTGCTACCTCCGGGCCCTCGCTGGTCACGCTCATCTCGCTCGCCCTCCTTTCTCGTCTGGTCTTGAGTCCCTTACATCTCGTCTCCGGTTCGCGCCGCACGACGCACACGAACGAGTCGACCGTCAGGGAGGCGGACGGGGATAGGCCGCATACGGGAGTGGTCAGCGTCAACCAGGCACGCACCGAAGGCTACTCCCATAACGCGTCGACACGTACGTGATTGCCGCTTGGCCGCAGGCGCACTTTTTCGCTCGTCGCGCACATCATCGCTTCGCCGGCAGCGTGGCGTAACGTGCCCGGCCGAGTCTCACATTAATGGGACGGTCAGGTCTCAGATAAACGGGACTGCCGTATCAGATCGGCGGGACGCCGCATCAGTCGGTGTGGAGGCTTTCGAGCAGGCGCACGAGCTCAGGCTCGACCTTGGAGAGGGCCGTCTCGGGCCGCGGATCAGTCGAGATCAACAGGGCAGCCTCGATCAGAGCGGACAGGAGCAGGTGAGTGGTCGTCTCGACGTCGGCGCTCCTCAGTTCGTGGGCGTCGACGGCCGCCTGGATCCCGCCTCGCATCACCGCGATCCCGAGATCTGCAGCGCCGTCGCGCCACCCCTCCCATCCGAGCACTGATCGGCTCTGCCGCAGCCCGATCCGCTGGAGCTCACCGGGAACGCCAGCCTCGCGCAGGTATGCCCTGCAGCCTGCGATGAGCTGATCGAACGGTCCGGCCTGCGGGTCCAGCTCGGCCGCGGCTGAGGCGATGCGAGTGATGTTCTCGCGCTCGGACTCCTGCCAGGCAGCGCGGAACAGGTCCACCTTGCCGGGGAAGTGGTGATACATCGCTCCACGGCTGACGCCAGCGCGCTGGAGGATCTCCTCGGTGCTCAGGCCGTCGAAGTCGCGTTCGATCAGAAGCTCGCGCATCGCGGTGACGAGCGCTTCGCGAGCGCCGGTCGGTGGCCGTCCTCGCCTCCGAGTGGGCGTGCCGGACGGGTCCTGGGACGGGGGCTTGACAGCAGACACGCTTCCGCCTATGGTACATTACCGACGGTCAGTCGGTATAACGTAATGGGAGGCATCATGAACCAGTACATGATTCGCCGACGCATCGCCTGGGCCTCGCCCGCCGAACTCGAGGCGACCGCGAAGCGCTCGACCGAGGTTGCCGATGCTGAGTTCTCGGATTCGATCAGATGGATTCGAAGCTACGTCGTTGAGGAGAGTGACGGCACGCTCGGAACCGTGTGCATCTATGAGGCGCGCGACCAAAATGCCGTTCGCGAGCACGCCGGTCGCGTCGGCATGCCCGCCGACGAGGTCCTCGCCATCGCCGACACCGTGATCGTCCGGCCGGATCCCGAGCCGGTCAACACCTAACAGCGCGACTGACGTGCCGTGACGGTGATGTCGGCCTTCGAGCCCTTCACGCCGCGGTCTGCAGGACGCTGTCGTCTACCTCGGAGGGCCAGCGCTGAGCGCAGTGCCCGCGGCGGCGTACAGCGGCTGGCGGTTCAGACGCTTTCGCCGGAAGTCCTCAACCAGGAGCGTGCCCACCTCGCTGAGGAGCGCACGCCGTTTGCATCCCCGACGCGCCAGCAGCCTACCGGTGGCGCCCACCACGCGTGATGGGGTGAAGACTTGCGAGGGCCGCGATCTGTGTGTGTAGAACAGGTCCAGGAACGCGCCGATCTTGCCCTGCTCTAGCAGCCGCCTCTCGATCTCGGGTACCACCGCGGGCATCGGCCCGGCCTTGCCCATATCGGTCGCGAGCCAGTAGTGCTCGGCGGCATCCCTGTCTCGCCGGCGGCCCCAGGCTGCCATCCCACTATCAATGTCTCCTCCGGAGCCATCCAGCGCGGTGGCGATCGCGGGCACGAGCGCGTCGACCTGCCGGAAGGCGTCCTGTATGCCCTGGCCGGGCGTTGGGTCCTTGAAGTTGCCGGCGTCGCCGACCAGCACCCAGCCGGGGCCGGAGGCCTCCCGGAAGAACCCCTCCCAGCGCAGCATGCCGAACAGCTTCCCGGTCCGCCGCGCGCCCGAGAGTGCCTGCGCCACGGGCCTGCAGCTGCATGCGTACTCCATGAAGCTGCCCTCCAGATCCTCCCTAAAGCGAGGGAGATCAGCCAGATCCGGAATCAGGATGACCTGATAGAGGCCGCTGTCGGCGTGCGTCGCTGTCACCAGTCGATTGCCCCACCGGTGGAACACGAATGCCGGATCGGGGCCGGGCTCGACTCCCTCGAAGAAGGACCAATAGAGGAATCGCTCGTTCGGCGTGAGGTTGTACTTGCGCGCCCCGACGAGGCTCGCGATCGTCGAGTTGCGACCGTCCGCGCCGACAACCAGCCGCGCCCGGAGCGTCGTCTCCGAGCCGTTCTGTGCGACCCGCACGCCGGCCACTCGACCCTGATCCTCGAGGAGTCCTGTCACCTTGCTCGCCATCTGCAGATCGGCGCCCGCCTCCGCGGCGCTCTGGGCCAAGATCGGATCGAGCAGCATCCGGCGCACCGATGCCGTCCCGCCGACGTCGCCTGAATGCAGGTGAATCGGGGTTACGAACGCGAGCTCCTCCTGGCGCAGGTCGACGCGGTCGAGGAATGGCGCGCCGGTCGCGCGTATCTCTTCGATGACCCCGAGGCGGTCCAGGAACGCCAGCGCCTGGGCCTCGAAGATGTGGGTGGAGAGGGTGTCGCTCGGAAAGCTGGCCTGCTCGACGAGTGCGACCTTGAGGCCCCGGCGTGCGAGCAGCGCGGCCAGCGGCGACCCGGCGCAGCGCGCACCCACGACGATCACATCGAATACCTGGCTCATGCGTCCTCCGATCTCTCTGTTCGCTTCGAGGTCTGGCCTCGTTGTCACCGAGACTGACCGGCGGCAACGCGTGGTACATCGGCCAGACGGCGTATTCGAGCGGGCGGCGGTGGCGTATTCGGCGCCGGTGCTGCCGGCTCCATGGAGCGCCGGAGCTAGAGGTCTCTTCGCGCCGCCTGCGCCGCGAGCTCGGCGCGCGATGAGACGGCGAGCTTGGCGAACACGTGGGACAGGTGCGCCTGGACGGTGCGCGGCGAGATGAACAGGCGCTCGCCGATCTGAGGGTTGGTCAGGCCCTCGGCGACGAGCTGCACGACTCGCAGCTCGGCGGGGCTGAGGCTCTCCCAACCGCGCAACGGCCGCTTGCGTTCTCCGCGGCCGCGCTCGGCGTAGGCGACCGCATCATCCAGCGAGGCCGAGGCGCCGGCCGACCACGCCGCCGCGAAGGCCTCCTGGCCGAGCGCCTCGCGCAGCGTGCTCAGCTCCGCTTCGTAGGGCGGCTGACGCACCGGGAAGCGCACGCAGCCCACCGCGGCGCGAATGCCATCCGCCGCAGCGAGCAACCGAACCGCCTGCTCCGCGCTCTGCAGCTCTGAGACGAGCGCCGCGAGCGACTCCAGCACGTCCGCGACGCCACCCGGGTCGCCGGCCTCATAGAACGCGCGCAGAGCCTCGTGGAGCAGCTGCTCAGCTCCGGAGACCTCGCCGGCCTCGCGTGCGAGCTGCGCTTGCGCCTCGAGCGCGGCCCCGATCGCCAGCGGATTCTTGCTCTCGCGCGCGACGAGCACCGCTTCTTCGATCGCGGCGACGGCGGTTACCGTCTCTCCGCGCGCCAGCTGGGCGGCCGCCGTGATGAGCAGCGCGGGGACGGTGAAAGAGGCGTAATTGCTCGCCCGCGCCGTCGGCAACGCCTCACTCATCATCGTCTCCGCACGCTCGAGCTCGCCGGTGGCGTACTCCAGCAGTCCCAGCTGCCACTGCATCAATGGCGTGCTGTTGTGGGCCATACGCACGCCCAGCGCGATCGACTCCTCGATGTACGCTCGCGCGGCCGCCCACTCCCCGGTGCGGGTCTTGACGAAACCGAGGACCCCGAGATCGACCATCGCGAACAGCGGGTCGCCGAGCGAACGCGACTGCGCGAGAGCCTCCCCCAGCATCGCCTCCGCCTCCGCGAATCGACACTGCGCCGCCGCGTTGAAGCCGAGCCAGCTGAGCGACTCACGGATACCGAGCAGGTTGCCCGCCGCACGCGATACCGCCAGGGCGTCTTCGAGCAGCGGCGGCGCAGCCTTCAGCCGCCCACCAACGTTTGCAAGAAAGCCGGCTCCGTAGAGCCCATCGGCCAGAAACCAGGCGTCCCCGAGCGGGCGCGTGATGGCGATGCTCTCTTCGAGCACGGGCATCGCAGCCTCCGGCTCGAGCGAGATCAGCGCCCACCCGAGCAGATCGAGCGCTCGACCCACCGTGCGCTCGTCACCCACCTCACGGCCGATCGCGAGCGCCTCCTCGGCGAAGCGCCGCGTCGCCACCCAGTCGATTGAGATCGTCCCGATGTGGCCCACAGCAACCAGCGCCTTTGCCCGAGCGAGCCCGCTTGCGCCCTCCCCGGCTAGCGCCGACTCGAGGTGCCCCCGGCCCTCGCGCCAATGGCCACGCGCCTCGAAGAACAACCACAGCGCGGCGGCGAGGCGTAGAGCCTCATCGACGCGCCCCGCGTCGACCGCCCACCCGAGTGCACCGCGGAAGTTGTCCAGCTCCGTCGTGAGCGGCCCGAGCCACTGCTCAAGGCGCGCCCCGTACAGATCCGGCTCCGCGGACTCGGCAAGCGCCAGGTGGTAATCGAGGTGCTGGTTGCGCACGAGCGCAGCCTCGGCGGCGTCGCTGAGCTTCTGCCGCGCGTACGCACGGACCGTCTCCAGCAGCGCGTAACGCGTCCTGACGCCCTGCTCCTGCACCTGCACGAGCGACTTGTCAACGAGGCTCCCGAGCAGGTCGAGGATCGCAACGACCTCCAGGCCACCGCCGGCGCAAACCGCCTCGACCCCATCGAGCGTCCAGCCGCCGGCGAACACGGAGATGCGCCGGAACAGTGTTTGCTCCGCCGCGCTCAGCAGGTCGTGGCTCCAATCGACCGAGGCCTCGAGGGTGCGCTGCCGGGGCATCGCCGTGCGTGAGCCCCCCGTCAGCAGCACGAACCGCTCGCGCATCGCGTCGGCGATCTCCTGCGGGGTCAGCAGCCGCACGCGTGCCGCCGCCAGCTCGATCGCCAGGGGGATTCCGTCCAGGCGCTGACAGATCGTCGCCACAGCCTGCGCGTTCGCGTCGACCAAACGGAAATTTGGTCGCACCTGTCGCGCCCGGTCGCAGAACAGCTGGATCGCTTCGACGTCCGCAAGCGCGGCTCGTGCCAGCTCGGCTTGCGGAACCCGCAGCGAGGGAACCCGCCAGCTCTGCTCTCCTTCGACGCCGATCGACTCGCGGCTCGTCGCCAGAATCACAACACCGGGACACGCCTCGAGCAGCGTGGCCGCCAACTCCGCGCACGCGCCCAGCAGGTGCTCGCAGTTGTCGAGCGCGATCAACAACCGGCGCTCGGCGAGCTGCGCCGTCAGCGTCTCGATCACCGGCTGCGACGGGAACTCGCGAATCGAAAGCGCGCCCGCAACCTCGCTGGCCACCAGCGCCGAATCGCTGATTGGCGCCAGATCCACCCACCACACACCGTCAGGGTGATCGTCAAGCGTCTCGGCGGCCACCTGCAAGGCCAGCCGTGTCTTCCCGCTCCCACCCGCTCCGGTCAGAGTAAGCAGGCGCGATCGGTCCAGCAGCTCACGAACCTCCGCGATCTCGGCCTCGCGGCCGACGAAACTGGTGAGCTGGACGGGCAGGTTGTTCGGGAGGGCTGACAGCGAGCGCAGCGCCGGGAAGTCGTCGTGTAGATCCGCGTGGCACAGCTGGTACACCTGCTCCGGCCGCGCCAGGTCGCGCAGCCGATGCGCACCGAGGTCACGCACGCTGACCCCGTCGGGCAGGCCGCCTGCCACCAGCTCATAAGTCGAGCGCGACAGCAGCGTCTGCCCGCCATGTCCGATCCCCCGCAGCCGAGCACAGCGATGGATCGAGGGGCCGGTGTAGTTGCGCGCATCGCGCAGCACCGCCTCACCCGTGTGCAGCGCGACCCGCACGCGTAGATCCACGCCCTCAGGCCACGGCTCGCTTCTCAACGCCCGCTGCAGATCGAGTGCGCACGCAACCGCATCTGAGGCTCGCACGAACACGCCGACCGCACTGTCACCCTCGCCCTGCTCCTCCGGAAGCACCCCGCCACGCGCCTGCATAGTCTCGGCGAGCAGGTCGTGACAGCGCGCCATCACCCCCGCCATCACCTCGCCCCGCTCCTCCCACAACAAGGTCGAGCGCTCGACATCGGTCAGCACGAACGTCACCGTCCCAGTCGGGACGATCGCCACCGCCTCCTGGTCAAATCCGCCCACCGGACTCATGATCGCCTCGTGCATCATCCCAAGCCTGCCGTGCCGTACGGTGGACTACATCGGCCAGATGGCCTATTCGCCGTCATAGCAGTTCGGGCCGGCGACGCCCCGCACTCGAGCCGCCCGGTCCACCCCGGGACAGTTCACCGACGAGGCTCGGTCGCGTGCGTACCATCGAGCACATGACGATCCAGCGTATGGACCACGTGGGCATAGTCGTCGACGACCTCGCCGATGCGGTGGAGTTTTTCGTTGAGCTCGGACTCGAGCTGCAGGGCGAAGCGCCGGTCGAGGGCGACTGGGTGGACCGCATCGTCGGGCTCGAGGGAATTCGGGCGCAGATCGCCATGCTGCAGACTCCAGACGGGCACGGACGACTCGAGCTGACGAAGTTTCACACGCCGTCGACCGTCGGCGGCTACCAGCGCGCCCGAGCGAACGCTTCGGGCATCCGCCACGTCGCGTTCGCCGTCGACGACATCGACGCCGTCCTCGCTCGCCTGCGATCCCGCGGCGCAGAGCTCGTGGGCGAGCTGGGGCGCTACCAGGACAGCTACAGACTCTGCTACATCCGCGGCCCCGAGGGGATCATCGTCGAGCTGGCGGAGAAGATTGGCTGACCGGTCCGCCCGGCGCCCAGCCGCCTCGCCAGCGTTCGGAGGACCCCGGGACGGGATCCCGTCGGGCTCGAGCAAGCTCCGCCGTCTCCCCCGGCCGCAGTCCGCCGTCCCTGCCGTCATCTACCGTGAAGCAATGCCGCGCCTACCCGACGCCCGCAGCTACGGACGTGTCTTCGATGAGATCGCCGAGGACTATGATCGTCATCGCCCGACCTACCCGGACGCACTCGTCGACCGGGCGTGCGAGGGCATCCGCCCCCGCGCAGCGGTGCTAGAGATCGGCTGCGGCACGGGACAGCTCACGCGCAGCCTGCTGGCCCGCGGGATGCGGGTGACAGCCGTGGAGCCTGGCCAGCAGCTGATCGTGCGGGCTCGCGATCGGTGCAACGGCGTCGGCGATGTGCAGTTCGTCAACGCGCGCCTAGAGGACGCCTCGCTGCCGTGTGCCCGCTACTCGGCTGCGTTCTCGGCGTCGGCGATCCATTGGATCGATCCGGATGCGAGCTGGCGCAAGGCGGCCGACGCGCTGGAGGACGGCGGGAGCCTTGCCCTGGTCTCCTACTTCGGGCTCGACGATCCCCGCAGCGCCGACGATCAGCGGGCGCTGCGCGCCGCTATGACGACCATCGCGCCCGAATTTGCCGCGGATTGGCCTACCTACCGCAACCTCGCGGGCACCCTCGCCGGCGTCGCGGCCCGGCGCGAGAACCTCTCGGAGGTGTGGGCGTGGCTGGGGGGCTACGAGATCGCTCGCGGGTATGCGGCAGACCTGTTTGATGATGCGCAGGTCGTCACAGTGACGGCGCAGCTGGAGCACACCGCTGACGAGCTCAACGCTCTGCTGGGCACCATGTCGTTCTGGGCAGGGCTGTCACCCCGACAGCGCGACGCTCTCGTTGCCGAGAACCAAGCCTTCCACCAGCGGATCGGCCGGCCGATCCGCTCCAGCACAGTCGCCTGCCTGGTGGTGGCTCGGCGCCGGCCCCGCACCTAACCAGCTCAGCGAACGGCGTCCGCCCAGTCGCGCAGGCGGCCCGCGAACTGCGGCGTGGCTGCGCTCACCTCGACGACCGCATCGGCCGGGACGTTCGCCCTCTGCGCGGCAGCCAGGATCGCGTCAGGCGACGGCGCCTCGTAGAGGCAGTAGGTGCGTCGCCGGTCGGCGCTCAGGAACGAGAACAGCCAGCGGACTCCCTCGTCGCTGTTTACCTCCTCGATCAGCTCGACATCGTCGTCGCTGAGGTCGAGCTGTTCGGCGAAGCTGCGCTCGATCATGTACAGGGCCATCGGCTGATCCTAGCTCGGTTTACTCCGGGGCGAGGCCGTGCCGGTGGGCATATGACGCAGCCTCGGTGCGGTTGGCGCAATCGGTCTTGCGCAGAATGCTTCGGATGTGGTTGGCCGCGGTGTGCTCGCTGATCGCCAGCTCCTGGCCGATCTCGCGGTTGCTGAGCCCTCTGGCGACCAGCTTCAGGATCTGCGCCTCGCGTGGGGAGAGCCCGCCCGGGAGACCGCTCGAGGTGGGAATGTCGAGCAGGCGGATCTTGCCGAGCAGTCCTTGCATGCCGATCCGCTCAGCCAGGCCGGCGGCCTCTCCGAGCAGGGCGTGCGCGTAGTCGCGCGCCCCGCGCCCTCGGCCGAGCAGGAAGCGCCCGTACTCATACGCTGTGTGAGCCACCCAGGTCGACGCCCCCATCCGCCTGTTCTGCTCCATCGCCTGCTCGAAATGCTCCTCGGCTCGCGCCGGCGTTCCCAGCAGCGCGGCGAGCATGCCCAGGTAGCGATCGGCGGCTCCGTAGCAGGCGACCAGGTGGCCGATCATCACGTTGGTCCCCGCGAGCGGCTCCAGCTCGGGGTAGACGATCGCCGCCATCCGCTCGTCGTTGACCGCGGCACAGGCGTCGGTCAGGTAGGTGAGCGTAGCCAGCCACAGCGATGCCTGGTAGCCGTCGATGCCCTCAGCGGCGAGCCTGCATAGCTCGCGCTTGGCCTCGCGCTCCATGCCCAGCTCGGCGAGCACCACCGCAAGCCCAGGACGCCATGGGCCCTCACGCTGAGCTCCGCCCGCAAGGATCCGGATGACCGGCGCGAGCTCTGCCAGGCGACCTTGCTCGCGGCGAACGCCGAACATCTGGATGCCGTGAGTGCCGGACGCATCGCGACCTGTCAGTAGCCGCGCCCAATCGTGCGAGCGCCCCGCCCTCGCCTCGGCATCGGCAAGGTTCCCGTCGCAGAGAGCGATAGCGGACCCATAGTGCTCGGCCACGTGATGCATGAACGGCTGCGCTGTGTGCTCGGCCATCTCACGCAGGGCAACCACCTCCAGCCGAGCGGAATCGAGGTCGCCGAGAGCCACGAATGTCGGCACGCGCCACGCCATCGCGTCCGTTTGGATCTCGGCGTCCACCAGCTCTTGCCCCAGTTCCCTCGCCTCGGTGAGCATCGACAGGATCTCCTCCAGCGGCGTCGTGCCGCGCGTCCAGTAGGAGCCGACCAACACCTTGGCGAGCCCCGCGCGATCCTCGTGTCGCCTCGCCAGTGCGATGGCGTTGTCGCGCACGAGCGCGCCACGCTCGCGCTCCCCCACGAAGTTGAGTGCCCGCGAAAGGCCCGCCAGCAGGCCAATCCGCAGCTCCTCGCTGCTGTCATCAACCGCCGCAAGCGCCTCTTCGAGCAGCTCGATCGCGTCCGGTCGTATGACCCCGGGGCGCCAGCACGCGTCCTCGTAGCCGATCGCCGCGCGGGCGAGCAGCTCCCCGCTACCCAGCGCGCGAGCGATCTCCGCCGCCGACGTGAAGGCGTCCAACGCATCGGTCGCCTTGCCCGCCCGATGGCTGGCAGCGCCCAGCTCGAGCAGCGTGCCGGCGCGCTCGGGCTCGCCCTGGATCCCGATCTCGATCGCGGTCCGCAGCCGCATCGCGGCGTCATCGAAGGCGAGCGCGGCGCTCGCCGCCCGTGCGGCGCGCAGGTTGTAGTCGATCGCCCGCTCGGCCCCGCCGAACGGGGCGGCTGCGCCGAAGTGATGGGCGAGGTCCGCGAGTGCGCGGTCGGAGTCCGCGGCGGCGCTCTCGAGTGCTTCCCCGACACGGAGATGCAGTTCGGCTCGCCGAAGCCGCGAGAGTCGGTCATAGAGCGCCCGCCGGACGATCTCGTGGGTGAAGCGGCATGCCAGTCGCTTGGCGTGGATCTCCTCGATCATTCCGCTGCCCACCGCCTCCTCGAGCGCGGCGAGCAGCTCGGGCTCGGCGATGCCCGCGGCGCGGCGGACCGGCTCCAGCTCGAACTCCGGCCCGGCAGCTGCCGCGAGCTCGAGCAGCTCGATGGTTCTCGCCCCCAGGCGCGACAGCCGCTGGCTGACCACCTCGCGGACGCTTTCCGGCGTGCCGAGCTCGCTGAGCGGCCGGGTCACCCTCACCTGCCCGTCGGCGACCTCGACCATCCCCGTCTCTACCACCGCGCGCCAGAGCTCGCAGATGAGGAAGGCGTTGCCCGCCGTGAGGTCGTGGATCGTGCTCGCAAGCTCGTGTAGCCCGAGGTCGTCGGGGTCGGGGTCGCTTCCAGCGGCACGGCTGACCAGGTCGGAGACCTCCGCCCCCGAGAGCCCCTCCAGACGCATTCGCACGACGTCGTCGGAGCGGCGTAGGTCGGCGAGCGTCTCCGATAGCTCCGCGGGCACGTCGGCCTCACCGTCGCGGAAGGTCGCGAGGATCAGCAGCCGCGCGCTCCAGGCAGAGCGCGCCAGGTGTCGCAGGAGCAGCAGCGTCGTCGCGTCCGCCCAATGCCCATCCTCGAGCACGAGCAGTATCGGTCTTGTGCGGCTGACGTTCGCAAGCAGGTCAGCGACCGCAGTGTGGAGACGATGGCGCTCGGTATCGGCGTCGGCGTTCACCGGTTGCGCCAGCCCGCCGACCTGGATGGGCAGTTCGGGCAACAGCCGGGTCAGCTCGCCGCCGCCGACGCCGAGCGCGGCACGCAGCTGCGCCGCGTCGGTTACCCGCACCAGACGTTCGAGCGCCTCGACGAAAGGCCCGTATGGCGTCCGCACCACCGCGTCACAGGCGCCGTAGAGGACGAGCACCCCTTCCATCGCGACTTGGGCGGCGAACTCGCGTGATAGGCGGCTCTTCCCAGCGCCGGGCTCGCCCGCGAGGAGCACGACACGGCGCCTCTCCCCTTCGGCTCGCGGCATCAGGGTTCGGAGCTTCTCGAGCTCGGCCGCGCGCCCGACGAACGGGGACATCGAGGTCGGGCGCAGTGGCTCCGGAACGTCCAGGATGCCTGCCTCCATGGAAAGACGATAGTCAGTCTTGACCATGCCAACCTCGGTTCGGTCGAGGCCCGAGCGTTCTAACTGGGTCAGATCAGGTCATGACAGCCATGTTCGATCGCCTTAGTCTCGGCCGTAACAACTCAGAGACGACCGACAGGGGGAACACATGAGCACCACCGCCGCCTTGACGCACACGGCCCGCAGCGAGATGCGCGGATTCCGGGGCCGGCTTACAGCCCCCACGGATGCCGGTTACGAGGAGGCCCGCAAGGTGTACAACGCGATGATCGACCGGCGCCCCGCGTTGATCGCGAGCTGTACTGACTCGGGCGACGTCGCGAAGGTCGTCTCGTTCGCCGCTGGGCACGACCTCTTGCTGGCCGTGCGTGGCGGCGCCCATAACGGCGCGGGGCTGGGAACGTGCGACGACGGTGTGGTTCTCGACCTCTCGGGCCTGAAGGGAGTCGAGGTGGATCCCGGCGCTCGGACAGCGAGGGTCGGCGGTGGGTGTACCTGGGGCGAAGTGGATGCCGCGACCAACGAGCACGGCCTGGCGACACCGAGCGGGATCATCTCCACCACCGGCGTTGGTGGTCTCACGCTGGGCGGCGGACTTGGGCATCTGACTCGCAAGTGCGGTCTCACGATCGACAACCTGCTCGAGGCTGAGGTCGTGCTCGCAAGCGGCGAGACCGTCCGTGCCGCCGCGGACGAGCACGCCGACCTCTACTGGGCGATCCGGGGCGGTGGCGGCAACTTCGGCGTCGTCAGCTCCTTCATGTTCAGGCTCCACGAGGTGGGAACGGTCGTCGGCGGCCCGACCTTCTGGCCGGTCGAGCTGGGCGCCGAGGTGCTCGCCGCCTACCGAGACTTCCTGCCGAGCGCCCCGCGGGAGCTGAACGGCTTCTTCGCATTCACTTCGGTCCCGCCGGCGCCCCCCTTCCCCGAGGAGCTCCATCTCCGCAAGGTCTGCGGGGTGATCTGGTGCTACGTGGGAGACACCGAGGACGCCGCCGCGGCGATGGCCCCGCTGCTGGACGCCCTGCCGGAGCCTCTGCTGCACGCAGCCCAGCCGATGCCCCTCCCCGCTCTCCAGAGCGCCTTCGACCCCGTTTATCCCGCCGGAGACCAGTGGTACTGGCGCGCTGATTTCGTCAAGGAGATACCCGACGCCGCCGTCGAGGCGCACGCCAAGTTCGGCGCTGAGATGCCGACGTGGCAGTCGACGATGCACCTGTACCCGATCGATGGAGCCGCCCACGACGTCGGGCCGTCCGACACGCCGTGGAGCTACCGCGATGCGGTCTGGGGCTCGGTCTTCGCCGGTGTCGATCACGACGCCGCCAACGCCGAGGTCATCCGCCGCTGGTGCGTCGACTACTTCGAGGCGCTTCACCCACACTCCGCCGGTGGTGCCTACGTGAACATGATGATGGACGAGGGCGAGGAGCGGGTGCGGGCGAGCTATCGCCACAACTACGACCGGCTGGCGCAGATCAAGGGCGCCTACGATCCGGATAACCGCTTCCGGGTGAACCAGAACATCCGCCCTGCGAGCAATCGTTAATGGAGTAACTTGAGGTGACGGTGCTCGCCGGCTGCACGGCGGCGGGACCAACGAGGCGCAAAGGCAGCGCGATGCACTGACGCTCAGCACAGACTGATCACCATGCCCCTCTACATGGACCGCCACGATCTCCCGGACGCGACAGCTGCCGACGTCGCAGCCGCCCACATGCGCGATCTCGAGGTTCAGGATGGATTCGGCGTGCGCTTCGTCACCTACTGGTTCGAAGAGGACGCAGGGAGTGGCTTTTGCCTGATCGAGGGCCCGAACGAGGAGGCCGTCGTGGCAGCCCATCGGGCAGCCCACGGGCTGCTTCCGTCGAACGTCATCGAGGTTGATCAGGCCGTCGTGCGAGGCTTCTTCGGCCGGCTCAATACCCATCCTCCCGGCGAGCCATACATGGAGAGCGCTTTCCGGGCCATCCTCTTCACCGACATCGTCGACTCCACTCGTCTCACCCAGCAATTGGGAGACCGTGCGGCGATGACGTTCCTACGGGTTCACGACTCGGTCGTACGCGCCGTCCTGGCACGCTTCGGCGGCAGCGAGGTCAAGCACACAGGCGACGGGATCATGGCGGCGTTCACGTCGGCCTTCCAAGCGGTCGCCGCGGCAATGCAAATCCAGCGGACGTTGCAGGATTGCGATGAACCGGCGGCGGAGCACCTGCACGTGCGCGTCGGGGTGGCGGCCGGGGAGCCCGTCACCGAGCAGGGCGACCTCTTCGGTGCGGCGGTGCAGCAGGCGGCGCGATTGTGCGCGTGGGCCCAGCCGGACTGCATCGTCGTCTCGTCCGGGGTGCACGATCTCTGTCGCGGCAAGGGCATCCAGTTCTCCGACGGCGGCCCCATCGCCGTGAAGGGCTTCGACGAGCCGATCGGGCACTTCGAGGTCGAGTGGCGCGATTGAGCGCCAGGACTTCGCGGCCGGCGCTCAGAAGGAGCGTTCAGGGCGCGGGTGGGTCCGCGAGCAGCGGCCGCACGCGTGCTGCAAACCGTTCCGGGTCGACGAGGTGAAGCATGTGGCCGGTCCCGTCCCATATCTCGACGCGTGCGACGCGCGCGAGGCCCGCAAGCCAGGCCGCGTAGTCCGGTGGTGGCGGCGAGCCGTGCAGCGATAGGAGTGGTGCTGCGATTCGCGGGACGATCGCCTCGGCGATCGCGGTCAGCTGCTCTGGGGGAGTCCTCAGCAGCGCGCCCCAGACTCCGAGGACGACCTCGCGCGGAAACGCCAGCACCCTGCGCTCGATCTGCTCGACGTCCGTGTAGGGCTCGAGCTTGAGAGCACGGTCGATCGACAGCACGGCCTCCATCGTGCGCTGGCTGAGCAGGTCCTGGGCATGCGTCTGCACGAGCTCGGCGAACTCGCCGAACCGCAGCGACTGGTCGATGCAGACGACAGCACGCGCCCCGTGCGCGGCGGCGTATACGGCGGCGATGCTCGCGCCCAGGGAGTGACCGACGATCGCGGGCTCGCCGAGCGCCACCTTCTCGACGACCGCCTGCACGTCACCGACCAGCGACACCATCGAGTACTCCGCGGCGCGGGAGGAGGCCCCGTGACCACGGAGATCCAACCGCACGCACGTGAGCTCCTCGGCAAGCAGCGTGGTGACCGGATCCCAGGTCTGCCGGAAGGAAGTGAGGCCATGCACGAACACGACCAGAGGGCCTTGGCCCGCGACGTCGTAGGCAATCGTGGACCCGTCGTCCCGCTGCAGGATTCCCCTCGTGGGTGATGGCCTCATCATTGCGCCGGAGCGTAACCACCAAACCCGCCAGTCTCATATGGAGGAGACGTGGGGCAGTCTCAGAGGAATGAGATGGCCCGCCTTCGGTTTGGGAGATGATGTGCCGATGCGGACCGTTACGCTCATAGAGGCCCCGACGAGCGCCGGCGCGTATGCCCCCGGCCAGGAGGACGGTCCACGCGCGCTGCTCGACGCGGGCCTACGCGAGAGGCTGGAAGCGGTGGGCGTCACGGTGCGCATTGGCGGGCAGGCGAGCCAATTCAGCTGGCGGCCGGACCCTGAGAACCCGCGGGCCGCGAACGCTGGCGCGGTCATCGATCGCGCCAGCCAAGTCGCCTCGCTGGTCCGATCGGCTCCAGCCGGTCAGCGCCCGGCCGAGTAGACGTCGAGACTCCAAGGAGGCCCGGATGAACAAACGTGCTCAGGATCTACGGCCAGACGCCGCGCGTCGCACGCTCAACCGCGCGGCCGCCCCGACCTCAGGAGCGATCTGAAGTCGGCGACTGGCCCGAGGTGCGCGAGCTTGTCGGGGTTGACGATAGAGCTGACGCTCGTGATCTCGCCGTCGGCGATATCGAGCGCCCACACGCTGATCAGGTGCTGCTGTGGGTCGAGTACGAACGCTCCCGGGCCGCCGTTGACCTCGACGGGGAGCAACGAAGAGCCGGGAACGCGGGCGACCCGGCGAAGCCAGTTGGTGAGCGTGCGCGCGACACGGTTGCGCCCGCGCAGCGACCGCGCGAGTGCCGGAACCTTTCCACCGCCGTCGCCGGTCAGCACCACGTCGGCGGCGAGTAGCGCCTCGAGCCCGGCGAGGTCGCCCTGCTCGGCGGCCGCGAAGAACCGTCGTGCCAGGTCGTCGCGTTGCTCGCGCGTGGTTTGGAAACGGACCAGCCCGCCCCGGCGCCGCTCGACGTGGCGTCTGGCGCGGGTCGCGAGCTGGCGCACGTTGTCCTCGCTCTTGCCGACGATCGCCGCTATCTCCGCATAGGGATAGTCGAAGACGTCGTGGAGCAGCAGCACGGCTCGCTGCTCAGGCGAGAGGCTCTCCAACAGCACCAGCATCGCCAGCGACAGCGAGTCGGCCATCTCAGCGTGCCGAGCAGGATCGTCCCGGCCGTCGGTGATGATCGGCTCGGGCAGCCACTCGCCCACGTAGCGCTCGCGGCGGGCGCGGGCGGAGCGCAACTCGTTGATCGCCAGCCTGGTTGTAACGGTGGTCAGGAAAGCGCGCGGCGACGCGATCTGCTCGCCGCCATCAAGCGCCTGACTCACCCGCAGCAGCGCCTCCTGCACCACGTCCTCGGCCTCAGACACGCTGCCAAGCATCCGGTAGGCGATCGCGAACGCGACCGGTCGCAGCTCCTCGAGCAGTCGCTCGCGGTCGGTCACGTTGCCGCCAACCCCTGCCGCTGTGACTGATCACGCGTCATCGCATGAACCTCCGGTCTCGGGCTCGCTCGACGCTCGTCCGACATTTTAGGCCGCCTGGGCATTCTCGACGATCCCGGCAACCCACTCGCCGGTGAGCTGCCGGGTGGCCGCGTTCAGGCGGTTGAACGCATTGATCGATGCGATCGCGACCACGAGTGCGGCAAGCTGCGGTTCGGTGTAGTGGCGCGCCGCGTCATCCCAGACCTCGTCCGGCACCGGATCAGGACGGTCGGCGAGACGCGTCGTGGCCTCCGTGAGAGCCAGGGCAGCGCGCTCGGCATCGCTGAAATACGGTGTCTCGCGCCACACCGCGACCGTGTGGATGCGCTCGCTGCTCTCGTCCGCGTGTTCGAGCTCGCGGGAGTGGATGTCTACACACACGCTGCAACCGTTGATCTGGCTCGCGCGCAGATGCACCAGATGGAGCGTGGTCTCGGGGATCCCCGCGGAGGTGGCCGACGCTCCGAGCTTCTGGAGCGCCTCGAGCGCACCGGGGACGCTCAGCGCTGGGTTCTTGGTTCTTGCCTGCATGATCGTCGTCCTCCTGGGTCGTGGTGTTCGTGCCATCGCGGCTCGGTCTGACTACCCATACGACAAGGCAGGCGGCAAGAATGTGACACTCGAGGAGCAACCCAGGGCGCCTGCCCTCTGCACGGCCGAGCCCCGGCCGCCCGGGCCTGCTGAGAGCGCGTGCGGTCGATCAGCGGGCGTGTCGGTGGTCGTAGAGGTGTCTGGCCCAGAGATAGGAGGCGATGCCAAGGCTCCACGCGACCGCGCCGATGGCGTTGCCGCCGATCGGCGTGCCGGTGAGCAGCCCGCAGACGGTTTCGGTTAGTGGGGTGCGCCCGGTTCGATCGCGATACCCTCGGCTTCGACGTCCGCACGATGTCGCATACGGCGGGATGCGCTCGATCACGGTCGACCCCGCCGGCCAGCCCGGCGCGTCGATTTCCGGGCTTCCCGTTCGTCTTTAAGCCCGACAACCCCACCGGGTCGACGTGACCCACGACGTCAGGAGTGACCATGACCGGCTCCCCTACCCCTACCGAGGGAATCAAGACGGTGCTGCATCCCGTGTCCGACCTGACGGCGGCCAAGGAGATGTACACCGCCCTGCTCGGCATCCCGCCGCAGGCCGACTCGTCCTACTACGTAGGCTTCGACGTGGCTGGCCAGCACATCGGGCTGCTGCCGAATGGTGGACCGCAGGGCATGACCGCACCGGTGGCCTACTGGCAGGTGCCGGACATCGAGGCGAAGCTGACCGAGGTGACCGCCGCGGGCGCCACCGTGAGGGAGCCCGTGCGCGACGTCGGTCACGGCCGCCTGGTGGCCACCGTGGCCGACCCCGACGGCAACGTCCTCGGGCTGCTCCAGGACCCATGATCGGCAGCGCCTGACAGATGGAGTTGCGATGAGCACGGCCACGAGGACGGGCAAGCGCTCGCCTGCGTCGCACGCTGCCGACAGCCAGGATCTGATCCGTGTGCACGGGGCGCGCGTGAACAACCTCAAGGATGTCAGCGTCGAGATCCCGAAGCGTCGGCTGACGGTGTTCACCGGCGTCTCCGGCTCGGGCAAGAGCTCGCTGGTGTTCGGCACGATCGCCGCGGAGTCGCAGCGGCTGATCAACGAGACCTACGGCGCGTTCGTGCAGGGCTTCATGCCGATGCTCGTGCGGCCCGAGGTCGACGTGCTCGAAGGGCTGACCACGGCGATCCTCGTCGACCAGGAGCGGATGGGAACCGATCCCCGATCAACGGTCGGCACCGCCACAGACGCCAACGCGATGCTCCGCATCCTGTTCAGCCGGCTGGGGAAGCCGCACATCGGCTCGCCCCAGGCGTTCTCCTTCAACGTCGCCTCGATCTCAGGCGCTGGGGCGGTCACGTTCGAGCGCGGTGGCCGCACGAAGAAAGAGAGGCGAAGCTTCAGCATCCTCGGCGGCATGTGCGCGCGCTGCGAGGGCCGTGGCTCGGTGAACGACATCGACCTCAGTCAGCTGTACGACGAGACCAAGTCGCTGCGCGAGGGCGCGCTGACGATCCCCGGCTACAGCATGGACGGTTGGTACGGCCGGATCTTCCTGGGCTGCGGCTTCTTCGACCCGGACAAGCCGATCAAGAAGCTCACCAGGAAGGAACTGGGCGAGCTTCTGCACAAGGAGTCGACCAGGATCAAGGTCGACGGCGTCAACCTGACCTACGAGGGCCTGATCCCGAGGATCCAGAAGTCGATGCTCTCCAAGGACGTCGACTCGCTGCAGCCGCACGTCCGCGCCTTCGTGGAGCGGGCGGTCACCTTCACCACCTGTCCCGAGTGCGACGGAACCCGGCTCAGCGCGCAGGCCCGATCATCGAAGATCGACGCGATCAACATCGCCGACGCCTGCGCGATGCAGATCAGCGACCTCGCCGCGTGGGTCAGCGAGCTCGACGAGCCGTCGGTCGCACCGCTCCTCCAGGCGCTGGGGGCGACTCTCGATTCGTTCGTGGACATCGGGCTGGGCTACCTCTCGCTCGACCGACCGTCGGGCACGCTGTCTGGCGGTGAGGCCCAGCGCGTCAAGATGGTCCGCCAACTCGGGTCCTCGCTCACCGACGTGACCTACGTGTTCGACGAGCCGACGATCGGGCTGCACCCGCACGACATCGAGCGGATGAACGATCTGCTGCTGGCGCTGCGCGACAAGGGCAACACCGTGCTCGTCGTGGAGCACAAGCCGGAGACGATCGCTATCGCCGACCATGTCGTCGACCTCGGCCCGAAGGCCGGGGCCGAGGGCGGCGAGGTGATGTTCGAGGGGACCGTCGAGGGGCTGAAGGGGAGCGACACGGTCACCGGCCACCATCTCGACGACCGGGTCGCCCTCAAGGACACAGTGCGCACGCCCGACGGCAGTCTCGAGGTCCGCGGCGCAAGCACCCACAACCTGCGGGACGTGGACGTCGACATCCCGTGCGGCGTGCTGGTGGTCGTCACCGGGGTTGCCGGCTCGGGCAAGAGCTCGCTGATCCGCGGTTCGATCTCCGGGCGCGACGGCGTGGTGTCGGTCGACCAGAGCGCAATCCGCGGCTCGCGACGGAGCAACCCGGCTACGTACACGGGACTGCTCGACCCGATCCGCAAGGCATTCGCAAAGGCCAACGGCGTGAAGCCAGCGCTGTTCAGCGCCAACTCCGAGGGCGCCTGCCCCAACTGCAACGGCGCCGGCGTGATCTACACCGACCTGGCGATCATGGCCGGTGTCGCTGCTCCGTGCGAGGTGTGTGAGGGAAAGCGCTTCCAGGCCGAGGTGCTGGACTACACGTTCGCCGGCAAGAACATCAGCGAGGTGCTCGCGATGCCGGTGATCGACGCCGAGGCTTTCTTCGGCGTCGGCGATGCCCACATCCCGCCAGCGCACAAGATCCTCGAGCGCCTCGCCGACGTCGGGCTCGGTTACCTCAGCCTCGGCCAGCCGCTCACCACGCTGTCCGGCGGCGAGCGCCAGCGACTCAAGCTGGCCGCCCACATGGCGGAAGATGGCGACGTCTTCGTCCTGGACGAGCCGACCGCCGGCCTGCACCTCGCCGACGTCGAGCAGTTGCTCGGCCTGCTCGACCGACTCGTCGACTCCGGCAAGTCCGTGATCGTCATCGAGCATCACCAGGCGGTCATGGCGCACGCCGACTGGATCATCGACCTCGGTCCCGGCGCCGGCCACGACGGCGGCCGGATCGTCTTCGAGGGCACGCCCGCCGACCTCATAAGTGCCCGCTCATCTCTCACCGGCGAGCACCTCGCGGCATACCTCGGCGCCTGACGCGAGGCGCTCGCGGATACCGGGCGAGGCCCGGAAGCGCTCCCGCCGACGCTTGGCGTCAGTGCTCGACTCGCCGCCTGATCGACGTGAGCATGCGCATCACGACGATCATATGGCCGCCCGTGCCGATCACGATCCGTTTATAGAGGCGGCCGGCGGCGCCCGCGAAGCTGGCCCTCGTCTCGGCGGTCAGCCGACTCGCCTCGCCGGCGCAGACTGGCTCTACACGCAGCGTCAGCGAGTAGCGCGCAAAGCGGTGCCAGCCGGTGAGCACGATCAGCGACGGCCGCTCGGCCCGCGCGACGCGAAAACCGACGATCGTCTCGGGCACATCGTGCCCCGGCGGAGGTGCGTCGACGTACGGGCAGCCGCCCAAGCGCGTGGCGTACGGACCGAGCGGCCCCATGCCGGCGCCGAAGCTGCGCAGAGCGTGCTCGACGATGTCAGCCCACACGCGCTCCGCCGGCGCGTTCACCTCGATCGAGTGTGCGTCGATGTACGGCAGCTCGTCGGCTGCCACGGCGGGCCATCCTGCTCGTACAGAAGCTGCTCGAGCTCCGACGGCGCGGCGCGTGGCCTCGCGCGCTGCGACCGTGGATGCGGGGTCGTCGATCACGTATAGCCAGCTGCCGTCCCGCTGGCGGCGCGCCACCTCCGTGCTCGTGCTCTCGAAGCTCGGCCCTCCCCCGTCGCCAGCCCCCAACCGCAACTTCCAGTCGCCCGACATCAGCGCTATGTCGCCAACGACCATCGCGCAACTGCGCGTGGGCGCTATGCGCGGTGTCGTCGCCAGCAGCTGCTCCAGGCGCTCACGGATCGCCTGTTTGCCGGCGGCCGCCACACCGTCCGGGCCCACCAGCGTCGCTCCATCCTCGTATAGGGCCATCACTCCCTCGATGTCGCCGGCGCTCACGCGCTCGGCGAACAGCTGTGGCAGATCCCTGGGGTCGCTGACGCTCATCGGTGCTCCTCTCTGGTTGAACTGTCTTCGCAGTGCCCGGCTGCGGTGCGCACGTCGCTGAGGGGAGTCCACAGTAGTCTTATGCAACCGGTCTTACAGCAAAACCATTTGAGGATTGAAACTAGTTGCCCCCTGAGAACTACACTGACGAGGAGCTCGCGAAGACCGCCGCCGCTCAGCAAGCGCTTGCGCTGCTCGCCGACCGCTGGAGCTTTCTGATCATCCGCGAGGCCTACCGCGGCGTCCACCGCTACGGACAGCTGCAGCGCAACCTCGGGATCGCGCGCAATGTGCTCGCCGAGCGGCTCACCAAGCTCGTCGAGCACGGCCTACTCGAGCGCGTGCGCTATCGCACCGACCCTGACTGGTACGAGTATCGGCTGACCGAGCGAGGCCTCGATCTGTACCCAGCGATCCTCGCGTTCTTCCGCTGGGCCGACACGCATTACGGCGATCCGAAGCGACCGGCCATAAGCATCCGTCACCGCGCCTGCGACAAGCCCACGCGACCACTGCTCGTGTGCTCAGAGTGCCGTCAGCCGATCGGGGCGCAGGACATCGAAGTGATCGACTGACATGTAGCCACGCCGGAATGACGCATCTACTCCCCACCCTCGCCGCGTGCCTCAGTTCGCGCGACAGTCGTCAACGCCTCGATGTCCTCGATATCGCCTGGCCTGCCGGTCGCCTGCTTCATGCGGATGAGATCGTGAGCGGCGGCACGACCGCGGCCAGCTGGAGCTGCTCACCAGGTAGTCGACGGAGTGCTCGGCGAGCACCCGAAACAGCTCGCGAAGGTCCAGCGGGCGCTCGGTGTCATCGCTCACGACGGCACGTGGCGAGTCGCTGGATGGCCGGCCCTGCGCGCCTCTGCACCGGCGATCTCCAGCTCGGTAGCGACCAGGTTCCACGACGCTGCCTCGCGCAGAAGTGGGCCATGAGGCCGTACCCGCCAGATCCGGTGAGCCGAGGCCAGCTGGACGACGTCAACCGGCGGCCGGCGTGATCACGACACCGCGATCGCCGTACGGGATGCGTTTGCCGCGCGCGATGCCGGCGATCGTGCCGAGCGCCTTGGTGATCTTCGTCTGGAAGCCGTACTTGGCGACCACACGCTGTCGGATCGCCTCCAGCTCGCTGCCCGTGACCAGGCGCGCCGTGGCGTCGATCGCGGCGCTGCCCTCGCGCACGCGGCCACGCGCGTCGCACGGCTGGACGGTCACTCGGCCGGTGTGCGCGAGCCGCTTGGCCTTGCCCGAGCCGGAGCTCGTCCAGAACCCGATGGCACCGTCGTCGAGGTTCACGGCCCACACGGGCGTCGCGACCGGCGTGCCGTCACGTCGGAACGTCGTGAGCAGGATGTACCGCTCATCCCCCAATGCCATGTTCAGAGAGTACGCCAACCGTCGCCCGAGGGCTCGCCGGCGGCCGCCGCCGGCCCTAAGCTGACAGCGATGTCCACAGCGACGTACGAGCTGGTCGAAGGCGACCTGCACCGCCACGGCAAGCTGGCGCACAGCCACCCGCACCGCGGAGCGCACTCGCACCCCATCGCCGCGCACGCCCACTCCCCTGTTCGCACCCACTCTCACGGCCATGCCCACTCCCACGGCCTCATCGACGACAGCGTCAAGCGCTCGCGCGAGGGCGTGCGCGCCGTCGCGCTCGCGCTCGCGATCCTGGCGGGCACGGCCGCGGCGCAGGCGCTCGTGTTCGCGCTCACCGGCAGCCTGGCGCTGCTCGCCGACCTGATCCACAACGGCGGTGACGCGCTGACGGCGGTCCCGCTGGGCATCGCGTTCGCGCTGGGCTCGGCGCGCGCCGAGCGCGTGGCGGGCCTGGCGGTGGTGGCGGCGATCTTCGCGTCCGCGTGCGTGGCCGCGTACGAGTCGATCGTGCGCCTGATCCACCCCTCGACGCCCGATCATCTGGCGATCCTCGCGCTCGCGGGGGCCGTCGGGTTCGCCGGCAACTGGCTGGCTGCGCTGGTGCGCACCGACGCGGGGCGCAGGCTGGAGAGCCCCGCGCTGATCGCCGACGGGGAGCACGCGCGCGTGGACGCGTGCGTCTCGCTCGCCGTGATCGCCAGCGCGATTGCGATCGCGGCGGGCGCCCCGGTTCTCGACCCGGTGATAGGCCTTGGCATGACCGCGGTGATCCTGCGCATCACCCGCGAGAGCTGGCGCACGGTGCGCGGGCACACGCACAGCTGAGCACCAGCCCGCCCGCGCGGATCTCAGCCGAAGCTCACCGGCCCGCTTTCCACGACGGGGCAGGCCTTGGCGCTGCTCGCGCTGGTGGAGCACGACGACGACGGGCTGAAGAATTCGCTCTGGGGCGAGAAGAGGTCGAGCACGATCCGGCTGTCGCTGGGGTCGAACGCGGTCGCGTCGATGCCGTCGCCGCTCAGCGGCCCGCTCGGCGTCCACGGCGCCGCGCTCGTCGCAAGGCCGGGCAGCGTTATCTGCTCGAGCTGCGGGGCCACCGGCGGATACAGCCCGCTCTGGGAGTACAGGAACGCGTACACGAAGCCGCTGGTGAGGGTGACGCCGTCGAAGAACTGCTGGGAGTTGTCGATGGGGTTGGCGTCGGAGCTGACGTTGGCTATCAGCCGCGCCGCGGCTATGCCTTCGTCGAGCCACACCTCCGAGACGCCGACGTCGGCGCTGGAGGGCGCAAGCGCCTCGCTGAAGGCGACCTGTCCCCCATTGGCGCTGATGTCGTCGATCGTCGCGCCTACCGGCGTGGGCACCACCAGCGCGTGCGCGGCTCCACCGCTCAGGGGCGCGGTCTCGACCCGCGCCGGCTGGCGCTGGCGGCCGGTGTTGGGCTGCACGGCGAACGTGAGCACGCCGTGCGTGGCGACGCCGATGCTCGTGTCCGCCGGCGCGACGGCGATCTCGTGCGCGGCGCCGCCGGCGAGCGGCGCCCACCACAGGCGGCAGCCGTCGGTGCCGGCGGCGCCGGGGTTGGCGAACTCGAACGGCGAGTACGGGCAGCGCGAGTAGACGACGATCGCGCGGCCGCTCGCGCCGCTGCCGAGCTTGACGGCGTCGATCCAGCCGACGGCGGAGGTGGCGCGCAGCGGCTGGTCGTGTCCGGCGCGGCGGATGACGATCTCGAAGCGGTGGCCGGGGCCGGACGCGGACGCCCATGCGATCACGCCGCCGGCGGCGGACACGGCGCTGGGGAACGCCGGGCTGGCGAGACGCGCGGCCACGCCGAGGCCTTCGGCTCGCGCGGCGGCGGCGAGCAGGCCCGCGATGGCCGCGAGCAGCGCCCCGGCGAGCGTCGCGCGCGCTCGCATCCACATCCTCCGCGGTCCCCCTGCTCGGTCGATCGGCGGAGGATAATCGCTGGATGGCGTCCGCGAGGTTGGACCGGGTCCGACGCCGCGGCTCCTCGCAGCCGCCCCTGACGGCTGTCGTAGCGACTGCCCGCGGCTCAAGGTCTCGTCGCGGGCGTTCGATGAAGCACGTACGCCGACGCCCGGCCTTGAATAATTATTTGGCATGCCATAATCTTTTCCCATGGGAACCAAGGAGCTACTGCGCACCCCCGCGATCGAGGACTACGCGAAGGCGATCTTCACCCTTGAATCGCGTGGCGATGAGCCGGTCTCGACGAATGCGCTGGCCGAGCGCCTGGAGATCACGCCCGGCTCGGTGTCGGCGATGCTCAAAAGGCTGGACGAGCTCGGCCTGATCACGCACGTGCCGTATCGGGGCGTGCGCCTGACCGACGACGGACGGCGCATCGCGCTGGAGGTGATCCGCCACCACCGCCTGCTCGAGAGCTATCTCGCGCAGGCGCTGGGTATGTCGTGGGATCGCGTGCACGCGGAGGCGGAGGTGCTCGAGCACGTGCTCTCAGACGACCTCGAGGAGCTGATCGCGGCGAAGCTCGGACACCCTACGGTCGATCCCCACGGCGACCCGATCCCGAGCGCCGACCTGGAGCTGGCGGAGCCTGTGACCGACCGCATGGAGAGCCTGCAGCCGGGCGACGAGGGCCTGTTCGTGCGCGTGTCGGACTCCGACCCGGAGATGCTGCGCTACCTCGCCGAGCGTGGCATATCGCCGGGCGAGCGTTTCGCCGTGCGCGAGCGCCAGCCGTTCGGCGGCCCTCTGTTCGTCCTGTTCGGCGAGCGCGAGCACGCCATCGGCGGCCAGCTCGCCGCCGCCATGCGCGTGGAAGTGGACCGCTCGCCCGCGCGCGCGGTGCTCCCCGACGGCCGGGAGCCAGCGGATTGAGCACGCCCGAAGTCACCGCCTCCCCCCTGCTCGGCCAGCCGCTGCTGACCGACGAGGATCGCGCGCGCTCGCACGATCGCTCGCGCGTGCAGCACGCGCGCCGCCAGCGCCGGCGCTGGCGGCTGATGTGGCTGCTCGTCGGACCGGGGATCCTGGCGATGCTCGGCGAGAACGACGGGCCGAGCATGATCGCCTACGCCTCCGACGGCGCGCAGTACGGGCTTGGGTTCTTCGTGCCGTTCATCCCGATCCTGTTCGCGATGGCGTACGTGTGCCAGGAGATGTGCATGCGCGTCGGCGCGGTCACCCACCGCGGCTACGGCGAGCTGGTGCTGCAGCGTTACGGCAGGGTGTGGGGCTGGTTCGGCGCGGGCGATCTCACGCTTACCAACCTCGTCACGCTGATCGCCGAGTTCGTCTCGATCCGCGTGGGGCTCTCCTACTTCCACCTCGGCGCCGGCGTCGCGGTGGCGCTGGGGCTGGTGCTGGTGGTGTTCACGCTCAGCGGCGGGCGCTACTGGCGCTGGGAGCGCATCGTGCTCGGCCTGGCGCTGTTCAACGGGCTGTTCCTGGTGGCGGCGATCCTCGTCAAACCGCACGTGGGGGCGCTCGTCGGCTCGTTCGACTTCACGCCCTTCCCCGGCGGCGGCTTCAACACGCTGCTGCTGCTGCTGGCCTCCACGATCGGCGCGACGGTGACGCCGTGGATGATCTTCTTCCAGCAGAGCGCCTCCGCCGACAAGGGCATGACGCCGACCGACGTCGGCCACGGCCGCTACGACACGGCCGCGGGCGCGGTCCTGGCGGCGGTGTTCGGCATCGGCGCGCTCGTCGCCGGCGCGGCGCTGCTCAGCCACAACGGGTCTGGCATCCAGGGGTTCGCCGGCGCGGGCTTCCCGGCGGCGCTGAAGCACGTCGCCGGCAACGCCGCCGGCGCCGTGTTCGCGCTGGGGCTGATCGAGGCCGGCGGCGTGGCGATCCTGACGATCTCCGCGAGCACCGCGTACGCCGCCGGAGAATGCGTCGGTGTCTCGCACAGCTTCAACAGCTCGCCGCGCAATGCCGCCGTCTTCTACGCCGCCAACATCGGCGTGGCGCTGCTCGCGGCGGTCGTCATCCTGATCCCCGGCGCGCCGCTGCTGTCGATCGCGCTCAACGCCAACGTGCTCGCGACAGTGCTGCTCCCCGTCAGCCTCGTGCTGATGGTCATGCTCGCCAACGACAGGGGGCTGATGGGCGCGTGGGTGAACAAGCGCTCGACCAACGTGATCGGGATCGCCGTGATCGCGTTCGTGGGGCTCTGCGGCGCGGCATACGGCATCGACTCCTTCCTGCAGACGGTGCACCTGATCGGCTCATGAGCCCGGAGACCCCCACGACCGGCGCCGTCGACACCCCCGCCGCGATCCGCGAGCGCGACCTGCAGGCCCAGGAGCGCCACGAGGACGAGCTGATCATGCACCTGGAGCGCGATCAGTTCGTCGTCGAAACCTCCCGGCCGGTGCCGCGAGCGCCGCTCAGCGCACGCGCGATCGCCGGCCTGTGGGCGCTGCGCGTGTTCGTCGTGCTCGTCAGCCTGATGGTCATATACACGTTCGTCGAGCAGCTGCACTGAGAGCGGGCGCGGCCGGCGCACGCTCAATTGACGATCAGCCGCACGATCGCGAACACGCCGACCACGACGATCACCGCGCGCAGCGCGTCCGGCGGCAGCCGGCGCCCGTAGCGTGCGCCCAGCTGGGCGCCCGCGATCGAGGTGCAGGCGATGATCGCGGCGGGGCCCCAGTCGACGTGCGCGGCGAAGATGAAGTACACGCCCGCGACCCCGTTGACGAGCCCTACGAGCACGTTCTTCAGGGCGTTCGTGCGGTGCAGGTCCTGCGCCAAGGCGACGCCGAGGATCCCCAGCAGCAGGATGCCCTGCGCGGCGCCGAAGTAGCCGCCGTAGACGCCCGTCATGTAGACCGCGACCAGCGTGTGCACGCCGGCCCTGCGCTCGAGGTCGATCTCGCGCTTGGCCAGCCAGCGGGCCAGGCGCGGCTGCAGCACCGTCAGCACGAGCGCGACCGCGATGAACACCGGCACGATCGCCTTGAACGCCGAGGCGGGCAGCACGAGCAGCGCCACCGCGCCGGTGATGCCGCCGAGCAGGGAGGCCGCGCCGAAGCGTACGGCGCGATCGCGCTGGCCGGCGAGCTCGCGCCGGTAGCCGACGGCGCCGGAGACGTTGCCGAGCACCAGGCCGATCGTGTTCGACACGTTCGCCGTGACCGGCGCGTAGCCGAACGCCAGCAGCACCGGGAACGTGATCAGCGTGCCGCTGCCTACGAGCGTGTTGATCGCGCCCGCAGCCAGCCCGGCGGCGGCGATCGCCACGATTTCGCCGGTGCTCATCTCAAGTCAACCCGGGAGCGCCGCGAGCGCTCAGGCGAGGAGCTCGGCGATCGATCCCGGGAAACTCGAGTAGGTGGCTCTACTGTGGTGCGCCATGGACGTCGAGAAGGCTATCCGCACCCGTCGCACACACAAGGCGTTCGCCGCCCAGCCGGTCGACGCGGCGGTGCTCGAGGAGCTGTTCGAGCTGGCTCGCTGGGCGCCCAACCACCATCTCACCAACCCCTGGCGCTTTCGCGTTCTCGGGCCCGGAACGCGCGCGCGCCTGATGGCGCTCGCCGAGTCAGAGAAGCCCGGATCGGCCGTCAAGCTCCAGCGCGCGCCGACGCTCGTAGCCGTCAGCGCGCAGCGCAGCGGGGACGCGGCCCAGGATCGCGAGGACGAGTTCGCGACGGCCGTGGCCGCCTACCTGGTGCTGCTCGGCGCTCACGCCCGCGGCCTGGCCGGCTACTGGCGCACGGTGGCGCTCCTCGATGATCCGCGGGGCCGCGAGATCCTTGGCCTGGCGCCGGCGGAGACCCCCGTGGGGCTGCTGTACCTCGGCCTGCCGGTGCAGGAGCAGCGGGTGCCCCCGCGCGCGCCCGTCGAGGAGCTCGTCAGCTATCTCGATTGAGCTTGTGCGCGCGCGCCCACGCGCTAGTGTCAGGCCGTGTCGACGACGACGCTCCCGACGCGCTCGGCAGCCGTGACAGCTCTGCGAGAAGCCGCGCAGACGCTGTGGCCGCCGCCGGCCGACCGCTACGGGACGTTGAAGCCGATGCTGGTCGCGCTGACGTTCCTCACCGGCGTCGTCGACGCCACCAGCTACCTCAGGTTCGGCCACGTGTTCGTCGCGAACATGACCGGCAACCTGGTGTTCCTCGGCTTCGCGCTGGGAGGCGGGCGCGACCTCTCCCCATCCCTCTCGCTGGTCGCGCTCGGCTCGTTCCTCGTGGGCGCCCTGGCGGGCGGCCGGATCGGGGCGATGATCCCCGAGCACCGTGGACGGCTGCTGCGGGCGGCGAGCACGGTCCAGCTGGCGCTGCTCGCGGCCGCGTTGATCGTCGCGCTGCTCGCCAGCGAACCTCCGCACACCGGCATCGTCTACGCGTTGATCGTCTCGATGTCGCTCGCCATGGGTGTGCAGAACGCGACCGCGCAGCGCCTGGCGGTGCCGGAGCTGACCACCACCGTGCTCACGCGCACGCTCACCGGGGTCGCGTCGGAATCGCGCCTGGCGGGCGGCCCTGGCTCGAAGCTCGGCGCTCGATCGGTCGCGGTCGCGGCGATGCTGCTCGGCGCCATCACGGGCGCGCTGCTCGTCATCCACGTCACGATCGTCGCCGCGCTGGCGCTGGCGAGCGCGATCGCGCTGGGGGTGTGCCTCGCGGCGCATCTCGCCTCACGTCGCGGCGGCCGAGCCTGAGCGTCGACGCCCGCACGCGCTCCTGGGGGCCGAGCGTGTGGTGAGCGGGCGTGCGCCGAAACCTGCATGGTGGAGCGCACCTTTGCGTTAGCCTCTGCCCGGTATGGAGCGTGTGTCGACCGCATGAACGCCAAAGGCAGATTCTTCTCCCGCCGCGTGGACACCGCCGAGCCCGGCGAGCCGGCGCCCGCGCGCAGGCGCTGGAGGGGCCCGGTGAGCGTGCTGGCGATGGTCACCGTCGTGGCGGCCGTCGGGATCGCCGTGCTCGCCAACCGCGATCACAGCATCGTCAACCTGCTCGGCTCGCGCTCGCTCGGCGCCTCCGCGGCGGCCGCGCCGCTGCCCTCCACGGAGCTGGTGGCGCTGCCCAAGCGCAGGATCGCCAACGGCACCGAGCCGCTGAGCGTGACCCTGTCTGCGCCCGTGCTCGCGAGCTCGCCGCCGCCGAGTCTGACTCCCAAGGTCGCCGGCACGTGGAGCGTCGTCGGCGACTCGTGGGTGTTCACGCCCGTGTCGACGCTGCAGCCGTGCACCGACTACGCGCTGACGGTGTGGGCGCGCACGAGCTCCAGCGGCTACACGCCGCTGGGCCGGCGGCGCACGATCGGCCTGCAGGTCGCCTGCCCGCCGGTCGCCGGCCTGCAGCAGGCGCTCGCGCGGCTGGGCTACCTCGGCGCCAAGCTGCGCCCGCTGTACGACGTCCACTTCAAACCCGGGCCCGAGACCCGCCGCGAAGCCGCCGAACACGCCTTTCACCCACCACGCGGACGGCTCGCGCCCCACCCGTCGGACGCGCCGCCGACGCAGATGGGCCAGCTCGACGCGACCACCAGGGGCGCGCTCGAGGTCTACCAGGCCGACCGCGGGCTGGAAGCCACCGGCGAACCGAGCTCCGCCACGTGGGCTTCGCTGCTGTACGACGAGACCGTCTATCGACGCGACCCGGTGTCCTACACGTGGGTGACGGTCTCCGAGACGCTGCCGGAGACGCTGGAGGTCCACGAGGGCAACCGGGTCGTGTTCAGCACCCCCGCCAACACCGGCGTGCCGGGCGCCGAAACCGCACAGGGCATCTTCCCCATCTACGCGCGCTATGTGTCCACCACGATGGCCGGCGAAGATGTCGACGGCACCAAATACGACGTGCCGGACGTGCCGTGGGTGAACTACTTCAACGGCGGCGACGCCGTGCACGGCTACCCCCGCGAGTCGTATGGCTTCCCGCAGTCCAACGGCTGCGTGGAGCTGCCGATCGAAGCGGCGCACACGGTCTTCGGGATGCTCGCCATCGGCGACATCGTCGAGGTCAACCCCTGAGCGCCCGGCACGCGCGTGCGGGCGCTCAGGGCCTGTCGTCCCCCGCTCAGGGCATCTTCTCGACGACCGTGCCAGCCGGTGAGATCACGTACCACAGGCCGCCGTCGGCGTTCACGCCCTGACCGTTGGCGCTGCCGGGACCGGAGTCAGCGGCGTACGTGTACAGCGGCCAGCCGGCATACGTGGCGACCGCGCCGCCTTCGGGGTCCGGGTCGCTGCTGAGCAGCGAGGACTTGGCTTCACCGCCGGCGACGGCTTTCTGTCCGCTGGAGAGCTTCAGCGGTGGCCACAGCGACGCGCAGGCGCCCGTGCAGGTGACCTTCGCGTGTTTGTCGGGCTCGAAGATGTACAGCGTGCGTCCTTCGGAGTTGACCAGGATCGGCCCGAGCGTCGACACGGACTTGGTGGAGACCTGCGCGCTCGCCGTCGAGCTCGTGGCGGGCGTGGTCGCGGCGGGCGTCGTCGGGGCCGGCGTCGAGGCCGAGGAGCTGGTGCCGTTGGAGGAACTGCCGCAGCCGGCGAGCGCGAGCACGCCGACGGACAGAGCAACCGCTGAGAGCTTGGGCGTGGACATGACGTCAGGCACTGTGGACCTCCTGCTCGGCTGTCTCCGGGTCGCTCGCGACCTCGGCCAATGGGGCGGGCGCGGACGCGGCCGCCATGTGCGCACCGAGGGCGCCCAGCGCGCCCGCGAGCAGTGACGCGAGCGCCCACCCGGAGCCGGAGCGTTCGCGCCCCAGCGCGGCGTCCAGCGACACAGGCCCGGGCCCGACCTCGACGAGCGTCAGCGCGGCTGCGATCAGCACCACGTTGTACTCGTAGCCGCCGTTGCTCAGCCACGGGCCGTTCTTGGCGTGCACGGTCTTGATCGCGGTGAGCATCGTCGCGGTCAACACGGAGCCCGCGAGCGGCGTCGCCAGCCCGGCCACGAGCAGCGCGCCGCCGCCGGCCTCCGCCGCGCCGGCCGCGAGCGCGTTGTGCTTGCCGGGACGCAGACCCATCTGCTCGAACCCCTGAGCCGTCGCCTCCAGGCCATGGCCGCCGAACCACCCGAACAGCTTCTGCGTCCCATGGCCGAAGAAGAACCCACCCACCGCCGCGCGTAGCAGCAATCGTCCAATCTTCATCTCGAGACCCTTTCGTCGATCTCTCGATTTATACGCCTCGTCTCACGGCGCTGCGATACGCCTCGCCTTACGGCTGCGATGCGCCTCGCCTCACGGCGCCGCGGGGACGACGACCAGCGGGGCATCGCGCGCGGGCAGCTGCGCGGTGTCGAAGACCGCCCCCGACAGGCGCTCGACGTGCTCGGAGCGCTCGAGGAAGTCCTCGGCCGTCTCCAGGAAGCTGATGCGCGGCGTGCGGTAGTGCATCGGCACCACCCAGCGCGGCGCCAGGCGCTCGACGATCGCCACGGCCTGCTCGCCGCCGATTGTCGGACCGCCGCCGACGGGAAGGATCAGCAGGTCCACCGCGCCGATCGCCGCCGCCTGCTCCTCGCGCAGCTCGCTCTGCCCGAAGTCGCCGAAGTGGCACACGCGCAGCCCGTCGAGCTCGAACACGAAGATCGTGTTCGGCCCACGCGCGGTCCCCGCCTGCTCGTCGTGCTCGGAGGCGATCGCCACGACCTCGCCGATAGGCGACTCCAGCGTTCCCGCTGTCGAGCGCAGGATCGCCGGATCGCCACCGATCGCCTCAACGCCGTTGTGGTCGATGTGCTCGTGCGTCACCAGCAGCAGATCCGCCCGCACCCCCTCGATCGCCGGGTAGTCGAACTGCATCCCGCGGCTGGCCGCCATCGCGGACATGCCCGTGAAGGGGTCGATCGCCACCGCCTGCTCGTCGGTGCTCAGGTGAAACGCCGACTGCCCGTACCACTCAACTCGCATGCTGCTCCTCTGCTGTCGTAGTTGGCGCGAGGGACCCCGCGCTGGAATCAAAGCCCTGCTCCCGTGCCTCGCGCTGCTCGCCGAGCACGCCGTCCGTGCCCGGCTGCGCGGGCGCCGGCTCGGCGTAGTGGTAGGTGCCGCCGCGCATCAGCGAGGCGCCCGCGGCGACCAGGCACGCGAGGATCGCGAACAGGAACGCCTCGTGCAGCCCCGTGCGAAACGGCCCGGAGATCAGGTGCGGGAAGAACGAGCGCCCGGCGAGCGCCGTGCGGTTGGCGCCCGAAAGCGACGCGAGCACATGCGGGCCGACGAGATGTTCGATCGGGTTGTAGCCGAGGAACGCGGCGAACAGCACCGACACCGGCGGCGTGTGCGCGGCGCTGGCAGCGGCCGCCGCCGAGACGCCGTGCGCCTCGAGGCCCGAGGACAGCGTGTGCGGCAGGTTCGTGGCCAGCCCAAGGATCATCAGCGTGAAGAACACGCCGATCGACAGCACCTGCGCGGAGTTCTGGAAGGTCTGGTTCATGCCGCCGCCGGCGCCGCGGTGCTGCTGCGGCAGGCTGTTCATCACCGCCGCGCGGTTGGGCGAGGCGAACATGCCCATCGAGATGCCGACCATCGCCAGCACGAGCGCGAACAGCCAGAAGGAGAAGTCGATCGGCAGCAGCGTCAGCAGGAAGAAGCTCAGCGCGGAGCCGAGCATCCCCCCGGTCGCGAACCAGCGCGCGCCGAAGCGGTCTGACAGGTACCCGGAGGTCGGGCCGGCGGCGAGCATGCCGAGCGTCAGCGGCAGCATGTAGATGCCCGCTTTCAGCGGCGTGTCGGTGAAGTTGACGCCGTGCAGCGGCAGCCAGATGCCCTGCAGCCAGATGATCAGCATGAACATCAGCCCGCCGCGCGCGACCGCCGAGAGGAACGTCGAGAGCGTGCCGAACGTGAACGCGCGGATGCGAAACAGCGGCAGGCGGAACATCGGCTCGGCCACGCGCGTCTCGATCACCGCGAACGCCGCCAGCGAAGCCACTCCGGCGCCCAGCAGCGCGAGCACGCGCGGGCTGCCCCAGCCCGTGGCGGAGCTGCCGTAGGGCCTGATGCCGTAGGTGACGGACACCATGATCAGGATCAGCCCCAACGCGAACGTGACGTTGCCCCACCAGTCGACGCTCGCACGTTTGGGCGTGCTGCGCTCCTCGAGCTTCAGGTAGGCCCACACGGTGCCGAACAGCCCCACGGGCACGGAGATCAGGAACACCAGCCGCCAGTCGATCGGCGCGAGCAGGCCGCCGAGCACGAGTCCCACGAACATGCCGCTGACGCCGACGATGTTGTTGATGCCGAGCGCCATGCCGCGCTGGTTGGCGGGGAACGCGTCGGTGATGATCGCCGCCGCGTTGGCCAGCAGGAAGGCCGCGCCGATGCCCTGCACGATGCGAAACCCGATCAGGTACGCAGCCCCCGCACGCCCCGTCATCCAGTCGACGGTCAACAGCAGCGACGCGAGCGTGTAGACGACGAAGCCGAGGTTGTACATCTTCACGCGGCCGTACATGTCGCCGAGGCGCCCAAGGCTGACGATCAGCACGCTGGTCACGACGAGGAAGCCGAGGATCATCCACAGCAGGTAGAAGCTGTTCGCGGGAACGAGTGGATCGAGGTGGATGCCCCTGAAGATGTCGGGCATCGCGATCAGTGTGATCGAGCCGTCGAGCGTCGCCAGCAGCACTCCCAGCGTGACGTTCGACAGCGCTATCCACTTGTACCGATCCGAGCCGCCGGAGCCGGCCGGTTTCCGGGTGCGCGCGTCTCCGTCGCTGTTCGCCTGGAGATCCACGCCGCGCGCCATCCATTCATTAATACAGGAAAACTGAGCAGTTTCCCTGCCCTTCTCCGCTATATAGTCTGCGGGCCGTGGCTCAGGCCGTCGACACCACCCACCTGGCGAGCGAGCTGCGCCTGGTGCTCGGGCACCTGATGCGCCGGCTGCGCGCCGAGCACCGCTTCTCGATCTCCCAGGGCGCCGTGCTCGGGCGCCTGGACCGCGAGGGAACGAAGTCGATCGGCGACCTCGCCGTCGCCGAGCGCGTGCGCCCGCAGTCGATGACGCAGACGATCTCAGACCTCGAGGGCGAAGGCCTGATCGCACGGCGGGTGGACCCCGCCGACGGCCGGCGCATCCTCGTGGAGCTGACAGCGCAGGGACTGAGGACCTTGGAGGAGGACCGCCGCCAGCGCGAGGGGTGGCTGGCGCGCGCGATCGCGGAGGACCTGTCCGCGCCCGAGCAGCGCGTGCTCGCGCAGGCCATCACGCTGCTGCGGCGCCTGGCGGAGGACTGACCTCCCCGACCTACGGCTCGGTGTGGATGATCACCTCGGCGATGCCGGCGATGCGCTGGCGCAGATCGTCCTCGAGCTCGCTGGCCAGCCGGTGCGCGTCGGCCAGGGACGCCGCTGCGTCGACTACCAGCGTCAGGAACAGCACCTGGCCCGCGTCGGTGGACAGCAGCCGCACCCGCCGCGCGTCGCTGCCGGTGCGATCGCGCACGAGCGCCTGGATCGCGCGCGCGGTGCGCACATCGGCGTGCTCGTCGCGCGGGCGCGCGGCGAGTGGACGCTCGAGCGGCTCGAGATGGGTCTGCACGTCGGCCACGCCCGGACGCGCTCGGATCGCCTGCTCGACGCGCTCGGCGATCTCGTGCGCGGCGCGCAGCTGCAGGTCGGCTGGGAACTTCAGGTGCAGCGACACGCTGCTGGAGCCGGGCTGCTCGAAGATCGTGATGTCATGCGCCTCCTTCACCAGCGGCTCCGACAGCGCGATCGCCAGCACACGGTCGCGCAGGTCGAGGCCCTGCCGGCGAGGCTCCACGTGCACGACCACGTCGCTGCCCGGCAGCGCCTGCTCGAGCGCGCTCTCGACCATGTCGGCCGCCTGGTGGCCCTCCACGACCGCCTGGCCGGGCGGCACGCTGACGACCACGTCGGCGAAGTAGCGTCCGGCCGACTCGCGCAGCCGCAGCCGGTCCAGCTCGATGTCCGCGCTCAGCGCCGCCAGCGCATGCTCGGCGGCCACGCGCGCCTGTTCGGGCGCGCGATCCATCAGCACGTTCGCGTTCTCCGCGATCAGCCGCCCGGCTGTCACGAAGATGATCGCCGCCACCAGCAGCGCGGCCACCGAGTCGCCGTCTTCGAAGCCTCCCTGCACGGCGAGCAGGCCGGCGAGCACCACCAGCGAGCCGACCATGTCGGCGAGGAAGTGCGACGCGTTGGAGCGCAGCGCGGGGCTGTCGAAGCGCCTGGCCGCCACCAGCGCGAAGCTCATGCGCCCGACTTCCAACACCAGCGCGAGCGCGATCACCGCGAGCTCGTACCAGTGGACGGTCGGGGGCGCGGCGGAGCCCATCAGGCGGGTGATCGCCTCGACGCTCACGAGCACCCCGCCGCCCAGCAGGATCGCCGCCTCGCCGAGGGCGCCAAGGTTCTCAGCGCGGCGGTGGCCATAGGGGTGCTCGAAGTCGGCTGGGCGGCCGCCCAGCCCCACCGCGAAGAACGTCAGCACCGCCGCGATCGCGTCGCCGCTGGACTCGATGCCGCTGGAGATCAGCCCCAGGCTGCCGCTCGCGAGCCCCACGCCCAGCTTGACGATCAGCAGCAGCCCGGCGGCCGCCACCGACACGAGCGTGGCCACCCGCCGCGTGAGCACGCGCTCACCTCCGCTCTCGCTCGTGTGCGACATCGCTAGAGACTAAGGACCACCCGTGACGACCCGCTTGACCTCAGCCGCGCGTCCGGCGCCTCGCGCGGGGCGAGAGCGCGGCGAAAGGAATCGTGTCGAGGCGGAGTCTCTAGGCAGTGCCCGGGCGATGTGCGCCGGGCGACGCGATCTTCCACCCCAGCCCGCCCGCGGCCAAAGGAGCCCCAATGCGCCCGACTCTGAAGATTCTCCTCCCCTCGCTCGCGATCTCGGTGGCCCTGGCGGCCTGCGGGAGCAGCTCGAAGAGCGCGACCTCCTCCACGCGGGCCAGCACGGCCGCCCCCACCGCCGCCACCACTTCCGCCGCGGCAACCGCGCAAGCCGTCAAGACCGCCTCCAATGCGGCGCTCGGCGCCACCGTGCTGGTCGACGCTGAAGGCAAGACCCTCTATCACCTCAGCGGCGAGCGGAGCGGCAGGTTCCTGTGCACGAGCGCCGCGTGCGTGGCCAACTGGCCGCCCGTGAGCGCGAGCGCCACCAGCAGCTCCGTCGGCGGCCTGGAAACGGTCAAGCGCCCAGAAGGCAGCGAGCAGCTCGCCTACAAAGGCGAGCCGTTGTACACGTTCGCCGGAGACAAGGCCGCCGGTGAAGCAAACGGCCAGGGCATCAAGGACGGCGGTCACACGTGGGAAGCGCTCATCCCCGGTGCGAGCGCCGCCAGCGCGACCACGACCAAGTCGAGCTCAGAAAGCGAAGGCGCGGGCGGCTACGGCTACTGACGGACAGGCGGCGGCGCGAGCGGGCAGGCCGGCGATGACCTCACTCGACGCCCGGCCGCCCGCCGTTATCGTGAGAAGGGATGGCTCACGACCACGCGGCGCACTCGCACGGCGTCAGCGCCGACGCCGACAGGGGCCGGCTGAGCGCCGCGCTGGCGCTGATCGTCGCGTTCATGGCCGTGGAGGTGGCGGCGGGCGTGGTGGCGCACTCGCTCGCGCTGCTGTCGGACGCCGGGCACATGCTCACCGACGCGGGCGCGATCGGCTTCTCGCTGTTCGCGCTGCGGCTGGCCGCGCGGCCGGCCGCGGGGGCCATGACGTTCGGCTTCAAGCGCGCGGAGATCCTCTCCGCTCAGGTCAACGGCGTGACGCTGTTGATCCTGGCGGCGTTCATCGCCTACGAGGCGGTGCGCCGTCTGTTCGCCCCGCCAGCGGTTCACGGCGGGCTGATGCTCGCGGTCGCGCTGGCGGGCATCCTCGTCAACCTCGCGGCCGTGTGGATGCTCTCGCGCGCCAACCGCGCCAGCATGAACATCGAGGGCAGCTTCCAGCACATCCTCACCGACCTGTATGGGTTCCTTGGCACCGCGATCGCCGCCGGGGTGATCCTGGCGAGCGGCTTTCAGCGCGCCGACCCGATCGCCTCGCTGCTCATCGCCGCGTTGATGACGCGCTCGGGCTGGTCCTTGGTGAAGGACTCCGGGCGGGTCTTCCTGGAGGCCGCGCCGAAGGGCCTGGATCCCGAGCAGGTCGGCGCGGCGCTCGTCGCCCAGCCCGGGGTGGTGGAGGTGCACGACCTGCACGTGTGGGAGGTCGGCAGCGGCTTTCCCGCGCTCTCCGCGCACGTCCTGGTCGGCACCGACAGCGACTGCCACCTGGCGCGCCGCGCGATGGAGGAGATGCTGCACGAGCGCTTCGGACTCGACCACACGACGCTGCAGGTCGACCACAGCGCCAGCCAGCTGCTGGAGATCGCGCCCGCCGCGCTCGCGCGCGGACGCGCCGACTGACCCGCCGGGCGCCGTCAGCGAGTCTGACCGCTCGGGCGGATCAGCACCTCGTTGATGCTGACGTTCGGCGGCGCGCCGAGCGCGTACAGGATCGCGCTCGCGATGTCCTCGGAGTCAAGCGGCGTGACGTCGGCGAGCACGCCGGCGATCATCTGCTGGATCTCGGGTCGGTTGTGCTCGGGCAGCTCCGTGCGGACCGCGCCGGGCTCGATCAACGTGACGCGCACGCCCATCGGCACCGCCTCCTGGCGCAGCGACTCGGAGAACGCGCCGACGCCGAACTTCGTGAGGTTGTAGACGCCCGAGCCGGCGCGCGCGAAGCGCCCGGCGACGGAGCTCACGTTGACGATCGTGCCGGCTCCCTGGGCGTGCATCAGCGGCAGCGCCGCGTGCGTGCAGTAGAGGACTCCGTAGACGTTGACGTCGATCATCCGGCGCCATTCCTCGGTGGGGGCGTTCTCGATCGGTCCCAGGAGCATGACCCCGGCGTTGTTGACCAGGCCGTCAAGGCGCCCCAGCTCGCCGTGGGCGCGCTCGATGAAGGCCCGTGCCTGGGCCTCATCGGCTACGTCGGTCTGGACCGCCAGGGCCGTGCCGCCGTCGCCGGTGATCCTTTCGGCGAGCTCCTCGATCCGATCCATCCGCCGAGCCGCCAGCGCGACCGCCGCGCCCGCGCGGGCGCACGCCAGAGCTGTGGCCTCGCCTATACCGGAGGAGGCGCCGGTCACGGCGATCACCTGGTTGGACAGATCGATGGCCATACGCCGAGCTTAGCGAGCCGACCTCAGCAAGCGATCGCCGGCGTCCGATAGCGAAATACGCTCCAGCTACCGCTCCTTTGGGCGCAGGCCCGGGTTTTATGCAGCAGCGCCGGGGGAACATAGATGTCACCCGCCAGGAAGGTGAGCGCGTAGCAGCGTCGAACGAGCTTTCCAGGATGCCTCGCCAGAGAATGGTTGACAACGCAACTATCGAGGCGTATAATTCCGACTCCAAGCATCGGATTAGAAGGACGCCCATGTCAGACACAAGCACAAACCCAACCATCACACTGGAGCAGGAGCCCGAGGAGCTCGTCACCGAGACTGAGCCGGTGGCCGCTGCCGCGGACCGCCTGGACAGCCCGATCGAGCGTCTCGACGTCAGCACCCCCGACACGTTCATCCCCGAGTCGGTCGATCAGCTGCTGGCCCACTCGCGCCGCTACCCCCTGCTCACCCCCGCCCAGGAGATCGACCTGGCCAAGCGGATCGAGCGCGGCGACCTGCACGCCAAGGAACTGCTCGTCAACTCCAACCTGCGCCTCGTCGCCTCCAACGCCCGGCGCTACCAGAACCAGGGCCTGCCCCTTGGCGATCTCGTCCAGGAGGGCATGCTCGGCCTGATCCGCGCGAGCGAGAAGTTCGATTGGCGCAAGGGCTTTCGCTTCTCGACCTACGCCACGCTGTGGATCCGTCAGGCGATTCAGCGCGGCCTGGAGAACTCCGGACGCACGATCCGCCTGCCCGTCCACGTCGCCCAGCGCTCCCGCAAGGTCGGGCGCGTCGAGCGTGAGCTGTCGGTGAGGCTCGGGCGCGAGCCCACGCTCGATGAGCTCTCCGAGGAGACCGGGCTGCCGATCGAGCAGGTCGAAGAGGTGCGCCACCAGCGCGCCGCTCTGGTCAGCCTCGATCAGCAGATCGGCGAGGACGGCGACACCGCTCTCGGCGACCTGCTCCCCTCCGACGCCGAGGTGCCCGAGGAGACCGCGTGGGAAAACGAGCGCGAGCGGATCGTGCACCGCGCGATCTCACAGCTGCCGGAAACCGAGCGCAAGGTGCTCACCCTGCGCTTCGGCACCGGCCGCGAGGAGCCCCAGACGCTCACCGCGATCGGCAAGCGGCTCGGGTTCTCCGCGGAGCGGGCATCGCAGCTCGAGCAGCGCGCGCTGAAGAAGCTCGCCGAGTCGCCTGAGCTGGCGGCGCTGCGCGAGGCCGCATAAGCCACAGCCACACCATTCCCTGATCGCACAGCCCCGGCTGGGATTTCCCGACCGGGGCTGTTTGCGTTCTGCGTTCGTCCCGCCAGGAGCCGGCGGACGGATATGGCTCTATGCAAAGCGCCCCCGATCCGCCTTGGCCAACCTTGACCAAGGATGATATCGTCGCGAGCATGAGGGTCAACGTCGGCGAGGCCAAGACCAACCTCTCCCAACTGCTCGCGCGAGTCGAGGCGGGTGAAGACGTGGAGATCGCGCGCAACGGGGTGCCGGTGGCGAAGCTCGTGCGCATCGAGACGGTCGAACGCCCGGGCGAGCGCTTCCTGAAGGGTTGGGGCGCCATGGCGGGCCAGATCTGGATCTCGGAGGACTTCGAGTTCAGCGAGGAGGAACTGGACGAGATGTATGCCGAATGGGACGAGGAGGACAAGCTCCTGTGAGGCTTCTGCTCGATACACACGTGCTGCTGTGGCGGATGCACGGGACTCCCACCCTGAGCAGGGACGCTAGTGAGAAGGTGGACGCAGCCGATGAGCTGGTGGTCAGCGCGATCTCGTTCGTCGAGATCGGCGTCAAGGCAGCTACGGGCAAGCTGCAAATTCCTGCCGGCTTGCGCGAGTACGTGCTGGACAGCGGCGCGCGGATTCTCAGCCTTACGCCCGAGCACGGTCTGGGCATCGCCGAGTTGCCCCCGCACCACCGCGACCCCTTCGATCGGCTCCTGATCTCACAGGCACGCTGCGAGGGGCTCACGATCGTGACCGCCGATTCTCATTTCACCCGATACGACGTGCCCGTCGTCCTGGCTGCCCCGTGATCGCAGGCGAACCGGCGCGCGCTCGATCGCGGCCGGGTCGCGCGCCCAGGTTTCGCTAGGCTGCGCCCCGAGACCGTAGCCGCAGGGGTGGCGAATAACCAGAGGCAACGCGGGAGGTTGAACGTGTCCAAGTCGCTGTGGGAGCGAACGGTGGAGCTGACGATCGCCGTCGGTGAACGGATCCTGGCCCCGGTCGAGCGCTTCATCGGTAAACGCTCGCTGGTGGGCGACGCGACGTTCCTCCCGCTCGAGCGCTTCCCTTGGGTCAAGCACGTCGAGGACAACTGGACGGTCATCCGCGAGGAGGTCGAGCGGCTCTTGGAGGTGCAGGCGGATCTGCCCAACTTCCAGGACATCTCCAAGGACCAGATCGAGATCACCGACGACGACCGCTGGAAGACGTTCTTCATCTACGGCTACGGCTTCGAGGCGAAGCTGGGTGTGGAGATGTGCCCGCGCACGGCGGCGCTGATGCGCGAGATCCCCGGCATGACGACGGCGATGATCTCGATCCTGTCTCCACACAAGCACATCCTCGACCATCGCGGCCCTTACAAGGGCGTGCTGCGGTATCACCTCGGGCTGATCGTGCCCCAGGACGCGGAGTCGTGCCGCATCCGCGTCGGCGATGACATCCGCCACTGGGAGGAGGGCAAGAGCCTGGTGTTCGATGACACGTTCAATCACGAGGTGTGGAACGACACCGACGAGACGCGCGTGGTGCTGTTCGTCGACGTGATGCGCCCTCTCCCCTTCCCCGAGTCGCTGATCAACTGGCTGATCCTCAAGGTCATCGGCTACTCGCCGTTCGTGCTCGACGCCAAGCGCAATCAGGAGGCTTGGGAACGGCGGTTCCTGGAGCGCCAGCGCGAAGGCTCGGCCGTCGCCGAGACCGCGGGACCGATCGCCCACTGAGCCGTCGGCTCAGATACTCGAAACGTTCAGGCCCGTGCCCTGTAGCCAGGTATTTGCTTGCGCGTTCAGGACCGTGAACTCGCCGGTGAGGATCAGCACCCCGAGCAGGATCATGACGGCACCGCCGACGGCGATGATCACGGGGAAGTGGCGTTTGACGACGCCGAGCGCGGTCGTCATGCGCTCGAACGCGAGCGCGATCAGCAGGAACGGGATGGCTAGGCCGGCGGAGTAGACGGCGAGCAGCAGCGCGCCGTGCGCGGCCGAGCTGGAGATCGCCGCCTGCGTGAGAATGGCGCCAAGGGTGATGCTCGTGCACGGCGTCCACGCGATCGCGAACGCGGCGCCGGCGACCAGCGGCCCGCCGCGCCCGGCGAGGCGCAGCAGCGACTCGGAGTGCCACTCGCGGTTGAACATGCCGATGAACGGCGTCGCCAGGAACGCGACGCCCATCAGCACGATCAGCACGCCGCCGATGTGTTCGAGCGTCTGTTTGTCGTTCTTGAGCGTCGAGCCGATGACAGTCGCGCTCAACCCCATCAGGATGAAGATCGCCGAGAAGCTCGCGATGAACAGCAGGCTGGGCACGAGCACGCGGCGCGCGCCCACGCCGTCCCTGAGGTCGGCGGGCGTCACGCCGATCACGGTCGACAGGTAGCCGGGCACCAGCGGCAGCACGCACGGCGACAGGAACGACACCAGGCCGGCGGCCAGCGCGATCGGGATGCCGACACCGGTGGCGGTGTCCGAGGCGGCGAGGATCAGCTGGGCATGGGTCATGGCTGCACCTGTGAAGCAGGATGACGTATCGCCGCGCGCAGCTCGGCGACTTCGCGTTCCAGGCGGGCCACGCGCTCGTGCAGGCCGTCCGCCTCGGGAGCGCCGCCCGCCTCCCGCATGCCGTCCTCGTCGTGGCGCCCGTTGGGCACGTGCTCCCGCGCGGGCAACGGGACGGCGACAGTCGCGCCGTACGCCGGCCGCTGCTCCTCCTCGGCGCCGCCCAGCAGCTGCGCGTAGCGCTCCTCCTTGTGCCCCGGCCGGCGCTCCAGGCGCGCGACCAGCTCGCGCCCGATCAGACGCTCGAGAGTCTCGTGGACGGCCTGCAGGTCGGCGAACGCGTGCATACGCTCGGTGCGCTGCTTGAGCTCGCCGGGGGTCTGCGCGCCGCGCAGCATCAGCACGCACACGATCGCCTGCTCGCCGGCGTCCATCGGCAGCGCGTCGGCCAGCAGATGGCGGTACTTGGCCGCGCGACTGCCGGCACCGCTGGCCAGGCGCGTGAAGCCGCGGCGCTCCAGGCGATGCAGCGCGTCGCGGATGACCGCGTCGTCGTAGTCGACGACGGGATCGCGGTTGGTGGACTGGTTGCACGCCAGGCGCAGCGCGTTCAGCGACAGCGGGTACGCATCCGGCGTGGTGCGCTGCTTCTCCAGCAGGCAGCCGAGCACCCGTATCTCCGCGGCGGACAGCTCCATTGCCTTAAGCGTACGGTCTAAAGTCAGCTCGGTGAGCGCTCAGCCCTTCGCCCAGGGACACGGCGGCCGCGGCGGTGGCCGCCGCTCGCAGCGACCGGAGCTTCGCCCCGAGGACATACCCGACAAACACGTCTCGCTGCGGCGCATCGGCCGCCTGTTCATCCCCTACCGGCTGCGGCTGGGCCTGCTGCTCGGGCTGATCGTCCTCGGCTCGGTTCTCAGCGTCGCCTCGCCGTTCCTGCTGCGCGAAGCGATCAACAAGGGCATCATCAAGCACGAGCTGACGTTGCTGACCTGGCTCGTCGTGGGCATGATCGCGCTGGCGGTCATCAACGGCGTGATCGGCGTGGCGCAGACGTGGATCTCCAACGAGGTGGGCCAGCGTGTGATGCACGACCTGCGCGCGGCGGTGTTCGCGCACCTGCAGCGCATGTCGCTGGCGTTCTTCACGCGCACCCGCTCGGGCGAGGTGCAGGCGCGCATCGCGTATGACATCGGCGGCATCGACGACGTGGTCACCAGCACCGCGACCTCGACGGTGTCCACGGTCGCGACCGTGCTGGCGACGGTCGCGGCGATGTTCGCCCTGAGCTGGCAGCTGACTGTGTTCTCGCTGATCCTGCTGCCGTTCTTCGTGTGGCTCACGCGCCGCGTGGGCAATGAGCGCAGGCGCATACAGTCGGTGCGCCAGAGCCGCCTGGCGGATATGTCCACGCTGGTCGAGGAGTCGCTGTCGGTGTCGGGGATCCTGCTCGGCAAGACGATGGGGCGCTCGCACGAGCTCGTCGAGCGCTTCTCGGGGGAGTCGAGCGAGCTGGCCGACCTGGAGGTGCGCGCGCGCATGGCGGGGCGCTGGCGGATGGCCTCTGTGCAGATGGCCTTCGCGATCATGCCCGCCGCCGTCTACTGGTTCGCGGGGTACAGCATCGCCCACGGCCACGACCTGATCTCGATCGGCACGGTCGTCGCGTTCACGACGCTGCAGACGCGCCTGCTGTTCCCGATGCAGCAGCTGCTGTCGGTGGGCCTGGAAGTGCAGACCTCGCTGGCGCTGTTCGGGCGCATCTTCGAGTACCTGGACCTGCCGGTGGACATCGTCGAGCGCCCGGGCGCGCGGGCCCTGAGCGGTGTGCGCGGCGATGTGCAACTCGATGAGGTGTGGTTTCGCTATGCGCCGGAGTCGCCGTGGACGCTGCAGGAGATCAACGCCGAGATCCCCGCGGGCACGCGCACGGCGCTGGTCGGCGAGACCGGCTCGGGCAAGACCACGCTCGCGTATCTGGTGGCGCGGCTGTACGAGGCCCAGCGCGGCAGCGTGACGATCGACGGCGTGGACATCCGCGACGTGACCCTCGAGTCGCTGGCGGCCACCGTCGGCATGGTCTCGCAGGAGACCTACCTGTTCCACGCCTCGATCCGCGAGAACCTGCGCTTCGCGTGTCCGCAGGCCAGCGATGAGGAGATCGAAGACGCTGCCAGGGCGGCGCAGATCCACGAGCTGATCTCCTCGTTGCCGGAGGGCTACGACACGCCCGTGGGCGAGCGCGGCTACCGCTTCTCCGGCGGGGAGAAGCAGCGCATCGCGATCGCGCGCACCGTCCTGCGCAACCCGCCCGTGCTGATCCTCGACGAGGCGACCTCGGCGCTCGACACCGAGACCGAGCGCGCCGTGCAGCAGGCGCTCGACGAGCTCTCGCGCGGGCGCACCACGCTCGCGATCGCCCACCGTCTGTCGACGATCAGGGACGCCGACCAGATCCTGGTACTCGACGCCGGGCGCATCGTCGAGCGCGGCACCCACGAGGAGCTGCTGCGCATGGGTGGGCGCTATGCGGCCTTGCTCAGTGGGGCCGAGGTCGGGGACGAGCCCGTCTCAAGTGGTGTATAGCCATCGCTATCGGCTGGCGAAAGAAGCAACACGATAGGCCGGCTTGAGCAACCCAAAGGCAATCCAACTCCCGCACAACCCGGCTTCCAGGCTTCACGGCTAGGCGACGGCGTCGATGTTCAGGCGCACATAATCGATGGTCACCGGCGTGCCGAGCACCGCGAGCACCTCGTCCATGAAACGCTCACGCAACTCCGCCGGCAGCTGCTGCACGTGTGGGCCGAGCACGATTTGCGACAGGAACGCGCGCGGGTCCTCCGGTGAGCGTGGCGCGGGCTGGAGCCAGCACTCGGCTGAGCTGAAGCCGGCGGCGAGCAGGCGCTCGCGTGTCTGCTCGGCCCCGGCGTAGTTCCAAGGCGCCCGCCAGTTGGCGAAGTGCTGGGCGTAGGGTTCGTGCGCGAGCACGGCGGCGGCCTTGCCGCGCAGGACGTCGATGTTGCCCTCTCCCCCACACTGGGCGACGAGACGTCCGCCGGAGCGCAGCGCGGCGCGCAGCCGCCTGAACAGAAGCTGGTGATCTGCGATCCAGTGGAAGGTGGCCGTCGAGAGGATCGCGTCGACGGGCTCCTCCAGCCGCAGCTCGAGCAGGTCTCCCACGCGCAGGTCGGCATCTGGCCCGAGCCGCTCCCTGGCGGCGCCGATCATCGAGAGGGACTCGTCGAGCGCGATCACGCGCCCGCGCGGCAGCCGCTCGATCAGCGCCGCGGTGATGCGGCCCGAGCCGCAGCCGGCGTCGAGCACGAGCTCGTCGCCGCGCAGCTCCAAGCGCGCGAGAACGTCCAGCCCGAGCGCCTCCATGGTCGCGGAGATGCGGTCGTAGCTGGCTCCATCCCACTCGCGGACTGGCATACGTCCGTACGTTATCACGTACCGAGCTTCTCACCTACCGAGACCGGCGCGCGCGGTCAGCTCGGCGATCACGCCGGACAGCCGCGCCCCCTGCCAGGCGATCGGCGAGGGGTTCGGATGCCCGCCCACCCCCTCCTGCTCGACCACGAGCTGCGCGCCGGGGATGGCGCGGGCGTAGCGCTCGCCGACCGCGAGCGGATGGCCGGGATCGGCCTCGTCGCGGCTGGCGACGACGACCGTGGGGACGGCGATGCGGGCGAGCTGCGCCATGTCCTCGAACGGGCGCGAGCGGGGAACGACTTCGAGCGCGTCGGCGACGGCGTCCGGGTGCTCGTGGGCGGCGAGGCGCTGGCGCAGCACCCGCTCGACGGTCTCGCGCCAGGCGGGCGGCACGGTGGCGAGGTCGTACGCGCGCACGAACCCCTCGACGCCGCCCTCGCGCAGGCCGCGCGCGAGCGCGTCCCAGCGCACGAGCTCCTCGTGCGTGCGCGGCGAGTCGGGCTCGTATGCGGGCGTGACGAGCGCGAGCGCGGCGACCCGCTCGGGCTGCTCGAGCGCGACACGCACGGCGGTGTGCGCGCCCATGGAGGCGCCGGCGAGCACGGCGCGCTCGATGCCGGCGGCGTCGAGCACCGCCAGCAGGTCGCGGGCGAGGTGCTCGTAGCCGTAGGCGCGCTCGGGCGCCGGGTCGGAGCGGCCGTGGCCGCGGGCGTCGTAGGCGATCACCCGGTGCCCGGAGCGCTGCAGCGCGCGCGAGCCCATGACGACGTAGCGGCGCGTGGCGGTCAGACCGTGCAGCAGCACGATGGCGGGGCCCTGTCCGCTCTGCTCGCCGGAGAGCGGGACACCGTCGGCGCCGGCGACGCTCAGCGCGTGCGGCTCATCAGCCATCCGCGCCGGCGTGCGCGCGCAGCAGCTCGGCGGAGCGCTGGGGGCGCTCCCAGAAGAACAGGTGGCCGACGTCGTCGAAGATCTCCAGCTGCGCGTCGGGTATCAGAGAGGCGATCAGGCGGCCGTTGGCGACCGGCAGCAGCTGATCGACGGTGCCGTGGATCACGAGCGTGGGCATGCTCAGCCCGGGCAGGCGGGCGTTGGTGTCGTGCGCGGCGCAGGCCTGCATCTGCGCCATGATCACTGGCAGCGCGACGGCGCGCTGCTCGGCGATGGCGAGCAGCCGCACGTAGGCGTCGGCGTCGCCGGCCATGGTCGGCGAGACGTTGATCTCCCAGGAGGCGCGCAGCGCGCGCTGGCGGTCCCCGGACATCATCGCCGCGGTCAGGCGCTCCAGCGCCTGTGGATCTGGGAGCGCGCTGCCGTCCCCGCCGCAGTAGGTGCAGCCGAGCGTGAGCGTGCGGATGCGCTCGGGGTGCGCGAGCGCGAGCTCCTGGGCGATCATGCCGCCCATGGAGATGCCGAGCACGTGCGCGGAGTCGAGCTCGAGCGCGCCGAGCAGCCCGGCGGCGTCCTCTGCCATGTGCTCGATCGTGAGCGGGCCGTCGAGGTGGCTGCTGGCGCCGACGCCGCGGTGGTCGTAGACGATCACGTCGAAGTCGTCTCGCAGGCGGCTGAGGAACGGCTCGCCCCAGTGCAGCGCGGTGCCGCTCATGCCCATGATCATGAGCAGCGGCGGGCCAGAGCCGCTGCGCTCGTAGTCGAGCTCGATCTCCCCCACGCGGATGACGCTCATGTTGCGATCCTATACGGGCAGCGCGAGCTGGTCGTCGGGCTCGCGCGTGTGATCGCGCTCCCTGTTATCGGCGAGCCCGGCGACGCGCACGCCGAGCAGCCGCACTGGGCGGGCGGGCGCGTACTCGCTCAGCAGCCGCAGCGCGTGGGCGCTGACGAGCTCGACATCGCATGTGGGCTCGGCGACGGTGTGCGCGCGGGTGACGGTTGTCCAGTCGTCGAGGCGGATCTTGATGCCGATGGTGCGCCCGGTGCGCCCGTGGGCGGCGAGGCTGGCGCACAGCTCACCGGCCATCCGCGCGAGCACGGCGCGCAGCTCCTGGGGATCGCTGACGTCGCTGTCGAACGTGCGCTCGCGCGACTCGGAGACGACCTTGCGCTCGGCGCCGATCTGGCCGTCGTGCTCGAAGCGCGCGCGCCTGCCGAGGTCGCGTCCGAGGTTGGGGCCGAAGCGCTCGACGAGCAGCTGCTCGGGGGCGGCGCCGACGGCGGCGAGCGTGGTGAGGCCGAGCTCGGCCAGGCGCGCGGCGGTCTTCGGCCCGATGCCCGGCACCAGGCCGGGTGGCGCGGAGGCGAAGCGCGCGCACGCCTGCTCGCGGCTGAGCACGACGAAGCCGGCGGGCTTCTCGGCGTCGGAGGCGACCTTGGCGACGAGCTTGTTGGGGCCGATGCCGACGGAGCACGTCAGCTGCATGGTGGCGCTGATCTCGGTCACGAGCCGGCGCATGGCGGCGCGCGGTGAGAACAGGCCGGCGACGTCGAGGTAGGCCTCGTCCAGCCCGACCACCTCCACGCGCTCGACGTGCGCGCGCACGATCCCCATCATCGCCGCGGAGACCTCGCGATAGGTGGTGAAGTCGGGTGCGAGGAAGATGGCGTGCGGACACAGCCGCCGCGCCCTGGAGGCGGGCATCGCCGAGCCGACGCCGAAGCGCCGCGCCTCGTAGCTGGCGGTGGTGACGACCGCGCGCGGTCCGCTGCCGGCGACCACGACGGGCTTTCCGCACAGCTCCGGATGGCGTCGCAGCTCGATCGACACGTAGAAGGCGTCGGCATCCAGGTGCGCGACGCGCAGGCTGGGCGCTGGGGTGGACACGGCAATCGAATCTAGAGCAGCTCCCGGCGCGAGGCGACCCCGAGCTTGCGGTAGATGTGGCGGGCGTGCGTGCGCACGGTCTCGATGCTGATGTGCAGCTCGGCGGCGATCTGCGCGTTGGAGCGGCGCTGCTGCAGCTGCGCGAGCACGTCGGTCTCGCGGGCGGTGAGCAGCCCGGAGCCGGGGATGCTGCCGTAGCCGTCGCGCGGCAGGAGCTGCAGCCCGCGCGAGGCGAGGTGTATGGCGTTGAGCACGTCGCGCACCTGGGTGGCCTTCGCCAGGCAAGCGGCCGCGCCGAACGCGAGCAGCTGTGCGCACTCGACGCCTGAGGGCTGATCGGCGAGCAGCAGCAGGTGCGTGGCGGGGTGGCTGGTGCTCAACTCGCGGACCTCGACGGGGCTGTGGAGCGTGCCCGGGTCGAGGATCGCCACGCGCGGGCGGCGCGCTTGCAGCACGGGCGCGAGCTGCGCGGGCGCGACGTCGGCGGCCACCAGCTCGAGGCTGGGGTCATCCTCGACGAGCCCGCGCAGACCGCGTGCGAGCAGGTCGTCGAAGTGGCCGACGGCGACGGTGATTGCGGTCGTCTCGGGCATGGCGGTACGCCCATCATATCGGCGTACGCGGCCCTACGGGTTAGTCCAGACTCCTCCGTAGATAACCCAGGTGATAACCCGAAGATCACCCCGTGAGGATGATCACTCCTTGCCGAATGCGCGGGACCATGTCTATGCAAGTCATGAGCCGGCATGTCCCTGGACCGTGAAGGCCGAGACAGAGGGGTCACGGAGGGCCATGCGACCCACGGAGCGGGAGATACGATGCCGAAGCGCGATAGGGGGAAGCCGCAGAGCCGGGAGTCTGGGCCGCGGCGCTCGCGTGCCATGCGCCGGACGGCCGGCCGGCGCCCCGCGCGGACGCGCGGCGCGGTGCTGCTGCTGTTGATGCTTGCGCTGGCGGCGTTCGTCGCCCCGCCGGGACAGGCGAGCGCCGCGGGCGAACGCTCGTCGGCCGAACAGGAAGCGCTGAGCGCGGCGAGGACGGCCGAAAGGGAAGCGCGCACGGACGCGGCGCAGGCCCAGCGCGAATCGGAAAAGGCCGCGAGGAAGGCCCAGCGTGAAGCGGATCTGGCCGCGGCGAGGGCCAAGCGCGCCGCTGAACGCGCGGCGAAGAAAGCCAAGCTAGCGGCCGAACGAGCGGACAAACGCCACAACGACAACCTGCACGGCGAAGTGAGGTTCCACTGCACGTCGGTGGAATGGACGTTCATGAACTTCCCGGAAGCTGACGGCAACACGGTGGTGCAGGAACTGACGTTCAACCACGAAGTCACGAAACGAGCCAAATACACGTTCAGCTTCGATGGCCCGACGAGCGTGATGACGATCCCGATCGACGGGCCTCCGGGTCATTACATGATCGACGCGTGGGCGCGGTGGGACACGAACGGCCTGAGAGGGAACTTCGACATCCGCGGCAGCGTGACGTGCGCGGCGGTGCCGGCGTTCTCGGTCGAGAAGCTGCAGCGCATCGGCGGCGCCGGCGCATACACGACCTCGACGCTGCCGGGACAGATCGGACAGACGGTGGAATACGAGATCGTGGTCAGGAACACGGGCAACGTGCCGCTGACCCTGAGCGACTTCACGGACACCCACTGCGGAACGGCGTCCGGCCCGGCCGGTGGCGATGTGCTGCCGGTGGGCGGTGAAACGAAATACACGTGCGCGCATGTGCTGAGCGAAGGCGGCTCGTACGTGAACGAGGCGACGGTCACGGGCACCCCACCGGAAGGCGATGGCGCGCCGGTGACGCTCACGTCCAAGCCCGTCGTGGTGGAAGTACCGGTGCCTCCGGCGCCGGCGTTCTCGATCGAAAAGCTGCAGAAGATCGCGGGCGCGACGGGCTCGTACACGACCTCGACGCTGTCGGGTCAGCTGGGTCAGACGGTCGACTACGAAATCGTGGTGAGGAACACCGGCAACGTGGCGTTGACGCTGGGCAGCTTCAGCGACGAACGCTGCGACGCGGGGACGGTGCTGGGCGGGCCGGTCGGCAGGATCCTGGCGGCGGGCGCGTCGACGAACTACACGTGCAGCCATCTGCTCGACGTAGCCGACCAGGCGGCGGGCTCGTACTCGAACGCGGTGACGCTCACCGGCACGCCGCCGGAGGGCGATGGCGCGCCGATCGCACAGGGCTCGAACACGGTGGTGGTGGAAGTGGCGCCGGCCGGCTCTGATGACAACGGCGGCGGCGAAGAACACCACGAACCGACGCCGGGCGGCAACTCGACGACGTCCAACAGCTCCTCCTCGAGCTCGAACGCCTCCTCGGGCGTGCTGTCCTCGACCGTCAACCAGTCCCAGTCGGGCGTGCTGGCGTTCGCGTCGGCGAGCGTGCCGGCGTTGACGGGCCCGGAGGGCTGCGTGCGCAAGAGCTTCCACGTGAGCATCCGCTCGGCGGGCGTGCAGAGCGTGACGTTCTACCTGGACGGCCACAAGCTGAAGACGCTGACGGCGAAGAACGCGCGCGAGGGGCTGTTGACGATCGAGATGAACCCGGCGAAGCTGAAGGTGGGCGCGCACAAGCTGGTGGCGCGGATCACGATGATGCACAGCGCCTCCACGAAGGCGACGGTGGCGTCGCGCAAGGTGACGATCCTGCGCTGCCACTCGGCGGTGGTGACACCCAAGTTCACCGGCTAGCGTCGTGCTGGCGGCGTTGGCAGTCACGGCTGTGACGCGCCTGTCGAACCTGCGCACACATTCACGCTGGGCGTACCCGTCGGCGCAAGCGCCCGTTCGCGCGTCGCCTTCGCAGCGCGCGCGGGTGCTGGGGCACCTGCGCTTCCTGACGGGCGACGGCCAGGCGGAGCTGTACATGGCGCTGGAGTCGGCGCGCACGACGTCGGGTCGCACGTGGATCCAGATCGAGCTGCCGGGGCGCCCCAATGGGCAGACCGGCTGGGTGCCGCGCGGCGCGCTGGAGTCGCTGCACACGGTCGACGGCTACCTGCTGGTCGACCGCGGCGCGCTGCGCGCGACGCTGTTCCGCGACGGCCGCGCGATCTTCAGCGCGCCGATCGGCGTGGGCAAGCCGAGCACGATCACGCCGCGGGGCAACTTCTACGTGATGGAGAAGCTGATCACGCTGGATGATCCGTTGTATGGCCCGTACGCGCTGGGTACGAGCGCGTACGCGCCGACACTGAACGAATGGCCTGGCGGCGGCGTGGTGGGAATCCACGGGACCGACGAACCGCGGCTGATCCCGGGGCGGCCGTCGCACGGATGCGTGCGCATGCGCAACGCGGACATCACGCGCCTGTGGACGCTGGTCGAAGTGGGCACCCCGATCGAGATCACGTGACTGTGGAGTAGGCTTTCGCGGACAGTCATGGATCTGACCTTCAGCGAGAGAGAGATCGCCTTCCGCGACGAGCTGCGCGGCTGGCTGGCGGAGAACCGGCCGGAGGCGAAGCCGCCGGCGGATGCGGGCGATGACGCGCAGTTCACGTACAGGCGCGACTGGCAGCGGCGCCTGTACGACGCGGGCTGGGCGGCGCCGGCGTGGCCGACGGAGTACGGCGGGCGCGGCGCGTCGCAGAGCGAGTCGGCGATCTACTTCGAAGAGCTGGGCCGCGCGCGGGTGCCGTTCGCGGCGAACACGCTGGGCCTGCTCCTGGGCGGCCCGACGCTGATGGTGTGGGGCACGCCGGAGCAGAAGGAGCGCTACCTGCCGCCGATCCTGTCGGCGGAGGAGATCTGGTGCCAGGGCTTCTCCGAGCCGGACGCGGGCTCGGACCTGGCGTCGCTGAAGACGAAAGCGGTCAGAGATCCCGCCCACCCCGACGAATGGGTGGTGACCGGCCAGAAGGTGTGGACGAGCGGCGCGCAGTACTCGAAGTGGTGCATGCTCGTCGCCAGAACGGACTCGGAGGCGGCCAAGCACAAGGGCCTTACGTACTTCCTGATGGACATGGACCAGGAGCAGGTGCAGGTGCGCCCGCTGCGCCAGATCACGGGCGAGGCGGAGTTCAACGAGCTGTTCATCGAGCAGGCGCGGATCCCGGACGCGAACGTGGTGGGCGGTGTGGGCAACGGCTGGAAGGTTGCGCTGACGACGCTGATGAACGAGCGCGCGGGCCTGGGCTTCGCGCTGCAGATCCGCCTGCGCCAGCTGCTCGACGACGTGATCGCGGTGGCGGCGGAGAAAGGCCTGCTGGAGAATCCGCTGTACGCGGACGCGATCGCGGAGCTACACGTGCGCTGCGAGTCGATCCGCCTGCTGGCGTGGAAGGGCCTGACTGACGCGGAGCGCTACGGCCAGCCGGGCCCGGAGGGCTCGCTGGTGAAGTGGCTGTGGTCTGACACCAACCAGCGCCTGACGCAGCTGGCGGTCGACGTCGTCGGCCCGCAGGCGCTGACGTTGGGCACGAGCTGGAGCTATGAGCTGCTGCGCGCGCGCGGCAACACGATCGAGGGAGGCACGACGGAGGTGCTGAAGAACATCGTGGCCGAGCGCGTCTTGGGTCTCCCGCGCCTGAAGGTGGCAGCGTGATGACTGCTTATTTTTATGGGCTCCGCCCTTCGGGCTCCGCTCTCGGGTCGCGTAGCTGATGGACTTCGGCCTGACAGACGACCAGCGCGACATCCAGCGCACGGCGCGCGACCTGCTGTCCGAGCGCGCGTCGTTCGCGCGCGTGCGCGAGCACGCGGAGGCTGGCAAGACGGACGCGGCGCTGTGGCGCGAGCTGTGCGAGCTGGGCTGGCCGGGGATCGCGATCTCCGAGGAGTACGGCGGCCAGAGCCTGGGCACGATCGAGCTGTCGATCCTGTGCGAGGAGCTGGGACGGACGGTGGCGCCGGTGCCGTTCCTGGGCGGTGTGATGGCGGCGTGCGTGATCGAGCAGGCGGGCTCGCAGGAGCAGCGCGAGCGCTGGCTGCCGGGCCTGGCCGCGGGTGAGACGGTCGGCGCGCTGGCGAGCGCGGTGGACGGCACGGCTGAGCTGGTGATCGGCGGCGCGGAGGCTGGTGTGATCGTGCTGGTGGAGGACGACGGCGCGGGGAGGATCGTGACGCCCGAGGAAGCCGACGTGAGCCCGATCGCGGCGATCGACCCGACGCGCTCGGCGGCCCGCGTGAGCGTGGCCGACGGCGCCGGCGAGGCGCTGGAGGACGGCTGCCCGGGCCTGGGACGCACGCTGGTGGCGGTCAGCTCGGAGCTGGTGGGCGTGTGCGACCGCGCGCTCGAGATGACGCTGGCGTACGTGAAGGAGCGCAAGCAGTTCGGCGTACCGGTGGGCGCCTACCAGGCGGTGTCCCACCGCTGCGCGCAGATGCTGCTTGACACCGAGCAGGCGCGCTCGACGACGGCGTTCGCGGCGTGGGCGGCGGACGCCGGGGAGGGTGGGACCGAGTCCCTGACGGAGGCGGCGGCGATGGCCAAGGCGGCGGCTTCGGACGCCGGGCGCGAGGTGACCGCGAGCGCGATCCAGGCGCACGGCGGCATCGGCTTCACGTGGGAGGCGGACGTGCACTGGCTGTTCAAGCGCGCGCAGCTGGACGCGGCGCTGCTGGGCGGCGCCAAGCGCCACCGCGCGCGCCTGGCGGCGATCCTGGCTGACAGGGTCTCCGCGTCGGCGACGGCCTGATCGCCCCCGCCCAGCCACAACCGCGCGCGGAGCGCCACGGCGCTCAGGCGCTGCCCGGGTCCGCCGGTTCCTGGGCCTGCGTTCCGACGGCATCGCCGGCGTAGGTGGTGAAGCCGCTGGGTGGCACGACGCCGTCCGCAAGGCGCCCGAGCTCGTCGTCGAGGCGCTCATGCGTCGAGCGCGGCTCGGCAGCACCGTCGGACGCCGGCGCGGACGGGCGCATGGGCTCGGGCACGGCCGCGCGTGCGCGCGTGAGCAGCGATCCGGCGGCCTGCACCCGGTAGGTGCCGGCGAGCAGCTCGGTGACGGCGTCGTCGATGTCCTGGGCGAGCATGTTCACATCGGGCAGGGCCTGGCGATCGGCGTACACGCCGAAGCACGCCTGGTCATCGACGGTGATCATGCCGACAGACACCGCGTGGTGGTCGGCGAGCGGGACCATCGGATAGACGGCCTGCAGCCGGCAGCCGAGCATGTACATCGGGATTGAGGGACCGGGGATGTTCGACACGACGAGGTTGAACGCGCGCGGGCTGGCTATCAGCTTCGAGAGTGCCTGCTGGACGGTGACGGGCGTGCGCGAGGCGGCCTTGAGCACGAGGTCGGAGCCCTCGGGCTCGCCGTCGCGCTTGCATCTGCTCATGCTCGCGTGCACCTGGTAGAGACGACCGATCGGGTCGGGGTCGTCGCACGGCAGATCGGCGAACGCGAAGGAGATGTGGTTGCCGAGCACGTCCTCGTCGCTGCGCACGTTGACCGGGACCATCACCTTCAGCCTCGCCGGCTGCTCACCGCGGCGCAGCAGGTAGGCGCGTATGCCGCCGGCGACCGCCGCCAGGATCACGTCGTTGATGGTCGTCCCGTACGCGCGCCTGATCGTGCGCAGATCGTCGAGTGGGCGCTGTGCCCACGCCAGGCGGCGCAGCGCCGACAGCTCGCCGTTGAGCACGCTGGTGGGCGCGGGGCGCAGCAGCTGGTCGATCGCGCGGATCGCGCGGATCGCGCCGACGGCGGTCTGACGCGCAGCGGGAGCGGGCGAGCTGGCGGCGCGCAGCGGCCACTGCAGCAGGTCGAGCTGCTGGCCGAGCAGGTCGCGCACGCCGCGTGCGATCATCCGCTCGATCCCGGGCTCGGGATCGGGGTCGGCGCGCCGGTGGCGTTCGGGCGCGGGGTCGTATACGACCGGATCGAGTGTCGTGTCCAGCAGCAGCGAGGCGAGCTCGACGGCGGCGAGACCGTCGACCATGCAGTGGTGGGACTTGCCGACGATCGCCAGGCGCTGGTTCGGCGCGTCGTCGCAGATCCACATCTCCCACAGGGGGCGGTCGCGGCGCAGCGGTATGGACATCACTTCGTCGACGAGATCGGCGAGCGAGCCGGGCGCCCAGTAGACGTGACGGTCGACGGAGAAGGCCGGGTCGTCGATCCACTCGGGGGCGTTCAGCCCGAGCGGCACCGACGCGAGCTTCTGGCGGTAGCGCGGCGCGCGCCCGACACGCAACGCGATGTGCTCGCGCAGCTCCCGGAAGCTCGGCAGCCGCCCGTCGGCGGCTGGCGAGAACATCCCCACCCAGCCCACGTGCATGTGCGCCGTCGGCGTCTCGACCGCGAGGAACGAGGCGTCGAGCGCTGAGAGTCGCGGGCTGCTCATCCCGCGACCACCAGCCGGGGGCGGAGATCTGGCGCGGAGGCAGGGCGTCTGGGCGTCGGCTCACGGTAGGCGACGGCGGTCGCTCGGGGTATGCGCCTCCTCCCCCATTCGGCTGCGAGCGCGAAACGGACCAGCCGCTCGAAATAGCCGCGGAGCGGCGTCGTCGCGACCCCGCGACCACGCAACGCGATGCGGGCGAGACGGTTGTCGAACCCCGCTCGCATGGCGAAGTAGGGGAAGAAGATCTCGCTGCGCGCCAGCGCTCGGCGGCTGCGCTCGTCAGTCGCGGTGCGAAGCAGCAGCGGGTGCACGACCCGGTGGTAGAGCGAGGGCTCGAGCAGATGCGGCGCGGGGCGTCTGAAGAACGTGGTCGCGAGCTCGACCAGCTCGGCGACGCTGCTGATGTGCGTGCCCGCCGTGAGGTGGAATCTCGCCCCCTCGGCCTCGCGGGCGCGACTGAGCGCGAAGATCGCGTCGGCGACGTAGTCGACCGGCACGACGTCCACCGGCGCCTCGCCGCGCGCGGGCAGCGCGAAGTAGGCGCCGGAGGCGAACGCGCGCAGCGGCCAGTAGAGGACGTTGAACGAGGAGGTCCAGCCGCTGTCGCGCTCGCCGACGATGATGCTCGGGCGGAAGATCGTGATCGGCAGCCGCCCGTGCGCGCGGGCGATCAAGCACTCGGCCTCGAACTTCGACTGCTCGTAGGTGTTGTGAAACCGTTGCCCGACGTCGAGATCGTCCTCACTGAAGCACCCCGCGTGATCGCCGGCCACGTAGGCGGTGGAGATGTACGACATACGCCGCAGCGTGCCACGAGCGTGGCAGCGCTCGGCGAGCTCGAGCACGCGCTGAGTGCCGTCCACGTTGATCGCGCGCATGACCTGCAGCTCGCCGTCGAAGGACACAGACGCTGCCCCGTGCACGATCTCGCTCACCTGACCCGCCAGCCAATCGAGTCCGCCCGCGATGCCGAGCCCAGCGCGCGTGATGTCCCCGCGCACGGCCACCACACGCCCCGCGTAGGGGTTGGCGGGACCGAACATGCTCAGCAGCGTTCGTCTCATGCGAGCGTCGACCTCGCGATCGTCCGCACCTCGCACGAGCGCGTATACGCGGCGCTCGGTGCGCTCCAGGTAGCGGGCCAGCATCTCCATGCCGACGAAACCGGTCGCCCCGGTCAAGAACACGGCGTCGCTTGTGCTGCTCACTGGCCCCCCCGGGATGGACACGCTGCATAGCCTGACGCATCGATCGGCGGCAGCTCGGGGCGACATCTCGGAATCTGGGCAGAATTTGCACTGAGATACCAGTCCGCGCGTGTTCGCAACGGTCATGAGCGTAGCCGCGTCGGCGCCTCGCGGCTACGGTTCCGGCATGGGTTCAGGCATGACTTCGCACGCGGCGTTCCTGCGCGGCATGAACGTCGGTGGCCATCGTCTGACCAACGACGAGCTCCGCACGCACTTCGAGGCGATGGGCTTCGGCGGGGTGGCGAGCTTCCGCGCGAGCGGCAACGTGGTCTTCGCCGCCGCGGGCGAACCGCCGGACGAGCTCGTGACGCGCATCGAGCGTGGTCTCGCCGCGGCACTCGGCTACGAGGTGCCGACGTTCATCCGCTCGAGCGAGCAGCTGCGCGCGATGGCGGCCCTGCGGCCGTTCGCCCCCGAGCGGGTGGCGGCGTCCGCCGGCAAGCTCCAGGTGGCGCTGCTCACGGCGACCCCCTCGGCGCAGGCCGCCGCCGAGGTCCTCTCACTCGCGGGCGAGGAGGATGCGCTCGCGTTTGGCGAGCGTGAGCTCTACTGGCTGCCGAGCGGAGGCATCCTGGACTCGGCGCTCGACTTGAAGTCGATCGCGAAGCTGCTCGGCCCGATGACGATGCGCACGAAGGGCACGATCGAGCAGCTCGCCGCCAAGCACTTCCCCTGAGAGCCCGCGACGGCGCCCCGCCGGCGCGCTGAGGATAGGCTGAGCTGGACAGCGAGAGAGGGAGTGGGTCTTGGCCATCCAGCCGTTGCCCAGGGGACGCAATCCGTTTGACGAGAGTGGAGTGCAGCGTGGCGCTGACGGCGTCGCTCGCTACCTCGAGCGGCCGCCGTCGCTGGTGGCGCTGCTGCGCGCGAGCGTCGAGCGCGATGGCGCTGCGATCGCGCTCGTGGAGGTCGGCGGCCCGTCGATCAGCTACGGCGAGCTGTGGGCTCGCGCCGCGCGCGTGGCCGGCGGCCTGCGCGGCGAGGGCGTGGAGCGAGGCGATCGCGTGGCGATCCGCCTGGGCAACGGCATCGACTGGGTGCTCGCGTTCTTCGGCGCGCAGCTCGTGGGCGCGGTGGTGGTGCCGGTCAACACGCGCTTCACGGAGGAGGAGGCGGCGTACGTGATCGAGGACTCGGGCGCGTCCTACACCTTCGTAGCCGGCGGCGCGCTGCCCGACGACGAGCCGCTGGCGGGCGAGGATCTGGGGCCGGATGATCTGGCGGCGATCTTCTACACCAGCGGCACGACCGGCTTCCCCAAGGGCGCGATGACCTCCCACGGCAACTTCGTGACCAACAGCGAGAACGCCTTCCGCTGCCTGTCGACGGACCGCGCCGAGGGCCCGGACATCTCGACGCTCGTGTCGGTGCCGCTGTTCCACGTCACCGGCTGCAACAGCCAGCTGATCCCGATGCTCGAGCTCGGTGGGCGGATCGAGATCCTCTCCGGGCCGCTGGACCTGGACGGCTTCTTCCGGGCGGTGGGCGAGCACGGCGTCAACCAGCTGGTGTCGGTGCCGGCGATCTACCACGCGGTCATCCGCCACCCGCGGTTCCCCGAGCTCGACGTCAGCCGCGTGCGCTGGGTCTCCTACGGTGGCGCGCCGATCGCGGAGAGCCTCGTGCACCGCATCATGGAGGCCTTCCCCAACGCGCGCGTGGGCAACGGCTTCGGCCTGACCGAGACCTCGTCGCTGACCTCCTTCCTCCCCCACGAGGAGGCCGCGGAGCACGCCGACTCGGTGGGCTTCGCGATGCCGGTGGTCGACCTGGCGCTCGATGAGGCCGCAGCTGAGACCGGCGTGGGCGAGCTGCTCGTGCGCGGCCCGAACGTCGTGCGGGGCTACTGGAACAAGCCCGAGGCGAACGCGGAGACGTTCACCGACGGCTGGCTGCACACGGGCGACCTGGCGCGCGTGGACGGCGACGGCCTGCTCTACATCGTCGACCGCAAGAAGGACATGATCAACCGCGGCGGTGAGAACGTGTACTCGATCGAGGTCGAAAACGTGCTCGCGGGCGCGCCCGGCGTGGGCGAGGTGGCGGTGCTGCCGGTGCCAGACGAGATGATGGGCGAGAAGGTCGGCGCGGTGATCGTGCCCGCCGCCGGCCAGCAGCTGGACATCGACGCCGTGCTGGCGCACAGCCGCACCCACCTCGCGGACTTCAAGGTCCCCCAGTACATCGCCGTTCGCGAGGATCCGCTGCCGCGCAACCCCGGCGGCAAGATCCTCAAGGCCCAGCTGCGCGAGCACACCAGCTGGGGAAAGCCACTTCGCTGATCAACCCCGAGGGAGAGAGCAGATGCCGAGCGTAGAGACCGTGCAGGGAACGCTGGACGCGCAGGAGCTGGGGGTGGTGCTCGTGCACGAGCATCTGCGCTTTCGCGACGAGGCGGTGGCGGCGCAGTGGCCGAGCCGCTATGACGAGCAGCTGGAGCTCGACGCGGCGCTGCTGGCGGTGAACGCCGCCAAGGAGCACGGCGTGCGCACGATCGTCGATCCGACGGCGATGTTCGGCGGGCGCGACGTGAGCTTCATGAGGCGGGTCGCCGAGCAGACCGGCGTGGCGGTGATCGCGTGCACGGGCATCTACAGCTACGACCATCTCCCCCACTACTTCGAGAACCGCGACGTCGACGTGATGGCCGACCACTTCGTCGAGGACATCGAGCGCGGGATCCAGGGCACGGACGTCAAGGCGGCGTTCCTGAAGTGCGCCGCCGACGCGGCGGGCGTGACCGAGCGCGTGGAGAAGATCCACCGCGCGGTCGCGCGCGCGAGCGTGCAGACGGGAGCGCCGATCATGGCGCACTCGATGCCGGCGGTCGCCACCGGCCCCCGCCAGGTCGAGATCTTCAAGGAGGAGGGCGTGGACATGTCTCGCGTGCAGATCGCCCACTGCGGCGACAGCGAGGACGTGGGCTATATCGAGGGGCTGCTGGACAGCGGCGTGTACGTCGGCCTGGACCGCTATGGCCTTGAGATGTACCTGCCGATCGACAAGCGCAACGCGACCGCCGCCGAGCTGCTGCGTCGCGGCCACGCCGAGCGCCTGTTGATCTCCCAGGACTTCTGCGCGTCGATCGACTGGTTCCCGCCTGAGGCGGCGGAGGTGTTCGAATCAAGCGGCGCCATCCGCAACTGGTCGATGACGCTGGTCTTCGAGGAGGTCGTGCCGGCGCTGCGCGAGCAGGGCGTCATGAACGATGACACCTTCCAGACGATCTTCGTCGAGAACCCCCGCCGCTGGTTGACAGCGTAAGCGCGCTCAGGCGGGAGCGCGCAGCAGCTCCGGTCCCTCAGCGTCGAGATGGCCCGCCTTGTTGACGGCGGGGTTGGCCGCGTGCGCGGACAGCCGCTCGGTGGCCAGCGCGCCGCACAGCGCAAGCGCCTCCTCGGCGCCGAGCGCGGGGTCGAGCCACGCGCGCTGGGCGTCGGCGTCGGCGAGGATCACGGGCATGCGGTCGTGGATCGACGCGGCGATGCGGTTGGGCGCCGAGTCGCACGTGAGCAGGGTTACGCTGTGGATCCAGTCGTCTCCTATCTTGGCGGGCGTCCACAGCGCGGCGAACGCGAACGGCACGCCGCCGTCGACCTGGAAGTAGAACGGCTGGCGGGGCTCGCCGCGTTTCTCGGGCTTCAGCCACTCGAAGTAGCCGTCGGCGAGCTGCAGCGCGCGGCGTTCGCCGCGCGGGATCAGCCTGCGGTATGCGGGCTTGGTGGCGACGGTCTCCATGCGCGCGTTGATCATCAGCGGGCCGTCGATCGCCTTGGCCCACGACGGCACGAGTCCCCAGCGCAGCATCTGCGCTTCTGGCTGGCCCCTGGGCGCGACGATCGCCAGCACCTCTTCGGTGGGCGCGATGTTGAAGCGCCGGGTCCCCGCGCCGCTGGAGATCGGGACTTTGAAGCGGTCGTTTAGCTCTTCAGGACCGGTCGTGTTGGTGTAGCGCCCGCACACGCTTCGAGGATATGCGCCAGCGGGCGGCGTCCGTCCTGTAGAGCACGTGCGCGGCCAGCCGATGCCCCGCGGGCAGGCCCGGGTGCACGAAGTCCTCGGCGGGGTCACGGCGCATCCCCAGCCGCTCCATCAGCCGCCGCGAGCGCGTGTTGGCGACGGCGGTGTAGGCGAGGAGGTCCGGCAGCGCGAGCTCGTCGAAGGCGAACGCCATCACCGCGCGCGCGGCCTCGGCGGCCAGCCCCCTCCCCCACGCGGCCCGCCCCAGGCGCCAGCCAAGCTCGACGGCGGGCGCGAAGCTCATCTCGACGCCCACGGGCGCGAGCCCGACGAAGCCGATCAGCTCGCTCTCCCCCGCCAGCTCCACGGCCCACAGCCCGTAGCCGTTCTCCTGGAAGCAGCGCTCGATGCGCTCGATCAGCGCGGCGCTGTCGGCGCGCGAGAGCACCGACGGGAAGTGCTCCATGACCAGCGGGTCGGCGTTGATGGCGGCGAACGGGTCGAGGTCCGCGGCGCGCCAGCGGCGCAGCAGCGTCCGCTCGGTGCGCAGCCGCGGCCCCGCGCTCACCCTGCCGTGCGCACGCGGTAGCGGCGGATGGTCAGCGGGACGACGATCGCCAGCACGAGCGCGCACCAGGCGAGCGCGCTGAGCGCGGGGTGCAGCAGCGGCCACGGGGCGTGCGCGGGCAGCGCGGTGGGGTTCCCGAACAGCGTTCGCACGGCGGCGGCGAGCGCGCTGATCGGATTCCACTCGGCGACCTGACGCAACCCGGCCGGCAGGCCGCCGGCGGGCACGAACGTGTTGGCGATGAACGTCAGCGGGAAGATCACGATGAACGCGACGCCGGTGACGGCGTCGGGGGTGCGCGCGAGCAGGCCGAGCAGCATCCCCAGCCACAGCATCGTGAAGGCGAACAGCGCCAGCAGCGCGAAGCCGGCGATCGCGTGGGGTATGTCCGAGTGGATGCGCCAGCCGACGATCAGCCCGCTGGCGGTCATGATCGCCAGCGCGAGCATCGAGGCGGCGAGATCGGAGATCAGGTGGCCGAGCAGGAACGCCGAGCGCGACATCGGCAGCGAGCGGAAGCGGTCGACGATGCCCTCGGTCAGGTCGGTGGCGATCGACGTCGCCGGGCCGACGATCCCGAACGTGAGCGTCTGCACGAGGATCCCGCCGAGCAGATACTGGCGGTAGCCGCCGCCGGGCACGTGGATGGCGCCGCTGAAGACATAGGCGAACAGCAGCACGAACATCAGCGGCTGGACGGTCACGTCGAGCAGCTTCTCGGGGATCTGGCGCACGTGCGCGAGGTTGCGCCGCGCGAGCACGAGGCTGTCGGAGAGCCCCCAGCGCAGGCGCACGGCCACGCTCGGCGCGGCTGTGGCGGATGCCTGCGCGCTCACGTGGCGCTGACCTCCTGCGGCTCTGGCGCGGGCGGCGGCTGGGTGCCGGTGAGGGTCAGGAAGACGTCGTCGAGCGTCGCTTCGCGGCGGTGCACGTCGACCGCGTCGACGCCGGCGGTGTCGAGCGCGTGCACGACCTCGACCAGGCGCGTGCCGGCGCGCACGGGCACGGTCACGAGCGGCTGCTCGGCGTCGACGATCGCCTGCCCGTCGGCGAACGCCTGCAGCGCGTCGGCGGCGCCGTCGAGACCCTCGCTGCTCGTGAGGGTGATCTCGATGCGCTCACCCCCCACTCGTGCCTTCAGCTCGGCGGGCGGCCCGTTGGCGACGATGCGGCCGCGGTCGAGCACCGTGATCGTGTCGGCGAGGCGATCGGCCTCCTCCAGGTACTGCGTGGTGAGCACGAGCGTTGTGCCGTCGTCGACGAGTCGCCGCAGCAGCGCCCACAGGTCGTTGCGGCCCTGCGGATCGAGGCCGGTGGTGGGCTCGTCGAGGAACAGCACCGGCGGCTCGCCGACGAGGCTCGCGGCGAGGTCCAGGCGCCGGCGCATGCCGCCCGAGAACGTCCGCACCAGCCGCTCGGCGGCGTCGGCGAGGCCGAGCAGCTCGAGCAGTTCGTCGGCGCGGGCACGCGCCCGCGCGCGCGGCAGGTGGTAGAGGCTCCCGACCATCTCGAGGTTCACCCGCGCGGTGAGCAGGCCGTCGACGGTCGCGTACTGGCCTGCCAGGCCGATCCGCTCGCGCACGCGGGCGGCGTCGCGCACGACGTCCAGGCCGGCGACGCTCGCGCGCCCGGCGCTGGGGGCGGCGAGCGTCGTGAGGATGCGGATCGCGGTGGTCTTGCCGGCGCCGTTGTGGCCGAGCAGCCCGAGCACCGACCCGCTGGGGATGTACAGGTCGACGTCGCGCAGCGCCCACAGCTCGCCGTAGCGCTTGCCCAGGCCTTCAGCGAGCACACCGCCCTGCGCCGGGCGCGTCGGATCGTGTGCTTGCGCGACCGATGCCATCGCAGCAACTTAGCGTCAGGCCGAGTGTGCGCCCGGCGCGAGCCGGAAGATTCCGCGGAGAGGGCCGTCCGGCCCGCGGCTAGGCCGCGAGCCGGACGGGGAGCAGCTTGAGCTGATTGATGAAGGGGGATTCGACGTACTCGGGCCCGCCCAGCCCGCCCGCTCCGCTCGCGAGCTCGATGCGGGGGTAGCGCGCGAGCGTCTCCTCGAGCATGATCTGCAGCTCCAGGCGCGCGAGCGCGGTGCCGAGGCAGAAGTGTCGTCCGCCGGCGCCGAACGCCTGGTGCTCTGGGTCCCGGCGCACGTCGAAGCGGTCGGGGTCCTCATAGCGCGTCTCGTCGCGATTGGAGGAGGCGTACCACAGCACCACCTTCTCGCCCTTGCGGATCTTCTGCCCGTGAAGCTCGGTGTCGCACGTGGCGGTGCGCCGGAAGTGCGCGAACGCGGGGAACATCCGCAGCGACTCCTCGACCGCGCTCGCGATCAGCGACGGGTTCTCGATCAAGGCGCGCATCTGCTCGCGGTCCTCCATCAGCGCGCGCATCGCCGAGCAGAAGGTCGCCTTGGTGCTGTCGTTGCCAGCGGCCATCAGCAGGAAGAAGCCCATCACGATCTCGTGCTCCTCGAGCTTCTCGCCGTCCACCTCGGCGTGCACGAGCACGCTCGTGAGATCGTCGGTGGGGCTCTCGCGACGCTCGGCGATCAGCCGCGCGCAGCGCTCGAACACCTCTGGGATGTCTTTCTCGAGCGCGCCGTCGATGCCGTCGGGGTTGACATCGGGGTCGCCGGCTCCGAGCGTGGAGTTCATCAGGCGCGCCCAGATCTCATCGTCCTCCTCGGCGATGCCCATGAAGCTGCCGATCACGCGCGCGACCGCCGGCTGCGCGACGTCGTTGACCAGGTCGCACGTCTGCCGGCCCTCCAAACGGTCGAGCACCTTGACGACGATCGCGCGGATCGCGTCCTCGTGCGCGGCGATCCGCCTGGGCGTGAAGCCCGCCTGGAACAGCGCCTTCAGGCGGTCGTGCTTGGGCGGGTCCATGCCGATGAACATCGCGCGCACGAGCTCGATCGGCAGCACGCCCGCGGCGGTTATCCCGTCTTCGGAGGAGAAGGTGCGCCAGTCGCGGCTGACGGTGTGAATGTCCTCGGCGGTCGTGACCGACCAGTAGCCGGCCTCGTCGGGGAAGTCTTCGAAGCCGTCCGTCCAGTGGATCGGGCAGCCGCCGCGCATCTGCTTGAACAGCTCGTGTGGCGGGCCGTGGAGCCAGTGCTCGCGCGCCGAGAGTTCGACGCTCTCGAGATCGCTGTCAGCCGCCGCCATCGGGACCTCCGTGCTCGTGTGCCACAGGACGCCCGCCCATCATACTGGCTGGCCGGCCAACATGCGTCGCGTGGCGTCAGGTCTCGCGCTGACGGTCAGCTCGCGCCACCGGGCCGGTCCTGGCGCAAGGCGCGCCCGGCGAAGACGAGCATGCTGTTGAGGTGGGCTTCGACCGTCTGCAGGTTGTGTTCGCCGGGGTAGACGGCGCCGTTGGCGTGTGCGCCGGCGGCTCGCAGCGCCGCCGCGAACGGCAGGTCCTCGTCGGGGTTGGCGATGTGGTCCTGTTCGCCGCCGTACACGAACGCGTGCAGCCCGAGCCGCGAGATGATCGGCTGGTCGGCGCGCACCTGGCCTTCGAGGCCGTTGAAGAAGCTCAGCCAGCTCTCGACCACGCCGAAGCGGTAGGGGTTGGAGAGCGCGACGTTCATGGCGCCGTAGCCGCCCATCGAGTCGCCGACGATCGCGCGGGCGTCGCGCGCCGGCACCGTGGGCAGCATCCGGTCGACGAGCCCCTGCACTTCCAGGACGTAGCTTTCGTAGCGCAGCGCGCCCTGGTTGCGCCACAGGTTGGCGCCGGGGCCCCCCTGGACCATGACGGCAATCATCGGCGGTATCGCGTGCTGGGCGATCAGCTGGTCGAGCTGCGCCTGCAGGCCGATCTGCAGGAACGCCGAGTCCGACTGGTCCTCGCCGGTGAGCATGTACAGCACGGGGTAGTGGCTGGTGGTGGCGTCGTAGCCCGGCGGCAGGTAGACGAGGAAGGAGCCCTCGCCGTGCACCGCCGGCGAGGGGAAGTTGGCTTCCTCGATGGAGCTCCCGGCCGCATCCTGGCTGACGGGGTCGAGCGTGGGCAGTTCCTGCACGGCCGGAGCGGAGCTGATCGCCGGGGCTTCCTGTTCGGCGGCGGCGGCGCCGTGGACCCCGAGCACGCCGCGCAGCGTCAGCTGCCCGCCCTGGGCGAGAACGAGGCAGAGCGCGATGAGGACGCTCAGCAGCGCGCCGGTGATGATCCGGCTCGCGGGGCTGCGCTCGCGCCGCCACGGCACGGGCGCAGCAGGGTGGGCGAGCGCCGGTTCCCGCCGCGGGAATGCGGGCACCCAAGGCGGCGGCAGGATCTCTGCCGCCGCCCCGCTCTGCCCGGGCCAGCTCCAGTCGCCCAGATTCTCGAGCCACACCTGCGTGCGCGATGCCTTCATTGCGACGGACACTCTGGAGATTCAATGTAGCCAGGGGTGGAAATCCAACCCCTGCACGAGCGCGCCCATGCTGCAGGCGAGCGTGCAGATCTCAGCTCGTGCTCCACACCTCTCCGACGCCGCTGAACCCGAGCGCTTCCTTGGTCGCTTCGGTCAGATCGAATTCCCGGCCTTCGACGTAGGGGCCGCGATCGACGACGGGAACGCGCACCGTGCGACCGTCGTAGTGGAGCGTGACGAGCGTGCCGCACGGAAGCGTCTTGTTGGCTACGCCCAGCGTCGAGCTGGTCAGCCATCCCCCGCACGCCATGCTGCCCCCGCCGCCGTACCACGAGGCCAGCGCCAGGCGATAGACGTTCAGGAGTCCGAGCCGGCGGTGTGAGGCGAGCTCGGGACCGCTGCCGGCGAAGCGCAGGCGCAGCCACTCGCTGCCGAGCCGCCTTGGCGTGTAGCGCAGCCGAAAGCGTCCGCGCGTGCTGGTGCTGGTACGAGCCAGTGTGTGCCAGCCGTGCCTGCCGAGCGCCTGCAGCGCCACCAGCCGCCCGGAGAGCCCCGGTCGGCGGTGTTCCAGCAGCGTGCCGGTGATGGTGTCGCTGTGGTTGGCGAGGACATTGAGCTGGTAGTCACGGACCTTGAGTGCCGTGGGCACAGGCGTGACGGCGGCCGGAGTGCTGGAAACGATCCCGACCGGGACCAGAGGCGCCGCGGGCAGCGGCGTCGCGGGTACGTACATATGGTTGGCAAACCTCCTTGTTTACGCCTACGGGGTTAGCTGTCGGGCTCACGGTCGACCGCCACGCGAACAGACGCGTGTCAGCCGGGCGTTACGGCCACATCAGTGGCTGATTCGCCCCATCCGGGTCCGCTTTTTCGCGGTCCGGCAGTGGTTCCCCCGTTCGTCTCCATCCACGAAGACGACTCGGCGAGTCGAACAATCGTTCGGATGATATCTGGTTAGGCGGGTGTTTGTGTGCTGACGGTCACACAGTCGCTGGCCGAGATATAAATGCCCATTAGCACAAGGCGTGCGGCTCGACCCAGCTACAGGAACCTTCACGGCACTGCCATGCACGAAAGAGAGACATCCCGGAAAGACCACTCAGTGTCGATGAGAGCTACCGTCTCACGTCGTCCTGGCCTCATTATGCTGGCCTCGTTGTGCGCGGCGCTGACCGTACTGGCGTTGACAAGCGCGAGCGCGCTCGCCGCGCCCGCGACGTTTCTCGGCAGCATCGCCAGATCTGAAAGGCTGACGGGGATCGCGGCCGAAGAATCCACGGGGAACGTGTTGGTCGCCGAAAGCGACGGGCTCGAAGCGGTCGACGTGTTCGGTGAACGTGGCGGCTCGCCCGCCGAGAGCGCGCCGGCGACGCTTACCGGCGAGCACACGCCCGCTACGAGCTTCGCGTTCGACGGGAAATGGGTTGGCGTCGCTGTGGACAACTCGGCCAGTCCCGCCGCGGGCTCCATCTATGTGGTCGACCCAGGCCATGCGGTCGTGGATCGCTTCAAGCTGAGCGGGAACGAATTCAAATACGAATCCCAGCTGACCGGTGGGCCGACGCCGTTCATGGAACCCGAAGGTGTTGCGACCGATGCGGACGGTGACGTTTATGTGAGCGATCCGGGTGCGAACATGGTCCGCGAGTTCTCGCCCGCGGGCACGACGGAAATCGCCAGCTTCCAGGTCGGCGGGCTCGAGCGGAGTGTCGTGGTCGATTCCAGGGGGGACATCTTCCTGTGGGGGAACCCGGAAGGGGTGTTTGCGAGCGCGCGGGCGGCCGAGATCAGGCGCAGCTCCGATACGGCTACGAGCGCCGAATCGATAACGGAAGTCCCTGAAGTTGAAGGCGCGGGGGCCGGTGCGATCGACCGCGCGACCAACATGGGCTACGTGGCGATCCACGGGCGGGTGGTCGAAGGCTTGGCGACTCCAATCCCGGTAAGGACCGGAGGAGAATTCGGTGCGGGAACCTTCTCGACTGAACTCGAAAGCATCACCGTGAACGAACAGACCGGCGCGATCTACGTGGCCGATCGAGGCAATGAACGCGTCTTCATCTACCAGGGCCCACCGTCTCACTTTCCGCTAACCGTTTTCATCACGGGCGAGGGCGAAGTCACCTCGACGCCCGCGGGGATGACGTGCTCAACCCAAGAATGCACGCATGTATTCGAAGGCAGCGAAGTGACATTGACGGCGACGAAAGCCACCGCGGGCTACGAATTCGCCGGTTGGATCGGGTGCAAGCCAATGTCTGCTACGACCTGCACGGTGGAGAGGGCCGCGACCGCTGAAGTCACCGCCGTGTTCTTGAAGGCCGGCGCGCAAGGCGTGACCGGCGATACCGGCGAACAAGGCGCCAGCGGCACTCCGGGCGTGCAGGGTCCGGCTGGCCCGACCGGCGCCCAAGGTCCGACCGGCGCCCAGGGTCCGGCGGGCCCTGCGGGCAAGATCGAGCTCGTGACGTGCAGGACGGGCAACGGCAAGCAGCACTGCACGGCCAAGCTCGTCTCGGGCACGGTCAAGTTCACGACCGCGGGACTGGCCGCGCAGGCGACGCTCGCCCGTCACGGCGTGGTCTACGCGGCCGGAACCGCTCGCACCGCAGATGGACGGATGAGCCTGCGGCTGCGGCCTGTTCGCCGGTTGCGACCGGGCAGATACACGCTCACGCTGATCACCGGCTCCGGACGGCACGAGCGGATCAGCACCGAGTCGTTCGCGCTGAGCTGAAGCAGGCAGCCGGGACTCTACGACGCGATCCAGAATCCAGTGAACACGCCACCCGGCTGCAGTCAATGCTGTGAAGCACCCAGTTGACTACTCTCGCGCCACCGGGTGCGACTGTCCACTGCTCCCGGCCTCTAGTAGGAACGCAGAGACGCCCCGCTCAGCGCAATGCTGGGTGGGGCGCTGTTTCCGCACTAGTATGGACAGCAGCGCCGTGGGCGCCAGGGTCAGCCGGATGACCGCGGGATGGCCTGCTCTGATCAGAGGATTGCGGTTCGTCTCCTCGATCCATGCCCTTAAGGTATGTGGAGAGTACCTTTACACTGAGCTGTGGTCATCGGGGGTCGCGCACCCTGCCCCCCCTGGGTTGCCCGACAAGCAAGGCCGCACCCCGATGACCTTCTTCAAGCGCTCACCGCCGCCGTTACGCTTCGCGTCAACGCCCACGCAGAATCCGATCACGCGAATCGAGCAGGTCGCCGTCGATCTCGGGCGGCTCGCGGCGGACATCGAGGACTACGCCGGACCCGACGCCAAGCGGACGCTGCCGCACCGGCGCAGCGAGCTCCTAACCGCGGTCGACGACATCCAAAATCTTCGTGCGGGGGATGCCACTCCCCGCGCAGACGCTGGACAAGCCAGTGGAAATTCTTATGACATCCTCCGTTTGACGCATTGACGTAGTCCGGCCGAGTCCGTAGTTTCCCCGGGCGTTGGAGCCGGACCCGGCCCCCCTGGGTCCGGCTTCAACATCTTTCGGCCGCACGGCGATCTCCTTAGCGCGGGCGGCGCGCTCCGCCGCCGAGCGGCGCGATGCCCGTCGCGCCGGCAAGAAGCGCACCGATCGGTCGCGCCTTTCGAGGGGTCGTTGACGCGGGGTCCCACAACAGCGACAATCGCTGTCGTGGCCAACCCAGACCGCCTGACAGCACTGGACGCGACGTTCCTACATCTCGAGGATCACTCCGACGCGCACATGCACGTCGCCTCCGTGATGGTCTTCGACGGCGACGCCCCCACGCATCAGGAGCTCATCGACCACGTGCTCAGCCGGCTGGACCTCGTACCGCGCTACCGCCAGCGCCTGGCCTACGTGCCGCTCGGCCAGGGCCGGCCGGTGTGGGCGGACGACCCGCACTTCAATCCCTACTACCACATCCGCCACACCGCCCTGCCCAAGCCCGCCGACGACGCCGCGCTCAAGCGCCTCGCCGGGCGGCTGTTCTCACAGCGCCTGGACCGCTCCAAGCCGCTGTGGGAGATATGGCTCGTGCAGAGCATGTCCGGTGGGCGCTTCGCGCTCATCGCCAAGACACATCACGCGCTCGTCGACGGCATCTCCGGCGTCGACATCACCACCGTCCTGTTCGACACCGCGCGCGAGCCCTCGCCCACCGGGCCGGCCTCGCCCTGGAGCGCCAAGCCGCTGCCGGGACCGGCGAAGCTGCTCGGCGAGGCGCTGATCGAGCGCTCGACCGTCCCCGCCGAGATGGCGCGCGGCGCCCGCGCGCTGCTGCGAGCGCCCCGCAGAGCCGTCGCGCAGGTCAAGGACGGCCTCGCCAGCGTCGGCGCCACCACCCTCGCCGGGATCAACGCGCCCGCGCCGCCCAGCCCCTTCAACGTCGACATCGGGCCGCACCGCCGCTACACGTTCGTCGACGCCGAGCTCGCCAAGTTCAAGGCCATCAAGGACTCGCTCGGCGGCACGCTCAACGACGTCGTGCTCGCCACCGTCAGCCTCGCGCTCGGCCGCTACCTGCGCGGCCGCGACCACGACACAGACGGGCTCGTGCTCAAGGCGATGGTGCCCGTGTCCGTGCGCTCCAAGGAGCAGCGCGGCGCCCTCGGCAACCAGGTCGCCGCCATGTGGGCGCCGCTGCCCGTCGGCGTCGAGAACCCCGCCGAGTGCCTGCAGAAGATCACCGCCGCCATGGAGGACCTCAAGAAGGGCGGCCAGGCGGTCGGCGCGCAGGTGCTCACCAACCTCGCCGGGTTCGCTCCCCCCACCATCCTCAGCCAGGCCGCGCGCCTGCAGGCGCGCCAGCCGTTCTTCAACCTCGTCGTCACCAACGTGCCCGGGCCGCAGTTCCCGCTGTACCTGCTCGGGCGGCGCCTGCGCGTGCTCTACCCCGTAGTGCCGCTCGCGCAGCGCCAGGCGCTGGGGATCGCCGTCATGAGCTACGACGGGCACCTTGGGTTCGGCCTGCTCGGCGACTACGACGCGCTGCCCGACCTCGAGAAGATCGCACTCGACCTGCAGTGGGCGATCGCCTCACTCGCGCGCGCCGCCGGCGTCAGCCCGCGCGCCAGCCGCCCCGCGCGCAAGGCGCCCAAGCCGCGCGCAGACGCCGCCCGCGCACCCGCCGAGCGTCCCTAGCGGCTGCCGTCAGCAGCTAGCGCCCGACGCCCAGCACGCGCCGCACCGGCTGACGCAGCAGCAGGCGATACGCCAGATCGGACGCGGCGATCGCCGTGATTATGAGGACGCCTGGATGGCGCAGGAGCGAGCGTGGATGGCGCACACCGACCACATCGGCAGCCTCGCGCCCCAGCGTTAAGCCCGCAACGCCGTCTGCCGCGTCAAGCCACGGATACGATCAGGCCATGCGCCTGGCCCTCTGCCAGCTGAACGCCACCGTCGGCGACATAGCGGGCAACGCCGAGCGCATCCGCGCGGGCATGCGCGTGGCCGCGCACGAGGGCGCCGAGCTCGCGCTGTTTCCCGAGCTCGCGCTCACCGGCTACCCGCCGGAGGATCTGCTGCTGAAGGAGCACTTCCTCGCCGACGCCGCCGCCGCGCTGCGCGCGCTCGCCGGCGACACGCCGCCGGGACTCGTCGCCGTCGTCGGCTTCCCCGAGCGCGCCGAGGACGTCTACAACGCCGCCGCCGTCCTCGCCGCGCGCGAGGTGCGCGCGATCTACCGCAAGGTGTACCTGCCCAACTACGGCGTCTTCGACGAGCAGCGCTACTTCCAGGCGGGGCCCGCCGGCGCCGTCATCGACATCGGCGAGCACCGCCTCGGCGTGACCGTCTGCGAGGACATCTGGGAGCCCGGGCCGCCCGCCAGCGACGAGGCGCTCGCCGGCGCCACGCTCATCCTCAACATCTCCGCCTCGCCCTACCACGCCGGCAAGGGCGCCGAGCGCGAGCGCATGTTCGCCCAGCGCGCCCGCGACAACCTCGCCTGCGTCGCCTTCTGCGGGCTCGTCGGCGGCCAGGACGAGCTCGTCTTCGACGGGCACTCCTGTGTCATCGACCACACCGGCGCCACCATCGCGCGCGCCGCCCAGTTCCACGAGGAGCTGCTCCTGTGCGACGTCGACCTCCACGCCGCCGCCGCCGCGCGCCTGCGCGACCCCAGCCAGCGTCCCGCCGCACGCCGCACCGAGCGCCGCGCGCAGCTCATCGCCACGCTGCCCGCCCCGCCGGCTGCGAGCCGCGAGAGCGTCGCCTCCGCCGCCAGCCCGTCCGCGCCCGACCCAGCGGTGCGCGTCAACGCTCTGCAGGAGCCCTTGGCGCCCGTCGAGGCCGAGGTGTACGGCGCGCTCACGCTCGGCCTGCGCGACTACGTGCGAAAGAACGGCTTCCAGCACGTCGTGCTCGGCGTCTCCGGCGGGATCGACTCCGCCCTCGTCGCGTGCATCGCCGCCGACGCTGTCGGCGCCGAGCACGTCAGCGCAGCCATCATGCCCTCGCCCTACTCCTCCGACTCGACCCAAGCGGACGCCCGCGCCCTCGCGCGCGCGCTGGGGATCCGCATCCACGAGCTGCCCATCGCCGCCATCATGAGCGCCTACCAACACGACCTGAACGCGGAGTTCGCCGGACGCGAGCCCGATTTGACAGAGGAGAACCTGCAGGCGCGCATCCGCGGCAACCTGCTGATGGCGCTCTCCAACAAGTTCGGCTGGCTCGTCCTCGCCACCGGCAACAAGTCCGAGATGTCCGTCGGCTACACCACCCTCTACGGTGACCTCGCCGGCGGCTTCGCCGTCATCAAGGACGTGCCCAAGACGCTCGTCTACCGGCTGTGCACGTGGCGCAACGCCGCGGCCGACGCACCGATCCCGATATCCATCATCGAGCGCGCCCCCTCAGCAGAGCTGCGTCACGACCAGCGCGACGAAGACTCCCTGCCCCCATATGAGGTGCTCGACCGCATCCTCGAGGGCTACGTCGAGCTCGACCTCAGCCGCGATCAGCTGATCGCGCAGGGGCTGCCCGCGCACGACGTCGAGCGCGCCATCCGCCTGGTCGACCTCGCCGAGTACAAGCGCCGCCAGGCGCCTCCCGGCATCAAGATCACGCCGCGGGCGTTCGGACGCGACCGGCGCATGCCCATCACCAACCGCTACCGCGGGTAGGTCCCCACGTTACCCTGCGGGCGTGCGCCGACTGCTCGCCTGCCCGCTCGCCGCCCTGTGCGCGCTCGCGCTCACCGCCTGCGCGAGCACGCTGCAGAGCCAGCCCATCCCCCACAACACCCTCGAGGGCCTGATCGCCGCGCCGTTTCCCGTCTACTGGCTCGGCGGCACCTTCGAAGGCATGGCCGTCAGCGAAGCCACGCACGACCCCAGCGGCGCCTACACGCTGCAGTACGGCGACTGCCTGCAGGGCGGGCAGGGCAGCTGCGTGACCGCGCTGCGCGTGGTCACCTCGCCGGACAACAGCTTCCTGCCCGGCGGCTCAGCGCCCCAGCACGCCGCGCGCATCAGGGGCAGCGCCGCCGTGCTCGCCCAGGGTGGCGACACGATCGTCATCCCCACCGGCCCCGTGGTCGTCGACATCTACGCCACCAGCGCGCGCACCGCCGCCGCCGCCGCGCGCACGCTCGCGCCGATCAACCAGCCCGGCGCGCCCGAAGCGCCCTTGCCGAAGGCGCTGCCCAACACCGGCTTCGGCGAAATGCCGCTGCCCGCGCAGCTGGCGCGGCCGCTGCACCCGGCCGACTAGCGCGTGTCGCGCGGAGGGCGCACCGCGATCGTCATGCGCGTCACCGCGCACGTGCGCTCGGCGTCGTCGCTGAAGCGCACGTCCCACACCCACGTCGTGCGGCCCCGGTGCACGCGCGTCGCCTGCGCGTGGATGACCCCCTCGGTGATCGGGCGCAGGAAGCTCGTGCTGTTGGACAGGCCCATCGCCGTGTCGCCCGCCTCGCGCACCGCCAGCGCCGTCGCCAGCGACGCCATCGCCTCCGCCATCGACGCGTACACGCCGCCGTGGATCAGCCCCGCCGGCTGCTTGAGCTCGTCGCGCACGGTCACCCGCGCGCGCACCTCCGTGTCCGAGCACGCCAGCAGCTCCAAGCCGTACAGACCGTCGAAGCCGGGCATCGCCCGGATGACCTGCTCGGTGTCAACCGTGCTCATCCCGGCGCCACGATAGCCTACGGTCCTCCGTTACAAACCTTGCAAGGCCTCCGCCTGCGGTGGCGGACGTTCACACACCCATGAGCCGATTGGACGAGCTTCCACCCGACCAGCGCGCCGCGCTATCGCTGCTGCTGCGCCAGCACAAGAGCTACGCCGAGGTGGCCTCGCTGCTGGGCATCGCCGAGCAGGCCGTGCACGACCGCGCCCATGCCGCGCTTGCGGTGCTCGCCCCGCGCCGCGCGCGCGAGCTCGCACCCGAGCGCAGGCTCGAGATCGGCGACTACCTGCTCGGCCAGCAGCTCGGCGTCGCCGAGCGCCTGCGCACCCGCACCTACCTCAGCACGTTCGAGCCCGCGCGCGCGTGGGCCAGCGAGATCGCCACGCAGCTCGCGCCGTTCGCCGGCGCCGGCCTGCCGGAGATTCCCGCCCCCGCCAGCGCGAGCGTGGGCACAGGGGTGGGCGCCGCCGCGCAGCGCCCACAGCGCGTCGGCGATCTCTCCTCAGCCGCACCCGCAGCTCCCACGGGCGCGCCTGCCGCCAAGTCCCCGTCCTCGCAGCGCAGCTCGCGCGTGGGCGGCGCCGTCGTGCTCGCGCTGATCGCCGCCGCCGCGATCGTCGCCGTCGTCCTGATCAGCGGCGCCAGCTCCACCGCCAAAAAAGCGAGCACCACCGCCAGCACCACCACCGCCGCCAAGAAAAAAACCGGCCCCACGGTCGACAACCAGATCGCGCTCAAATCGCCCGAACCGCACAGCAAGAGCGCGGGCACCGCGTACATCCTCTCCGAAGGCGCCAAGCAGGCGTTCTTCATCGAAGCCCAGAACATCCCCGCCGCCAAAGGCTTCTACTACGCCATCTGGCTGTACAACTCGCCCTCCAACGCCCTGCCCTTGAGCAAGTCCTCGGCCGTCGGCTCGAGCCACAAGCTCGCCGGCGGCTCCGCGCTGCCCAGCAACGCCGGCGACTACCGCGAAATGCTGCTCACGCGCGAGACCAACCCGCATCCGAAACGCCCAGGGCACGTCGTCCTGCGCGGTCCCTTCAGCCTGCACTGAGGTCCAGCAGCTTGCCCGGGTTCATGATGCCCGCCGGGTCCAGCTCCGCCTTCAGCGCGCGCAGCGCCGCCATGCCCCCCGCCCCCACCTCGTCGGGCATCCAGCGCGCGTGGTCGCGCCCGACCGCGTGGTGGTGGGTGATCGTGCCGCCGCCCGCCACGATCGCATCGCCCGCCGCCCGCTTGACCGCGCGCCACTGACCGATCTCATCGCCCTCGCGCTGGCGCGCGATCAACGTGAAGTACAGCGACGCGCCAGTCTCATACACGTGCGACACGTGGCACATCACCAGGCCGGGAGTGCCGCTCGCGCGCAGCGCCGCCGCGATCGCCTCGCCCACGCCGCGGTGCAGCCGCGCCAGCGCCGACCACTGCGCGGCCGTCTCCAGCGTCTCCACCATCACCCCCAGTGTCAGCAGCTCGTCGCGCATGTACGGCGCCGTGAAGCGGCCCTTCAGCCACGCCTCGCCCGGCGAGCGCCCGACCGCCAGGCCCCCGCAGCCGCGCGCCAGCTCCAGCGCGCGCCCGCGCCTGAACGCGACCTCCCGCGCCTCGCCCTCGAAGCCGAGAATCGCCAGGCAGCCCTCGCGATAGCCGCGCAGTTGCAGGTACGCCCGCCCCAGCCGCCCCTTCGCGCCGCCCGCGCCCGCCAGCGCCAGCGACATGCGCGTCTCCTGCTCGTCGGACAGGCGCGCCACGTCAGGCAGCACGTGCTCGCGCGCGAGCGTGCGCAGCGCCTGCGTGCCGGACGCGAAGTCCTCGAAGAACACGCCCTCGTAGATGCGCTCGCGCGGAGCCTCGCGTACGCGCAGCGCCAGCTCTGAGATCACGCCCAGCGTTCCCTCCGAGCCCACCAGCATCTGGCGCACGCTCGGTCCCGCCGCGCTCGCCGGCAGCGCCGCCAGCTCGATGTCCGTCGCCGGCGACGCCAGGCGCAGGCCCAGCACCATCTTCTCGATCGCGCCGTAGCCGCTGGAGGCCTGCCCCGCCGAGCGTGTCGCCGCGCAGCCGCCCAGCGACACGTACTCGTAGGACTGCGGGAAGTGCCCCAGCGTCAGCCCCCGCGCGCCCAGGTGGCGCTCGAGCGCCGGCGCCCTGATCCCCGCCTGCACCGTCACCGTCGCCGACTCGCCGTCCAGCCCCAGCACGCGGCCCATCCGGCCCATGTCGAGCGCCAGCACGCCGGCGTGCGCTCCGCGCAGCGGCGCCACGCCCCCCACCACGCTCGTGCCGCCGCCGAACGGCACCACCGCCAGCGAGCTGCTCGAGCACAGCGCCAGCAGCGCGCGCAGCTCCTCGTGTGAGGCCGGGTACACGACCGCGTCGGGCGCTCCCTCCGGCTCGCCCGCGCGCAGGCGCACCAGATCGGGATAGCCCTTGCCCGCCGCGTGCAGCACGCGCTCTGAGTGCGCGTCGCGGACGTGCTCGGCGCCCACGATCTCGCGCAGGCGCGCGAGCGTCGACTGCGACAGCTCGCTCGGCGGCAGGCGCACGTTCCCGAGCGCCACCGGCGGGCGCGGGCGCTCCGCCAGGCCCACCGTCTCGCGCAGGAACCCCAGCGCGTGCGCCGGCAGCACCCGCGGGTGGGCCGGGTCCCCCCAGCCCCACCAGCGCATCGCCGGGGTCGCGGGGCTCGCCGGCGGCTCAGCCACTGACTCGCTCGAGGCCGTCCAGCGCCTCCTCGAGCGTGGCGCCCGCGGCGCGGCGCACCAGCGGCGCCCCGAAGCGCGGCGCAACGCCCAGGACGGCCAGGCTGCGGCCCGGCCCGCGACGATCTGAGCCGCCCGCCATCTGCTGGCGCAGCTCGATCGTCACCTCCGTCCCCCCCGTGCTCGTCGGCGTCAGCCGCAGCTCCGTCTCGGCCGACCTCAGCACGCTCGCGAACGGCGTCCCGTCGATCCGCTGGATCCACGTGATCGTGCGCTGCGCCTCGTCGCGACGGACATCGAAGTCCGCGCGCACCAGTTTGCCCTTGCGCGTGCGCATCACCTCCGTGAACGCGTCCTCCTCTACGTCCTCCACACGCGTCACCCGCGGCCACCAGCGTGGCAGGTGATGCGGGTCGAGCAGCAGCTCCCACAGCTCCTGCGCAGGTGCTGCGATCGAGCGGCTGCGACGCGCGGTGGGCACCACCGCCAAGCTTAGTCAACCGGGGGTGGATGTCTTCTTCTTGCCGGGGGTGGATGCTTCTTTTTGCTCTGCCGTCTAACCATGGCTATACACCACGCGTCAGGAGTCGTACGAGAGCAGCGCGTGCACGTCGCGTCCGGCGAGCCGCTCGCGCCCGCCCAGGAAAGCAAGCTCGATCAGGAAGCCGCAGCCGACGACCTCGCCCCCAAGGCGCTCGACGAGCTCGCACAGCGTGGCGGCGGTGCCACCGGTGGCCAGCAGGTCGTCGTGGACGAGCACGCGCGTGCGGTGGCGCAGTGCATCGGTGTGCAGCTCCAGCATGCCGTTGCCGTACTCCAGCTCGTACGCCGCGCTGACCGTCTCGTAAGGCAGCTTGCCGGGCTTGCGCGCGAGCGCGAAGCCGGCGCCCAGCTCCAGCGCGAGCGCCGGCCCGAGCAGGAAGCCGCGCGCCTCGGCCGCGACGACGCACTCAACGCCCAGCGGCCGCGCGTACTCGGCCAAGCGCGACACGGCGTCGGCGAGCGCGCCCGCGTCGGCCATCAGCGGCGTGATGTCCTTGAAGCCGACGCCGGGCTTGGGGAAGTCGGGTATCTCGCGGATGAGCGAGCGCAGGTCGGCCGGCTGCCGTGGCTCGCCCGCGTGGGGCGCGCTCACCTGACGATCTTGCGCAAGTCGCGGATCAACAACAGGTGCTTCAGGTGCGTCGCCACCGCCGCGAGGTTCTCGAGCGCGTCGACCGCCTCTTTGCGCCGCTCGGGGTTGCGGGAGCGCAGGGCGGGCGCGAGGATCTGCTGCAGCAGGTTGGCCTCGCGGTCGGCGGAGGAGCGGAAGACCCTGAGGTTGCGCCCGCCGACGCCGTAGCGGGCGAGCTCGGCGACGGCGGCGATGATCTCCCGCTCGGTCTCGTCGAAGTAGCGCACGCCGCCGCGCATCTCGCCCTTGACGACGCCGTACTCTTCGAGCTCGCGCACGAGCTTGGCCTCGGCCTTCGTCTCCTCGAGCACCTCGTCCAGCGAGTACAGCGCACCGGTCGCCTGGCGCACGCTGACGCTCGGGCGCAACGCGCGCGCGCCCTCGCGCCCGACGCGGCCGGGCACGGGCGGCATGTCGGATCCCGCCCCCCCGCGCCCGGCGGCGAGCTCCTGGCGGATGACGCGCAGCGGCAGGAACTCGTCGCGCTGCATGCGCAGGATCGTGCGCAGGCGCGCCACGTCGCCCTGCGTGTACAGGCGATAGCCGCCGGGCGTGCGCCGCGGCGTCAGCAGCTTCTGGTCCTCGAGGTAGCGGATCTTGGAGATGGAGATGTCGGGGAACTCCTGCGCGAGCGCCTTGCACACGGCGCCGATGGTCAGCGACTTGTGACGCTTGGCCAGCTCCGCGGGCTCGCCCGGACCCTGCCGAGCGAGATCGAGCTCGACCGGGGTGGGCGGGCTTCCATCTCTGGGGGTCGCGTGCACGGCCATCAGCGCGCGTGGAAGGTGAGCTTGTACTTGCCGATCTGCACCTCGTCGCCCTCCTCCAGCCGGTGGGACTCGATCCGCGAGCGGTTGACGTACGTGCCGTTGAGCGAGCCGCAGTCGTCCAGGTACCAGTTCTCGCCGCGGCGGATCAGCAGCGCGTGGTCGCGCGAGACGGTGACGTCGTCGAGGAACACCTCGCATTCGGGGCGCCGGCCGATGCTCATGCGCTCGCCCTCGATCGGGAAGCTCTCGCCCTCGCGCCCACCGCCCGCGCGGATGACGAGCGCCGGCCCGTGCCCGGTGCCGGCGCCGATCTCGACGGGGACGAGCTCGCCGGTCTCGTCGTCGATTCGGTACGTGGCCGTCACCGGATCCCCCGCCGCCCCGCCCGCGCTCTCGGCGCGCGCGAGCAGCGCGCCGCAGCGCTGGCAGTAGTTGGCGCCCTCGTCGTTGACGAAACCGCACTCGGTGCAGTGCAGGGCCATCGCCGCCCTACTGCTGGCGGTTGGCGAGGATGTCAGTCAGTCTCTGCACGTCGTCGCCGGTGATGGCGATCTCGCCGTCCTCGTGCTGGTGGCGCAGGCGGTTTACGAGCTCGGCTCGCAGGATGTCGATCTTGCCGTGCAGGATCCTGCGCTTGTAGGAGATCTCCGTCTCCTCCTCGGTCAGCTGGCGGATGACGTCTTTCAGTTCGACATCCGTCAACGAGCCAAGGTCGGGGAACGTCTCGTCCATGTGGGCTGTCTCCTCTCGCGGACTCACGCCGACCGGGGCCGGGTGCGGACACGCCGGCGCGGCCGGCCACGGGCGCCAGTATAGCCCAAAAGGTCAGGCTGAGCTTGAGACTATGGGAGCGGTCGGTCGCGCGGGCGATCGGACGCCACGGCGTGCGCCTGACCGCGCAGCTGGCGCAGCCCCGCGCGCACGTACAGCGCGGTGGCGGTGAGCGCGAGCGCGAGCCCCACGTACAGCAGCACTTCGGCGAAGGCGTGCAGGCCGGCCATGGCGAAGAAGAACGACCCCATCACGGGCGCGACCGCCAGGCGTCCGGGCCAGTTGATGCGCAGCTCGACGCCGCGGGCGATGCCGTAGCGCCCGACGGCGAGCATCGCCAGCTCGCGTGCGGCGAGCACAGCGAGCGCCCAGCGCGCCAGCAGGTGGAAGTCCCACGCGACGACCACGCCGGAGACGACCAGCAGGCGGTCGGTGACGGGATCCATGAGCGCCCCCAGGCGGCTGTACTGGCCGCTTAGGCGCGCGGCGATGCCGTCGGCGTAGTCGCCCCAGCCGATGACCGCGAACAGCGTCGCCTGCGCGGCGCCGGCGCCGCTGGAGCTGGACAGCGCGACGATCAGGAAGGCGGGGATCAGCGCCAGGCGCGCGAAGCCGATGGCGTTGGGCAGCGTCCACGGGCGCAGCGGCTGGCCGGCCTGCGTCTGTGCTGGGGGCGGCCCGGAGCGGTCGAGCCCGAACAGGCGCCGCACCGTCAGGTGCGGCGGCGAGCGCCTCAGGGGAGGCTCTGCCACAGCTCGTCCACCGCCGCCAGCAGCTGCTCGGGCTCACCCGCCAAAGGCAGCCCGGGGGCCTGCACGCGGCCGCGGCGCAGCTGCACCTCGATCTCGCCCGACTCCAGCGAGCGCCGGCCGACGGTCAGCCGCAGTGGGCAGCCGAGCAGCTCGGCGTCGGCGAACTTCTCGCCGGGGCCGAGGTCGCGGTCGTCGTAGAGGACCTCCACCCCGCCCTCGCCGAGCGTGGCGTAGAGCGCGTCGGCGGCGTCGCGCTCGGGCGTGCCGGGCTTGCCGAGCGCGACGAGGTGCACGGCGAACGGCGCGAGCGCGCGCGGCCAGGAGATGCCGTGCTCGTCGGCGAACTGCTCGACGGCGGCGGCGACGATGCGCGCCGGGCCGATGCCGTAGCAGGCCATCCACACCGGCTGCTCGGCGCCCGCGTCATCCAGGAAGCGCGCGCCGAGCGCGTCGGAGTAGCGGGTGCCGAGCTTGAAGATGTTGGCGATCTCGATCGCCGGCTCGACGCTCAGGCGTTCGCCGCCCCTGGCGTACTCGCCGTTGACGTGCTCGACCTGCGGATCGTCCAGCGCGACCTCGGCGTTGGCGGCGTAGCCCGCTCCGAGCACTATCTGGTCCTCGCCGGCGGCGCACGGCGCCATGTACTCGTGCGCGCCGACGCCACCCATCATGCCGACGTCCCCCTGGACCCTGTAGAAGCGCAGCCCGGTGCGCGCCATCATGCGGTCGTACGCGCCGACGTGCAGCTCGTAGCTCTGCTCCATGGCGGCGGGGTCGCGGTCGAAGCTGTAGGCGTCCTTCATCACGAACTCGCGCGTGCGCAGCACCCCGGCGCGGGGCCTGGGCTCGTCGCGCTCCTTGACCTGGAAGTGGTAGAGGATCAGCGGCAGGTCGCGGTAGGAGCGCACGATCTGCGCGACGTGGGTGGTGACGGCCTCCTCGTGGGTCATGGCGAGCACCAGCTCCGAGCCCTTGCGGTCGTTGAGCTTGAACAGCTCCTCGATGTCGATGCGCCCGGTCTTGCGCCACGGCTCGGCCGGCTGCAGCACGGGCATCAGCATCTCCTGGGCGCCGATGGCGTCCATCTCCTCGCGGATGATCGCGACCACGCGCTGGTGCACGCGCCAGCCGGCCGGCAGCCAGGTCCACATCCCCGCGCCCAGCTGCCTGATCAGGCCGGCCCTGACCATCAGCTTGTGCGAGAGCGCCTCCGCGTCGGCCGGCGGCTGCTTCTCGGTGGGCAGGAGGTACTCGGAGAGACGGGGCATGAGGATGGCAGAGCCTAATCCATCCCCATGCCCGCACCTCGCCGTTACGCTTCGAACCCGTACGCCTCGGCCTGGATGGCGACCGTCTTGACGAGGTTGCCGAGCGCGATGTTGATGTCGTACAGGTGCAGGCCCCAGTCCGGCCCGAGCGATTCCCGCACGTATTCGTCAGGGTCGACGGGCGTGCCGACGGGGTTGACCTGCAGCCAGCTGGCGCCGTTTTCTTTGTGGCATTGCGCGGTGTACTCGCCGGGCGAGGCCACCCACGGCTCCGAGCCGGTGGGCGTGGGCGTGTACAGCCCGAGCACGCCGGGGAAGGGGGTGGTGGACGCGTACGGCAGCAGCGGGCCGGCGGCGCCGGTCTGGGTGAGCAGCGTGGGGTTCACGCACACGACTTCTGAGCCGGGGGGCGCCGAGCTGCTCAGCAGCGGGCTGTCCGGCCGACCGAAGAACGAGCCTTCGGGCGGTTCCTTTAGGAACGTGGAGTAGGCGATCACGCAGTGCGTCTGCACGGCGGCCTGGCAGACGGGGATGTTCTGGAAGTCGCCGCCGACGAGCTGGCCTTCGGGCACGAGCACGTTGCCGCCCATGAGCACGGCGGACACGAGCAGCGCGCGCTCGGCTGGGTTGGGGTCGATCTGTTCTTTGAGCAGCTGGATCAGCATCAGCGAGCCCTGGGAGTGCCCGATCAGCACCACGCCCTTGCCCTTGTCGTACCTGGTGAGGAATTCGTCCCACGCGGAGAGCACGCCGACGTACGCCTTGATCGACGCTTCCGGCGTGACGGCGCCGGGTTCGTTGATCGCCTTCAACGTCAGCTGCGGGTACATGGGCGCGTACACCTTGCAGTCCTGTGAGAAGCGCGATGCCTGGTCGATCGCGATCTGCGTCTCGGTGGGTTCGATTTCGAGGTTGGCGTTGGTGGTGACCTGTTCGCTGACGGTGGGGTACACGTAGAAGCAGTTGACCGGCGGGTTGCCTGCCTTCCTGGCCTTTTCGACGCTGGTGGCGCCGTCGGTCTGCACGACTGTCGTCGTCTCCGGGGCGGTGCACGGGTCGTTGGCACGCCCCGGCTTGCACAGCCAGACGGTCTTTTCGGCCTTCGTGGCGAACGCCGGGCCAGCAGCCAGCGCCATCACGACGAGCGCCGCCAGACCTACGACGGCCAGCAGCCGCGCGCGTCCCCCGAGCGCACGGCGGTGCGCGGATCCAGATCCTTGTCGCATCCCTCTCTCCTCCTGCTCGTGCGGCCCCGCCCAGCGGCGCTTGCCGCGTTCTCGCGGATTTTAGCCATTTCTGGAAGAAAGTCGCAAACCACTACTGCTCGTGCGCGCCGAGCAGCGCCGCCTCGACCTGGCGCAGACGCGCGGTGTCGCCGCGGATGCCGACGATCGCGTCGTTGTACAGGAACGCCTCGCCCAGACGCACGATCGCGTAGGCGAGAGCTTCCACGGGGATCGGCGCGACGAAGCGGCCGGCGTGCACCTCGGCGTCGATCAGGCGCTCGACGCACGCGACCACCCGCGGCTGCACGAGCCCGCCGCTGCTCGTGAGGATGCGCAGCGCCCGCTCCTGCTCCTGGGCGAGCAGCGCGCGCATGCCGGGGCTGGCGGCGATCTCGCGGTTGAAGCGGTCGCACGTGTCGAGCAGCGCGAGCGCTCCGCCGCCGCCGACCTGGGCGCGGATCGCCGTCATGCGCCGCTCACCGAGCGTGCCCAGCAGCTCGCCCAGCAGCAGCTCGCGCGTCTGGAACCAGCGGTGCATGGTCGCGCGCGCCAGGCCGAGCTCGCGCGCGATCGCCTGCACGTCGACGCGCTCACCCGCGAGGAAGCGCTCGGTGGCCAGCGCGAGTGCCGCCTCGCGCGTGGAGGCGGCTGGGCGCCCGGGACGTCGGGCGGCGACTCCGGTCATCGACACAGCCTAATCCGGGACGGCCGCAGCTCCCAATCCGCGACGGCCACCTTTCCCAATCCGCGACGGCCGCCTTTGATAGAACAGCGAGGACCGTCCGAACTTCGACGTGCAACCCGACAAGGAGCCCCCGACATGGCCTACTCCGTTCCGCCGCTCCCCTACGCCTACGATGCGCTCGAGCCGCACATCGACAAGGCGACGATGGAATTCCACCACGACAAGCACCACCAGGCTTACGTGGACAAAGTCAACGCCGCGCTCGAGGGCACCGCGCTCTCCGACGCGCCGATCGAGGACGTGCTCAAGGATCTCTCCCAGGTGCCGGACGCCAAGCGCGCGGCGGTCAAAAACAACGGCGGCGGCCACTACAACCACACGCTGTTCTGGGAGAGCATGAGCCCGGACGGCGGCGGCGAGCCCAGCGGCGAGCTGGCGAGCGCGATCGACGCGACGTTCGGCTCGTTCGCGGACTTCCAGGCGAAACTGAAGGACGCGGGCGTCAACCAGTTCGGCTCCGGCTGGTCGTGGCTCGTGCACGACGGCTCCGGCCTGGCGATCGTTCCCAGCGCCAACCAGGACAGCCCGCTCTCCAGCGGGCAGACGCCGCTGTTGGGCGTCGACGTGTGGGAGCACTCCTACTACCTGAAGTACCAGAACCGCCGCCCCGACTACATCGACGCATGGTGGAACGTGGTCGACTGGTCGAAGATCGCCGAGCGGTTCGCCGCGGCGTCCTGATCGCCGTTCCCCTCGCGCATGCGCGAGGGGCCGAGGGGCGCATGCGCCCCTCGGGGACCCGCCGCATGCGGCGGGTCCCGGCAGGCCGCATGCGGCCTGCCGCCAGGCGGCGCATGCGCCGCCCGGCTCCCACTCAGTTCAGCTGCGGCTGAACCGCCGCCCCGCGACCGGCGAGACGGCCTCGTCGAGCGCAGCGGCGGGCGTGAGCATCGACTCCAGCACGGCGCCGGCGCTGGCGTCCTCGTGCGCGGCGGCGGCTTCCAGCATCGCTATCCGCTCGGGCGTCATGGCGGTGTCGTCCTCGTTCTCGGCCAGCCACGCGCGCGCCTCGGCGGCGGCGGCCTCGTCGCGCTGGACGGTCCTGCCGGCGGCGTAGTAGCGGTCGATCTCCTTGAACAGCTCGTCGACGAGCTGCTCGGTGGGGACCTTCTTCAAGGGCTCGCCCTTGGAGTAGATCATGCCCATGTCTTTGGCGCCGGTGATGCCGAAGTCGGCGTGGCGCGCCTCGCCGATGCCGTTGACCGCGCACCCGAGCACTGACACCTCGATCGCGTCCTCGTAGTCTTCCAGGCGGCGCTCGACCTCGGCGACGACGGAGTCCATGTCGAACTGCAGGCGCCCGCAGGTGGGGCACGCGATCAGGTCGGGGCCGCGCTCGCGCAGCTTCAGCGCCTTGAGGATCTCCCACGCGACCTTGACCTCCTCCTCGGCGTGGAAGGTGGACAGCGAGATGCGGATCGTGTCGCCGATGCCGTCGGCGAGCAGCGTGCCCAGGCCGACGGCCGACTTGAGCGAGCCCGACCACTTGGTGCCCGCCTCGGTGACGCCCAGGTGCAGCGGGTAGGGGATCTTCTCCGCGAGCATGCGGTTGGAGGCGATCGTGTTCGGCACGGAGGTCGACTTCATCGAGACCTTGAAGTTGTCGAAGTCGAGGCTCTCCATCAGCTCGACCGTCTCGAGCGCGGCCGTGACGAGCGCCTCGACGGGGTTGTCGTACTCGAGCTGGCGCAGGTGCTTGGGCAGCGAGCCGGAGTTGACGCCCACGCGCAGCGGCGTGCCGCGCTGCTTGGCCAGCGCGATCACCTCCGCGACCTTCTCCGGGCCGCCGATGTTGCCGGGGTTCAGGCGCACGCAGTGCGCGCCCGCTTCGATCGCCTTCAGCGCGAGCGTGTGGTTGAAGTGGATGTCGGCGATGATCGGGATCGGCGACTGGGCGACGATCGTCTTGAGCGCCTCGGCGTCCTGCTCGCGCGGCACCGCCACGCGCACGATGTCCGCGCCGGCGTCGGCGACGGTACGGATCTGGTCCATCGTCGCCTGCAGGTTGGCGGTCTCGGTCTTGGTCATCGTCTGCACCGCGACCGGCGCGCCGCCGCCCACGGGAACGGCGCCGACGTGGATCTGCCGCTTGGAGGCCATAGGCTGATTCTACGATGCCCGACGTCTACGCCACCGCACGCGGACCGTTGGCGCACCTGGCGGCGCCGCTGGCGAGCCGCGCCCGCGCCCGCCGCCACGAGCGCTTCTTCGCGCTGACCCAGCTCGCGCCGGGGGCGCGCGTGCTGGACGTGGGCTGCGGCAGCCTTGGCCTACGAGCACTCGAGCCCGACCTGGACATCACCGGCGTGGACGTGCTCGCGGCGCCCGGGTATCCGGGGCCGTTCGTACGCGCGGACCCCGCCGACGGTCTCCCCTTCGCGAACCGCTCTTTCGATCTCGTCTACTGCTCGAGCGTGATCGAGCACGTGGCGCCGGCGCGCCGCGCGGCGTTCGCCGCGGAGCTGCGCCGCGTAGGACGCGGCTGGTTCGTGCAGACCCCCGCGCGCTCGTTCCCGATCGAGCCGCACTCGCTGCTGCCGGGCGCCCATTGGCTCCCCGCGCGCCTGCGCAGGGCCTACTGGCGCCTGGGCGCGACCGGCGGCTGGGAAGAGATCTCGCTGCTCAGCCGCGCGCAGATGGAGTCGCTGTTCGGCCCCGCGCACGCCGAGCGCGTCGGTGGGCTGGTCAAGAGCTGGGTGTGCGTCAGCCCGCCAGGCGGCTGATGTCGTTGCTGATGCCGTTGATCACGAGGAACACCAGCAGCACGATGCCGACCGAGCTGTAGCGGTACATCGCGATCAGCGACACGCGCTTGCCGCGCAGCCTCTCGGCGAGCGACCACACGACATGCCCGCCGTCCAGCGGCAGGAACGGGAACAGGTTGATGACGGCCAGGATCAGCGACAGGAAGCCGAGGAACACCAGCCCGAAGCCGGCGCCGGCGGCGACGCTTTCGTGCGCGTCCTGGGTGATGCCGACGATGCTCGACACCTGCTTGCGCGCCTTGGAGCTGGTCAGCGCGTGGTAGAAGCCCGTGAGCGTGCCGGTCGTCACGTGCCACATCTCGCTCAGCGACGCGCCGGCGGCGCTGAGGACGCCGAACGGTTTGGTGGCAGGGGCGAAGTCGAAGCCGACGAGCATGCGTTTCGCTTGTGCGTTGTAGCGGGGGTAGATCGACAGCGTCAGCTCGCGGCCAGCGCGACGCACGGTCAGGCGCACGGGTGTGCTCGCGCTGCAGCCGTTGACGGGCGCGCCGGCGCAGCTGTGGGCGGAGATGCGCGCCACGGCCTGCGCGACGCTCGCCGGCTTGCCTTCGACCGCCACGATCTGATCGCCCTTGTGCAGCACGCCCGCGGCGGGCTCCTTCGGCAGCACTTCCTGCACGGACGTGGTCGCGACGAGCGTCTGCACCGACGGGTCGAGGTTGCCGAGCGCGATCGCGCCGTTGAGGCTGCCCGTGAACAGCACCGCCCAGAACAGCACGAACGCGATCGCGATGTTCACGCCGGGGCCGGCGAGGATCACCACGATCCGCTTCCACGGCGCCTGGTTGTAGTACGCGCGCCTCGCCACCTCCGGCTCGAGCCCGTCGATCTCTTCGGGGCTCATGCCCGTGATCTTCACGTAGCCGCCCGCGGGGATCGCGCCGATCGCGTACTCGGTCTCGCCGCGGCGCACGCGAAACAGGGTCGGCGGGAAGAACAGCGAGAAGCGCTCCACGCGCATGCCCACGGCCTTTGCGACGAGGAAGTGCCCGAACTCGTGCAGCACGATCAGCAGCACGATGCCGAAGATCGTCAACAGCCAACTAGCGGTCTCACTCACCGTCCCAGTGTGGCACGCGCCCGTTCGTCTTCCGGAGGTTGCCGGATGGCTGACAGCGCAGGCCGCTTCCGGCGCTCAGACGAGCCCCGCGACCGCATCCCCGGCGACTGCGCGCGCCTGCCGATCGGCCTCGTACAAGGACTCGAACGAGAGCACCGGCTCGCTGGCGAGCTCCGACAGCGTCCTTTCGATCACCTCAGGGATCTCCACGAAGCGCAGCCGACCCTCCAGGAAGGCGTGCACGGCGATCTCGTTGGCGGCGTTGAGCACGCACGGCGCCGTGCCCCCATCGCGCGCCGCCTCGCCCGCCAGGCGCAGGCATGGGAAGGCGTCCAGGTCGACCGCCTCGAAGCTCAGCTCGCCGACAGCCGCGAGGTCCAGCGGGGCGATCGGCAGCCGCACGCTTTCGCCCCCGTGCAGCGCGTAGGAGATGGCGATGCGCATGTCCGGCGGACCCATGTGTGCGAGCATCGCGCCGTCGGCCAGCTGCACGATCCCGTGCACGAGCGACTGCGGGTGCACGACCACGTCGATCCGCTCGTACGGCGTTCCGAACAGGTGGTGGGCCTCCATCAGCTCCAGGCCCTTGTTCATCAGCGTCGCGGAGTCGATCGTGATCTTGCCGCCCATCGCCCACGTCGGGTGGGCGAGCGCCTCGCTGACGGTCACGTCGCCGAGCTGCTCGCGCGTGCGCCCGCGGAACGGGCCGCCGCTGGCGGTGATCGTCAGGCGCTGCACCGCGCCCGGCGGCTGCCCGGCGATCAGCTGGTGCAGCGCCGTGTGCTCGGAGTCGACCGGCACGATCCGCGCGCCGGTGGCCTCTGCCAGCGCCGTCACGAGCTCGCCGCCGACCACCAGCGACTCCTTGTTGGCGAGCGCCAGGTCGATGCCCTCGCCGAGCGTCGCCACCGTCGGGCCGAGGCCGACGGAGCCGACGAGCGCGTTCAGCACGACGTCGGCGCCGGACTCGACCACCAGCTTCACCAGGCCCTCCGCGCCCGCGAGCACCTGCCCGTCCGTCCATGCCTCCGCGGCGCGCGCGGCGGCGTGCTCGTCACCGAGCGCGATGCGGCTGACGCCGTAGCCGCGCGCCTGCTCGATCAGCGCCTCCCACGAGCCGCCGGCGGACAGGCCCACGAGCTCGAGCTCCTCGCTGCGCGAGCACACGTCGAGCGCCTGCGTGCCGATCGAGCCGGTCGAGCCGAGTATCAGCAGGCGCTTAGCCGTCGCCATCGTCCATCCCGCATCGACACGCAGCCGAGCATAGCGCCGTGTACCATCCCTGCTCGGGGAAATGCATCGCTGCTTTGAGGGGGAAGCGCGGCGTCGGCACGCAGGTGTCGCGCCCCAAGCTGGGGGCCCTCGGAGGGTTATTGGGTGCTCGAGGCCGGTGGGGCCTCGAGCGATGACAAATAGGAGAGGCACATGACTGGAAGGATTCCTAAGCACACGGCGCGGCTCGCCGCGGCGCTGTTCGCCGCGAGCGCTCTCGCGGCCGTCACCGCCGGATCGGCGAGCGCGGCGCTGATCTACGACAACATCCCCGCACCGCTCCCCGCGGGCATGAACTCGTGGCCTTTCCAGGCCGAGCAGACATCGCAGTTCGGGGGCCTGCTGCGCTTCGAAGGCGAAGCCCGCAAGAACCCGACGGTGACGGTGGGCATGAGCAGCTGGGCATGTCAGCAGGGAACCTGGCAATCCGGGTGCGTGAGCGCGCCGGGTGCGACGTTCCCCGAGGAAGTCACGCTGAGCATCTACGAAGCCGGACCTGGAGGCGAACCGAAGCTGCCGGCCCTCAAGAGCGTGACACTGCCGTTCCAGATGCCCTACCGGCCGTCCGCGAGCGCCAAGAAATGCAAGGGTGAAAACGCGGGCAACTGGTACCACAGGGCAACGGCGAACGTGCCGTTTGAATGCTTCAACGAGAAGGCGTTCAAGATCACGTTCCGCGATGTCGAAGTGACGCTCCCCCAGGAAGCGATCATCGGCGTCGCCTACGACACGAGCCAGTACGGGCCCAACCCGAAGGGCACCCTGGCTTGCGAGAGCGAAGCGGCGGGGTGTCCGTACGACGCTCTGAATGTCGCCGTGCGCGGGTCGTGGGAACTCGACACCGCGCCCACCGTGGGTCACGACCCGCTGCCCGGCGACGTCTACCTCGACTCGACCGGAGCCGGCAACTACTGCGAAAACGCGAGTGCCGTCGGCACCTTCGCGATCTCGCAGAACTGCTGGACGGGAGAACAGCCGGCGATCGAGGTGAAGGCCAGCAAGAAGTAGCGCGGCCGGGCCAGGGGCGCGCAGCACGCCTCGGCTCCACAGCCGTCCAGAAGACGAACGCCTCGCCCAACGGCGAGGCGTTCGTCGTTCCGGGTGCTCGCCCGGAACGGGCGCTTGCCCGGAGCGCTAATGCACGTACGCCGACCAGATGTAGTAGCTGACCACCGCCGTGAACAGCACCGCGTCGAGTCGGTCGAGCGCGCCGCCGTGGGCGCCGAACAGGCCACCGGAGTCCTTCGTGCCGGCCTCGCGCTTGACGAACGACTCGAACAGGTCCCCGATCGGCGCCACCAGCGCGACCCCCAGGCCGAGCACGAGCGCGTGCGTGCCCGGCAGCCATTCCTGGTAGCGCCCGGCGATCCACACCCCGAGCACCGCGAACAGCATCCCGATGAGCAGCCCCTCGACCGTCTTGTTCGGAGAGATGCCCGGCGCCAGCGGGCGCTGTCCGAACGTCCGCCCGCCGAGGTAGGCGCCCGTGTCGCCCACGAACGTGCCGACGGCGATGTCGATCACGATGCCCAGCCCGTGGGGAAGCCCGCGCAGCAGCACCGCGTGGGCGAGCGCGAAGCCGATCCAGTAGATCCCCAGCAGCGTCACCGCGATCCCCCCGACCGACGGCCGCGGGGCCAGCAGGGTCAGGCCGAACACCAGCGGCAGGGCGGCCACCGCCACCAGCAGGATCTGGAACTGGTCGCCGTACAGCGCCGCCGTGAGCAGGCCCGCGAGCGCGATGAAGCCAGCCAGGCGCGCGGGCCGCGCGCGCTCGTACATCGAGTACAGCTCGTGCAGGCACACGACCCCCAGCACGAGCATGCCAAGCGCGAACACGAGGCCGCCTTCGATCACCAGGAACAGCGCCACCGCGACCGCGGGGACCGCCGCGATCACACGCGCGCCGAGCTCCGAGCGCGGCTCGCCGTCACGGCGCCGGCGGCGCGCTCGACGGGTGCGCGAGCCGCCGGCCCGCCGGCGCGCGGAGGAATCCGGGCGAGGCGGCCGCGGCGTGGGCGTGCCGTGCGGCGTGTGCGGCCCGGTTGCCATCAGCAGCCTGTCAGCGCCCGCCGAACCGGCGCCGGCGCTCGGCGTACTCCGCCAGCGACTGCTCGAGCGCCTCGCGTGTGAAGTCCGGCCACAGCTCCTCGCGGAAGACAAGCTCCGAGTACGCCGACTGCCACAGCAGGTAGTTGGACAGGCGCCGCTCGCCGCTCGTGCGGATGATCAGGTCGGGGTCGTGCATCTCCGGCGCGTACAGGCACGCCCGGAACTCCTCTTCGGTGCTCCCACTGAAGCGGCGCGCCGCATCCAGGATCTCCGCTCGACCGCCGTAGTTGAACGCCACGAACATCGTGATGCGAGTGTTGGCGCGCGTGAGCTCTTCCGCCCATTGCATCCGCTCGGTCAGACGCTCGCCGACACCCTCGCGACGGCCGATGAAGCGCATGCGCACGCCTTCGTCGTGCAGCTCGGGCGTCTCGCCGACGATCCGCTGGTGGAACATCTCCATCAGGCCCTGAACCTCCTCGGGCGGGCGCGACCAGTTCTCGGTGGAGAACGAGTACACGGTGAACTCCTCGATCCCCAGATCGGCGGCGTCGCGCAGGCGCGCCTTGACCGTGTCCGCGCCGGCGCTGTGACCGTCGTTGACGGGCAGGCCGCGCGCGCGCGCCCAGCGCCCATTGCCGTCGGTGATGATCGCCACGTAGCGCGCCGACACGGGTTCCCCGGCGGCGGCCATCAGACTGCGAGGATCTCCTCTTCCTTGGCCTTGAGCACGCTGTCGAGGTCGCCGATGCGATTGTCGGTCAGCTTCTGCAGCTCGACCTCCGCGCGGTGCTCGTCGTCGGAGGACGCTTCGCCCTCGGCCTTCAGCTCGCGCAGGTGCTGCATCGTGTCGCGGCGCACGTTGCGCACCGCCACGCGCCCCTCCTCGGCGAGATTGCGCAGGATCTTCACCAGCTCGCGGCGGCGCTCTTCGGTCAGCTCGGGCACCACCAGGCGCACGATGTTGCCGTCGTTGGACGGCGTCAGGCCGATGTCGGACTCGTTGATCGCCTTCTCGATCGCCTTCATCGAGGATTTGTCATACGGCTGCACCGTCAGCAGGCGCGCTTCCGGCGCGGAGATCGTCGACAGCTGGTTCAGCGGCGTCATCGCCCCGTAGTAGTCGACCACCACGCGGTCCAGCAGCGACGGGCTGGCGCGCCCGGTGCGCACGGTCGAGAACTCGTGCGTGGAGGCTTCGACCGACTTGCTCATACGCTCGCCGGCATCCTGCAGCAGTTCGTCGATCAGGTTCTCAGCTGCCATCGCCCTCTCCTCCGCCTGTCGTCACGAGCGTGCCCACACGCGCGCCCGAGATTATCCGTGTGAGATTGCTGTCGTCCTCCATGTTGAACACGTTCAGCGGCATGCCGTTCTCCATGCACAGCGCCAGCGCCGTCGAGTCCATCACGCGCAGCCGGCGCTCGAGCGCCTCCATGTGCGTGATCTCCGGGATGAACTCCGCGCTCGGGTCGAGCGCAGGATCGGCGCTGTAGACGCCCTCGACACCGTTCTTCGCCATCAGGATGATCTCCGCGTGCATCTCCGCCGCGCGCAGCGCCGCCGCGGTGTCGGTCGTGAAGAACGGGTTGCCGGTGCCCGCCGCGAAGATCACCACGCGGCCCTTCTCCAGATGGCGCATCGCGCGCCTGCGGATGTACGGCTCGGCGACCTCGGAGATGCTCAGCGCCGACTGCACGCGCGTGTTCGTGCCGATCTTCTCCAGCGCGTCCTGCAGCGGCAGCGCGTTGAGCACCGTCGCGATCATGCCCATGTAGTCGGCGGTCGAGCGGTCCATCCCCGCCGCCGCGCCCGTCATGCCGCGGTAGATGTTCCCCGCGCCCACCACGATCGCCACCTCCACGCCCTGATCGCGCACCGCCGCGACCTGGCGCGCGACCGCCACCACGCGATCGGGGTCGGTGCCGTAATCCAGCTCGCCCATCAGCGCCTCGCCGGAGAGCTTCAACAGGATGCGTTTGAAGGCAGGGGCCACGGGCCGGAGCCTATCCGCTCACCACGCGCACCAGGAGGCCGTTGACTACTGGCCTATCGCAAAACGCGCGAAGCGGCGAATGACGACGTTCTCGCCGGTCGTCGCGGTGAGCTCGTCGCGCAGCTGCTGCACGGTCTTGCCGTCGAACTTCGGGTTGTGCATCTCCTGCTCGAGCAGCACGATCGTCGCGAGCCACGAGTCGAGCTTGCCCGAGACGATTTTCTCGCGCACGTTCTCCGGCTTATCCGCCGCCTCCTGCTCGTAGATGCGCGCCTCGGCGTCGCGCTGGTCCTGGGGGACGTCCTCGCGGCTGACGTACTTCACGGTCGGCGTGGCGGCGATCTGTATCGCGACCTCGTGCGCGAAGCTCACGAAGTCGTCGTTCTTGGCCACGAAGTCGGTGTTGCAGTCGACCTCGATCAGCACGCCCACCTTCGAGCCCGCGTGCACGTACGCCTGCACCGTGCCCTCCGTGGCCGCGCGCTCGCCCAGGTCCTGGATTTTCTTGCCCTGCTTCACGCGCAGGATCTCGATCGCCTTCTCGATGTCTCCCTGCGCCTCCGTCAACGCCTTCTTGCAGTCCATCATCCCCGCGCCGGTGCGCTCGCGCAGGGCCTTCACGTCTTTCGCGCCGATCTCCACCGTGCTCATGATGCGCTTGCCTCCGTCTTCGGCTCCTCGCTGTTCTCGGGTGAGCCCCCCGGCGTCTCCGGCTCGGGCGGCTCCGCCTGCGCCTCGGGCTCGGCCGGCTCCGCGGCGGCGTCGGGCTGTGCGCTGTCCAGCTCCTGGACGGGCGCGTTGGCCACCACCTCAGCGTGCACCGCGTCCTCGCCCCGCGCGCTTGGATCGGGCTCCGGCGTGGGCGGACGCAACTCCGAGTCGGCCTGGGCCTCAGCCTCGGCGTGCACCGCGTCCTCCCCCTGCGGGGACGATGCGCCCTGTGCCTGCGCTGGTGGCGCCCCGGCCGGTGCGGGCGCGGCGGGCTGTGCTGCCGCAGCGGGTTGCGCCTGGGCCGGTGCGGGTGCAGCCTGCGCTGGTGCTGCCGCCGCGGGCTGGGCCGGCGTCGCCGGCTGAGCCGCGGGCGTCGCTGCTGGCTCTGGCGGCGCCTGCGCGGCTGCCGCCGCGGCGCGGGCTGCCGCCTCGCGCTCGGCTGCCTCTTTCTTGGCCTGCTCCTCCGCCTCGCGCTTGGCCTGCTCCTCCGCTTCGCGCTTGGCGCGCGCTTCGGCCTCGGCTTTGGCGCGTTCCTCTGCTTCCTGGCGCGCTTTTTCCTCCTGCGCGCGGAACACGCCGTGACCCTCGGAGACGACCTGGCCGATCGCCTGCGTGATCAGCGCACACGAGCGGATCGCGTCGTCGTTGCCGGGGATCACGAAATCGATGCCGTCGGGGTCGCAGTTGGTGTCGACCAGGCCGATGATCGGGATGCGCAGGCGGCGAGCCTCTTTGACCGCGATCTCCTCCGTCTTCAGGTCGATCACGAACATCGCGTCGGGCACGCGCTGCATGTTCTTGACGCCGCCGAGGTTCGCCCGCAGCTTCACCAGATCGGCCTGCGCGGCCATCCGCTCACGCGTCGGCAACAGCTCCAGCTGGCCCTCCGCCTCGAAGCGTTCGAGGTCGTGCAGGCGGCGGATGCGCTGGTTGATGGTCTGGAAGTTCGTCAGCAGGCCACCCAGCCAGCGGTGGTTGACGTAGGGCATGTCGGCCGCCTCGGCGACGTCCTTGATCGTGTCGCGCGCCTGCTTCTTGGTGCCGACGAACAGCACCGTGCCGCCGCGATGAGCGAGCGCGTCGGCGAAGTCTTGCGCCTGCTTGAGCAGAACCTGCGTCTTGAGCAGGTCGATGATGTAGATGCCGCCGCGCTCGCCAAATATGAAGCGGCGCATCTTCGGGTTCCAGCGACGCGTCTGATGGCCGAAATGGACTCCGGCCTCCAGCAGCTCCGCAATGCCTACTTCAGCCACGGGCTACTCCCTTGTCGTGATGCGTTTGGTTGCCGCGCGGACGGAGCGGACCCAGAGCTCACTTCGCTCCGGGCAGGGCCGCGATCCGTTGTCACACGGGTCGAGTTCTCAGATTTGAGACTCAGGATACCCGTTCGGCGCGCTCCAGCGCGGCCCGCAGGTCGGCGGGCAGCGGCGAGCTGACATCCACGCGCTCGCCCGTCAGCGGGTGGTCGAACGCCAGCCGGGTCGCGTGCAGGAACTGGCGCTCGAGCCCCAGCAGCCCGGCGGCGCCGTACTCGGGGTCGCCGCACACCGGATGGCCGATCGCCTGCAGGTGCACGCGAATCTGGTGCGTGCGGCCGGTCTCCAGGCGCAGGCGCAGCAGCGACGTGTCCGCGAGCGCGCGCTCGAGCGTGAAGTGGGTGCGCGCCTCCCGCTGCCCGGCGCCGCCGACCGCCATGCGCGTGCGCACGCGCGGGTCGCGCCCGATCGGCGCCTCGATCGTGCCCGAGCGCGCCGGCGGGCGACCCTCGACCAAGGCCAGGTACTCGCGTTCGATCAGCCGCTTCGCCAGCGCCGCCTGCAGTCGGCGCAGGGCCTCGTCCGTGCGCGCGACCACCAGCAGCCCCGAGGTGTCGCGATCGAGGCGGTGCACGATCCCCCGGCGCTCGGCCTGCGCGGCGTCGCCGTCGCCGGCGTCTTCCTCGCCGCCCTCGGCCTCGCCGGCATCGTCCTCGCCTTCCAGCAGCGGCGCGAGCAGCTGCGCGAGCGTGTCCTCGCGGTGCCCGCGCGCGGGATGCACGACAACGCCCGCCCCCTTGTCGACCACCAGCAGCTGCTCGTCCTGGTAGGCGATCGTGAACGGCGGCTGCGCGGCGTCGGCACTCACGACTGGGCGTGGCGCGCACGGTCGATCAGCAGGAACAGCAGCAGCACGCCGATCGTGATCGACGCGTCCGCCAGGTTGAACGCAGGCCAGCCCAGCGGCAGCTTGATGAAGTCCGTCACCGAGCCGTGACGCACGCGATCCAGCACGTTGCCAAGGGCGCCGCCGGCGATCATGCCCGTGGGCAGCCACATCAGCGGCCGCCCGGCGTGCAGCGCGAAGTACACCAGCAGCACCAGCACCGCCAGCGCGATCAGGATCGTCACCGCCACGTGGTCGCCGGGGAGCAGGCCGAACGCCACGCCTTCGTTGTGCGTGTTCACCAGCTGCACGCCCGGCACGAGCTTGTGTTCTTCGCCGGGCACGATCGACCGGCGCACCGCGCTCTTGGTCAGCTGGTCGACGGCGACCACGCACACGAGCACCAGCGCGGCGTACAGCCACGCCCTAGCCGTGGATGATGCCCTGAACGACAACGATGTTGATGATGTACAGGCTGATGATCGCCAACAGCGGGCTGAAGTCCATCCCGCCCAGCTGCGGAGCCAGACGCCGGAAGATGCGCAAGTACGGCTCGACCACGTCGCGCAGGAACCCCAGGATGCGGTCGGTCGTGCGCGAGTACGGCGGGCGCACCCCCGCCGCGAATAGCAGCTGCACGACGATGTACACGATGATCACCAGCGTGTACACGTAGATCAGCGTCGACAGGTAGTCGGCGACTTCCGTGCGCACGCTGGCGATGATCATCGACGATCGCCCGTCGGCCCGGGCGCCAGAACGGCGTCCAGCGCGTCGCTGAACGCCCTGCGCAGGCCCGCGCGCTCGAGCGCGTCCAAGCCGCGCGCCGTCAGCCCGCCCGGTGAGGAGACCTCGCGACGGATCGCCAGCGTGTCGTAGTCGCGGCGGCGCAGCAGCTCCGCGGTGCCCGCGAGCGTCTGCACCACCATCCGCGCGCCCTGCTCAGCCGGGATGCCCCGGCGCACGCCCGCGTCCACCTGCGCCTCCGCCACCAGCGCGACGTACGCCGGCGCGCACGCCATCAGGCCCATCGCCACGTCCACCAGCGCGTCGTCCAGCACCACCAGCGTCCCCAGCTCCGCGAACAGCTCCGCCACCGCCGCGTCGAGTGCCGCGCTGTCGGCGTCGCCGCCGGCGCTCACGACGCCCGGCCCCGCCGCCTGCACCACCGCCCCCTGGCGCACCTCCACCGGCAGCGACGGGATGAAGCGATACACCGGCCGGCCCGGGTAGGCCTCGCGCAGCTTCGCCAGCGGCGTCACCGCCAGGATCGACGCCACCGGCGTCTGCCCCGCGCCGACTTCCGCCGCCACCGCCGCCAGCTGCGCGGGCTTGTGGCACAGGACCAGCACGTCCGCGCGCGCCGCCACGTCCGCGTTGCTCGCCAGCGCCTCGCCGCCGACCTCCGCCGCCAGGCTGCGCGCGCGCTCCGCGACCGGGTCCGCGCACAGCAGCGGCCGCCCCCAGCCACGAGCCAGGGCGCGCGCCATGTTGCCGCAACCGATAAGACCGATCTCCATCAGACGCTCAGGCTAGCGACCGTCAGCTCTGATTGAAGAAGCCCTTCTCAATCAGCCGCGCCCGCTCCTCGGCGGAGATCTCGACGTTGCGCGGGGTAAGCATGAACACCTTGTCGGCGATCCGCTGCATGCCGCCGTCCAGCGCGTACGTCAGGCCGGAGGCGAAGTCGATCAGGCGCTTGGACAGGTCCGTATCGGAGCTCTGCAGGTTCAGGATCACCGGGATCGAGTCCTTGAACTTGTCGGCGATCTGCTGCGCGTCGTTGAACGACTTGGGCACCACCAGGTGCACGCGCACGTCACCGTTGCCGCGACCTCCGACCGGTTTGAGCACGGTCGTCGGGCGTCCGCGCGCGCCGCGTCCCGCCGCTTCGCCCGCGTCGTCGTCGGCGAAGATGTCGTCGAACTCGTCGCGGCGGCGGCGCAGGCGGCGGACGTTCGGCCGCTCGCGGTAGCGGTCCTCGATCTCCGTCTCCGGCTCCTGTCGCCCCGCACCCGCGGGCTCGTCGTCGTAGTCGTCGTGGTACTCCTCGGCGAGGCCGAAGTACACGAGCGCGCTGTGCCAGGAGTCACGGAAAGCCATTAGCTGTAGATGCGTGTTCGCCCGGCGGACCGGATTCCCTGCTGATGCTAGTCATTCGCCGGCCGCACGGGCGAGCCGCCGCCGCGTCAAGCGTACAGATTAGTGCCGATTCGCACAATGGTGGCGCCCTCTTCGACCGCCACCAGGTAGTCCTGCGAGGTGCCCATCGACAGCTCCGGCAGGCCGTGCGCGTCCGCCAGCTCGCGCAGCGCCGCGAACCAGCGACGGCTGTCGTCGGGGCTCCGCGCCGCCGGAGGCATCGTCATCAGCCCCGTCACCGGCACCGCCGAGCGCGCGATGTACGCGTCGATGTCGCGCGGGGCGATGCCCGCCTTGCCCGGCTCGCCCGCGACGTTCACCTCCAGCAGCACGCGCAGCCCCGGTCGCGCGAGCGCCACGTGACGCTCCAGCTCCGCCAGCGCCGACTCCGACGCCAGCGAGTGGATCAGGCGCACGTGCGGCGCGATCACGCGCACGCGCCTGCTCTGCAGCTGGCCGATGAAATCCCATTCGAACAGCGAGCCGTGGGCCGCCACCTTCGCCTGCAGATCCTGCGCGCGGTTCTCGCCCACCACACGCACCCCCGCCTGCGCCAGCACCGGCAGATCCGCCAGCGCCACGTACTTCGTCGCCGCCAGGATCTCCACCGCGCGGCGCTCGCCCGCCGCGCGGCGTGCCGGCGCGCGCTCCGCCGCCACCGCGATGTCCGCGCGGATGCGCTCGAGGTTCGCGCGGATCGCCTGCGCGCGCAGGCCCCCGATCAGCTCAACCATGCCACTCCCACCTGCCGGCCGGCGCGCGCGCCTTCGCGCCTGTGCGAGAAGTAGCGCTCGTCGCAGATCGTGCACGCGTCCACGTCGCGCACGTGGACGACACCCGCGGCGGCCAGGCGCTCATGCGCGATCGCCCGCAGGTCGATGCTCGCGCCCGCGCGATGAGCGCCGCCGAACGCCTCGTGCACCTCCCGCCCGACCTCGTAGCAACAGGCGCCCGCACCGGGCCCCACGATCGCCACGATCGGCACCTCGTCACCGGCGAGCTCGCGCAGCGCCAGCACGCCCTGCTCGAGCACGCCCGCCGCCAGGCCGCGCCAGCCGGCGTGCACCGTCGCGACCGCGCCGTCGCAGCCGAGCGCCACCGGCAGGCAGTCGGCCGCCAGCACCATCGTGCCCACGTTCGCCAGCGCCGTCGCCTGGCCGTCCGCTCGCCCCAGCTCCGCGTGCGCTGGCTCGCGCGCCGGCGCGGCGCGCACACGTCGCACCAGCGTGCCGTGCTCCTGGTCGCCGCGCACCAGGCAGCGCACGCCCAGCTGCTCACGCAAGCGTTCGCGCGCCTGCGCCGCGCGCTCCGCGTCCTCTCCGCCCACGCTTGACATGTTCCCGTCCGCTCGCGTCGTGAACATCGCGCGCCCGCCGCCCGGCAGCTCCAGGGTCTGCGCCGGAGCCAAGCCGCCGGCGCTCATACGCGCGCGTCCAGCGCCGCGCTCAGCTCCGCCTGGCGCCCCGCGCCCGCCAGCTCGCCGTCCAGCTTGCGCACCAGCGCCGCCCGCAGGCGACGGCCGATCTCCGGGCCCTGCGCGATCCCCGCCTCCAGCAGATCGTCGCCGCCGATCGACAGCTTCACCTTTCGCAACTGTTCGAGCCAGCGCCCGGCCGCGCCCGCCGCTCCGTGTCGGCCTCCCCGCAGCTGCCCCCACGCGCCCGCCAGCGCGACCGCCTCCAGCGACACCTGCGACGCGGCTTCGTACACCTCCGACGGAACTTCCGCGCTCGCCAGCGCATCCGCGAGCGCATCCGCGCCGGTCGCCGCCTCCAGCACCAGCTCCTGATCAGGCGCCGGGAACTCCAGGTCGTCGAGCAGCCTCCAGATCTCGCGCTCCGCCTCGTGCGCCAGCGCCAGCGCCAGCGGCTGCATCGTCACCGCCAGCGCCAGCAGGTCGCCGCGCGGCGCCGTGCGCCCATCCGCGCCCGCCCCAGCGCCCGCGCGTGAGAGCAGGCCCAGCGCCGCGTGGGTCACCGCCACGTCGACCCGCATCAGCGGGTGCAGCGCGCCGAGGATGTGAAGATCGTCGAGCGCCTGCAGCGACGCCAGCGCGTCCGCTTCGCCCAGCGCCAGGCGCAGCTCCGCGCCGACACGCGCGCGCGAGACCGTCGCCAGAGCATCCGCCGCCAGCGCCCGCTCGGCCAGCTCGCCCGTGTGCGCCTCCACCGCGAAGCCCAGGCGCGCGCGGTAGCGCGCCAGGCGCAGCAGGCGGGTCGGGTCGTCGAGGAAGCTCCCGTCGTGCAGCACCCGCAGGCGCCCCGCCGACAGATCCTCGAGCGCGTGCTCCGCGCCCCGCAGCTCGCCCCTGTGCGCCCCCGCCAGCGCCACGGCGATCGCGTTCACCGTGAGGTCGCGACGGCGCAGATCCTCCTCCACAGTCCCCGCGCGGACCGCCGGGAGCGCCCCCGGCGCCGAGTAGGACTCCGCCCTGCGCTCCGCGATGTCCACGCGCCCTGCCTCCCACTCCACCGCCGCGGTTCCGAAGCGCTCGTGCACCGTCGTGCTCGCGCCCAGCAGCGACGCCAGCTCCCGCGCCAGCTCCGCCGCGCCGCTCGCCACCACCACGTCGAGCTCGCGCGGGGCGCGTTCCAGCAGCAGGTCGCGCACAGCGCCGCCCACCAGCGCCAGGTCGTCCCTCTCGCGGGCGAGGCTCAGCAGCTGCGCTCCACCGGGTTGCGTCGCCAGCGCCCGCAGCACATCCTCGCCGGTTGGGCCCGCCGCGCCGGCGGCGTGCGTGTAGCTCACGCCGCGCAACCCCCGCCCATGCCGCGTCCCCGTCCCATCTCCCTACGTCACGCGCACAGGGATCCCGCACGCGGCCAGGTGGGCCTTCGCCTGGGCGACGGTGTAGCGGCCATAGTGGAAGATCGACGCGCACAGCACCGCGTCCGCGCCCGCCCGCAGCGCCTGCGCCAGGTGCTCCAGCTCGCCCGCGCCGCCAGAGGCGATCACCGGCACGCTCACCGCCTCGCTCACCGCGCGCGTCAGCGGCAGGTCATAGCCGTCGCTCGTGCCGTCGCGGTCCATGCTCGTCAGCAGGATCTCCCCCGCCCCGCGCTCGACCGCCTCGCGTGCCCAGTCCACCACGTCGAGTCCCGTCGCCGTGCGCCCGCCCGCGAGATACGCCTCCCAGCCGGGGTGCTCGGTGGGGTCGGAGTGTGCATTTGCGCGTGGTGTATAGCCATGGCTATACACGGCTTCTGACGGCGAACCGTCTCCGCCGGGCAGCTGTCCTCCACTTGCGCATGGTGTATCGCCATGGCTATACACCATCTTCGACGGAGATCGGCCTCCGCCGCCGGGCAGCTCTCCTCCACTTGCGCGTGGTGTATCGCCATGGCTATACACCATCTTCGACGGCGACCTCTCCTGCCCAGGCACGCGGCGGGCCTTGGCGTCGATCGCGAGCACCACGCACTGCGCGCCGAACACGTCGGCGAGCTCGTTCAGCAGCTCGGGGCGCTGCAGCGCGGCGGAGTTGACCGACACCTTGTCCGCGCCCGCGTCGAGCACCGCCTGCGCGTCCGTCACCGAGCGGATGCCGCCGCCGATCGTGAACGGTACGAACACCTCGTTGGCGCTGGCGCGCGCGAGCTTGGCGATCGTGTCGCGCTTCTCGTGCGTGGCGGTGATGTCCAGGAACACCACCTCGTCGGCGCCCTCGCGGTCGTAGTGCGCCGCCAGCTCCACCGGGTCGCCCGCATCGCGGATGTCGAGGAATTCGACGCCCTTGACCACGCGTCCGCGGTCAACGTCCAGACAGGGGATCACACGCTTGAAATGCACCCGATCACCGTAGCGATCAGGCGAGGGCCGCCTTGCCCTCGGCGACGGTGAAGCGGCCCTCATAGAGCGCTGTGCCGACGATCACGCCGTCGAGTGCCTGCAGGTCGAGCTCGGCGCGCAGGCCCGCGAGGGCTTCGAGGTCGGCGAGCGTGCCGATGCCACCGGAGAAGATGACGCTGCCCTCCCCCGCGGCCCTCGCCACCCACGCGACCTCGTCACGGTTGGCGCCGTCGAGCATGCCGTCGTGGTCGATGTTGGTGAAGACGAAGTGGCGAGCGCCCCGCTTGCGCAGCTCGGTGAAAGCGTCTCGCGCCTGGACGTCGGTGCTCTGCTGCCACCCGTGCGTGGCGACATGCCCGCCGCGCACATCGACACCGACGAGCACACGCTCCGGCCCGTGCGCGTCGAGCACCTGGCGCAGTAGCTCGGGGTCCGAGAAGGCGGCGGTGCCGAGGATCACGCGCTCGGCGCCCACGGCGAGGGCATCGGCGACGGCTCGCGCCGTGCGCAGTCCACCGCCGTACTGCACGGGCACGCCCGCGTCGACGGCGATCCGTTGCAGCTGATCGAGGTTGACCGGCCCGCCGGTCTTGGCGCCGTCGAGGTCGACCACGTGCAGATATTCAGCGCCCGCCGCCACCCAGCCGCGCGCGGCCGACAGCGGATCCTCGTCGTACATCTTCTTCGCGTCGAAGTCGCCCCTGACCAGGCGCACGGCGTTGCCGCCAAGGATGTCGATCGCCGGGTAGAGCCTCACCGGGCGAGCGCACGCGCGGTCGCCGCCGCGTCTGCCGGTGCGTCCGCGGGCGCACCGGCGCCGGCGATGCAGATGCGCGCGAAGTTGGCCAGCAGGCGCAGGCCGGCGGCGGAGGACTTCTCGGGGTGGAACTGCACGCCGTAGAAGGAGCCGCGCTGCACGGCGCTGACGAACGGCGAGCCGTACTCGGCCACGCCCAGCACGTCCCGCTCGACTGTCGGCACGGGCGCGAAGGAGTGCACGTGGTAGAAGGCGCAGCTCGTCGGCAGGTCGCTGATCAGCGGTGAGTGCGGCTGCGTGAAGCGCACCTCGTTCCAGCCGATGTGCGGCAGCTTCAGGCTCCCGGCCTCCGCCGCCGCGGACGACGCCAGCGCGCGAACCTCGCCCGGCACGATCCCCAGGCCCGACGCTCCACCGAGCTCGGTGGAGGAGTCGAACGCGAGCTGCATGCCCAGGCAGATCCCGAGCACGGGCGTCCCCACGCGCACCAGCTCGCGCAGCAGCTCGTCCAGCCCCAGCGCCCGCAGGTTGTCCATCGCACGTGGGAACGCCCCCACCCCCGGCACCACCACGCCGGCGGCGGCGCGCAGCGGCGCGTGCTCGCTGGTGACGATCGCGCGCGCGCCGACGTGCTCGAGCGCCTTCTCGACCGAGCGGCGGTTGCCCATGCCGTAGTCGACCACCGCTATGTCCACCGGCTCCTGGATCAAAGCGCTCGTTGAATCGCTCATGCTGTCAGCGTACCCTTCGTGCTCGGCACTCCGGTCTCGCTGGGGTCGATCGCGACGGCCTGGCGCAAGGCGCGCGCGAACGCCTTGAAGGCGGCCTCGATCATGTGGTGCGCGTTGCTGCCGGTTTCCACGCGCAGGTGCAGCGTCAGCTTGGCGGCGTTTGCAAGCGCGCGGAAGAACTCCTCCGTCAGCTCGTGCTCGAAGTCGCCGGTCACGCCCGCCGGCAGCTCCGCCTGAAACAAGGTGAACGGGCGTCCGGAGATGTCGATCGCGCAGCTCGCGCGCGCCTCGTCCATCGGCACGCTCGCCGACCCGTAGCGGGCGATGCCCGCGCGATCGCCGAGCGCCACGTCGAGCGCCTGGCCCAGCACGATGGCGGTGTCCTCGGCGGTGTGGTGGGCGCCCGTCTGCAGGTCACCGCTGACGGCGACGTCCAGGTCCAGGTGCCCGTGGCGCGCGAGCAGGTCGAGCATGTGGTCGAGGAAGCCCACGCCCGTGCCGCGGGTGCCCGCTCCACTGCCTTCGAGCGTCAGCGTCAGGCGTACGTCGGTCTCAGCGGTCGTGCGCTCGATAGTGGCCGTGCGGCTCATGGCTGTTGATTCTCGCGCACGCGCGCCTCCATCGACTCCGCGTGCACGTCGAAGCCCTCCGCGCGGGCGATCGGCGCGCCCGCCGCGGCCAGCTTCTGCGCCGCGCCGCCGACGCGCACCTCCGACATCGTGCGGCGGAAGTGGCGCGGGGAGAGCGTCGAGGCGAAGCGCGCGGCGCCGCCCGTGGGCAGCACGTGGTTGGAGCCGGCGACGTAGTCACCGAACGCGGTGGCGCTGTCGACGCCCACGAACAGGCACCCCGCGGCGGTGACGAGCGGCGCGAGCGCCTCGACGTCCGCGCCGATCAGCTGCAGGTGCTCGGGCGCGAACGCGTTGGCCAGCGCCACCGCGTCGCCCGCGGTGGCCACGTGGACGATGGCGAACGCCGCGTCGCCCACCGTCGGGCGTTCCACCACCAACGTGTCGAGTGCGGTCTCCAACACATCGCACACCCGCGCCGACGGCGAGACGGCCACGACGAGACTCCCCTCGCCGTGCTCGGCCTGCGCGAGCATGTCCAGCGCCGCCAGCCAGAACCCATTCGGGGCGCGGTCTTCGTCGAGTTCCGGCTCAACGCCCATGCCAAGCGCGATCAGCAGGTCGCTGGGGCCGGCGAAGCCGTCGATGCCGACGGTCGCCGACAGCTGGTGCTTGGCCTCCTGCACGTACAGGTTGCCGGGGCCGACGATCACGTCGACGCGCTCGACCGTGTCGGTGCCGTACGCCAGCGCGGCGATCGCCTGCGCGCCGCCCATGCGGTACACGCGCTCGACCCCGCACAGCCGGCACGTGCCAAGGATCACCGGGTCGACGTTTCCGTCGGCGCCCGGCGGGGCGCACACGGCGACGTCGATCACGCCCGCGGAGCGCGCGGTCACGACGCCCATGACAACGGTGCTCGGGTACGGCGCGCGACCGCCCGGAACGTACACGGCGGCGGAGCCCACTGGCACCTCGCGCAGCACGACGCGCTGGCCCTGCGGCAGATCGACGGCGGTGTCGCGGCCGACGCCCGCGTCGGCGACGAGCGCGACGTTGGCGATCGCCACCTGAAGCCCGGCGATCAGCTCAAGCGGCATCCGTTTGATCGCCTCGTCGAGCTCCTCGGCGGGCACGAGCAGCGGTAGCGGCTCGACGCCGGCTGTGTCGAAGCGGCGCGTGTAGTCGCGCACCGCGGCGTCTCCCTCCTCGCGCACGCTGGCGAGGATCTCGCGCACGGCGCCGGCGACGGAGTCCCCGCCGGGCACCAGCGAGCGCACGCGCGCGGCGGCGCCGGCGGGCCCGCCGAGCTGTTGCACCTCTTCGACGCTGAGCCGCTCGATGCGCACGTCAGACCGGGTCAGGGGCGCCGCGCCCGCGCGCGGCGGCGGGAAGCTCGCGCAGCCGCGCCAGCAGCTCGTCGAGGGGCGCCGCCTTGAGCTTGTGGGCGACGGGGTTGGCGATCAGCCTGGCGGTGCACACGACGATCTCCTCGCGGATCACGAGGTTGTTCTCGCGCAGCGTCGTGCCGGTGGCGGTCAGGTCGACGATCGCCTCGACCATCCCCGTCAGGGGCGCCAGCTCGACGGAGCCCTTGACCTCGACGATCTCCGCCTGCCTGCCGGTCTCCTCGAGGTGGCGCGCGGCGATGCGCGGGTACTTGGTGGCCACGCGCATCACGCCCAGGCGGCGCAGCGCCTCGTGCGCGGGGTCGGGACCGGCCTTGCTGGCGAGCACCATCGTGCAGCGTCCGTAGCCGAGGTCGAGCAGCTCGTAGACCTCGCGCCCGCCTTCGCCGGGACGCTGCGCGGACTGCTCCAGCAGCACGTCCTTGCCGGTGACGCCCAGGTCGGCGGCGCCGGCCTCCACGTACGTGGGCACGTCGGAGGGGCGCATGGTGATCACGCCGATGTCCTCGAACAGCAGCTTGCGATCGTTCGAGCGCAGCTCGCCGGTGTCCAGGCCGAGCGCCGCGAGCAGGTCGACGGTGCCGTCGAACAGCGCCCCGCGGGGCACGGCGATCGTCAGGCCGTTGATCGGGCTCACGTGCCGGCCTCGTGTGGCGCGCCCGCGAGGAGCGCGCCGGTGCCGCGCTCCTCGCCCGCCAGCGCTATGTGCAGGCGGTCGACACCCAGCGCGAAGCCGACCGCGGGCAGGCTGCGCCCGAAACGTCCGAGCAGCTCGTCGTAGCGCCCGCCGCCGCCGATCGGCGCGCCGAGCGCGGGGTCGTAGACGTCGAACACGGCGCCGGTGTAGTAGCCGATGTTGCGCACGAGGCCGAGGTCGAAGATCACACGCTCGGCGACGGCCGGCTCGAGCAGCTCGTGGACGCTGCGCAGGCCGGTGACCGCCTCCTGCGCCTGCGCGGGCGTGTCGGTGAGCACCTCCGGGCCGCCGCGGCGCTGGGGCACCTCCAGCAGCAGCTCGGCGGCGTCGCCCGTGAGGCCCGATTCGGCGAGGTTGCGTTCGAGCCCGACGAAGTCGCGTAGCACGAGCGCCTCCAGCAGGCCCGCGCGCGCGTCCTCGGGGACATCCAGGCTGGCCATCAGCGCGGGGAACAGCGACGCGTCGCCCAGGCCGATGCGGTAGTCCTTCAGGCCGGTCGCGTCGAGCGCGTGGCACAGCACCGTCAGCGCCTCCGCGGTGCCCTGCGGCGCGGGCGCTCCGATCAGCTCGATGCCCGCCTGCAGCAGCTCGCGCGGCTGCCCCCGCTGGGGGCGCACGCCGCGGTAGCAGTGGGCGAAGTAGCAGAAGCGCAGGGGCGGCTCACTGGAGGCGTAGCGGGTGGCGACCACGCGGGCGATCGGCACTGTCATGTCCGAGCGCAGCACCAGCACCGCGCCGGTCTCGTCGAACACGCGGTACGCGGGCCTCGCTTCGGCCATGTCCGCGCGCGCGAGCACCGACTCGTACTCCAGCGCCGGCGTGTACACCTCGCCGTAGCCGCGGCGCTCGAACACGCCGCGCAGGATGTCCGTGATCGCGCGCACCTCGCGCGTCTCGTCTGGAAGCACGTCGCGCGTGCCGCTCGGGATCGGGTGGATCATGCGATCCCGAGATTATGCGTGTACGGGCTCCGTGGCCACCCGCTCGATGCGCGCGCCGAGCTCGCGCAGGCGCTCGTCGATGCGCTCGTAGCCACGGTCTATCTGGCGGATGTTGCCGATCTCGCTGCGTCCCTCAGCGCATAGCGCCGCCAGCAGCATCGCCATGCCCGCGCGGATGTCCGGCGACTCGACGCGCTCGCCGCGCAGCCGGCGCGGCCCGGTGACGATCGCGCGGTGCGGGTCGCACATGACGATGTCGGCGCCCATCAGGATCAGCTTGTCGGTGAAGATCAGGCGGTTCTCGAACATCCACTCGTGCACGAGGATCGATCCCTCCGCCTGGGTCGCCAGCGCGACCGCTATCGACGTCAGGTCGGCCGGGAACGCCGGCCAGGGGCCGTCCTGGATCTTGCTCTTGTACTCACCCACGTCCGCCTGCGCCACCAGGCGCTGGCCGCCGGGCACGACGACGTCGTTGCCGTGCAGCTCGGAGCGCAGCCCCACGCGTTCGAACACCAGCCGGATCATGCGCAGGTCGCCGGGCACGGTGTCCTTGATGCGCAGTTCCCCGCCGGTGACGCCCGCGAGCGCCATGAAGCTGCCGATCTCGATGTGATCGGGCGCGACGTCGTGCTCGCAGCCGCGCAGGCGCTCGGCGCCGTTGACGGTGATCAGGTTGGAGCCGATGCCCTGGATGTCGGCGCCCATCTTCACGAGCATCCGCGCGAGATCCTGCACGTGCGGCTCGCACGCGGCGTTGCCGATGACGGTGGTGCCGGGCGTCAGCGCGGCGGCCATAAGCGCGTTCTCGGTGGCCATCACCGACGGCTCGTCCATGAACACGTCGCTCGCGCGCAGGCCGCGCGGCGCGCTGAGCACGATCTCGCGTCCGCAGTCGGTGAGCGCGCCCATCGCGCGGAACGCGTCCAGGTGGGGGTCCAGGCGCCGGCGGCCGATCACGTCGCCGCCGGGCGGCGGCATGACCGCGCGGCGAAAGCGCGCGAGCAGCGGGCCGGCGAGCAGGAACGACGCGCGGATCGACTCCGCGAGCTCGCGCTCGATCTCGACGTCGTGCACGTTCGCGGCGCACAGCGACAGCTCGTTGGGCTGGCGCCAGCTGACGTCCACGCCAATCGCCACCAGGATCTCGATCATCGCCTCCACGTCGCGGATGCGCGGCACGTTGCGTACGATCACCTCGTCCTCTGTGAGGACGCTCGCGGCGAGGATCGGCAGCGCACCGTTCTTGTTCCCGGCCGGGACCATCGTTCCCGACAGCGGCACGCCACCTTCGATGACGAACTTCTCCATGAGCTTTGGACGGCGCTGGCCGGTCAACGAGTACCCACCCGTCCCGCCGGTCGAACGCCTGGCAAGCGTAACAGCCATGTTGAGGACTCAAGTTCGCTGCCGGGCGCTCGGCCCCTGCCTGAGCGCCCGCCTTCGGCGCTCACAGCCGCCATCGCCCTGGTGCTGCGACGCCGGGCGCGGGGACCGGTGGCGTGCAACTCCCATTGCAGAGTCCGGACCCAGCGATCGGCTCTGTAGAGCCATTTTGCGAGGCGGACTGGCATGCGCACACACGTTCGCGCGAGATCCGTCCGGTGGCGCTCGTAGCTTACGAACACATGTTCCCGTCCACCGCTAGATCCAAGCTTGCGCAGCGCGCGCTCGGTGCCGCGCGCGTGGCTCGCTCGTTCCTGCTGCTCGAGGACGACTCTGACGTCGACTGGGAGGTCGGCCAGGACGAGCACGGCCACGCGCTCCATCCGCACCGGGCGCCGCTGCGCAGAGGGTGCGCCCGCAGGCGGCCCGGCGAAGCGCCGGCGCCGCCGCAGGTGTGCGTATCCCCCGTCGGGCGGGTGGCGCCTGCGTCACCGCAGCCGGCGCGGTCCCGCCGCGTGGCGGCGGGCGCGGGACGTCGCTACACATGACGACGGGCCGCCCGAGGGCGGCCCGTGTATCTGAAAAAACCGGCGGCGTCCTACTCTCCCAGGCCCTTGCGGGCCAAGTACCATCGGCGCTGAGGGGCTTAACTGCTCTGTTCGGAATGGGAAGAGGTGTTTCCCCCTCGCTAAAGCCACCGGAAAAGGGCGAGAGACCACGCCTCCCGGTCCTTCAAAACTGCACAGCGCCACACCGAGTATCGACCTTCACGCCAACCCCTCGCGGGGTAAGCGAAAATCCGTCAAGCCCTCGACCCATTAGTACCGGTCTCCTTCGCACGTTGCCGTACTTCCAGATCCGGCCTATCAACCTGGTGGTCTACCAGGGGTCTTACTCCCTCTAGGGGATGGCAGAGTTAATCTTGAGGCCGGCTTCCCGCTTAGATGCTTTCAGCGGTTATCCGATCCACACGTAGCTAGCCTGCTATGCCCTTGGCAGGACAACAGATACACCAGAGGTGCGTTCATCCCGGTCCTCTCGTACTAGGGACAAATCCTCTCAACTCTCCAACGCCCACGGCAGATAGGGACCGAACTGTCTCACGACGTTCTGAACCCAGCTCGCGTACCGCTTTAATGGGCGAACAGCCCAACCCTTGGGAGCAACTCCACCCCCAGGATGCGACGAGCCGACATCGAGGTGCCAAACCGGGCCGTCGATGTGGACTCTTGGGCCCGATAAGCCTGTTATCCCCGGAGTACCTTTTATCCGTTGAGCGACGGCACTTCCACTTGCTACCGCCGGATCACTAAGACCTGCTTTCGCACCTGCTCGACTTGTCAGTCTCGCAGTCAAGCTCCCTTACTACCTTTACGCTCTACACACGATTTCCAACCGTGATGAGGGAACCTTTGTGCGCCTCCGTTACATTTTGGGAGGCGACCGCCCCAGTCAAACTACCCGCCTGGAACTGTCCAGCACCCGGATTCACGGAATGCTGTTAGAACTCCAATACACCAAGGGTGGTATCTCAAGGTTGGCTCCACGCTAGCCGCAACCAGCGCTTCAAAGCCTCCCACCTATCCTGAGCGAAATGCACCGAAATCCAATACCAGGTTGTAGTAAAGGTTCACGGGGTCTTTCCGTCTAGCCGCGGGTACTCGGCATCTTCACCGAGACTGCAATTTCACCGAGCTCCTCGTTGAGACAGCGCTGAAGTCGTTACGCCATTCGTGCAGGTCGGAACTTACCCGACAAGGAATTTCGCTCTAGCTGTTACTAACCAAGCTTCCCATTGGCACGGCTTGGTTTGAACTGGTCGCGAACGACCAGCGGGTCGAGCATTTCTGTCGACCTCTCCATGTCGCCATGGAGAACGGACTGTATCTTCGCCTCACTGTGAGGCGGCTGGCGTACAGTCTCTGAGGATACTCAGGAAGGTCGAGGGCTTACGTCGGTTCATGCCCTCTACAAGAGTCGCTATCTCTGCGACCCCTGCGAGCTCTAGATGGCGTCCGTGCTCCATCAGCTCAAGCACTTCGCAGAACGTCGCGAAGTCTCGCAGCTTCGAAGTACGCAGCGGAACCTCGTGCACGAACGGAACAACGCGATCTCGAAGATCGCTCCGCCGACGTACACACCACCGGAAGACATCTTCGCGATGGTTATCGCTCCGCGTGTTCCGATAGATGGCTCCACAACCAAAGAACTCCTGAAGGATCTCTAGAGCGCCTACGCTGCGCGCCCCCTGGGTGACGACGAACTCTGGACGAACCTGCCATCCAAGCTGCAATGCGGAGCATCGATTGATGTTCACGCAGAAGCAGCCCTCTCCGTCGACGAAACCAGAGACCCAACCTTCCAACCTAAGTCTTTCCTGCTGATTATCTGCACCCGACACGTTGTCACTATTTTACAGACCGAACCGGTCGGAAAAATAGTAGTGCGGGATACTCAGACGTTCCAGCATATGGCCAGCTGCACCTACCGCATTACTGCGGCAGGGGGCAACGATAAGTCACCTTAGGACCGTTATAGTTACGGCCGCCGTTTACCGGGGCTTAGCTTCGCTGCTTCGGGTCAAGCCCTAACAACTCCACGTAACCTTCCGGCACCGGGCAGGCGTCAGCCCCTATACG
>Ga0210390_10000015_pt1 | contig 219500 bp, 196 predicted proteins | sample IncBWH11OmetaG_FD_161050 | JGI IMG/M metagenome (GOLD analysis project Ga0210390, IMG submission 161050) | Forest soil microbial communities from Barre Woods Harvard Forest LTER site, Petersham, Massachusetts, United States - Inc-BW-H-11-O ... | reverse complement strand
CTGTTCGCGCGCGCACTGGAAACGCCCGGCGGGCTGAAAGTACAGACCATCCACGCCTTCTGCACCCAGCTCCTGCATCAGTTCCCGTTTGAAGCCAATGTCGCCGCCCGTTTCACGGTGCTCGACGAGGCGCAGCAGACCCAGCTTCTCGAACAGATCACGCTGCACGTGCTGCTCGACGGCGCGCGCGATCCGCAGAGTCCGCTCGGCTGCGCGCTCGCCGTCGCGATGACGGCCGCCGCAGACCAGACATTTCGCGAGGTCATTCGCACCGCCATCGGGCGGCATGACGCGATCGCGCATTGGGTGATGCGGGAAGGCAGTGTCGAGACCGCGGTTGCGGCGCTTTCGCGCGCGCTCGACATCGAGCCCACGACGAGCCGCGAGGGCGCCGAGGACGAGTTTTTCGCGGATTCCGCCATTGCGCCTGCGGAATGGGCTGCGATCGCCGCCGCCTTGGCGCGGGGCAATAAGACCGACATCGAGCAGGCCGATCGCTTCAAATCGCTTGCCGCGCTGCCGCGCGCCGACCGCGTCGAGACTTATCTCGATATCTTTTTCACCGCGAACGAGCGCACGCCGCGGAAATCCATTGCGACCAAGGCCATCAAGGATCCGAGACTGACCGAACGTTTGATCGAAGAACAAGAGCGTGTCGGCGCTCTCTTGCAAAGGCTGCGCGCCGTCACCTGCCGCGACCGGTCCGCTGCGCTGCTGACCGTGACCTATGATGTCTTGACGCGCTATCACAGCGAGAAAGAGCGGCGCGGCTTGGTCGATTACGACGACCTGATCGACAAGACGCTCGCACTCCTGAGCAATGTCGATGCCGCCTGGGTGCATTACAAGCTCGATCTCGGCATCGACCATCTGCTGATCGACGAGGCGCAGGATACCAGCCACAAGCAGTGGCAGATCGTCCGGCAATTGGTGGCGGAATTCACCGCCGGCGCCGGCGTGCATCTCGGCACCCGCACGATTTTCGCGGTCGGCGACGAGAAGCAGTCGATCTATTCGTTCCAGAACGCCGCGCCGCGCGAATTCGCGCAGATGCGGAGCTTCTTCGAGCGCGCGCACAGTCACGGTGGGCTCAAATTCGTGTTCAAGGAATTCAAGCATTCGTTTCGTTCCGGCGCGAGCGTGCTCGCGGCTGTCGACGAAGTGTTCAAGGACAAGCTCGTCGCGGCAAGCGTTTCGTCCGACACCGATGGTTTTCCGCCGCATATCGCGCTGCCGGACGCGCCGCCGAGCCAAGTCGAAATCTGGCAGCCGACCGAGCCCGACGAACGCGCCGATATCGAAGGCTGGGACGCGCCGTTCGACACCGTCAGCGAGACCAGCCCGCGGGTGAAACTTGCCAAGCGCATCGCGCGTGTGGTGCGGCGCATGGTCGAGAGCGGTGAGCCGGTCGGCATCGATCGCCGCGCCGCGCGTTATGGCGACATTCTCGTTCTGGTGCGCCAACGCGGCGAATTGTTCGAAGCCGTCATCCGCGCGCTCAAGAACGAACATGTCGAGGTTGCCGGCGCCGACCGGCTCATTCTCACCGAGCATATCGCGGTGATGGATCTGATGGCGCTTGCCGACGCGCTATTGTTGCCGCAGGACGATCTGGCGCTGGCGACGGTGCTGCGCAGCCCGCTGTTCGGCTTCTCCGACGATGATCTTTTTGCCGTGGCCTACGACCGTGGCCGCTTGTCGCTGCGCGAGGCGCTCAAGCGCAAGGCGGCCGAAGGCGAACTCGTAGCGGCATCGGCGCAGGCCAAGCTGGACAGATTCGCCGAGGCCGCGCGGCGCGAGACGCCGTTTGCGTTCTACGGAAAAATTCTCGGCGCCGATGGCGCGCGGCAGCATTTCCTCGCCCGGCTCGGCGCCGAGGCCAATGACGCGCTCGACGAATTTCTCAATCTCGCGATCGAATACGAGCGGCGCGAGACACCTTCGCTGCAAGGCTTCATGGCCTGGCTGCGCGAGGCACGCGCCGAGGTGAAGCGCGATATGGAAATCGCCCGCGACGAAGTGCGGGTAATGACCGTGCATGGCGCCAAGGGCCTCGAAGCGCCGATCGTTTTTCTGGCCGACACGATGACGCCGCCAGCCGGTCCGCGGCCGCCGCGGCTGCTCGAGCTTCCCGGCAGTGCTGTGATCTGGGTGACCCGCAAGGCCGACGATCCGCCGGCCGCGGCAGCAGCCCGGCAAGATGCACAGCGCGAAGCTGCAGATGAATATCGGCGTCTGCTCTACGTGGCGATGACGCGCGCCGCCGATCGCCTGATCGTCTGCGGCGCGCAAGGCGACAAGCGGCGGCCGGACGGCTGCTGGTACGATCTGGTGTGCGAGCCGCTCAAGCCGTTCCTGGTCGAGGAGAGCGACGGCGAGGACAAAGTCTTGCGCTACCGGACCGGGACTAATCCCGTGGCCGAGCGGCGGGAAGCAGCTCCTGCCTTGCAAAGACCGGATCGGCCGGAGGTTCCGGCTTGGCTTCGTCAACGCGCCGCGCCTGAAACGCCGCGCGTCGGGCCGCTTTCGCCGTCGGTGGCCTTCGACGAAGATATCGCACGCTTCACCCAGCCCGGCGCCTCTGCCACCGCGCGCCGCAAGGCCATGGAGCGCGGGCGTATCGTGCATCGGCTGATGCAGTCCTTGCCCGACATCCCACCGGAGCGGCGCGCGGATGCGATCGAACGTTTTCTCGCGCGCACCGCCAAGGATTTCTCGCCGGCCGAGCGCGCCGAGATTGCGCGGCAAATGTCGGCCGTTCTCGACAACAAAGACTTCGCCGAAATCTTCACGCCAGGCAGCCGTCCTGAAGTGCCGATTATCGGCCACGTCCCGCGCGATGGCGCCGCGCCGCTTGAAGTGGCCGGACAGGTGGATCGCCTGTCCTTCGCCGGCGATACCGTCCTCATTGCCGATTACAAAACCGACGGTATCGTGCCGCGGACGCTCGAAGACGTGCCGCCGCACTATGTTACCCAGCTTGCGCTTTACCGCGCGGTGCTCGGCCGTCTCTATGCCGGCAAGACCATACGCGCGGCGCTCGTTTTCACCGGCGGGCCGCTTTTGCTCGAGGTCCCCGCCAAAGCCATGGATGCGGCGCTCGAAGCAGTCCTTTGCAAAGTTCTAACTTAAACCTGTCACGCTCCAGTGAAGGGTGTCTTGACGCTTAAGACCCCCGTTCCTACGTTGATCAGCCCAGGGTCGCCGATTCCCCAAAAAGACGAGGTTTTTCATGGTCGAGAAAGTCACGGATGCCACGTTCGAAGCCGACGTGCTCAAGGCGAGCGGCCCGGTAGTTGTGGATTTTTGGGCGGAATGGTGCGGCCCCTGTCGCATGATCGCACCGGCTTTGGAAGAGATTTCCCATTCGCTCAACGGCAAGGTCAAGATCGTCAAACTCAATGTCGACGAGAACCCCGGTGTTGCGTCGAAATACGGCATCATGTCGATCCCGACGCTGATGCTGTTCAAGGACGGCCAGCTCGCCTCGCGCCAGGTCGGCGCCGCGCCGAAGCAGAAGCTCGAGCAGTGGATCACCGCTTCGGTTTGATCCTGGTTAGATAGAACGTTTTTGAACGTGTTTCGTTATGGCCGGGTCTGTCCCGGCCATTTCGTTTTGCGGACGCGTGGTTTTTGTTTGAGCATGATCTTTTCCGACAACCGGTGTCCACCCTCGGATCACGTCCAAGGGCATGCTTTTCGGGATCGTGCTTTAGTGCCGGAAATGCCGAGTACCGGTCAGCACCATGGCAATGCCGTGGGCGTCAGCCGCCTCGATCACTTCGTTGTCGCGCATTGATCCACCCGGCTGAATCACCGCCGTGGCGCCAGCTTCGACGGCGACGAGAAGACCGTCGGCAAACGGAAAGAACGCATCCGACGCAACCACCGAGCCCTTGGTCGCAGGCTCCTTGAGGCCGGCTTCCTTCGCGGCGTCCTGCGCCTTGCGCGCGGCGATGCGGGCGGCATCGACGCGGCTCATCTGACCAGCGCCGATGCCGACCGTCGCCAGGTCCTTGGCATAGACGATGGTGTTCGACTTGACGTGCTTGGCGATACGAAAGGCGAAACGCAGGTCACGCAGCTCGGCATTGGTCGGCGCGCGTTTTGTCACCGGGCGCAAGTCCATATCGTCGACCACAGCGTTGTCGCGCGTCTGCACCAGTAAACCGCCGGCGACGGTTTTCGCAGCGAGCCCCGATGCGCGCGGATCGGGCAGACCGCCGGCAAGCAGAAGCCGCAAATTCTTTTTGGCGCCGACAATGGCGATAGCCTCTTCGGTCGCGTCCGGCGCGATGATGACTTCGGTGAAGATTTCAGTGATGGCGCGCGCGGCTTCGGCATCAAGCCTGCGATTGAGCGCGACAATACCGCCGAAAGCCGATGTGGCGTCGCAGGCGAGCGCCTTGCGATAGGCGTCGACCAAGGTCTCGCCTTCTGCGACGCCGCACGGATTGGCGTGCTTGATGATGGCGCAAGCCGCCGTGCGCGCCGGATCGAATTCGGCGACGCATTCGAAGGCCGCATCGGTATCGTTGATGTTGTTGTAGGAGAGCTGCTTGCCCTGCGCCTGCTGCGCCGTCGCCACACCGAAGCGGTCGTCCGGCGTGCGATAGAACGCTGCCGCCTGGTGCGGGTTCTCGCCGTAGCGCAACTTCTCGATCAGCCGGCCGCCGAAGGCGCGATAGTTGGGGGCGATTTCGCCGAGCTCACCGGCAAACCAATTCGAAATCGCCGCATCATAGGCTGCAGTGCGCGCATAGGCCTTGGCGGCGAGCCTTCGCCGCAAGGCCAGCGTCGTCATTCCTTTGTGTTGCATCAACTCGTCGAGCAGCGCCGCATAATCGCCCGTATCGACCACCACCGCGACGTCGTCGTGGTTCTTGGCGGCGGCGCGGATCATGGCCGGGCCGCCGATGTCGATGTTTTCGATACAGGTCGCGAAATCGGCCTTGCGCGCGACGGTGTCTTCGAACGGATAAAGATTCACCACGAGAATATCGATCGGCTTGATCAGATGCGCCTGCATCGCTTCGACATGCAGCGGATTGTTGCGGATCGCGAGCAGGCCGCCATGCACCGCCGGATGCAGCGTCTTGACCCGGCCGTCCATCATTTCCGGAAAGCCGGTGAGATCGCTGACATCGATCACCTTGAGCCCCGCATCGGCGAGCGCCTTGCGGGTGCCACCGGTCGAGATGAGATCGATGCCGAGCCCAGACAGCGCGCGCGCGAAGTCGACCATGCCGGTCTTGTCGGAGACGGAAATGAGGGCGCGGGCGGCGCGGCGGAGATGTTCGGTCATGATGCTCCCAGATTCTTACGACAGCAGTCTCTCGTTATAACGGCAATCTCGGTTCGTCCTCGCGGGCGCGGCGTGTCGAGCCGGTGCCGACGAACGCGCCCGCCGGCGCCTGTTGCAAGCTCCATTGCACGCGCGACGCGCTGCGAGCATGGCCGCGGATGACGATCTGCGACGTCCGCCGCGGCCCTTCGCTGCCGGCGAGATAGACGCTGTCTTCGAGCTCTACTTGGTCCTCATGGGCGCTGAAAGTCCAGAGCTCCTTGTTCGGCATCATCAGCATGACGCCGTGGCCGTCAGACAGCCGCGTCGCCCTCACCATCGGGTGCAGATGAAAGCGCACCGCGAAGGCATCTTGATCGGTGCGCACTTGCGGGTCGCCATTGGCGTCGAGAAACACATCTTCGCCGTCGAGCCGCGTGCCGTCGGCGGCCAGCATCAAGACGCGCTCATGCACGATGTCGAAACGGTCGGCATAGCCATCATGCGCCGCCCGCAGCACGATGGCGTCGGGCGCTTCTTCGCGCGTGACCGCCACATGCCGCGGACCGCCGAGCATCGGCGAGCCGCCGAGCATGCGCTTGAACGTCGCCATTTCGACGAAGCGCGCCGACGACACGTCGTTGAAAGTGACCGCGGAGTGCGCCGCGGTCGAACGCGCGATTTGCCGCCAGTTTTCGCGGCCCGTCGCCGGCATACCGCAATTGACAATGATGAGGCTCTGCTTCGGCGACGAAAACTCAAACGACAGGCAGCCGGCATGGGCGTCGAGGCTCATTTCGATCGGCGGTGCGCGTCCGGTATCCATGATCAGCACCGCGCCATGAGCCTCGAGCCGCTGATAGGCCGAATGCGGGGCGTTGGAGAACGGCGTGCCGTGCGTCTCGTCATAAGCGAGTAAGGTCGAGAGCAGGCCGCCCGGCGTCGCGCCCATGCCGTTGAAATGCGCGAAGCTTCCTTCCGAATGGCGGAAGAAGCGCAGCATCGGCATCATGCGATCGATGGCGTTGAGCAGCGCCTGCGGCGGGGCGATGTTGCGCGCGGTGAAAGCCTGTCGCAGCGGCAGGAATTCGATCAGGATTTCGATGATCGCGCCCGGATCGCGGCTGATATGGCCACCGTCGGGAAGGATCTGTCGTTCGATTTCGTGCGTGAGCCGCTCGGTCGTCGCCTTGATATGGCGCGCCTGGCCGGCAATGCACAGCGCGGCATAACTGAGCGCGACCACCGCCTGCATGCGATCGATGCCGCGGCGCGCGTCGCCCGCGGTATGGCGAAGGTAGCGCACCTGGCGGACGAGGCTGCGCAGGAAGCGGCGGTAGAAGCGCGCGTCAGTATCTTGCAGGACGAGCGTGGATTGGCTGAGCCAGGAGATGATGCGGCGCGACAGCACATCGGGACGCCACGCGATCGAATGCCAGGAGCCTTGCAGCGCGATCCATTCGTCGACCAGCGCGCGCGCATTGGCCCGCGTGATGGCCGAGTCGGCGGCGCGCAGATGCCGCAGCCAGCCGAACCCGAGCAGCGCCACCGCCCAGTCGTCGGACGGCGGCTCCATTTCGAAAATGGAACGGCCGTCGCAGATCACGACCTTGCCGGCAAAGGTGAAACGGCCGGAATAGATTTCGCTCGCGCGCGTGGCATCTGCCGTGCGCAGATCCGGCGGCGCGATCAAGAGACGATCGGTGCGCAGCGGCACCAGCGGCCAGCGCAGGAAGGGATGGCCGTTGGCACGGCCGGTCACCCGGCGTAGGGCGCCGCGAATCAGGAGCCAGGAAAGCTTCGCATGGTTCGCGACTGCAACGCGCGACATCGACCCGTTTGCCCCCTTTTGCGGGCGCGGCTGCGCAAATCGCCCCGCGCGCCGGACCATAACGAACTGAAGGCTCGACGGCCAACTACCGAATCAGCTTGATTTCCTTACTGTTTTACCAGCCGGGCCGCATAGAAGCCATCAAGCCCGGTGAATCGCTGATCAGCGTCGGGAAGCTGGCATGGCAGGGTGCGCAGGTCCCCATCCACAGATATGAACTCGTTCTGGCCAAACAATTCGGCGGCGGTGAAGGGCGCGCGCCGCACGCTCGGATCGCTCGCCAGCAGTGCGGCGACGATGCTCTCGTTCTCCTCAGGTTCTAGCGAACAGGTGCAATAGATCAGCGTGCCGCCCGGCTTGGTCAGGCCCGCCGCGCGTTCGATCAGGCGGCGCTGCACGCCGGCAAGCGCGGTGACATCGTCCGGGCGCTTGAGCCAAGGCACGTCAGGGTGGCGGCGGATGGTTCCGGTCGAGGAGCATGGCGCATCGAGAAGAACCGCATCGAACGGCTCGGACGTCCATTCGGCAACATCGGCGCAGACAAGCTCAGCTGTCAGCTTTAACCGCGCGAGATTGTCTTGCAGCCGCTTAAGCCGCGCCGGCGCGCGATCGAGCGCGGTGACATGAGCGCCGGCGGCCGCAAGCTGCGCGGTCTTGCCGCCCGGCGCGGCGCAGAGATCGGCGACACGGCGCCCGCGCACGTCGCCGAGCAAGCGCGCCGGCAGCGCGGCGGCAGCATCTTGAACCCACCAGGCGCCTTCGGCGAAGCCCGGCAACGCGGTGACCACGCCATGCGCAATCATGCGCACCGTGCCGGTCGGCAGCACACGACCGCCGAGTTGTTGCGCCCAATATTGCGGGTCGTCCTTCACCGTGAGATCGAGCGCGGGTTCGATGCCGTTGGCAGTCGCGATCGCACGCGCGGTCGCCGCGCCATATCTCTCGCTCCAGCGCGCCATCAACCAGTCCGGCGTGTCGAGAAGAGACGTATCGAGCGCGGCGAGACGCTCTTTGCCCTCGCGCGTCACCCGCCGCAGCACCGCATTGCAGAGGCCGGCAAACCGTGCGGCATTCCGGTCTGCCTGCACCAAGCGCACGGAAAGATCGACCGCGGCATGATCCGGCACGTCGAGAAAGAGGATTTGCGCGGCGCCGAGCAGAAGCGCGCTCTCGACCCGCGGCACTTGCGGCGGACCGCGATCGAGAAAGGCGCTGAGCAGATGCCGGAGCGTGCCGAGCCGTCGCAGCACGACGGCGACCAAAGCGCGGACCAGCGCGCGGTCGCGATCCTCGAGGGCCGTGAGCTCGCGCGTGCCGTCGAGAAGCTCGTCCAGAGCCCGGTGGTGGCGCAATACGCCATCGACGATGTCGGCCGCGATCCGCCGGGCGGGGAGGCCCGGCACCTGGTCGGCTATTTGGCCCGATTGGCCGGGAGAAGCCGATTGCGGCTTACGCGCGCCTTTCATTACGAAAAAATTCCTTCTTGAATCCTGTACTGGGCTACGCCAAGTCTGGGCTGATGCCAACCGACCAGACCTCTCCTCAGATTTGGCCTTTGCCCGCAGACGACGCGGGCAAGCCTGAAAACCCTGGAAAGCGCCATTTGCCGCCGGCGGCCGAACGGGCGCTGGCCGAAGCCACAGCGCGCCGCGCCGAGCACGACCGCGAGAAGGCCGAAACGCCCAAGGAGGTCGCCGGCCGCGGCGGCCTCGACCCGGCCCGCTACGGTGACTGGGAAATCAACGGCCTGATCTCGGATTTTTAAGGGGCAAAAGGCAGCCGCGTCTCGCGGCCGACGCCCCGGCTTCGCCACGGCAGCCAGCCGCAGCGGCGACAAAATTCAAAAATGCCGGAATGCGAATTGGGGACCGGAACGACCGGTCCCCAACGCCGAATTACTGCGTGACCACAACCCGCGTGCCGACCGTGACGCGGCTGTACAGATCCTGGATATCCGCGTTGTGCATACGGATGCAGCCATGCGACACGAAATGGCCGATCGAGCCTTCGTTGTTGGTGCCGTGGATGGCGTATTGGCCGCCACCCGACAGCGTCATTGCCGCGACACCCATCGGGTTCTGCGGCGAGCCACCCGGCACCACCGGCGGCAGCTTGCGATAGTCGGAGCGAATCGAATCCGGCGGCGACCAGGCCGGCCGGACGTATTTGCCGTCGATAAAGGCCGTGCCTGACCATTGCATGCCCAGACGGCCGACACCGACCGGATAACGCAGCGCCTGGCCGGAACCGACGAAGTAATAGAGCGCACGCTCGTTGGTGCGAATGACGATGGTTCCCGGCATGTAGCTCTCGCGTACCGAGACGAGATCGCCGTGAGCCTGAGCCGGTTTCGGCGCGAACGCGAACGCGACGATGGCCGCCAGCGCGGCCGCGATCAAAGTTTTCCCTCGCATGTTCAATTCCCTACTGCGGAAAGCCCCAAAGCCCCGCCCCCGGCGGGTCAACCAGCCGGAATCCACTTTAGCGGAAACGGCAGCCGGCCTTCAGTACTATGCGGCTCCGGCAGTGAAGTTTTCGCAAATTTTTCGGCAGGTGTGGTCCGGATGAGACAGGGACCATCCCGTTGAATTTACGCCGGAGTTACAGCCGGGCGGGCCCAAGCTTAAGCGGGCGGTCTATCCGTACCGTCAGCGGCCGAGCGCAAGACTCTGCAGCCACACTCAGGCGCTTCGCTTGTTCTGCCGGTTGTCGACGAGGTCGTTGACCACCGCCGGATCCGCGAGCGTCGAGGTGTCGCCGAGATTGCCATATTCGTCCTCGGCGATCTTGCGCAGGATGCGGCGCATGATCTTGCCGGAGCGGGTCTTCGGCAGACCTGGGGCAAATTGAAGGAGATCGGGGGCGGCGATCGGCGAGATTTCCGTGCGCACCCATTGCACCAGTTCCTTGCGCAGATTTTCGCTCGGCTGCTCGCCGGCCATCAAGGTGACATAGGCATAGATGCCCTGGCCCTTGATGTTGTGCGGATAACCGACGACGGCGGCCTCCGAGACTTTCGGATGCGCGACCAGCGCCGATTCCACTTCTGCAGTGCCGAGCCGGTGGCCCGCAACATTGATCACGTCATCGACGCGGCCGGTAATCCAGTAATAGCCGTCCTCGTCGCGCCGGCAGCCGTCGCCGGTGAAATATTTGCCGGGATAGGCGCTGAAATAGGTTTCGACGAAGCGCTGGTGATCGCCATAGACCGTGCGCATCTGGCCGGGCCAGGAATCGGCGATGCACAGATTGCCGCCCACCGCGCCCTGCAAAACTTTGCCTTCGGCGTCGACGATTTCGGGAATGATGCCGAAGAACGGCCGTGTCGCCGAGCCAGGCTTGAGCCGCGTCGCGCCCGGCAGCGGCGTGATCAGGATGCCGCCGGTTTCGGTCTGCCACCAGGTATCGACGATCGGACAGCGGCCGTCGCCGACGACGCGGTGATACCATTCCCAGGCTTCGGGATTGATCGGCTCGCCGACCGAGCCGAGCAGCCGCAGCGACGCACGCGAGGTCTTTTTCACCGGCTCGTCACCCGCCTGCATCAAGGCGCGGATCGCGGTCGGCGCGGTGTAGAAAGTATTGACCTTGTGCTTGTCGATCACTTCCCAGAACCGCGAATTGGTCGGATAATTCGGCACGCCCTCGAACATCAGCGTGGTGGCGCCGTTCGCCAGCGGCCCATAGACGATGTAGCTGTGGCCGGTGACCCAGCCGACATCCGCCGTGCACCAATAGATGTCGCCGTCGTGATAATCGAAGACGTATTGGTGGGTCATCGCCGTGTAGAGCAGATAGCCAGCGGTGGTGTGCAGCACGCCCTTCGGCTTGCCGGTCGAACCTGACGTATAAAGGATGAACAGCGGGTCCTCGGCGTTCATTTCCGCGCAGGGACAATCCGCCGTCACCACCTCTTTTGCTTCGTGGTACCAAACGTCGCGCACCGGATCCATGTTCACCGGCGCACCGGTGCGCTTGACGACGATGACGAAATCGACGCCGCCGACTTTTGCGATTGCCGCATCGGTATTGGCCTTCAGCGGCACCTTGCGGCCGCCGCGCAAGCCTTCGTCGGCGGTGATGACGACGTTCGACTTACAGTCTTCGATGCGGCCGGCAAGCGAATCCGGCGAAAAGCCGCCGAACACCACGGAATGAACGGCGCCGATGCGTGCGCAGGCGAGCATGGCGTAAGCCGCTTCCGGAATCATTGGCATGTAGATGGTGACGCGGTCGCCCTTCTTGACGTTGCGGTTGCGCAAGATGTTGGCGAAGCGGCAGACCTCGTCGTGCAGCTCTTTATAGGTGATGTGCTTTGAATCTTTCGGATCGTCGCCTTCCCAGATGATCGCGGTCTGGTTGCCGCGGCCGTGCAGATGACGATCGATACAATTATAGGCGACGTTGAGCGCGCCATCCTCGAACCATTTGATCGAGACGTTGTTAGGCGCGAACGACGTGTCCTTGACCTTGGTGAAGTGCTTCATCCAGTGCAGGCGCTTGGCCTGCTCGGCCCAGAAGCCGTTGGGATCGGCAAGCGACTGCGCGTACATTTTCTTGTAGTCGGCATCGTTGATCAGCGCTCGTTTGCTCCACCCGGCCGGCACTTCGTAAATTTTTTCCGACATCTCGTCCTCCACGCGCACTCAGCCGATCCGGCAGATCGCCGCCGCGGCCCGGTTATTGATTGGGAATGAATGTGTCCGCGTCGACAATGATCTGGATCAAAATCAGGCCGCGGCATCATGCCCAAAGGCGTTTCCTTAAGCTCCATTATGCGACGCCCGGCCGACAGACGACAAGATCAGACGAATTATCCGTTTGTCGTATCGGCCTGTCGGGACTCGCGCTGTGGCATCGCGCCAAAGCGCGTTGCGTCAGCCTTTCACACCGCCCATCTTGCAGACGATCTTCCATTCCTCGGCCGTCACCGGCTGGACCGACAGCCGGGCATATTTCACCAGCGCCATGCCTTTGAGCTTCGCTTCCGCCTTGATCGCAGCGAGTGTCACGGGCTTCGCAAATGGTTCGACCGCCTTGGTCGTCACTGCGACCCAAGGCTCGCTGGCTTTCGCGGTCGGATCGGCATAGGCCTCCTTAGTCACTTCGCCGATGCCCACGACCTGTTTCTCGCCGCCGGTGTGATAGAAGAAAAACGTGTCGCCGTTTTTCATCTCCTTGAGATGCCGGCGCGCAGTGAAATTGCGCACCCCGCTCCAGGTCTCGCCTTTGGCGCCGCGCTTGACCTGCATGTCCCAGGAAAACTCCTCGGGCTCCGTCTTCAACAACCAGTGCGCCATTTGCGCTTCTCCGTTTTATTCTTCAGCCCGCAACGGACGCGCCAGCAATGACTCGATGGCGGCATCCACGCTCATCTGGCCGGCAATGACGGCCGCCACCGCGGACGAGATCGGCATGTCGACGGCCAGATCGCGCGCCATTTCGAGCAGCACCGGCGCGGTGAACGTGCCTTCGGCCAGGCCCGTGGCGCGATGGATCTCATCGGGCTTTTTGCCTTGGCCGAGATTAAGGCCGAACGTGAAATTGCGCGACTGCGGACTGGTGCAGGTCAGGATCAAATCGCCGAGCCCGGAAAGCCCCGTCATGGTTTCCGGCTTTCCGCCGCAGGCTCTGCCGAAACGGACGAGTTCGGCGAAGCCGCGCGTGGTCAGCGCGGCGGTGGCGCTGTAGCCGAGGCCACGGCCCGACACGATGCCGGCGGCAATGGCGAGCACGTTCTTGGCGGCGCCGCCGATCTCGACGCCGCGCACATCGCTTGAATGATACGGCCGGAAAGTCGCCGAGCTCACCGCTTGCGCGAGCTCGGCGGCGAGTTCGCCGTCGTTCGCCGCCAACGTCACCGCCGTCGGCATGCCGCGCGCGACATCGCGGGCAAAACTGGGGCCGGACAAGATCGCCGGCACAGCATCCGGTGCGCATTCGGCGATCACCTCGCTCATGAATTTCTTGCTGCCGCGCTCAATGCCCTTGGCGCAGACGATCAAGGGCGTGTGCGCGACGAGGAGCGGCTTGAGCGCCGAGGTGACCGAGCGCACATGTTGCGCGGGCACGACGAGGAGAAGCGCGTCAGCCCGCGCCGCTTCGGCCAGATCGCGGACGACGGCGATGCCCTCGTCGAGGCGCATGCCGGGGAGATAGAGGCTCTCGCGCTTGGTCGCGAGCTGCGCGGCATTGGCGGGATCGTGTTCCCATAGCGTGACTTTGCGGCCCGCGCGCGCGCAGGTCAGTGCCAATGCGGTGCCCCAGGCTCCGGCACCGATGACCGCGATATGATTGAAAGCCATTTTTGATTCACGCAGAAAGGCGAAAACTTGACCGAAGACTCGACCGAAGACCTGACCGAAGATTTGGCGGATCAAGGAATTGCAGGACTATAGCACCTCACCACGCAGCAATTTGGGCACTTCGCCGACCAGCCCGGCGGCTTCCCGTATCATGAGCCGCTTGAGGTTGGGCACACGCTCGACCAGGCCGAGTCCGACATCGCGAACCAGCCGCAACACATCGGAGCGGTTGGAGAACAGCCGGTTCAACCCATCGGTGGCCAAACCCATCGTCATGGTGTCGAAGCGGCGCCAGCGCTGATAGCGCTCAAGCACATTTGCAGCGCCAGGGTCGAGGCCGAGACGCGCGGCATCGACGATCACCTCGGCGAGCGCCGCGACATCCTTCAGGCCCATATTCAAGCCCTGTCCCGCAATCGGATGAATGACGTGGGCGGCGTCGCCGATCAGCGCGATGCGCCCGGCGATGAACGAACGCGCAACGAAGAAGCCGAGCGGATGGACCCGGCGCGCGCCGAGAACTTTGATCTCGCCAAGCTGCAACTTGAAACGCTGCTCAAGCTCGGCGTGGAAAGCATCGTCCGGCAGGGCGACGATACGTTGCGCATCTTGCGCTGTCTCGGTCCACACGATCGATGACCGCCGCCCTTTGAGCGGCAGGATCGCGAACGGCCCCGCCGGCAGAAAATGCTCTTCCGCCCGGCCTTGATGATCGCGCTCGTGCCCGACATTGATAACGATCGCCGACTGGCCGTAATTCCAGCCGTGGGTGGCGATGCCGGCATTCTGCCGGATCGCGGAGCGCGCGCCGTCGGCGGCGACGACGAGGCGCGTGTGCAGCGCCGTGCCGTCAGCAAGCTCGACGGTGGCAGTTTCGCTGTCATGACTGACTTTGCGAACCGCCGACGAGCGCAAATCGATGCCGTCGGCCTTGGCTTTCCGCGCCAGTACTTCGACGAGATAGCGGTTCTCGATCATATGGGCGAACGGCTCGCCCGGCTCGACATCGCCGGAGAAAGCGAGAAAGACCGGCCGCACCGCGTCGCCGAGCTTGCTGTCGGTGACCACCATGTCGAGGATCGGCTGCGCCTGTTCGGCGACATCCTCCCAAACGCCGATCGTGGTGTAGAGCCGACGCGCGCCGGCAACGATCGCGGAGGCGCGCTCGTCCTTGGCGTAATTCGCAACCAGCGCCGGATCGGCTACTGTCACGGCGAAAGACGGCCCGAGCGCCTTGCGCAACGCAATGGCAAGCGTGAGGCCGGCAAAGCCCCCGCCTGCGATCAGCACATCGATCTTGTTTACGTTGTTCCCGGTCATGATCCCATCATTCTAGCATGCCGGCCGGCGCGGCAACCCTGCCCTATCCTGACGGTTTCCTGACGGATTCTTGGTGGATTCTTCGCAGATTCCCGGCGGACTTGACCCCGCCCGCGATCCCGTATGCAAAGATGTCAACGGCCGATTATGCCGGCGCGAGGGGACAAAATGGCCTCTGCCGTCCAAGACCTGATCGACATTCTCAATCTCGAAACACTCGAACTGAATCTGTTTCGCGGCCGCTCGCCGCAATCGAGCTGGCAGCGGGTGTTCGGCGGCCAGGTCATCGGCCAGGCCTTGGTCGCCGCCTGCCGCACCGTCGACGACGTGACGTTGCGGCCGCCGCATTCGCTGCATGCGTATTTTCTGCTCGGTGGCGATCCCAAAGTGCCGATCATCTACGAGGTTGACCGTATTCGCGACGGCAAGAGCTTCACGACGCGGCGCGTCGTCGCCATCCAGCACGGCCACGCCATCTTCTCGATGTCGGCGTCGTTTCAGGGCATCGAAGAAGGCCTGTCGCATCAGTTCGAAATGCCGGACGTGCCAAAGCCGGATTCGCTGCCGACCGACGCCGAGATGCGAAAGAATATCCTGCCGCTGATGCCTGAGCCGGTGCGGCGCTATTACGAGCGCGAGCGCCCGATCGAGCTGCGATTGGTCGAATATGGCCGCTATCTCGGGGAGGCGTCGAAGGACGGCCTATTCAATGTCTGGTTTCGCGCGACCGGAAAGTTGCCAGACGAGCCGGCCATCCATCAATGCGTGCTGGCCTATGCTTCCGATATGACGCTGCTCGACTCGGCGCTGATCCCGCACCACCGCACCGTGTTCAGCGACGACATCATGGCGGCGAGCCTCGATCATGCGCTGTGGTTTCACCGGCCGTTCCGTGCCGACGAGTGGCTGCTTTACACGCAGGACAGCCCCAATCTCGGCGGCTCGCGCGGCTTTGCCCGCGGGCTGATTTTCTCTGCCGATGGAACACTCGTGGCGTCGGTCGCGCAGGAAGGACTGTTGCGGCTGCGGACCAAGAAGCCGGGTTAGGCGATGGAACTCCCTTGCCGGATGCGTCGACTTAAAAATGCAGCGGGTGGCTTAAAACGCGGCGGCGATGCCGCTAAGCTGTGCATCCCACCCGACTGCAGGCTTGGCCGTAACAGGCTTGGCCGTAACAGGCTTGGCCGTTACTTGGCCGTAAAAAGACGCCGCTGGCCGAAAACCGGAACACCGAATGAAGCTCGTCACCGCCGTCATCAAACCGTTCAAGCTCGACGAAGTCCGTGATGCGCTGCTCAAGATCGGCGTCCACGGCATGACCATCACCGAGGTGAAGGGCTATGGCCGGCAGAAGGGCCATACCGAGATTTATCGCGGTGCCGAATATGCGATAAATTTCTTGCCGAAAATCCGGGTCGAAGTCGCGGTTTCCACCGAGCAGACCGACGAAGTGGTTGCAGTCATGGGCGCGGCCGCCAGGACCGGCAAGATCGGTGACGGCAAGATCTTCGTCACTCCGATCGACCAGGCGCTGCGAATCCGCACCGGCGAAACCGACGTCGACGCCCTCTAGGCGCTTTTTTGGGCGCACTTCGCGGTGATTATTTTGCTGCGGCAACCGTTGGCTTAATTATTATGCATGCCGTCTGATAATTGGGCGGCAGCCGATGGGGATGCATCACTCTGCACGGCTCGAATTGAAAAAGGTTCCACGTCGGACCGGTCCACCGGGGCGTTCAGGGCCCCACTTGACGCGCAATCCGGGCCTTTCCTCCGCTCCGAGGTCCATTTGGCACGCCCCTTGATTACCCAACGCGCGGCGGCGCCGCGACGGGGGCAGATTCCACCGCAGTTACCGCATAGTCGTGTTCGCTCGATCGGCACCCCGATCGGGCGACGGGGAGAACAGATCAATGAAAATCGTCATGGCGATCATCAAGCCGTTCAAGCTCGATGAGGTTCGCGACGCTCTGACCAAAATCGGCGTTCAAGGACTGACCGTCACCGAAGTAAAGGGCTACGGCCGGCAAAAGGGCCACACGGAAATCTATCGCGGCGCCGAATATGCCGTGAGCTTCCTGCCCAAGATCAAGATCGAAATCGCAGTCCCATCCAATCAAGTGGACCGGGTGATCGACACGATCAGCGCCGCGGCAAAGACCGGCCAGATCGGCGACGGCAAGATTTTCGTCTTCGGTCTCGATCACGCCGTGCGCATCCGCACCGGCGAGACCGACGCCGCAGCGCTTTGAGAAACGCAGCCAGAAACAGCACCAGGGACAGGAGTCGAAGAGATGTCGTTGAAGAGATTCTCCCGTGCAGGACTGATTGCCAGTGCAGGCGCGATCCTGCTTGGGATCATGCTCAGCCTGCCGACCTATCAATCCTCCTACGCGCAGATGCCGACCACGGCCCCGGCCGCGGCCCCTGCTGATACGGCAGCGCCGGCAGCGGCGCCCTCGCCGCCGGCCTGCAGCGCCACGGTTCTGGAAAAGTGCACGCCCAATTCCGGCGACACCGCCTGGATGCTGACCTCGATGGCCATCGTGCTGATGATGACCATTCCGGGTCTCGCGCTGTTCTATGGCGGCATGGTGCGCAAGAAGAATGTCGGCGACACGGTGATGACGAGCTTCGCTATCACCTGTCTGATCAGCGTGCTGTGGCTGTTGTTCACCTACAGCATCGCCTTCCGTGCCGGCTCGGCGTTTATCGGCGGTTTCGATCGTGCCGGACTGCAGGGAATCCTGAGCGATATCTCAAACGGCATCGGCAATCCGAATCCCTTGGCGCCGACGATTCCGGAATCCGTCTATTCGATGTTCCAGCTGACCTTCGCGATCATCACTGCGGCGCTGATCGCGGGATCCTTCGCCGAGCGCATGAAGTTCTCGGCAATGCTGTGGTTCATCGGGTTGTGGGCGATCTTCGTCTATTCGCCGATCGCTCATTGGGTCTGGGGACCCGACGGCTTCCTCAACTCCGGCAACAGCAATGCCTGGGTCAAGGTGCTGGACTTCGCCGGCGGCACGGTGGTGCATGTCAATTCCGGCACCGCCGGCCTGATGGCCGCCCTGATGCTCGGCAAGCGCAAAGAGAGCGGCCCACCGCACAATGTGGTGCTGACCATGATCGGCGCCTCGCTGCTGTGGGTCGGCTGGTTCGGCTTCAACGCCGGCTCGGCGGTGAGCGCGGGAATGCAGGCCGGCATGGCTATGCTGGTGACGCACACCGCCACCGCGACGGCGGGCTTCACCTGGATGCTGCTCGAATGGATGATGCGTGGCAAACCGACGGTTCTGGGCATCTGCTCGGGCGCGGTCGCGGGGCTCGTTGCGATCACGCCGGCCTCGGGCTTCGTCGGGCCGATGGGCTCCTTCGCCATCGGCATTGCGGCCGGCGTCATCTGCTACTGGGGCTGCACCGGGCTCAAGCACACGTTCGGTTATGACGACGCGCTCGACACGTTCGGCGTGCACGCCGTCGGCGGTGCGGCGGGCGCGATCCTGACCGGCATTTTCGCCATCAGCGAATACGGCGGAACGTCCGGCGCCATCGAAGGCAATTGGGGACAGGTGGTCAATCAGTGCATCGGCGTCGGCATCGTCTTCGCCTACGACGTCGTCGTGACACTGATTATCCTGAAGGTCGTCGACTTGGTGATCGGTCTGCGCGTCACTGAAGAAGTCGAACGCGACGGTCTTGATCTCGCGCTGCACGGCGAGACGATTCAATAACGTCAATCACACGCGAATTGGATCGGGCGGCTTTCCCGGCACCGTCCCGTCCATCAAAAGGCCCCGGCGCAAGTCGGGGCCTCTTTCTTTTTGCAAAGTCGTTCCGCATTGCAGGCATCCGGCAAGGGGTGAACGGGACGACAAAACCTGCTAATGCACTCGCCAAGAGCTTATCCCCTTAACAAGAACCCATCCCCCTAAGACGCCAGCGAGGACACGCCACCATGACCAGTTACGCCAATCTCGAGCTTTACATCGACGGTAAATGGACAGGCGGCAATGGCCGCGGCGAGGACGTCATCAATCCGGCAACCGAGAAGCCGCTCGCTCGCCTGCCGCATGCAGGCGTGGCCGAACTCGACCAAGCGCTCGAAGCCGCCAAGAAAGGCTTTCTCGTCTGGCGCGCCACTTCCGCTTACGACCGCGCCAAGATCTTGCGCAAGGGCGCCGACCTGATACGCGAACGCCACGATGCGATCGCGAAAATTCTGGTCCAGGAACAGGGCAAGGTTTATCCGGAGGCGCGCGCCGAAGTCATCACCTCGGCGGACATTATCGAATGGTATGCCGAGGAAGGCCGCCGCGCTTACGGCCGCATCGTGCCCGGCCGCGGCAAGGGTTTGCGGCAGATGGTGCTGCAGGAGCCGGTCGGCGTTGTCGCGGCGTTCACGCCGTGGAATTTCCCGACGCTGACGCCTGCCCGCAAGATCGGCGGCGCGCTCGCCGCCGGTTGCGCGCTCATCCTCAAAGCGTCGGAAGAAACACCCGGCGCCTGCGTCGAGATGGTGCGCTGCTTTGCCGACGCCGGCGTGCCCCCGGGCGTGCTCAATCTCGTATTCGGCGTGCCGGCCGAAATTTCCGAACATCTCATCGCCAAGGACGACGTGCGCAAGATTTCCTTCACCGGCTCGATCCCGGTGGGCAAGCATCTGGCGCAGCTTGCCGCCAAGGGCATGAAGCGCGCGACCATGGAGCTCGGCGGCCATTCGCCGGTCGTCGTCTTCGCCGACGCCGACCCGGAAAAATCCGCCGAGACGATCGCCGCGTTCAAATTCCGCAATGCCGGACAGGTCTGCATCTCGCCGACGCGCTTTTATGTGCAGGAGCCGGTCTATGACCGCTTCCTGTCGCGCTTTACCGAATATGCCAAGTCGATCAAGCTCGGCGACGGCATGGAAAAGGGCATGACCATGGGACCCATGGCGAATGCACGCCGCATCGACACGATGGACAGCTTCGTGCGCGACGCCAAGGACCGCGGCGGCAAGATCGTCACCGGCGGCAATCGCCAGGGCAATCAAGGCTATTTCTTCGAGCCGACGGTCGTCACCGACGTGCCGGACAATTCGAAGATCATGACCGAGGAGCCGTTCGGCCCGGTAGCGCCGGTGGTACGGTTCAAGACCTTCGACGAAGTGGTCGAACGCGCCAACTCACTGCCCTATGGACTTGCCTCTTACGCCTTCACCAGTTCGGCGCAGACCGCGACCTTGATCGGCGACGCCTTACAGTCCGGCATGGTGGGTGTGAACTCGATCGCCATCTCGACGCCCGAGACGCCGTTCGGCGGCATTAAAGAATCGGGCTATGGCAGCGAAGGTGGCCTCGAAGGATTGCAGGCCTATTTCAACACCAAGTTCATCTCGCAGATGTGAGACGGACGACCGGATCTTTTAGGACGCTTTGTTTTCTAGGATCCGTTTGCTTTTTAGTACTATTTACAAAACTGTCTGCGATGCCCGGCCAATAGATGCCGGGCATTTGCTTTTTGCTCGCCTATCGCGGCGGCGACCGGCCGCACCGACTTTCTTTGAACCCCGATATGGTGACCGAGCGACAAACCAACGCCACCCATTCCTCGCCTTTTTTGGAACGAAATTCTGAGAAGAAACATTGTAAAGCGGGCGGGTGGTCAGGGTTGGTTTGTGCAGATGGACATTTTGGCACCCGTATTCGCGTACCTCACCTGCGTCGCCGGCATCATCGGCGCGTTCGTTGTGTCGTTTTTTATTGTGTTTTCCGCACCTAATGGGGCGGCCATTCCACAGCACGACTCAGCGATCGTGAGCGCAACTGCGTCGAAGTCCGACATGCTGGTGGATGCAAAAAAGCCGGTTCTAAAAAACGCGCCGGCCGATATTTCAGCCGTTAACCACGTTGCGACAACTACACAAAAGCGTGAAGTCGCGCTGCCGACGAAGACGCCGCCGCAGGCCGTCGCCGGCCAGATAACCGCGGCGCAAAAGTTGACCGCTTTCGATGCGCGTCCGAAGAGCAAGATTTCGCGCGCGCAGTGGCGCCAGATGGTCGCGCAAGAGCGTAGCCGGCGCCTCGCTTATCAGCAAAATCCTGACTTCGAGTCGCGCTTCCTCGGCTACGCCGACTAGCTTCTCATCTCAAGCATAAGATCGTTCCAAGAAGGCCACGGCGTCGTCGGCGAGTTCCGCCGCATTGCGTTCGCCGCGCTGCGCCATCTCGATAATCCGCTTGGCGAGAATCTCCTGCGCCGCGCGCTTGTAACGCGGCGAAGCGAGCTTGCTGCCCGACTGCTCAACCTTCTGCCAAGCGTTCTCGAACACCGAGACCAGAGTCTCGATCGTTTCCGGCTCGAAGGCGGACTGCGCAAGAAGAGGAATGATCGACATAATATCTCGTTCCGCGTTTGCACTTCCGGTCTTTAACTCGCGACGAAGAGGTTTGACGTCTCCGAGCGATCGAGAATCGCCGCGGCGGTATTGCCGAAAAACAGCGCATCGCCGGGGCGGCGGCTTACGCCGAGGACGATCAGATCGTAGCCGCGTTTAGCTTCCTGTAAAATGGCCTCGTCGGGCGCGATATTCACCCGCGTCGTACTCCGCAGGTGAACCTCATAGCGATCCGCCAGCGCGCTGATGTCCTCGAGGACCGCGAGCTCACCGCGCCTATTCGCTTGCGCGCGCTTGCGTCCGGTGCCATTCGCGTTGACCCGCGTGACGTAAAGCGTGGTGACCCGCGCATCGTCGGCGCGCGCCAGAGCGAGGGCAACCTCCACGGCGCGCCGCGACACGTCCGTTCCATTTACCGGAATGAGAATTCTGTCGTAGCGTTCTGCCTTCTGTTCGCCGCGCGCGCGATGACAGTCGACGATCGCAAGCGGACCCTCGAAGCCCCGAGTGATGAGCGAAACGTCCTTGCTGAATCCGCCTTTGGGATCATGGGTCTTGTCCATTCCGACAACCAGAAAATCGTGGCCCTTGCGCGCTTCGCCGGCGACGGTCTCCGGGGTGATCGCCTTGAGCTGCCGGGTCACGACATCGACGGTGCCGGGCTTTTCTTCGTCCGGATGGGCTTCGAGCGTCGTCGCCGTCTCGGCCGCGGTTCTCACCCCATGTTCGGAATGAGTGCCGTTCACTGATTTGAGCGCGTTCTTTCCTTCGGTCCCGTTTTCAGATCGAGCTTTTTCCGCCGGCCGCTCCAGCTTCGCCGCTTTTCTGTTGCCGTTAGTCAGATCGAGAATGGTGGTCGGTTTTTCGCCTGAACCGGCTATGACGCCGGTCAACCGCGCCGCAAGTCTGCCGTTGGCGCTGTCGTCGGCGGCGAGAAGCAGCCGCTCGAGATTGGTCACAAAGCCTCTGGCATCGAGTTCCTCGCGTTCGAGACGCAACCGCTCCTTTTTTCGCAACGGCAATCGGTTGAGTGCCCAGCGCAGCATTGTCGGCATTGCCATGGTAGTGACGACCGCCATCGTGACAATGAGTGTGAACAGATCCTGACTAAGAACGCCCATGGACAGACCGATGGAAGCAACGATGACCTCGGTCGATCCGCGCGCATTCATGGCGCAACCGAGGGCCAGCGATTCCCCGCGCGTCAACCCGCTGATCTTGCCGCCGAGAAATGCGCCGGAGAATTTTCCGATGCTGGCGATGGCGATAAGGCCCAAGGCGAGCACCGCCAGACTAGGATTGCGCAATATCGTGACGTCAGCGTGCAACCCGGACAATGCAAAAAATACCGGCATGAACAGCGCGACAATGAGACCGCGGATCTGCTCGTCGATATGTTTTGTCAGGATCGGCGATTCGCCGACCAGGACGCCGGCGACGAAAGCGCCAAGCACGGTATTCACCCCGAGCAGCTGCGTTATCAGCGCCATCACGCACATCACGATCAAAGTGGCGGTGACGACCGGAAATTCGCTCTGAAAATTGTCGTTTGCCCAGCGGATCACGCGGAACACCACGTGTCGGCCGATCGTAAAGCTTGCGATCATGAATAAAGCGGTGCCAACCACCGCACGGGCGAGCGACCAAAGATCGACTGTACCCGCTGACGCCAGACCGAAAGCGACCGCGATGATGACCCAGCCGATCGTGTCCTCGAGAATAGCGGAAGCGACGATGATCTGACCAAGGTCACGGCGCATGAAATTCATCTCGCGCACGACCATCGCGACGATCTTCACCGAGGAGATGGACAGCGCCGTGCCGATAAAGATCGCGGTGACGAGCCGGGCCTCGGGTTTCGGCAAGATGGCCGCCGGCAACATCTCGCCGAGCGCGAAGCCGCAGGCGAACGGCACCGCAACACCGGCAATCGCGACGGTTATCGCGGCGCGGCCCACGCGGCGCACCAATTGCAGATCGGTTTCCATGCCGGTCAGCAGCAGAAGCATCAATATGCCGAGCTGCGACACGGCATCGATCATGCTCTTCTGGGTGCCGGAGTCGGGAAACAGCGCGTGCTGAGCGCCGGGCCAGATCGCGCCGAAAACCGACGGCCCGAGCAGCAAGCCGCCAATGAGCTGGCCCATGACCGCCGGCTGTCCAATCCGCTGCGCTGCCTCGCCCATGATCCGGCCGACGAGCAGCAACAGCCCAATCTCGACGAGAAATATGGTTTCGGAAGCCGGGACCGGCCCGTTGCCGCCGGTCGCAGCAGCCTGCGCCGGACCGAAGGCAAGCAAAAGGCTCGACGCAACCGCGAGCGCGCCGGCTAAATGCCGTGAAGGCACCCGACGGCGTTGGCGGGAAGGGTCTCGCCCTGATCCGGTCATCGCAACCACGGGACACAACCCTCCATGCCGCATAACAACGCGCAAAGAAGCGTTACGATCCACGCGTTTTAATGCGCTATGTCGTTGACCCAGAAAGTAATTACGACCCGCTTCCGCGCTGCTTTCGGCAAAAAACAGTGTCCTGCGCAGCATCCACGCGCTCTTGTCTCGCGCCGACTCCGCCGCTAGATACTGCGCCACGCCGCTTAAGCCTGTTTGCGCCGTCCGGAGAGGTGGCAGAGTGGTTGAATGCACCGCACTCGAAATGCGGCATACGGGCAACCGTATCGGGGGTTCGAATCCCTCCCTCTCCGCCACTTTCTGCCGCTGCTTCTAAAGCTCCCGCCCAAGCTTGCGGTCGAGCGAATAGGGTCCGCCGCCGCGCAGCGCGATGGCAAAGCAGATCAGTCCCCAGAGCAGCGTGTATTCATAGCCGCGATGCAGCCAGGAAAAACCGTTGCTCCAATAGGTAATGGTGATGACCAAGAGCTCGATCGCTGCGGCAGCCGCGAAGAATCGGGTGAACAGGCCGAGAATGAATGAGACGCCGGCTGCCGTTTCGATGCAGGTCGAGGCCCAGAACCAGAAGGCCGGCGGCGTGAAGCCCATCTCTGTGTAACCCTTCAGAAAACCTTCCGTCGGCCCGATCGTGATCTTGCCCCAGCCGTGCATCAATAGAATCCAGCCGGCGGCGACCCGCACAATCAGCCACGACAGCGGAATGGCCTGATCGTAGAACGATCGTAGAAACGGCAGGACGAGCTTCGGCTCGGACCCAGCTTGTAGTTGCGACATAACATTCTCCCCCGACATGACGCGCCGGCTCAGTGTATCGGCGCCCTTCAGAAAACAACCGAGACTCGCGATTATTCGCTTATTTTGTCGGCACCACGAGCGAGTAGCGCTCGTCGGCCGCCAGGCATTGCGCGAGCGGGAAGCCGTGTTCCTTGCGCACGATATTGGTGCCGAGCACAAGCGACACAATTTTGTAGAAGGCGTGCCGCCGGCTCATGCCCTCGCGCCCCATGCCGCAATCGGTCGAAATGACCAGCCGTTCGGGCGGAATGAATTTGAGCGCGGCGCGAATTTTCTCGGCGACCTCCTCCGGGCTTTCGACCTGCAGCGTATGGTGATCGATGACGCCGATGGCGATCTTCTTCTCGGTGATGGTCTTGCCGATAGCTTCGAGATCGATGCCGCCGGAGCTCGACGACTCGAACGTAATCACATCGGCATCGACGGTATTATAGGTCTCGAGCGCCGGCTTATAGCTCTGCACCTGTGCGAACATGCGCTGCTGCGACGGGTTGCCCCAGCACGAATGCGCCCATACCTCGGTCTTGGCGCGCAAGCCTTTGACCGTGCGATTGAAGACTTCCACCATCAGTTCCGGATTGATGACTTTGTCGACGATCTTGCGCACCGCGATCAAATGAATCTGCGGCTCTTCGATCTGGATCACCGGACAGCCGGCATCGGCCAGCTCGTGATATTCCTCGTTGAAAGCATCGGCGATAGCGAACATGCGGTCGGGCACGCTCTTGTAATGCCGGTCCTGCAGCGCGAAAGCGACGATCTCCGCCGACACCGCGCCGAACTTCACCGGCTTCTCGGTGAAGCGCTGCGCCGCCTTCCACATCGCGGTGTATTGCAGATTGCCGCGCCCGATCGGGCCGGTGATGATCGGCATCACGCGCGATTCGAGATAATCGTGCAGGATGTGGCCGCGCGGAAACCAGATGCCGCCACGGCCCGCCGGCGTCGCCACCGGATGCTCGATATCGAGACCGGACATGTGCATCGGCGGATAGGCGGTCCAGCTCTGGCCGCCGACATCGTCGTCGAAACGGCAGTCGCCGTCGGTGACGATATCGAGACCGGCGAGCTCCTGATCGCGCAAATAGCAGGTCAGCGCGTCTTCATATTGCTCGCGAAAACGCCGGCTCACCATGGCTTCGAGAAAATGGCGCGTACCGAGATTTTCCGTGTACCAGCTCGGCCGCGGCAGCGAACCGGTGATCGTTGTCGGTAACTTGATGTCCTTGGTGCCCCGATACATTCTCTTCGCCTCCCCGCTAAAGCATGATCCCGAAAAGTGGAAACCGGTTTTCGGAAAAGATCGTGCTCGATAAAGTGCCGCGAGCTATTGAGCTGCCCGCTGATCGATGCACCTAGCTTAGCAAGGCCTGCCTAGCGTTGATAAGACAGGTCGTCGCGAATTCGTGGCGCGGCCGCGTCCTGCCCAAATCAAGGTGGGCAGAAGTGGGCAGCGCTGGTTTGCTCGGGGAAATGCTTGGTGGGGCTTTGAGCCGCGCGATCAGGTGCCGGTGAAGACCGGCTTGCGCTTTTCCATGAAAGCGGTGCGGCCTTCGGTGTAGTCGCGGCTCTTGAAACAGGCCTCGACCAGTTCGGCCGAGCGCGCGAGATTGCGCTTGGAGTCTTCTTTGACCACTTCGCCAACCGTGTATTTCACCGCCTTGATGGTCAGCGGCGCATTGGCGCAGATCATGTCGGTGACACTCTTCACATAAGTCTCAAGCTCGTCTTTCGGCACTATGCGGTTGACAAGCCCCATGGTGGCCGCCTCCTGCGCATCGAACTGCCGTGCGGTGTAAAAGATCTCCTTCGCAAAGGCCGGACCGACGATGTCGACCAGCCGCTTCAGCCCATTATAGCCGTAGCCCAGGCCGAGCTTGGCCGCCGGCACCGCAAACCGTGAATTGTCCGTGCAAATGCGCAGATCGCAGCAGGTCGCGAGCCCCAGTCCGCCGCCGATGCAATAGCCGCTGATCATGGCGATGGTCGGCTTGGGAAATTCGGCGATGCCGGTATAGGTCGCATCCGATTTGGCATTATAGGCGCGCACCGCTTCGAGTGTGGCGCGCTCGCTTTCAAACTTCGAGATGTCGGCGCCGGACACGAAGGCCTTGCCGCCGGCGCCCGTCAGCACGACGACGCGAATATCGCCGTCGGCGACAAAATCGTCGAGAATGCGCTTGGCCGCCTCCCACATTTCGAGCGACACCGCATTGTGCCGTTCCGGATTGTTGAAGATGACGAAGCCGACGCCGCCTTCCTTGCGCGACAGCATCTTGTCGGTCTGCGACATTTATTACTCCCAGGTTTCTTCGTAAGCCGGCGTGGCAACGATGAATTTTAAACCGCCTTCGCCTTATGCAACGCCGCGATATCGCGCTTGCTGAAGCCGAGCTCCTTCAAGATCGCATTGGTATGCTCGCCAAGCTCCGGCGGCCGCGCCACCAGACGCGACGGCGTGCGCGACAATGTTACCGGCTGAGCGACAAGCTGCATCTTACTTTTATCTTTCTTGGTCACGCTCTGCGCGATGCCGAGATGCTTGACCTGCGGATCGGCGAACATCTCGTCGATGGCATAGATCGGACCCGACGGCACGCCGGCTTTGTTGAACCGCTCGACCCATTCGGCGCCGGTGCGCCCGACGAGCAGCGTATCGATTTCGGCATTGAGCGCGTCGCGGTGTTTCGAGCGCAAGGCAGAGGTTTCATAATCGGGGTTCTTCAGGAGTTGCGGCGCATCGGCGGCTTCGCAAAAACGCTGCCAGATGCGCTGGCCGGTGGTGGCAATATTGATGTGGCCGTCCTTGGTCTTGAACACGCCGGTCGGAATGCTGGTCGGATGATTGTTGCCGGCCTGTTTCGCCACTTCGCCGCTGACCAGATAGCGCGCGGCCTGAAAATCCAGCATGAAGATCTCCGCCTGCAACAGCGACGTCTCGATGTGCTGGCCTTTCTTCGATTTCTCGCGCTCAAGCAACGCGACGAGAATGCCCATCGCCGCAAACAAGCCGGCGCTGAGATCGGCAATCGGGATGCCGACGCGGACCGGGCCCTGCCCCGGCAGCCCCGTGATCGACATTAAGCCGCCCATGCCCTGGGCGATCTGATCGAAGCCCGGACGGTTGGCATAGGGTCCGTCCTGGCCGAAACCGGAAATGCTGGCATAGACCAGCTTCGGATTGATCTTGCTCATCGCCTTGTAATCGATGCCGAGCCGCTTCTTCACGTCGGGGCGGAAATTCTCGACGACAACGTCGGCCTTCTTGACCATGCGCTTGAACGCGGCAAGCCCCGCCGGCGTCTTCAGGTTGAGCGTCATGCTGCGCTTGTTGCGGTGCAGATTCTGAAAGTCGGGCCCTTCACGCGGGCCGCCCATCGGCTCCTCGATGCCGGGCGGCGTCTCGATCTTGATGACGTTGGCGCCCCAATCGGCGAGCTGGCGCACGCAGGTCGGACCCGAGCGGACGCGGGTGAGGTCGAGAACCGTAAAACGTGCGAGAGCCTTCGATGCGTGCGGGAAAGCCATTGCTGATGTCTCCAACCTGCGGCTTGTTGGACGCCGCTTGAGGGCCAGAACTTGGGGGCCGAACTTGTGAGCCGAACTTGGGGGCCAGAACTTCTCCGATCTTGTCGCCCTTGTCTACCGGCTACCATCCGCCCGCCCGGTCGCTCCGCGTCGGGCAATCCACTAAACTGCTGCCGGGAATGGTCATCTTTCCGGCACTTTCACGAGGCGATCATGAACGAAGATGAATTCAATGTGAGTGTGCGCAAATTCCTCAAAAAGGTCGGCATCACGTCGCAACGCGAGATCGAGCAGGCGGTGCGCTCGGCCGTTTCCGGCGGCCGCCTGAAGGGTAACGAGGCCCTGCCGGCCAAGATGGTTTTGACCGTCAGCGGCATCGGCCTTGCCATCGAGATCGAAGGCGCGATTGAGCTTGAGTGAAAACCGCCGCGGCGCACAGCGGCAGAATTGCGGGAAACTGACATGCTTGATTTAAGCCGCGCTCTTGTTGCGATCGTCCTTCTGACAACCGCGGGCGTGGCGGTGGCGCAGGATCACGGCGGCGACCATTCCGGCCGGCCGGGCGGCCAGCAAGTCGGCGGTCAACAGGGCGGCTCTGGCGTGCTCACGCTCCTGCCGTCGGATTCAGTCACCGAGCACAGCATCGACCTGCCCTCCGGCAAGCTCGCCTACACGGCGACGGCGGGCACTTTGTCATTGTTCGATCAATCCGGCGAACGCTCGGCAGCGATCTTCTATACGGCTTATGTCGCGAAATCCGACAATCCGGCGCAGCGACCTGTCACCTTCGTCTTCAATGGTGGCCCGGGCGCGGCGTCGGCGTTTCTCAATCTCGGCCTGGTCGGGCCGCGCATCGCCGAATTCGGCATGAACGGCCGCGACGGTTCGAGCGTCAAGCTGATCGACAATCCCGACACCTGGTTGGCCTTCACTGATCTGGTCTTGATCGATCCGATCGGCACCGGCTGGAGCCGCGCCGCGAAACCCGATGGCGCCAAAGCGTTCTGGGGCGTCGACGAGGACGCGCAATCCATGGCCAAAGTCATTGCGCTTTATGTCGCCAAGAACAGCCGCGCCGCCTCGCCGAAATTTATTCTCGGCGAAAGCTATGGCGGCTTCCGCGCCGCCAAGGTCGCGCGCGTCCTACAGAGCGATCAGGGCGTCGTGGTGTCGGGTGTGCTGATGCTGTCGCCGCTCCTTGAAGGCGCGTTTGTGTTCGGCGGCGACCGCTTCGCGCTCGGCGCCGCCTTGCAGCTGCCTTCGCTCGCAGCCGCCAAGCTCGAGCGCGAAGGCAAATTCAGTGCCGAGGCCCTGGCGCAAGCCGAGCATTTCGCACTGACCGATTATCTGGCGACGCTTGCCGGGCCGCCGCTGCAAGGCGACGCCGCCAAAGCGTTTTATGCACACGTCGCCGATATGACCGGAATATCGGCGGATGCGCTCGCCGAAACACATGGCTTCATCCGCGACGACTACGTCAAGAATCTCAATGCCGCCGACCATAAGATCGTCAGTCATTATGACGCGACCTTTGCGTCCGACGATCCCTATCCGGAAACGCCGGTGGCGCGCGGCCCCGATCCGATCCTCGACGGCGTCATCCGCGGCTATGGCAGCACCTTCGTCGGCTACGCCCGCGACGAACTCGGCTTCAAGACCGACATGACCTACAACCTGCTCGATTCGACAATTTCCAACCGCTGGGATTGGGAGGCCGGTCATGGCCAGCCGAGCGTTGCCGATGATCTGCGTGTCTTGCTGGCGCTAACGCCGTCATTCCGGCTGCTGATCGCCCATGGCTACAGCGATATGGTGACGCCATATTCGGATTCACGCTATGTGCTGCAACATCTGCCGCATTTTGATGGCCAAGAGGGCGACCAAGAGCGCGCCGAATTGAAACTCTACCGCGGCGGCCACATGTTTTATCTCGATCCGGCGTCGCGCAAGGCCTTCACCGCCGACGCCCGGAACGTCTATGTTGCGCCCTGAACGAGCGTTTCGCCCAATGATCGCGCAATTGCGCTTCAACCGCGCCAAAGAGGCCCGACGGAATTGGATGCGATAACGGATACGCCACGACCGGTTGCGGACGAGGGAAGCGATAAATTCATCCCGGTTCGCAAAGAAGAGCTGCTCGGCGCTCTGGTCAAACAGGGTGCATTCGCCGACACCGCAGAATGCGCGCTGTTTTGGCGTTTCGCGCGCACGCTGCGCACGATATGCCACTACGAATATTCCGAAACACTCGACCGGCTGCGTGACGATTACTACTATTTCAGTCCGGAGGTCGCCGGCCTTCCGTCGACCGATCGCGCGAAGAGCGATTGCGCTTACGACGATCTGATCCGATCGCTCGACAAGGTCCTCAAGGACGCCAATTTCAAGGAACTGCCGCACGAAGACGTGACCGATGCCCACCGCAAGCGCACGGTGCCGGTCGAGGTCAAGGCGGAGCACGACGACTTCCGCGAAGTGCGCTTCTACCGGCGCGGCCACCATGTCGAACAGATCGAGAGCGCCGAATGGTTCGGCCTGCGGCGACATAAGGTCGAGGTCGATGTCTTCGACGACGTCGTTCTCGTGGTCGCTATGAAGACGCAGGCCGAGATCGGCTCGCGTCGGGAAGTGCGCTTCTTGGAGCGCCACAAGGTCGTTCCAGGTTCGGTGCTGCTGAAATATTTTCGCAACATCGCCTGCGGCGATCTCTATGCGCTGTTTCCCAATGCCCGCGTCGTCATGAGCAATTTCGACAGGGCCTTTCTCAGCATTCCCGCGATCGCCGGCGGCATTCCCATTCTGATAAAGCTCTATGCCACGATTTCCGTGCTGTTCCTCGTGGTCGGGATTTTTCTCGGCGGATCGAGATCGGTCGCCGACGCCGACATGAAAACCGCACTCGCCGCCCTGATGGGGATCGTTGCGCTCGGCGGTTTCGCCACACGGCAATGGCTGAAATTCCAGCACCGGTCGTTGAAATATCACATGGAGCTTGCGGAAAATATCTACTACCGCAACATCAACAACAATGCGGGCATCTTCGACTATTTGATCGGCACGGCCGAGGACCAGGAGACCAAGGAGGCCGCGCTCGCCTATCATTTCATACGCACCGCGCCGTCGGCGCCGACAGCGGCCGAGCTTGCCGGCCGCATCGAAGCGTGGCTTGCTAAAAACTTCGGGGTTAACGTTGATTTCGGGGTCGCTAGCGCGCTGGCAAAGCTCGATCGTTTCGGCCTGCTTCGGCGCGAGGGGGAGCGGCTCTTTGTCTCACCGCTCGACGCCGCAATCCCGCAATTGCACCGGGTTTGGGAAGATTTCTTCAAACGCGAGCAGGCAATTGAGTGCCAGTAAGCGCCGGCCGGCCAGCGCGCTTCATCAAGTCTGAAGCCTGCGTGCTCGAGCGCCAACGCCTCCGCCGCGAACTAGAGTTGGGCCGTACGGCCCGTCGGACGGGCGCCTAAGCTGCCCACTTTGCCACCCTTTGCGCATTGCATTTCGCGCCACAATACGACATTCGTTTTATTGAAAAGGCACGGCCATTTAAGGATAGATGGCTGGCTTTAAAAAGACGACCAATAAGACTTCAAGGGAGAACGTAATGTCCAAGGAGATCATCGGCGGCCGGATTCCGCGCCGTACGGTACTGAAGGCCGGTCTCGCGATCGGTGCACTGCAATTCGCGAGCCCGTTCGTGGTCAAGTCGCTCGCCGACGAGCCAGTCAAGATCGGCCTCGATAATCCGCTGACCGGCACTTATGCGGCGCTCGGCAAGAACGAGTTGATCGGGGCCCAGCTCGCGCTCGCTCAGATCAATGCCAAGGGCGGCATTCTCGGTCGTCAGGCCCAGCTTCTGATCGAAGATTCAACGAGCGGCGACGCCGGCACGGCGGTCGAAAAGGCGCGCAAGCTGATCGATCGCGACCAGGTGAATTTCCTCGTCGGCAACATCAATTCGGCGCTCGCCGCGGCCATGGCCAATGTCGCTTATGAAAAAAGCATCTTTCACATCGTCCCCGGCGGCCACACCGATCCGGTGACGGGCACGAATTGCCACTGGAATGTTTTCCGCATTTGCAACACCACGCAGATGGAGGCGAACGCCGTCGCCGGCACGCTGATCAAAACGGCGGGCAAGAAATGGTACTACCTCACGCCGGATTACGCCTTCGGCCACACGCTTCAGGCCGGCCTTGAAAAGGCGGCGGAAAAGCTCGGCGGCACCAAGGTCGGCGCCGACCTGACGCCGCTCGGCACTACCGACTTCTCCTCCTATCTCATCAAGGCGCAAGCTGCGAACCCCGACGTCATCATTTTCCTGCAAGCCGGCGACGACGCGGTCAACGCGCTCAAGCAGGCCGTGCAGTTCGGGCTCGACAAGAAATTCCATCTCGCCGGCGCGCAGCAGGAGCTCGAAGTGCTGATCGGCCTGCCGCCCGAAGCCCGCATCGGCACGTGGGTGTTCGAGTGGTACTGGAAACAGCCGAACGTGCCGCATGTCAGCGACTTCGTCGCCGATATCCGCAACGCAAGCGGCGGCCATGTGCCGACCGCGCGGACTTGGTTCGGCTATGCCGCGGTCTGGACCTGCGCTCTCGCTGCGGCGCAAGCGAAGTCGCTTGACGCGGTGAAGATGGCGAAGGCGATGCAGGGCTTCAAACTGCCGCCCGAAGTCTCCCTGATGCCCGACGGCGCGTTCTTTCGCGAAGGGCAGAACCAGCTCATTCCGAACCTCTATGTCGGCAATGCGCAGGCGAACGGCAGCGATCCCGAGGACCTGTTCAACGTCACCGAAGTCGTGAAGGGCGTCGATATTGCCGGCACGCTTGAAGATACCGGCTGCAAGATGACTTGGCCGGCCTGAGTTTCGGAGCTTAGATCGCGAAACCTGGCACTGGCCGGTTCGTCCGGCTCAAAAAATTATCCGGGCGCCGTTGGGAGGCGGCGCTTGGAATTCCAGAGCATGTGGGGGGTTACAATTGGCGTTCAGGGAATGTGATGGCGCGCGCGCTGGGCTGGCGCATACGGCAGTCGCGCCGCGTCGTGCAACGGTGTTGCCGCACACATGACACAGCTCGTCCTCTTCAACATCTTCAACGGCCTCATCGTCGGCGCGTTCTATGCGCTGATGGCGCTCGGCCTGTCGCTCATCCTCAATCTGTCGGGCGTGATCAATTTCGCCCATGGCGGCTTTCTCGCGATCGGCGGCTATATCGCTTTCACGCTATTGCCCTATGTCGGCTTTTGGGGCGCGCTTATTCTATCGCCGGTCCTGACTGCATTTCTCGGCATCATCGTCGAGCGCTTTCTCATTCGCCGCCTCTATGGCCGCGACCCGCTCTATAGTCTGCTCCTGACATTCGGTCTCGCCTTCATCATCGAAGACGGCACGCGGTTCATCTGGGGCGCGCAGAGCCTGCCGTTCCAGGTCCCGAGCTGGCTCGTGACTCCGCTGAGCGGCGACTATTTTTTTCTCACCGGCTACCGGCTGTTCATGGTGCTCATCGTCGCACTTGCGGTCGGTGGGCTGTTCTTCATCTTGACCTATACCCGGCTTGGCATCCGCATCCGCGCCGGCACGCTCGATCTCGAGACCGTCGCCGTGCTCGGCGTCAATGTGCGGATCTTGCGCAGCATGAATTTCGGTCTCGGCATCTATCTCGCCGGCCTCGCCGGCGTGCTCGCCGTCGGGCAACTGGGGCTGCAGCCGACAATCGGTTCATCGCTGATCATGCCGAGCTTCGTTGCCATCATCGTCGGTGGCCTCGGCAGCCTCCCCGGCACGTTGCTCGGCGGCCTTCTGATCGGCGTCGCCTCCGGCATTACGACCGTGTTCTTTCCGTCGGCCACCGAGGCAGTCATGTATGTGATGATGGCGGCGGTGCTCATGGTTCGGCCGCGCGGACTTCTCGGTGAGGAGGGTCGATTCTAGTGAACGCGAGCGCACTCAATAAAAACGCAGCCAACGCGCTGGTATGGGTCTTGCTGCTGGCGATGCCGTTCTGGCTGCCGTTTGTCGGCGGCTATATCGAGCTTGGCGAGCGCGTCGTCGTGCTCGGGCTCGCCGCGATGTCGGTGAACTTTCTCCTTGGCTATACCGGGGTGTTGTCGTTCGGCCACGCCGCTTATTTCGGCCTTGGCGCCTATGGCGCGGGAATGACCATTCGCTATCTCGTGCCGAGCACGGGCGCCGGCCTTGTGGTCGGCATCCTCGCCGGCACGCTGGCGGGCGCGATCATCGGGCCCCTGATCATTCGGCTACGCGGCGTCTATTTCGCCATGGTGACCATCGCCTTCGGCCAGGTATTCTACTTCATCGCCTTTCGCTGGAATAACGTGACTGGCGGCGACGACGGGCTTCTCGGCTGGACGCGCATGCCGCTGAATCTCGGCTTCACTACTGTCGATATCCTGCACAATCCGCGCGCTTTCTATTATTTCATCCTGGTGATCTTCGCGATTTCGGTCGGCGCGATGGCCTGGATACTGCGCTCGCCATTCGGCCGTACGCTGATTGCGATCCGCGAGAACGAACGGCGCGCCCGCTTCCTCGGCATCCCGGTGGACCGGCACATCTGGATCTCCTGGGTGATCTCCTGCTGTTTCGTCAGCGTCGCCGGCGCGCTCTATGCGCTTTTGAACAATTTCGTCGATCCCCGCGCGCTCTATTGGACGCAGTCCGGCGATTTCGTCATCATGGCGGTGCTCGGCGGCATGCGCTCGTTCTGGGGCCCGCTGCTCGGCGCCGCGATCTTCGTTCTGCTCCAGGACTATTTGTCGAGCCAGACCCAGAACTGGATGTCGTTCGTCGGTCTGTTCTTCGTGCTGGTGGTCCTGTTCTTCCCGCGCGGCATTCTTGGCGCAATCCGGCGTAAGGTGGCGTGATGAGCCTGCTCCAAGTCAAAAACGTCTCGAAACACTTCGGCAGCCTGATTGCCGTCAACGATATTTCGATGACGGTGGCACCGGGCGAGCTGCGTGCCATTATCGGCCCGAACGGCGCCGGCAAGACCACGTTCTTCAATCTGATCACCGGCTTCTTCACGCCGACATCGGGCAGCATCGTTTTCGACGGACAGGACGTCACTCATCTCCTGCCGGCGCGCCGCGTCTGGTGCGGCATGGCGCGCACCTTCCAGGTCACCGAGATCTTCCCCGAACTGACGGTGCGGGAGAATCTGCGCATCCCGGTCGAGGTCGCCTCGGGGCTGCGCCTGCGCGCCTGGCTGTCGCAAGCCGACGACGTGAAAATCCGCGAGCGCGTCACCGAACTGCTCGCCATGGGCAGTCTCACTGACAAGGCCGAGCGCCCGGTCGGCGAACTGTCCCACGGCGATCAGCGCGCCACCGAGATCATGATGGCGCTGGCGCTGAAGCCGCGCTTGCTGCTGCTCGATGAGCCGACGGCCGGCATGGGCGATCAGGAAACCTACGACATTACCCAGCTCATTCGCCGCCTGCACAAGGACGGCAAGCTGACGATCGTGCTGATCGAGCACGATATGCGCGTGGTGTTCCATCTCGCCGACCGCATCATGGTGCTCGATCAGGGTAAATTCCTTGCCGAAGGCACGCCGCCGGAAATCGCCGCCAACAAGGCGGTGCAGACCGCCTATCTCGGACAGGCGGCGTGACGATGCGGCGTAAGGATTGCAGCATGAGTATCGCAGCATGACCGCAGCTTTGATTGCCGACGGCCTCCACACTTACTACGGCAAGAGCCACATCCTCCACGGCGTCAGCCTCGAAGCCGCCGAGGGCCAGGTGACGGCGCTCCTTGGCCGCAACGGCGCTGGCAAGACGACGACCTTGCGCAGCCTGATGGGGCTCACACCGCCGCGCGAAGGCCACGTCAAGATTTTCGGCGCCGAGACGACGGGCTGGCCGTCGTTCCGCGTCGCCGCGCTTGGCGTCGGTTATGTGCCTGAGGGCCGCAAGATTTTCCCGAACCTCACGGTCGAGGAAAACCTCCTGGTGCCGCTGGAGCGCTCGGGCCCGTGGACGCTGGCAAGCATCTATCAGCTCTTCCCTCGCCTCGAGGAGCGCAAGTCCAACAAGGGACGACAGCTCTCCGGCGGCGAGCAGGAAATGCTGTCGATCGCGCGCGCACTGCTGCTTAATCCGAAGCTGCTCATTCTCGACGAGCCGTCGCAGGGGCTGGCGCCGCTGATCGTGCGCGAAGTATTTCGCATCGTGACCAAGATGCGTGCCGAAGGCATTTCGGTCCTGCTCGTCGAGCAGAATGTGCGCATGAGCCTTGAAGTCGCCGACTACGCTTATGTGCTCGACGACGGCCAAGTGGTTTATTCAGGGACCGCCCACGATCTCGCCGCCGACGAGGCGCGCGTGCAGTCGCTTGCCGGCGCCAGCGCCGAGGAATGGTCACCGCGAGCGTAGCGACGCAACACCCGCTGGTCCCCGCAGAAGCAAGAATCCCGCCTGGATTTCCGCTCGCGCGGGAATGAGCGTATTCGAGCGTCTAGCTGGCGCTTTTCGGATCGAGGCCGTATTTCGCGCACATCTTGGTGACGATTGCGAAGTCCTTGCCGCCGGCAATAAGGCCCATCACCGCACCGGTGACATGACCGCCCGAGACATTGGCCTCGACGATATAGGCCTGCGCGCCGTTATAGGCGGGGTATGGGCTCTGGGCATCAACGACGCCGCAGTAATTCACCGAATCCTCGGTCACGACAGCGGGAAACTTTGCCCATTTGTATCTTGCCGAATTCGGATTGCGCAGCGACGGCGAGATCGCGTCGATGATCGCCTTCTTTTCTTGCGGCGTCAGGTCGCGCTGCGCCACGCCAGACGGCGTCGCTGCAGGCATTTGACCCGACATGGGATTCGCAGGCGAAGATGAGGACGCTGCTGTCGTTACCGGAGACGTTGCGCAAGCCGAAACAAAAAGGCCGGCCGCCAGCGCGGCAAACGCCGTAAAGCTTGATTCTTTCACGCGTGTTCCGTCGTTAGTGCGAAGGCACGGATGCGGCATCCGGGCTCGTGGTTTTGCTCGACACCCGCACGGCGCCGACGCTGACCTTAGGCGTGACCGAAGGCTTCGGCGGCGTCGCGGCAGCGACATCCGTGACCGGAGTGCCGTCCGGACGAATGGTGTGAACGCCGCTCACGATCATCGCCCGGCCATCGCGCGTGGGACTGCTCATTTCCTTGACGTTATCGCTCACCAGCGTTTCGTCGGCGTTCGGATTTGACGTGTTCATCATACGAAGGTGGTTGATGAAGATCTTCGGATAGATCAGCGTCGAAGCCGGCGCCTTCAGGCCCATCTGGTGGGCGATGTCGGCAACAAAGGCGTTGCAATTGTAAAGCTCCGCGCTCCAGGTGTGCGAACGCCCCTGCAAGTCGCGGACATAGGCCATCATGCGATCATATTGGTCTTTGCTCATCAGCACGCGGTAGCGCGCGGTGACGTATTTGTCCTCGAGATCGCCGTCGGTCCAGCCGGTCTCGGCGGGCACCGGCACGTAATGCCCGATCACCCAGGCGGTCGAGTCATCGCCGACAGGCGAAAGACCGGCGACACTGGCGTGGGTCGGCGCCTCGCCGACGCGGCCATGCACGATATAGGTGTGGCCATAATCCCAGGAAAACCGTGAACGGAATTCAATGTAGTAAGGTCCCGAGCCGCTGGTATAGAGCGGCGCGCCCACGCCGGGCTGCCGCACGATTTGCGGCGGCTTGAAGCCGCTGGTTTGCGCAATATTCTGCGCAGCCGCTGGATGAAAGCCGAAGCTCGCAAGGGCCGCCACCGCGACCACACCCGTCAGCCGTACAGTACGGAATCGGTCGATTAATTTGTGTCGCATGATCCCCTCCACGTGACCCATCGCGAGCCATCTAAGGTCACGGACTTGGTGCTTGACCCGGCGATTAACCCTCGTGCCCCGTTCAGCAGAACTGAGCCACGGTCGATCGCGTCCATTGCCTTAATGGTATCGCTAATTGGCCCTCCCCCGATGGCAAATGTTCGGCAGCCCCAACAGAATTGTGCTGTGCGTCATATTTGCAACGTTTCCGGGCCGAGAACGTCAATTCACGCGGAATCCGAGGAAATTTCCGAAGACCGCAGCGCTCAGCGGCGGATTCGGGCACCCCTTCCCTGAGAGACTAGGCCAAAGGCCCACTCTCGAGCGTCCGCCGGTGTTTTCCTACCGTTTCGGCGTTGAAATAGGGGCCTGGAACCCGAAGTGCGGTGCAATCAGATCGAGACTGTGTCTTTTCAGCACTAGAGGATTGGGGCCGTCTTTTGTATGGTTAAGCGTGTCATGACAAGGGGGAGTTCTCTTCATGAAAAAGCTCGCTCTAGCAACGGCCGCGGTGTTGGCTCTCCTGAGCATCGCTGGCTGCGCTCAAGTCGGCAAGGGTAAGGCCCCGCCGCCGGTCGTTACCAAGGGGTAAGTTGCTGTACAGCAATTGTATGGGGGAAGGGCCGGCCTTTGTGCCGGCCCCTTTCTTTTTAGCGACCCCTTTTCCGGCTTCCCGGCTGATCTCATTGTCGCTGAACAAGCCAGTCTGTGGAGACCTGTGGAAAACGCGGCCGCTTTATTCAGCCGCGCGTTTTTGCATGAGCGCGGCTGCGGCTTTGTCATAGGCCTCTTCCCGCGCCAATTGGTCCTTCAAGCCGACCAGATCGTAATACTCATCGAGCGTCAGCAGCTGATCGAAGGCCGGCGTCATCGAATTTTCGCGCTTGAGAATGCGCAGCACGTTCCGCACCGCGTGTGCGGCGGCGAAGATCGGAAGCGATGGGAACGTCGCCGCAACGACGCCGGCTGATGCCAGTTCCTCAAGGCTGCGTTCCTTGCGGCCGGCCGCCTGCGACAGCGTCGCCATATGCGGGCCCGGCACTTCACGGATGACCCGCTTGATGTCGGCGATATTATCGACGCCGATCGGCTTGGCCATGTCGGCGCCGGCTTCCATGAACAGCCGGCTCCGCTCGATCGCGGCATTGAGGCCCTCGACGCCCATCGCATCGGTGCGGCCGCAGATGAAGAAATCGGGATCGGTGCGCGCGTCCAGTGCAGCTTTGAGCTTGGCCAGGGCCTGTTCGATCGGGATGATCTGCTTGCCCGGCAGATAACCGCAGCGATTGGGGAAAACCTGATCGCTGATGAAGACCCCGGCGGCACCCGCGGCCTCGAAGCCGCGGATCATCTGCCGGACATTATTGACGCCGCCGAAGCCGGTATCGGCGTCGACATAAACCGGCACATTCACCGCGCCGCAGATACGCGCGTAATGATCGGCATAGTCGCGCATATTCGACTGGCCGGTATCCGGCTGCGCCAGCATCGAGCCGATGCCGGCGTTGCCGCCGGCGCAGATCGCCTCGAAACCCTCGGCTTCGATGATACGCGCCGACAGGCCGTCATAGGCGCCAGGCATGAGAACGAGCCGCTTGCCCGACATGATCGCCCGCAGCTTTTTGCGCACACTCATTGTCCGGTCTCCTCCATTGCAATCGCCCCGCCGCAACCTCTTTGGTCGCCGGCGGGGAACGTGGTAAATTGCGGGCGGGCGATCATGCTCGAGGGTGATGGGGCGTAATTTTCCAAATCGCATCGCAAGTCGCATTGTTGGGCGGCTCGCAGGACGCATTCTATGCGACCGGCGGCCGCTTGAACACTCGGCCGCTTTGCGCATGCCGCGGTGCGGCACGGAATTGAGAACGAGACCGCTATGAGAACCGCTGCGAAAACCTGGCGCATCCTCCTGGCCATCGCTTTGACGCTTGCCACTTTCGCGGCACGCGCGGAGACGATCGAAATCAAAGAAGATCGCGGCGGCTTCGTTTTCCTTTATCTGATGAAATGGCAGAAACTCGCCGCGCAACATCCCAACGTGCGAATAACAGGCGTTTGTCTGTCGGCATGCACCGTGCTGCTGGGATATATTCCGCGCAAGAACATCTGCATGACCGACAAAGGCGTTCTGGGCTTCCATCTCGCCACCGTGTCATTTGCCACCAGGCAATTGTTGGAAGTCTATCCGGACGACATCAAAGCTTGGATCGATAAGCATGGCGGCCTGACCTATCAGGTGATGTGGATGCAGGCGCCTGAGACCTATCATTATTTCCAGAAGTGCCCGGCGGGATAGTTCAACGCCGGTGATCGGCCGCTTGCTGCAGCCAGGGCTGCGCCTTGGCCGCCTCTCGCTCCCAACTCACGATCTCATCGACATGTTTCATCGTCATGCCGATATCGTCGAGGCCTTCAAGAAGGCGCGTGCGATCGGCACCCGGAATTTCAAAGCTGATATCCGGACCGCCCGGTCCGCTGATGCGCTGCGTTATCAGATCGACGGTGAACGGCGCGGCGCCGTCAGCCGCGACGACGCGAACGATAAACGCGTCCGCGACGCCGGCATCAAGTACGATCGGCAATAAGCCGTTCTGCAGGCAATTCTCGCGATAGATGTCGGCAAAGCTTTTGGCGACGATGACGCGGATATTGTTGGCAAGCATGCTCCACACCGCGGATTCGCGCGACGACCCGGCGCCGAAATTGTCGCCGGTCACCAGAATCCCCGCGTTGCGGAATTGCGGCTTGTTGAGCACGAAGTCCGGAATTTCACCGCCATCCTCGCGAAACCTTTGGCGGTTGAACAGCATCACCTTGTAATCGTCCTTGAGGCTGCGCGACGGCAAGAACGGCGCGATCTGGTCGGTGTTCATGTCGTCGACCAGAAGCGGGGCGGCGATGCCGCTATGGGTGGTGAATGGCTGCATCGTCCCTGCCTTCAATGGCTTCCGACCAATTGCCGCACATCGGCGATGCGGCCGGTGATCGCGCTCGCCGCGGCGGTCGCCGGGCTCGCCAGATGCGTCCGCACCTTCGGCCCCTGACGGTTTTCGAAATTGCGATTGGTGGTCGAAACTACGCGCTGGCCGGGCTCGGCGCGATCGCCGTTGCCGCCCGCACACATCGAGCAGCCGGATTCGCCCCAGAAGAAGCCGGCGTCACGGAATACGCGGTCGAGCCCCGCCGCTTCCGCCTCGCGTTTCACGCTCGACGAGCCAGGCACGACCATGGCGAACACCCCATCGGCGACGCGCCTGCCTTTGACGATCATGGCGGCGACTTCGAGATCGGGAAGCCGGCTATTGGTGCACGAGCCGATGAAGACACGATGCACCGGAAGCCCCATCAGCGGCGTCCCGGGCTCTAGCCCCATATAGGCGAACGCGCTTTCAGCGGCGGCGCGCCGGCTCGCATCGATCGCGGCCGGTTCTGGAACCTTGCCGGAAATGCCGACGACCTGGCTCGGATCGGTGCCCCAGGTGATCTGCGGCTCGAGCTCGCCGCAATCGAGCGTCACCTCGCGACCGAACACCGCGCCGTCGTCGGTCGTGAGCGTGCGCCAATGCGCGAGCGCGCGATCCCACATCTGGTCCTGCGGCACATAGGGACGGCCTTCGAGCCAGGCGAAGGTCTTGTCGTCGGGCGCGACAAAACCGGAGCGGCCGCCCATCTCGATATTGAGATTGCACAGCGTCATGCGCTGTTCGATCGGCATCGCAACGATGGCGGAGCCGGCATATTCGACCGCATAGCCGCGCGCACCCGCGACGCCGAGATCGGCAATCAGGCGCAGCGCGATATCCTTGGCGCTGACATGGGCGCCAAGCCTGCCGTCGAGCCGCACCCGCATGCTCTTCGGCCGCTTCATCGCCATCACTTGCGTCGCTAGAATATGCCCGAGTTCGGTCGTGCCGCAGCCGAACGCAAGCGCGCCGAGCCCGCCGACCGTGCTGGCATGACTGTCGGGGACTGCGTGCGTCGCTCCCGGCAGCACGAGGCCCATTTCCGGCGCGACGACATGGCAGATGCCCTGCTCGCGATCGTCGACGTCGAACAGCCGGATGCCGTTCTTGCGGCAGCCTTCGCGCATCGCCTTGATGAAGGCGGTTCCTCCGGGATTGGTGTTCTCGTCGCGGCCGGGCTTGGTAGCGACGGTGTGATCCTGCACGGCGAAGGTGATATCGGCACGGCGCACCGGGCGCCCCTGCTTTTCGAGCTGCGCAAAGGCATGATGCGCGTGCAATTCGTGGAGCACGTGGCGATCGATATAGAGCAGATCACGGCCGTCGCCGCGTTGTCCGACCCGATGAAAATCCCAGATTTTGTCGAACAGCGTGCGCGGCATTGTGTTTCTACCGATGTGTTCCTGCCAATATGAGGCGCGTCTATGCAGGCCCTAATTCGCGCTTCTTTGCCGCGTATTTTGGGCGCCGCTCAAGCACAAGGCAAGCGGTCGAGCGCGCGCAGTCGTATCGCGCAACATGCATAACAAAGGATCGGAGTTGGCCCATGCCTCAGGTTGTCGGCGTCGATCATCTGGTTCTCAGCGTCGGCGATTTCGAGCGCTCCAAGGCGTTTTACGGCAAGCTTCTCGGGTTTCTCGGCTTCAAGTTCAAATACGACTATGTCGACATGGCCGGTTGGAGCAACGACAAGACGCTGTTTTGGATCGCCGCCGCGGACGACGAAGGCCGTAAGCGCAAATACCGCAAAGGCGATATCGGCTTTCATCACTATGCGTTCGAGCTTGCGAGCCGCAAGGATGTCGACTTGCTCGGCGCCTTCCTTGTCGCCAACGATATAGATGTGGCCGATCCGCCGGGAGAATATTACGAACGCAATTATTACGCGGTCTATTTCACCGATCCCGATGGCATGAAACTCGAAGGCATGATCTGGGCGCCGCCGGAAAAGCCGGCCAGGCGAAAAGCTAAGCGCAAGACAGCATCGGTGCGAAAGCGGAAGACTGCGCGCTGAGCGCGCCTGCGCTCAGGACGCCGCGCGCAGCGGCATCGCAATCTGCGCGACGACGGCGTTCCGGCCGCGGCGCTTGGCGGCATAGAGGGCGCCGTCCGCCGCTTCGATCAGATTGGCATAGCTCTGGAATTTTTCCGGAACCATCGAGTCAACGCCGACGCTGATGGTGACGTGGCCCATCGGCGATTCCGAGTGATTGATCATCAGATCTTCGATGGACTGCCGCGCCTCCTCGGCAAGCGCAGCGGCGCGATTGATATCGAGCCCCGGCAACAGCAGCGCGAATTCCTCGCCGCCGTAGCGGGCCACGAGCACGGCCTCTTCCAATGTCACGAGCGACAGTGTCTCGCCGACGGCGCGCAAGCAGGTGTCGCCGGAGACGTGGCCGTAGCGATCGTTGAACAGCTTGAAGTGATCGATATCGACCATCATCAGCGCCAGCGGCTTGTGGCTCTCGGCGGCCTTTTGCCATTCGCGCTCGATCTCGCGGTCGAAGCCGCGCCGGTTGGCAAGGCCGCTGAGTCCGTCGAGGCTCGCGAGCTCGTCGAGATGACGATTGGCGATCTGCAATTCTTCTTCGCGCGCGGCGAGCTTGGCCGCCATGTCGTCGAGGGCTGCGGCAAGCGGCGCGAATTCGGCGACCCAAGGCTCTTGCGTGGCGCGGACGTGGAGGTCGCCGCGGCCGAAGCGCGTCGCGGTGCGCACCAGCGAGCGGATCGGCCGCACCACGAGCTGCTCGCCGCCGAACCAGGCGATCAGGAGCACGAAAAGCCCGAAGGCAACGAGTTGCAGATAGGCGACACCGATCTCGTGGTCGATGCCCGCATGGACCGCACTTTCGTCAAGGCCGACGGCGAGCCGCGCTTGTGTCCACGGCACGCGCACATAAGCGAAAATCCGCCGGATGCCGTCGAGGCCCGCCACCGTGACGGTGCCGCTGTCATTGGCGAGCATTTCGCGCGCCAATTCGCTGCCGGCGAAGCGCTTGCCGATATAGGCCTGCTGATCGGCCGAGCCGGCGACAAGCGTGCCTGCGCTGTCGAGCAGCAGGACCGCGGCGCCGGAATGCTGGGCTGCCGTCGCGGCAAGGTCGCCGATCCATTGCAAATTGATCACCGCCATGACGACGCCGCTAAGCGAACCGTCATCCTTGATGATCGGATAGGTCGCGACCACGCTTGGTACGTCATTGCTGCGGTTGATCATGTAATCGCTCAGCGCAAATTCGCGCGCCGTCAGCGCATTCTGAAAGTGCAAGCGGTCCGACACGTTGAGACCGAGGGCGAGCGGCTGGGTCGAGCACTTGATGCGGCCGTCGTCGCTGGCGATCGAGAGATCGCGGATCCACGGAATGTTCGTCATCAGATCGGCCAAGTATTGACTGCAGTTGCCGGAGTCGAGCGGCATCTTGGCATAGACGCGCGACACGATTTGCAACAGCGAGCGCACCGAATAGATGATCTGGCGCTGCGATTCGGCGCCGCGGCGGGCAAGTTCGATCACATCGTTGTTGGCGCGTTCGGTGCGGATGGCGCGGGCTTCTTCCAGCCCGTGCACGCGTTCGATCATCAAGGGAGCGATCGCCAGAAGAGCGAGAACGATCAGGCGCGCGCGAATGCTGAGCATTGGCTTGCTCGGCACCGACGATTTTTTGGATTTTGGATCGCCGTCAGGCATCCCGCACTCCCCGGCCCCTCTTTGGTAAGCTACAGAAGACCCGTAAAAATGGATTTGGCGATGAAGCTAAAATTTGAATCGATCGGACGAAGGCGTTGACGAAATGGAAACCATAGAGCGGCAGAGCAGCGGCGAAATCGGCCTTGCCGCGGTGCGCGAAGAGATCGCATCGGTCTGCCGCGAGGCCGGGCGCGACCCGTTAAGCGTCACGCTTGTTGCGGTCTCAAAAACCTTTGGCGCCGAGGCGATTACGCCGGTCATCACCGCCGGCCAGCGCGTTTTCGGGGAGAACAGGGTGCAGGAGGCCAAGGCCAAGTGGCCGCCGCTGATTGCGCAAAATCTGGGCCTCGAACTGCACCTGATCGGACCGCTGCAATCCAATAAAGCACGCGAGGCGGTGGCCTTGTTCGACGCCGTGCATTCGCTCGATCGCGAAAGCCTGGCCGAGGCGCTGAGCAAGGAAATCGAAAGGCAGGGCCGCCGGCCGGTGTTGTTCGTCGAGATCAATACCGGCGCCGAGCCGCAAAAGGCCGGGGTGCTGCCGCAGGAAACGGATGCCTTTGTCGCGCTCTGCCGCGACACTTACGGGCTCGAAATCTCCGGGCTGATGTGCATCCCGCCGCACAACGAAGCCCCTGCCCCGCACTTTGCCCTGACCGCCAAGATCGCCCGCCGCAACGGGCTGAAATTCCTGTCGATGGGTATGAGCGCCGATTTCCAGACCGCAATCGCCTTCGGCGCGACGCATGTGCGGGTCGGGAGCGCCATTTTCGGCTCTCGACCGCGCCCGGCCGGCTAAACCCGTAGCCTAAGAGTGAATCTGTATTCTTGTTCTTGGTCCGATGTGTGACAAAAGTTTGCGCAGGTCGTCCCGGCGCAGTGCGACACAGCCAGCGGTCGGCCCAAATGCGTCGCGGGCGACGTGGATGAAGACGGCGCTGCCGAGCCCGGCGACGCGCGGGCGCTTATTGTGGTCGATCTCGACAATAAGATCGTAGAGGCCGTCCTCGCGGCGTAGCCGGTCGCCTGGTTCATTGGCCGAGCGCTTGAAAGCCCGATTATAGCGGCGATCTGAGGGCTCCTCGCACCAGGCATCGTCCGGGCCGATCCGACGCACCGGCAAGAGCGTCGGCGGCCTTTGCAGGCGGTCGGCGCGCCACCACAAGCGAATCGGGCGGAAAGTTCCAACCGGCGTGCCGCCGTCGCCTTCGCGCTTGAGCGCCCGGATGCCGCCGCGGCCGAGCGCGACGCGGAGCGTTTTACCGCCGGCACTCAGCCAGCCTTGCGCGCGCAGACCCGGACGGGACCCGACGCGAATCAAGCTCAGCGCGGTCCTATTCAGCGAGGGCTTTTGCCAAGTTTTACCCTTTCTCCAAGTGTTCCGCCCAATCTTCCCCATCGTTTGATGCCTGGATTCCCAATCGCCGCTTGCTCTTGTATCGTGCACTGTTCTACTTCGCGCCCGATCGGGCAGCAAAGCGGCAGGGGCCGGAGTAATGCCGAATACGCGCACCATTTTGATCGTCGACGACGACACCGAGCTGCGCGAGGCGCTGACCGAGCAGTTGTCGCTGCACGAGGAATTCGAGGCCATCGCCGCCGAAAATGGCAGCAAGGGCGTGCAAGCCGCCAAAACCGGGCAGATCGACCTCGTCATCATGGATGTCGGCCTGCCCGATATCGACGGCCGCGAAGCCGTGCGCATCCTGCGCAAAAACGGCTTCAAGGCGCCGATCATCATGCTGACCGGCCACGACACCGATTCCGACACGATCCTCGGCCTTGAATCCGGCGCCAACGACTATGTAACCAAGCCGTTCCGCTTTGCCGTGCTGCTGGCGCGCATCCGCGCACAATTGCGCCAACACGAGGCGAGCGAGGACGCGGTTTTCACCATCGGGCCTTACACATTCCGGCCGAGTTCGAAGCTCCTCCTTAACCCCAAAGGCAGTAAAGTCAGGCTGACCGAAAAGGAAACCTCGATCCTGCGTTATCTCTATCGCGCCGGGCAGAAGCCGGTGTCGCGCGAGACCTTGCTGCAGGAAGTCTGGGGTTACAATTCCGGCGTCACCACGCACACGCTGGAAACGCACATCTATCGGTTGCGGCAGAAGATCGAGAGGGATGCAGCGGCGCCCGCCATTCTGGTTACTGAAGCCGGCGGCTACAAACTGGTCCCTTAGATTGAGCATGATCTTTTCGGAAAACCGGTTTCCACTTTTCCGGATCATGCGCTAATCGCGGAGCGGCATGACGATCGAGGACGACATCGCGTTCCTTGAGCGCGTTCCCATTCTCCGCCGTCTCGGCGCCGGAGCGTTGCGCGTTCTCGCCATCAGCACCGAGAGTTATACCGTCGAAGAAGGCCAGTTGCTGTTCAACGCCGGCGATGCCGCCGACTGCGCCTATGTGGTCCAGGAAGGCTCGTTCAGCCTCTTCTCCGGACGACTCAACGAGGACGAGAAGATTGCCGAATCCGGCACCTTGCTTGGCGAATCGGCTTTGCTTGCGGAGACCGTGCGGCCGGTCACCGCGGTGGCGCGCGAGCCGGCTTTGGTGCTGCGCATTTCCCGCGCCATGTTTCTCAAAATGCTGGAAAGCTATCCCGACGCCGCGCAGCGCCTGCGCGAATTGATCGCCACCCGCGCCGATCAATGGGCGCGCGAAATGGAAAATGTCCGCTCGGCTTTGGCGCGCGGCACAGGCCCGCAACAGCGATAATCGCCCGCAGCGGCAGTCATCAGACTTCGATCGTCGCCGTCACCGGAACGTGGTCGGACGGCCGCTCGGCGCCGCGATAATTCTTGGCGATGGCAATCGTGCCAACGCGGTCGGCAAGCTGCGCCGATGTCCAGATGTGATCGAGGCGGCGGCCTTTATCGGCGGTCGCCCAATCCGACGAGCGGTAGCTCCACCACGTATAGAGCTTTGCCGGTTCCGGCGTCAGTTCACGCATGCTGTCGATCCAGCCGCCGGCATTGCGCGCGGCCGTGAGCTTCTCGCATTCGACCGGCGTGTGCGACACGACGCGGATCATCTGCCTGTGGCTCCACACATCGTGCTCGAGCGGCGCAACGTTAAGGTCGCCGACCAGAATGGCGCGCTCCGAATTTTCCGGCCGGATCGCGGCGCTTTCGCGCATCTCGTCGAGAAAGCCGAGCTTATGCGCGAATTTCGGATTGGCTTGCGGATCCGGAAGGTCGCCGCCGGCCGGCACGTAGAAATTATGCACCGTGATGGGATCGCGCAGGCCCGCGCGTTCGCCGAACACCGCCGAGACATGGCGGCAATCGGTCTTGCCGCAGAAATTTTGGACGCTCGTGCGCTCGAACGGCAGCCGCGAAATCACGGTGACGCCGTGATAGCCCTTCTGGCCGTTGAGCGCGACATTCTCATAGCCGAGCCGCTTGAAACGCTTCAACGGAAAGGCGTCGTCCGGGCACTTGGTCTCTTGCAGGCACAGAATATCGGGCCGCGCCGATTTGATGAATTTGGCGACCAGATCGATGCGCAGCCGCACCGAATTGATGTTCCAGGTTGTGACGGAAAGCTTCACAGGGACCAGCGGGATTGGCAGTCAGCGGCCGGAAAATCGGCAAGCGGCATATAACGATCAGCCGGCGTCTTCGCCAACCAATTTCAGGATTTTGCCCACTACTTCCTGGGCCTGTTTTTACTGATTGCTGATGCCGCCGCCGTCGCGCGCGTAATTGATGACGAACAGGTTCGGATCAGGCTTTTTGGCGGTGTCGAGATTATAGACCGCGACCGTCGTATCGAAACCCTGCGGATCGGTGACGGTCCATTGCTTCAGACTGGTGTCCTTGGCATCGAACATCATCATCAGCCGGCTGGTGCCGATCATCACCTGTTTTTGCTCGATGACCACGGTGGTGAACGTGTCGTCGGTGGTTACGCTGACAACGTCGGTGTCTTTCAACAGATCGATATGGTCGGCGAGCAGATAGCGCAGCGGCGTCTGCGACAACGGATAGAGATCCTGGGTGGCGAGCTTGCGGTCGCGCACCACGACGGAAGAGCCGTCGGCGACGATGTCGATCGGGCTCGGCGCGTTATAGGTGAAGCGCACCCGGCCCGGCTTCTGGATATAGAATGTGCCCTCGGTACGCCCGCCGTCCGGACCGATCTGCACGAAATTCCCGACCATGGTCTGCACGCCGCTCAGATAGGCGCTGACCTTGTCGAGCAGCGCGCGCTGTTTGGTGTCGAAGGCGGTGGCCTGCTGGCTCGACGAGCCTGAGCCGCCCGAAGAATCCTTGCCGAACGGCAACGAGAACGGAAAGAAGCTCGGCGGCTTCTGCTGGCTGTCACTGGCGGCGGCCGGGGCGGTACCCGTCGTCGAGGCCGGCGCGGAACCGCTTTTCTGCTGGGGCGCCGGCGTCGGCAGCGGCACGCTTTCGGCAAAAGCCGGCGCGAGCGCAAGGCCGCCGCATGCAGTCGCGAGAATTATCGCCGCGTAAAATTTCGCAAAACCGGCTTTCGCAGCACGTGTTGCCGCCATATCGCTCTCCCGCTGACACGCCCTGCTGGACTCTTCGGTGCCAAGATCTTCGGCACCAAGACTTGTGACGCCCGCGACAACCCAATCCGCTAAGGGAGCGGTATGGCGAATTCGCGGCTAGAATTAAAGGCGAAAGCCTCGATTCTCAATAGGCCGCTTCCCAATAGGCTGTATCGTTGCCTTGTCCGCCTCAGAACGGACTTTCTTCCGGGCCTTCGACAAGAATTTCCCGTTTGCCGGCGTGATTGGGCTGGCCGACGACGCCTTCCTGTTCCATGCGTTCCATCAGCGAAGCCGCGCGATTGTAGCCGATCTGCAGCCGGCGCTGGATGTAGCTGGTCGACGCCTTGCGGTCGCGGGTGACGATCGCCACCGCCTGCGAATAGAGGTCGCCGCCTTCGCCGCCGCCCATCGCGGTGGCATCGAACACCGGATTGCCGTCCTCGTCGGTCGGCTCCTCGGCGGTGACGGCCTCGAGATATTCCGGCTGGCCCTGCGATTTGAGATGACGGACGACCTTTTCGACTTCCTCGTCGGAAACAAATGGCCCGTGCACACGGCTGATGCGGCCGCCGCCCGCCATATAAAGCATATCACCTTGGCCGAGCAGCTGTTCGGCGCCCTGCTCGCCCAAAATGGTGCGGCTGTCGATCTTCGAGGTGACCTGGAAGGAAATGCGGGTCGGGAAGTTCGCCTTGATCGTGCCGGTGATGACGTCGACCGACGGCCGCTGCGTCGCCAGGACGACATGCAGGCCGGCGGCGCGCGCCATTTGCGCCAGCCGCTGCACCGCGCCTTCGATGTCCTTGCCGGCAACCATCATCAGGTCGGCCATTTCGTCGACGATGACGACGATATAGGGCAGCGGCTCGAGATCGAGCTCCTCGTTCTCGTAGATCGCCTGGCCGGTGTCGCGATTGTAGCCGGTATGGATGGTGCGGTTGAGCTTCTCGCCTTTCTTGTTGGCTTCGGCGACGCGCGCATTGTAGCCGTCGATATTGCGCACGCCGAGCTTCGACATTTTCTTGTAGCGCTCTTCCATTTCGCGCACCGCCCATTTCAGCGCCACCACCGCTTTCTTCGGATCGGTGACGACGGGCGTGAGCAGATGCGGAATGCCGTCATAGACGGAGAGTTCGAGCATTTTCGGATCGACCATGATCAGCCGGCACTGATCGGGATGCAGCCGATAGAGCAGGCTCAAGATCATCGTATTGATGGCGACCGATTTGCCCGAGCCGGTGGTGCCGGCGATGAGCAGATGCGGCATGCGCGCCAGATCGACCATGACGGCTTCGCCGCCGATCGCTTTGCCGAGACACAGCGGCAGGCGGTAGCCCGTCTCCACATAATCGCGCGAGGCCAGAAGCTCGCGCAGATAAACTTTCTCGCGCACCGGATTGGGCAATTCGATGCCGATGGCATTGCGCCCGGAAACGACGGCGACGCGCGCCGACAGCGCGCTCATCGAGCGCGCAATATCGTCGGCAAGACTGATGACGCGCGAGGATTTGATGCCGGGCGCGGGTTCAAGCTCGTAAAGCGTGACCACCGGACCCGGACGCGCATTGATGATTTCGCCGCGCACGCCGAAGTCGCCCAGCACGCCTTCGAGCCGCGTGGCATTTTCCTGGATCTCGTCCGAACTTAAAGTCGAACGCTCGCTGGCGCGGGGTGCGGCGAGAAGATTCAGCGAAGGGACCAGGAAGCCGCTTGATGAGCGCCGGATCTTCGCGGCGCGCGGTTTGCGGACCCGCGGCGCGGACTCCTCGTCATCCTCGTCGTCGTCATCCTCGGTATCGTCCACGGCGCCGCGCGCGGAATTTTCGAAACGCGGCTCGACGCGGCGGCGCGGGATCGCCGGATTATCGCGCGACGCCAACGGCATCCGCTCGCGGCGCAAGAACAGCCGACCCAGCCAGGCCCGGAAGCTCAGGAGGTGATGCTCGATGAAGCCGAGCGAGATCCAGGCACTGTCGCCGGCCTCTCTGTCGTCATCGCCATCCGCCTCTTCCTCGTCTTCCGCTTCGTAATCGTCATAATCTTCAGCCTCGCCGCCGAAGATCATGCCCGCCGCCGTGCCGAAGGCGACCAGCGCGGCAAAGCCGAGCCCGACCGCAAAGACAAGCCGCGTCGTTCCGACCAGCTGGATGTGGAACAGCACTAGAGGCAGCCGCAGCATGGCGTCGCCGACGACGCCGCCGAGGCCTGACGGCAGCGGCCAGTGCACGGTGCGCGGCAAGCATGACACGAAGGCTGCGCTGAGCACCGCGCCCAACATCCAGACCAGCACCCGCAGCCGCTCGTGGCTCAATCGGCGATGGCCGAGCAACCGATAGCCCCATACCGCGACCGGCAATAGCAGCGCCACGGAGCCGAGCCCGAGCAGCTGCATCATCAGATCGGCGGCAATCGCACCCGGCACACCGAGGAGATTATGCACCGGCGCGTCGGTGGCGTGGCTCAGCGAGGGGTCCTGCACCGACCAGCTCGCGAGCGAAAGCCCCGCCATCATGGCGAGGCTGATCAGCGCAATGCCGACAAGCTCGCGCAACCGCCGGCGCAACGCGACGCCGAGATGGCCGGACAAAGCGGCCATGCCGTCAAGGCTGCGGTCGATCATCGACATCGCCGAGTCCTCATCCGCTCATTCCCGCGCAGGCGGGAATCCAGAGGCACGCACTTCGCCAGCCGACAGGCGACTGGGTCCCCGCTTTCGCGGGGACGAGCGGCAGAGGTGCTGCTGCGTGATTGTCCATCATGCTCTAGCCCAGCACCGCGACGAGGCGATGCATCGCCTCGGCGGTGATTTCGTTGTTCTGCACCATGGCGACGCGGATATAATCCGCGCCGGGATTGCTGCCGTCAGACTGTTCGCGCGCCAGATAACGGCCGGGCACGACGCGCAGGCCGGCCTCGCGCCACAGCAGCTCCGCCGCTTTCTCACTGCCGCCATAGGCCGCGACGTCGAGCCAGAGAAAAAATCCGCCGGGCGGGCGGCGATAGCCGTAACGATCGCCGATGATCTGATCGGCGAGATCGAATTTCTCGCGATAGAGCCGCCGGTTCTCCTCGACGTGTTTCTCGTCATTATAGGCGGCGATGGCGACATGCTGCATCGGCGTCGGCACTTGCGGCGCCGCGACATTGCGCAGTTCGAGATAGGCGGCGAGGAATTTGCGATCGCCCGCGGCAAAGCCGATGCGCAGCCCCGGTAGATTCGAGCGCTTCGACAGCGAGTGGAACACGACGACGTTCCGGAAATCCGGACCCGCGGCTTCGAGCATGCCGTGTGGCGCGTCTTTGCCGTAAATCTCGCAATAGCATTCGTCGGCGAGAACGATGAAGCCGAAGCGGCGCGCCAGCGCGGCGAGCTTTTCAAGATAAGAAAGATCGGCGACCGCGCCTTGCGGATTGGACGGCGAGGCGAGATAGACCGCAACCGTGCGCGCCAGCAATTCGTCAGTGAGCGCATCGAGATCGGGCAGGAAGCCCGTGGCTTTGGTCGCCGGCAGATAGACCGGCTCGCAATCGGCGGCGATCGCGCCGGCGGAATAGGCGGCGTAGAACGGATTGGGGATCAGCACCGCGGGCTTGCCGGCGCGCTGCGGCACATAATTTTTTGCGGCGAGCGCGGCGAGAAAAAGTCCTTCGCGGGTGCCATTGAGCACCAGCACTTCGTGCAAAGGATCGACCGGCCGCTCAAGCGCAAAGCGCTTGTTCAGCCAACCGGCCACGGCTTCGCTGAAAGCATCGAGGCCTTTGTTCATCGGATAGCGGCCGAATTCGTTGACATGCGCGGCGATCACTGGGCCGACGAAAGACGGAATGGCATGCTGCGGCTCGCCCACCGCAAGGCTGATCGCGGGCTTGCCCGGCGGGGTATCGCCGAGCAGCTCACGCAAACGCACAAACGGCGAGCGCGCATTGGGGGCGCGAAACGAATTGGTCTCGTTACTCATCCGGTACATCATGAACAGCGGGCACCCCCCGCCGCTCCAAACACGGCACACCATAGGTGCGGCGAGGTTAAGACCCGATTAACCATCGAGATTTGCTGCGTTTATCCTGCTCCGCGGCGGCGGGAAAGCCCTCGCAATCGAACGACGACAACCCCTCGTCACCACCGGGCTTGACCCGGTGGTCCATGGTGACCCGCGGCTTCCGAAGTCCAATCGATAAATCCGACCGCGCTTCGCTGCCGCATGGATTGCCGGGTCATAGGCGAACGAAGTGACGCCGTTCTTCGATCGGCTATGCCCGGCAATGACGAAGGAAGAACAATTACGAAAGAAAAAAGGGAAGCGGAACGCCGACAGACGCGTATCCAACCGTCCGCATCATTTCGGATGCGGCAGCGTGCTCAGCGGAGCACGCTCGCCTGTCGGCGTTCCACCGCGGCTCTTCCTGGAGATGTCGGAACATCTCCGTCCAGCTTCAGGCCAGGCTTCCTGGGACGCGGCCGCCAGTTCAACGCCAATCGCTAGGTGGGCGTTACCCACCCCTGCCTGTCCCAGTCCAGTGGCACCCACGGCCGGCCACTTATTACCGGCGGCATGATGCCCAAAGCCGCCCGGGGGAAGTTTGCGAGACCGCCCGCGGGCACCGCACTCGCTCCGTAATTCGGATCGCATCCGGACTACGTCCCGCACTGAGCGAGATTCGGAAGAGTAACTATAACGGTGACCAATGTCAATGGAAAAGTGACGTCGATTTGCCCGTCATCCCCGCGGTTGTCGCGGGCATCCATGTCTTCATCCCGAAGACGTGGATGGCCGGAACAAGTCCGGCCATGACGCTGTGGAGTCATCCCCGCAGCGCCGCCAGGTTGACCGGGCCCTTGAACAGGCCGCCGATCAGCTTCAGCGCCGCCGCCGCCCGCGCGTCACTCCAGCCGCCGTGCTTCACATTCAGCAAAAACTTCTGCTCGATATCGGCGCGGGTGAGCGGCTCCTGCGCGCCGCCGCGCATATAGGGCTGGCGCTCTTCAACGACCGAGCCGTCGCGCAAGGTGGCGCGGATGTGGCCGGTGAAATTCTTCGGATAGGGATTGTTCGGGTCGATCTGATACCGAACCTTGGCGGCGACGGCGAGCACGGCCGGATCCTTTACCGCGGCGTCGGTGAAATCGCTTAAGCCGACATTGCCGCGGACAAAGCCCGTGGCGATGCAATAGGGCGACGAAAATTTGCCGGCATAGCCGTTGGCCGGATGATGCTTGGAGGCGAGCGGCTCCCACAGGCGATGCACGGTGCCCTCGCCGACCTCGCAGACCATCTCGACGAGGTCCTCGGCTTTGACTTTCTTCGCGAGTCTTCGCGCGCAGTCGATATAGGGATGCGTCATGGTTCCGCACGGATAGGGCTTGAACGCGAGCGTTTCGGTCACCCAGCGGGTGCCGAAATCGCCGGCGATGGCGTCGAAATCGCCCTTGGTGGTGTTGGCGAAGCCGTGGAAGAACCCGTGCACGCCTTCGAACACCGTGCGCGGACCTAAAAATCCGGCGCGGCCGAGCAGCGCGGCGCGCAGCCCCGATTGCGCCGCCCAGCCGGCGTGGAGCCGCTTGGTCCAGGCACCCTCGGCGAGATATTCGATGATGCCCGACGCCATCGAGCCGACGGTGCCGAGCGCGTCGACCAGCTGGCGCTCTGACAATTTCAGCGCGGCGCCGACGCCAACCGCGGCGCCGACCGCGCCGAACACCGCCGTCGGATGAAATCCGGCTTTGTGCGTGAGCGTCGGCGCGACCGTACTCAAGCGGCACATCGTCTCGACGCCGACGGCGATACCATAAAGCGCGGCCTCGCCTGACAACTTGTGCCGCTCGCAGGCCGCGAGCACCGCGGGCACGATGACGGCGCCGGCATGAATAGGCCCGCCTTCGAACGTGTCGTCGAAATCCTCGCCGTGGATCGCGGTGCCGTTGACGATCGCGGCCGCGGCCGCGCTCAAGGTGCGATTATGGCCGATCGCAGTGCACGGGCCGTCGTCGTCGCAAGCCGACAGCACCGCCTTCACATAATCCTCGTTGCGCGCAGTGACGGCGAGGCCGACCACGTCGATGACCAGCTCTTCGCATTTCTCACGTACGGCTTGGGGCAGCTTTCCAGCGTCGAGCGCGCAGATTTTTTGCGCCAGACACTCGGCAATGGCAGTTTTGGGCAGCGCATCGGAAGCCATAATCACACTCACTGAACAGCCACATGGGCGCACGGCATGTCGCCGGAATTCCGCATCCCGTCAAGCGGTTGCTAAGCGATTGCCAGCGGCTCCAATGGCGTTTCCGGGCCGAAACCTTTTACGCGGCGGTCGCGACTAAGGGGCAATGGCCGGTTTCACCCGGCACCGCCGCATTCCGATGGGGGCTCCCATGCGCCGCGCACGTCCCGCTTTCGCCGCCGCCTGTCTGTTCAGCGGCTTCGCCGGCCTCTGGTTCGGTCTCTTGGTCGGTCTCTTGGCCGCGCCTGCGGCCCAGGCGCAGGCACAGGCACCCGGCGTCACCAATGCCGAAATCTGCGCCTCGACCGACGACGATGCCTATCCGCCGCAGCGGCGCATCGAAGCCTGCAGCGCGCTGATCGACACGCTGTCTGACCAGACCACAGCGCTCGCCGCCGCTTTGGTCAATCGCGGCACCGTCTATTGGTACATCAACAAGACGCAGCTCGCGCTCACCGATCTCGACCGCGCCATCGCGCTCGATCCGAAAAACGAGCGCGCGTTCCGCGAACGCTCGAACACCTACCGGACCATGGGCCGGCTCGACAAAGCGCTCGGCGACGCCAACGAAGCGGTGCGGCTCGATCCCAACGATGCACAGGCGTTCGAGAAGCGCGGCAACGTCTTCACCAATAACAGCCAATATGACCGCGCCATCGCCGACTACAACGAAGCGCTGCGGCTCAAGCCCGACGATTCGATCGCCTATATGGATCGCGGCGCCGCCGAATATTTCAAGCAAGACTACCAGCCGGCGATCGCGGATCTGACCGAGGCCCTCAGGCTCGATCCGAAGAATGCGCGCGCCTATACCAACCGCGGCGCCGCCTATAAGAAGCTCGGACGCATCGACCAGGCCATCGCCGACGACGGCGAAGCCATCAAGCTCGATCCGCTGACGCCGGAATATTTCGACAATCGCGGCTTGAACTATGCCGCCAATGGCGATTACGACCGCGCCATCGCCGACTATAACGAAGCGATCAAGCTCAAGCCGCAGGCGAATTTCCTGACCAATCGCGGCGACGCCTACAATCACAAGGGCGGCGACTACGACCGCGCCATCGCCGATTACGATCGCGCCATCGCGCTCGATCCGGGATTTGCGCTCGCCTACAACAATCGCGGCGCCGCCTATGGCAAGAAGGGCGATCTCGATCGCGCCATTGCCGATTATCAGCAGGCGCTGCGCGTCAATCCGCAGTTCGACCAGGCCGCGCAAAACCTCGCCGATGCGCGCGAGGAACGCGACCGGCGCCTTGCGGCCGGCGGCGACAGTTCGGTGCTGCCGACTTTCGATTGCGGCTCTGCGCATCGCGCGGTCGAGAAAGCGATCTGCTCCGATCCCGATCTGGCGCGGCTCGACCGCGAGATCGGGGCAGCTTACAAGACGGCGCTCGCCAATCGCGACGGCAAAGACGGCGCGCAATTGCGGCAAGACCAGCGCGACTTCATTGCCGCGCGCAACAAGCAGTTCGGCAACCCGCAATATAATCTCAAGCGCGAGATGCAAACGCGCCTCGACGCGCTGCGCGGCATGAGCGCGAAGGCTTCGCCCTAGAACGCTGGAGCGGCGCTGACGAGCGGAATTCTGCACACGCGCAGGGCGGGACGGCTGCCGTTTTTACCGACTCACCGGCGCGGATCTTCGCCAAATGTTCAACGGGGCCAATTTTGTACAGTTTGCAGTGCTGGCCCGTTGCGCTAGCTAGGCGGAACTCGCGGTTTGGCCTGCGGTGCGGCATCATGGTAAAAAGGTGATGAATTTCAGTAACTTAATACCTCGTCGGGTGTGGCCGTAAATCCACACGCTCGCTAAATGCAACAATCGGCGGCCAAATTCACAAATCGGAAGGCACGTTTTCGCGCCGAATGGCTGTATATTCGGCACTCAGAATTTTGGGGAGACGGAACATGAAACGCATTCTTTTGGCCGGAACGGCGCTGCTGGGATTGATCGGCGCCGCAAATGCAGCCGATCTGCCGCCGCGATATCCGGCCCCGCCGCCGGTCGCACCGGCAGTCGTGCCTCCCTCTTGGACCGGCTTCTATGTCGGCGCCGGCTGGGGCTACGGCGTGTCGGACACGAATTCGAGCGTGATCCCGGCTTCCGGCCTCATCCAGGGCACGACCAATAACGGCGCCAGGGGTTGGCTCGGTATGGCCGATGTCGGCTACGACTATCAGTTCAACATCGGCGGCTGGAATCTCGTGGCTGGCGTGCTTGCCGATTACAACTTCGGCAACATGACCGGCACGTCAAACTTCACGGCGGCGCCCGGTGCCGGGTTCACGACGCTGACCGGCGTCGAGAAAGAGAAATCCTTCTGGGACGCCGGCGGCCGCATCGGCTGGCTGATCACGCCGGACATTCTGTCCTATTTCAGCGGCGGCTATAGCAGCGCCCATTTCGACGGCATGAATCTGCAGCCGTTCGGCGGCGTGCCGATGTCGACGTCATCGCACAATTACAGCGGCTGGTTCACCGGCGCCGGCATCGAGACCAAGATCGCCTCCATTCCGGGACTGTACTTCAACACCGAATATCGCTTTACGAGCTACACCAGCGCGACCTTGCCGATCGCGGGTTCGGCGGCCGCCATCGGCGTGCCGACCAGCTTGAAGCTCCAGCCGTCGCAACAGACGGTCATGTCGGGCCTCCACTACAAGTTCAATTGGTGGTAAGCGCCGTTCAAATATCCAACTAAGAAACTGCCATCCACCCAAACTAAAACGGCCGGGCTTATCGCCTGGCCGTTTTGATTTTTGGGCCACGTTTCCCGGGCGCAACGCAGCATGGAGCGCAGCGGAATGGTACGCTGCAGACCCGGGATCGTCACGAACTCAGCGCTGAGCTTGTGAAGGCCCGGATCTGCGGCGCACCGCCATAGCGCATCGACGACGCGCGTGAACGCGCTTACGGCACTGCGCGCCAATCCGGATTGACGTCCTCGATCAATTTGAACTTCCACACTCTCTGCCACCGCTTCAACGTGTGCTCGTGCGCTCTGGAGTAGACGAGGCGCCTAACTCCGCCAGGTGTTGCCACGAACCCACACTGGCGCGAAATGCGGCGCAGCGACGCCAATTTCATTCATCTGGAGGAAATCATCCCTCGCGGAACGCCCGTATGTTCGCGGCTCAAATAACGGGGAGACGGGATATGAAACGAATCCTTCTGGCCAGCGCTGCGCTGCTTGCTTGCATCGGCGTCGCGAAAGCCGCCGACCTGCCGACGCCCGTTAAAGCCCCGCTGATGGCGCCGGTGGTGGCGCCTACGAGCTGGACCGGCTTCTATGTCGGCGCCGGCTGGGGCTACGGCGTATGGGACATGAATTCAACTTCGGTTTTTCCGAGCGGTAGCCAGGGAACGACCAATAACGGCGGCCGCGGTTGGCTCGGCATGGCCGATGTCGGCTATGACTATCAGTTCGCTATCGGCGGCTGGAATCTCGTGGCCGGCGTGCTCGCCGATTACGACTTCGGCAACATGACCGGCACGTCAAGCTTCCAGCTGACTAGTTTCGGCGCCCCAGCTTCGATCGCCGGCGTCGAGAAAGAGAAATCCTTCTGGGATGTCGGTGCCCGCATCGGCTGGCTGATCACGCCTGACATTCTGTCCTATTTCAGCGGCGGCTATAGCCAGGCCCGTTTCAACGGCATGACGCTGTCGCCGATACTCGGCGTTCCGCTGTCGACGTCGTCGCACAATTACGGCGGCTGGTTCACCGGCGCCGGCATCGAGACCAAGATCCAGCCGATTCCCGGACTGTACTTCAACACCGAATATCGCTTTACCAGCTACAACGATACGACATTGCCGGTCGTGGGCTCCACTGTGCTTGGGCCGTTCAGCCTGAAGCTGCAGCCGTCACAGCAGACGGTCATGTCGGGCCTCCACTACAAGTTCAATTGACAGTAACAGCTGCCGCGGCGTCAGAACTGAAAACGGCCGGGCATCTGCCCGGCCGTTTTGAATCTGGGAGGAGCGCTTCTCGGGCGCACCGTAATGGTGCGCTGCAGATCTGGGATCGTTACAAACTCAGCGCCAAGCTTGCGACGACCCCGGATCTGCGGTGCATCACCTTCGTGCCGCACCACGTCCGGGGACCGCGATCAATACTTCGCCGAGATCGGCAATTCCTCCGCCGGGAACAGCGAGATCAGCGTGCAGCCTTTGTCGGTGACCACGACCTCTTCCTCGATGCGCGCGGCCGAGTAGCCGTCTTTCGCCGGGCAATAGGTCTCGATCGCAAACACCATGCCTTCCTTGATCTCGGTCGGATGATCCATCGACACCACGCGCGAGATGATCGGCCGCTCGTGCAGATTGAGCCCGAGCCCGTGTGCGAATTGCAGGCCGAAGGCCGCCATTTCGTCGGGGAAGCCGAATTCATTCGCCTTCGGGAACACCTCGCAGATATGCGCGGTCGAAGCGCCGGGCTTGATGCGGGCGATGGCATTGTCGAGCCATTCGCGCGCCATCTTGTAGGCGTCGCGCTGGTCGTCGGTGGCGCGCACCACATTGAAGGTGCGGTAATAGCAGGTGCGATAGCCCATGAACGATTGCAGGATGTCGAAGAAGGCCTGGTCGCCGGGACGGATCATGCGGTCGGTGAAATTATGCGGATGCGGGCTGCAGCGTTCGCCGGACACGGCATTGACCGCTTCGACGTCGTCGGAGCCGTGGGTGTAGAGGAACTTGTTGACCTCGGCGACGATGTCGTTTTCGCGCACGCCGGGGCGGAGCATTTCGTTGACGACGTCATAGGCGCCGTCGACCATCGCCGCGGCGCGATTGAGCAGCGCGATCTCGTCTGAGGATTTCACCTCACGGGCGCTGAGCATGACCTGCTGGCCGTCCTTGATCTTGAGGCCGACCTTTTCCAGTTCGAACATCATCGGCGGCTCGATGATGTCGACGCCGACCGGCATTTTGGCGACGCCGGCGTCGCGCAGGATCGCGGCCATTTCCTCGGCATGGCGCTTCATCAAGCCGAAGGCGGGATCGACCGTGCCGCGCAGGCCGACGAGACCGGCCTTGCAGTTCTCGGGCTTGAGCCACGGCGAATAGAGCTTGTGGTGCACGGCCGCCGAGCCGAAGTCCCACAGGATCGGATCGCCGCCGCGCGTCAGCAGCGCAAAGCGCGAGAGCTTGTCGCGGGCCCATTCGCCGATCTTGGTCGAGGTGACGTAGCGGATATTGTTGTCGTCGAAGAGCAACAGCGCGCCGAGATCGGAGGCCTCCAGCGCCGCCTGGGCGCGGGCGAGCCGGTAACGGTGCAGGCGCCGGTAATCGACGCGTTCCTCGAAATCGACGCCCATGGTGCCGAGCACCGGCAGATGGCGGCCCCAATTGTAGCGCGGGTTGATGTCTTCGGCGGTGATCTTGATCGGATCGCGCTTGGTGATGTCGTCCATGGGAAACTCCTGGGAAGGCTCCTTGGGATTATCCGTCATCCTCAAGAGCGCGCGCGGAGCGGTCCTCGACGAATGCGGGGCACGGTATTTGTCGCGCCTATTGTAACCTAATTTACGGCTTTGTTGACTGGGCTTGTCGCCTCTCGGGCTTTGGGACCTTGCGCCCTCTCACGGCATCGGGACCGGCCCCATATCCTTCGGCACTTTGTAGCCTTTTTGCACCGCCGGACGGTTGGCGATGGCAACATACCAGCGCTTGACGTTGGGATATTTGTTGAGGTCGACGGTCTGCCATTCGTAGCGCGAGATCCACGGCCATAGCGCGATATCGGCGATCGAATACGCGCCGGCGATATATTCATTCTGGGCCAACTGCTTGTCGAGCACGCCGTAGAGCCGGTGCGCTTCCTTCAGATACCGCTCCTCGGCATAGGGCGCCTTGCCGGGATTATACTTCACGAAGTGATGGACCTGGCCGAGCATCGGGCCCGGGCCGCCCATCTGCCACATCAGCCATTCGATGGTGCGATAGCGATCTTCGCCGCTCTTCGGCAGAAGCTTGCCGGTCTTGTCGGCGAGATAGATCAGGATGGCGCCGGATTCCATCAAGCTCATGCCGTTGTCGCGATCGACAATCGCCGGAATGCGATTGTTGGGGCTGATCTTCAAAAATTCCGGCTTGAACTGCTCATCCTTGGAAATGTCGACCGGGTGCACGGTGTAAGGCAGGCCCATTTCCTCGAGCGCAATTGAAGCCTTGCGGCCGTTCGGCGTGGTCCAGGTGTAGAGATCAATCACGATTTTGGTCCTGTGCTGGTTCGCGGGGGAGAGGATGAACTATTTCAGGCAGCGCTTCTCAGCGTTGCCAGGTGAGCGGCGATGCCGTCACGGATTTTTGGGCCGTGCGTGCGCATTTCGGTGAATTCATGTTCTGAGATGAGATCGTGAAGTCCGGACTTGAAGAACGGCCAAGCCTGCGCATGCTTCCACCAGTCCTGCACGTGCGGCCGGCTGCCGGTCCACAGGTCGATAAGCCCGAGATAATCGAGCCGTGCCGCGAAGGGCATCAAATTGATGTCTGCGAGGCTCGGATTGCCGCCCAGAATCCACGGCCCGCCGTTTTCGGCAAGCATATTCTCGAGCATCTTGAAACCACGCTCATAGGCGGCGATAGCGTGCACCACGAACGGCGATTGCACGCCGTATTCGTAGGTCGACTTGAAGCGGTCGGTACGGCGCGGGTCGCCCACATTGCGAAAGCGCTTCTGCCGCGTCTCCTCGGGCATGGTCTTCATCCGCTCACGGAACATGGCGGAAAAGCTGATCTCGGTGACGCCCTCGAACAATCCTTCATCGACCATCTTGCTCCAGAGCCGCATACGGCTCTGCAGCCACGGATCAGCCGGAATGAGCTTCGGCGGGTGCGGGAACGCCGTGTCGATATACTCGCAGATCAGCGTCGACTCGATCACTGGCTTGCCATCATGCACCAGCGTTGGAACTACGCCTTTGGGATTGAGCTTAAGATATTCCGGATCGTATTGCGCAGCCGTAAACAGATCGACGCTGACCGCGCGCCATTCCAATCCTTTCGCCCGCAGCGTGATGCGGACCTTCTGGCAACAGACCGAGTTGCCGAAGTCGTAAAGGATCAGCTCGCTCATGCGACCTTTTTACCCCAAAGCCGGGCGGAAGCGATATCGGCGCCGTCGCGGATCGCCTTGAGCTTGAGCCAGACCGCGGGCTCGATGACCCATTCGCGGCGGGTGAAGGTACCGAAGCCGCAATCGCTCGAGGCGATGACGCGTTCGCGGTCGCCGACGGTCGCGACCGCCTCCTCGATCCTGCGCGCCACGACTTCCGGATGCTCGACGAAATTCGACGTGGTCTCGACCACGCCAGGAATGAGGATCATGTCCTTCGGGAACGGCACGCGCTTGAGCGCCGCGTATTCATGGGCATGGCGCGGATTGGAGAACTCGATCGACAGCGCACCGACCTTGGCCTGATAGAGCGCGGGCAGGATCTTGTCGAGCGCGACGTCGTGGATGTGCGGGCCTTCCCAATTACCGTAACAAATATGCAGCCGCACGCGATCGCGTGGGATGCCTTCGATGCCTTTGTTGATCGCCTCGACATGGCGCTCGCAGCGCTTGACGAAATCGGCGTCGGACAGATCGCGATACATCATGGTGCGATCCATCGCCAGATCCGGCGCGTCGATCTGCAGCACGATGCCGGCTTTGTGGATCGTCTGATATTCGTTCTTCATCTCGCGCGCGAGCGCATCGAGATAGGCGTCGTGGCTGTCGTAATGAGCATTGAGCATCGTCGTCGAGATGATGCCAGGCGACGGCGCCGTCATGAAGCGCTCGGAGAAAGCGTGGAGCTCGTCGGCGATCTTGTTGAAGCCTGATGTCTCGTCCTGGATCGGCTTCAAGTCCTTGTATTTGACCTCGCTTTGCGCTTCCGGCGCGCCCTGCTGGCTTTTCGGCGGATTGGGGAAACGGCGCATCAGATAGGCAAGCAGTTCGGGAAACTCCTCGAACTCCTTGCCGCGCCGGCGCTTCGACACCCCGGCAAAACCGCTCATGCGCTGCGGCACGTAAGTCTGAAAGCCGATGCGGCGCTGCTCGCCGTCATTGCCGACATCGATGCCGGCGGCCATCTGCTTCTGCACGACATGGCGCACCGCCTTATCCATCTCGTTCGTCATCAGGGCTGTGTCATAGGCCTTGCCCTCCTCCTGCGCGATGAGCAGGTCGCTCAAGGTCTCGTTGCGCGGCAGGCTGCCGACATGAGTGGTGAGAATACGGTCGCGGCTCAAGATCATGCTGCACTCCTCGGCGCTTCATGGCCGGACTTGTTCCGGCCATCCACGACTTCAATGCCGCAACCTTTTAAAGACGTGGATGCCCGGCACAAGGCCGGGCATGACGAATTATAGCCGTCGCGGCACTACCTCATTGCCGCCGAATTCAGGCGTCGGCATAATGCTTTGCAATGGGCCAATCGGTGGGCAGAACCGCCGCTCCGCTAGATCTTAGTTTTGAGCATGATCTTTTCCGAAAACCGGTTTCCACTTTTCGGGATCATGCTCGAGAGGAAACGCCGAGATGAACACCGCTTCGCATAGCGCAAGCGCCATACCGCACGACTACAATTTCGCCGCCGATATTCTCAAGCGCAATCTCGACGCCGGCCGCCGCGACAAAATCGCCTTCATCGACCAGCGCGGCCAATACAGCTATGGCGATCTCGCCGAACGCGTCGAGCGCTTCGGCAATGTGCTGCGAACGCTACGCGTACGCCGCGAGGAGCGCATGCTGATGGGTCTCCTCGATAGCATCGACTGGCCGACGGCCTTTCTCGGCGCCATCAAGGCCGGCGTGGTCGCGGTGCCGGTCAACACGCTGATGACCGAGGACGATTACTGCTTCATGCTGCGCGACAGCCGGGCGCGGGTGCTTGTCGTCTCCGAGGAGCTGCTTCCCAAATTCAACAAGGCGCTGCGCGAGGCAGAAGATCTCGAACATGTCATTATCTCGGGCGGTCAATCGCAGGGCCAGCCGCGCTTTGACGATTTTTTGGCGCAGGCAAGCACCAAGCCGATGACGGCGCCGACCACCCGCGACGACATGTGCTTCTGGCTCTACACATCCGGCTCGACCGGCCGGCCGAAAGGCGCCGTGCATACGCATGCCGATCTGAAACTCACCGACGATCTTTATGCCGCCCCGACGCTTGGCATCACCGAGAACGACATCTGCTATTCGGTGGCGAAATTGTTTTTCGCTTATGGGCTCGGCAATGCACTGACCTTTCCGATGTCGGTCGGCGCCACCACGGTTCTGTTGCGGGACCGGCCGACGCCGGACCTGGTCGCCGATCTCCTGAAAAAACATCGCGTCAGCGTGTTCTATGCGGTGCCGACATTTTATGCCGGCTTCCTCGCGAGCCCAGCGGCGCCGCAAAGCGGCGAGATCAAGCTCCGCCGCTGCGTATCGGCGGGCGAGGCGCTGCCGCCGGAGATCGGCCGGCGCTGGAGCGAGCGCTACGGCACCGACATTCTTGACGGGCTGGGTTCGACCGAAATGCTGCACATCTTCCTCAGCAACCGGCCTGGCGACGTGAAATATGGCACTTCCGGCAAACCCGTGCCGGGCTACGACATCCGCCTGGTCGATGACGACGGCGAGATTGTCAAAAACCGCGGCGAGATGGGCGAATTGCAGGTGCGCGGCCCAACCAGCGCAATGATGTATTGGAACAATCGCGAACAATCGCGCTCGACCTTCCTCGGCGAATGGACCCGCTCCGGCGACAAATATGTCGAGGACGATGACGGCTATTACGTCTACTGCGGCCGGCGCGACGACATGCTGAAAGTCTCCGGCATGTATGTGTCGCCGTTCGAGGTCGAGGGCGTGCTGCAGAGCCATCCCGACGTGCTCGAAGCCGCCGTCGTCGGCTGGCCCGACGTCGATGCGCTGATCAAGCCCAAGGCCTTCGTCGTGCTCAAGACGCAGGGTCTGGCTTGCGCCGATTTTGCGCAAAGACTCCAGGACGAATGCCGGCAGAAGCTCGCAGTTTATAAATATCCACGCTGGATCGAATTCCGCACCGAACTGCCGAAAACCGCGACCGGCAAGATCCAGCGCTTCAAGCTGCGGGCGGAGGCGGACGCGAAGTAGCGCATACCATGACGACGCGCGATCCCATTCTGATCGTCGGCGGCGGACTCGGCGGGCTCACGACGGCGCTGGCTTTGGCGCGCCGCGGTCTCGCCACCCGCGTCCTGGAAGGCGCGCCGGAATTCGGTGCCATCGGCTACGGCATACAATTCGGCCCCAATGTTTTTCACGTGTTCGAGAGTCTCGGCCTCATCGAAGAGGTCCTTGCGGACGCGGATTCGCCCGCGGCCATATTGATGCTGGATGCACTCAACGGCAAAGAACTGGTCAGGATTCCGACTGGAGCGTCGCTGCGCGCACGGTTCAAATATCCTTACATCATCGTTCACCGCATCGATCTGCATAACGTGCTGCTTGACGCCTGCCGGCGCAGCGATGCGATCGAGCTTGTCGCCGATGCCATGGTGACCGGCTTCGAAGATCGCAGCGACCGCATTACGGTGACAACAGCGGATGGCCGCGCATTTTCCGGCGCGGCTTTGGTTGCGGCTGACGGCATCCGCTCGCTGTTCCGGCAAAAACTCATCGGCGACGGCGAACCGTGTCCGGTCGGTTATGCGGCGCTTCGCACCATCGTGCCGATGGTCGAACTCACCATCGATATCCCGCGCAATAGCGTCGTATTGTGGAGCGGACCGGGTTATCACGTCATCCATTATCCGCTGCGGCATGGTACGCAATTCAATATCGTCGCCGTGTTTCGCACTTCGACGCACGCCGAAAAAGCCGATGCCGCAACCTACCGGGCCGAACTCGAACAGATATACCGCGACGCCCATCCTTCGGTGCGCGCCTTAAACGAAATGATGGACTTTCGCTGGCGCCGCTCGGTCGCCGATCGCGAGCCGGTGCGGCATTGGCACAAGGGCCGCATCGTGCTGCTTGGCGACGCCGCGCACGCACCATTGCAATCGATGGCGCAGGGCGCCGGCATGGCGATCGAGGATGGACTCTGTCTTGCCGAGGCCGTCCACGCCAATAACGGTGATTTCGTCGCGGCATTTCGCCGCTTCGAGGCGCTCCGACTCGCCCGGACCGCGCGGGTGCAACTGGAATCCCGGGCCATGTGGAACTGGTTGCTGCATGCCGAAGGCATTGCCCGAGACGTGCGCAACGCGACAGTGGCCGATTGGGACGAGGCGCACATGTTCGACTGCCTGTCTTGGCTTTATCGCGGCGCGAGCGCCGATCAGTTCAACGCGACGTCACGAGGACGACGAAGCAGCCTCGACTGATGAGCAGATTCGCTAATTTAACTTGACGTCCGCCGCCTTGATCACCGGCGCCCAGCGCGCCACTTCGGCATCGATCACGGCACGGAATTGCGCCGGCGAATTGCCGACCGGCTCCATGAATTGGAGCGCGAGCTTGTCGCGCACGGCGGGCGAGCGGATCGCTTCCGCGACATCCTTGTTGATCTTGGCGACCAGATCGGGCGGCGTCTTGCCGGGTGCGATCAGGCCCATCCAGGTATCGGCTTCGACATCGATGCCGGATTCTTTCAACGTCGGCAGATCGGGCAGGAACGGCGAGCGCTTGGCGAGCGACACCGCGAGCATCTTCACCTTGCCGTCTTTGGCCAGCGCGACAACGGAAGCTGCCGGCAGACAAGCCATCTGCACGTCGCCGCGGATCACCGCGGTCATCGCCTGCGGTGAGCCGGTGAACGGTACGTGCACGATCTGCGTGCCGCTTTTCAGCGCAATCGCCTCCATCGACAGATGCGAGAGCGAACCGTTGCCGATCGAGCCGAAATCGTATTTGCCGGGCTCGCGCTTCAAGAGCGCGACCAGGTCGGCGACGCTGTTGACGCCGAGGCCAGGATTGACCGCGAGCACGCTCGGCATGGTGACAAGCTGCGTCACCACGACGATGTCGGTCTTCGGATCATAGGGCAGCGACGGAAACAACAGCGTGTTGATGGCGAGCGGCCCGCCGATGCTCACGCCGATCGTCGTGCCGTCGGGGTCGGCTTTGGCTACCGCATCGGTGCCGATATTTCCGCTCGCGCCGGGCTTGTTTTCGACGACGAAGGCGGACGCCGGATATTTCTGCTGCAGGCTGTCGGCGATCAGCCGCGCCACGATATCGGGCGTCGAGCCGGCGCCGAACGGCACTATGATCTTCACGGTCTTGGCCGGCCAATCTTGTGCGGCCGCCGATGCCGCGGTGGCCGACAGCGCGCCGAGGAAGAGACCGAACAGAAAAACGAGTTTCTTCATGTTTGGTCGCCTAGGTTTCCTTGCCTACGTTTCTTTGCCGAGAAAGACGCCGTTTTGCTCAAGCATCTGCTGCAAACGCGTTACGTCGATATCCGCAGGGTCGGCGTGAGAGGCAAGCGCCAGATGCGCCGCAGTCGCTGCGGCTTCACCCATGACAAAGCAGGCGCCGGAGACGCGGGCGGCCGATTGGCCTTCATGCGTCATCGAGGCGCAACGGCCGGCGACCAAGAGGTTCTCGACCTTCAGCGGCAACAGCATGCGATAAGGCAGATGATTGAAGCCGCGCGAGCCCGGAATATCGGGCCAGCCCCAGATCACGTCGCCGGCGACGTGCGCTTCGATCGGCCAGCCATTGACGCCGATCGTGTCATCAAAGCTGGCACAGGACAGCACATCGTCGCGGGTCAACGCATAACGGCCGGTGATGCGGCGCGTCTCGCGGATGCCGAGCTGCGGCGGAATATCGACGACGTAAGAGTCGGCGAAGCCCGGCGCATTCGCTTTCAGAAACGCGAAGAACGCGAGCGCCTGGCGGCGGCCTTCGCTTTCGCCCGCGCTCAGTTCGCGCGCGTCGGTGCCGTCGATGGCGCGGCCATTGCCGGTTTTCAGCTGCGTGACGTTCACCCGCCATTCGCTCTCGTGCTTCATCGGCCGCACAATCGCGCCCTTGCGCGGAAAGCGCATGCCGCGTTTCTCGGCTTCCTCCATCAAAGCCGGGATGGTCTTCCAGGCTTTACCGGCAGCGTCGGGATCGACGCCGTTCAGGCGGAACATCATGGTCGGATAGAGCATATTGCCGTCGGCATCGCCGAGTTCGAACGGCGCGCCGGCAAAGCTCGCCAGATCGCCGTCGCCTGAGCAGTCGACGAACATGTCGGCGCGCACCGCCATGCGGCCGGATTTGGTTTCGATCAAAAGCGCGTCGATGCGCGCGCCGTTCATCACGGCGCCAGCGGCGAGCGCATGAAACAGCACATCCACCTTGCGCGCGGCGAGCAGATCATCGGCCGCGCATTTATAGGCGGCGGTATCGTAAGCCTGCGCCTTGGTCTTGCCGAAGATCAGATGCGGTTCGTTGAGACCGCCAAGCGCATCGATCCGGCCTAGCAGATCGTCGGCGACGCCGTGCACGACCTGGCGAATATCGCCATGCACATTGGCATGCAGCCCGCAGAAATTGGTCACGCCGGCAGCGGTGCCCATGCCGCCGAGAAAGCCGTAACGCTCGATCAGAAGCGTCTTTCGGCCCAGCGCACCGGCCGCGGCGGCCGCGGCGATGCCGGCAGGGCCACCGCCGAGGACGACGATCTCGAATTCGCCGAAAATCGGCGTGTCGCGCGCAGGCTCGGTGATGCTCGGCAAGACGGCATTTCTCCGGGGCTCAGTTGATCGCACGCTCTATAGCGGTTGCGTGACACCCTCGACCACAATGAAATTCGCTCAAATCGGGTGCCGAGTGGCCAAAAAAAGCCCGCCGGCGCGCCCAGCAGTACTTCTTGCGTTTACAGTTTGGGGGTATTACCAGGGCGTACCGTTGGTCAGCCGCGGTAGCTCAGCCGGTAGAGCACCGCATTCGTAATGCGGGGGTCGGGGGTTCGAATCCCTTCCGCGGCACCAGGGTTTTTTCCTGACCCCTCATCGGTAGAGTTCTGTCATCACACTCGTCATGCGGGGGTCGGGAGTTCGAATCCCTTCCGCGGCACCACTTTGTGGCATCTTGCTTAAGCCGGGCTAGCGCGGAATTATTTGGATAAGACCGGCCGCGCCGGTTTAGCTGGCTCATGGCGTGGGCAGCTCGCCGGCAAGCGATATGCAAGACCGGACGACTATTATGAGCCGATCCGCGAGGCCGTCTGATCCTACTTAGCGTCTAGCCATCCCAACTCGCGACCTTTCTCGTCAGCCCTTTTCTGCGCCTCCGGAGCCGAAGCAGCCATCAGGGGAGGCAGAAGCTTCGATCAAACAAATAATCGTTTGGTCAAAACCTACATCAAGGGTCTTTCGCGCGAAGCGCCAAAGGAATATTTAGAACTTGATCCCCCTCGCGACAACGAAGCCGCGTAGTCGGGCAGCCAAGGCTTATTGACCTGCGATGGATCACAGCGCGGAAATCGACCGGATCAACAGAGAGCTTGCGATCTTGCGGGACCGCCTTGAGATTTATCGCCAGGCTAATGCTAGATTGAGGTGGTTTTTTACGTGGTTGGTTGCACCAGCGATCCTGATCGTAGCCATATTGGTTTTTCTGCACGACGCTCTTGAGGGCGTATTCTTCGCGGCGATGGCGCTTGTGTTCGGCGTGCTAATTGCGATGCTATCTAAGAAATCATTCGGCTGGATTGGGTATTCGTCTCTCCGAAGTCCTTACGCCTTTTATCCTGACGCGCGTCCGCGCCCGCGAAATGATGCGGAATCAATTGAGATTCAAATTGCGCAACGAGAGCGACGGCTCTCTGAACTAGCGTCTCAGTGATCGGCACGTTTAGCGCCACTCTATCGACGATCACGTGCGGCGCGGAATGCGGGGGTCGGGGGTTCGAATCCCTTACTTCACCACAAATCTTCCGCGTCATGCTTGGCCCCCGTGCCGGGCACGCCGATTTCGGGAAATCGCAGCTTTCGCATAGCCGGGACAAGGCCGGCCATGACGCATAACAATTGCTATGATCATTCAGCAATGAAATGAACGCGGAGGCCCCCTTGCCTGTAATGTCCGGAAAACGCGCCTTTCTCGATCTGCTCAAGCAGGAGGGCGTCACGGTGATGTTCGGCAATCCCGGCACCACCGAATTGCCGCTGATGGATGCTTTCGCCGTCGAGCACGACATCCGCTACATTTTGGGCCTGCAGGAAGCAGCCCTGATGGCGATGGCGGACGGCTACGCCCAGGCTTCCGGCGATCTCGCGGTGCTCAACCTTCACGTCGCCCCGGGCCTGGGCAATGCCATGGGCATGCTCTACGACGCCGCGAAAGCGAATGCCCCGGTGCTGGTCACCGCCGGCCAGCAGGACCTCGAATATGTCGCGACCGAGCCGGTGCTGACCGCGGACTTGCCGACTTTGGCGCGACCCTTCGTCAAATGGGCCGCCGAAGTGCATCGCGTCGAAGATTTGCCGCGCTACGTCCACCGCGCAGTGAAGACAGCGCTGGCGCCGCCGACAGGGCCGGTGTTTCTGTCGCTGCCGGGCGATATCTTGAAGAGCGATGCCGACATCGATTTGCTCGAGCCGACGCGCGTCGCGCCGCGGGTGCGCGGCGACGCCGATGCGGTCGCCGCCGCCGCCGAACTGCTCGCCAAAGCCGAACGTCCGGTCATCATCGCCGGCGATGCCGTGGCGCAGAGCCGTGCGCATCAGGAACTTGCCGCGCTCGCCGAGGCGATCGGCGCGCCGGTCTATGTCGAGTTCATCCCCAATACCGCGTCGTTTCCGGCGTCGCATCCGCTCTATCGCGGATCGATGACGCGGACCCAGGCTGGCGTGCGCGACGTGCTGGACCAGCACGATCTGTTGTTTTCCGTCGGCGGCGATCTGTTCACCTGGTCGCTGCCGTCGAACATCGATCCGTGGCCGAAAGGCTTGCCGCTCATTCACCTGGATTCCGATCCCTGGCAGATTGGCAAGAACTATCCGGCACAGGTCGCAATCCTCGGCGACCCGAAAGCGACGCTGCCCGACATCACCGCGGCCGTCAGTGCGCGTATGGGCGCGAGCGCCAAAAGCGCCACCGCGGCGCGGTTCAAATCCGCCACCGACGCGATCAAAAAAGATCGCGAGGCGTTTCGCGCCAAAGCCCGTGCGCTGGCCGGCAAGACGCCGGTGCAGCCGCTGGCGCTCCTCGAAGCGATCGGCGCGATGCTGCCGAAAGACGCCGTGGTGATCGAAGAGATTCTGTCGTCCTCGCCTGGGGCGCGCTCGCTGATCAACAGCGACGACGCGCAGAGCTTTTATGGATTGCGCGGCGGCGGCATCGGCTGGGGCTTGCCGGCCGCGATCGGCGTCAAGCTCGCGCTGCCCGAGCGGCCGGTGGTGGCGCTGGTCGGCGACGGCAGCGCGCTCTACACGATCCAGGGGCTCTGGACGGCGGCGCGCTACCGGCTGCCGATCGTCTGGGTGATCTTCAACAATACGAGCTACCGCATCCTCAAGCAGCGCCTCGTCATGCTGCGCGGGCTTGCCGAACAGGCCGACAATTTCGTCGGCATGGAACTCAACGATCCCGCGGTGGATTTCGTCGGTCTGGCGCATTCGCTGGGCATCGACGCCCATCGCGCCAAGACCGTGCACGACGCGACCGACCTGATCGGCAAGGCGCTCCAAAGCAACACCGCCATGCTGATCGATGTCGACATGGAGCGCGGCTACAAGCCGATGTGAAATTTAGCAGCGCGTCGCGATCAGCCGGCGGTCGTCAACGGCACGTCGGCATAGAGCTTATAGCTCTGCGACTTCGGCTTCGCTTTGTCCGCTTCGTTGAGATATTCGATCGAGCTTTTGCCCAAGAGCGCGCGCGGCAGGATCATGACGCGGATGAAACGCGTCGGCTTGTCCGCCGATGCCTGAGCAAAGACCGGATCAGGCCCGGTCTCGTACCAGGCCCCGCCGGGGCCGTAGGACGTTGACTTGCCGTGGGTGTCGATGCGGATGGCGCCTTCGAAGACGCAGCGCGTGCCTGGGCCTTGATGCCGGTGCAGAAAGGCGCAGCCGCCCGGCGGAAATGCCACGCTGTCACCGCGCAGCAGCAGCTCGCCTTTGGGCAATGTTTCAAGCGGCGCGGAGAGCTTTTCGCGGGTGACCATGCCATTTGCATTCGTGGCTGCGTTGGTGGCGCCGCCGGCCGGTATCAACTCCCAGCGCCAAAGCGTGGCGCCTTCGGGTCCGGCTTTGAGCGTAACGGCGCCCTCGCCGCTATAGGCCTCATCGGCTTTGAAGCTGCGTTCCGCGATCGCGGCCGCGCCAATCGTAACCGCACCATGCACGACAAAAATCATGCGCGGCAAAGCCGGCAGCGACGCCGCGTTGCCATTCGCCAAAATATCTTCGGTGAGCCGCAATATCGGGGGCAACACTTGGGGCACAATCCCACTCCTTCTTACTTTGCACTCAGTCCACCATGCACTCGACGAGTGTCTGCGTTCCCGGCCGCGCGTGCAACGGCATTTACACCCGCGCGCGCGCGTTGCTAAATCGCGGCAGGCTCAGTCGCACCAAATCCACAACGACCGCGAGCGCACCGGCAATAATAAGAGCGCACAACAGGAGGAACCCATGCAGCGTACCACTCCGCCCTTCCGCGCCGATCATGTCGGCTCGCTCCTGCGCACTGCCCCGCTGAAGGAAGCGCGCGCCAAACGTGCGGACGGTACGCTCACCGAAGCCGATCTCAAGGCGGTCGAAGATCGCGAGATCGAAAAGGTCATCAAGAAGCAAGAAGACGTGGGGCTGAAGCTCGCAACCGACGGCGAATTCCGCCGCTCCTGGTGGCATTTCGATTTCTTCCGCGGGCTCGACGGCGTCACGCCCTACTCGACCCAAGGCGGCATCCAGTTTGCCGGTGTGCAGACCAAGGCCGAGGGCATCAAGATCACCGGCAAGATCGGCTTTTCCGGCCATCCGATGCTGGACCATTTCAAGTTCCTCAAGGCGCATACGCGCGTCACGCCGAAGATGACGATCCCGGCGCCCTCGACGTTTCACTTCCGCCAGGGCCGCGCTTCGATCAGCACGGAGATCTATCCCGATCTCGATGCGTTCTTCGACGACGTCGCCAAAGCGTGGCGCGGCGCCATCCGCGCCTTCTACGACGCCGGCTGCCGCTATCTGCAGCTCGACGATACCGCCTGGGCGATGATCTGCGATCCCAACGAGCGCGCGCAATCGCGCTCGCGCGGCGACGACCCGGATACGCTGCCGCAGCGCTATGCGCGGCTCACGAGTCTCGCGCTCGAAGGCAAGCCGGCCGACATGGCGATCACCATGCATTCCTGCCGCGGCAATTTCCGCTCGACCTTTATCGCGTCGGGCGGCTACGAATTCGTCGCTGAACAGTTGCTTGGCCACACCGCGCTCGACGGCTATTTCCTCGAATACGACAGCGAGCGCGCCGGCGGCTTCGAGCCGCTGCGGTTTTTTCCCAAAGGTCAGAAACAGCTCGTGCTCGGGCTCGTCACCTCAAAGAGCGGCAAGCTTGAAAAGAAGGACGACGTCAAACGGCGGATCGACGAGGCGACCAAATACGTCGCCCTCGATCAGCTGTGCCTGTCGCCGCAATGCGGCTTTGCCTCGACCGAGGAGGGCAATGTGCTCGCCGAAGACGAGCAATGGGCGAAGCTGCGCATGATCGTCGATCTGGCAGACGAAGTGTGGGGCTAGACGAATGAACACAGTGAGAGAGTGAAGATGCAAAGAACCAGACCGCCGTTCCGCGCCGATCATGTCGGCAGTCTTTTGCGCACGGCCGCGCTGAAGGAAGCGCGCGAGCAACGCGCAAGCGGGGCGCTCAGCGCGGAAGCTTTCAAGGCGATCGAGGACCGTGAAGTCGAAGGCGTCATCAAGAAGCAGGAGGCGGTCGGCCTGAAATCGATCACGGACGGTGAATATCGCCGCATCTCCTGGAATATCGATTTCCTCGAACAGCTCGACAACGTCGAGTCCTATGCCGGCGAGCGCAAGGTGAAATTTGCCTCGAGCGGCCCGCAGCCGCGGCAGGTCCTGTTGCGCGTCATCGGCAAGCTCGGCGGTTACAGGCCGCATCCGATGATCGAGCATTTCAAATTCTTGAAAGCTCACACCAGGCAAACGCCGAAGATGACGATCCCGTCGCCGTCATCGCTGCATTTCCGCTACGGCCGCGACGCCGTGCCGGAAGCGCTCTATCCGAACATGGACGACTTCTACGGCGACCTCGGCATGGCCTACAACAAGGTGGTGCAGGCCTTTGCCGAGGCCGGCTGCCGCTATCTGCAGCTCGACGAGGTCAACCTCACCTATCTGTGCGACCCGTCGCTGCGCAAACTGATTACCGATCGCGGCGAGGATCCGGCGACGCTGCCCGCCGCCTACGCCAAGATGATCAATGCGGCGATCGCGGGCATTCCGTCCGACATGACCATCACCATGCATCTGTGCCGCGGCAATTTTCGCTCGAATTTCGTGGCGTCAGGCGGTTACGAGCCGGTGGCCGAGATGCTGTTCAACGCGATGAACGTGCACGGCTATTTCATGGAATACGACAGCGAGCGCGCCGGCGGCTTCGAGCCGCTGCGCTTCGTGCCGAAGGACAAGACCGTGGTGCTCGGGCTTGTCACCTCGAAGACCGGCACGCTGGAAAAGAAGGATGCGCTCAAGCGGCGGATCGACGAGGCGATAAAATATATCTCACTTGATCAACTTTGCTTGTCGCCGCAGTGCGGCTTTGCCTCGACCGAAGAGGGCAATGTGCTCGCCGAGGACGAGGAATGGGCGAAGCTGCGCATGATTGTCGAATTGGCCGAAGACGTGTGGGGCCGCTGACACGTAACAGGAGTGAAACCATGAGCCAACGCACCAAGCCGCCGTTCCGCGCCGATCATGTCGGCTCTTTGCTGCGCCCGGCCGCACTCAAACAGGCGCGCGAGCAATATGCCAAGGGCGCGATCGATGCCGCGGCGCTCAAGGCCGTGGAGGACCGCGAGATCAAGTCGGTCATTCAAAAGCAGGAAGCGGCCGGATTGCAGTCGATCACCGACGGCGAATTCCGCCGCTCGTGGTGGCATCTCGATTTTCTCTGGGGCCTCGACGGCGTCGAGCGCCATGTGATGAACGCCGGCATCGCTTTCGCCGCGGTGACGACGCGCAATGAGGGCGTGCAGGTCACCGGCAAGATCGGCTTTTCCGGCCATCCGATGCTGGAGCATTTCAAGTTTCTCAAAGCCAACACGACCCGCACGCCGAAAACGACGATCCCGGCGCCGTCGGCGCTCTACGGCCGCCCCACCCCGACACCGATCAACAAAGCGGTCTATCCGTCGCTCGACAAGATGTTCGACGATCTCGGCCAGGCTTACAAAAAAGCCGTGCGCGCCTTTGCCGACGCCGGCTGCCGCTATCTGCAGCTCGACGAGGTGTTCATCGCCATGCTGTGCGACCCGAAGTACCGCCAGCAAATGAAGGATCGCGGCGACGATCCGGACGCACTTGGCCCGCTCTACGGCGATCTCATCAATGTCGCGATCTCGGATATTCCGTCCGACATGACGGTGACCATGCATCTGTGCCGCGGCAATTATAAATCGACCTTCATGGGCGCGGGCGGCTACGACGCGATGCAGGAAGTGCTGTTCGACCGCATCAAGGTGAACGGCTATTTCATGGAATATGACACGGAACGCGCCGGCGGCTTCGAGCCGCTCAAGCGCCTGCAGAAGGGCCGCTTTGCCGTGCTCGGCCTGGTGACGACCAAGACCGGCAGGCTCGAAGGCAAGGACGCCATCAAGCGCCGCATCGAAGAGGCATCGAAGTTCGCCGATCTTGACCAACTGTGCCTGTCGCCGCAATGCGGCTTCGCCTCGACCGAGGAAGGCAACGTATTGGCCGAGGACGAAGAATGGGCCAAGCTGCGGATGATCGGGGAGGTCGCCCGAGAGGTCTGGGGAAACTAAGCGAATGCCCAATATCGTTGCGGGCAAAGTTGCCATCGTCACCGGTTCGGGACGTGGCATCGGCCGCGGTATTGCGCTGCTCATGGCGCAAGAAGGCGCAAGCGTCGTCGTCTGCGATATCGGTGCAAGCCTCGACGGCGCCGGCACCGATACCGGCCCGGCACAGGCCGTCGTCGACGAGATCAAGAAAGCCGGCGGCAGAGCCATTGCCTCGACGCTCTCGATCAGCGAGCCGGGCAATGCCGACAAGATCGTGCAGTCCGCGCTCGACGCCTTCGGCCGCGTCGACATTCTCGTCAACAACGCCGGCATCCTGCGCGACCGTATTTTTCATCGCATGAGCTGGTCGGACTGGTCCGACGTCATCAATGTGCATCTCAATGGCAGCTTTCTCATGAGCCACGCTTGCTCAGCGCATTTCCGCGAGCAGAATGCCGGCAGCTTCGTGCACATGACCTCGACCTCGGGCCTGGTCGGCAATTTCGGCCAGGCCAATTACATGGCGGCCAAGCTCGGCATTGTCGGCCTGTCGCGCGGCATTGCGCTCGACATGGCGCGTTTCAATGTGCGCTCGAACTGCGTGGCGCCGTTCGCCTGGACGCGCATGATCGATTCCATTCCGGCAGAAACCGAAGAGGAAAAAGCGCATATCGCTGCCTTTCGCGAAATGACGCCGGAAAAGATCGCGCCGCTCGTCGTCTATCTCGGTTCCGACAAGGCGTCCGGCATCAGCGGTCAGATTTTTTCGGTGCGCAACAACGAGATTTATCTGTTCAACCAGACCCGTCCGATCCGCACGCTGCAGCGCTCCGACGGCTGGACGCCGGAAAAGCTCGACAAGCAGCTCAAAGGCGCCTTTGCTGCCTCGTTCACGCCGCTCGACCGTTCGAGCGACGTGTTCTCGTGGGATCCAGTGTGATGGACCCTGTTTGATGGACCCCGTGTGATGACCGACGCCGCCGAGCTTGCCGCGATCCGCGAAGCAGTTCGCGCGCTGTGCAAGGAATTCCCCGGCGAATATTGGCGCGCGCTCGATCGCGAGCGCGCCTATCCGGACAAGTTCGTTGCGGCGCTGACCAAAGCCGGATTTCTCGCGGCGCTGATCCCCGAAGACTATGGCGGCAGCGGGCTCACTATGACGGCCGCCGCCGCCATCATGGAAGAAATCCAAGCTTCGGGTTGCAACGGCGCGCCCTGCCATGCGCAGATGTACACGATGGGCACGGTGCTGCGGCACGGCAGTCCGGCGCAGAAGGCGCGCTATCTGCCCGGCATCGCCCGCGGCGAATTGCGCCTGCAGGCCTTTGGCGTCACCGAACCGACCTCGGGCACCGACACGCTCAGCCTGCGCACCACGGCGGTGCGCGATGGCGACCACTACCTCATCAACGGCCAGAAGATCTGGACGTCACGCGCTGAGTATTCCGACTTGATGCTCCTTCTTGCCCGCACCACGCCGCGCGATCAGGTGACGTCGCGCACCGGCGGGCTTTCGGTGTTCCTGGTCGACATGCGCGAGGTGAAAGGCAACGGGCTTACCATCAGGCCCATTCGCACCATGATGAACCACGCCACCACCGAAGTGTTCTTCGAGAACATGCGGGTGCCGGCCGACAATCTGATCGGCGAAGAAGGCATGGGCTTCCGCTACATTCTCTCCGGAATGAATGCCGAACGCATTCTCATCGCCGCCGAGTGCATCGGTGACGCCAAATGGTTCATCGCAAAGGCGACCGCCTATGCCGGTGAGCGCGTGGTGTTCGGCCGGCCGATCGGGCAGAACCAGGGCGTGCAGTTTCCGATCGCGCGAAGCTACATCAATATGCGCGCCGCCGAATTGATGGTGCGCGAGGCGGCTGCGCTTTACGAAGCCGGCAAGGACTGCGGCGCCGAAGCGAATATGGCCAAGCACCTCGCCGCCGAAGCGTCCTGGGCCGCCGCCGATATGTGCGTGCAGACCCACGGCGGCTTCGGCTTCGCCGAGGAATTCGACATCGAGCGCAAATTCCGCGAGACGCGGCTCTACACCGTGGCGCCGATCTCGACCAATCTGGTGCTGTCCTATGTCGCCGAACACGTGCTCGGCCTGCCGCGATCGTACTAGAGCATGATCCCAAAAAATGGATGCCGGTTTTCGGATAAGATCACGCTCAAAGGAAATCCTTGAGTGGCGCGAACAACTGGGAGGAAGTCCATGGACATCGGCTTCATCGGTCTCGGCAATATGGGCGCGCATATGGCGCGGCGGCTGATCGAAGCCGGGCACAAAGTCATCGTCTATGACACGCGCCAGGAAGCGATCGGCGATCTCGCGGCGAAAGGCGCGGTCGCGGCACGCTCGCCGAAGGAAATCGCCGACATGGTCGAGACCGTGATGGCGAGCCTGCCGACACCCGACATCGTGCTCAAAGTGGCAACCGGGTCCGACGGCGTGATCGAAGGCAAGAAGGTGCGCCGCTTCGTCGACCTTTCGACCACCGGCTCGGTCATGGCGCAGCGCATTTTCAAGGAACTCGGTGCGCGCAACATCGTGCAGATCGATGCGCCGGTATCGGGCGGCGTGATCGGCGCCGAGAAAGGCACGGTCGCGGTGATGGCGTCGGGACCGCGCGGCGATGTCGAGGCCGTGGAGCCGGCGCTCAAAGTGATCGGCAAGTTCTTCTTCATCGGCGAGAAGTCAGGCGCGGGCCAGACCATGAAGCTCTGCAACAACGTGCTCTCTGCTGCAGGGATGGCGGCGACTTCGGAATCGATCCTCATGGGCGTGAAGGCCGGCCTCGATCCGCGCGTCATGCTCGACGTGATCAACGTTTCATCGGGCCGCAGCACGGCGACCGAGCAGAAGTTTCCGCAGGTCGTCGTGCCGCGGAAATTCAATCAGGGTTTCACCGCCGGCCTGATGCTCAAGGACGTGAACCTGTTCCTGTCGGAAGCCAAGGCGCTCGGCCTGTCGAGCAGTGTGATCGAGGCCGTGGCCGCGATCTTCAAGCTCACCTGCGATGAGCTCGGCCCCGACAAGGACATGACGCAGATCGTGCAGCCGCTGGAGAAGCGCGCCGGCGTCGAGATCCGCGCACCCAACGGCTGACACCAGCTCAGCATCGGCGTCACGTCCTGAATCGGCCGCGCCCCTGCACTGCGCCGCGTCGGGCAGCGCTGATTTTTTGGCATTTCGCGGCCGCGGCTTTTGATATTTAGCAATATATTTCAGATGCTTAAGTCAAAGTGACTTTCTGTGATACCCGTCACTTCGCCAACCGGCTGAACGCCCTACGTTCCAATCATCGAATTGGATGTCATCTGGTCGGTCCCCCCCGAAGCTCCCGATGACCATGACGTCCGAGGGGTGAGATAGGTCCCCATACACCCCCGATGACCCTCAAGCAGGGGTCAGATAGCCCGCCCAGTCCCCCCTGGGCGGGCTTTTTCTTTGCGGCGCCGCGCGATTTGCCGCCCAGCGCCAGGCGGAGCGCAAACATCGCCGAAAATTTTTGGAAAGTTCGCACGCATTCAAAAGCTTAAGGCGCAGACACCAATTCGATCGCCACGGCATAACAGACCCTCAAGCAAGTCAGGGTCGCGGCAATTGCGCTGCTGCCCTTTCTGCCGCATTGTTGCCACCGCCGACCCTGGGGACCGGTCAAGGCAAAAAACGCGACAACAGGCGTCATGCCAGCCACGCGTATCAATCCGAGCCTGCTCTCGGGCTTGCCGGAGCACCTTTCGGCAAACCTGTTCGGCAGCGCGACGCCGAAACAGCTTGGCGCCGAGGAGGTTTTATTCCTCGCCGGCGACGCGGGCGACGGCTGCTATCGCGTCGAAGACGGGCTGCTCAAGGTCACGATGATGTCGCGCTCCGGCACCGAGCGCATCCTCGCCTTCCTCGGCCCGGGCGCGATCGTCGGCGAACTGTCGATCATCGACGGTCTGCCGCGCTCGGCATCGGTCGTGGCGGTGCGCAGTTCTGCGCTGTCGTTTTTGAGCCGCTCGGCCTTCGACGATTTCACCAAAAAGCACCCCGAAATCTACAAATCGCTGGTGACGCTGCTGGCCACGCGCTTGCGCGAAACCGACGCGGTGATCGCCGCTGGAAGCTTCCTGCCGCTGCGCGGCCGGGTCGCCTGTACACTTCTCGAACTGGCCGAGGATTTCGGCCAGGATGTCGGCTCCGGCCGCATCGTCATCCGCCAGAAGATCGGCCAAAGCGACCTCGCCGCCATGGCCGGCATCGCGCGCGAAAATGTCAGCCGTATTCTCAACGATTGGAAACGCCGTAAGCTCGTAAGCCGGCTGTCGGGCTATTATTGCCTGGAAGACAAACAGCAATTGCGGAACGAGGCCGAACTCTAATCCCGCGCCGCGCGCACTTCTCGGCGGCTGCCGCTCTTTATCCCTCTTTGGCCTGCCCGCCAGTCCCGCTACAACACCCGCCATGAACACCAACATGGAAACCCCTCGGCTCGCCGACTTTCGCCGTATCGTCGTCAAGGTCGGCTCCTCCCTGCTGGTGGACGCGCAAGCCGGCAGACTCAAGGAAGCCTGGCTTGAATCGCTGATCGCCGATCTTGCGGTGCTGCACGGCGGCAAGCGCGACGTGCTGGTCGTGTCTTCGGGCGCCATCGCGCTCGGCCGCACCGTGCTCAAATTGCCGCCGGGCCGGCTCGAACTCGAGGACAGCCAGGCGGCCGCCGCGGTCGGCCAGATCGCGCTGGCGCGCACCTGGACCGAGGCGCTGTCGCGGCGCGGCATCACCGCCGGCCAGGTTCTGGTGACGCTCGGCGACACCGAGGAACGACGGCGCTATCTCAATGCGCGCGCCACCATCGACCGGCTGCTGCAGTGGCGCGCGGTGCCGGTCATCAACGAGAACGACACGGTTGCAACCACCGAAATCCGTTATGGCGACAACGACCGTCTCGCCGCGCGCGTCGCCACCATGGTGAGCGCCGATGTGCTGGTGCTGCTCTCCGATGTCGATGGGCTTTACGATGCACCGCCGGCAACCGTTGCCTCGGCGCGGCATATTCCGCTGGTCGAGCGCATCACGCCGGAGATCGAAGCCATGGCGGGGTCGGCTGGGTCCGACCTCTCGCGCGGGGGCATGCAGACCAAAATCGAAGCCGGGAAGATCGCAACCGGCGCCGGCACTCACATGGTCATCGCCTCGGGGCTCGTTCAACATCCGCTCGATGCCATCAGCAAAGGCGCGCGCTGCACCTGGTTCCTCACCGGCGCCAATCCGGTCACGGCGCGGAAAAAATGGATCGCCGGTTCGCTCGAGCCCAAAGGCACGTTCGGTATCGATGCCGGCGCCGTTGCGGCGCTGCGGCGCGGCAATAGCCTCCTCCCGGTCGGCGTGGTTAAGGTCGAGGGCGAATTCGCGCGCGGCGACGCCGTGGTGATCCGCGGACCCGACGGCGCGGAAATCGGCCGCGGATTGAGCGCCTTCGACGCCGAGGACGCCCAGAAGATCAGAGGCCGCGCGTCGGCAGATATTGATTCAATATTGGGCTTTAGCGGCCGGGCCGAAATGATCCACCGCGACGATCTGGTCGTCCGTGAATAGAGCGTGATCCCGAAAAGCGGATACCGGTTTTCGGATAAGATCATGCTTCAAAGGGAAATCCAGCCGCCCGCTCTCTCATAAGGGGAACCCCGGCCGTTAAAACGGCCGGGGTTCGACGCCGGGTGATTGAGGGTGAGGGGCTGGGGGGCTTCGCCCGGCGCCTACTTTTCAACGGCCATGCCGCCGCGAGGTTCCGCCATTCGCAGAAATTTTCTTCGGCCGGGAAGCGCGCCCCTTGCGGGTGTTTGGGGCTGCGCTCTCGCCGCGGCTACGCGGGCGCCGGGCCCGCGACGCGGTCGAGCCGCCCAAATCCGCCCCTAGATTGATGCGCTGCCCGTTCGGAAGCACCACATACCGCGAAAATACGCGTAGATTGCCGTCTTCTCCACCGTGCCCCTCGACGACATAAGTTGTACCGACCGGGAACCGCTTGGGCAGACGGCTGGTCTGACGGCTCAACGATAAATGCATAGCACCCTCTCGTCTGTGGAACTCAAATTTGCAACGTCAATCATTTTCCCGAGGTTCCACGAAGACTGTGACGGCCCGGCGAAATGCTGTGAATCAGTGTGGGTAAGTCGGCCGGAAAGCGCCCGGCACACGGCCCGGCAGCCGCCTCGCCGGACCCGGCCGGACGTGATAGACAGTTCCCCGAAATTGCGACGGATCAAGGCCATGAGGCCTAGTTCGAGGCCCAAATGAACGCCCCGCTGAAGGCATTCGCCGATTCGGGAAAAATCGGAGTCAAGGCAGCCGCCGGGCTTGAGGCGTTGATGCGCGCGATCGCGCATGACGCGCGCGAGGCGGCGCGGGCGCTCGCGCTCGCGCCGACCAAGCAGAAGAACCACGCCCTCTTGGCCATGGCCAAAGCGGTGCGCCGCTCGCGTAACGCCATCCTCGCTGCCAATACCGAGGACCAAGCCGCGGCGAAATCCGGCGGCGCCACACCGGCCTTCCTCGACCGGCTCGCGCTCGATGTTGAACGCATCGAAGCCATGGCCGAAGGCCTCGACGTGATCCGCAAGCTCAAAGATCCGATCGGCACCATGATGGGATCGTGGCGGCGGCCAAACGGCATGCGCATCGAACGCGTGCGGGTGCCGCTCGGCGTCATCGGCGTCATCTATGAGAGCCGGCCCAATGTCACCACCGATGCCGGCGCGCTGTGCCTGAAAGCCGGCAATGCCGCGATCCTGCGTGGCGGCTCGGAGAGTTTTCGCTCGTGCCGCGCCATCCATGCCGCGCTGGTCGAGGGTCTCGTCGAAACCGGGCTGCCGCCGGCCGCGATTGCGCTCGTGCCGACACCCGACCGCGAAGCCGTGGGCATGATGCTGAGCGGCCTCAACGGCGCGCTCGACGTGATCGTGCCGCGCGGCGGCAAAGGTCTGGTCGAACGCGTGCAGAAAGAAGCGCGCGTTCCGGTCTTCGCCCATCTCGAAGGCGTGTGTCACGTTTATATCGACAAGAAAGCCAAGCTGCCGATGGCAAAGAAGATCGTGCTCAATGCCAAAATGCGCCGTACCGGCGTCTGCGGCGCAGCCGAGACGCTTCTGGTCGATCGCGCCGGCGCCGATAAATTTCTCAAGCCGCTTGTGACCATGCTGCTCGATGCCGGCTGCGAGGTCCGTGGCGATGCCGCAGTCCAGGCCGCCGACCGCCGCGTCACGCCGGCGAGCGACGTCGATTGGAGCACCGAATATCTCGATGCGATCCTGACCGCCGGCGTCGTAGACGGTGTCGGCGCGGCCATCGACCATATCGAGCGCTACGGCTCGCACCACACCGATGCGATCGTGACCGAAGACAAAAAGGCCGCGGACAAATTCCTGCGCGAAGTCGATTCAGCGATCGTACTGCACAACGCCTCGACCCAATTCGCCGACGGTGGCGAATTCGGTTTCGGCGCAGAGATCGGCATCGCCACCGGCCGCATGCATGCGCGCGGTCCGGTCGGGGTCGAGCAGCTCACCAGTTTCAAATATCGCATACGCGGCAGCGGGCAGACGCGGCCGTGACGGCGTGATCCCGAAAAGTGGATTCCGGTTTTCGGAACAGATCATGCTCAAGCAAATAATTCTGCCGACGTGTCGGGAGGGGGGTTCTCTGCAAAGGCCATGAATTGCGAGTTCCCACCCGTGCGCGCGGCTGACGCGCGGCCGCGCGATCGTGCGAACGGTCAAGATCGCGGCCATTACAATCGCGGTCGCGAATTGGGCCGTGTCGTGCTGCCGGCGCATGCGCGCGGCATGCGCATCGGCCTGTTCGGCGGCACTTTCGATCCGCCGCATGCCGCGCATCGCGCGGCGTGCCTGCTGGCGATGCGGCGGCTCGGGCTCGATCGGGTGTGGTGGCTGGTCACGCCCGGCAATCCGCTCAAGGACACCGACGGCCTCACTCCGCTTGCCCAGCGCATCGCCGCGGCCCGCGCGCTCGCCAATCATCCGCGCATCGATGTCACCGATCTCGAAGCCGATCTCGGCACCAGCTACACTTATGAGACGATCCATTATCTCGTGCAGCGCTGCCCCGGCGTGCAATTCGTCTGGATCATGGGCGCCGACAATCTGCGCCACTTCCATCGCTGGCAACGCTGGCGCGACATCGCCAAGCTCGTGCCGATCGCAGTGGTCGACCGGCTCGGACCGAGCCTTTATTCGGCGGCAGGCGTCGCCGGAAATGCCTTGGCCTGGGCGCGCATCCCGGAAACGGCGGCGAAAAGCCTCCCTGGGCGCAAGCCGCCGGCCTGGCTCTTTCTGCATGGGCTGAAATCGCCCTTGTCGTCGACGGCGCTGCGGGCCGCGCGCGCCTTGCGCACGTCCAAATGAACTTTCAGCCCGATTTTCGGCGCAGCCGAGACGCTCGGTGTGACATTTGGTTGAAGCAAAAAGGTTGAAACTATTAACGCGTCGTGACTATCTTAAGGGAGCCTCGGATTCGGTGCCGAGGGGAAGTAGCTTGGAGCAGTTGGCGATCGGGAACCCTTTGCAGCGACAAGAGTCACATGACGCGACAAGGGGATCTTGGAGCGACACCGAAGAGTAGTGTGACGAAACTCTAACGCAGGCGCGTCTGCGTCAGAGAACTTGGAGCGAAAGGATAACGAGCCCTGTCCACAGTTGTAATCTCCCGGGCCGAACGTCGCGAGCCCGAAGCGGTCTCCAGAATGCGTGCTAACGCCGAGGAGATCCTCAGCCTGGTTCTCACCCGCCTCGACGACATGAAGGCGGAGAACACCGTCACCATCGACCTTCGCAACAAATCATCAATCGGCGACTACATGGTCGTGTCTTCCGGCCGGTCGCAGCGCCATGTCGGATCGGTGGCCGACAGGGTGGTCGAGGATTTGCGCAAAGCTGGCGTTCGTGCGCGCGTCGAAGGCACGCCCCATTGCGATTGGGTGTTGATCGATGCGGGCGACGTCGTCGTTCACGTCTTCCGTCCGGAAGTTCGGGATTTCTATAATCTCGAGAAGATGTGGGCGTCAGGCAATCAGGCCCAGCGCGCGAGCTGAATTAGAGCTCAGTATCTGATTTCGTCAGATACGGGCGCTCGCGCGATTGGTGGCGCGGCTATCGGGGGTGTTTTGCCCTTGGGGTTGTTTTGTCTTGTTTTGTTGCTGTCGTCTGACTGTCATTTTCGCCCGCGGTCTTTTTCGTCTGGCCGATATTTGCGTGGCTCCGTTATGCGCATTCTGATCACCGCGGTCGGCCGCTTGAAGCAAGGCCCCGAACGCGAGCTTGCCGCGAACTACCGCAAGCGCGCCGAAGCGATCGGGCGCAGCTTCGGGCTTCGTGAAATCGAGATCGTCGAAATCCGCGAAAGTCGCGCTCAGGATGTCGAGCGGCGGCGCACCGAGGAATCGATCGCCATCGCCAATATCATTCCCGAACGCGCGGTAGTCGCGATCCTCGACGAGCGAGGCGAGAATCTCGACAGCACAGCGCTCGCGGCCTTGCTGCAGCAATGGCGCAGCGAAGACCGTCCAGCGGCTTGTTTCATCATCGGCGGCGCCGATGGGCTTTCGCAAAGCCTGCGCGAACGCGCCAAGCTCAAGCTCGCCTTCGGGGCGGCGACCTGGCCGCATCAGCTCGTGCGCGTGATGGTGCTGGAACAACTTTATCGCGCCGGCACCATTCTCGCCGGGCACCCCTATCACCGGGCCTAAGCCACCGGGCGTTAAGCACTGGCCGTTAAGCTTCGGGCCTGAATCTTTCCGCGTTTTAATGCGGCTTCACCGAATCGTGACGCCGATTGCCGCCAAATGCGGGCTGTGGCCAGGGTGGGGTCGTGGTCGGTCTTATTCCCGTCCATTCCGCAGTGCTCTTGCCGGAGACTTTTTCCAGGTGTTTTGATCGTACGCTTGTTCTTGCCTTCCCGAGGCTCTTGTCTAGCTTGAAACCGATGATTCTCCGCCGGCCGCTCCGAACCGAATCCCGGCTTGTGCTCGGGTCGGTCCTGATATTTGCACTGCCGCTCGGCGCAGAGATCGGAACCATTGCGGCGGCCTTGGCGCAATCCGCGCCAGCCCAATTTCCGGCTGCGCCGGTGGCTGCTGGGCAAAGCCAGTCCGTACCGGCATCACCGGCGCACGCCCAACCGGCCAACAATCCCGACGCGCTCAAGCAGCGCGACCAAGAGCTGAACGCGACGCTGGCAAAACAGCGCAGCTCCGCGGAAAGCCAAGCCAAGCTCAAAATCGAAATCGACGCGTTGAGCGCTGACCGGAGAAAGTTCAACCAGCAACTCATCGACACTGCGGCGAAAATCCGCGACGTCGAAGCCAATATCGATGCGACGCAAGCGCGTCTTGGGCCGCTCGACGAGAAACAACGGCTGTTCGAAAAATCGCTCGCCGAGCGCCGCGGCACGATCATCGAAATCCTCGCGGCGCTTCAGCGCATCGGCCGCCAGCCGCCGCCGGCACTGATGGTGCGGCCTGAAGACGCGCTGCAAGCGGTGCGCACCGCGATCACGCTCGGTGCGGTAGTTCCGGATATGCGCGCGCAGGCCGATGCCTTGGCCGGCGACCTGTCCGATCTGTTGGCCGTGCGCAAGCAGATCCTCGGCGAGCGCGACCGGCTGACCAATAACGTCGAAGTGCTCGGCCGCGAGCAATTGCGCATGTCGCTTCTCGTCGACCAGCGGCAAAAGACGCAAGCCGTCGCCGAGCAAGCGCTCGACACCGAGCGCCAGCACGCCACCGACCTCGCGCATCAGGTCGATACGATCAAGGACTTGATCGCCAAGCTCGAACAGGACCTCGACCCTGCTATCCGCGCCAAACGCGATTCAGCCCGCTCAATCGAGAACGATGCGACCAAGCCAAATCTGGCCGCTTTGGGCGATCCCGGCCGGCTTGCCCCCGCCGTTGCGTTCCCCGACATGCGCGGGCATATGCGTTTGCCGGTCAACGGCATGCGAATCCGCGAATTTGGCGGTTCCGACGGTTCCGGGGGAACCCAAAAAGGACTTTCTATCGCCTCCCGGTCCGGTGCCCAAATTACTGCACCTTGTGATGGTTGGGTGGTGTATGCAGGGGCATTTCGCAGCTACGGGCAACTCTTGATCCTGAATGCCGGCGGCGGGTATCATGTGTTGTTAGCGGGGATGGAACGGATTTCCGTTGATCTCGGCCAGTTCGTGCTAACGGGCGAGCCCGTAGCGGTGATGGGTGATGCATCGCAAGCTTCCGCGACCGTCACAACAGTGCCCAAGCAACCGGTTCTATACGTGGAGTTCCGCAAGGACGGCACTCCCATCGATCCCAGCCCGTGGTGGGCAACAAACGAAGGCGAAAAGGTTCGCGGATGATGCGCAAAACTTCATTGGTTTTCCTCGGTGCTGTGGCTGGCGCCTTGGCCACGCTAGCGGTAACACAGCCCTATTCGATGTCGGTCGGCTCGGCGGCGCGAGCGGCAGCTTCGGATACCTACCGGCAACTCAATCTATTCGGTGACGTTTTCGAGCGGGTTCGCGCCGACTACGTTGAGAAGCCCGATGACAGCCAGCTCGTTGAATCGGCCATCAACGGCATGCTTGCCGGGCTCGATCCGCATTCGAGCTATATGGACCCCAAGAGCTTCCGCGACATGCAGGTGCAGACGCGTGGAGAGTTCGGCGGTCTCGGCATCGAAGTCACCATGGAAGACGGCCTGGTGAAGGTGGTGGCGCCGATCGACGACACGCCTGCCGCCAAAGCCGGCGTCATGGCGAACGACATCATCACCAAGCTCGACGACGATCAGGTGCAAGGCCTGACGCTCAATCAAGCCGTCGACAAGATGCGCGGGCCGGTCAACACCAAGATCAAACTCACCATCATGCGCAAAGGCTCCGACAAGCCGATCGAAGTGTCGATCATGCGCGATGTCATTCGCGTGAAGTCGGTGCGCTCGCATCCAGAAGGCGAGGATGTCGGCTATATCCGCATCACGCAATTCAACGAGCAGACCACCGACGGCTTGAAGCAGGCGATCAACGATCTGAACAACTCGCTCGGCGCCGACAAGATCAAAGGCTACATCGTTGATCTGCGCAACAATCCGGGCGGCCTCCTCGATCAGGCTATCTCGGTGTCGGACACGTTCCTCGACAAGGGCGAGATCGTCTCGACGCGCGGCCGCAACCCGGAAGAGACCCAACGCTTCAATGCGCGTCCGGGCGATATGACCAAGGGTAAGCCGGTGATCGTGCTGATCAATGGCGGTTCGGCGTCGGCGTCCGAGATCGTCGCCGGCGCGCTGCAGGACCATAAGCGCGCGACTTTGGTCGGCACCCGCTCGTTCGGCAAAGGCTCGGTGCAGACCATCATCCCGCTCGGCGCCGGCAATGGCGCGCTGCGGCTGACCACAGCGCGCTACTTCACGCCGTCGGGCCGCTCGATCCAGGCCAAGGGCATCGTTCCGGACATCGAAGTGATGCAGAGCGTGCCTGACGAGCTGAAGTCGCAGACCGACTCCAAGGGCGAAGCTTCGCTGCGCGGCCATCTGAAGGCCGAGGGCTCCGAAGAGACCGGCTCGCAGTCCTACGTCCCGCCGGACGAAAAGGACGACAAGGCGCTGAAGATGTCGATCGACCTGCTGCGCGGTCAGGCGAACAACTCAGCCTTCCCGCCCAATCCGAAAGCGGCGGTGCCGAACTGACGGCACCCGGCAAACCGGACAGGCAAAGGGCGGCCCAAAAGGCCGCCCTTTTTTGCTGCGCCTTGGCTCTCGCGCCGGAGCGCCAGTCCATCCGCCGGAGCCCAGGCGTTTGGGCGGGCGTGCTAGACTGCTCCGGATGATTCGCCAGGCCACAACAACACAGGCCGCAGCTGATATTGGGCGCGGGATCGGCGGATGACGGCGGATGATTTGACCGCGCCGCTCAGCCGGCGGCTAAAAAAGCGCAGCAAAATCAACCTTCCGGCCACGCCTATCATCGTCGGGGCGCTGGCTCTGTTTCTGGCCATATTTGTGCTCTGGGCCATCATCGCCGACGATCCGTTTGGCGGCGAGCCCGTGGCCGTTGTTTCGGCCGATATGCATGTCGTCGCGGCAAAACCGCCGACCATGCCGGGTTCCACGCCGTCGCCTCTGGCTCAGCCCCAGCAGACGGCGCAGGGACCCGATGCAGCGGCCCCAGTCCAAGGTCAGGGGCAAAGCAGCGCCGGCGCCCAGGGCAATACCACGACGATCACCATCATCGACGGCAAGACCGGCGAACACCATGACGTCGTGGTTCCAGGCCCGGCAAATCGCGCGGTGTCGGCGGAAATCCCTGCGGTCGACCCGAAATTCATCGAGATGACGCCGCATGGCCCGGTGCCCCGCATCGCCGCCGACGGTACCCGACCGGCCGACGCTTTCGCCCGGCCGGTTCAGCCGCTGCCCGGCAGGCCTGACGCGCCACGCATCGCGCTCATCATCGGCGGGCTCGGCGTCAGCGCCAGCGCCACCGCGGACGCAATCGCAAAACTTCCCGAAGCGGTGACGCTCGGTTTCGTGCCCTATGGCAGCGACGTCGCCGCGCTCGCCACCCGCGCGCGGATGAGCGGCCACGAAATCCTGCTGCAAGTGCCGATGGAGCCGTTCGATTATCCTGACAACGATCCTGGTCCGCAGACGCTGCTCACCACGCTCACGCCGCAGCAAAATATCGACCGGCTCTACACCGTGATGGGCAAGATCCAAGGCTATGTCGGCATGACCAATACGATGGGCGCCCGCTTTACCGCGTCCGAGGATGCGTTCTCGCCGATCCTGCACGAGACCGCCAAGCGTGGCCTGATCTATGTCGACGACGGCGCCAACCCGCGCAGCGCCGCCGGCCGCATTGCCGGTGCCGGCAGCCTGCCCTTCGTTCACGCCGACGTGGTGCTCGATGCCGTACCCACCGCCAAGGAGATCGACCGCGCGCTCGACCGGCTGGAAATGGCGGCGCGGGAGCGGAACTTCGCCGTCGGGGTTTCGTCGGCGGTGCCGGTTGCGATCGAGCATATCGCTGCCTGGGCCAAGAGCGCCGAGAGCCGCGGCCTGCTTCTCATTCCGGTGAGTGCGGCTGCGGCGAAGGGAAAGCAGATCTGAGGAACGGGAATTCCGTCATCAGGCGTCGGTGGTCAAAGGCCCCGAGCCGTGTATCTTGCCGTGACCGATCACCACCACTGATCCTTTAGGTCATGCGCTTCGAAGACCTCCCCTACCGGCCCTGCGTCGGCGTCATGGTGCTTAATCGCGCCGGCCTCGCCTTCATCGGCCGGCGCATCGGCGGCCCGGAACATATCGACCTGATGCATTCCTGGCAGATGCCGCAGGGCGGCATCGATTCCGGCGAGGAGCCATGGCCCGCAGCGCGGCGCGAACTGCGCGAAGAAACCAATATCCGCAGCGTTGAACGCGTTGCCGAGATTTCGGACTGGCTCACCTATGACATTCCCCGCGAGATCGTCGGCCAGGCCTGGAAGGGCAAATATCGCGGGCAGAAGCAAAAATGGTTCGCCGTGCGTTTCACGGGTTCGGAGAGCGAGATCGACGTCGAACATCCCGAGGGCGCGCACGAGCCGGAATTCGCGACATGGCGCTGGGAGCCGCTGAAAAACGTTCCCGGTCTCGTGGTGCCGTTCAAGCGCGCGGTTTATGACCGCGTGGTGCGCGAATTTCTGCCGCTCACGGAATAGATTTCGTCACTTCGCCTCGACCGCGAACGGACCGATGCCGATGACGCGGCAGGAACTGTCCTGTTTCGAACAATCCGCCATAGCGGTATCGATCGCGGCCTGCTCGTTCGCGGCGTGCTCCGTTACGCCGGCTCTGCCGGTCGCGCCGACCGCGACCGCGGTCCACCCGCTGCCATTGCCGAGACGCCGCGCGACATACTCGCGCAGGCTGGGCGCTATGGCGTCGGCGCTCGCCGGCCGGAAGAAGCCGGTCACCTTCATGAGGGTCGGCACCGGCACGACGAAATTGCCGTCGACCGCCACGACCAGACAAGGCACACCGGCGTTGTTGCCGCATGCCTCGAGCGCACGACGGGCCGCCACGCCAGTCGATTCCTGGTTGACGTAAAAGAAAAAGCCGCCGAGCGGCCCCAGGACGAGCGCCTTCGGCGATTTTGCCGACAGGTAGTTATGCTCGATGGCGGTCTTGCCGGCATCGCGCACCATCGGCAAGTTGGCCGTGATCAGCGGGCTCTCGATCGCGGTATCTTGCGTCAGCCAGGGTGTCGGCGGCATGGGCGGGTGGCCCCGCGCGTAGACGACGCTATCGCCGACAGCGTAGATCTCGCATTTGCGCTGTCCGGGCAGAGCGTCGGAGCGATTCTGGCAGATATCGAGCGCCGCCGTCTTGGCGGTTTCATCGTCGGCCTGCCCGCTGCTCATTCCGAACGGACCGGTCGAGATCGCCAACGCCTTGTGATCGGGTGCCGACATATATTCGTCGCGCACGGTGGCGCGGGCCCGATCAGTGAGGAAGGGAATCGCATCCGGCACCAGCGTTTCGGGCGCCCGCGGCGCCGGTGCGACCGGTACCGAGGCGTTCGCGACCGCATTCGCTGCGGGCGGCGGCGCCTGCGGCGTCATCGCCGCCTGAGTCGTCGCCTGTGGCGCGCTCGGGTGCAGAACGAATTTATAGGCGAGACCGGCGACAACCAGGAGCGCGACGCAGGCGCCGGCAATGGCGAGCGGAACGGCAAGCGAGTTCGATCGTGGCGGCGGCTGGGCCGGCATCTTGGCGCGGGCCTCGGCTTGCGCGTCGTCAGGCCGCATCGAAATGTGATAAGCGTGAACGGGAGTCGGAATGTTCTTGACCTGCTGCTCGCCGATATCGGCGAACTGCACCGACAATTTATTCGCCACCTGTTCGTGCACGGTGCGCGAAATGCAGATGCCGCCGACCGGCGCGATGCCTTCAAGGCGCGCTGCGATATTGACGCCGTCGCCCAACAGGTCGCCGTCGCGCTCGACCACGTCGCCGACGGTAATGCCGATGCGAAAACACATCTGGCGGCTTGCCGGATAGGCCATGTTGCGGGTGCGCAGGCTTTCCTGGATGTCGATGGCGCAGCGCACCGCTTCCACCGCGCTTGAAAATTCCGCGAGCACCGCGTCGCCGGCAGTGTTGAAGATGCGGCCGCCGGCGCGGGCGATGAAATCGTCCATCACCGCGCGATAGGACGCGAGCCGCCGCAGCGTCTCTTCCTCGTCCTCGGCGACAAGCTTGCTGTAGCCTGCAATATCGGCCGCGAAAATGGCCGCGATCTTTCGTTTCATGGCCGCCTGCCGATCAGATTTTTCGATCTGAGCATAATCCCGTCCGAAAACCGGTATCCACTTTTCCGAATCATGCTCCGGCGAATAAAATCGAATAAGAGCTATAACATGCCCGACCGGCATGGGCTTGCGCAACTGACAGGCCGCGCAACCGCTATCCGGCGCAAGGTATCCGGTCACCGGTATGCAGATTATGAATCTTATTTGAAAACTAAAGCACGATCCGGAAAAGCAGCGCTCACTGTATCCGCGAAGCTCATGGGCAACGCGACTGTTAGTGCGCGCCTTCCGGACGTTGCGTGCCGAGCGCCGCCTGCAACGATCTCAGCTGTTCGAGATACCGCTTGAGGTTGTCGCGCTGTGCGTCGTCCTTGGCGTCGGTGACGTCTTCTTCGGCGTCTTTGATCTCCGACGCCAGCATGGTCGTGTCGAACTCATCGCGCGGGGTGGCCTGGTCGGCGAGAATGGTCAGGCCGGCCGGGCTCATTTCGGCAAAGCCGCCGACCACGACATAAGGGTCGCGCCGGCCGCCGTTGAATACCGTCACGATGCCCGGCCGCAACACCGTCACGATCGGCGCATGCAGCGGCAGGATGCCCATGTCGCCTTCGGCGCCGGGCAGATCCACCTGATCGACCTCGCCCGAGAACAAGACGCGTTCCGGCGAGACGAATTCGAAATGCAGTGCGGCCATCGTTCGCTATGCCTCGTTTCGCACTATGCCTCGGCGGCGAGTTTCTTGCCCTTCTCGACCGCTTCTTCGATGGTGCCAACCATGTAGAACGCGGCTTCCGGCAGGTTGTCGTATTTGCCCTCGACCAGGCCCTTGAAGCCTTTGATCGTATCCTGCAGGTCGACGAGCTTGCCCGCCGAGCCGGTGAACACTTCGGCGACGTGGAACGGCTGCGACAGGAAGCGCTCGATCTTGCGGGCGCGCGCCACCGTGAGCTTGTCCTCTTCGGAGAGTTCGTCCATGCCGAGAATGGCGATGATGTCCTGCAGCGCCTTATAACGTTGCAGCACCTGCTGCACGTTGCGCGCAACCTGATAATGCTCCTCGCCGACGATCAGCGGCGACAGCATGCGCGAAGTGGAATCGAGCGGATCGACGGCCGGATAGATGCCCTTGGCCGCGATGTCGCGCGACAGCACCGTGGTGGCGTCCAGATGCGCGAATGACGTCGCCGGGGCCGGGTCGGTCAAGTCGTCGGCCGGAACGTAAATCGCCTGCACCGAGGTGACCGAGCCCTTCTGCGTCGTGGTGATGCGCTCCTGCAGCGCGCCCATGTCGGTCGCCAGCGTCGGCTGATAACCCACCGCCGAAGGAATACGGCCGAGCAGCGCCGACACTTCCGAGCCGGCCTGGGTAAAGCGGAAAATGTTGTCGACGAAGAACAACACGTCCTGACCCTGATCGCGGAAATATTCGGCGACCGTCAGCCCGGTGAGGCCGACGCGGGCGCGGGCGCCCGGCGGTTCATTCATCTGGCCATAGACCAGCGCGCATTTGGAGCCTTCGACCGAGCCTTCCTTGGGATCCTTGTTGACCTTGGACTCGATCATTTCGTGATAGAGGTCGTTGCCCTCGCGGGTGCGCTCGCCCACGCCGGCAAACACCGAGTAACCGCCATGCGCCTTGGCGATATTGTTGATCAATTCCATGATCAGCACGGTCTTGCCGACGCCGGCGCCGCCGAACAGGCCGATCTTGCCGCCCTTGGCGTAAGGCGCGAGCAGATCGACGACCTTGATGCCGGTGACCAGAATCGCCGACTCGGTCGATTGATCGGTATATTTCGGCGCCTCTTGATGGATGGCGCGCATCGCTTCGCCCTTCACCGGGCCGGCTTCGTCGACCGGTTCGCCGATGACATTGATGATGCGGCCGAGCAACCCGGCGCCGACCGGCACCGAGATCGGCGCGCCGGTGTCCCTCACTTCCTGGCCGCGCACCAGGCCTTCGCTGGTATCCATGGCGACGGTGCGCACGGTATTCTCGCCGAGCTGCTGGGCGACTTCGAGCACCAGGCGATGGCCCTGATTGGTGGTTTCGAGCGCGTTGAGGATCGGCGGCAGGCCTTCTTCAAAGTGCACGTCGACGACGGCACCAATGACCTGAGTGATGTGTCCGACTTGCTGAGCCATTGTTGTCCTCTTCGAGAAAGCGTTACAGCGCTTCCGCGCCGGAAATGATCTCGATCAGTTCCTTGGTGATCATTGCCTGACGCGTGCGGTTATAGGTGAGTGTCTGCTTTCGGATCATGTCGCCGGCATTGCGGGTGGCATTGTCCATCGCTGACATTTGCGCGCCGTAGAACGAGGCGGAGTTTTCGAGCAGCGCGCGCAAGATCTGAACCGCAAGATTACGCGGCAGCAGTTCCTGGAGAATGTCCTCGGCGTCCGGCTCGAACTCGTAGACCGCGCCGTTCAAGGCATTCGCAGTGCCGGCATCGAAGACCGGCGGAATGATCTGCTGCGCGGTCGGGATTTGCGCGATCACCGAGCGGAAGCGCGAATAGAACAGCGTGCAGACGTCGAACTCGAACTTGTCGTACAGCGCGATGATCTTTTGCGCGATCTGTTCGGCATTGTCGAAATGCAGCGCGCGCACCGAACGCAGATCGACCAGTTCGACGATCTGGGTCGGAAATTGACGACGGATCTGATCGTAGCCCTTGCGGCCGACGCAGAAGAATTTGACCTCTTTGCCCTCGGCGGTCAGCGCGAACGCGCGCTCGCGGGCGAGCCGCACGATCGCGGTATTGAATGGGCCGCATAGACCACGTTCGGCGGTGCAGACCAGAAGCAGATGTTTCTGATCGCTGCCGCTGCCGCGCAGCAGCCGCGGCGCGGTATCGAGGCCGGCGACGGAGGCCGCGATATTGCCGAGTACCTTGTCCATGTGCGACGCATAAGGCCGCGCCGCTTCGGCCGCCGCCTGCGCGCGGCGCAGTTTCGACGCCGCGACCATCTGCATGGCCTTGGTGATCTTCTGCGTCGCCTTGGTGGCGGCGATGCGATTGCGCAGGTCTTTAAGCGACGGCATCCGAGACTCGATCTATTGCGATGCGCTCACGCGAAAGTCGTTCAGTGAATGTCATTACGCGAAGGTTTTGGCGAAGCTTTCGACCGCGGCCTTGAGCTTGCCCGCGGTCGTATCGTCGAGATCGCGCGAATCGCGGATGGAGTTGAGGATACCGCTATGCTGGCTGTGCAGCACGCCGAGCAAGCCGTCCTCGAAGGCGCGCACGCGATTGACCGGCAGCGGATCGAGATAACCGTTGACGCCGGCATAGATCACGCAGACCTGCTCTTCCATCTTCAACGGCGAGAATTGCGGCTGCTTCAGAAGCTCGGTGAGGCGCGAGCCGCGGGCGAGAAGCCGCTGCGTGGTGGCGTCGAGGTCGGAGCCGAACTGCGCGAAGGCCGCCATTTCGCGGTATTGCGCGAGCTCGCCCTTGATACGGCCGGCGACTTTCTTCATCGCCTTGGTCTGCGCCGCCGAGCCGACGCGCGACACCGAGAGGCCGACATTCACCGCCGGACGGATGCCTTGGTAGAACAGATCGGTCTCGAGAAAGATCTGGCCGTCGGTGATGGAGATGACGTTGGTCGGAATGTAGGCTGACACGTCGTTGGCTTGGGTTTCGATGACCGGCAACGCGGTGAGTGAGCCGCCTTTGTGGTCATCGTTCATCTTGGCGGCGCGTTCGAGCAGCCGCGAATGTAGATAGAACACGTCGCCCGGATAGGCTTCGCGGCCCGGCGGCCGGCGCAGCAACAGCGACATCTGCCGATAGGCGACGGCCTGTTTCGACAAATCGTCATAGATGATGACGGCGTGCATGCCGTTGTCGCGGAAATATTCGCCCATGGCGCAGCCGGAAAACGGCGCCAGAAACTGCATCGGCGCCGGATCGGAGGCGGTGGCGGCGACCACGATCGAATAATCGAGCGCGCCCTGCTCCTCTAGCACCTTGACGAATTGCGCGACGGTCGAGCGCTTCTGCCCGACCGCGACATAGACGCAGTAGAGCTTGATCTTCTCGTCGTTTGATTGGTTGATCGCCTTCTGATTAAGAATCGTGTCGAGCGCGATCGCGGTCTTACCGGTCTGGCGGTCGCCGATGATCAATTCGCGCTGGCCGCGGCCGATCGGGATCAGCGCGTCGATCGCCTTGAGTCCGGTCGCCATCGGCTCATTCACCGACTTGCGGGGAATGATGCCCGGCGCCTTGACGTCGACGCGCGCCTTGTGATCGAACTTGATCGGGCCCTTACCGTCGATCGGCTCGCCGAGCGCATCGACGACGCGGCCGAGCAGGCCCTTGCCGATCGGTACTTCGACGATGGCGCGGGTGCGCTTGACGGTCTGGCCTTCAGCGATCTCGCGGTCGGATCCGAAGATCACGATGCCGACATTGTCGCTTTCGAGATTGAGCGCCATGCCTTTGACGCCGCTCTCAAACTCGACCATCTCGCCGGATTGCACATTGTCGAGGCCGTAGACGCGCGCGATGCCGTCGCCGACCGACAGCACCTGGCCGACTTCGGAAACCTCGGCTTCCTGACCGAAATTCTTGATCTGGTCTTTTAGGATTGCGGAAATTTCAGCGGCGCGGATGTCCATTAGCGAGCCTCTTTCATCGCGTGCTTGATCGCGTTGAGCTTGGTGCGCAGCGAGGTGTCGACCATGCGGCTACCGAGCTTGACTATGAGTCCGCCGATGATGGCGGGATCGACGTTGATATCGAGAGCGACGTTCTTGCCGCTCACCGACTTAAGCGCAGCGCGGAGCGCTTGTGCGTGTTCGTCCTTGAGCGGTTCGGCGACCGTGATTTGCGCGGTGGCTTCGCCCATGTGCTGGGCGACGAGTTCGCCGAAGGCCCTGATCATGTCGCGCACCGCGAACAGGCGGCGATTGGACGTCACGAGCTTGAGAAAATTTCCGGCAAGCCCGCCGATGCCGGCGCGGTCGAGCACGGCCGTCAGTGCCTGCAGCTGTTCGTCGGTGGTGAAAGCGGGGCTGCGCACCAGCCGCAACAGATCGGCGCTCCCGGCGATCAGCGCGTCGAAGCGTGCGAGATCGGCCTGCACCGAGTCGATCGCGTTCGCCTCCTTGGCGAGGTCGAACAGCGCGGTGGCGTAGCGGGCCGCCATGCCGGATATGATGGGTTCTTCGGTGGCCAAAATTCTGCTCGTTCGCTGCCGGTTCGGCGTTCTTGTGGAGCATTTCCGCAAGCCCCGCAACCGGCCCGGATGGCCGGCAACAAGTCCTTGAAATTGAAGCTGGACTTGGTTTCAGCAGGAACTTGGATTTCGTCCGGCGCAGTCCCTGTACCGCTCCTCAAACGAAATCGCCGCGTTGCTAACATAGTGGCAATAGCGGCGCAACAACGGGGCATGCGGAAAATCGGCCGATGCAACGCCGGAAATCCTGCAATCAGGGACCGGCCGCGGCGTGCTGACGGATAGTGTCGAGAAAGAGCTCGCCATACTGGCGAAGCTTGGCGTCGCCGACGCCGTGCACCAGGCTCATCTCACTCGCATTGCGCGGCCTGAGCCGGACCATGTCGATCAAGGTCTTGTCGGCAAAGACGACATAGGCGGCGACGCGCTGCTCCTTGGCGAGCTCCGAGCGCCGCTTGCGCAATGCTTCGAACAATTCCCGATCGCCCACGGCTCCTTCCGCAAACGCCACGGCATTGGCTCTGGCACGCGTCGTCTTGCGGCTCGATTTGAGCGTGTCCTTGCGCAAGGTGATCTTGTCTTCGCCTTTGAGCACACGGCGCCCGGCCTCGCTCACCGACCAGCTGCCGAAACCGGTGACGTCGAGCGTGATGACGCCCGCGCCATTGAGCTGGCGGAAGATCGCGCGCCATTCCTGCACGCCATATTCCTTGCCGACGCCGAAGGTCGGCAGCTTGTCGTGACCGAATTTTGCGATCGCATCGCTGGGCTCGCCGACCAGAATCCTGGTCAGGTGTTCGGTGCCGAAGCGCGAACCGGTGCGCAGGATCGCCGACATCGCCTTCTGCGCGGCGATGGTGCCGTCGATCAGTTCGGCGCCGTCGCAACAAACATCGCAATGCCCGCAGGGCTGCACGCTCTCGCCAAAATAAGCGAGCAAGGTCTGCCGCCGGCAGCGTGGCGATTCGCACAGCGACACCAGTGCACTCAGCCGCTGACGCTCGATACGCTTCTGCTCGTCGGACGCGTCGCTGTCATCGATCTGCAAGCGGCGCAGCCGGATGTCGCCCAGCCCATAGAGCGTGAGCGTGTCTGCGAGGAGCCCGTCGCGGCCGGCGCGGCCGATCTCCTGATAATAGCTTTCGATATTGGCCGGCATGTCGGCATGCAGAATGAAACGCACATCCGGCTTGTCGATCCCCATGCCGAAGGCGACGGTGGCGACCATGACGACGCCGTCGTCCTGCAAGAACGTGTCCTGATGGCGCGAACGCGCGGCAGGCTCCATGCCGGCGTGATAGGACAGCGCGGTCACGCCTTGTTCGCGCAGGTAATCGGCAATCTCCTCTGTCTTGCGCCGCGATGCGCAATAGACGATGCCGCTTTGGCCTTGGCGGCTTTTGACAAAGTCTAGAATCTGCTTGCGGCCGGAGGCCTTGGCTTGCATCGCCAATCGCAGATTGGGCCGGTCGAAGCCGTGCACGAACACCGCCGGCGGCTTGCTGAACAACTTTTGCACGATGTCGGCGCGCGTCGCGGCGTCCGCCGTCGCGGTGAAGGCTACGGTCTGCAGATTGCCTGAACCATTTTGGCCGAGCGCTGCTTGCACCGTACCGAGCGCTGCATATTCGGGACGGAAGTCGTGGCCCCACTGCGAAATGCAATGCGCCTCGTCGACCGCAAGCATCGTGACCTTGGCGCGCTTGAGCAGATTGAGCGTTTCGGGCTTGAGCAGGCGTTCCGGCGCGACATAAAGGAGCCGCAGTTCGCCGCGCGCGAGATCTTCGAGCACCGCGCGATTTTCGAACGCATCATTGGCTGAATTCAGCGCCGCCGCGGCGACGCCATAGCCGCGCAATTGCGCGACTTGATTGCGCATCAGCGCGATCAGCGGCGACACCACGACGCTGAGGCTGCCGCGCGCCAAAGCCGGAAGCTGGTAGCACAGCGACTTGCCGCTGCCCGTCGGCATCACTGCAAGAACATCACGGCCATCGAGAACGGCCCCGACGATTTCGGCCTGACCGGGCCGAAATGCCGAGAAACCGAAGGTTTTGCGAAGAATGTCCTGTGCCGCCGCGAGGTCGGACATTGCGCGATCCGGTGGCTTGATCCGCGGGTTCTGGTCTGCCGCAACTCGCTGCGTTCTATCTTCGTTCCGGTCACTTGCCAAGCCTGTTGCCGAAGCTTCCCCATCAAGCCCGCGCAAATTTGCGCACCCTGCATCGCCGGCGCTTTGCTTGCGGCGATGGCTGCACTGATGCACCGTCCGCCGCCAACACGAAGTCCGCCTTCATGCTCGTTGCCGGAAACCCCGCCGAAGTCTCGACCGGCCGCATCATCAAAACGATGAGCGCGCTGTGGCTCTGCGGTGTCGCCATGCGCATGACGATCCTCGCGATGCCGCCGGTGATTCCGCTGGTGCACAGCGAATTGCACATGACGGAGACCCAGGTCGGGCTTCTCGTCGGACTGCCGCTGTTGCTGTTCGCGCTCGCCGCAATCCCGGGATCGCTGTTGATCGCGCGGATCGGGCCGATCCGGGCGGTCGTCGCCGGCATGCTGATCGCCGCGCTCGCCGGCGCGGCGCGCGCCGGCGCTATCGGCGTATGGACGCTCTATGCCGCAGCGCTGGCGACCGGCTTCGGCGTCGCCATCATGCAGCCGAGCCTGCCGGTCCTGGTGCGCGAATGGACGCCGCACCGCATCGCGCTCGCCACCATCGTCTATACCAGCGGCATGATGATGGGCGCGACCTTCCCGCCGCTGCTCACGATTTCCACGATCCTGTCGCTCGTTGGCGGCTCGTGGCGGCTCAATCTCATCGTCTGGGCGGTGCCGGCGCTCTTGATCGTGCCGCTGTTTTTACTGCTGCGCCCACAGCGCTCCGGCGCTAACGCCGCGAAGACCACAACAACTTTGTGGTGGCCCGATTTCAGAGATCCGCTGGTCTGGCTGCTCGGCCTCGCCTTCGGCAGCAACAACAGTCCCTATTTCGCGATCAACGCCTTTCTCGGCGACTATGTGGCCGGCAAAGGCAGAGCCGATCTCCTGGGCCCAACTCTGGCCTGGCTCAACGGATCGCAGCTGGTGGCGCTTGTGCTGCTGTTCGCAATGTCGGGCCGCCTGCAGCGGCGCGCTTGGCCGTTCTTGATCTTCGGTCCGTTACTGCTGGTGGCGATGCTGGCCATCATCGTGGCGCCGACGAGCCTTGCGATCATCGTTGCGGCGATTTTCATCGGTTTCGCGACGGCGATGACATTTACCCCGATCATGACTTTGGTGCCGATCCTCGCCAAACCCGCCGACGTCGCGCGCACCGCGGCCGGCATGCTCACAATCGCCTATGCGTGCGCGATCATCATTCCGACAATCTGCGGCGCGCTGTGGGACGCGACCGGACAACCGTGGACCGCGTTCGTGCCACTCTGCTTGTGTGCTGTGGCATTGACGGTGCTGGGCACCATCGTGACGAAATATCGTCCCGCAGGCGAGACAGTCGCCTCCGCCTGATCCGATGCTGCGTTGAAACGAGGGAAAATTCCGCAATGGCAAAGTCCGTGACGAAGAAGCCAACGGCGCGCAAAGCCAAGAAGCCGATGCTGCCGACCGACCGGCTGACCTATTCGCCGATCACCCAGCGGCCGCCGTTGAAATTGCCCAACGGCGCGCGCATGGCGATCTGGGTGATCGTCAATGTCGAGGAATGGGATCCGTTGCAGACCATGCCGCGCACGGTGCTCACCCCGCCGGCCGGCGGCTCGCCGATGCCGGACGTGCCGAACTGGGCTTGGCACGAATACGGCAATCGCGTCGGCTTCTGGCGCTTCATCAAGATTTTCGACGAGTTCGCCATTCCGGGCACCATCGCCATCAACGGCTCGGCGCTCGCCGCCTATCCGCAGATCGTGCAGGCCGCGATCGAGCGCAATTGGGAATTCATCGGCCACGGCTTTACCCAGCGCAATTTGCAGAAGGTGCCGAACGAGCGCGCCGATATCCGCAAGGTGCGTGAGGTCATTACCAAGGCGACCGGCAAGCCGCCGCGCGGCTGGCTCGGCCCGGGCCTCACCGAGACCTGGGAAACGCCCGACGTGCTGGCCGAGGAAGGCTACGATTATGTCGCCGACTGGGTGCTCGACGACCAGCCGGTCTGGCTGAAGACGCGCGGCAAGTCGATCCTCAACGTGCCCTATACGCAGGAATGCAACGACGTCGCCATGATGCTGATCCAGCACCACAAGGCGTCGGAATATTGCGAGCGCGCGCTCGATCAGTTCGACCAGATCTATGACGATGCCGCCGATTCCGCGCGTATCATGGCGATGGCGGTGCACCCCTACATCATGGGCGCACCGCATCGCGCCAAATACTTCCGCCGCATTTTCGAGACCATCCGCAAGAAGCATGACGTGCTGTTCTGGACCGGCGAACAGATTGTAGAGTGGTTCCTCGGTGCCGGGCCGAAGGCGCCGTAAGTGCTGCGCCGGGAGCGCTTGCCGTGAACATCTCAGCCGAGAATCCCAACCCCGTGCGCGGCGCCTCTGACGGCGCGCATCGCGGCGACGCCGGGGCCCGGCTGATGCTGGTCACGTTGTGCTTCATCTGGGGCACCACCTGGCCGCTGATGAAAGTGGCGCTCGAGGAAATCCCGCCGCTGAGCATGCGCGCAGTGGCGGCAGCGCTCGGCGCGCTGACGCTTTATCTGCTCTGTGTCGTGATGCGGCGCAGTTTGCGGCTACCCTCGACGAAAGCCTTCGTCCACGTCGTCGTGGCGGCGTCGCTGAACATCACCGGCTTCAGCCTGTTCAGTGCTTTCGCCCAGCTTGCCGCGTCGACATCGCGGGTAACGATCGTTGCCTATACGATGCCGATCTGGGCGGTGCTTTTGGCGTGGCCGTTTCTCGGTGAACGCCCGAGCCGCATCCAATGGACCGCGCTCCTCCTGTGTATCGTCGGGCTTTCGATCCTGATCTATCCGCTGGCCGGAAGCGGCGTGCCGCTCGGCATCATCTTGGCCTTGGGCGTCGGCGTGAGCTGGGCCGCGGGCACGGTCTATGTGAAATGGGCGCATATCGATCTCGATCCGCTGGCGCTGGCGAGCTGGCAGATGACCATCGCTTTCGTCTCGCTGACGGCATGCATGTATATCGTCGACGGCCGCCTCGTGCTTCACGGCCTGCAGACCGGCGGAGCCTTCGCCACAGTCTGGACCGGCGTGGTCGGCAACGGCGTTGCTTATGCGCTGTGGTTCCCGGCGATGAAGCGCTTGCCCGCGGTGACCGCATCGCTCGGCGTGCTTGCCGTTCCGGTGGTCGGGATCGTGCAGTCGTATTTGATCCTCGGCGAAGTGCCGACGACGCCCGACATGATCGGCTTCGCCCTGATCTTTGTCGCTTCGGCTTGCGTGCTGCTGGTGCCGAACAAAATCGGCCCGGCGGCTACGCCTTAACGGCGTAGCATTTTTTGTTGGAGCATGATCTCTCCCGAAAACCGGCATCCACTTTCGGGATCATGCTCGAGCCCCGATATTTCGTGCGAGCTCGGTAACGCGCGCTGTCATCGCGCTCTGCGGATCGGCGAGCGCATCGATCACGGTGAAATGGTTGGTGCCCGCGATCTCCCCGGAGCGGGTCGTGGCGCCGGCCTGTCTCCATGTTTCGGCAAGCGTGTGGCTCTGCCGTTTGAATTCGTCGGATTCAAGCCCGCCGCAGACCGCGTCGAAGACGCGTCCCGGCCTGATCGGCCAATAGAGCGGCGAGACGTTGCGCGCTGCGGTAGCGTCGAGTTTCAGATCTTGATTGACGCTGATGCCGACGAGCGGCGCGAGATCAAACACGCCGGATATTGCATAGCCTGCAGGGACCAAATCCGCCGGCGCTTTCGGATAAAGCGCCGGCCAGTCGGTCGCCACCATGGCGCCGGCGAGATGGCCGCCGGCGGAATGGCCGACCAGCAGCATCGGCCGGTTGTAGCGCTGCCACATGAAGATGCAGGCACGGCGAATTTGCTCGATGATGTCGGCAATGGCGACATTGGGACACAGATCGTAACCGGCAACGGCGACGGTCACCCCATTTGTATTGAGGCCGCGCGCCATCTGGCTGAACATCGAGGCGTCGAGCGAGCGCCACCAGCCGCCGTGGACGAAGATCGCAAGCGGCGCCGTCTCGCCCGCCGCCGAGAAAAACAGATCGACGGTTTGCCGCGGCGTGTCGCCATAGGACAGACCAAGCTCGGCGCGGCCGGTCTTGAGCGTTTCGACGCGATAGTCTTCGCCTTCGCGGATCCAGCGCGCAAAAATCTCCGCGTGCTCGGGCACTCGGGCGCGATTGTTGTATTCGGCCTCGTAGTCGACAGCCATCGGCGTCTCCAGAGAATTTTGTCGTGCAACATTGCGGCAATGTTGCCGCATGAGCAAGTGAGTTAGGGATCGACAGCCTGCCCAAATCTGCTAGGTGAAGCATATGAAAGTTGACGGTAAATCCATGCGCACCATCTGGCTCGAGCCGGATGGCTGGTCGGTCGGGGTGATCGATCAGACCGCGCTGCCGCATCGCCTGGTGACCGTGCGGCTGACCACGCTCGAGGACACGGCGCACGCGATCCGCGCCATGGTGATCCGCGGCGCACCGCTGATCGGCGCGACCGCGGCCTATGGCATGTGCCTCGCGTTGCGCGCGGACGCCTCCGACGAGGCGCTGGAGCGCGCCTATGCGACTTTGCTGGCGACGCGGCCGACCGCGATCAATCTGAAATGGGCGCTCGACGAGATGGTGGCTCTGGTGCGCAACCGCCCGCGCGGCGAACGGGCCGCGGCCGCCTATCAGCGCGCCGCCGAAATCGCCGAAGAAGACGTCGCGATCAACAAGGCCATCGGGCAAAGCGGTCTGCCGCTGATCGAAACCATCGCGCGGTGGAAAAAGCCTGGCGAGCGCGTCAACGTGCTGACTCATTGCAATGCCGGCTGGCTTGCCGCGGTCGATTTCGGCACCGCGACTGCGCCGATCTATACGGCTTTCGACAAGGGCATTCCCATTCATGTCTTCGCCGATGAGACACGGCCGCGCAATCAGGGCGCTTCGCTCACCGCCTGGGAACTCGGCCATCATGGCGTGCCGCATACCGTGATCGCCGACAATACCGGCGGCCATCTGATGCAGCACGGCCTCGTCGACATCGTGATCGTCGGCACCGATCGCGTCACGGCGAACGGCGACGTCTGCAACAAGATCGGCACTTATCTGAAAGCGCTCGCCGCGCACGACAATAATGTACCGTTCTACGTCGCGCTGCCCTCGCCGACGATCGATTTCACAGTGGCCGACGGCGTCGCCGAGATTCCGATCGAGGAACGCAGCGCCGATGAAGTCGCGACCATGACCGGGCGGACCAAAGATGGCCGCATTGAAACCGTGCGCATCGTGCCGGATAGCTCGCCGGTTGCGAATTACGGCTTTGACGTTACGCCGGCGCGGCTCGTCACCGGCCTGATCACCGAGCGCGGCGTGATCAAACCCTCGCGCGAGGGTCTGACGGGGGCTTTCCCGGAGCGTGCAGCCGCGGCAGAATGACGGCCGGTTGCCGCTGTATCGGGGCGCTGTGTTGGGGTCTGTGGCGTGGGTAAGCTCGCGTGTCGTCCGCTCTCTAATCTGCCTTTGCCAGGGATCCTTACGATGGGCCTCACTTCATTGGCGGCTGCCGTGCCGGTCGATGGCCGGCAATCGCCGACAGCTTTAGCCATTGCGCGCGGTACCGCGCGCTATCTGCATGCGCTCGGTTATTGCGTGGTCGCCGAATTGCCGTTGCCGTCGGGCCGGCGCGCCGACCTGGTGGCGCTCGGCAACGACAGCGAAATCATCATCGTCGAAATCAAATCGTCGGTGGCCGATTTTCGCGCCGACCAGAAATGGATCGATTACCGGCAGCATTGCGACCGGCTATTCTTCGCCACCGTCGTGGATGTGCCGTGCGAGATTTTTCCGCCCGATGCGGGGCTGATCGTAGCCGATGCGTTTGGGGCCTCGATCATGAGCGAGGCGCCCGAACACCGGCTGCCCGCGGCCACGCGCAAAGCCATCATGCTGCGTTTCGCTCATGCTGCAGCCTTACGGCTACAAGCGCTCAACGATCCGCAAGGACCCTATTCCGGCGAGACGTTCTGATTGGGGTGATTTTTGATTGAGCATGATCTTTTCGGAAAACCGGCTTCCACTTTTCCGGATCATGCTCACGCGGCAGCGACAGACGTATGCGGCTGCGCACGAATGCGCTCGAAGCTATAGCGCAGCATATCGAGATCGACAGGCTTCAGGACCGTCTCGCGGATATCCAGATTGAGCGATTTGGCCGCCCGCAAGGCTTCGTGCACCGTCGCCGGATCGCTGCCGCTGATGATAACGATCGGCACATTGCAGCCGATGCCGCGAAGGTATTGAAGTATTTCAATGCCGCCGTGCTGGCCGAGCGACAAATCGAGGCTGATGCAATCGAACGCGGTCTCGAGTGCGAGCTTTGTCGCCTCGTCGTAGGTCCCGGCTCCCGCCGGCGCGTAACCAGCCTTGGCCGCGACACGGCAAATAATCTTGCGGTGCAGATAATCGTCATCGATGACAAGAAGACGCGGCAAAGCGGAATCCTCCGCCGCCTGCGGGGCAGCAGCCGGGCTGCCGCCGCTCACTTGCGTCGGGGTCTCGCCACTTGCTTGCAATGATCGTTCCGAGCCGAGCATGTGACCTTCGCAATGCGCCAATATGCTTGCTCTTTCATAGTCGGGCGCGGCGCAAATTTGATTTAAACAGAACGATAAAATTTGAATCATTCCGGCGTCGCGCCGCGCCGCAGCTAGCTTTGGGTCGTAGTTAGTCTTCTGTTAACGGCGACGTATCCGCGAAGCCGTTGCGCTATTTCGGCGCCCGTTTGGCGAGAATGCGCTGCAAAGTGCGGCGGTGCATGTTGAGGCGGCGCGCGGTTTCCGAGACATTGCGCCCGCACAATTCGTAGATACGCTGGATGTGCTCCCAGCGCACGCGGTCCGCCGACATCGGATTCTCCGGCGGCTCGATCTTTTTATTGTCGATCGCGAGCAACGCCGCAACCACATCATCGGCATCGACCGGCTTGGCCAGATAATCGACCGCGCCGAGCTTCACCGCGTTCACGGCCGTGGCGATATTGCCGTAGCCGGTGAGAATGATGGCGCGCGCTTCCGGTCGCCGCTTTTTCATCGCCGAAATCACGTCGAGCCCATTGCCGTCGCCGAGCCGCATGTCGACCACGGCAAACGCGGGGGCGGCTTTCTCGACTTGCAACAACCCGTCGGCGACCGATTCCGCCGTCGTCACCAAAAAGCCCCGGCCTTCCATGGCGCGGGCCAAGCGCTGCAAAAACGACTTGTCGTCTTCGACGATAAGAAGCGTACGTTCGGTTGGAACCGGGCTGGGCGACGCACTGGCTGCAGCAGTATTCATGACCATCTGCTCCATCGACGCTAATCTCCGTCTAAGTCGTCGCCCGATGTACAAAACTTAAGAAGTTTGCTCGGCCGGCTCAAGGGGCGGTATCGCAATCGGGCGCTCGAAGTCGACCCGGCTCCAGGTAACGCTAACGGTGGCGCCATGCAGCGGTGGCAACTGATTTGTCAACGAAAGCTTGGCGCCGGAGCGTTCCAGAAGCGTTTTAGCGATGAAAAAACCTAAACCCAGCCCGAACACAGTATCGTCATCACCGTCCGGGCCGCGCGAGCCGGGGCGCCTGTGGGTGACATAAGGCGCGCCAATACGATCGACGACCTCGGGCGCGAATCCGGGCCCATCGTCGCTGATGACAATACTGACTGCGTCCTCGGACCATTGCGCGAAGATCTCGACCCGGCTGTGGGCGAAATCGACGGCGTTCTCGATCAAATTTCCAAGGCCATAGCGGATCGCCGGATTGCGCGCCCCGACCGGCTCGTCGGCGCGATCCGGCGGGTAGGTGACGCCGATGGTGACGCCGAAATTGCGGTGTGGCGCGACCGCTTCCTCAATCAGCGCCGAAACCTGCATGCGGTCGAACGGCTCGCCGGTCGGCAGTTCGGTGATCTTGGCCAGGATTTCGCGGCAGCGCTGCGCCTGTTCGCGCAGCAACTTCACGTCATCGGCATAGGGCGAATTGGCTTCGAGCGCGCGCTCGATTTCACGAATCACGACAGTGATCGTGGCGAGCGGTGTGCCGAGTTCATGCGCTGCGGCGGCGGCAAGACCGTCGAGCTGAGACAGATGCTGCTCGCGTGCCAAAACCAGCTCGGTCGCCGCAAGCGCATCCGACAATTGCCGCGCCTCTTCCGCGATCTGCCACGTGTAAACGCCGATATAGCCGATCGCGAGCAGGATCGAGAGCCAGACGCCGACCATATAGATTTCCGGCAGTTCCAGCGGATCGTCGGCGTCCCACGGCAGATTGTAATGCAGGAATACCAGCGCCGTAGCGCAGACCATCGCGAATGTGCCGATCAACAATGTCATGCGCGGCGGGAGCGCCGTCGCCGAGATCAGCACCGGACCGAGCAACAAGAAGGAAAACGGATTCTCCAAGCCGCCGGTGAGATAAAGCAGCGCCGTGAGCTCGGCGACGTCGAAGCCGAGCAGCCACGCCGCGCGGTCCGGCTCGAGCCACTGGGTCTGATGAAAGCTCACCCGCAGCGCGACGTTCAAAAGCGCGGCAAGCATGATGACGGCCACGCAGGGCCAGATCGGCACTTCGAATTCGAGGCCGAAATGCACCACCAGAACGGCCGCGAACTGGCCAAGCACCGCGAGCCAGCGTAGCCGGACCAGCGTATCCAGCCGTACGTTGCGCGGCCGCTCGTTGGTCGGCGGCAACCCGAACATGCGATCGAGACTAGACATGTCCCTCAATGTAGCGGTGACGGCGGCTGAGCCAAAGGGCCTGTTGCTGCTTCAAATCGGCTCGCCGAGAGGGCTGGCGCCGGCTGTGACGATGCGCGAAAATGCGCCAATGACGCTCCGGGGAGCGATTTTCAGGGAGTGACCGCAATGGCTTATGAGCTCGACCAGTTCATCTCGGATTGTCGTTCCATCCTCGCCCGCGATCCCGGACCGCAAGGCCGTGAGGAAGTGCGCACGCATCTTGAGGGGCTCTTGCAGAACCCGGACTTCGTCCGCAAGCATTGCGAGGACGCCGCGCGCGGCCTGCACGTTCTCTATGAGGATCCCAAGCTCGGTTTTCAGATCCTCGCCCATATCAACGACAAAGCTCGCGTCTCGCAGCCACACGATCACGGCAAGTCATGGGCCATCTACGGCCAGGCCACCCACTACACCGAGATGACCGAATGGGAGCGCGAGGATGACGGCAGCGACCCCGCGCACGCCAAGCTCAAGCCGGTGAAGAAGTATCGGCTGATGCCCGGCGAAGCCGGCATCTATCAAGACGGCAAGATCCATTCGATCGATTATCCCGACTTCGCACGCTTCGTGCGGGTGACGGGAACGAATCTCGACCGCATCGACCGCGTGCGGTTCGACCTGAAGACCGGCGAAGTGAAGCAAATGACGCCGCAACAGGCGACCTGACCGAAAGCGGTTTGAACGTGAACCATTTTGTCAGCCCGCACGATCTCCGCGACATGATCGGTGGCGGCGGCGAGTTCGCGCTCGTCGACCTGCGCGAGGAGCTGATCTTCTCGCAAAGCCATTTGCTCCTGGCGCGCTCGGTGCCATTGAGCCGTTTCGAATTGAAATTCCGCGTCTTGGTGCCGCGCCGCGCGACGCGCATCGTCTTGTGCGACGATGCCGACGGCCGCGCCGCGTGCGCGGCGGCGATCCTGGCGCGCAACAGCTATACCGATGTCAGTATTCTCTCGGGCGGCGTCGCGGCTTGGGGCGCCGCGGGCTTTGAATTGTTCTCGGGCGTGTTCGTGCCGAGCAAGGCGTTCGGCGAATATGTCGAGCATAGCGACGGCACGCCCAATATCACCGCGCCGGAGCTTGAAAAGCTGATCCGCGAGCGCGCCGACCTCGTCGTGCTCGACAGCCGGCCGTTCGACGAATATTCGCGGGTCTCGATCCCGACGTCGACCAATGTGCCGGGCGCAGAACTTGTGCTGCGGGCCCGCGAAATCGCGCCGTCGCCGGGAACAACGGTCGTCGTCAATTGCGCCGGCCGCACCCGCAGCATTATCGGCGCCCAGTCGCTGATCAATGCCGGCCTCCCGAACAAAGTCATGGCGCTGCGCAACGGCACCATGGGCTGGAGCCTCGCCGGCTTCACCCCGGACAGCGGGAAAAACCGCCGCGCACCGGCCGTTTCGCGCGATACGCTCGATTGGGCGCAGAAGGCGGCGCAACGGGTCGCGGAGAGTTGCGGGGTCAAGCGAATCGATCGCGCGACGCTCGAGACCTGGCGCAAAGACGACCGCCGTACGCTTTACGTCTTCGATGTGCGCGATCCGGCCGAATACGAAGCCGGCCATGTGCCAGGCGCCATATCCGCGCCGGGCGGTCAGCTTGTGCAAGCGACCGACCAATATGTCGGCACGTTCGGCGCGCGCATCGTGCTTGTCGACGAAGCCGAAGTGCGCGCGGCGATGACCGGATCGTGGCTGCGGCAGATGGGCTATGCCGACGTATTCATGCTGGTCGAGACGGGAACGGAAACCGGCTGGCCGACGCCTCCGGTGCTTGAAGCCGAAGTGTTGAGCGACACCACTATCGATTGCGCCGGCTTGCGCGATCTGCTCGCGCGCGAGGCAGCAATCGTCGTCGATCTTTCAACGAGCCGCGATTATCTGCACGCGCATATTCCCGGCGCATGGTTTGCGATCCGGACACGGCTCGATCGTGCATTCAAGAAAATCCCGCACAGCGGCACATTCGTTCTCACATCCGAGGACGGTGTGCTGGCAAGCCTAGCCGTGACCGAAGCAAAGGCTCTGACCGACAGGCCGGTCCGCACTCTCGCCGGCGGTAACGCGGCGTGGCGCGCAGCGGGGCAGCCGTTCTCGGCCAAGGCCAAAATGGCCGACGAAGCGGTCGATCAATGGCGCAAACCCTACGAGCGCTCGGGCGATACGAAAGCGATGATGCAGGAATATCTCGACTGGGAAGTCGATCTGTTGCCGCGCATCGCGCGTGACGGCTCGTTGCAATTCGAGCGCTTCAGGCCGCGGCTTCCAGCAGCAGTTCGGTGAGGCGCTCCGGCGCATCGACCATCACGTCGTGGCCGCTCGCCACTTCATGAAAGCGCCAGGACGGATCGGCTTTCAACGTTGCGACGGCGCGGTCGAAGCCGGGATTGGCGTAATTCCCGGCGCGAATATAGGTCTTGCGCGCAATTTTCTCGCGCGCGCCGGTGAGCGCGATCTTATAGGTGAACGTTCCGATCGGCTGCGGCGTGCAGAGGCCGTCCACCCAGGCCCGGTCCGCTGCATTGACGCCGAAGAATTCCGCGGGCCGCGGCGGCATGCCGAGCGCGCCACTCGCAAGCGCCGCGCGAATAGCCTCTTGCACGGCGGCGCTGGTGAGGTTCTGCGTCGTGTCGCCATCGTTCGGCAGGAACGCATCGAGGAACACGATGGAGCGGATCGCCGACGCCATTTGCTCGGCGACGCCGGAAATGACGAAGCCGCCGTAGGAATGGCCGCACAGCACGACATCGCTCAGCCGTTCCCATTTCATCACATTGACCACGTCGGTGATGTGCGTGCCGATATCGATGCCGGTTTGCAGGAGATGCGAGCGCTCGCCAAGCCCGGTCAAAGTCGGCGTAAATACTCTATGGCCGCCGTTGCGCAACCGGTCGGCAACCCGCTGCCAGCACCAGCCGCCATGCCAAGCGCCGTGAACGAGCACAAACGTAGCCATGAACGTCCCCCCGATGCGATGCCGGCGCGCGCGATTACGGCTGCCAGGCCGCGTCGGCGACTTTCGGCTCGGCTTCACCCCTGCGCGCCTGCTCGATGACCTTGAACAGCGCGCGCAGCGCTTCGTTGACGCCCGCCCCGCTCACCGCGGAAATCACCAGCGGCGTCTTTTTCGCCGCGCGCTTGAGCCGCGCCACTTGTTGTTTGACGTCGTCGGGGCTCAGCGCGTCCGCTTTGTTGAGCGCGACGATCTCCGGCTTGTTTGTCAGTTCGTGCCCGTAAGCCGAAAGCTCCGCGCGCACCGTCTCATAGGCCGCGCCGGCATCCGGCTCCGTGCCATCGATCAGATGCAGCAGCACGCGGCAGCGCTCGACATGGCCGAGGAAGCGGTCGCCGAGGCCGACGCCTTCATGGGCGCCTTCGATCAATCCGGGAAGATCCGCCAGCACGAATTCGCGGCCATCGACGTCGACCACGCCGAGCTGGGGATGCAGCGTGGTGAAAGGATAATCGGCGATCTTCGGCTTGGCCGCGCTGACGGCGGCAAGGAACGTCGATTTGCCGGCATTGGGCAAGCCGACAAGTCCGGCATCGGCAATGAGCTTAAGTCGGAGCCGGATTGTAAGCTCGATGCCGGGCTGGCCCGGATTGGCGCGGCGAGGCGAACGGTTGACCGAGCTTTTGAAATACGCGTTGCCGAAACCGCCATTGCCGCCGCGCGCCAGAACGATGCGTTGGCCCACTTCGGTGAAATCGGCGAGCAGCGTTTCGCCGTTCTCCTCGTAGATCTGCGTGCCGACCGGAATTTTCAGTACGGCGTCCGGGCCATTGGCGCCGTGGCGGTCCTTGCCCATGCCGCCGCCGCCGTTCTTGGCGTTGAAATGCTGCTGATAGCGATAGTCGATCAGCGTATTGAGGCCGTCGACCGCGATCGCGATCACGTCGCCGCCCTTGCCGCCGTCACCGCCGTTCGGACCGCCGAACTCGATGAATTTTTCGCGCCGGAACGATATGCAGCCGTTGCCGCCGTCGCCGGAGCGGATATAGACCTTGGCCTCGTCGAGGAACTTCATGGCTCAACTACGTAAAGCGCTGCCGCCTTTGGCACAATCGCCAATCGCAGAAGGTGGCCGGCATCGTCCGCCTGATATAGTGTGGAAATTCAAAATTGCGGCAGGCGATTTTGCCCTGATTTTGCACGGAGAACCGGCCGGGTGCGGAGTGTTTTGAAGCTGGCGGCAAGGGCCGCGGTCTGGCGGACGACGGCCGAACCGCAGCTTATCGGCCTGCGAGTTCTGTTGGGCATCTCTATCCTGACCGCCGCCGTCCGCATCCTGCTGCAGCTCGCCGCGGCGTTTCCGTCGCACGCGTTCAATCCCTACGGTCTCAACGCCGTCGTTGCCTGGATCGCGCTTGAACTCGCCGTCGCGGCGTTGTTCGTGCGTCCGGGCGCGCGCGTCACCGCGCTTTCGGCCATGTTCATTCTTTCGGTCGTGGCCGATCTGGTGACGTCGGCGATCAGGCTCGGCTTTCCGCTGCTCGCGCCGGATATGGCCGAGGGCCCGATCTGGTCGAGCCCGATCACCGGCGCGGTGATTTTCATCATAGCTGTCGGCTGGTGGGTCGGCGCCATGGCCTGCGTCATCGGCAGCTTCGAAGAGCAATCCCGGCTGCGGGCGCTCGGCACGGCGGCCGCGATCTGGGTCGCGCTCTTCGCCGCCAACGCGATCGTGCCGCATGCGCCGGTATTTGTTCCCCCCGATTTCGATGCGCGCGACGCCAATTGGTGGGAAGTTGCTCACGCCTATTACCGCGAGAAATACGGCGAGCCGGTACCGCCGCAGGTTGCGCAGATCGAAAAGGCGCAATCGGGACTGTTGAAAGCCGAGATCGCCCGTCTCGCGCCGCGCAAAGACGCAACCAATGTCTATGCGCTCGGCATCGCCGGTTGGGCCGAGCAGGACGTGTTCATCAAGGAGCTCGACGGCGGATTGGACGCCATCGCCAGCGTGCTGCCGATCAAGGATCGCACCGTCAAGCTGATTAACAATCGCGCAACGCTCGGCACCGCGCCGTTCGCCGATCCGCAGAATTTCACCGCCGCTGTCCACGCCATCGCCGGCGTCATGAACAAGGACCAGGATGTTCTCGTCCTCTTCATGACCTCGCACGGCGAGCAGACCGGCTTCGCCCTGCAAGTGCCGGGCAAGACCATCGAACTGACGCCGCAACAGGTCGCGGCCGCGCTCGACGGCGAAGGCATCAAGAACCGCGTGGTGATCGTATCGGCCTGCTTCTCCGGGATCTTTCTGCCGCCGCTCGCCAATGACAACACCATCGTGCTGACGGCCGCCGACGCGACGCATACCTCATTCGGCTGTGCGCCGGAGCGCGACTGGACTTATTTCGGCGACGCGCTCTTCCGGCAAAGCCTGCATCCCGGCGCCGATTTCGCTCAAGCCTTCGGCCATGCGCGCGTCCTGATCCAAGGCTGGGAAATGATGGACCACGATCCGCCATCGAATCCGCAAGCGCATTTCGGCCCAGCGCTCGTCGACAAGCTCGCGCCATTTTTTGCCGCCGCGCAGAACGCGGGGCAGTGACCTCATGCGGTGCGGCGAGGTCGCGGTTACGCGACCTCTTTGACTCGCCCCCAGGCCTTCAGCGAAGCCCACAGGCCGCGGTCGAGGCGGAAGCGATCGAGCGGCGCTGAGGATTTGATGGCGCGGATGCGGTAGAGGCCGACACCCGTCCATTGAAAGCCGCACTTTTCCAGAACGCGGCGCGACGCCGGATTGCTGACGCGCGCACCGGCCTGCAAGGCATCGTGTTCAAGATCGCCGAATGCGTGGTCGATCACAGCGCGCACAGCTTCGGTGGCATAGCCGCGATTCCAATACGGCACGCCGAGCCAATAGCCGAGCTCGGCGGCAGCTTCGCGCGGCTCGATACCGCACATGCCGATGATTTCGCTTTTCAACACGATGGCGAACGTTGCTTCGCCGTCTTGCCGATTGACCGCGGCAAGAAATTGCTCGGCGTCCGCCACCCCGTAAGGATGCGGAATACGCGCGGTATTCTCCGCGATGCGGCGGTCGTTGACGAGACGTGCGATGGCTTTCACGTCGGCAAGACGCGGCGCACGCAGCACGAGCCGCTCGGTCTCGAGGATTGGAATGCAACGCTCAAGCCCGCGTTGCGGGAGGCTTTGAGTCGATAAAGTCATCGCCTGGGCTCCTGCAGAAAAACCGAAAGGGGGAGCCGGCATCCCGGTCTCCCCCTTAATCGGAGCCCATTTGGGTCCGCCGGTTCGACTGGATACCGGCAGACCTCATATGATCCACCGTATTACTGTGCCGCAGCCTCGGTCATCGGAAGTACCGATACGAAAATGCGGCCCTTGGCTTTGGTACGGAACTCAACTTTGCCATCGATCAACGCGAACAACGTGTGGTCCTTGCCGAGGCCAACATTGCGGCCCGGATGCCATTTGGTGCCGCGCTGACGCGCGATAATGTTTCCCGCGACCACGGCTTCGCCGCCGAAAATCTTCAGCCCCAGACGCTGGCCTGCCGAGTCGCGACCGTTGCGTGAAGATCCGCCTGCTTTTTTGTGTGCCATCGCTGGCCTCCGAAACTCTCTAGCTAGTGGTTATACAGGATTCGTGACAGAAGCATCACTTTCCAAAATCACTTCTTTTTGCCTTTGGCCGCCGCAGTTTTGCCCTTTGCGGCAACCTTCGGGCTATCGCCTTCAGCGGCTTCCGCGGCGCCCGCTTGCGCTGCGGGCTTCGGCTTCGATTCGCGCTTCGGCCGCGGCTTGGCTTCCTTGCTCGCCTTCTGACCGTCGGTCAGAATTTCGGTGATGCGTAGAAGCGTGAATTCCTGGCGATGGCCGATCTTACGGCGCGAATTCTTACGCCGGCGCTTCTTGAACGCGATGATCTTGCCGCCGCGCCCCTGTTCCAGCACCTGGGCCGCAACTGTTGCGCCTGCAACAATAGGTGCACCAAGCTTCACGCTGTCGCCGCCGACGACGAGCACCTCGCCGAACTCGACGATTTCACCGGGTTCGCCCTTGATCTTGTCGACCTTGAGCACATCCTCGGTGGCAACCCGGTATTGCTTGCCACCGGTTTTGAAGACCGCGAACATCTTTTTTTCCTCGTGTTCGGATTTCCGATACTCGGACTTTGCGGTCCGGACCGGCTTCTTTCAGTCGATTCTGCTGATAGTTAGCGGCGAGATGCCCAGCCTGGGCCAAAAGCAAATGCATGCTAACCGGGCGTTCTTATGACGATCCCGTAACGCCCTGTCAAGAAATGGAAATTGGCCGGGTTTCCGCACCGTCCGGATGCTCAATGACGCCGACCAGGCGGTCACTTCACATCGGTCACTTTGAGGTCGTTGAACTTCCAGGTGTCCACCCTATCGGCGGACTCGGCATAAAGGCCGATCAGGCTCGAGGCACCGGGCAACTGGGCGCGCAATGTGGCTCCGGGCTTGCCGTTGATCTCGACCGCGAGCGACTGGCCCTTGATGGTCAGACGTAGCGTATTGGGCTTGTTGACGCCCTGCACGATGGCATCGGTTTGCGTCCAGTCGAGCGGCGCATTGACCCAGGCGCCATCCATCAAACGGCCGATCTTGTAATAGCCGTTGGTCGCCAGCAGAAGAAAATAGGCGTTGCGGTAATCCTGCGCCCAGAACACGAGCCCACCGGCGGAGGCTTCGGGCTTGCCGATATCGAGCGCGGTCACCGTCACGCAAATATCGGCATCGTCGAACAGGAAGGCGTTATCGAGCGCCTTGTAGCCGCGCTGACTGTCGGGCTTGATTGTGGCCGCGCCGTCCTTGATGGAGAAATTTTCGTTCTGCGCGCCCCACGACGCGTCGGCGGTTGCGAAGTCCTCGGCGAGCAGCACCTTGTCGCCCTGGCAGGCGAAACCCGGCTTCACATTTGAGAGTAGCAGCGCCGCGACAAAGAGAGCGATGGCAATGGTCGGGCGGCGCATCTGTTTCACCTGATTCGGGATTCGATATTCCGCGGCCGGCCGATTATGGTCAAGACAACCACCTGCTAACCGTCAAAGACCATTAAGAAAAAGCCAATGGGAGAGCGCAGAAATGGCAGCCAAAACCGGGCCAAAAAAGACCGGGCCAAATCGGACGATAAATTTGTCGCGTCGCGCGCTGCTCGCCACCGCTCTGCCGGCTCTCGCGATCGGCGCTGCGCATGCGCAGAGCGCCACTGATGCCGAAGTCTATCCGGATCGGCAGGTCACCTTCATCGTGCCGTTCGCGCCGGCCGGCAGCACCGACACCCTGGCCCGTTTGCTTGCCGAAAGGTTGCAACAACGATTCGGCCAGCCTTTTGTCGTCGAGAATCGGCCGGGCGCCGGCACTGTCATCGCCACAAACTTCGTCGCCAAGTCGCCCGCCGACGGCTACACGATCATGATGGCGGTGTCATCGCTCGCGATCGACGCGACGCTGTACAAATCATTGCCTTACGATCCGGCAAGGGATCTCGCACTCACAGCGCTGGTTGCAACAGTGCCATTTGTTCTCGTCGTCAATCCGGCACTGCCGGTTTACGACGTCGCTGGTCTCATCAAGCTCGCCAAAGAAAGACCTTTGAGTTACGGCTCCGGCGGCATCGGCGCCTTCCACCATCTTGCCGCAGCCCTCTTCACGAATATGGCCGGCATCAAGATGCAGCACGTGCCCTATCGCGGCACGGCGCCTGCGCTCAACGATCTGATGGGCGGATATATTCAACTGATGTTCAGCGACATGAGCACCGCGCTGCCGCTGATCAATGCCGGGAAAGTTCGCGCGCTCGCGGTGACGACCAAGCAACGTGTCGCCGCGCTTCCCGACGTGCCGCCGCTCGGCGAAGCCGGTGTGCCGGGTTACGACGCCGCCGCCTGGCAGGGCGTGATCGCGCCGGCGCAGACGCCAGAACCGATCTTGGCGAAGCTCAATTCCGAGATCAACGCCATCGTCAGTTCGGACGATATCCGCGCCCGCATGAAAGGGCTTGGCATGATTCCGGTCGGGACCGGTTCGGTACCGGAACTGCAAAAGTTTTTGCAATCGGAAATCACACGCTGGGCCAAGGTGGTCGAGGATGCCGGCATTGCCCACACGGAGTGATCGGCCGGCCCGCTATCGTGATCCGTCTCGATAGCGTACGATATTTTCGAAAGCGTGCTGTCGCGCCGCAATAAAGCCGGGGCCTTCCTTGCATAGCCCGACACATAGCGAAGTCTCTCGTAGCGAGCTGTCTTGGCCGGACGCGATCTACGCGCAGTTCCGGCGCGTCAGCATCCGCCAAGTCGGCTATGTGCCCGATGCCGGACACAGCCGGCTCATCAAATTGTGCCAGGACGATCCGAACATCGCCGATGTGGTGCTGACGACCGAAGAGGAAGGTGTCGGGCTCGTCGCGGGCGCGGCGCTCGGCGGACAGCGCGCGGCGCTATTGATGCAATCGAGCGGCGTCGGCAATTGCATCAACATGTTTTCACTGCTGCGCAATTGCGGCTTTGGCTGCGTCGTGCTGGTGACGATGCGCGGCGAGTTCGGTGAATTCAATCCGTGGCAAGTGCCGATGGGCTCGATCACCGAGGATGTGCTCAAGCTTTCGGGCTTCCTCACTTATCGGATCGACAATGCCAGCGACGTCGACGACATCGTCGGCGCCGGCTGCGACATGGCGTTCGACGGCAATCTCCAGGTCGGGATCCTGTTGTCGCAGCGACTGATCGGCCGCAAGCAATGGACACGATGATGCTTGACCGCCGCGAATTCGTGCGTGTGCTTCTCGCCGATCGCGGCGATCTGCTGGTCGTCACCGGGCTCGGCTCGGCGACCTACGATGCGGCGGCGGCCGACGACCATCCGCTCAATTTCTATTTGTGGGGCGCGATGGGCGGCACCGCCATGATCGGGCTAGGGCTGGCGCTGGCGCGGCCCGACCGCCGCGTTGCCGTGATCACCGGCGACGGCGATTTCCTCATGGGGCTCGGTAGTCTCGCCACGATCGGCGTCAAACAGCCGAAAAACCTCGCCATGGTCATCCTCGACAACGCGCATTATGGCGAGACCGGCATGCAGGCGAGCGCCACGCATTCCGGCATCGATCCGGTCGCCATGGCCTTGGCCTGCCGGTTCAAGCAGGCCCGGCAAGTCTCGCGCATCGAAGAGGCCGGCGAAGTGCGCGCGCTTCTTCATTCCGGCGAAGGCCCGCTTCTGGTCAATGCCCGCATCAAATCCGAAGACACGCCGCGCGTCTTGCCGCTGCGTGACGGTCACGCCATCAAGGAGCGTTTCATCGCGGCTTTGAAGTAGATCATGCGCTAACGGATGCGGTCGTCGTTGAAGCCGACATCGGCGCCAGCCTTGACGGGAAACAGCCGCGCCTTCGGGCTCTTCATCCGCTCGCAGTAGCCTGGCTGGGTCTTCTCGTCGCCGAGCGTCAAGGTCACGGCATCCAGCGCCAGTTTGGGAAACTCATCGTTGGTCTTGAAATGCCCGCCGGCCATCTTGCCGTCGGCGGCGAAGTCGCAGCGGCTTTTCCAGTTGCCGGTTTCCCATTTGTGTCCGGCGGCTTGCAGCATACCCGGCTTGTCCTTATCCGGTGCGATCGCAAGCATGGCGTTATAGCCGACCCACAGCCCCGCCTCGCCTTCGCGCTTCTCATCGAGGTTCTTCAGCATCGCCAGCCGCTCCTTGAGGCGGAGATAGAGCTCATGGCGCGCATTGTCGGTGTGGTGCATGAAATAACTTTGCTTGTCCCAAGCTGCATGGATCTGGGAATCGTAGGCGTCTTTGTTGCCGGCGACCCAGGCGCGCTCATCATCGCGCAGATATTCGGCGCTCTTTGGATCGAGACGGTGCAGCGCATCGTTATAAGCCGCAGCGATGGCGACATCCTTCTCCGCCAGCTCGGGATCGGCGCAGATTTCCTGCTCGTCGGAATTCTTCGCCGTAGCGCAAGTAAATGAAGGCGCGGTCATCGGCGGCGGCGTGTTTGATACGGCCGCCGTGGATGCACCGACCATCGGAAAATAGGACGCGGTGAAACTTTCCACCGGTTGGCAGGAAAAATTTTCGTTATTGTGCGCGATCACGACGCGCAGCGTGTTGGCTTGCAGCCGTGCACGCAACGTGAACGGCGAATCCGACGCGATCGCGGTCGACTCCTTGCCGTCGGAGATGACCGCAGCCGGGCCGGACAGCCAGCCGTCATCGCCTAGCTTGATATCCGCCGCGAGCGCACATGCCGGCTGATCGCCGTCCCAATAGAGAGCTTTTGTGCGACCGTCGACGTGGAACACTCCGTTTGGGCGCGCCGCGACCGTCGCAGTGCCCAGCGCATTACGCCACTCGCCGGCAATCCCGTCGGCGCGGCTGGCCATATGGTCGAGCATAGCCAGACGCTGCTGCAGCAACGCGATGATACCCTGCCGCCGCGGATCGTCGGCGCCATTGAACTGCGCATAGGCGCCGCCAACAATCTCCATGACCCAGCTCTGATCGCGACGCAGCAGCATGGCAGTCACCGGATCGACGGCACGCTGCGCTCGCGTGAGACTGGCATCGACCGCCCGATCGAGCCGCATGATTTCGGCATCATGGCAGATTGTCGTGAACTGGTCGGCGTTCTTCCCGGTGCAGTCGAAGCCCGCCGCTGCTGTGCCCGGCGTCAGCACGGCAAAAACAGGCACGAGGATCAGAAGCAGCCGAAAACAATTCATGACCAGCCCGCAAATCCTGTAAGCTTTTGAATCCGATGCCTGACCAGACCACATTCATACGCGACCCGCTCCCCGCCGACGAGGCGGCATGGCGGGAGCTGTGGTCGGGCTACAATGCATTTTACCAAACTTCCGTGCCAGAGGCCGTCACGGCGCGAACCTGGCAGCGCATGCTCGATTCGGCCGCGCCGGTCTTCGGCCGCCTTGCCGTTGTCAACGATTGTGTCGCCGGATTTAGCATTTGCGTTCTTCACGAAGGCACGTGGGTCATTGCACCGATCTGTTATCTCGAGGATCTGTTCGTTGCGCCGCAATTCCGCGGCCATGGCGTCGGACGCATGTTGATCGCGAATCTGGTGGAGCGCGCCAAAGTAAAGGGTTGGTCGCGGCTTTATTGGCATACGCACGGAACTAATCCAGCGCGCCGGCTCTATGACGAATTCGTCAAGGCGGATGATTTCGTCCGCTATCGGCTCATGTTCCACGACACGCTTTAGGCGCTGAACCGCGACCGGTAATCCTGCGGCGTCGCCGCCAATAATCGGCCAAAGCTGCGGCGCAGTGTTTCTTCTGATCCAAATCCACACCGCTCGGCGATGCGCTTCACCGGCAGACGCGTATCGGAGAGAAGCCGCCGCGCGGCCTCGACCCGCAACCGCTCGACCGCGCGCGCTGGCGTGATCCCGGTTGCCTGCGCGTAGTGCCGGCTGAAACTGCGCTCGCTCATGCCGGCATTGCGGGCGAGCGATGGTAGCGACAGGTCGCCATTCAAGCGCCCGCCTATCCAGGCGTGCAAGGCGCCGAAACGGTCCTCCGCGCCTTGCAGCGAAAGAACAGTGCTGAACTGTGCCTGGCCGCCAGGCCGCTTGAGGAACATCACGAGATGGCGCGCCACGGCGAGCGACAGCGCGCGTCCGGCATCCTCCTCGACCAACGCCAGCGCCAGATCGATCGCCGCCGTCACGCCGGCCGACGTCCACACTGCACCGTCCCTGACATAGATCGGATCGGACTCGACCCGAGTATCCGGATAGCGGCGGGCAAGCTCGCCACAATGCAGCCAATGCGTCGCCGCGCGCCGCTCCTTCAAGAGGCCAGCCGCGCCAAGCAGAAACGCGCCGGTACACACCGAGGCGACGCGGCGCGCGCGCTTTGCTCGCTTGCGCAGCCAATCGAGCACAACGGGATTTTTCGACGCGGCATGGACGCCCGGACCGCCGGCTACCAGCAAGGTATCGAGCCGTCCCGTCGCGCGCGGCAGCGGCGCGACCGCCAGCCCCAAGCCGGCCGACGCTGTGACAATTGGTGCGCCTGAGGAAACAACACGCGGCGCGTAGAGCGGCGCGTCGCCACGCGCTGCGGCAAGCTCGTTTGCCGTGGCGAAAACCTGCAACGGCCCGGCAACGTCGAGCAATTGCACCGCCGGAAACGTGAGAATTTCGATGGCGCGCAGGCTTGGCGCAAAACGAGGGTTCTTTGGCATTTCCGCCACAGCCTGCCATTCTACATTCGGCCTGTCCAGGGGCCCTCGTTAGAGGCCTCGCTCACGGAGGCACATCATGATTGCGCAAACGACCGCACAAGTCGCGCCGGAGACCCATCTTCAGATCGGCTCGCTGATATTCGACCAGCTTGACCAAATCGATCTCACCGGGCCGTTCGAGGTTTTCAGCCGTGTCCCCAATTCCACCTATCGCGTCTATGGCAAGAGCACCGCACCGCTGCGCGATCTGCGTGGATTGCGCATGATGGCCGATGCATCGCTCGACGAGGCGCCACAACTTGACCTCGTCCACATTCCCGGCGGCTTTGGCCAGGAAGCGCTGATGGACGACGAAGAGATTCTCGACTGGATTCGCCGGCAAGCCAAAGGCGCGCGCTGCGTGTTTTCCGTGTGCACCGGTGCGCTGATTCTCGGCGCGGCAGGTCTCCTGCAAGGCCGCCGCGCCACCACGCATTGGGCGTCGATTGATCTGTTGCCCTATTTCGGCGCGACGGCCGTCAACGAGCGGGTCGTGACCGACGGCAATATGGTCTTTGCCGCGGGCGTAACATCGGGCATCGACGGCGCGTTGCGCGTCGCGGCGGACCTGCGCGGCGACGAAGTCGCGCAAGGCATTCAGCTCGCCATCGCTTATGCGCCCGAGCCGCCGTTCAACAGCGGCACGCCGGAAACCGCGCCGCCTGTTGTCCTCGAACGCGCAAAAGACGCGATGCGCCAGATTACGGCGCAACGCGAGCTCACCGCGCGCCGCATTGCCGCGCGCCTCGGCCTCGCTGCGTGATGTCGAAAAGCGGGGTGGGCGCCGAAGGCTATGCCTGCGCCGCCCGCTTCACCGCTTCGATGATTTCCGGATAAGCGGCGCAGCGGCAGAGATTGCCCGAGAGATAGTGCTTTATGTCGTCGTCGCTCGGAGCCGGATTTTGCTTCAGCAGCTGATGCGTCATCAGCACGAAGCCCGGCGTACAGAAGCCGCATTGGAACGCGCCGCAATCGATGAAAGCCTGCTGCACTTTCGACAGCGAGCCGTCGGCGTCGAGATGCTCGACCGTCGTGACCTTCTTGCCGTCGACCCAGACGCCGAAATAAAGGCAGCCCGACACCGCGACATCGTCGACCAGCACGGTACAGCAGCCGCACAGGCCCTGGCCGCAGCTTTCGCGCGCGCCAAGAAGATCGAAGCGCTGCAACAATTCAACGAGGTTGCGATGCGGCTCGATTGCGGTCGAGACCGGCTCGCCGTTCAGCGTGAAATTAATGATCTGCATGCCCATCGTTCATCCGATCATCCTTCATCCAATCATTCGTCGTCCAGCGGGCGGCCTTCCTTGGCGCGCAACGCGCGCAGCACCGCTTCGGCTGTGATCGGCAATTCCGTGATGCGGACGCCGACGGCGTCGTGGATCGCATTGGCGATCGCGGGCGATACGCCGAACGTACCGGACTCGCCGAGCCCCTTGGCGCCGAACGGGCCCGTGTGCTGTTCGGCGGCGACCAACTCGCTTTCCATCGGCGGGATGTCGCCGATGCCGGGAATTTTGTAGTCGGCGAGCGAGGCATTGGTGACCTGGCCGCCGTCGAGCTGCATCGCTTCGGATAACGAGAATCCAAGCTGCATGATCGCAGCTCCCGTGAGCTGCGTCTTGGCGACGGCGGGATTAATCGGCTTGCCGCAATCGGCGGCATTGACGAGCCGTAAAATGCGAATGTGCCCGGTCTCGGTGTCGACCTCGACTTCAACGCCCGAGCCGCCGACCATCCAGAACGGCGTGACGTTCTCCGACATGCCTTTCGCGTCCGGAGGGGCGTAGCTCGGCACGAAGTTCGCCGAGCCGATCACATTGCCGGCCTGCATGCCGAAACGCTTCTTGAAAATTTCAACCGGCGGATAATTGGTGCCTTCGGGCAGGCCTGCTTCGACGGCGAGCGCGCGCAATTTGGCGCGGGCATCCTCGGAAGCCAGCCGCACCGCATTGCCCATGTGGTAGAGCGAACGCGAGCCGAGCGTGCCCATGTCATAGGGCGTCACGTCGGTGTCGGAATGGATGACGCGGACGCCTTCGGCGGCGACGCCGAGAACCTCGGCGACGATCAGCGCATAAGCGGTGTCCGAGCCCTGCCCCATATCGACGGTGCCCGTGAAGAGCGTGATGCTGCCGTCGGCGGATATGTTGATGATCGCAGCCGATGTGGTTGGGGAAATCACCGCTTTGAGCGCGATGGCGACACCGCGGCCGCGCTTGAGCGTGCCGGTGCCGCGATCGAACGGCGCATTCCAGTTCATGCGCTTGACCACGGCCTCGAACACCTCGGGAATGGCAGCGTCGTTGAGCACGGTGCCGCTCGCCTGCGGGCGGCCGTTGCGCAGCAGATTCTTGCGGCGGAACTCCACCGGATCCATACCGAGTTCCCGCGCGATCAGATCGGTGTGGGATTCGTAGGCCCAGACCAGCTGCGGAATGCCGAAGCCGCGCAGCGCGCCGGCCGGCGTGCGGTTGGTGTAGACCTCGTAGGAATCGACGCTGACATTGTCGATGTCGTAGGGACCGGCGGCGGTGAAGCCGGATTTCTGCGCCACCCGCGGGCCGATATCGGCATAGGCGCCGCCGTTCCAAAAAACTTCGCAGCTGCGCGCGACGATCTTGCCATCCTTACGCACGCCGCTCTTGATGCGGAACGTGGTGGGATGTTTGGTGATCATGTAGAATTGCTCTTCCATGGTCAGCGCGATCTTGACCGGACGGCGCGTGAGCATGGCGAGCGAAGCGACCAAAGCTTCGAGCTTGATATAGAGCTTGCCGCCGAAACCGCCGCCGAGATAGGGCACCTTCACGCGGACGCGATTTTCCGGCCAGCCGAACAGGCGCGCGATCTCGATACGCACGAAAGACGGCGACTGGTTCGCGGTATAGATGGTGAGCTTGTTGTCGCCGGGCTCGGCCACCGACACGAACGGCTCGAAGGCGAGATGCAGGCATTGCTGCGTCTTGAACGTATGCTCGAGCACGTGATCGGCTTTGGCCATGGCGGCCTCGGCGTCGCCGCGCCGCAAATGATAATCGAGCGCGACATTGGTGCCGCCACGGCCCTTCAGATGTTTCAGATCGGCGAAGGTGCCGGCCGGCTTGAGCACGTCATGCACCAGAATATCCGGCTGCATGGCTTCGACTTCGTCATAGACCGCCGGCAATTCCTCATACTCGGCGGAGATCAGCTGCACTGCCTGTTCGGCGACATGCGGATCGCTCGCCAGCACCACCGCGACCGGCTCGCCGACATGGCGCACTTTCTCGAGCGCCAGAATCGGCTGATCGTGAAACGCGGGTCCGTAATAGGGCTCGGGAATGAGCTTTTGAATATCGGCGCCGGTGAAGACGCGATACACGCCGGGAAGTGCTTTCGCCGCCTCGGTGTCGATGCTGACGACACGTCCATGCGGCACCGTCGAGCGAAACACTTTGCCGTAGAGCATGCCGGGCAGGCGCAGATGATGCGTATAATCGGCGCGGCCAGAGACTTTGGCGCGGACTTCGAGACGGGGAATATTGCGTCCGACTTGGTTCATCATGCCACCTTCAGCGTGTCTTGACCGAGCGCCCGCAACACCGCGCGGCGCAGATAAACCCGCAAGAGCTCGCGCTTGTAGGCGGCTGAGCCGTGCGCATCGGCGAGGATGGAAGCTTCCTCGGCCGCGGCATCGCCGGCGCGCCGGAGAACGGCATCCTCGGCCGGCGCGCCCTGCAGAAGCTTTTCGGCGCTCGACATGCGCGTGACTTTTTCTGTCGCGGCGCTTGCGACGACAACAGGATCGTGCATCGCGCCGTCCTTGAGCGCAAACGTCACGGCGACGCCGAGCGCCGGCCAATCTTCGACGGTGCGCGAGGTGACCTTCATATAGGCGGCCTTGCGTGCGCCAAGCGCCGGCACCGTCACTGCGGTAATAAGCTCATTCTTTTCCAGAACCGTCTCGTAATAGCCGGAGTAAAGCTGCTCCAGCAGCAATTCGCGGTTACCTTTGGGACTGGCAATCGTGATCCGCGCGCCGAGCGCAGTGAGCACGGGCGGCAGATCCATATGCGGGTCACCATGCGCCAGCGCGCCACCGACGCGGGCGACATTGCGCACGCGCGGATTGGAGAGGCGTTGCATGGACTTCGTGAGCACCGGAAACAGCTTGGCGACGTTGGCGTCGTGCTCAAGCTGGCTCAGTGTCGCCAAAGCGCCGATGCGCAATTCGCCTTTGTCGGTGACGGTGATCTTCGAATAATCCGGTTCGATCTTGTGCAGGCAGACGAGCCGACTCGGCTGAAACACGCCGGCCTTCATCATCAGCATCAGCGCGGTGCCGCCGGCCACCGGGCGGATCGTCGGATCTTCGGGATCGAGCAGCGCCAACGCTTCATCAAGCGACGCCGGCTCAACCATTTCGAACGGGATCATTCGGAACGTTCCGCCCTCGTTTCGTCATGCCCCGCCATATGCAAGGCCCCGCGTCGTTATTGCTCCGCCGATGAGGCGCGACAGGAAGCGGCCGCGCCGGGACGAAACAGTGACGGGAGCCGTCTTTAATCACACCTCGCGCGGCCACGTCGAGCCGCCGACACGGCTGATGCCGTGGCAAAACAGCATAGCCGATAAACGCCCAATTCACGCGTGTTTCGGGCGCGGGCTCATGAAGCGGGCTCCAGCCACGACGGCAAGCGCGACCAGGCCGGGCGCGATGGCAAGCCAAAGATTGACCGCGGCGACGGCCGCAGTCGCGGCCCAGCCGATCGAGGAGAAGGCCTCGGCAAAGGTCGCGACGCGGGAAGAGACCTGACGGCGGCGAAACTGGCTGCGCTTGGCCTGGCTGCGGAACCAAAGCTGGATCGAGGTCGCCGCGCCTGCGGCAACGACAATGCCACCGCAAGTGATCAGCGCGTGCCAGGGCGAGGCGATAGCGAGCACGACGACCAGGGGCGCGAAGACGACAGCGATAACGCCGAGCACAGCCTCGATCTTGGCGCGGATGACAAAGCTCGGCGGAACAGGCGCGGTGGCGACAAGGTCGGGCGCGTCTTCGCCGGAAATCGCAAGCCAGGAGAGGCCGCCGGCAAGCTGTCCTGCCGCCATGACGAGAACCGGGACCAGCAGCTGATAGGCGCCGTTGCCGTCGCCGAAACTGCGCCACAGCAGCACCGCCGGGGGAATGAGATAAAGCATCTGCATCAGGGTCTGCGATACCAGCCAGGGATCGCGACGGAGCAACGTCCATTCCTTGCGGCGTAGCGCGCCGCGCGGCGACGCCGAGTGAAATTTTGTCGAGAGGCACGCATTTCGGGACGTCGAGGCCGCAGCACTCGACGCCGTGACCGCATATTCGCCAAAGCGCGGCGCGACGAGCGCAATCACGGCGGCAAGCAATACCAAACTCAATGCCAGCACACCGGCGAGCGCAAAGCCGTCACCAAGAGCGGCGCGCGCCGGCAACCAGACGAAACTGTCGAGACCGGGGGCATGCGCCACCACGATCTGCGATTCAACGACAGGCGCACGCGACAGCGTGCCGTAGGACATGATCGCGGCCACCTGCAGGCCGATGACAAACGCAGCGCCGATCACCGCGGCAACGACCTGCGCCACGAACCGCGTGCGTTTCGGTCCGACTAGGCGAAACAGCGCCACCGTCAGCCCGACCGCGAGCGCGGTCGCCGCCGCGCCCATCGCGACGATCAATCCGTAAGCTCCCAGCCAGCGCCAGCCGCCGCGCGCGATCAGCACGTCGATGAACGGCACCGCGAGCGGCAATGCCATCAGCGCCATCGCCAGCGCGACGGTTGCGATGCGCACCGCGAAGAGTTTCGCTGTGGACGCGGGCGACGACAGAATGAGATCGAGGTCAGAGCGCGTATAGAACGCGCGCGTCGTCGTTTCCATGGCTTGCGACACCATCAGCAGCCACGACAGCAAGACGCTTGCGGAGATTGCGACCAGTGTCGCCTTGTTCGGCACCGCATCGGCATAGCGGCCGACCATCCAGAAGGCGACGAAATGCATGAAGATGACGAACGCCGCGATGGCGATCAGCGCGCGCGGCAAACGTTCGCGCCGGCCGGCCGTCATCATCGAAAGCCAGTCGCGCCAGGCCACGCGCGCCTCGTGCCGCGCAAACCAAAGAGCCGTGCCCGGATGCGCCATCACGCCGCTTGCGCTTGCTCGGCGACCAAAGCGAGAAATGTGTCTTCGAGGCTCGCGCCGCCGGTGGCCCCGACATTGCTGTTGCCGGCTTGCCGGCGCAACTCTTCGAGCGTGCCTTCGGCGATGAGCCTGCCGTGGGCGATGACGCCGATGCGGTCGGCCATGCGCTCGGCCACTTCGAGAATATGCGTGGTCATGATAATAGTGCCGCCGGCGCGTACGCGCTCGCGCAGCACATTCTTGACCTGCCGCGCCGAGCCGGCATCGAGCCCGGTCAGCGGCTCGTCGAGAATGATCACCTGCGGATCGTGAACCAGCGCACCAGCCAAGGCCACTTTCTGCCGCATGCCCTTGGAGAAGCCTTCGCAGCGCTCATGCGCGTGCGGAAGCAGGTCGAGCCAGTGCAAGAGCTCATGCGCGCGCGGCGCAGCGAGCTCCGGTGCGATGTCCCACAGGCCGGCGATGAATTCGAGGTATTCCTGCGGCGTCAGCTTGTCGTAGATCATCGGTTCGTCGGAAATCCACGCCATCACATGCTTGGCGCGAACCGGATCGGCCAGCGCATCGACACCGGCGACGCGGATCGTGCCGGCGTCGGGGCGAAGAAGCCCCGCGATCATGCGCAGTGTCGTGGTCTTGCCGGCGCCGTTGGGCCCAAGCAGCGCATAGAATTCGCCGGCGCGCACCGTGAGATTGAGATGATCGACCGCGGGCCGGTCAAAGCTCTTGACCAGGCCGTTGATCTCGAGCGCGAACAGATCCGGGGCGAGAGAGGCAAAATGCTGCATGAACCACGACATGTTCGAGCCGGCGATCGGCGACGGGCGGCACGCTAATCGACACAGGTTTCGGCATGGTGAATCATTCGCCGCAAGTTTTGCGGTGACCGCAAAAAGGTTAACGCCCGCAAGTGCGAACCGGTTCAACCGCCCGCGTTGAAAGCGGCGAGCGCCGCCATATTGACGAGCTGGGCGTCGTTGGCCGACAGCGCCACGATCTGCACCGAGCGGTCGAGCCCCACCAGCATCGGACCGATCACGTTCGCTCCGCCCATCTCCATCAACAGCTTGGTCGAGATCGAGGCCGAGTGGATCGCCGGCATGATCAGCACGTTGGCCGGTCCCGACAGGCGGCAGAACGGATAGGTTTCGCGCAGCTCCATATTGAGCGCGACATCGGCTGCGATGTCGCCGTCATATTCGAAATCGACATGCTTGCTGTCGAGGAGTTGCACCGCCTCCCGCACGCGCGAGGAGCGCTCGCTCACCGGATAGCCGAAGTTCGAGGAGGCCAGCAGCGCCACCCTCGGATCATAGCCCAGCGTCCGCGCGACGCGCGCCGCCTCGATCGTGATCTCGGCAATTTCATTGGCCGTAGGCAATTCGGTCACCGCGGTGTCGGCGACCAGCACGGTGTGGCCGCGCGCCAGCACCAGCGAGACGCCCATCACGCGGTGGCCGGGCTTGGCGTCGATGCAGCGCCGCACATCTTCCAATGCCACCGAGAAATTGCGGGTGACGCCGGTCACCATGGCGTCGGCATCGCCCAGCGCGACCATGCAGGCGGCGAAGTGATTGCGATCCTGGTTGACCAGACGCTGGCAGTCGCGCTGCAGGAAGCCGCGGCGCTGCAGCCGCTCGTAGAGGTAAGCGGCATAAGCGGCATTGCGCGACGTCATCGCCGCATTGATGATCTCGATGCCGCGGCCGAGCTCGACGCCGAGCGCCCCCGCGGTTTCGCGGACCCGCGGTTCGCGGCCGCACAGCAGCGCCGTGCCGAGACCCTGGTGCACAAAGCTCGCGGCCGCCCGGATCACCTGCTCCTCTTCGCCCTCGGCAAAGACAACGCGGCGCGGCCGGCGCCGTAGCCGTTCATAGACATTGGTAAGAACGCCCGCGATCGGGTCGAGCCGGCTGCGCAACTGCTGGCGATAGGCCTCCATGTCGGGGATCGGCCGCCGCGCGACCTTGGACTCCATCGCCGCCTTCGCCACCGCAGGAGGAATGTCGGAGATCAACCGCGGATCGAACGGCACCGGAATGATGTAGTCGGGGCCGTATTTCGGCCGCGCGCCATAAGCCACCGCAACTTCGTCGGGCACGTCCTCGCGCGCCAATTTGGCGAGCGCGTGCGCCGCGGCGATCTTCATTTCCATGTTGATGGCGCGGGCGCGAACATCGAGCGCGCCGCGGAATATGTAGGGGAAGCCCAGCACATTATTGATCTGGTTCGGGTAGTCGGAGCGGCCTGTCGCCATGATAGCGTCGCTGCGCACGTCTGCGACCGCTTCCGCCGTGATCTCCGGGTCCGGATTGGCCATGGCGAAAATGATCGGCTTGTCCGCCATGGACTTCACCATGTCCTTGGTCACCGCACCCTTCACCGAGAGGCCGAAGAACACGTCCGCGCCGGCCAAAGCTTCAGCAAGCGTGCGCGCCTTGGTCTTGACCGCAAAGCCCGACTTCCACTGGTTCATGCCGTCGGTGCGGCCCTCATAGATCACGCCCTTGGTGTCGCAGAGGATCAGATTCTCCGGCCGGAAGCCGATGGCGCGAAGGAGTTCGAGGCAGGCGATGCCGGCGGCGCCGGCGCCGTTGCACACCAGCTTGGTGGTCTTGATCTCGCGGCCGGTGAGCTCGAGCGCGTTGATGAGGCCTGCCGCGGCAATAATGGCGGTGCCGTGCTGGTCGTCATGGAACACCGGGATGTCGAGCAATTCGCGCAGCCTTTGCTCGATGATGAAGCATTCCGGCGCCTTAATGTCTTCGAGATTGATACCGCCCCAGCCCTTGCCGAGCAGCTTGACGCAATTGATGAACTCGTCCGGATCTTCGGTGGACACTTCGATATCGATGGAGTCGATATCGGCGAAACGTTTGAACAGGACCGATTTGCCTTCCATCACCGGTTTGGCGGCAAGCGCGCCGCGATTGCCAAGCCCAAGGATGGCGGTGCCGTTGGTGATGACGGCGACGAAATTGCCCTTGGTCGTGTAGTCGAAGGCCTTGGACTCGTCTTCGGCAATGGCCAGTACCGGCACCGCGACACCGGGCGAATAAGCCAGCGACAGGTCCCGTTGCGTCGCCATCGGCTTGGTGGCGACAACTTCGAGCTTTCCGGGCCGACCCTGGCTGTGGAACAGCAGGGCTTCTTGGTCGGTGAAGGTTGGGCGGTGCGACGCACCGCCATTTTTGGAAGCCATTTCAATTTCCTATGGGTACTACGCAACGGGGTATGGCGGGCGAGGGAACCTTAGCGAACCGGGTGGCCTATGCTCAAGGGGAGTTGCGGAGGAAGGGCGCCTGACGGCCGGCAATGCTGTGTGGCGAAAAGCGCGCATTGAACAAGTAGGCGCGGAAGGGTAATGCCTGCGCTGGACGATTCGCCTGTCTACGAAGCTGGCCGACTCGTCGTCGCGTTAATCGGCAAAATCCATCCGCAGCCACATCCCGCGCAGTTCCGATGATCAGATTCCTGCTTCGCTTTCTCGGTCTTTGCCTGTTGGCGACCGCCTTCGTGTTCTTCGTCTATGACGGCACCAAGTCAATCGCCAATCATGACCTGGTCTACACCAAGGTTGGCGATGTCTGGGCTATCATCGACCAGACCAGTCTCAACCAGGCGCAGAACTGGCTAAAGCAGAAATTTGTCTGGGCTTGGGATCCCTATCTGCAAAAGAGCTTTGACCTGCCGGCTTGGGCTGTCGTCGGCGCGGTTGCGACGCTCCTAATCATGCTCGGCCGCAAGAAGAAGCCGCTGATCGGTTACGCGCGGGATTAGTGCGCAATGGGACGCGCTGCGGCATGGTCCAGCGCGAATTCGCCAATGGCACCTAGATGGCGGCGCGTCGCCGTGTCCTGCGTCGTCGTCATCGCACTCCTGATTATCGCGCCTTATGCAATCGCGCCGTTTTACCGGTTCATCGATCCGGTCTCGACGCCAATGCTGTGGCGATGGGCAACCGGTGCGCGCGTCGAGCGCATCACCGTGCCACTGGCCCACATGTCGCCGACGTTGCCGGTTGCCGTCATCGTCGCCGAGGACGGCACCTTCTGTCATAATCGCGGCATCGATCTCGGCGCTATGCGCGAGGCGCTGCGGCAGTCCGGCGATATCGGCGAGTCGCGCGGCGCTTCGACGATTACCCAGCAGACGGCCAAGAATCTTTTCCTTTGGCAGGGCCGCAGCTACGTCCGCAAAGTGCTCGAAATCCCGCTGGCGCTGTGGCTGAACTTGGTGTTGCCGAAACGGCGAATCCTCGAAATCTATCTCAACATCGTCGAACTGGGTCCCAATGGGGAATTCGGGGCCGAGGCTGGATCGCGCTTTGCCTTCGGCAAATCGGCCCACGACCTTAACGGACGCGAGGCCGCCGAACTCGCCGCAATCCTACCCAATCCTTACCGGCGCAGCGCCCGGACACCAGGCACCATTGTCCGCCGGCTGGCCGGGCTTTATGAGCGCCGTTCGGAGGAGTTTTCGGGCCTTGCGGCTTGCGTCAGAAGCCCGTAACGGCCCCTAGCATTGCCGGGCCTGTTCTTCTATAAGCGCGCCACCCCGAAGCCACACGACCTATCAGGAGAACGACCCCCATGGCAGTGCCGAAACGAAAAACTTCGCCGTCCAGACGCGGCATGCGCCGGTCCGCTGACGCGCTGAAGGCACCGTCCTATGTCGAAGACAAGGATTCCGGCGAGCTGCGCCGTCCGCACCATATCGACCTGAAAACCGGCATGTATCGCGGCCGGCAGGTGCTGAAGAAAAAGGGCGAGGCCTAAAGGCTTGGCGCCTCGCCGAAATCAGCGGCGAGTGACTGCGTTTGGTGACGAAAGAGCCGTGTGATTAAAGAGCCGTGTGACCAAAGAGCTCTGTGACGAAAGAATTCCGTCATGTTTTTGCTCGGCTTCCCGCTCCTTCTGCTTCCCTTCGCCATCTACAACATGATCGCGTTTCTCACCCCGGGCGTCAGCTGGACCGCCCCGGTGACGACCGTGCATATGATGTCGGGTGCGGACTGGGTGCTGACCTGGGAAGATGTCCTGATCGCATTCGCGATCTTTTTGCTCTGGATCGAGTTGATCAAGGCGACACGCATGGGCATGCGCAGCGTCATGGATCATATTCTGGCGATGATTCTCTTTATCGGCATGCTGGTCGAATTTTTGCTGGTGCCGCAGGCCGCGACCTCGACGTTTTTTCTGCTGATGGCGATCGCATTGGTCGATGTGCTTGCCGGCTTCATCATCGGGATGCGCGCGTCACGGCGGCAGATCGAGGTCGACGGCCCGGCCTCCTGACGCGCAAGTGTCCTGACAGCGCAAGCAGCGTTCAAACCGCGATCTTTGGCCCAAAATAGCTGCATTTCTCGCCGGTCGAGTCGCGAAAAACCGTAACGCGACTTAAACCCTGGCAATTCGCCGCGACCTTGCGCCAAATCCAGACCGACAGGTTTTCCATAGTCGCCGGGCCGAGGTCGGGCACTTCGTTGAGGAAATGATGGTCGAGGCCAGAGCGCGCCTCTTCGATCGCACCTTCCAGAATGCCGAAATCGAGGACCATGCCGGTCTTAGGATCGGCCTTGCCGCGGACCACCACTTCAGCGCGATAGGAATGGCCGTGAATGCGCTTGCTCGCGTCACGCACTGTCTCGACATCCGCACCTCGATGCAAAGTATGCGCGGATTCAAATCTGAATTGTTTGCTGATTTCCAACATTACGGAATTCCAACGAGCTTGTGCATCTGCACGCTCAATCGCCAGCTCGGATGCGCCAAGCAATAGCCGATAGCGGCCGCCGTGTTGGCGGCGCGATCGGGGCCATCCATCGGCTGCAGCCAGAAGTGATCGAAACTGAGGCCGAGCAAGCCCGCCGGATCGATGCCGCTCTGCGGATAGACAAGCTTGAGTTCATGGCCGCTCATTTGCTTCAACGGCGCGCCGGCTTTCGGGCTGACGCAAATCCAGTCGATGCCGTCGTGGGCATCTTGGGTGCCGTTCGTTTCCACCGCGATCTCAAAGCCCAAGCCATGCACGGCCTCGATCAGGGCCCGATCGAGTTGCAAGAGCGGCTCGCCGCCGGTGAAGACCACAAAGCGCCGCGGCGCGTCGCTCGCCCAAGCCTGTCCGATTGCCTGCGCAAGCGCCGCGGCGCTCTCAAAGCGGCCGCCGCCAGGCCCGTCGGTACCGACAAAATCGGTATCGCAGAATTGGCAGATCGCGGTGCCGCGATCCTGCTCGCGGCCGGACCACAGATTGCAGCCGGCGAAACGGCAAAACACGGCAGTACGCCCGGCCTGGGCGCCCTCGCCTTGCAGCGTCTTGAAGATTTCTTTGACGGTATAAGTCACGCACCATGCTCCGCGGGCATCATTTGCGTGAGCTGTCCGCAAGGTACAAGGGGCTGGGCCGCCGGACTGCCGGACGGCAGCCCAAGCTGGGCCGCCGGCCGACCACGGAACACCTTTAGATTCTGACGCTTAGAGCGAGCGGGAAAGCACACGGCCGGCGGTACTCGGCCGTTGGCCTAGTCCGCAATAGGCGCTGATGGCCTCGCCGGGCTCGGCGCGGCGGCGGGCGCGGGTCTGCGGCGCCTGCGCCGAAGTGGCGATGAGATGAGCGATAAAGCCAGCATCCGGGCGGCTCACCACACGCGGCGTCTCACTATCTCGGTTAATCGGGCTCACCGGAACGAGAGAATTGTTCACCGCGGCATCTCCTGTCCCGGAACGGGACGTTGCTTCACGCTCGGTCAGGAGATCGCAATCGGCGTGCCGTAAAATGCGGGACGCAGTGGACGCCGCCGTTTACCGAATCGTTTAAGGTGTTGCCGCTACCTTCACGACGATGCCTGCGCCGCCCCGCGATGGGCGTTTCGCAAGCCGCATTTTCACGATGAGCCCAGAAGCGTGAGCACAGCCGACAACCCGCCCGGCGCTCCCTTCGACGCCGCGCAAATTCTCGCCGCAGTGGGCGAAGTCGCCTACGACTGGCGCATCGATGCCGATATCTTGTTGTGGGGCAATAACGCCGCCGAGGTGCTGCTCGTGCGCGATCCCGCGGCGATTTCGACCGGCCGCGGCTATGCGCAGATTCTCGACGCCGAAAACGCGCAAGCGCGCTTCGACGCCGTCATGCAATCAAACAAGCGCGACGACGGACACGGCGCCGCTTATCAGATCCAATACGGCATCCGCCCCGACCCCGCTTCAGAGACAAAGCTATGGGTCGAGGATACCGGCCGCTGGTTTGCCGGCCCGGACGGCAAGCCACAGCGCGCACTTGGCGTTATCCGCGTCATCAACGAGCGCTATGAGCAAGAGCGTCAGCTTACTTTTCTCGCGCGCTACGATGGGCTGACCGGCGAGTTGAACCGCCACCGCCTCACCGAAGTGCTCGAAGACACGATCGAGGAGGCGCTGCGCTTTCGCTCGTCTTGCGGATTTCTGTTGGTCGCGATCGACCATCTGGCGCGCATCAATGAGTCCTATGGCTTCGATATCGCCGACGAAGTGATCCGCACCGTGGCCAAGCGCCTGCGCGGCCGGATGCGCGGCAAGGACACGCTCGGCCGCATCTCCGGTAACAAATTCGGCCTCGTTTTGCGCGACTGCACACCCGACGACATGGCGATTGCCGCCGAGCGCATGCTCGCAGGGGTGCGCGACGACATGGTGCCGACCGCGGCCGGGCCGATTGCGGTGACGGTGACCATCGGCGGCATCACGGCGCCGCGTCATGCCCGCAGCGTGACGGAAGCGCTCTCCCGCGCGCAGGACAGTCTGGAAGCCGCGAGAGCCCGGCGCCGCGGCTCGTTCATGGCTTACCGGCCCAGTGTCGAGCGCGAAACGATGCGGCGCGAAAACGTGCGCGCCACCGACGAGATCGTTTCTGCGCTCAATGAACGGCGCATCTTCCTGGCCTACGAAACCGTGGCGTCAGCCGCCGATCGCAAGCCCGCCTTCTATGAGTGCCTGATGCGCATCCGCCGCGCCGACGGCAGTCTTATGGCGGCGAACGAGATCATTCCGGTCGCGGAACGGCTCGGACTGGTGCGGCTTCTTGACTTCAGGGTGCTCGAACTCGCGATCGACGAACTGGTCGGCACGCCGGGACTAAACGCGAGCCTCAACGTGTCGCCGGCCTCGACCATCGACCCGGATTGGTGGTCGGGACTGACATCGCTGCTGCGCTCGCATTCCGGCGCCGCCGAGCGGCTTATCGTCGAGATCACCGAAAGCGCCGCCATTCTCGACATCGAAGAGACGCGCGGTTTCGTCGCTCGGGTCAAGAATCTCGGCTGCCGCATCGCCATTGACGATTTCGGCGCCGGCTATACGTCATTCCGCAATCTGCGCCAGCTCGGCGTCGACATCGTGAAAATCGACGGCGCCTTTGTTCGCGACATCATCACTTCGGACGACGATCGCGCTTTCGTGCGCTCGCTGATCGAGCTCGCGCAGCGGCTGAAGCTCAAGACCGTGGCCGAATGGGTGCAGAACGAAGAAGCGGCGATAACGCTGCGCGACTGGGGCTGCGATTATCTGCAGGGCGCGCTGATCGGACTGGCGTCGGCCGAACGGCCCTGGCTCGGGGGCACCGCTCAAACGCAATCCGCAACGATCGCGATTTAATCTTTCTGCGACAGCCGATCGACCTTGCGCTGCATGTCTTCAAGCTGCCGCTTGAGATCGTCGATGTCGCCGGTTTTTTGCGGAGTCTTTTCCGGCTCCACCGGAGTCTCGGCGGCGCCGCTCTCGCGCCGCGCGAAAGGCGCGAACATCGCGAAGGTACGCTCGAACATTTCCATATTCCGCCGCACCTGATCCTCGAGCGACGTGAAAGCGCCGACACCAAAAGCCTGCGCCATCTGATTGCGGAACTTTTCCTGTTCGCGCGTCAGCGATTCGATGGAGACTTCGAGATAGCGCGGCACCAGCATCTGCATGCTGTCGCCATAGAAGCGGATGAGCTGGCGCAGGAAGGTGATCGGCAGAAGGTTTTGCCCCTGCTTGTTCTCCTGCTCGAAAATGATCTGAGTAAGGACGGAGCGCGTGATGTCTTCGGATGTTTTGGCGTCAAAGACCACGAAATCATCGCCGCTCTTGACCATGGCGGCCAAGTCTTCGAGCGTCACATAGGTGCTCGTGCCTGTATTATAGAGGCGCCGATTGGCGTACTTTTTGATGGTAACCGGCTCAGCGGTCTTGGCCATGGCTTCGGTCATTCGGTCACCCACACGCAAACGTTGCCGGTAAAATAGGCGGTTTCGTGCGACGCGGCTACCGTTATTGTGCCGTCAGGTAAACGCGCAGCAAAGGCGCTATGCCACCAACAAACCGGCGCGGCAGGACGCCGCGGCGGCTCCTTTTGGCATAACAGCGATGCCGCCCTCCGCAGCCTTGTCGAGGGGCGGACACGTCCCTATGACATATATCAGAGAGCGAGCGGCACGCCCTGCCTGAAAAGCCTGCTTGACCCCGCAACCCGACTTAGCACCTGGGCTCTGCCCGCCCGAGAATAAGCCCTAACCGGAAGGATTCTCCCATGAAGGACGATATTGTCATTGTCAGCGCGACGCGCACGCCGGTCGGCGCATTCAACGGCGTATTCGCCAATGTGCCGGCCCATGAACTCGGCAAGACGGCGATCAAAGCGGCGCTGGAGCGTGCCGGCGTCGAAGCGCCGAAAGTGTCGGAAGTGATCATGGGACAGATCCTGACCGCCGGTCAGGGCCAGAACCCCGGCCGCCAGGCCTCGATTGCCGCCGGCGTCCCGGTCGAGACGCCGGCCTGGATCGTCAATCAGCTCTGCGGCTCGGGCCTGCGTTCGGTCGCGCTCGGCTACCAGGCCATTGCCAATGGCGATTCCGAAATCGTCGTCGCCGGCGGCCAGGAATCCATGAGCGTCGCGCCGCACTGCGCGCATCTGCGCGGCGGCGTGAAGATGGGCAATTTCGAAATGATCGACACGATGATCAAGGACGGCCTCTGGGACGCCTTCAACGGCTATCACATGGGCAATACCGCCGAGAATGTCGCGCGGCAGTGGCAGATCACGCGTCAACAGCAGGACGAATTCGCGGTCGCCTCGCAGAACAAGGCGGAAGCCGCGCAGAAGGCCGGAAAGTTCAAGGACGAGATCACCCCGGTCACGATCAAGACGCGCAAAGGCGACACCGTGGTCGATACCGACGAATATCCCAAGCATGGCACCACGCTCGAAGCGGTCGGCAAGCTGCGTCCGGCCTTCGACAAGGAAGGCACCGTCACCGCCGCCAATGCCTCAGGCATCAATGACGGCGCCGCCGCCGTGGTGCTGATGAAGGCGAGCGAAGCGGCCAAGCTCGGCAAGACGCCGCTCGCGCGCATCGTGTCCTGGGCGCAAGCCGGCGTCGATCCGAAGATCATGGGCACCGGCCCGATCCCGGCATCGCGCGCGGCGCTGAAGAAGGCCGGCTGGAGCGCCGGCGACCTCGACCTGATCGAGGCCAATGAGGCCTTCGCCGCGCAAGCCTGCGCGGTCAACAAAGACCTTGGCTGGGATACCAACAAAGTCAACGTCAATGGCGGCGCCATCGCCATCGGCCACCCGATCGGCGCATCCGGCACGCGCGTTCTGGTGACGCTGCTTTACGAAATGCAAAAGCGCAACGCCAAGAAGGGCCTCGCCACTTTGTGCATCGGCGGCGGCATGGGTATTGCAATGTGCCTTGAGCGATAAGCACTGGCGAGTCAGCCCGCTTATCGTTGACAAAGATCATGGCCGGACCTCGGTCCGGCCGCTATGGCCGGCTCAAGCGTCAACTTGCGCCGGCCATAGGCGTCTTTAAGCTGGGCCAAAACCAGGACATTGCGTCCCGGAACGGGTGCCCGGCATAGTTTGTGAGCATGTCCGGGGAATCGTAACCGGGACGATCGTTGGATCTGGACAGGGAGGAGATCATGCCCCGCGTTGCGCTGGTTACGGGGGGGACGCGCGGTATCGGCGCGGCCATCAGCAAAGCCCTCAAAGCTGCCGGTTGCAAAGTCGCCGCGAACTATGGCGGCAATGATGAAGCGGCACAGCTATTCAAGGCGGAAACCGGCATTCCGGTATTCAAGTGGGATGTGTCGTCGTTCGACGCTTGCGCTGCCGGCATCAAGCAGGTCGCGGCCGAGGTCGGCCCGGTCGACATTCTGGTCAACAATGCCGGCATCACACGCGACGCACAACTGCACCGCATGAAACCGGAGCAATGGACCGAGGTGATCAACACCAATCTCGGCTCGCTGTTCAATATGTGCCGCAACGTCATTGAAGGCATGCGCGAGCGCAAATTCGGCCGCATCGTCAATATTTCCTCGATCAACGGCCAGAAGGGGCAGTTCGGCCAGACCAATTATTCCGCGGCCAAGGCCGGCGAGATCGGCTTCACCAAGGCGCTGGCGCAGGAAGGCGCACGCGCCGGCGTTACCGTCAATGCGATCTGCCCGGGCTATATCGCGACCGACATGGTCAAGGCGATGTCGCAAGAGGTGCTGCAAAAAAGCGTGCTGCCGCAGATCCCGATCGGCCGGCTCGGCGAGCCCGAGGAAATCGCGCGCTGTGTGGTGTTCCTGGCCTCGGACGATGCCGGCCTCATCACCGGCTCGACATTGACCGCGAATGGCGGGCAGTATTTCGTTTGAGCCAGCATTTCGCTTGAACCGCGGCCGCCCTATATAGCGGTGCGGTAGAACGAGAGCACCGGGTCAGTCATTGCCATGGCGTCGCCTCCCAAGCCCATTATCGAGCGGCGCCGCGATCAGATGTTCCCCGATCTCGAGCCGTTCGAGATCGAGCGGATGCGCCGGTTCGGCGAGTGCCGCGCTTTTGAACCTGGCGATAAGCTGATGACGGCCGGCGAGATCGGGCCCGGCCTGATTGTCATTCCTTGCGGTAAGGTCGAAGTCACCCGAAACGATGGTTTGGGTAACCGTCACGAAATCGTGATCCATGGGCCTGGCCAGTTCCTGGGCGAGCTGGCGCAAATGGCCGGTCGGCCCTCGCTCGCGGATGCAACCGCACTCGAGCCCGTCCGCAGCATCATCATCGCGCCGGATCGGCTTCGCGCACTGCTGATTGCCGAGGCTGATCTTGGCGAGCGCATCATGCGCGCACTCATTTTACGCCGTGTCGGTCTTCTCGAGCTCGGCGCCGGCGGTCCGATCATTATCGGCCGCGCCGAGAATGCCGATGTGCTGCGGCTGCAAGGCTTTCTCCGCCGCAACGGCCATCCGCATCAACTGCTCAATTCCGACACCGATTCCGAAGCGAAAGCGCTGATCGAGCGGTTCCACGTCGATCCGGGCCAATTGCCGATCGTGCTCTGCCCCGGCGGCCAGCTTCTGCGTAACCCGGGCGAAGACGAATTGGCGCGCTGTGTCGGCTTGGTGCGGCCCATCGATCCCAATCGCCTCTATGACGTCGTTGTCATCGGCGCCGGGCCGGCAGGCCTGGCGACGGCCGTGTATGCGGCGTCCGAAGGGCTGTCCGTCATCGTGCTGGATTGCCGTGCCTTCGGCGGTCAGGCCGGCGCGTCGGCGCGCATCGAAAACTATCTCGGCTTTCCGACCGGCATCACCGGCATCGCGCTGATGGCGCGCGCCTATAACCAGGCGCAGAAATTCGGGGCCGAGATGGCGATCCCCGATGAAGCAACCAAGCTCCAAGACGGCGGCGATGATCCGTTTGTTCTTAATCTCTATAACGGCGAACGCGTCCGCGCCCGTTCGGTGGTGATCGCGAGCGGCGCGCGCTATCGGCGGCTGAACGTCGGCAACCTTGACACCTACGAAGGCGCCAGCGTGCATTACTGGGCGACACCGCTTGAAGCGAAGCTTTGCGCCAACCAGGAAGTGGCGCTGGTCGGTGCCGGCAATTCCGCCGGTCAGGCGGCGGTGTTTCTCGCCGGCCAGGGCGTCAAAGTGCGGATGCTGGTGCGCCGCCCGGACCTCAACGAAACCATGTCGCGTTATCTCGTCGATCGGATCGCCGGCCTCGCCAATGTCCAGGTCGAAACCGGTTGCGCAGTAAGCAAGCTTGAAGGCAATAGCGGCATGCTGGAAGCGGTGTGCTGGCACAACAGCACGATCGGCCAAGAAGTGCGGCGGCCGATCCGCCATTTGTTTCTGTTCATCGGCGCCGAACCGAATACCGATTGGCTCGCGGGCTCCGGCGTCAAGCTCGATGGCAAAGGCTTTGTGCTCAGCGGCGAGGATGCCGGCAGCGATCGCCATCCGCTGGAGACGAGCAAGCGCGGCGTCTTTGCTATCGGCGACGTTCGTGCCGGCTCAATCAAACGCGTGGCGGCGGCTGTCGGCGAAGGCGCGCAAGTGGTCGCCGCGCTGCATTCCTATCTGGCCGAGACAACGGGCAAGCCGCCGACGCTTGCGGTTATGGTGACCAGCCCTTCGGCGCAAGCTCAAACGTCTTGAAGTCGAAACCCGGCGCCACGGTACAGCCGACCAGCGTCCAGTCGCCAAGCGTTTGCGCCGCCTGCCAGGCGTAAGCCGGCACGAGGGCCTGCGGGCGCTCACCCGCGGCAAGATCGCAGCCGAGCGTCAGGGTTTCCACCGTTCCGGGCTGTTGCGAAATGTCGAGCTTGAGCGGCGCACCGGCATGCCAGTGCCAGAGTTCGGTCGCATCGAAGCGATGCCAATGCGAGCGCTCACCGCGCGCCAAGAGAAAATAGATCGCGGTCGATGCGGCGCGCCCGTCGCCGTTGTCGCGCGGATCGCGAAAGGTCTCACGAAAATGCCCGCCTTCGGGATGCGGCTTGAGATCGAGCAGCCGGATAATGTCGGCTGCGGTCAGTGTCGTAGCCAAAGCGGGCGCCTGCTCAGAACTTGTTCTTGCGTTCTCTGACCTCGGCAAAGACCTTCCACGCCGGACTGCCGGAAAGGCCGAGCGATTTCGCCACTTCCGGGTCGTCGGCGCGCAAGAACGGATTGGCGGCTTTCTCTTCGCCGATCGTTGCCGGAATGGTCGCCTTGCCTGAGCCCAGAAGCTTCTTCACTTCGTCTGCGCGCGCCGCAAGCGCCTTGTTGTTCGGCTCGATGGTTTTGGCGAAACGGATATTGGCGTCGGTATATTCGTGGCCGCAATAAAACCGCGTGTCGTCCGGCAGGCCGCGCAGCTTGAGCAGCGAATGCCACATCATTTCCGGATTGCCCTCGATGACACGGCCGCAACCGATCGAGAATAGAGTATCGCCGACGAAGGCGAGCTTATCGGCCGGAAAGAAATACGAAATGTGCCCGGACGTGTGTCCGGGCGTGTCAAGGACCTTGCCCTCGAGCGCGCCGACTTTGACCTTGTCGCCCTCGCCGACCGTCTCGTCGGCATGCGCGATGCGTTGCGCCTCGGCGCGCGGCGCGACAACCCGGCATTTGTGATGGGCCTTGAGCTCGCCGATGCCGGCGGTGTGATCGGCGTGGTGATGGGTGACCAGAATGTCGGTCAGTTTCCAGCCGGTCTTTTTCAGCGCGGCTTCGACAGGCGCGGCCTCCGGCGCATCGATCGACGCCGTCGCGCCGGTTACCGGATCGTGGATGAGGACGCCGAAATTGTCGGTGAGACAGGGGAATAGGTAGGTTTCAGCCGGCATTTTGATCGCAATCCGTGATGGTGGGGGCTTGCGGGATAGCGCCTTAACGTAGGCACTGCGCCGCATTAACCGCAAGGGCGAAGGAGGCGGATTTCCCGGCCCCGCTATTCAGCGCGGCGCAACACGACGTGCTATTTTGCCGGCATGGACGTCGTCGACCTGCGAAATTTCTACGCCCAGCACCTTGGCGTCGTGGCCCGCCGCTTCATCGGTCACGGTATCCGCGCGCGCTGGCCCGACACCCGCAGCATGCGCGTGCTCGGCATCGGCTATCCGACGCCGTATCTCGGCCTGTTCCGCGAAGAGGCCGAGCGCTGCCTCGCCATGATGCCGGCACCGCAAGGCGTGGTGCGCTGGCCTTCGGCGCGGCCCAGTCTCGCGGCTTTGGTCGAGGAGGACGATTTGCCGCTCACCGACTCGGCGGTGGATCGCGTGCTGCTCATTCATGCGCTCGAGATGTCATCGGACCCGGCCGAACTGTTGCGCGAAGCGTGGCGCGTGCTCGCGGCCGGCGGCCGGCTCCTCGCTGTCGTTCCGAACCGGCGCGGCGTCTGGGCGCGCGTCGATACCACGCCGTTCGGTCACGGCCGGCCCTATTCGCGCTCCCAGATCACTCAGCTTCTGCGCGACACCTGGTTCACGCCGACCGGCTGGGGCGAGGCGCTCTATGTGCCGCCGATTTCACGCGGCCTGTTCCTGCGCTCCGCCGTCGCCTGGGAGCGCACCGGCGCATCGCTGTCAGCGCCGTTTGCCGGCGTTCACATTGTCGAAGCGACCAAGCAGGTCTATCGCGCCATTCCGGCGCGGCGCGAGAAGCGCCGGCTGGTGCCGGCGCTCAAGCCGGTGCTTATACCTTCGCCCGGCGCGACGGCTTTACGTTAGAGCAGAGTGTTAGAACAGCGGGTTACTCAGGCCACGGCTCAGCCGTAGCCGAAGCCGCATCGGCGCCGACATATTCGGCAAGACTTGCGGCGCGGTCGCGATCGAGTGCGGCGAGGAGCGTGCGCTTGATGTCGGCAACAAGGCCGATGCCCGCAAAGACGAGCCCTGAATAAAGCTGGATCAGGCTGGCGCCCGCGCGGATCTTCGACAAAGCGGCAGCGCCACTATCGATGCCGCCGACGCCGACCAGCGGAAACACGCCTTCGACCCGGACATAGGTCTCGGCCAGCATGCGGTTTGACAGTGGCAACAGTGGAGCGCCCGACAAGCCGCCTGCCTCCTTGGCGATTGTAGTTTCGCGCAAGTACGGCGGCCGCGCCAGCGTGGTGTTGCCGACGATCATGCCGTCGACGCGGCGCGAGCGCGCAATGCCGACGACGTCGTCGAGATCGGCCAGCGAAAGATCGGGCGCGATTTTCAAAAGCACCGGCGTCGGGCCGGCATTGGGCGCGACGCGCTCGCGCGCATCGATCACCCGCGCCAGCAGATCGTCGAGCACGGCGGCCTGCTGCAGGTTGCGCAGGCCCGGCGTGTTCGGCGAGGAGATATTGACGGTGACGTAACTTGCCACCGCGGCAAAGCGCTCGATGAGCTCGACATAATCGGCAATGCGGTCAGGCGAATCCTTGTTGGCGCCGACATTGATGCCGACCACGCCGCCGGCATTGGCGCGCATAGCGAGCCGCCTGAGCACGGCATCCGCGCCTTCCGAATTGAAGCCGAGCCGGTTGATCACGCCGCGATCGGCATCGAGCCGGAATAGCCGCGGCCTCGGATTGCCGGGCTGCGGCCGCGGCGTGATGGTGCCGATTTCGACAAAGCCAAAGCCCAGGCGAAACAGCGTGTCCGGCACCTCGCCGTCCTTGTCGAAACCCGGCGCGACGCCGACCGGGTTCGGGAAATTGAGCCCGAACACGCGCATCGCCAACCGCGGATCGTCGTGCGGCGCCCGCGGCAGCGGCGCAAATTTGAGCATAGTAACCGCGAGACGATGTGCATCTTCCGGTTCGAGCGCCTGCAGAAACGGCCGGGCCAAACGATCAAAGAAGCCGATCACGGATCAAGCTCCGCGATTTCGCGCCGGCCGGCCGTCTCATCGGGCAGCGCGCGCGCCCAGCGCACCGCAGACAGCGGCAGCGCCGCGTAGAGATGCGGAAACAGCGCGCCGCCGCGCGACGTTTCCCATTTGAGGATCGGACCCAAAGCCTCGTCGTCGACGGCGACCAGCATCAGATCGGTCTGGCCGGCGAAATGTTTCGCCGCGGTCTCGACAACCTGCCCGGCGGTCGAGAAATGGATGAAGCCGTCGCGCAGATCGAGTGCCGATCCGCGATAAAGGCCGGCGCGTTCCGCTTCCCGCCACGCCGCCCGCTCGCAGATTTTATAAATCGTCGCCACGTCCAGATCGCCCCCGACTCGGCCCGCAAGTCCGCCGCCACGCCCGCCCGCCAGTCACGCGCAAGTCCGCCCGGCGCCTTGGAATTCCGGGGCGACCCTATCGGCGACATTTGCCCTCTTCAAGCCAAGCCAGTGCAAGCCAGACGGCGCGCCAAAAGCTGCACAAAACAGCCACCGGGGGCGCGGCGGGACTTGAGCATTCAGGCAATAATTCCTATGATCTGGGGCGCTGGGGTGCGATGGTTTTGGTACTGTCAAAATTCGGTTCTAGTTTTTGTTGAGCACGGTTCTTTCGAAGGTCGGGGGACGTTCCGGGAGTAAGTCTGGGATTAAGTCCTGGGCAAGTCGTCTTCGGATCGTGCTGGGGTTTGGGATCTAGATGCTGACGCACGGGCAGGTTTGGTCGGCCATCGATCGCCTTGCGGCGCGCGCGGGTCTCTCGGCTTCTGGGCTCGCCAAGCGCGCCGGCCTCGATCCGACGACGTTCAACAAATCAAAGCGCATCACGCCGCAAGGCCGTGCCCGTTGGCCCTCGACCGAATCGATCGCCAAAGCGCTCGCCGCGACCGGCACGCCGTTCGACGCCTTTGTCACGCTGATCGAGCCGGGGAACACGACCGGTACGGTGAAGCCGGTGCCGCTTCTGGGTTTTGCCGAAGCCGGCAACGGCAGCCATTTCAACGACGGCGGCTTTCCGTCAGGGACCGGCTGGGACGCGATCCCCTTTCCCGCCGTGAACGACGAACACGCCTATGCGCTGGAAATCTCTGGCCAGGCAATGGAGCCTGCCTATCGCGACGGCGACATCATTGTCGTGTCACCCTCTGCTCCGATCCGGCGCGGCGACCGCGTCGTCGTCCGCACCAAGAGCGGCGAAGTGACGGCCAAGGAGCTGAAACGCAAAACGGCAAAATCCGTCGAGCTGAAATCGCTCGGTGCCGAACAAGCCGAGCAAACCATCGCGATGCCGGACGTGCTCTGGATCGCGCGGATTTTGTGGGCGAGCCAGTGACGAATTAAGCCGAACGCGCGAGCGCCCCGTCGATCATATCGACCGTGTTCTGGATGCCGTAGGCGGCGACGAAGGAGCCGAAGCGCGGGCCCTTCTCCTGGCCGAGCAGCACCTGATAGAGCATGTTGAACCAGTCGAGCGAAACGCCAGGCTTGCCGTCCTTGCCCTTCTTCTTCTCGTCGAGGAACGGTTCGCGCCGGCCGATCTCATAGACCACGTCTTGAATGCTCTCGGCCGACACCTCTGCCGGCAATTGCGACAGCGCATCGCGCAGATCGGTCAGCGCTTTGCGCTCGGCCGGGCTCGGCTCACGGAACTGCTTCTTCGGCGCGACGAAATCGCGATAGTAATTGACGGCGTAGTCGACGAGCGCCGCAAGCCGCGGATTGGTTTCCTTTGTTACACCAGGCCGGTAGCGGCCGATGAAGCCCCACAGCGTATCGGCATTTGCTGCGTTCGACGCGGTAACCAGCGAGAGCAGCATCGCAAACGGCACCGGATTGTCCGGCTCCGGCGGATTGCCGCCATGGATGTGCCAGACCGGATTGCCGAGTCGCTCTTTCGTCGCCTGCCGCGGATAGGAGTCGAGATATTGCAAATATTCGTCGACATGCCGCGGGATGACATCAAAATAAAGCCGCTTCGCCGCCTTGGGTTCGCGATACATAAACAGCGACAGGCTCTCGGGGCTGGCGTAATGCAGCCATTCCTCGATGGTCAGCCCGTTGCCCTTGGACTTTGAGATTTTCTGGCCGTTCTCGTCGAGAAACAGCTCGTAATTGAAGCCTTCCGGCGGCGTGCCGCCGAGCACGCGGCAAATCTGGCTCGACAGTTTCACCGAGTCGATGAGGTCCTTGCCGGCCATTTCGTAATCGACGCCGAGCGCGACCCAGCGCATCGCCCAATCCGGCTTCCATTGCAGCTTGCAGCGCCCGCCGGTGACCAAGGTGGTCACACGCTCGCCGTCGTTCTCGTAAGTGATGGTGCCGGCCTTGGCATCGTGTTCTACGACCGGCACTTGCAAGACGATGCCGGTCGTCGGATCGATCGGCAGGAACGGCGAATAGGTTTGCGCCCGTTCTTCGCGCAGCGACGGCAGCATTACCGCCATCACCTCCTCGAAATGCTTGAGCATGGTCAGCAACGCCGTATCGAAACGTCCTGACGTGTAGCAGGCCGTCGCCGACATGAACTCGTAGTCGAAACCGAACTGATCGAGGAAGGCGCGCAGCCGAGCGTTGTTGTGCGCGGCAAAGCTGTCATGGGTGCCGAATGGATCGGGTACTTGCGTCAGCGGCTTGCCGAGATGCTGCGCCACCATGTCCTTGTTCGGCACATTGTCCGGAACTTTGCGCAATCCATCCATGTCGTCGGAGAAGGCGATCAGCCGCGTCTTGATCTTGTCGTCGGTGAGCACGCGAAAGGCGTGACGCACCATGGTGGTGCGCGCCACCTCGCCGAAGGTGCCGATATGCGGCAGGCCGGACGGCCCATAGCCGGTCTCGAAGATCACTTCGTCCTTCGGCTTTTTCTTCAGCCGCGCGACGATCTTGCGCGCCTCCTCGAACGGCCAGGCGTGCGACTGCTCGGCGACTTCGCGCAAGCCTGCGGGATTTTCGATGGTCGCAGTCGTCATTCACTTGAACCTATGAAACCGCATTGTCTGCGTCAGAACGGGCTGATCGGAAAATAGCGCAGCCAAAGATCGGTATAGCTGCCCTTCTCCCATAGCCGGAATAGCGCCCAGTTCAGCGCCTGGCGAAGCAGATCGTTGCCGCGTTTGACCGCGATGCCGACGCCTTCGCCGAAGAAGCGGCTTTCCAAATACGGGCCGCCGCGGAAGGAGCAGCAGCCGTTGGAGTCGCTGCCGTTAAGCCAGAAAGCGAGCGAAATGCCGTCGCCGAACAGAAGATCGACCTCTTTGTTGCGCAATGCCTCGCGCGCCGCCTCGGCGTTAGGATACGGATGCAGCTCGGCTTCCGTGAACATCTGCTTCAGGAACGCTTCGTGCGCCGTGCCGGCGACGACCGCGATCTTTTTGCCCTCGACCAGTTCCGGCAGCACGTCGCGGATCGGGCTATCGGCGCGCGCCACAAAACGCGCCGGCGTGCGGTAATAGGGATCGGTGAAATCGGCCTGCCGCCGCGTATCGGCGTTGGACGCGATCGAGGCGATCACCGCATCGCCGCCGCCGGATTTGTCGTTGAGCGCATCGAGCAGCAAGTCGAAGCGGCGCGCCTGGATGGTGCAGGTCACATTGATCTCGGCGCAAAGAAGACGCGCCAGGTCGACATTGAAACCGGCCGGATTGCCATCAGCGCCCGCATAGTCGAACGGCGGATAATCGAGCTCGGTGAGAAAGCGGATGCTCTGAATACGCGACAGATCAGGCCGCTCCGGCCGCCGGCGCGGATCCCAGAAGCCCGGAACGGCGGCGGACGCCACGGCGGTCGGCGACACGCCGTCTTTGCTCACCACGCCTTCCGCCGTGTTGTCGGGCGCGGCCAGCGTCTGCGCGCCGGAAAGTGCCGCAAGCAGAAGCGCGAGCAAGGCCGGCCGCAAAATCGCGTGCATGAACTGACCAGAAATAGCCGTTTCAGATTGCATCGCTCACGATCCGCGGCGGGATTCGGCCTGGTATCTTAATTCGTCTGCATCCGCCTAGCGGGAGCACGGCAAAAAGTCGAGGTAGCCCCACAAAGCTTACGGAAAAAATGCCCCGCGCCGCCAAGCTTGAGACTTAAGGCTATAGCTGCGGCGGATCAGAGAAAACGGCGCAAATCCGCTGCTTCCGCAGCCGGCGTCCGGCTCACGTCGAACGGGGCAACGAAATGACCATTCTTGTCCATGAGATAGACCAGGGCGGTGTGATCCATCGTGTAGTCGCCGTTCTCGAGCGGCACTTTCTTGGCATAGACCCGATAGGCCCTGATCGCGGCATTGATGGCTGTGGGGTCGCCGGTCAGCCCGCGCACATGCGCGTCGAAATTCGACAGATAGTCCTTCATCACCTTTGGCGTGTCGCGATCCGGATCGACGGTGATGAACAATGCGCCGGTACGGTCGGCATCGGGCCCGAGCTCCTTCATAAGCTGCGACATGTCGAACAGGGTGGTGGGGCAAATGTCCGGACAATGCGTGAAGCCGAAAAACACCAAGAACGGCTTGCCCTTCATATCGGCGTCAGTGACGGCTTTGCCGCTCTGATCCGTCAGCTGGAAGGGTCCGCCCACCGCAGCGACAGCCTGGCCCACGGGCGACGGCGCGTAGCCGGTCACCAGCAGAATGGCGGTGAAAAACAGGACAAGGCCGGCGAGGAAGGCGCCGAGCACAAGCGCAATGCGAGAGGTCTTTTCGTCCACGGCCTATGGTCCCATCAGCCGAAACACGCCGCAAATCCGGCACGGATTGTTTCGAAAAATACGGTGGTTCCGTAATGCGCCCAGAGTAAGACGCTACCCACCAGGGCCATTGCGACCAAAGCGCCGGCCGCCAAAGCGAGCCGCAAACCGAGCAGCGGCGGCGCCTTCTCGGCTTCCGACAACACCTTGGGTATCGAGCCCGGTGACGAGCCCGATGGCATGGGACCCAGCGACATGGAGCCTAGATAGGCGGGAACAGCTCCGCGGACAACGCCGGCAGGCAGCGCCACCGAGCAGTCGTCTCCCAGTCCCCCGCCGAATGCCGGATTTAATGGCAGGTCGGATAGAGCGCCGCCAATTCCCGGCCGCGCATGAACATCAGCGTGGGGGTCAGCCCACCATGCCGGCCGATCCAGGCTTTGATCGCGGGCGGATAGAGCTGCATGACGACGCGGCTACCCTCCTTGGTCGGCACCAACGAGCGGGAGGCATCGTTGTAATACGAGGCCGCATGGAAGCCCAGCGCCGCGCGGCTGGTGACGCAGACCCGATCCCTTGGAATAATGCCGGTCAGCAAAGTGCAAGCCGACAGGCAAGGCCCATCGATGACGACGCGGTCGCCCGCGGCGCGCATCTCCTGGAACTTCTCCACATAGGAGGAAACTTCACCCCCCGGGTCGTTAACGATACGAACATCGGCAAAAGCGGAACTGGTAAACACGGAGCCTATCAGCACGACAAACGACAACAGCGCCGACGCCAATGCGCCGGCCGCAACGGCCTGCCACTTCATAAAGGACCCTCCCCCGATCGACGCTTCGAGCTATCGCCCTGCTTTGTGGCAAGACTTCGGACATTCCCGGTCTTGGCTCAGAAAAGATCCCCTATTCAGAAAAGAACTTCCATGCCCCCGGCGCCGGACAAGGATGTTATAAGGAACCGGCCATCGCGGAACTCTCACAAAGTTCACCCTCATCGGTAAAAACACGACCAAACGAGTGCTCAGATCATGGAAACGTCAGCGGTCCGTAAGACCAATGTCCCCGAATTCTCGACAGCCTATTATTTGCTCGAAGGTTTGAAAGAAACCGGTATCGACTACCTTTTCTGTAATTTTGGAACCGACCATGCGCCGATTATCGACGAGATGGCGCATCGCAAAAAGCTCGGCGAGCCGATGCCGGGCGTGGTGCGCTGCCCGCACGAAAACACCGCGGCCCACATGGCGGCGGGCTACGCGCTGGTCACCGGGCGCGGCCAAGGCGTGCTGGTTCATGTCGATGTCGGCACCGCCAATACGGCAAACGGCATGCACAATATTTTCCGCAGCCGCCTGCCCGTGCTGCTGATGGCCGGCAAAGCGCCCTACACCGTCAACAACGAGCTGATCGGCTCGCGCGACACCTACGTGCATTTCATCCAGGAGCCGTTCGATCAGGCGAGCCTGGTGCGGCCCTATCTGAAATGGGAATGGACTTTGCCGTCGGGCGTCGTCGTCAAGGAAGCCTTGCGGCGGGCATCATCGATCATGCACAGCGAGCCGCGCGGCCCGGTCTATCTGATGATGCAGCGCGAGACGCTGACGCAACACTGGAGCGCCGACGAAATCCGCAGCTATTCGGGCGATCAGTTCGCCGCGACCTCGCGCGGCGGCGGCGACCCCAAGCTTGCCGAGGCGATCGCCGAGAAGCTTCTGGCCGCGGAACATCCGATCCTGATCACCGGCTATGGCGGACGGCATGCCCAATCCGCGCGCGCTATCGACGCGCTGGCGCAATTTGCCGGCATCGCCGTCTACGAATCCAATGCCACCAACAATATCTCCCATGACAGCCCGTGCTTTGTCGGCTTCAGCGCCGAGAAGGCCGTGCCGAAGACCGATGTCGGGCTCATCGTCGACGTCGACGTGCCGTGGTTCCCCAGCAAAGTGCAGACGCAGCCGAATTCCTTCTGGGCGCATATCGACATCGACACGCTGAAGCCGGGCTCGCCGATGTGGAGCTTCCCCGGCAACATCCGCATGCAGGGTGACAGCGGACGCATTCTCGAGCAAGTGCTCGAAGCGCTGAAAACAAAGGCGACGCCGAAGTTCAAAGAGGCCGTCGCGGCGCGGATGACGCGCATCAAGGCGATGCGCGACGAGCGTCACGCTCATGCGGCCAAGCTCGCCGCCGACAAAGGCCGGCCGGGCGCCATCAATCCGCATTATCTGATGGCCGAGCTCGGCAAAATGATTGATGCCGAAGACACGATCTTCAATGAGGGCATTACCAATGCGGCCGCGGTGTTTCTGCAAGTTCCGCGACCCGTTCCCAATACGCTGGTGGTCGCTGGCGGTGGCGGCCTGGGCTGGTCGAGCGGCATGGCGCTTGGCGCCAAGCTCGCGGCGCCGGATCGCCTGATGGTGCAGATTTCCGGCGACGGCGGTTTCTATTTCGGCAACCCGACATCGGCCTTCGCGATCGCCCAGCAATATAAGTTGCCGTATCTCTCGATCGTTCTCGACAATTCGGGCTGGAACGCGGTGAAGCAATCGACGCTGCGCGTCTATCCGGAGGGCGAAGCCAAGACCGCCAATTCCTTTGAGTCAGAACTTGCGCCCAATGTTCACTTCGCCAAGGTCGGCGAAGCCTTCGGCGCCTATGCCGAGGAGCTCAGCGACCCGGCGGAAGTGCCGGCCGCGCTCGCGCGCTGCATCAAGGAAGTGCGCAGCGGTCGCGCCGCGCTCCTGCATGCGCGCGTGACCAAGATGTAATTCCGCCGAAATAAGCGAAGCGCCGGCGTAACCGTCGGCGCTTTTTTCTTCCATTGGTGAGATTATCGGCGATGCCGGCCGCAATCACAGGCTCGCGTGATTGATGAACTTCTCCGGCGGCTTCTCGCCCCATTGCGACATCAACGCCTCTTCGGCGGCGACGAGATTGGAGCCGTTAGCGATGTTGAGCCGGTCGCTGTCGGCCCAATGCTCGTGCACGCGGCCCCACGGATCGGCCCAGTAATCATAGACCTGACTGCCGAGCACATGGCGGCCGATGCCCCACATATGTTCGTAAGCGCCGAATTTCTTCAGATAATCGTGGCCCATGCAGACGTCGTCGATATCCGGCACCTCGAACGAGAAGTGGTTGAGGCCGGTCTTCTCGTGATTGAGACAGAAGAAGACATGGTGATCGACATAGGTGTCGCCGCGATCGCAGCGATTGAACGAGCCGATCAGATTGTCCTTGCTCTCGACATAGACGTCGTCGGAGCAGATAAGGCCTAGCATCTCGCGGAACCAGCCGACGGTCTCGCGGAATTTCGGCGTCATCATCACGCCGTGGCCGATGCGCTTGACGTGCGCCGGGCCCTTCGGCAGCCGCATCAATTCGCCGGCGCGCGCCGTCGGCGCCTCGCCCGAATTCAGCTTCTGCCGTGCAACCTTGATCGGCTCGACCGGCGCGATGCCGGCGACGACTTCGATCTGATAGCCGTTCGGTTCCATGAGCCGCACGCGCCTGCCGCCGCCAGGCTCGTCGATGGTCTCGACCCCAGATGCTCCGGGCGCCTTGGCGAGCTTCTTCAGGTCATCCTCGTCGTCGACATAATAGGCGATGCCGACGAATTTCGGATCGCCCTTTTCGGTGATGTGGATGTGATGATTGGGATCGGTCCCGCGCATATAGAGGGCATTGGCGGTGCGCTCGGTCCGATGCAGGCCGAAGCGGGTGAGGAACTCCTCCGCAACATCGAGATCCGGAGACCGCAGACGCCCATAAGCGATATCCGATACTTTCGACCAAGACATTTCTCTCTCCCTCACCTGTCACACGCTGCGTTTTCGCCGTCCGCGATGCTGGCTTAGTTTGCCACGATCGAAGCGCGGCGGCTACTCCAGTGGCATGCGGCAAAGCATGGTTGACCGGCCGCAGGACGCGAGCTTGGCGCAAGCTTGTTGAGGTGAAAATGCCGCCGGCCGGAGATATCTCTCCGGCCGGGTTGAAGGCTCGAACCGAATGTCAGGCGTTCAGAACACGTCTTCCTTAAGAGCCGTGGCGCCGATCGTTCGCAGTCGCGGGGCCGCAGCTGCGGCCGGCCGGCGCGCGTCGGTCTTGATCGAGTCGTCCTTTGCCGTTTCGTCGACGCGGAAATAGGCCACTCGGCTATCCATGGCCTGCGACTGGTGTTCGAGCGTTTTCGCGGTCGCGGCGTTCTCTTCAACAAGGGCCGAGTTCTGTTGGGTCACTTCGTCCATCTGAGTCAGCGCCTTGTTGACCTGATCGATGGCGGAAGACTGCTCGATGCTTGCCGCCGCGATGTCGGCGACGATCTCGGCGACCTTCTTGATCGAGTCGACGATGGCGGAGAGCGCCGAACCCGCCTCGTTGACGAGTTGGACGCCTTCCTTCACCTCGCCGTTGCTGTGGGTGATGAGGGCGTTGATGTCCTTGGCGGCCTGCGACGAGCGCTGCGCCAGGCTGCGCACCTCCGAAGCCACCACCGCGAAGCCGCGTCCGGCTTCGCCGGCGCGCGCCGCCTCGACTGCGGCATTAAGTGCCAGCAAATTGGTCTGGCGGGCGATCTCGTCGATGACGCCGATGATATCGGAGATCTTGATGGACGATTCCTCGATGCGCGCCATGGCGGCGACGGCTTTAGCGACCACCTGACCGCTGCGGCCGGCGAGCTCCCGGGTGGTGGCGGCGGACTGGTTCGCCTCCTGGGCGTTTTCGGCGTTTCTTTTGACGGTCGAAGCGATCTCTTCCATCGAGGCCGAAGTCTGTTCGAGGCTCGCGGCCTGCTCTTCGGTGCGTTGCGACAGGTCGGTGGTGCTGGTCGAAATTTCGGCCGAGGCGTTGGTGACTTCCCGTGCAGCCTGCTTGACGCCCGCGATCGTCGCGCCGATCTCCTGCGCCGTGGCGTTGGCATTGTCCTTCAACTTACCGAATTCGCCCTGGTAATCGGACGTAATGCGCCGGGTCATGTCGCCCTTGGCAAGCGCCGTCAGCATGGCGACGAGATCGCCAACAGCCGCACCAACGTTTTCGCACAGCGTGTTGATCGATTTGCCGACACTGAGGATGAGACCGGTTTTGCCCTCAAGCTCGACGCGCTTGGAGAAATCGCCTGCGACCGCGGCCTGAACGATGCCGCCGACGGCGACTTCGAACTCGTTGGCAAGCTTTGCCGCCGCCGCCTCGCGTTCGGCCGCGGCCCTCTTCTCGAGCTCTTTCTGCTCGCGTTCCATACGGATCTTGGCGAGGCCGTTTTCCTTGAACACAACGGCGGTCTTGGCGACGTCGCCGATCTCGTCTTTGCGATCCGTGCCTTGGACTTCGACGTCGTAATCGCCGCCAGCGAGCTTTTGCAGCAGGATCACCAGCGCCCGCACCGGCTTGGCCACACCGTATTGACCGATGCAGAAGCCGAGCATCAGGCTGACAATGATGCTGACCGCCGCACAGATCATCATCAATGTCGAGACATGCAGATACGCTTCGCTGGCGTCGTTGTTCACGTCGATGACGCGCTTGCCGTAGATTTCCATCATGCCGCGCAGCGCATTGCGCAACGTGCCGACGAGCTTGCTCGCGGAGCCGGCAGCGTCGCGCACCTGCTGCATTTCTTGCGTCATCTGGAAATTCTGCACGCCGTCGGCGGCCCGATAAATGCTTTTGAGCGCGCCATTCAAAGCGTCCATATCGCTCGATATCTTGGCGAGCCGTGCTTTGCTGTCCGCCGACACGACAAGCTCGTTCAGGGCCGTAAATCGCTTCTTGAAGCTGTCGAGCTCGTCTTTAATATCGGCTTCCGCCGGCCCGCGGGCCTCCGGGCGCGGATCGCCGGCGAGCCGGTAGATATTGGCGCTGATGGCCTGGAGGTTGGTGTTGATGCGGGCGACCAAAAGCGCCTCGTCTGACGTTCGCGACACCAGTCCGGTCTGCTCGGCGATCTGCTTGAGCGAGACGATGCCCAGCGCGGTGATACCGGCCGCGGCAAGCGACAGGATTCCAATAACCGCAAGAATCTTGGTGAGGATGCGGAAGCGGGAAAGAATCGACATGGCGGCTGCCCCGAAAGCGATCAAGGTGTGAATGCGGGTGAAGTCGCTCTGGGCGATCAGCAGATACGCTGCTTGACCCGAGCCTGCCGTGAGCGGCAGCGATGGAGCGGCGCGCGGCGATCATGCCGTTGGGTAGCCCGGATCAGATCGAGCCGGCCGCGCTGCACGCGGAGCGATCTGCACTTACCGATGCGTTAGTGTAAACGCATACTCGTTAAGATTTTATTTGTTGCAATCGCGACAATCGGCCGCGCGCTATTCGCATGCGGCGCATCATTCCTCCTCAGAGGTCGGCGAATGCAGCGGAGTGCGAAAAACTTCAACCGCGGCGTCAATCGCCGCGGGCGCTTGCGAAAATCAGTTACGTCACCGGACGGCGCGTAAGTATTTATGCGTAGTAGTCGGCCGAAACGGTCAGATCGACCGGCTTGCTGCCTTTGCCGAGAGCGTTGAAGACCGGCGTCAGCACGATCGCGATCACCAGATTGAGGATCACGGTCGAGAACGCCGTATAGATCGGCAGCGCGTAGCCCATGAACGACAGCGCATAGGTCGGCGTGAAATTCATCGACGCCGCCATGGCCGTACCGGCGACAGTGCCGACCAGCCAGCCGATGAGCAGTGCCCAGTCATTGAACCAGCGCGTATAGACGCCAAGCATCACCGCCGGCAGCGTTTGGATGATCCAAATGCCGCCGAGGAGTTGCAGTTGGATCGCATATTGCGTTGGCACGAACAGGATGAAAATGAGCGCGCCGAGCTTGACGATCAGCGACACCCATTTGGCGATCTGCGATTCCTCTCGCTCTGTCGGATTCTTGTTGATGAATTCGCGATGGATGTTGCGGGTGTAAAGGTTCGCCGCCGCGATCGACATGATCGCGGCCGGCACCAGCGCGCCGATACCGACGGCGGCGAAGGCAACGCCCACGAACCACGACGGAAAGACGTGAAGGAACAAAGCCGGCACCGCGAAGTTGTTGCCGAATTGCTTGAAGCCCGGAGCGAATTCGGGAAGCGCGCCGACGCCCGCGGCGATGGCGAACAGGCCGACCAGCGCCAGCAGGCCGAGCATGAAGGAGTAACCCGGCAGCATCGCCGCGTTGCGGCGGATCGCACGTCCGCTACTCGCACTGAGAATGCCGGTGATGGAATGCGGGTAGAGAAACAGCGCCAGCGCGGAGCCGATCGCGAGCGTGACATAGACGCCGTAGGCACCGGTGGTGTTGGCGCCGGGAGTCGCGAGCAAGACTTTTGCCGGAGGCACTGCGGCGAAGATCTTTTCGAACCCGCCCAGTTGGATCGGCACGACGATGACCGCGGCGAAGGCGGTGATGTAGATCAAAATGTCCTTGACGATGGCGATCGACGCCGGGGCGCGTAGCCCGCTCGAATAGGTGAAGGCGGCAAGAATGATGAAGGCGATGATCAGCGGCAGATCGGCGGCCAGAGTTGATGAGCCCGAGCCCGACACGCCCATGGCGCCGATGACGACCTGAAGACCAACCAGTTGCAGCGCGATATAGGGCATGGTGGCGACGATGCCGGTGATGGTCACGGCGAGCGCCAGCCAGCGATTGCCGAAACGGCCGCGCACGAAATCCCCCACCGTGATGTAATTGTGCTTGTGGCAGACGTACCAGAGGCGCGGGAACACCAGGAACAGGATCGGATAGATCAGGATCGTGTAAGGCACCGCGAAGAACGCGATGGCGCCGGCGCCGAAGGCGAGTGCAGGAACGGCGATGAACGTGTAAGCGGTATAGAGATCGCCGCCAATCAGGAACCAGGTGACGATTGTGCCGAAGCGGCGGCCGCCGAGGCCCCATTCGTGAATAAGATCGAGGTCGCCCTTGCGCCAATGCGCGGCGGCAAAGCCCAGATAGGTGATGAAGGCGAACAGCAGCACGAATACGGTCAGCGCGGTCCAGTTCACATCAGCCACGGCACGTCCCCCCTCTTTATTCCTTCTTGTTGCTTTGCTGCTTTCCGATTGCGCGACGTAAATTCGTCTGAAGCTTGCAGTCGAACACGCTGCGCCTGAAATTCACGCCCCGCTTGCCGACAGCGTCACCAGCAGACGATGCGTGCAGTCCCCGGCGCTAGGCCTCGCGATCGGTGGCGAAATACACGATCGCCGTCAGCACCGCGCCGATGATCACCCACAACAGCTGATACCAATAAAAGAATGGGATCCCGGCGAAGGTCGGCTCGATCTTGTTGTAGAACGGCGGCCACACCACGGCGAGGAGTTGGATCACGAACAGCAGATACCACCAGCTCCATTTCGGCCTGTGGCTTTGCTGGCTCGACATATTTTGCTGGCTCATCTGGCCACCCCGGCGTTTCGTCCCTGAACGGTTCGGCGCAAGCAACCTTGCGCTCTCGGGCCGCACAATAATCGCTGCGCCAGCCGAATCAAAACAAAATGGATGCTGCGTTGCAGCGCGAGAGGCCCGGTTTTCGGCGACAGAAGTTGAGGATCGCGGCGTGGCGAATTGGCGCGCGCCGACCGGCGCTGGTCGCGCGAAGTTCGGCAAACGAGCCAGCCCAATGACGCCAGCCGCATGGCGCTCGCCATGTGTAAATGGAGCGGGCGATGGGAATCGAACCCACGACATACAGCTTGGGAAGCTGTCGTTCTACCACTGAACTACGCCCGCATCGCACCGAGCATAACCAAGCCGGCGCGCGCACGGAAGAGCAGCTGCTGAAGGCAATATTCAGGCGGCGCGGACGGCGGCGAGGAGACTTTCCATCTCCGTGGTCAGACGGTTGCCTTCGCGCGACAGCGACTTGGCCGAAGCTAAAATCTGCGCCGAGGCAGACGTGATGCCGCTCGCGCTTTGGTTGACCTCACCGAGATTAGCGGCGACATGCGCGGAGCTGCCGGTCGCAGCCTGGACATTGTCGGCAATCTCGCGCGTCGTCTGGGTCTGCAAATCGACCGCGGCGGTGATGGCGCTCGCGATTTCGGCAATGCGGGTGATAGTACCGCCGATCTCCTTGATGCTGCCGACGGAGTCCTGCGTCGCAGCCTGCACGCCCGCGATCTGCATGCCGATCTCGCTGGTTGCCTTCGAGGTCTGTGCCGCCAGCGCCTTGACCTCCTGCGCGACCACCGCGAAGCCCTTGCCCGCCGTGCCGGCGCGCGCGGCTTCGATGGTGGCGTTGAGCGCGAGGAGATTTGTCTGATCGGCGATTTCGGTGATCAGCTTGACCACATCGCCGATACGGCCGGCGGCGCGCGTCAATTCGGCGATGCGATTATCGGTCTGTTCGGCCTGCGTCACCGCCTCGCGCGCGATCCGCCTCGATTCCTGGACTTGCCGGCTGATCTCGTCGACGGAAGCGATGAGCTGTTCGGTGGCGATCGCCACCGATTGCACGTTCTCGGCGGCTTGCGTCGAAGCCGCAAGCACGCGGCCGGACATGTCGCGGGTCGCCTCAGCCATGGTGCCGAGCGCTTCCGCCGCTGCCTCGAGCTCGGTCGATGACGATGACACCGAATGAGCCACGCTCGCCACTGTCGTCTCGAATTTGCCGGCGACACTGTTCATATCGGTACGGCGCTGCTCCTCCATCCGCTGCGTCATTTCCTTCTCGGCGACTTCCAACTGCTCGATGCGAATGAGCTTTTCCTTGAACGACTGCGCCGCGCGAGCATTGTCGCCGACTTCGTCGGACCGCCCGCGATAAGGCACGTCGACGTCCTTGTTACCTTGCGCCAGTGCGCGCAAAACCTCGCCAATGCGGCGGATCGGCGTGGCGATGGCAACGGCGCCGAACACGGCAAGGCCGGCAAGCACAGCGATGACAAAGAGACCGATGCCGAGGTCGATGCGGCTGACTTGGCGGCCCTCCGCGCTCGCCTGCGCATTGCGGTCTTCGGCAGCGCCCATCAGGTCCTCGGTCGCCTCCTCGATCAAGACGTTCATCTGCCGGCCGAGATTGAGCGCCCTCTGAATCTTGCTGTCGGTGTCGCCGTAATCCTTCGCCGCCGCGGCAAGCTCGGCACTGACCGCGACATAGTCGTTGGTGAGCGCATTGATCTTTTGCAGCTGCTGCTTGTCCGCAGCCTCGTCGGTGAGGTCGGCGGCAGTCGCGATATGCTGCGCCGCGGCGCCAGCATTGGTACGCAGCCGTTGCAACGCGCGATCGATATCGGCGCCGATAATGGCGAGACGCATCTCGCGCATTTCGATCTGCATGGTTCCGAGATCTTTGGCCGCACGCAGCGCCTCAACGGCGGCCTCTTGCTTGTTCGTGGCGATCGCGCGCTGATGCACGGCCCAGCGATCGCCAACCTGCTGTTCGGCAAGCATGCCGGCGACCAGCAGCACGCCGAGCACCGCCCAGATCGCGAGCTTCGTGCGAATGGGGAAATCGAAGCTCGGCATCCTCAACCTGTCAGCAATGGCGCCATGATTAACGGGAGCGGTTAATTCGGCGTAAAATTTGCGGCGGAATATGACGTTATGTCATTGAACGAGCGAAGTTTTTGCTAGTACTTGTACGTATCCCCGAAGTCCCACACGCGGGGCGTGTAGGTGAGCCGGAGCGCGCCAGCGCCGCTTGTCACCCGCGATTGCAGTCGCTCGGCGGTGCGAAACCTGCCAAACGGTCGGTGATCCAATCGATGGCGGAGGGGGCTGCATCTCGCGCGATGACGCCGTGATTGGCGTTAGGCAAGAACAGCATTTGCACTTTGCCGCCGGCCTGGCACTGCCGCTTCATGTAATCCTGCGTCACTTGCGGCCGGACCAGCTCGTCGGCGCCGCCTTGCGCCAGCAGCAATGGAACCTTCGCCGGCAACGGACCCGGCGTATTGCTCGCCATCAGCGACCGCCAGGGCTCGGCGGTGTAGAAATTGCTCATTGAAAGAAACGTCTGCGCCAAGGGCGCGGAAGTTCGGCTGCGTAGAATGAGGTCGTAGATCGACTCGATGCATTCGTCGGCGAGTCGATCTACTGTTGCCAGCGCCATGGGATAGACCACGCGATCTATCGGCGCATCGAACACCCGCGACCATGACCACAACGTCATGGCCGTGAGATTGCGGCCGCCGCTGCTATTGATGTCATCGCCAAGGAGCGTCGTCAGTTCCGTGGCCGGCGCCGCCGCAGCGACGCCAGTGAGATCGAGGTCGGGCGCGTAGGTCGAAGCGATCAATCCGGTGAACAAGGCGGCCTGACCGCCTTGCGAATGCCCCCACACCGCGAAGCGGTTTTGCGCGCCACTGATCGTGCGTGCGGCACGCACCGAGTCGAGTACCGCGCGCGCCTCGCTGACGCCGACCAGATAAGGATGAGTCTGTGGCGTACCAAGCCCGGGATAATCAGTCGCGGCGACGACATAGCCGCGATCGATCATCTCGCGCAGCCCCTGAATTTGTTGAAATACAAAGAGCGCCAGCGACGGTGCGCACCGTGGCACGACGCCGGTCGTCGGATGCGCCCAGGCGATGATCGGCCGGCCGTTCGCCGGCGCCGGCCTTGATGGAATGACAACAACGCCGGACACGGCAATTGGCTCGTCATGCGGTCCGGTCGAACGATAGAGCACGCGAAAGGCCGCGGCGCCGAACGGCGCAGGCAGGAGCATGGGCTCCTGGCGGATGATGGTGCCGGGCGCGCCGAGGATTTCCTCTGGCGTCGCTTGATAGAAGGACAATTGCGGCTGAGCTTGAGCGCCACCTGACGACAGCACTGTCAGGATTACGAGCCCGGCAAACCGAAAACCGATAAGACAGCGAGCGACGGTCGTCATCGGCCGCTCCTGTTGCTGCTGCACTATTCCGCGGCGATCCTGCGGCCCGCTTGCGCCTCGATGTCGGCGAGGCATTTCGACAGCGCCTCGCCTTCCGGATCGAGCAGCGCCGCAGTGCGGGCATTGGCCAGCGCCTCTGCTGCCTGGCGCGGCGATATGCTGCCGGCAAGCGCCGGTACGATCAGCTCGCGCTCGATCAGACGATAATTTGCGATGCCGCGTTTATGCGTATCGCCATAGCCTTTGATGAGGCGGGCGCATTCGGCGATTTCCAGCGCCAGATCGGCGGCGAGCGGCGCCGCTTGCGCGATCATACTCAGCCACAATTCGATAGCGCGCTGCTCGTCCTGGTAGCGGGACGTCTTGCGCCGATAACCACGGAGTTTGGCCAGCATAAAGAAGCGCAGATAGCCGAAAATAGATCCGGTATTGATCTCCATGCCCCAATGTGCGCGGCCAAAGCCAGGAAAGCGCTCGGCCAGGTCGAGGAGCGGACGCGCCAGCCACGGTGGCAGCACCGAGCAAAATTCCTCGACGCCAGGCTTGAGAAATTCAGTCACGGTGAAGGTCTGCTCGGGCTTAAGACTCATGCCGCTTTCGATGCGCGCGAACCGCGACGGATCGATCTTGACCTGGGCGACGCGGATCACGTCCTCATAGGACATCCGCACGGCGAGATGCCGCGCCGTCTCGCAGAGAAGCTTGCCATCGGCGCCGGCTTTGGCATCGGCCTCGCGGGTCGGTGTGAGGCGATCGAGATAAAGCCGCGCATAGGCCAGATCCTGATAATTGGCGAGCCGGCGCACGCCCTCGGTCATGAAAGCGCGCGCCGCTTCCGGCATGGTCGCGATTTCAGCTTCCATTGCGGCGAGCGACGATGACGGCGCTTGCACGCGCTTCGGCGGCTCTGTCTTCGCACGCGATCCGCCAAGCGCCGCAGCAAACCCGGCGCGGAAGCCGCGCAGATTGGCATTCACCGCCTTGCCGTCGGCGCGGATCGCCGCTTCGAAAGCCTCCGCCGGAATCGGCAGCGCGCCGGCGCCGGCGATGGTGCCGAGCATCACGGCATTGATCATCGCGCCCGATTCACGGGCGATGGTTTCGAGATCAAGCAGCAGCGATTTTTGCGAATTCTTCTCGACCGCGGCAACGAGCTTTCCGTCATCGTAGCGGCCGTCGCCCATCGCCATCCGTTCGGTCACCAGATAGGAGCGGCTCGATGAAGCGATCGTCGTGGTACGGCTTGGCGTGATATAGCCGCTGGCAATAGCGCGGCCGGCTTCCATCAATTCGCTGGCGACGACAAGATCGACGTCGCCGACACCGGGCGCAAGTCCAAGCACCGGGCGGCGCCCCCTCCCTAACCCTCCCCCGCTTGCGGGGGAGGGAAGGGTGGGGGTAGGCACCATTTCGATGTGATAGGTCGTAGCTCCGGTGCGCTGCGCGACGCCGGGGATCGAGGTCGATTGCACCGGAAAGTTTTGGCTTTCCGCCGCAGCAACGATCCAATCGGTCAGCACGCCACCGCCTTCGCCGCCGAGAGCGGCAATCAAAACCGTCAATGGGCGAACGGCTGCTTGCGGCGCGGAGTCCGGCTGCGCCCGGGTGCGCTCGGTTTGCTCATTTGCCGCCGGCGGCAAACGCGACGAAGGCGAAGGCGCAACGGGGGCCGCTTGGGCGCCGCCGATCCAATTGATCACCGCACGTCGGAAACTCTGCAGCGTGCGATCCCACCAGCTCGGATTGCTGACGACGTCCGCCCGATAGAACGACGGACACAGCACGGCGGCATGCGCCACCTCGCCGCACAGCCCGCAGCCGACGCAGCTCTCGATCACCGTCGCCACGGGATCGGTGCGCAACGGATCGGGACTCGGCTTCACCGTCAATGACGGACAGCCCGACAGCCGGATGCAGGAATGGTCGCCGGTGCAGATCTCATCGTCGACGCCAAAGCGCGTCTTCACCACCCGTTCGCCGCGTTCGAGCTTTTGCGCATCCTCGGCGCGGATACGGCGCTGGCGCGCCAGCATGCATTCGCCATCGGCGATGATGACTTTGAGACCGCGCTCGGCGGTGCTCATGGCCTCCTTCAGAGTCGCGACCATCTTCGCGACGCTGTAGGTCCGCACCGTGCGCAGCCAGGTGACGCCGAGCGCGCGCACCGCGTTTTCGATGCTGATGCCGGTCGGCGCGCCGCTGCGATTGCCTTTGCTCGACGGCAGATATTGCTGGCCGGTGGCGGAGGCGTAGCCGTTCTGCATCACGATCAGAACGCCGTCGCCTTTGTTGAACATGTTCGAGGCGACGCCGGTGATCAGACCGTTGTGCCAGAAGCCACCGTCGCCCATCACCGCGATCGGGCGCTTTTCCATATTGGGGCCGACCGCGGCCGCGCTGGCGAGCGACATGCCGTAGCCGAGGATCGAATTGCCGAGCGAAAACGGCGCAAAGGTCGCGAACGAATGACAGCCGATATCCGCGCTGATATGGGTCGGCCCGATCTCGCGCTGCGCGAGCTTGATTGCAGCGAAGACCGGACGTTCCGGACAGCCGGTGCAAAAATTTGGCGGGCGCGGCGGAATATCGCCAACCGTCGCGGCAACGGCGGGCTTGTGCGCCACGAACTCCTGCACGCGGGAAGAAATCTCGGCGGCGTCGATACCGACGGCTTGAGTCTGCGACAGGAATGCCGACAAGCCACGCAGGAAAACTTCCGAGGTGTAGTCGCCGGTGCGCGGCAGGCAGTCCTTACCGTGGATGCGCGTGTCGCTGCCTGCAGAGCGCAGCACGGCATTGAGTTGCTGCTCGACATAATCCGGCGAGCCCTCTTCGACGATCAGAACAGCGCGCTTGCCGAGACAGAATTTTTTAATTTCGTCGGGCACGAGCGGATAGACGACGTTGAGCACATAGATCGGAATGCGCGATTGGCCATAGAGATCGGCGAGATCGAGCCGCGCCAGTGCGCGCAGCAAGCCATTGGTCAAGCCGCCGAGCGTGATGATACCGATGTCGTTGAGGTCGCCGGGAATGACTTCGTTGAGCTTCTGCTCGCGGATGAATTCTTGTGCCGCCGGCAGGCGCTGCTCGACCTTGAGCCGCTCCTGCGTGAAAATGACCGGCGGATGTGCAAGCCGGCCGTATTCGAAGCGTGGCGGGCCCGCGAGCCGATGCCGGCCGCTGTAGGCGCCGCGCTTATTGTCCTTGGCGATGAATTCACCGGTGACGTGGCAGGCGCGCACGCGCAGATCGAGCATTACCGGGGCGTGGCTTGCCTCGGACAGCTCAAAGCCTTTTTCCACCATATGCACGATGGTCGGCAGATCGGGCCGCGGATCGAGCAGCCAGATCGAGGATTTCAGCGCATAGGCATAAGAGCGCTCCTGAATGACGCTCGCGCCCTCGCCGTAATCCTCACCCAGCACGATCAGCGCGCCGCCGATAACGCCGGGCGAAGCGAGATTGGACAGCGCGTCGGCCGCGACATTGGTGCCGACGATCGACTTCCAGGTCACGGCGCCGCGCAGCGGATAATTGATCGAGGCGCCGAGCATGGCGGCAGCGGCAGCCTCATTGGTGCAGGTTTCGACATGCACGCCGAGATCAGCCAGCAGCTCGTCGGCATCCACCATGACGTCGAGCAGATGCGACACCGGCGCGCCCTGGTAGCCGCCGACATAGCTCACGCCGGATTGCAGCAGCGCCTTGGTGACGGCGAGGATGCCTTCGCCCCGAAAGGTTTCGCCGGCGCCGAGCCGCAGCGCATCCACTTCTTTCTTGAACGAGCGTTCCATCGGTTTTTCTGAAGGTTTCGGAGTGCTTCGGGGCCTTCGCTTGGCGGCACATATATCCGCTTTTGCCGCATCCTACCAAATAGGCGGTGGGCCAAGCACTTAGCAAATATGCTGGCGCAATCGCTCTTGGTCCTTCAGGCCGGCCCGGCTAGGGTGCGGACCGCGAGGCGCAAGGCTTGCGGTAACAAGCCAGGGGAGCGCCACCGGGGAACGCGTAGGCAGGCGTCAATGAACGACAAAGGTCGGATCGTCATCGATCAGGTCATTCACACCTATCGCCCGCCGCGTGGGCGGCCTGTGCTCGCTTTGTCGGACATTTCACTGGAAATTCGCCCGCTGGAATTTCTGGCCTTGCTTGGACCCTCCGGCTGCGGAAAATCGACGCTGCTTTATCTCGTCGGTGGGTTTTTGCCCATCGAGGGCGGCCGCATTCTGGTCGAGGGCAAGCCGGTGGCGACGCCCGGACCGGACCGCGGCATCGTGTTTCAGCACTTCGCGCTGTTTCCGTGGAAATCTGTGCGCTCCAATATTCTTTACGGTCTCGAGCGCCAAGGCCTGCCGCGCGCTGAGCGTGAAAAGCGCGCGCAAGCCTTCATCGATATGGTCGGGTTGCGCGGCTTCGAGGACAGCTATCCTTCGCAACTCTCCGGCGGCATGAAGCAGCGCACCGCGATCGCGCGGACGCTCGCCATCGACCCGAGCATCTTGCTGATGGACGAGCCGTTCGGTGCGCTCGACGCCCAGACGCGCTCGATCATGCAGACCGAGCTTCTCAAAATCTGGCAGCGTTCACCGAAAACGGTGATCTTCGTCACCCACGACGTGCAGGAAGCGGTCTATCTCGCCGAGCGGGTCGCGGTGATGTCGGCGCGTCCGGGACGGATCAAGGCCATCGTCGAAACCAAATTCCCCAATCGCGATCCGAGCATTCTGCGCACCAAGGAATTCGTCGAAAAGGTCGATGAATTGTGGAATCTGGTGCGCGACGAGGCGATCAAGGCGCAGGAGACCACCGGTTCATGAAAACAGAACCGTAATGAAGACGATCGTCCGCTATCTGCCGATCGTGATCCTGGCGATCGCCTGGGAAGTGATCGCGCGGCTCAATCTCGTCGATTCGCTCGCTTTGCCGCCTTTAAGCAAAGTCGCTGTGGCGTGGGCCGATCTCATGCGCGACGGCGAACTCGTCGACAACGGCGCCTCATCGCTTTATCGCGGCGCCATGGGGCTTCTGCTTGCCATTGTCGTCGGCGGCGGCCTCGGCATCGCCATGGCGCGCTCTCGCATCATCGACATGTTCATCAATCCGCTCGTCGAGCTGTTTTATCCGCTGCCGAAATCCGCGCTCATCCCGGTGACCGTGCTGTGGCTCGGCTTCGGCGACGGCTCGAAGATTTTGCTGATTTTTCTCGGCTGCATGATCCCGGTGACCATCGGCGCCTATAACGGCGCGCGCGGCAGCGATCATGCGCTGATCTGGTCGGCACGCAGCATGGGCGCCGGCAACCTGCGCATGATCTGGGACGTGGTGCTGCCAAGCGCGCTGCCGGAATTGCTCAACGGGGTCCGCACCGCGCTGGCGCTAGCCTTCATTCTTCTGGTGTCGTCCGAATTGATCGTGTCGCAAAAAGGCTTCGGTTATCTGATCGGCTATCTCGGCTCGACCGGCTCCTACGAAGGCATGTACGCCGTCGTGCTCACGGTCGCTTTCCTCGGCTTTGCCGCCGACCGGCTCTATCAGCTTCTCACGCAAAGGGCGCTGCGATGGCGGGAGTAGAACAGCAGGCGACGCTCGCCGAGGCGCAAGTGCAGATTTCCCAGGACGCGCTGCGCCGCTTCGACGACATCTTCCGGCGTGGCGCCGGCATTTTCTCGATCCTGGTGCTGCTCGTCGCGTGGGAACTGTTCGCGCGCAGCGGCAAGGTGACGCCGTTCATGCTGCCGGCATTTTCCGTCGTCGCCGAGCGCATCTATAGCGACGCGTTCCATGGCGACCTGTGGATCAATCTCAGCCTGACCATGTACCGGGCGCTGACCGGCTTCTTCATTGCGGCGGTCGGCGGCATCGCGCTCGGCGCGGTGATGTCGCGCAGCAAAATCCTGCGCTGGTTCTTCGATCCGCTGATCTCGGTCGGTTTTCCGATGCCGAAGATCGCCTTTCTGCCGATCATCATTCTCTGGCTCGGCCTTTACGACGTTTCAAAGATCTCGATGGTGGTGTTCGACGCGATTTTCCCGGTGGTGACGGCCACGCTCGCCGGCATCGCGAGCGTCGACAAGGAGCTGATCTGGTCGGGACGGAATATGGGCGCGAGCGAGCGCGAAATGCTGTGGCAGATCATTTTGCCGGCGGCCTCGCCGCAGATCATGACCGGGCTTCAGGTCGCGCTGCCGATCGCGCTCATCGTCGCCATCATTGCCGAGATGGCGATGGGCGGCTACGGCCTCGGCGGCGCCATGATGACGGCGTCGCGCTATGCCAATTCGCCCGGCGTGTTCGCCGGCATCGTCGAGATCGCGGTCGTCGGCTACATTTTGATCAAGGCCATGGCGATCGTCCGCCGCCGGCTCTTGGTCTGGCACGCGGAAGCGGCCGAACGCTAAGCTTTCCTGGATTGCTAATGTAATTTGATCCGTGGCTCAGTGCGTTTGGTCACGGCATGGACGAGAGAGTCCAGCGCCACCTTGAAGCTGCCGTGCAGCGCCTGCAAATGCCGCTTGTGCAGCGCCCGATAGGCCCAGCGCGCGATCAGGCCCTGCAGCTTCACGTTTTTGTATAAGACGCCGAACGTGTCGTAATCGGCGAGCGATATCAGCGAGCCGCGATCGCGATATGTGAAATTCGGCAGCGGCTCGCCGCGCAACCTTTTGTTGACGACCTTGATCATGAAGCCCGACTGCTGATGCGCGACTTGTGCGGTCGGCGGCAGCGGCTCCTTCATGCCCGGCAAAACGCAATGGGCGCAGTCGCCGATGGCGAAGATGTCGTCGTCTTTGGTGGTCTGCAGCGTCGGCCGCACAATGAGGCGATTGATCCGGTCAGCTTCAAGCCCGTCCAGATCGCGCAAATAATCCGGCGCCTTGATGCCGGCGGCCCAGACGATCAGTTCGGCCGGCACGATCTCACCGCCGTCGAGCACGACTTCGCCGGCGCGCACCTCCATGACCCGCCGGCCGGTGCGGATATTGACGCCGAGTCCGCGCAGCACATCCGCGGTGGCGGCTGCGAGACTCTCCGGCAAAGCGGGGAGGATTCGTGGCGCCGCTTCGATCAGCTCGATCTTGATATGCATGTCGAAATCGATGCGATCGAGATTATAGGACACGAGATCGCGCATCGATTTGTGCAGTTCCGCCGCCAATTCGACGCCGGTCGCGCCGGCACCGATGATCGCGCAGTGCAGCTGTCCGGGCTTGCGCGGATCGTATTGCGCGTTGGCGCGCAGACAGGCGTTGATCATGCGCCGGTTGAAGCGCGCTGCTTGATCGAGCGTATCGAGGGTAATCGCATGTTCCCAGACGCCCGGCGTGCCGAAATCATTGGACATGCTGCCGACCGCAATGACGAGCGTATCGTAACCGAGCACGCGCGGCGGAATGATCGTTTGTCCTTCCTCGTCGACGCTCGGCGCGACATGGACCTGTCGCTTCGCCCGATCGAGCCCGACCATCGCGCCGATGCGGTAGCGATAATGCCGGTAGCGGGCATGCGCGATGAGTTCGAGAGAATCCGTCTCGCTGTCGAGAGATCCCGACGCGACTTCGTGCAGCAGCGGCTTCCAGACATGGATGCGCGATCTTTCGAGTAGCGTGATCGAGGCCTTGTGACGCCGTCCGAGCTTGGCGCCCAAGAGCGAGGCGAGCCGCAGGCCGCCTGCGCCGCCACCCACGATCAGAACGCGATGCAGCGACGGGTCGTCCGTCGACGGCGTTTCGGCGATGGTGTGGAAAGGTGGATTTGGCATGACCCGTGAAATCGTCCGTCAGCGCCAAACAAAATGGCAATCACCTGTCCAGAGCAGTGTCTACCTCGGGATCGTGGACCGCAACGCCCATCATCGGATCGATCGGCTTCTGCCACGGCCGGCGTTCGACCGTGCGCATCGTATCGGCATAGCCGGCCTGCCAGCGCGCGCGGATGCCTGAACTGGTGAAATCGATGTCGCGCAAATGGTCTTCGTGATCGAGCCGCGGCGCGTTGAGCCGCACGATATGCATGAGCGTACCGCAGCCATAGCCGGCCATTTCTTTTACTTCCGGCGTGTCGCGCTGCTCCTCCGGCATCCGGCGCACCAACTCGCGCACGATATGGCGAAGCTGGTGAATGTGCTCCTGACGCATGATGTGGCTATCGGCGCGGCTCGCATATTGAATATCCTTCTGCCGGTTAACCACCTGCCAGATGGATTCCGGCTCAGGTCCCGCCGCGTGCCACATCTGCACCGTGAACACGACCGAATCGCGCCGGGGATAGTCGTCGAACACGGTTTCAATCGGCGTGTTGGAATAGATGCCGCCGTCCCAATACGGATCGCCGTCGATGCGGATCGCCGGGAAGGCTGGCGGCAAGGCGCCTGAGGCCAGCACATGTTTGAGCGTGAGCGGCATATCGCGGCTGTCGAAATAATGCATCTTGCCGGAGCGCACGTTGACGGCACCGACCGTCAGGCGCGGCTGTTTGGCATTGACGCGGCTGAAATCGACAATGCTTGTCAGCGTCTCGTGCAGCGCATCGATCGTGTAGAAGCCGGCCCGCTCGACGCCGACCGTGGCGTTGAGACCAAATGCAAGCGCGCGGTTCGGCGAAAAATAGCCGGCAACGCCGCCGAAAATCGTCATCATCTGCGCGGCGACATTGCCGCCGAACAGGACCAGCGGTTGAGCAACCGGCATTTGCATGAAGGCGGCCGCATCCCACGGCGATTTGCGCTCCATCCGTTTCCAGAATTCGCGCAGACGTTCGAGCCGCCGGCTGGGCTCATTGCCGGCAATGATGGCGGCGTTGATCGCGCCGATCGAGGTCCCGATCACCCAGTCGGGTTCGATCCCGGCTTCATGCAGCGCCTGATAGACGCCGCCTTGGTAAGCGCCAAGCGCGCCGCCGCCTTGAAACACCAGTACGACCTGGCCGGGCAAAGCCGGGGTCTTTTTGATCGAACGGGTGGTGCTTGTTTCAATGTCCGCCATATCGCCGAACCCAAATTCGCTTTTACCGGCACACCACCACTTGTTACCGGGCGGGCCGGTAAAATTGAAATGACACGCTAGTGTGGTGGATTTGAAGTTTCCGCGGCGGAAGCGCCGGCCGGACGGCGCATTAAGCCTGCGGCAAGCCGCACGCTTGCGCGCCTAAGCCGTTTCCGCCATCAATCCCCGCAAGCGTGGGCTCAGGCCCAAAGATCATGCGCAGAATCGGGAACAAACCGGAAAAGCGCCGATAGGGGGAAGGCATGCGTTCGAAATTCGTATTGGCAAGCGTCGCGATTTTGGCTCTCGGCGTCGCCGCTTTTGACACCAATCTTCAGATCCGTCCGGCGCATGCTGACCCGCTGAAAATCCGCGGCGCTTGGGTGGCGCCACTCGCCAACCTGGCATCGATCTGGATGCAGAAGAAGGACCTCGCAGTCCATTTCGGCCAGTCTTATCAGTTCGAAGCGGTGCGCTATGCAGGCACCCCGCCGATGATCACGGCGATCGCCAATAACGAGCTTGAAATCGGCAACCTCGCTTTCTCGACATTGCCGATCGCCATCGGCAATGCAGGAATGGACGATATCCGGGTGATCTCTGACGACTTCCAGGACGGCGCCAACGGCTATTACAGCAACGAATTCGACGTGCTTGCCGACGGACCGATCAAAAAGATCGAGGACCTTAAAGGCAAGATCGTCGCCACCAATGCCGCCGGCAGCGGCGTCGATGTCGCCATGCGTGCCATGCTGCGCAAGCACGGGCTCGAAGCCAATCGCGACTACACGATCATCGAAGCGCCGTTTCCTGCGATGCGCGCGATGCTCGCGGAAAAGAAAGTCGACATGATTCCGGCGGTGCTGCCGTTTTCACTCGATCCCGAGTTGAAGAAGATCGCGACCAAGCTGTTCGACATGCACGACGCGATCGGGCCGTCGCAATTCGTCATGTGGTCGGCGCGCAAGCCGTTCATCGACGCACACCGCGCCGCGCTGGTCGATTTCCTCGAAGATTCGCTGCGAATCTCGCGCTGGTATCTCGACCCGAAGAATCACGACGCCGCCGCCGACATCGCGTCGCAAATGACGAAGCAACCCGCCGATCATTTCGGTTGGCTGTTCACCAAGAACGATTACTTCCGCGATCAAAATCTTTTGCCCAATCTGGACGCGCTGCAGAAAAACGTCGACATGACCAAGGATCTCGGTCTGGTCAATACCGGCTTCGACGTCAAAACGCATTCCGATCTCAGCTTGATGCAGGAAGCGGCGAAGCGGCTGAAGTAAGCCGACAAACAGAAAAGGCGCTGCCTTGCGGCAGCGCCCAGCGTCGCTAAATCTCTCGCGGTTCAGCTCACCAGCACATTGGTGAATTGCCAGGGATCGCGCTTGTCGATGTCTTCCTTGAACAGGCCCGGACGATTCGCGAGCGGCGTCCAGTCGGTATAGGTGCCGATCACCGGCCCGAGATAGGGCATCTGCACTTCAAGGCAGCGGCGGAAATCCATCTCGTCGGCTTCGACAATGCCGGCATTCGGATTTTCCAGCGCCCAGACCATGCCGGCGAGCACGGCGGACGTGACCTGCAGGCCGGTCGCGTTCTGGTATGGCGCGATCGAGCGGGTGTCTTCGATAGAGAGCTGCGAGCCGTACCAATAAGCGTTCTTCTTGTGGCCATAGACCAGCACGCCGAGCTCGTCGATGCCGTCCTCGATCTCATATTCGTCAAGAATGTGGATCGCCGGCTGCCGCTTACCGGCCTGGCCGAACAGCTCGTGCAGCGACAGCACCGCGTCATTGCACGGATGATAAGCGTAGTGGCAGGTCGGCCGGTACACGACTTTGCGCCCCTGGCGCAGCGTGAAGTAGTCGGCGATCGAGATCGATTCGTTATGCGTGACCAGGAAACCGTATTGCGCCTTGGCGGTCGGCGTCCATGAGCGCACGCGCGTATTGGCGCCGGGCTGCGTCAGATAGATCGCCGCCTGGCAACCGGTCTTATGCTTGAAGCCGTTCTTCGGCAGCTTCTTCTCGTGCGTGCCCCAGCCGAGCTCGGCCGGCTGCATCCCTTCGGAGAGGAAGCCCTCGACCGACCAGGTATTGACGAAGACCTCGATCGGCTTCGGCTTCTTGGCACGCTGGGTATCGCGCTCGGCGATATGGATGCCTTTGACGCCGAGCCTCTTGGCGAGCTTGCCCCAGTCCTCTCGTGTCTTCGGCTCCTTGATCTTCAGGTTGAGATCGTTCGCGATATTGAGGAGCGCCTGTTTGACGAACCATGACACCATGCCGGGATTGGCGCCGCAGCAGGACACCGCCGTGGTGCCGCCCGGGGTCTTGCGGCGAGCCTCCAGTACGGCCTCGCGCAGCGCATAGTTGGAGCGCTTCTCCGGGCCGAGCTTGGAATCGAAATAGAAGCCGGCCCAGGGCTCGGCCACGGTGTCGATATAGAGCGCACCGATCTCGCGGCAGAATTGCATGATATCGACCGAGGACGTGTCGACCGAGAGGTTCACGCAAAAACCTTGACCGCCGCCCGCGGTGAGGAGCGGCCGGAGGAGCTTGCGGTAATTCTCGCGGGTGACGGCCTGGTGGATGAAGCGGATACCGCGCTCGTCCAGAAGCTTGCGGTCCTTATCCTCGGGATCGATGACCACAACGCGTGATTTGTCATAGTCGAAATGCCGCTCGATCAAGGGCAGCGTGCCTTTGCCGATCGAGCCGAAGCCGATCATCACAATAGGGCCGGTGATACGTCCATGAACGGGCCAAGCGGTCATTATCGTCGCTCCACAGCGAAGGGATTGGATGGATGATGGATGGGTTCAGACCCCGATCCGACGGAGCCGAGGTCTGAATATTTTCCGGGTCGAGCTTTAGGCGGCGCGTTGTACAACAGCGTGACGGGTGCCGCCACTTTTGGCGCCATTTGCTGCAATCAGCACATTGAGATCCGGCTTGGGCAGCAACTGACCGGTGGCGCCGATCATGCCGCGGGCTCCAGCAAGCGAGGCCGGCTTCAGTTCCAGGCCGAGCAGCCGGTCGCGGTCGAAGCTTCCGGGCATCCACAGCGCGCCGGTCTGCACCGCGCTGAAGCCGAAACGGCTGTAATAAGACGCGTCGCCGACCAGAAGGATGGCGCCGTGGCCGGCAAGCCGCGCCCGTGCAATAGCGCGGCGCACCAGCGTCGTGCCGATACCGCGATTGCGGTAATCCGGATGCACCGCGAGCGGTCCGAGCAGAAGCGCCGCGTGGCCCGGACCGGCCGCGACACGCCAGAGCCGCACGGTGCCGATGATACGGCCGCGCTCGACCGCGACCAGCGACAGCCCGTCCGCGGGCTTACGGCCTTCGCGGAGCCGCTCCGAGGTCTTGGTGAAACGGCATGCACCATAGGCCTCGTCCAGCAAGGCTTCGCGCGCTGCAACGTCCGCGATTTTTTCTTCCCGAATGGTCACCATTGATCCGCTCCTTTCGGCCGTTGCGCCCCGGCGCGAAGCCGAAGCGTGCGCCGGAGCCAGAGGGGTCAGATGTGGAAGGTGCGCAGCGGCGCGAAGCCGTTGAAGGCCACCGCCGCATAGGTCGCGGTATAGGCGCCGGTGCCTTCGATCAGGACCTTGTCGCCGATCTCGAGGCTGATCGGCAGATCGTAAGGCCGCTTCTCGTAGAGCACGTCGGCACTGTCGCAGGTCGGGCCTGCGAGCACGCAGGGACCGACCTCACCGCCGTCGCGCGGCGTCTTGATCGGGTAGCGGATCGACTCATCCATGGTCTCGGCGAGGCCGCCGAACTTGCCGATGTCGAGATAGACCCAGCGCGCCTGGTCCTGCTCGCTCTTCTTGGAGACGAGCACGACCTCGGCCTCGATCACGCCGGCATTGCCGACCATGCCGCGGCCCGGCTCGATGATGGTTTCCGGGATACGGTTGCCGAAATGCTTACGGAGCGCCTTGAAGATCGAGCGGCCATAGGACTGCATCGCCGGCACTTCCCGCAGATACTTGGTCGGGAAGCCGCCGCCGAGATTGACCATGGTCAGGTTCATGCCGCGTTCGGCGCAGACGCGGAAAATCGCCGCCGCCGTCTTCAGCGCCTCGTCCCAGGCCGCGGTGCGGCGCTGCTGCGAGCCGACATGGAACGACACACCGCAGGGCTCAAGCCCGAGCTTCTGGGCATGGTCCAGCACATCGACCGCCATTTCGGGATCGCAGCCGAATTTGCGTGACAACGGCCATTCGGCGCCGGCGCAGCCGAACAGGAAGCGGCAGAACACCTTGGCGCCGGGTGCGGCGCGGCTGATCTTCTCGACCTCGGCCTTGCAGTCGACTGCGAAGAGGCGGACGCCGAGCGCAAAAGCGCGCGCGATGTCGCGCTCCTTCTTGATGGTGTTGCCGAAGGAGATGCGGTCCGCCGTGGCGCCGGCCGCGAGCACCATCTCGATCTCGGCGACCGAGGCGGTGTCGAAGCAGGAGCCAAGCGCGGCCAGGAGCGAGAGCAGCTCCGGCGCCGGATTGGCCTTCACCGCGTAGAACACCCGGCTGTCCGGGAGCGCTCTGGCGAAGGTCTGATAGTTCTCGCGCACGACGTCGAGATCGACGACAAGGCAGGGCCCATCGTCCTGACCGGCTTCGCGGCGGCGGCGCAGAAAATCTTGGATGCGCTCGGTCATTGGAGTCGCTCCTTCATCCAGGTTCGGGGGCTCCGCCAAGCTCTGGCGAGCTTTGGTTTGGCCCAGCGTTGCAAATCGGCCGCCTGCGCTCGCGCGCACACGTCCGGCGTCAACGGCTAAGGAGCTTGGCGCCGAGCCGTGCGTTGGGGACACGGAGCAGGCGCGCGGCTCTTGAGCCGTAGATGCTGCCTTGGATTGGAGCGGGAGAACCCGTTCCGCACGGCCGGCAAGACAAGATGGACAAGCCTCTTCGGTGTTGACCTTTGGACAGCCAACGAGACCAAAAAAGCCCGCTCCGTCGTTGCTTTAAGCCGCGTCCCCCGTTGAGCGCGGGGTGCGCCGGTTTCGCCTCCGGCTGCCGATCACGTAGTGAAGTTGGAAGCCTAGAACGTCCGGCTTCAACCTCAGGCGACTGTCCGGCCTCTTGTCCGGATGCCTACCGATCGACACACGGCCACAGGCACGTGCGAATTTGGGCGAGCGGCAAATAGGCGCATTGGAAATGCATTGCAAGAAAAAACGACACGTGAGCTTAAAAAATTTTGAAAATCTTGGCGGCGCGCCGCGCGGAGAGTGCGCGCAAGCGCGGCGAGACACGCCGAGCACCGCGCGCTGACACCTCCGGTGCGCTCGCGCCGCGCCGCGTGCCCTTGATGACGCGAGTGCCAGGCTGTGTGATAGCTGCGCGGCCTCCGCAGCGAACTCCTCCCGTAACTCCCCGCATAGGTGCCCAATGCCCGCTTTGCCAATCACCTTCGCCTGCAGCCTCTACGACCGCGTGCTCGCGCTGCAAACCGGCGAGATCAAGCCTGACGGCATCGATCTTAACTTTTTGGTCATGGACAATCCGCGGCAGATTTTCGACCGCATGAACAATCACCTCGAATTCGACGCCTGCGAGATGTCGAGCTCGGAATTCATCAGCCGCTACGCCGCCAAGAAGCTGCCCTATGTGGCGCTGCCGGTCTTTGTCTCGCGCGTGTTCCGCCACGGCTTCATCGTGGTGAACCGCAAGCACGTGACCTCGATCAAGGACCTCGCCGGCAAGCGGATCGGCGTGCCGCTCTATACCCAGACCGCGGCTTTGTTCGTCCGCGGCCTGATGCAGCACGATCTCGGGGTCGACCTTTCCGGCATCGAATGGGTGCAGGGCGCGGTGAACGAGCCGGGCGCCTACGGCAATCCGTCCGTCATGCCCATGCTCAAGCCGGTCAAAATCACCCCGAACCAGAGCGGCAAGTCGCTGAGCGAGCTCCTGGAGAGCGGCGAGATCCAGGCCATTATCGGCTCGAACCTGCCGAAGGCGCTCAATCGCCACCCGGACGTGGTGCGGCTGTTCCCCGATTACCGGGCGCGCGAGCAGGACTATTTCCGCCGCACCAGGATTTTCCCGATCATGCACCTGATCGTCGTCCGCAACGACGTCTATGAGCGCAATCCATTCGTCGCGACCAGCCTCTACAATGCCTTCAACGCGGCCAAAGACAGGGCCTGGGAGAAAATGCGCTTCTCCGGAACGCTGCGTTACATGCTGCCGTGGCTGCCCGACGATATCGCCGAGATCGACGAACTGTTCGGCGGCGATTGCTGGCCCTATGGGGTCGAGCCGAACCGGCCGACGCTCGAGGCGCTGGTGACCTATATGGTCGAGCAGGGCCTGATCCCGGAAAACATCCCGGTCGAGAAACTGTTCGTGTCGACCTCTGGCTAGGTTCTGGCCGGGCCGGTCACTTTGCGCGGGGTCATTAGGGCTTCGGCAAAGCGGCGCAGAACTTCGGCACTTCGTTGCCGTCGCCGAGGAAGCCGCATCGATCGATATTATGCGAGATGATCAGCTCGCAGCTGTTCTCTGCATTGCAAGGCGGGTGTGTGGCGGTGGCCACCTGCAAGCACTGTTTGACATAGACGGCGGCCTGCTTGGCGCCGACGGTATCGCGGCACGGCGTATAGGGTGTATTCGGCCCGGCCGTCAGCGCGCCGGTGCGCACCCCATAGGCCTTGCGGATGCAGGCTTTGTCGCTGCCGCACTCATTGCGATGGGCAATCCAGGCCTTCTGCGTGACCACGACAGCGTCGCGGTCGTCATCGTCCGCACGGGCCGTTCCGGCGGCAATCGCATCGAGCTTGCTTTTGAAGGCCGCGGCCAGGGTGCGGTCGAGTGCCGCCAGATCGTCGTCTTTGCAGATGGCGGCTTCGGCCGGCGTTGCAGGGCCGGTGCACGAGAAACTCGGCTCCGCCGCTATCGCAGCCTGGATCGACGGCAAGAGCAACGGCGCCGCCAGCGCGGCTGCAATAAGGTATCCGCCTAGCGCGGCTTGATGAGGCATGGTCCGATAGTCGTGTGGCGGGCGGTCCCGGTTCAAGCGAGGCTTTCGCGCAGCGCCCGTTCGACCATGACCCCGATCAGAGTTTTGCGGTAGGCGCCCGTCGCATGGATGTCGTCGGCCGGATCGACGGCAGCCGACGCGGCGGCTTCCGCCTTCGCAATCGTCGCCTGGTCGATCTTCTGGCCGCTGAGGACATTCTCCACGGCAGATAGTCGCAACGGCATGTCGGCGACCCCGATGGCGCCGACATGCGCGTTCTGCGCCCTGCCCTCACCGTCCCGGTCATAGAACAAAGCGGCGGCCGCCAAAGCGAAATCGCCGCGGCGGCGGGCGAATTCGCAAAAGCCAAAGCGCCGGCCTAGAGGCCAAGGCGGAAAGCGTACCTCGGTAATTATCTCATCGGCTTTGAGCGCGGTCATCAGCGGGCCGTGGAAAAAATCCCTGGCTGCAATGACGCGCGCGCCGGCTTTGCCGATCACGGCGATCTCGGCCTCGCAGGTGACGACAATACCCGGCATTTCGGCCGCCGGATCGGCATGCGCGAGACTGCCGCCGACGGTGCCGCGGTTGCGGATCTGATAATGCGCGACATGCCCAATCGCCGCGACCATGAGCGGATGCGCCTCTCGCAGCCGCGCGTCCTTGAGGATGTCGCTCCAGCGCACCATGGCGCCGAGCGTCACCCCGTTTTGGCCGAGCTTGATTTGCTGCAGCTCCGAAAGCTTGCGCAGATCGACCAGCAGCGCCGGTGCAGCGACGCGAAACGCCAGCATCGGCACAAGACTCTGGCCGCCAGCAAGCGCCTTGGCTTCACCGTCATGCGCGGCAAGGAGAGCAACAGCCTCGGAGACGCTGGTCGGGCAGGCATATGCGAAAGGCGGGAGTTTCATCGCACCCTGCTCGTTGCATCCCGTCCGAACCACGAAGAGGAACGCGAAACGCTAACATCGGCCTTCACGACGGGTCAAATGCAGGACTACGCCTGTTTTCACGTCCAATTCCTGCTAGATTTCACTGCAACGACAAGGCGCAAATGCGCCCGCTCTCAAAGCGGAGGAAGCCGATGCTGAAGAAAACGCCGGGCAACGGAAACGGCAAAAACGGCAGCAGGAACGGCAGCAAGAGCAAGAACGGCAAAAAACCGCCGGCCGTGAGCGAACTGCCGAAGATCAATAATCTCACCGACACCCGTGACATCCTCGCGCACGCCGCCAAGGACGCCAAAGAGCACGATTATTTCATCGTCGACGTCGACGCCCATGTCACCGAGACGGCGTTCTGGTCCGAAGTCGTCGATCGGATGGAGAGCGACGTCTACAAGCAGATGGCGCGCGCCTTCAAAGAACGCGGCAACGCGGCGGGCTTGCTCAACGCCACGCCGGGCATGCTCTACCAAGACGTCTTCGGCCGCATCCCGCATCAGGCGCGGCTCGGCGAAGCCGTCCCCGGCGGCCGTACCCATGCCCAGGTGACGCTGGTTCAGCGCGCCATGGATTCGATGGGCATCGATTACATGGTGGTGTTTCCCACCCCGATGCTGGTGCTCGGCATGCATCCGCAGATCGAGATGGAAGTCGTCATCGGCAACGCCTTCAACAAATGGCTGACGGAAGAAATCCTGCCGCAGGATCCGCGCATCAAGGCGATGCTGTATCTGCCGTTCAATCACCCTGAGGCCTGCGTGAGAGCGGTCGAGATGTATGCCAATACGCCGGGCGTGATCGGCTATTCGGTCACGTCAACCCGCTTCCGCGCCGTCAATCACGACAGCTACATGCCGCTTTATTCCGCGATCCAGGCGACCGGCAAGCCGCTCGCCTTCCATTCCGGCTTCCACTGGGGCGACCAGTCAATGCAGCAGTGCAATCGCTTCATCTCGATGCACGCGATCTCGTTCGTCTATTACAACCTTATCCATCTGACGAATTGGATCATCAACGGCTTGCCCGAACGTTTCCCAAAACTGAAAGTATTGTGGATCGAAAGCGGGCTCGCCTGGGTGCCGTTCCTGATGCAGCGGCTGGATTCCGAGTACATGATGCGGTCTTCGGAAGCACCACTCCTGAAACGGCGGCCAAGCGAATATATCGCCGACATGTATTTCACCAGTCAGCCGCTCGAGCGCTCGAACCTGAAGCTCACCGAAGCGACCTTCGATGCGATCAAGGCCGAGACGCAGCTTCTGTTTGCGTCGGACTGGCCGCATTGGGACTTCGACCTGCCGGCCGCGATCACCTCGCTGCCGTTCCTGAACGAACAGGCCAAGCGCAATATTCTCGGCCTGAATGCGGCACGCTTGTTCAAGCTCGAAGTCCCCAGGCACAAATTGAACAGGCCCAACCTCAAGAAGGCACCGGGGCCACGCGTGCCGGTGACGGCCTGAAATTCATGCCGAAGGTCCGGAAAGCAGCCAACCGCGCCGCAAAACCAAGCCGCGCCAACGCACCACGCCGCGCGAGGAAGCCGGCCGGGAAAGCTAACGACTTTTGTGCCGTGGCCCGCGACGCGCTCAAGCGCGGCGAGCCGGATGCGATCTCCGACAGGGAGCTGCAACAGGTCCTGACCGCAGCCGTTAAAGTCTACGCGGCCAAGGTCGAGCGGCGCGGCCATGACGTTGCGCCATTCCCGCGCGGCACGGTAACGGCGACCGAAACGGTGGTGACGGCGTGCGGGCTGATCCGCGCCGCCGACCTCAATATGTTCGATGTGGCGATCTGGTTTCATCGCCCGCCGGGGATCGAGTGAAATTCATCGGGGAATGGAGCAACGCGATGGATGAAGTCTCAGTCGGCAAGCTGACCGACATTGCCGATGGCGATTACCGCGTGTTCGCTCTGGAGAATCTCGAGGTCGGCATTTTCCGCACCGGCAGCAAAGTGCTGGCCTACGAGAACGTCTGCCCGCATGCGGGCGGCCCGGTCTGCCAGGGCAAGATCTTTCATCAGGTGGAAGAAATCATAACGCCCGACCAGAAGAGCGCGGGGCTGCGCTTCGGCAAGCAGCGCCACATCGTCTGCCCGTGGCACGGCTATGAATTCGACCTCGCCACCGGCTGCCATCCCGGCGACGCTTCGGTGCGGCTCACGCCGGTGCCGGTCGCGGTCCGCAACGGCAAGATCTACGTTAGCGTGCGGGATTAGTTTTTACGCATAATCTTTTCGGAAAACCGGTTCCCACTTTTCCGGATCATGCTTGCTGCAACATCGCGTCGGCGAGTTTCTCGGCGATCATGATGGTCGGGATATTGGTATTGCCGCGCGTGATCGTCGGCATGATCGAGGCATCGATGACGCGAAGCGCCTCGAAGCCGTGCACCCGCCCGAAAGGATCGGTCACTGCGTCACGATCCTCCGCCGCGCCCATGCGGCAGGTGCCGACCGGATGGAAGGTGCCGGCGACGTTTTCCTGGATATGAGCGGCGAGCGCATCGTCGTCCTGGACTAAAGCCGTAAGATCGACCCGGCGATCGGCGAGCGTGGCAAAGATCGGCTCGGCGAGCTGCGGCACAGCCTCGATGAGGCCGGCGATCGCTGCGCTTTTGATCTTGTTGCCCGTGGTGATGCGGTTGAGCCGCCGCAGACGGTCGTTGAATTTCACCGGGAAGGTCAGCCGCGCCGTATCGCGCACCGCCGGATGGCCGAGAATCTCGACGCAACGGCGGAACCCCATCATAAACCGGCCCAGATCGAGCTCGTGGCCGGTGAAATTGAACTCGACCAGCGGGTAGGCCGCAGGATCCGCCGAAACCAGCGACACCTGGCCGCGCGCGCAAGGCTTAAGCAGCGAAGGCGCGATATTGGCGACCTGGTGCCCGAGCGGGCTCCAGGACGTCTTGCACTGCACATTAATGTAAATGTCCTGGGGCGGGGCTCCGGGCAGGCCGGAGGAGTAGCGGAATGCCGACATCGGGTGCGGCCGGATCTTTTCCGATTGCCGCGTCCCCGGCTTTTGCAGAAGGCCAATAAAGATGATGGCGTGATTGGAGAGATTTTGCCCGACCCCCGGCCGATCAGCCTTCACGTCGATGCCAAGCGCGCGCAAAGCGGATGCCGGACCGATGCCGGCGCGCATCAGAAAAGCCGGCGAATGGATGCCGCCAAGCGCGACAATGATTTCGCGGCCAAAAAGTTTTTGCGTTTCGCCGCCCATCGCGACAGTGACGCCGGTGGCGCGCCGTCCTTCGAATACGAGGCCGGTCACAGTCGCTTCCGCAAGCACGGTGAGATTTTTGCGGGCGCGGACGCTCGCATCAAGATAGCAGGTTTGCGCCGAGGCGCGCTTATCTGGCCAATTGCTCATCGGCACCGGACCGTAGCCGTCACGAAAATCCGCGTTCATGTCGGCGACGAACGGAATCTGGCGTTCGGCAGCGAAAGCGCCCACCGCCTTCGATAATTGCGGCCAGTCCTCGACCTTGGTCCGCCGGATCGGTACCGGTCCGGCCTTGCCGTGTGAGGCGCCGTCAAAATCCCAATCGTTCTCGAGTCTCTTGTAGTAAGGCAGCACGTCATCCCAGCCCCAGCCAGTGGCGCCATGGGCCTGCCACTCGGCGTAGTCACCCGGCGTGCCGCGATAGGCGACCATGCCCATGACATTCGAGCCGCCGCCGACCAGCCGGCCTTGCGAGAAACCGGTCAGCGGCGAATTGTCCTTGCGCCGCCAATGCACTTTGAGGCCAGGCCAGAAATAGGCGTCGTTGTAGTAAGAGCGCGGATAGGAATCGAGCACGTCGGCCGGCTCGGCGCCGGCCACCACATCGCGCCCGGCCTCGAGCAGCAAAACGCTTGAGCCTGAACGCGCCGACAGCCGGTTGGCCAGCACACAGCCAGCAGCGCCGGCGCCGACAATGATGACATCGAAATTTTGCGGCATTTTCAGTCCCGGCTTCCCTCGACGCCCGATCGAGCGCGCTTTGTTGAACGCGAACCCTTCATGCTTTACTGGATCACGGACCGGTGCAAGCCGCTCCCGATCGGCCCGGCAGAGGTAACTATTCCCATGAATTCCATGCCCGAGATGAGCGCACCTAAGACACTTCACGGCGTGATCGCCGCCGTCGCGACCGCCGTCGATGCCAAGGGCGAGCCCGATTGTGCCCGCTCGACCGCGCTGGCGCGCTTTCTGCTCGAGACCGGCTGCGATGGGCTCAATGTGCTCGGCACGACTGGCGAAGCGACTTCGTTTTCGCTGGATCAGCGCAAGCGGGTGATGACCGCCTATGCGCAGAGCGGGCTACCGCTTGACCGCATGATGGTCGGGACCGGAGCTGCCGCGCCCGCCGATGCGATCGCGCTGACCAAGCATGCCGCCGAACTCGGCTTTGCCGGCGCGCTGGTGCTGCCGCCGTTCTATTACAAAGGCGTGCACGACGACGGGCTGGTCGCCTATATCGATGCCGTTCTGACCGCGACCGCGGCGAAGCCGATCCCGATTTACCTCTATCACTTCCCGGCGCAATCGGGCCTGCCGTGGCATGTCGCGCTGATCCGGCGCCTGCTCGATACATTCGGCCAGCGCATTGTCGGCTTGAAGGATTCATCCGGCGACATGGCCTATGCGCGCGAGGCCGCGAGCATCCTGCCGCGCTTTAAGGTGTTTCCGTCGACCGAAGCTGCACTGCCGGAGGCCCGCTCCGGCGTATTCGCCGGCTGCATCTCGGCGACCGCCAATCTCAATGCCGATCTGTGCGGGCGCGCCTACAAGACCGGCGATGCGGCGGCACTCGCGGACGCCGTCACGATCCGGAATTTGTTCAACGGCAAGCCGCTCGTCCCGGGCATCAAGGCGCTGCTGGCTCATATCCACAACGATCCGCAATGGGCGATAATGGAGCCGCCGCTCGCGGCGTTCCCGGCAGCGGACCGAGCAGCGGTGGTGTCTGGATACGAAGCGATCCGCGCCGAACGCGTTGCTTAGCGGTCCACCGGCAGTCCCCGCTCTGGCGGCCTACTCCCCACTCTGGCGGCCTACATATGTATTCGTACGGAGCGGCTCTCGAGCCAGAGCCGCTTTTACGGTAGAATGTCACCGGCGTTGACGATGGCGCCCGACACCCCTATAAGCCCCGCTCTCATTCACGACTGACTGTGTTCAACGATGGCTAATACCAAGTCCGCCAAGAAGGCTGCCCGCCAGGCCGTGCGCCGAACCGCCGTTAACAAGGCGCGCCGTTCGCGCGTGCGCACCGCCGTGCGCAAGGTCGAGGAGGCGATTGCCTCCGGCGATCGTACGCGCGCCGCCGCTGCAATGGCCGAGGCCGAGCCCGCAATCATCCGTGCGGCGCAAAAAAATATCATGCACCGCAACGCTGCGCGCCGAAAAGTGTCGCGGCTTGCGCATCGGATCGCCAAACTCGCCAAGTAAGAAGCGTGCCGAACGTCGGTCGATCCCGACGTCATACACTGCCGCTCGCGTTAGGATAGCGAATTGCCATCAAACTGTTGTGCAGCCGTCATTGCCATCTGCAATGACGACCATGCTGGCTGTTGCGCAAATTTGTGCGCACCTGTTGGCTTGCGCTGGCGCCTTTCCTGTTTGTTTGCTTGCTTTTTGGTCGCGGAAGGCTACCCGACAAAAGCGATCACGAGAACTCATTTGCGATGAATGGGTTATTACGCACAGTTCGTATTGGACTTTGAATCACTGAGAATCCGCTTCGCGGCCTGATGTTTGCTCCGCGTCCTTGGACGCGGCATTTCGCGCATGTCAGTACCGTAACAAATTTGTGAATCGCCAAATTGACTCAATGCTTTGAGCGCAGGACCGCACGATCGCCTACCGCGCGGATGTGAAAGTCGGCGATAGGTGCGGCGTTTTTAGAAGTTTTTTTACGGTTGCAGGCTGCGCATCGCGTGCTAGGGTTTCCTTCCCTTCACATCGAAGGTTTTCAACAAGCGTCCAAGTGGGAACTCATCAAGAATGGGTGCGGGAGAGCTTTGTCTTCGAGGTGCCGTACTGACGGCGTGGCGTTGGCGTTCTAGATCTGCAAGCCGTCGACGCCGAGGGTCAGGTTGCTCGAATGCAAGGGTGAACAGGCCCGCAGCCGCGTAGGACGACGGACTTAAGACGACCATCGAATCTGGGAGCGATGGAGGTGGGGCATGATGACCGCAATCTGCGATCCATTACCGGCTGCGCGCAGCGCACTGCGCAAGCTCTTTGTGTGTAAGAGTTTTCTGAGCAGACCCTTTTGGCCGAGAGCCGCAGCGAGCGGCTGACGCCGCTTCCCCTCGATGCGAGGCCGCGTTCGCTTCGGCGAATTTGTCGGCGCAGTTGAACCACTCTTTTGGAAACGAGTTGCGACTCGGCGGTGCCGGGCACGGCTGGCTTTGCGCCTGCGGCTCGGGGAACGATTTACTTCGGGAAAGACGGGGAAAAATGCAGACCATGGACCAGGAGCGCTGGCGGCGGGTAAAAGACCAGTTGCGTTCCGAACTCGGGGAAGACGTGTTCACAAGCTGGTTCGGGCGGATGGAGCTCGACAGCGTGGACAAGGGTGTGGTGCGCCTGTCGGTCCCGACGCGCTTTCTGCGCAATTGGATTCAGTCGCATTATAGCGAAAAAGTGCTGACCCGGTGGCAGGCGGAGGAATCCGATGTCACGCGCCTGGAGCTGAGCGTCCGCTCGGCCACGATCCGCCCGATTGCCATCAAGCCGAAAATGCCCGTGGCGGTTCAACCTCTACAGAATGGGCGCGACACTTACGTCAATGGTAGCGAGATCCGTTCAAGCGTGCCGTTTATGACGGTGCACGAGGCGCTCGGTGGCTCGCCGCTCGATCCGCGCCTCACCTTCGACAGCTTCATCGTCGGGCGTTCGAACACGCTCGCCCATGCCGCCGCCAAGCAGGTTGCGACCAGCAAGCACGGCGAGCCCTTGATGTTCAATCCGCTCTACGTGCATGCCGCCGTCGGGCTTGGCAAAACCCATCTGCTGCAGGCGATCACCTGGGCCGGCAACGGCGCCGGCGACCGCAAGATGCTCTACTTGACGGCCGAGCGCTTCATGTACGGCTTCGTCTCGGCGCTCCGCACGCAGACCACTTTGGCCTTCAAGGAAGCAGTACGGGCCATCGACGTGCTGGTCATCGACGACCTGCAATTCCTGCAAGGCCGTTCGACCCAAGCCGAATTCTGCCACACCCTCAATACCCTGATCGATGCCGGCCGCCAGGTGGTGATCGCGAGCGACCGGCCGCCGGCCGATCTCGAGAGCCTGGACGATCGCGTGCGTTCGCGGCTCGCCGGCGGGCTCGTGGTCGAGATCGGCTCGCTCGGCGAAGAATTGCGGCTTGAAATCCTCAAAAGCCGCATCTGCGCGGCGCGTGCCCATCATCCCGGGTTTGAAGTGCCGCCGCAGGTTCTGGCCTATATCGCCAAGTCGGTGACCCATAACGGCCGTGACCTCGAAGGCGCCGTCAACCGCCTGCTCGCCCATAGCAAGCTCACCGGCCAGCCGGTCACGCTGGAAATGGCCGAGCGCGAAATGCGCGACCTGATCCGGCCGGCCGAGCCGAAACGCGTGCGCATCGAGGACATCCAGCGCGTGGTGGCCCGCCAGTACAATGTGAGCCGCGCCGACCTGTTATCGTCGCGGCGTACGGCAAACGTCGTGCGGCCGCGGCAGGTAGCGATGTACCTGGCGAAGGTGCTGACGCTGCGTTCGCTGCCGGAAATCGGTCGCCGTTTTGGCGGCCGGGATCACACCACGGTCCTGCATGCGGTCCGCAAGATCGAAAATCTCGCCAGCAGTGACAGCGCCTTAGCTGACGAAATCGAGGGGCTCAAACGCCAGCTGCAAGATTGAACCGCCGCGACACCTGAAGTGATGGCGGATCGCGAAAGCCCGTAATCGCCGGCCGCGACCGCTCCTGAAGGCACCGGGCACCCCAAAGGTCCGTAAAAATACAGGGAAAAAGCCGCGAAACCGCCGGGGCGCTCGGTCCCCGGCCTTGCCGAAACCGCCATACCACGCCACTTTTGTCGTCCGCTACCATTTGACTCCGGGATTCCGGTCCGCATTTCTCCACGGATTAAGCGATGAAGGTCACAGTAGAGCGTTCCGAATTGTTGAAGTCGCTGGGCCATGTCCACCGCGTGGTGGAGCGCCGCAACACCATTCCTATCCTGGCCAATGTGCTGTTGCATGCCGACAAATCGAAACTGTCGCTGAAGGCAACCGACCTCGACGTTGAAGTCACGGATGCGATCGCCGCCGAAGTCGGTCCCGGCGGATCGACGACGGTGCCCGCGCATATGTTCTTCGATATCGTGCGCAAATTGCCGGAAGGCGCCCAAATCGTTTTGGAATCCTCGGGTGACCGCGCGGCGCTGGCGATCCGCGCCGGCCGCTCACGGTTCACCCTGCAGACGCTGCCGGAGAGCGATTTTCCGGATCTGGCGCCGGGCGAGATGACGCACAAATTCACCCTGAAGGCCGCCGACCTGAAGCGGCTTATTGATAAGACGCAGTTCGCCATTTCGACCGAAGAGACGCGCTACTACCTCAACGGCATCTATTTGCACGCCGCCGGCTCCGGCAAAGCGCAGACGCTCCGTGCCGTCGCCACCGACGGGCACCGGCTCGCGCAGATGGAATTGGAGTTGCCGAAGGGCGCCGAGGGCATACCGGGCGTCATCATCCCGCGCAAGACCGTCAGCGAAGTGCAGCGACTGATGGAAGACGGCGACGCCGAAGTTCTGATCGAGCTCTCGCCTGGCAAGATCCGCTTCACCATCGGCCAGGCGATTTTGACCTCGAAACTGATTGACGGCACGTTTCCGGATTATAGCCGCGTCATTCCAGCGAATAACGATAAAGAGCTGGTGGTCGACAAGAAGGAATTCGAGGAGGCGGTCGATCGCGTCTCGACGGTGTCGAGCGAGCGCGGCCGCGCCGTGAAACTATCGATCACCGGCGGACGGCTGTTGCTGTCGGTGACCAATCCCGATTCCGGCAGCGCCAACGAAGAGCTCGAGGTTACCTACGAGGCCGACCCGCTCGATATCGGCTTCAACTCACGTTATCTCCTCGACATCGCCGCGCAGATCGAGAGCGAAGCGGCGGTGCTCAAACTGGCCGATCCCGGCTCGCCGACACTGATCCAAGACAAAGATCCGCGCGGCGCGCTCTATGTGCTGATGCCGATGCGGGTATAGACCGGCGGCAAAACGCTGTAGGGTCGATCCTGCCGGACCGAGGCCGCTCACGGAGCGGCAATGCCTTGCGCATGAATTTGACAATGACTTGGCCGGCATGACGACGGCGTACAATCTCGCATGGCCCCTACCCGCGTCCGCCAAATCCGGCTCACCAATTTCCGCAATTATCACGCGGCATCGCTCGAAACCGATGCGACGACCATCGTCCTGATTGGGCCCAATGGCGCCGGCAAGACCAATCTGATCGAGGCGATCTCCTTTCTGGCGCCGGGCCGCGGGCTGCATCGCGCCACGCTCGACGAAGTCGCTTTCAGCGAGGGCGACGGCTCATGGGCCGTTGCCGTGGAGATCGAGGGCGCGCTCGGGCTGGCGACACTTGGCACCGGGATCGACCGGCCGCCGGACGACGCCACTGTTCAACGCAAATATCGGATCGATCGCGAGCCGGTCAGTTCGGCGTCGGCCTTCGCCGATCATCTGCGCCTGCTTTGGCTGGTACCGGCGATGGATGGGCTGTTTGCCGGCGCGCCATCGGAGCGCCGCCGCTTCCTCGACCGGCTGGTGCTTGCAGTCGATGCCGAACATGGCAGCCGCGTCAACTCGCTCGACCGCTCGCTGCGCTCGCGCAACCGGCTCCTGGAAGAGCCGCGGCCCGACCCGCACTGGCTCGACGCCGTCGAGCACGAGACGGCAGAGCTTGCCGTCGCCGTCGCCAGCCTGCGCGCCGAGACCGTGCATCGTCTCGAAGCCGTGCTGGCAAGCCGCAAAGGCTCCGCTTTTCCTGCGGCGGAGATCGCGCTCGACGGCTGGATGGAACGGCTTTTTCCGGCGCATCCCGCGCGCGAGATCGAGGAGCGCTATCGGGCAGTGCTGCGCGACAACCGGGCCCGCGACGCCGCCGCCGGACGCACGCTCGACGGCCCGCATCTGACCGATCTCAAAGTCGTCTATGCCCCCAAAGGGGTCGCTGCGGCGGATGCCTCGACCGGCGAACAAAAAGCGCTGCTGATCGGGCTCGTCCTGGCACATGCCAGATTGATCGCGGACATGACCGGACATGCGCCGATTTTGTTGCTCGACGAGGTGGTGGCGCATCTTGATCCGGGACGGCGCGGCGCGTTGCAAGGGGAACTGCGGCAGCTTGGTACTCAAGTATGGATGACGGGTGCCGATCCGGCGCTCTTTGCCGAAATCGAGCCGGACGCCACATTTGTCGAAGTCAATTCCGGCCGCATCGAGCTGACGACGGGAACCCGGCCACGGCGAGACCGTCGCAAATGACTCGCGTCATTGGCAAATTTGCTCGGTTCGCCCGGCAAGCGGGGAACAAGATCGCGTGAAGCTTCTTAAACGAAGAGGAGGGACGGACGACTAACAAGGGACGGAGCCGCTGCGGCACGGGCAGTGTCGGGCGCGACAGAGGCAATCATGCCGGAACCCGCAGAAGACGTCATCATTCGTAATTTGTTCGAGTCGCTTGAGCGCCTGCGCGGTGACCTCGATCGCATGGAACTGTGGGCCGCCGCTTTAGGTTGCTTCCAGCAACCGGCCCCCGAATACGAACCGAGTGAGCGGCATCTGTTAAAAACCGGCGTCGAACGACCGTCGCGCCGCGCCCGTTCTTGACCGCGCGTAACGCTCGGCGCGCGACTATCTTGTGCTTTCCAATTGTTATCAGATAGGGCGCTTTCCAGGCCGAATCGGGGCTTGATTCCGCGGCCGGCAAAACCTTGAAAAACCGCTATTTGACAATATCTTACATCTATCGACTTTGACCTGTACGCGGCGTCGTTTTCGTGTACAAGAATCGTCGTCTCACACGCGTTTTTTGCAAGCGATTCGCGAGCTCTCCGCATGGCTGAACCTGTCCGCAAACCAACCCCCGAAGCATCCTCCGATTACGATGCGGAATCGATCAAGGTGCTCAAGGGGCTCGATGCCGTGCGCAAGCGGCCGGGCATGTATATCGGCGACACCGACGACGGCTCGGGCCTGCACCACATGGTCTATGAGGTCGTCGATAACGCGATCGACGAAGCGCTCGCGGGCTATGCCAAGGAAGTCACGGTCACGCTCAATCCCGACGGTTCCTGCACCGTGCGCGATGACGGTCGCGGCATTCCTACCGACATCCACAAAGGCGAAGGCGTATCGGCGGCCGAGGTCATCATGACCCAGCTCCATGCCGGCGGGAAATTCGACCAGAACTCCTACAAAGTTTCAGGCGGCCTGCACGGCGTCGGCGTCTCGGTGGTCAACGCGCTGTCGACCTGGCTCAAGCTCACGATCTGGCGCGATGGCCAGGAGAACTCCATGGAATTTCGGCACGGCGACGCGGTTGCTCCGCTCGCCGTTGTCGGCGCCGCGCGCGACAGGCGCGGCACCGAAGTTTCGTTTCTGCCGTCGAAAGAAACTTTCACCATGACGGAGTTCGATTTCGCGACGCTGGAGCACCGGCTGCGCGAGCTCGCCTTCCTCAATTCCGGCGTCAAGATCGTGCTCTCCGACATGCGTCACGCCGTCGAGCATCGCGAGGAATTGATCTACGAGGGCGGCGTCGAGGCCTTCGTGAAATATCTCGACCGCAACAAAACGCCGCTCATTCCGCAGCCGATCGTCATAAAGGCCGATCGCGACGGCGTCGCGATCGAATGCGCGCTGTGGTGGAACGACGGCTATCACGAGAGCGTGCTCTGTTTCACCAATAACATTCCGCAACGCGACGGCGGCACGCATCTGGCCGGCTTCCGCGGCGCGCTGACGCGCCAGATCACCGGCTATGCCGAATCCGGCGGCGTCGCGCGCAAGGAGAAAGTGGCGCTGACCGGCGACGACTGCCGCGAAGGCCTGACCGCCGTGCTTTCGGTCAAGGTCGCGGATCCAAAATTCTCCTCGCAGACCAAGGACAAGCTGGTCTCCTCCGAAGTGCGGCCGGCGGTCGAGGGCATCGTCAACGACATGCTCAAGGCCTGGCTCGAAGAACATCCGGGCGAAGCCAAGATCGTCGTCGGCAAAGTGATCCAGGCGGCCGCAGCGCGTGAGGCCGCGCGCAAGGCGCGCGAAATGACGCGCAAAAGCGCACTTGGCGTCACCTCGCTGCCCGGCAAGCTCGCCGATTGCCAGGAGCGCGATCCGGCGAAATCCGAGCTCTTCATCGTCGAGGGCGATAGCGCCGGCGGCAGCGCTAAGCAGGGCCGCAATCGCGAATTCCAGGCCGTGTTGCCATTGCGCGGCAAAATCCTCAATGTCGAACGCGCGCGCATGGACAAGATGCTGTCGTCCGAACAGATCGGGACCCTGATCACAGCGCTCGGCACCGGCATCGGCACCGACGAATTCGCCATCGACAAGCTGCGCTATCACAAGATCATCATCATGACCGACGCCGATGTCGACGGCGCCCATATCCGCACGCTACTCTTGACCTTCTTCTATCGGCAGATGCGCGAGATCATCGACGGCGGTCATCTCTACATCGCCCAGCCGCCGCTCTACAAAATCGCCCGCGGCAAGTCCGAGCAATATCTCAAGGACGAGCGCGCGCTGGAAAATTATCTGATCGATACCGGCATCGAAGACGCCGTGTTGCGCCTATCGTCGGGCGAGACGCTTGCCGGCAACGATCTGCGCAAGCTGGTCGAGGATTCCCGCACCATCCGCAATCTACTGCGCGGCCTGCACAGCCGGTATAACCGGCAGGTCGTCGAACAGGCAGCGATCCTCAGTGTGCTCAATCGCGAGATCTTCGGCGATCCGCAAAAGGCCATGGCCGCGGTGCCTTATATCGCCAAGCGCCTCGACGCGCTGTCGGAAGAGACCGAGCGCGGCTGGCAAGGCCAATTCACCGAAGGCTCAGGCTTCCAATTCGAGCGCACCGTGCGTGGCGTGAAAGAAGTTGCGGTGCTTGATCAGGCGCTGCTCGGCTCTGCCGATGCGCGCAAGCTCGACGAGTTCGCGCCGGCGCTGCAGAAAGTGTTCCCGCGGCCGACGCCGCCGGCGATGCTGCGGCGGAAGGACGAGGACATCCCGATCCACGGCCCAGTCAGCCTGTTCGAGGCGGTGACCGATGCCGGCCGCAAAGGCGTGTCGCTGCAGCGCTATAAAGGGCTCGGCGAAATGAACCCCAGCCAGCTCTGGGAAACCACCCTCGACACCAATGCCCGCACCATGCTGCAAGTCAGCGTCAAAGAGATCGACGAGGCCAATACGATCTTCGACGAATTGATGGGCGACAAAGTCGAGCCGCGCCGCGTCTTCATCGAAGCGCATGCGCTCGCGGCCAGCGTGGACGTGTAACTGCGCAGCCTGTTTTGATGGAAGCATGATCGTTTCGGAAAACCCGCTTCCGCTTTTCCGGAGCATGCTTTAGTGCCCCGGCAGTACCAGAACTTCAGGGCTCTTCGGCAGCGTCGTCTTTGAGATGACAGTCGAGGGTACTTCCGCCGTCTGCACGTCCCATAATTTGCGCGCGCGGTCGAGAAAGCGCTCGAGAACGGACGGCCCGAAATAATGCATCGGGATGATGATCTGCGGCTTCATCGCGGTCAGCACGTCCATGATGCCGTCGAGATCGAGCGTATAGAAGCCGTCGACTGGCGCCATGACCACGTCGGCGTGGCCGATCTCGTTGAGCTGCTGTTGTGTCAGCGTGTGGTGCAGGTGGCTCAGATGAACGATGCACAGATTGGCGATTTCGAAAATAAAGATTGAATTGCCGTAGCGCTCGGTGCCGCCTTCAAAGTCGCGGATATTGGTCGGCACATTGCGCACCCGCACATCGCGATAGGTGAGATCCCATTGCGCCGGCTGGTTTGGCGTGTCGCTCCAGCCGCGCAGCACGTATTTGATCGCCGGATCGGGATGATCCGTGTAGTGCGTGTCATGGGCGTGATTCATGGTGATGATGTCGGGCAGGATCGGCGGCCGCACATAATCGTTGTAATCGGTCGCAATGCGCACAAGTTGCGGGCTTTCGATCAGAAACGTGGCGTGGCCAACGAAGGTGATCCGCACTTGGTCAGCGTTGAGTGCGGCAACATCGAAAGCTGCAGGAATGACGCGCCGCCGGTCGCGCGCGACCAGTCCGGGACAATTCTCCGGTGTCTGCAGCGGTGACGGCGTCTCGGCTGGAGACTCTTGCTTTGGCGCGGGCACCTCGGCCGTTTGCGCGTGCAACAGTTTGGCCGATGCTAAAACCGCAATGGCGGCCGCGAAGGCAACGATGCGTAGATGCCGCGAGACGCCGCTCATAGTGAAGCCTTGCACCCGAAGACTTGCGTCCAAAGACCTGCACGCCCGGCGCAGTCATAGAAAAGCGAAGTTTGGCCTGGAATGTGACGGCAACGCTACCGCCATCGCGTGGCTGTCATGTGAAGCGACCGGGAATGGGATCATGCGTCCAAGCATTGTTTTCGGCATCGTATGGATTGGCTGGATTATCAGCTGGATCGTGGCCTCGTTCTGGTCCGCCCGCACCGAGAAGCGCGTAACGACCTGGGAGACCTGGCTGTCCCGCGCCGCCCTCGTTCTCGGCGCGATCCTGCTGTTTCATTCCACGCGGCGGCTCTTGGGCGAAACCCGCCTCTGGCATGTCGGCTTCGACGGCGCTTATGCGCTCGCCGGCATCACCTTGCTCGGCATTCTCTTTGCGTGGTGGGCGCGCCTGCATCTCGGCCGGCTGTGGTCGAGCGCGATCACCCGGAAAGAAGATCATCGCGTCATCGAAACCGGACCGTATGCCCTGGTCCGTCATCCGATTTACACCGGACTGATACTCGCCATTTTCGCCACCGCGGCAGCGCAAGCGACGGTCACCGGCTGCCTTGGCGCGGCGCTCGTCGCTTTTGGCCTGTGGATCAAGGCGCGGGTCGAGGAACGCTTTCTGACAGCCGAACTCGGCGTCGAGGTCTATGACACTTACCGCCGCCGCGTCCCGATGCTGGTGCCGTTCATGCCGGCGGGCTGAACCGCAATGATGCGGCTCAGTGGCCCGACGTGATCGTGCCGCGCGCGGTCAGGACAAGCCATTGGCCATCCTGACGCTTGATCGAGTCGACACGCCCGACACCCGGAAGAACGCTGCCGGCGCCGACGTCGAAGATGCCGCCGAAACGGCTCTCGACCAAGGCGCGGCCGTTTTGCACGTCGCGCACGGCCCAGTCCTGCAAAATCCGGTCGTTGATTTTCGGCTGCGCCGATTCAGCCGCTGTGCTCGAGGCGATGGAGCCCGTCGTGTCGGTGGCCGAGGCGAAATGCTGATCAAGGCGATCGAGACGATCCGCGATCTTGCTGTATTGGCCGTTGGTGCCGCGCATCGTCGAATCGACTTCGGCCTTGAGCGCGGCGAGCTCGCCCTTCAGCTGCTGCAGCGTCGTGTCGGCGGAAACCTGGACGTTCTCAGCGGCCGGCGCCGTCGGATAATAGAAATGCGCGAAGCCGGCGCCCGACACCGAGCCGACGAACGAGCTGAACGCGGCGATGAAAGCGACCGTCGCCGCAAGCTGCAAAAAGCGCGACGAGTGTGTCGGTGACGCGAACGCGGCCGGCGATTCTTCCTCGGGCTTCGCGGCCGTCTCTTCAACAGTCTCGTCTTCGCCCGCGCCGAGCTTGGGCGACAGAACCATCGGCAAGTTCCGGTGCGAGTCTCCCGCGCGCAGGTCGTCGCCGGAAGCGGCACCGGCGTCCCCTGCCGTCTCCGGGGTGGCAGACGAGTCGTTCGTATTGTTATTGATAGGTTCGACCTTTTCGCCGTCGGCGTGGTCCGGGCTCTCAGCCATGGCGGATCTCCGGGATTACTGGACAACCAGTCGTTAACCACGTTCGGTTAGCAATTAGTTACCGAGCGCATCCCGAAGCTCCCTTTGCCGCGGCAGCAGGAAGCGGCGGCGGCAGCTAAGCCACTAATCCAAAAGACCATTTTCTCGCGCCAAATCCTTCAGGGAAGCTTCCGGGCGGGCGCCGAGATGCCCGATCACCTCGCCGGCCGCGAGCGCGCCGAGCCGGCCGCAGGTGCGATCATCGGCGCCGCGGGCGAGACCGGACAAGAAGCCGGCCGCGAACAAATCGCCGGCGCCGGTCGTATCGATCACACGCTCAACGGGAAACGCCGGCACTGCCTCTTCACCGTCGGGACTGATGACGAGACAGCCCTTTTCGCTGCGCGTAATGACCGCGATCTCGATATCCTTGCGCAGTGCCGATACCGCGGCACCGAAATCCGCTGTCTGATAAAGGCTGCGAAGCTCGGCCTCGTTGGCGAAGATCAGATCGACCGTATTCGAGCGCATCAGCTGCAAGAACTCATCGCGCCAGCGGTCGACACAGAATGCGTCCGATAGCGACAGCGCGACTTTGCGCTCGGCATCATGCGCGATCTTCGCGGCCTTGAGAAACGCGTCCTTGGCGTTCTTCGGATCCCATAAATAGCCTTCGAGATACGTCACGGCGCTCGCCGCGACCATGTCGGCATCGATATCGGCGGGATGCAGATCCTGCGCGGCGCCGAGGAACGTGTTCATGGTGCGCTCGCCGTCCGGCGTCACGAGCACATAGCAGCGTCCGGTCGAAGGCCCGCCGGACCCCGGCGCGGTATTAAACGCCACGCCGGCGGCGCGGATATCGTGGGTGAAAGCGCGGCCGAGCTGATCGTCCCTGACCTTGCCGACAAACGCCGCGCGCGCGCCGAGCGAAGCGAGCCCGACAATGGTATTGGCCGCGGAGCCGCCGGAGGTCTCAACCGCAGGCCCCATGGCGTCATAGATCGCTTCGGCACGCGCCTCATCGATCAATGCCATCGCGCCTTTTGTCATGCCCTGCTTGAGCAGAAAATCTTCTTCGGCGCGCGCGATCACGTCGACAATCGCGTTGCCAATACCGAGGACGTCGTAACGGGCTGATTTCATGGTGTGTTTTCGCGGAGAAATAGGGGTCGGACCGGCGCGCACTATAACGGCGGGGACTTGCAGGGCAAGGCGCCGCCATGGCATTTCACGCCCACGGCGCGAAGGCCGGCAGGGCATTTAAAGACATGGCATTCAAAGAACTGGTCTTTTCAGGTGTGCAGCCGACCGGCAATCTGCACCTCGGCAATTATCTCGGCGCCATCAAGCGCTTTGTCGAGCTGCAGGATCGCTATGACTGCATCTATTGCGTGGTCGATTTGCACGCCATCACGGTGTGGCAGGATCCCACCGAACTGCCCAAGGCGATCCGCGAAGTCACTGCGGCCTTCATCGCCTGCGGCATCGACCCGAAGAAACACATCGTGTTCAACCAGAGCCAGGTGGCCGAGCATGCCGAACTCGCCTGGGTATTCAACTGCGTCGCCCGGCTCGGCTGGCTCAATCGCATGACGCAGTTTAAGGAGAAAGCCGGCAAGGACCGCGAGAATGCCTCGGTCGGTCTCTACGCCTATCCGGCGCTGATGGCTGCCGACATTCTGGTCTATCGCGCCACCCATGTGCCAGTGGGCGAAGACCAGAAGCAGCACCTCGAACTGTCACGCGACATTGCGCAGAAATTCAACAATGATTTCGGCGAGTCGATTCGCAGCCACGGCTTCGGCGACGTTTTCTTTCCGCTGCCCGAGCCGCTGATCACCGGCGAGGCGACGCGGGTTATGTCGCTGCGCGACGGTTCGAAGAAAATGTCGAAGTCCGATCCCTCGGATTATTCGCGTATCAATCTCACCGACGATGCCGATGCCATCGCGCAAAAGATCCGCAAGGCCAAGACCGATCCCGAGCCGTTGCCAAGCGAAGAGACAGGCCTCGAGACCCGCCCCGAAGCCGACAATCTGGTCGGCATCTATGCGGCGCTCGCCGGCACCACCCGCTCAGGCGTGCTCCAGGAATTCGGCAATGCGCAATTCTCGACCTTTAAATCGGCTTTGGTTGACCTCTCGGTCGCCAAGCTCGGGCCGATCGGGGTAGAGATGAAACGGTTGATGCAGGATCCGGCGGCGATCGATGCCATCCTCGCCAACGGCTCGGCGCGGGCCCGAAAGCTCGCCGGGCCAACTATGAATGCGGTGAAGGATATTGTCGGTTTTGTGCGGACTTAACCGTGATCTGGCCCTTGAACTTCCACTGCAATTCGCCACGTATTAGACTGGCTTTGCGCTGCCCAAGCGCAGGACTAACGCGCTGAGCGCCGGAGGCTCCGTCATGTTCATCCAGACCGAAGCGACGCCGAATCCGGCGACCCTGAAATTCCTGCCCGGGCGCCCGGTTCTCGACAACGGAACGCTTGAAATCCGCGATGCCGACCAGGCGGCCCAATCGCCGCTGGCGGAACGGCTGTTCGGCATTCTCGGTGTCAGCGGGGTGTTCTTCGGCTCCGATTTCATCACCGTGACCAAGAGTGCCGGCGAATGGCAGCAGCTCAAGCCGATGATCCTCGGCGCCATCATGGAACATTTCATGTCGGGCGCACCGCTTGTCGCCACAACCGCGCCGGAAGCCACTGACGGCGAAGAGTTCTTCGACGAGGGCGACGCCGAGACCGTGGCCACGATCAAAGAGCTGATCGAAACGCGGGTGCGCCCGGCTGTGGCCAATGACGGCGGCGACATCACCTTCCGCGGTTTCAAGGACGGCGTCGTCTATCTGAACATGAAAGGCTCGTGCGCAGGCTGCCCGTCATCGACAGCGACGCTGCAGCATGGCATCCAGAATTTGCTGCGTCATTTCATTCCCGACGTCACTGAAGTTCGGCCCGTCTAGCCGTCAATGTAATACGGCGGCGGTTAATGGGGCGGGGCTGTGCCGATATCTTCTAGGTCCTGATCTTCATGCGCGTGCTCGCCATTGATACGGCGCTGGCGGCCTGCTCCGCCGCCGTGCTCGACACCGGCAATGTCGGCATTGTCGCAAGCGAAAGCCTCTTAATGGCCCGCGGCCACGCCGAAGCGCTGATGCCGCTCGTTGAGCGGGTGGTGAAGAAATCCGGCGTGGCCTTTGCCGAGTTTGAACGCGTCGTGGTGACGACGGGGCCCGGCAGCTTCACCGGTTTGCGCGTCGGCATTTCGGCGGCGCGCGGCCTCGGCGTCGCCACCGATATTCCGGTGGTCGGCGTGACGACCTTGTCGGCCTACGCTGCGCCTTACCTCGCCGCCGACGATCAAATCCCTGTCGTCGTCGCCATCGATGCACGGCACGACCATGTCTATTTGCAGGTGTTTGGCGCGGGCGGCCGGACCCTGGTCGCGCCGCGGCTCGCCCCACTCGCCGACGCAATCCGCGCGGCCTCGGAAGCTCCGACACGCATTGTCGGTACGGCAGCCAAAGCCGTCGCCGCGGGCCTCGCCGGAACCGCTCCGGCACCCATTATCGTCGATGCCCGCGAAGCGCCCGATATCGGCTGGGTCGCGCGGATCGGCGCTGCGGTCGCTGAAGCACAGGCGCCGCCAAAGCCGCAATATCTGCGCGCGCCGGATGCGCAGCCGCAATATGCCGCTTCCCTGCCGCGGCGATGATCGGCTTTCTGTCACGCCTGTTCAAACGCGGCGAACCCGTCTTCACCGACGCGCGGCCGCGCGACGCCGCAGGCATTGCGGCGATCCACGCCGCCTCGTTCCAGCGCGGCTGGGGCGAGGAAGAAATCTACGGCTTATTGATTGAAAAGAGTGTCGTCGCGCATCGCGCCACAAGCGGCGGCAAATTGATCGGCTTTATCCTGTCGCGCCGCGCCGCCGGCGAAGCCGAAATCCTGTCGGTTGCGATCGCGCCGTCCTGGCGCGGCCGAAAAATGGCGCGGCCGTTGCTCGATCTGCATCTACGCCACCTGGCCGGGCTTGGTACCCGCGCGGTGTTTCTCGAAGTCGGCGCGCATAATGCGCCGGCGACGCGGCTCTATCGCCGCGCCGGCTTCCGCGAAATCGGTAAGCGCCAAGGCTATTATGAAGGCGGCGCGACGGCCCTGGTCATGCGACGCGATCTCAGCTGACGCGGCCTCGCAAAAATATCTAGAATAGCCACGGACCCGAAAAATCGGGCCATACGGGAGGAGACTGTCATGGCGCCAATAGTGGCCATGGCGCCAACAGTGGCGGCACGCTGGCGCATTGCGCTCGCACTCGCGCTCATCGCTTGCGGCGGCAGCGTTCGCGCACAGAGTAGCGACTACCCCAATCGTCCCATCAAGATGTTGGTCGGTTTTGCCGCCGGCGGTGGTACCGATGTCGCCGCTCGCGTTATCGCGCAGAAAATGTCGGAGATTCTCGGCCAGGGCGTTGTCGTCGAAAACCGCACCGGCGCCTCCGGCCTGATTGCGGCACAAGACCTGATGAAATCGGATCCCGACGGCTACACCCTGATGATGGGCAGCCAAACAACATGCGCGGTCGCGCCGGCGCTTTATCACAAGATCACCGTCGATCCGGTCAAGGATTTCTCGGGCGTCGCGCTCACCGGCGCCTCGCCGCTGGTGCTCGTGGTCAATCCAAATTTCGCGGCGCATTCAGTCGCGGACGTCATCGCCTTGGCCAAGGCCTCGCCCGGCAAAATCAATTTCGGCACCGGCGGCGTTGGTACGACACCGCATATGACCGCCGAACTGTTTCAGTACATTGCCGGCATCAGGATGGTGCATGTCGCCTATCGCGGCGAAGCGCCGGCGATCAACGATCTCCTCGCCGGACAGATTCCGCTGATGTTCGCCAACCTGTCCGCGGTGATGGGCAATGTCAAAGCCGGCACGCTGCGGGCGCTCGCGGTGACCAGCGCCCAACGTTCGCCCTCAGCGCCGGAAATTCCGACCGTCGCGGAGACGGCGCTGCCAGGTTTCGATTCCGAAACCTGGTTCGGCATTGTCGCGCCGGCCGGCACGCCGCATGACATCCGCGCCAAGCTTAACGCCGCAGCGCTGAAAGCGCTGGCAAGCGACGACACCAAGAAGCGCTACCTCGACCTCGGCATGGTCACGCGCAGCAGTGGCCCGGAGGAATTCGATGCCTATATCAAGGCCGAAGTCGGCAAATGGTCGGGTGTGATCAAGGAAGCCAATGTGCAGGCATTGGACTGAGGGTAAGCGGCGACGCGGCGGCCGGCATTTCTTTTTGGCCGGAATCCCGGTAAGACAATAACGCGGCACGCCCCGCCTGCCTCCGCCAGCAGCGGAGCCTGTACGCTGGAGCGGAATTTACGAGCTGAAGCAAAGACTTAGGCTCGAACCACCGGCATGACAGAACCGCGCAAACTTTACGTCAAATCCTTTGGTTGCCAGATGAATGTCTACGACTCGCGTCGTATGGCGGACACTATGGCGCCGGAGGGTTATGTCGAGACCGCCGCCGCCGAAGACGCCGACCTCATCATCCTCAATACCTGCCATATCCGCGAGAGGGCCGCCGAGAAGGTTTATTCCGAATTGGGCCGCGTGCGCGTGATGAAGGACGCCGCAGCCGCCGCAGGCCGCAACGTTGTCGTCGCGGTCGCAGGCTGTGTGGCGCAGGCCGAGGGCGGCGAGATCATCCGCCGCGCCCCGGTGGTCGATCTTGTCTTCGGTCCGCAGAGCTATCACCGGCTGCCAGAGCTCTTGGCGCGTACCGCGCGCGACGGCAAAGCCGTCGACACCGAGTTTCCCGCCGACGACAAGTTCGATCAGCTGGCGCAGCCGAGCGCGGCTGCAATCCGCGCCCGCGGCGTGTCGGCTTTTGTCACCGTGCAGGAGGGCTGCGACAAATTCTGCACCTTCTGCGTCGTGCCCTATACGCGCGGTGCCGAAGTGTCGCGGCCGGCGCCAAAGATCCTCGCTGAAATTGAGCATCTCGCGATGGCCGGCGTCCGCGAAATCACGCTGATCGGCCAGAACGTCAATGCCTATCACGGCGATGGACCGGACGGACGGACCTGGACGCTGCCGCGCCTGCTTGCACGCGCCGCGCAAATCCATGGCGTCGGCCGGCTGCGCTACACAACCAGTCATCCGCGTGACATGAACGACGATCTAATAGCGGTACATCGCGATTTGCCTGAGCTCATGCCGCAACTGCATCTTCCAGTCCAATCTGGCTCCGATCGAATTCTCGCGGCCATGAACCGCCACCACACCCGCGCCGATTATCTCGATATCGTGCGGCGGTTGCGCCAAGCGCGGCCCGATCTTGCTTTGACATCTGACTTCATCGTCGGCTTTCCCGGTGAAACCGAGAGCGATTTCGCCGAAACATTGAGCTTGGTCGCCGACGTCGGGTTCTCCGGCTCGTTCTCTTTCAAGTATTCGCGGCGGCCAGGCACACCGGGCGCCGAGATGGACGACCAGGTGCCGGAAGATGTGAAATCGGAGCGGCTGCAGCGTCTGCAAGACGTCATCGACCGTCAGCAGGAAACGTTCAATCGAAGCTGCGTTGGCAAGCGCTTCGATGTCCTGTTCGAAAAGCCGGGCCGGCATAAAGGCCAGATCGTCGGCCGCTCGCCCTATTTGCAGCCGGTGCCGGTGGCCGCTCCCCAGTCGCTCATCGGCAAGATTGCCCCCGTCATCATCACCGAAGCTGTCGGCAACAGCCTGTTGGGCACGCTGGTGCAAAGACCCGAAAGAACACCCGAAACAACGCCAGAACGAGAACCCGCTCTTCTTTGCGCAGGAGCCTGAATTGCGAACACCCGAGACGGAAGAATCGATCTTCGTCGCGCCGGACAATACGGCCCAGATAATTCTGACTTTCGACGACAACCGGCTCGCCTCCTCGCTGTTCGGACAATACGGCCAAAACCTCGCACTGATCGAACGCCGGCTCGGCATCGTCGCCAACTCGCGTGGCAATCAGGTCACCGTCGAAGGCCCGCGCGAGGCCTGCGATCAGGCGCGCCGCGTGCTCGAAAGCCTCTATGAGCGGCTCAAGACCGGAGACGAGCTGTCGCAAGGCGATGTCGACGGCACCATTCGGCTTGCTTTATCGCAAGGCTCGCTGTTCGACTTTGATCCGGCGGTGTCGCGGGAGAATTTCGAAGAGATCAATCTGCGCAAACGCCGCGTGCGCGCGCGCACCCCCGCGCAGGATGCCTATATCCGCGCGCTTAAGCGCCATGCGCTGGTGTTTTCCGCCGGCCCCGCCGGTACCGGCAAGACGTGGCTCGCCGTCGCGCATGCCGTGCAGCTGTTCGAACGCAAGGAAGTCGATCGCATTGTGCTATCGCGGCCGGCGGTGGAAGCCGGCGAGCGGCTCGGCTTCCTGCCCGGCGACATGCGCGAGAAAGTCGATCCCTATCTGCGGCCTATCTACGACGCGCTCTATGACATGATGGATGCGCGCATCGTCGAGCGTGCGCTGCAGAGCACCGAAATCGAGATCGCGCCGCTCGCCTTCATGCGCGGTCGCACTTTGTCGAACGCGGTCGTCATTCTCGACGAGGCGCAGAACACGACGACCATGCAAATGAAAATGCTGCTCACGCGGCTCGGCGAGAACAGCCGCATGATCGTCACCGGCGATCCCAGTCAAGTCGATTTGTTGCCGGGCCAGACATCTGGTCTCGCCGACGCGGTGCGGCTCTTGAGCGGCGTCGAAGGCATCGGCTTTGCCAACTTCTCCGCCGCCGACGTGGTCCGCCATGAGCTCGTGGCCCGCATTGTCGACGCCTATGACAAAGAGGCGGCGCGCAAGCGCGAGCGGCGCGAATGACGCGGGCTCAAGCTTCGGCGCTGAAAATCGACGTCATGGTCGATTCCGCCCGCTGGAAAGAACCGCGAAAGGTCAGATCGATCGTGCGCCGCGCCGTTGCCCGCGCCGCCGCCACCACACGGTCAACACGGGGGGCGGAGCTTGCTATCGTGCTCACCGATGATTCGGCTATACGCATGCTCAACCGGGACTGGCGGGGCGTCAATAAGGCCACGAACGTATTGTCTTTCCCGGCAAAATACCGCGGCCCGAAGCCGCATCTGGGCGATATCGTGCTCGCCTTCGAGACCATCGCGCGCGAGGCCAAATGCGAGCACAAGCCGTTCGCCCATCATGTTGCCCATCTTGCCGTGCACGGTTTTTTGCATCTCGTCGGCTACGATCACGAGCGCGACGCTGATGCGCTGGAAATGGAACAGACCGAACGCGACATTCTGCGGCAGCTCAAAATCCCCGACCCTTATGGCGACCCCGTCGCCGCCAAAAAGGCCCACAGTCTTTCGCAGGAGCCGCGTGCGTACAAACAGCGCGCGCGCAAATTCTGAGATCTTTCCGGCTGCTGAATTCTTATGATGACGCAATTACCCGTGCGCAGTGAGCCGAGCGAGACCGAGAACCGCGCTCTGCCGATGGTGATTCCGGAAGCCGCCGAGCCGAGTGAAGGCTGGCTGACGCGCGTTATGCGCATTCTGTTCGGCTGGAAGGTGGCGTCGACGCGGGCCGATCTCGAGCTCGTTTTGACCGCGGAGCAGCCGCAATCGGGTTTCTCGCCCGAAGAAGCGACCATGCTCAAGAATATCCTGGGCCTGCGCGAAACGCGGATTGAGCGGGTGATGGTGCCGCGCGCCGATATCGTCGCCGTGCAGCAGGACATTTCACTGGGTGAACTGGTCAAGCTTTTCGAAAGCGCCACGCATTCGCGGCTCGTCGTCTATAACGACACGCTCGACGACCCGAGCGGCATGGTCCATATCCGCGACCTGCTGGCGTTCATGGCAGCGCACGCGACGCTGCAGCCCGCCGGCGATCGCGAACAGCCGGAAGAATCGCCGCCGGAGCAGGCCGAGCTGAACTTTACCAATATCGATCTCGCGATGCCGCTCGTGACGGCAAAGATCATTCGCGAGACGCTTTATGCACCGCCATCGATGCCGGCGCTCGATCTGCTCGCCAAGATGCAGGCGACCCGCATTCATCTTGCGCTCGTCATCGACGAATATGGCGGCACCGACGGGCTCGTCTCCATCGAAGATCTGGTCGAACTGATTGTCGGCGATATTGCCGACGAGCACGACGAGGAAGAAGGCCAGAGCGTGATCCGGCAGGCCGACGGTTCTTTCATCGCCAACGGCCGCGCCAGCCTCGAAGAGGTTCGCTCGGCCATCGGCGAACAATTCGACGTCGGCGAAGTCGCCGGAGAGGTCGATACGATCGGCGGTTATCTCGTCACCAAAGCCGGCCATGTGCCGGTACGCGGCGAACTGGTGCCGGGACCCGAGCCGTTCGAGACCGAAGTGCTCGACGCCGATCCGCGCCGCGTCAAACGCGTGCGCATTTATCTGCGCAAGGATCGCCGTCCCGGTGCCGGGCGCGACGCTGCCGCGCTGCCGCGCAACCCGACCACCGCCCGCCCGGCACCGCTGCGCGACGATCTCAATCGGGCGACCCCGAACCCGCCGCGCACGCCGTGAAATTCAAGCAGCTGTTTAATTCCATCGTGCTGGCGTGGGGTTGGCGGCGCTGGGCCATTGCTTGCGTTGCCGGCGCGCTGTCGGCTTTGGCTATGGCGCCGTTCAATGCCTGGCCGGTTTTGTTTGTGACATTCCCGACGCTGGTCTGGCTGATCGATGGTGCGGGTGTCGGCCGGTTTGGCGGGGTGGCGGCCGCGGCTGCAACCGGCTGGTGGTTCGGCTTCGGCTATTTCGTCGCCGGGCTTTATTGGATGGGCTATGCCTTTCTGGTCGATGCGCCGACTTTCGGCTGGCTGATGCCGTTTGCGGTGATCGGCCTGCCGGCCGTGCTCGGCATCTATACCGCGCTCGGCGTGGCACTGGCGCGTATGGTTTGGACGCGAGGCGCGACGCGAATTTTTGCTTTGGCCGGGTCCCTGACAATTACGGAATGGCTGCGCGGCCACCTGTTCACCGGCTTTCCGTGGAACACCTTCGGCTACGCTCTCACAGCTCCGTTGCCGCTCGCCCAGATCGCCTCCGTCGTCGGCATTTGGGGCCTCACCTTCATCACGATCCTGGTCGCTTCGACACCGGCGACGCTCACCGACGATCGTGCGGAAACGCGGAGCAACTGGATGCCGCTCGCGCTCGGCATCGCGCTCCTTGCGGCGCTCGGCGGTTACGGCGCCATGCGACTTGTGCGCGCCCCGACGCGTCTCGTCGATGGCGTGCATCTGCGCATCATGCAGCCGAACCTGCAGCAGGATGTCCGCTTCAACTACTCGGCCAAGCAAGAGGTGATGAAGCGCTATATCGATCTGTCGGGCCGCGCCACCGCCTCACAACCGCAGGGGCTGCAGGGCGTGACGCATCTGATCTGGCCGGAATCGTCGTTTCCGTTTTTTTTGACGCGCGAGGCCGATGCGTTCGCGCAGATCACCAATCTGCTGCCGCCGAAAGCCATTCTGATCACGGGCGCGGTGCGGCTTGCCGATCCGGATCATCCAAAGGAATCGGGTGTCTATAATTCGATCTACGTGATCGACCATAACGGCGCGATCCCGGCGATCTACGACAAAGTCCATCTCGTGCCGTTCGGCGAATATCTGCCGTTCGAGAAAATTCTCGAAAGCATCGGCTTGCAGACCATAACGGAGGAGCGCGGCGGGTTTCTCTCCGGCGACCGGCATCGCGTCATCGCAGTTCCAGGCGCTCCGAATGCGCTGCCGCTGATCTGTTACGAGATCGTTTTCCCCGGCGAGATCACGCCAGCTGACGGGCGGCCAGGCTGGATCGTCAACGTGACCAATGACGGCTGGTTCGGCAACTCGACCGGTCCTTATCAGCACCTTCAGCAAGCGCGCCTGACCGCGATCGAAGAAGGCCTGCCGATCGCGCGCGCCGCCAATACCGGCGTTTCAGCCGTGATCGATCCGCTCGGACGGATCATCAATTCTTTGCCGCTGGGAGCCGAAGGGGTGCTCGATGCGCCCTTGCCGCGGCCGATCAGCGCGCCCGCCTATACCCGCTTGGGCGACGCGCCCGCAGCCATCATGGTCGTGATTGCGCTGATAATAGTTGCCCGGCGCCGGCTGCAATCTGATATGATGAAGGTATAATATATATATATATCAAACAGCTACATAAGTATCCGTCCATATAGACCGCCGCTTCAATGCTTGGCAAAAGCAGTGCGCAACCAGGGGACGTGGGGTGACCATCTCGACCCAAATAGGTAACAATTGAACCCATCCATTCTGGTCGCAAAAGGTCCTGGAAGTTGTATCGCGTAGTGAGGTAGTTTCATTTGTTACAGATTTGCTATCAATAGCCGGACCGAGACGAGACATAGGAGCTCATAAAAATGTTGGCCAAAAAGGCACCGAACCCCACCGACAAGCACGTCGGCAGCCGTGTGCGCATGCGCCGGATGATGCTGGGGATGAGTCAGGAAAAACTCGGTGACGCTTTGGGCCTGACGTTTCAACAAGTCCAGAAATACGAAAAAGGCACCAACCGGATCGGCGCGAGCCGGCTGCAGCAGATTTCGCACATTCTTCAAGTTTCGGTTTCTTTCTTCTTTGAAGGCGCGCCGAGCGCGCAGACATTGTCGAAGTCGGACGGTATGGGCGAAGCGCCCTCGCCGGCTTACGTGTCCGACTTCCTCGCCACTTCCGACGGCCTAGCACTGACCAAGGCGTTCATGCGCATCGACGACTCAAAATTGCGCCGGCGCATTGTCGACCTCGTCGAGCAAATCGCGAGCCGCGAAAAACGCTGAAAAAATCGCGCCGTTTCGCACTGCGCGATGCGGGCCTTCGCCCACTTTTTGCCCCCATCTTGACCGCAGAAAATTACGCTGCAACAACGGCGCAAGTCAGCGCGGCTAAGACCGTGCGGGGTTTGCCTTGAAAGCATTCGCTTGAAGGCCGGTTAGGGGAGTTTCTGCTGTGGCGCACGCCAATTATCTGTTCACGAGCGAGTCCGTGTCGGAAGGACATCCCGACAAAGTCTGCGATCAAATTTCCGACGCCATCCTCGACGCCTTCATCGAAAAAGACGTCAAGCTCGGCATCGCCGACGACAGCCTCGTGAATACCCGGCTCGGCTGCGAGACTTTGTGCACGACCAACAAGATCGTGATTGCCGGCGAAGGCCGCGGCCAGTTGTTCCGCAAGATCGGCAACACCGCAGTGGTCGACCGCGAATTGATCACACAGATCGCGCGCGGTGTGGTCAAGGACATTGGCTACGACCAGGAAGGCTTTTCCTATCACGGCGCCGACGTCGAGGTGCTGTTGCACGGCCAATCGCCCGATATCGCGATGGGCGTTGACGCCAAAAAGAAAAAGCACGGCGAGGAAGAAGGCGCCGGCGACCAGGGCATGATGTTCGGCTTCGCCTGCACCGAGAGCGAAGTCTACGAGAAGAACTCGTTCATGCCGGCGCCGATCTATTTTGCGCACAAAATCTTGAAAGTTCTCTCCGAGAAGCGTCGCTCCGGCCAGTTGTTCGATCTGCAGCCCGACGCCAAGAGCCAAGTCACCGTTCAATACGTCAACGGCAAGCCGGTCGGCTGCACCAAGGTCGTGGTCTCGACGCAGCACAACGAAAAGACCCGCAATGCCAAGAAATATACGCCCGGCATGGTGCGGGACATGATTGAGGACGCGGTTGAATCGGCGCTGCCGAAAGGCTGGATGCCCAAGCGCCCATCGGACTTCTTGGTGAACCCGACCGGCAATTTCGTCGTCGGCGGTCCGGACGGCGATTGCGGCCTGACCGGACGCAAGATCATCGTCGACACTTACGGCGGCTATGCTCCGCACGGCGGCGGCGCCTTCTCCGGCAAGGACCCGACCAAAGTGGATCGCTCGGCCGCCTATGCCGCGCGCTACTTGGCCAAGAACGTGGTCGCCGCCGGCGTCGCCGAGCGCTGCACCATCCAGGTCGCCTATGCGATCGGTGTCGCCGATCCGATGTCGGTCCTGGTCGACACCCACGGCACCAGCAAGGTCGAGGAAAAGAAGCTCGAAAAGCTTCTGCCCGAACTGTTCCGCCTGACGCCGACCAATATCCGCCGCACGCTCAAGCTTAATCGCCCGATCTATCGGCGCACCGCCGCTTACGGCCATTTCGGCCGTGCGCCGGACAAGGATGGCGGCTTCTCCTGGGAGAAGACCGACCTCGCCGCCCAGATCAAGAGCGCGCTGCGCTAACACTGAGTGGAAGCTTCTCACCACGGCCGGCACCGGCGCATGCTCGTGCCGGCCGTTTGCGTCTTTGCTATAGCTGCGAAGCGCGTATGCGCAGACTTGGATGGCCGCGATAATCGCGGCCGAACAATTGCCGCTATGACGGTCGATGGACCCGGAACTCAACAAATCCCGCGCGTTTTTTGGACGGCGCAAGGGCCATAAGCTGCGGCCCAATCAGACGCGTCTGATCGAAACGCTATTGCCGCGCCTTGCCGTCGATCTCACGCCGCCGGCGCCCGTCGGACTGAAAACGCTGTTTCCGGTTCCTGTCGGCGACGTCCGCCTGGAGATCGGATTTGGCGGCGGCGAGTTCATGATCGCGGAGGCCGAAAGCGAACCGGGCACCGGCTTTATCGGCGTCGAGCCTTTCGTCAACGGCATGGCGAAAGCGCTCGCCGCAATCGAGAGCAAAGAGCTGCGCAATGTGCGCCTGCACTTCGACGACGCGGTCAGTCTCATCGCCTGGCTTCCGGCCAAGTCGCTGGCGCGGATCGATTTGATCCACCCCGACCCGTGGCCGAAACGCCGGCACTGGAAACGCCGGTTTATTCAGGATGAGATGGTGGCGCGGCTCGCCCGCATCCTGCGGCCGGGCGGCGAGTTTCGTTTCGTGACCGATATTGCCGATTACGCGGCGTGGACGCTGCAACGTCTCATTCGCTCGCCCGATTTCGAATGGTCGGCGGAATGCGCCGACGATTGGCGCAAAGCCTGGCCCGGCTTCATTCGTACGCGCTACCACGCCAAGGCCGCGCGGGAAGAACGGACGTCATGCTTTCTGATTTTCCGAAGGGTTTGAGCACGATCCCGAAAAGGCCTGCCCTCGGACTTGATCCGTGGGTGGACACCGGTTTTCGGAAAAGATCATGCGCAGCGAAAATTTACGCTAAGCGCTCTGTTTGACCTGCCAGAAACGCACCACGCGCTGCGCCGTTGAGACCGAAAGCCGCTCGTAATTGCCGAGCGCCGCATCGAGACCGTGAACCGAAGTCTTATTGGCTTCTGCGCATGACACGAGAACCGTCTTGACGGTCGGCCAGCTCATGTCGGCCGCCTTGCACAGGATCAGCACCGGATCAGGCCTTTCGCCGGCCATGAGCCGATCGGCGATCTTGATCGGCACTTTGGCCAGCGCCGCCAGCGCCACCACGGTTTCTTCGTATTTGCGCTCGTCGGCGAACCCGGCGAGCACCGACTCGTTCATGCGGCCGGCCTGCATCAGGCCGAGCACGGCGCGTTGCGCCGTCCGATAATCGCGCGGACCGACCCGCGCGCCGACCTCGCTCGAGACTTTGTCGAGCACGCGTCGAATCTCCGCCTGCAATTCCGGGTTTGCCGCAGCGAGCAGGCGCTGATGCACGACTGCCGTCGCTTCGGTCAGGAGCTTGCGGAACATTTTCAGCGGAATGTCGGGACGCAGGCCTACTTTCTCGGCGAGGATGCCATCGCTTTCGGCACGCTCGACCAGGCGGACAAAGCCGTTTTCGGAAATGCGGGCGCCGTGGTTTGCCGCAACCTGACGCGCGACTTCACGATCGCCGCGCCGGACCAAAACATCGGTCACGGCCTCGCCGAGCGCAGGCCGCTGCGAGATGGCATGCAGGTGCGCCTGGCTCTTGGTCCTGGCGAGATCGACGAGGTCGGTCTCCTGCAAGCGCTTCGCGAGCTTTAGAATCGGGCCGGCGACATCGATATTGTCATCAAGCGCCAGCGTTCGCACCACATTGGTCGGGGCGTTGTCGAGCGGCGCAAGATGGCCGGACAATTCAGCCCGTGCCTTGGTCTCGATTTCCGCGATGAGAAGACCGAAGATACTATCGAAAAGATCGACTTGCTCGTTGCTGTAACGGCTCGAGCCATGGACAAACAGCGCGGTGATACGCTGCAGCATTTCGGCGCGCTTTTGACGCGTGCCGTGTGCGATGACGTCTTCGAGCTCGGGGATGAGCGAAGCGGCGGCACTCATCGTCGATCACCACTCAATTCGTCACCAGTCTTTGAAAAAGTCGTGGCACCGGTCAAAAAATCGATCGGAAGCATCGATCGGGAGCTGGCCGCAAATATGTCGGTGGCGAGCGCCGCAAATCCGCGTACTTAATTCCACCCTTGCGGAAAGATTAATTCACCAATCCTGAAGGAAATGTTGCAGGCTTTACCGGTGGTGCGGGAGGGAGTGGCCCGCTGACACTCTTGCAGCTGCCCTTGCAAAGGCCTGACAAACCGCTATATTCGGCGCGTCCGTCTAGGATACCTCATAACCGAACGGTTTTGAGAGTGGGTTCCCCCGGGGGCCCGCTCTTTTTTATTACCTGAGGTCCCGTTACCGAGGTCCGGGCGGCGCTCCGCACGACACGTTTTGCAAGGCCCACGTTTTGTTACAAGGCCACGTTTTGCAAGGAATGGTCCGTAACGCGTATGGACGACAGGACGACGAACGCTGAGCTTGTAAGCTTTGCCGACGAGCCGCGGCTCATCTCCGAGCCGGGGCGGGCGGCGCGCGTCGCTGCTGTCGTTGAGCCGGTGCTGGCGTCGCTCGGCTATCGCCTTGTTCGCGTGCGGGTATCCGCCTTTGCCGGCTGTACGGTGCAGATCATGGCCGAGCGGCCGGACGGCAGTATGAACATCGAGGACTGCGAAATCGCGTCCCGCGCGCTGTCGCCGGTGCTCGACGTCGCCGATCCGATCGAAAGCGCCTACCGGCTGGAAATCTCTTCGCCCGGCATCGACCGGCCGCTGGTGCGGCGCTCGGATTTCGATCGCTATGCCGGTCATATCGCGCATGTGGAAATGCAGGTTCCGATCGACGGCCGCCGCCGCTTTCGTGGCGAGCTTTTAGGCACCGACGGCGATTGCGCGCGGCTGTCCCACGGCGACGCGGAGAACGACCGCATCGAAGTGCAACTGCCGATCAACGACATGACGGAAGCCAGACTCGTGCTCACCGATTCGCTCATCGCGGAATCGTTGCGCAAGGGCAAGCAGAATCGGCAAACAGAATCAACGCAAGGAGACTCCTGATGGCGACGGTTAGCGCCAACAAACTCGAACTGCTGCAGATCGCCGAAGCGGTCGCGCGCGAAAAGGCGATCGACCGCAAGATCGTGCTCGGCGCCATGGAGGACGCGATCGCCAAAGCCGCGCGCTCGCGCTACGGCAGCGAGACCGAAGTTCGCGCCGAGATCGATCCGAAGAGCGGCGAGCTGCATCTGTCCCGCCACATGCTGGTGGTCGAGACCGTGGAAAATCCCGCGATCCAGATCAGCCTGGAAGACGCGCGCCGGCGCCATCCGGCGGCTCAGATCGGCGACACCATCGCCGATCCGCTGCCGCCGCTCGAATATGGCCGCATCGCCGCGCAATCGGCCAAGCAGGTGATCGTGCAGAAAGTGCGTGAAGCCGAGCGCGACCGGCAATATGACGAATACAAGGATCGCATCGGCGATATCGTCAACGGCATCGTCAAGCGCGTCGAATACGGCAATGTCGTCGTCGATCTCGGCCGCGGCGAAGCCATCGTGCGCCGCGACGAAATGCTGCCGCGCGAAGTGTTCCGCAACGGCGACCGCATTCGCGCTTACATTTACGATGTCCGCCGCGAGCAGCGCGGGCCGCAGATTTTCCTGTCCCGCACTCATCCGCAATTCATGTCGAAGCTGTTCGCGCAGGAGGTGCCGGAAATCTACGACGGTATTGTCGAGGTCAAATCAGTGGCGCGCGATCCCGGTTCGCGCGCGAAAATCGCCGTGGTATCGCGCGATTCTTCGGTCGATCCGGTCGGCGCCTGCGTCGGCATGCGCGGCTCGCGCGTGCAAGCCGTGGTCAATGAATTGCAGGGCGAGAAGATCGACATCATTCCGTGGTCGCAAGACATCGCGACCTTCGTCGTCAACGCGCTTGCTCCGGCCGAGGTCGCCAAAGTCGTGCTCGATGAAGAGCGTGAGCGCATCGAAGTGGTGGTGCCCGACCAGCAGCTCTCGCTCGCCATCGGTCGGCGCGGCCAGAATGTGCGCCTCGCCTCGCAGCTCACCGGCTGGGACATCGACATCCTCACCGAGCAGGAAGAGTCGGAGCGCCGCCAGGCGGAATTCGAGAACCGCACCCGTATGTTCATCGACACACTCAATGTCGACGAAGTAATCGGACAGTTGCTCGCCTCGGAAGGCTTCGGCTCGGTCGAAGAGCTGGCGATGGTCGATCCGAAAGAGATCGCCGGCATCGAAGGCTTCGACGAGGACACCGCGAACGAGTTGCAGACCCGCGCCCGTGAATATCTCGCCAAGATCGAGGGCGAGCTCGATGCCAAGCGCAAGGAGCTCGGGGTCGAGGACGAACTCAAGGAAGTCGAGGGTGTTACCGCGGCGATGCTGGTCCGCTTCGGCGAGAACGGCATCAAGACGATCGAAGATCTTGCCGGCTGCGCCACCGACGATCTCGCCGGCTGGACCGAACGCAAGGACGGCGAGGCAGTCCGGCAAGCGGGCATCCTCGACGGCTTCGAGATTTCACGTGAGGAAGCCGAAGCCCTCATCATGCAAGCACGGCTCAAAGCCGGCTGGATCACCGAGGCCGATCTTGCAGCGCCTGAGGCGCCGGAAGCGGCACCTGCCGAGGCGGAAGCCTAACGGAGCCCGGTGCCAGGCATGACGTCTACGACCGAAATCGAGCTCGACAGCGGGCCGCGCGCACAGGAGGTCGAACGCCTGTGCGTCGCGACGCGCGAAGTGCGTCCGGTTTCGGACTTGATCCGTTTCGTCATCGGACCGGACGGCGAGGCGGTGCCCGACCTCAAGCGCAAACTGCCGGGCCGCGGCGTCTGGGTCACCGCGACGCGCGATGTGCTCGGCGAGGCGATCAAACGCAAAGTCTTTGCGCGGGGCTTCAAGCGCGACGTCCGGCTGCCGCCCGACCTGCTTGACCAGACCGGGCGGCTCATCGAGCAATCCGCGCTCGACGCGCTCGCCATCGCCGCCAAAGCAGGCTCCGTGGTTTCAGGTTTCGCCAAGGTTGAGAATGCGTTGACGCGTTACCATGTATTAGCGCTCCTGCATGCCGCCGAAGCCGCGCCCGATGGCGTAAAAAAGCTTAATGCTGCACTGCATCGTACCCTCGACGCTGGCTCGATCCCAGTGATCCAAGCACTTTCGGGGGCGCAATTGGATTTGGCACTTGGCCGGCCAAATGTGATACATGCAGCCTTGCTCGCCGGATCTGTGAGCGACACGTTTTTGGCGCGTTTGCAGCGCCTGGAACGGTTTCGCACCGGCATTTTAGGTACAAATCGAGGCGCAGGCGCCGGTTCATCCACCGGCAACGCCGTGCCGCACTGACCGAGAACAAGCGTACGGAACTGGATACGAATGACCGAGACGACGAAAAATAGCGGCGAGAAACTGAGCGTGACGCCGAGCAAAACGCTGACGCTCAAGCGGCCGGGAGTGGAGCAGGGCGTAGTGCGCCAGAGCTTCAGTCACGGCCGCAGCAAGGCTGTCGTCGTCGAGAAGGTCAAACGCCGTATCGGCCCCGGCGAGGCCAAGCCCGAACCAGCCGCCGCAGCGCCCGCGGCCGCGCCGAAGCGCGCAGGCGCGCCAGCGCCTAGCCGCAATACTGCGCCTTCGCAAACCCAGAGCGCCGCTCCCGCCGCCCCGAAATCCTCCGGCGTCGTGCTGCGCACGCTGACCGACGACGAACGCACCGCCCGCGCTCAGGCGCTTGCCGGTGCGCAATTGCGCGAGCACGAAGAACGCGAGCGCGCCGAGGAAGAGGCGCGCGTTCGCCGGACCCGCGAAGAGTCGGAGCGCGTCGACCGCGTCGCCGCGGAAACGCGCAAACGCGACGAAGAAGATCGCCGCAAGCACGACGAAGAGACCAAGCGCAAGGCCGACGAAGTGGCCAAGAAACGCTTCGGCGGTGATACGACATCGCCGCTCAAGCTCGGTGCGCCGCGCCCGGCCCAAGAGGCCGAAGAGGACGAGGCGCCACGTACTCCCCGCCGCAGCCCCGGCGGCGCTGTCGTGCGGCCGGCGCCGGCGCCGAAGCCGACACGCGCCGGCGTTGGCGGTGAAAAACGCCGCGGGCGTCTGACCGTCGTGACCGCGTTGACGGCCGACGAAGTGCGCGAGCGCTCCGTCGCATCGTTCCGCCGCCGCGTTCAGCGCATGACCGGACACCGCGATGAGCCGAAGGAAAAGATCGCGCGCGAGGTCACGGTCCCGGAAACGATCACCATTCAGGAATTGGCCAACCGCATGGCCGAGCGCGGCGTCGACGTGATCCGCATACTAATGCAGCAAGGCCATATGGTGAAGATCACCGACACGATCGACGCCGACACCGCCCAGCTCATTGCCGAGGAACTCGGCCATACCGTGCGCCGAGTCGCCGAGTCGGACGTCGAAGAAGGCATGTTCGATGCGCCGGACGATCCGGCGAGCTTGCTGTCGCGCGCGCCCGTCGTCACCATCATGGGCCATGTCGACCACGGCAAGACGTCGCTGCTCGACGCCGTCCGCTCGACCGAAGTCGCGGCCGGTGAAGCCGGCGGCATTACCCAACATATCGGCGCCTATCAGGTGACCTCGCCGTCCGGCGGCCGCATCACCTTCATCGATACGCCCGGCCATGCCGCCTTCACCGCGATGCGCGCCCGCGGCGCCAAGATCACCGATATCGTCGTGCTGGTCGTTGCCGCCGACGACGGCGTCATGCCGCAGACCGTCGAAGCGATCCAGCACGCCAAGGCGGCGAAAGTTCCGATCATCGTCGCCGTCAACAAGATCGACAAAGCCGACGCCAAGCCCGAGCGCGTGCGCACGGAACTGCTGCAGCATGAGATCCAGGTCGAATCGCTCGGCGGCGACGTGCTCGAAATCGAAGTGTCGGCCAAGGAAAAGACCAATCTCGACAAGCTGCTCGACATTATCGCGTTGCAGTCGGAAGTGCTGGAATTAAAGGCCAATCCGAACCGCGCGGCCGAGGGCACCGTGATCGAGGCGCGGCTTGACCGCGGCCGCGGCCCGGTCGCCACCGTGCTGGTTCAGCGCGGCACCTTGAAGCCCGGTGATATCGTCGTGGCCGGCACCGAATGGGGCCGCGTCCGCGCGCTGATGTCGGATACCGGCCATTCCGTTGTCGCGGCCGGACCGTCGATGCCGGTCGAAGTTCTGGGCTTCAACGGCACGCCGGAAGCCGGCGACCGACTCGCGGTTGTCAATTCCGAAGCCCGCGCCAGGGAAATCACCGATTACCGCGAGCGTCAGAAGCGCGAAAAAATGGCGGCACGGCAGACCGGCATGCGCGGTTCGCTCGAGCAGATGATGAGTCAGCTCAAGACGTCAGGCCGCAAGGAATTTCCGCTGCTGATCAAGGGCGACGTGCAGGGCTCGATCGAAGCGATCCTTGGTGCGCTCGATAAGCTTGGCACCGACGAAGTCGGTGCGCGGGTGATTTACGCGGGCGCCGGCGGCATCACCGAATCCGACGTCACGCTGGCGGAAGCCTCGGGCGCGGCCGTCATCGGCTTTAATGTCCGTGCGCACAAGGAAGCGCGCGAGGCCGCCGAAGCCGCCGGCATCGAGATCCGCTATTACGACATCATCTACAATCTCGTCGATGACGTGAAAAAGGCGATGTCGGGTCTCCTCGCGCCGACATTGCGCGAGACCATGCTCGGCAATGCCACGATCCTCGAAGTCTTCAAGGTTTCGAAGGTCGGCAACATCGCGGGCTGCCGCGTCACCGACGGCACCGTCGAGCGCGGCGCCAATGTGCGGCTCATCCGCGACAATGTCGTCGTCCATCAGGGCAAGCTGTCGCAGCTCAAGCGATTCAAGGACGATGCGCGCGAGGTTGTCGCCGGCCAGGAATGCGGCATGGCGTTCGAGAATTATCAGGACATGAAAGTCGGCGACACGATCGAGTGCTATCGCGTGGAGACCGTTCAGCGGACGCTCTGAGTCCTACACTCACGTCCGCAACTCCACCTCGTTGCCGGGACCTTTTCCGGCAATCCCGAAGTTAGAAGCAAAGCATATTGAATTGAGATGCGCGGGCCACGCCCGCGCATGACGGCAGTAGAAAATGACACGTCACCATCAGCGCGAACATTCTGCGGGCGGTTCGCAGCGTCAGCTCCGCGTCGGCGAATTGATTCGCCACGAGCTCGCGGAAATGCTGTCGCGCGGCGACATCCACGACCCGGTCGTCGAAGCGCATATGATCACGGTGCCGGAAGTGCGCATGTCGCCGGATCTGCGGCTCGCCACGATCTATGTCATGCCGCTCGGCGGCCGTGACGCGACCGACGTCGTCGCGGCGCTCGAACGCAACAAACGCTATGTTCGCGGTGAAATCGCGCGGCGCGTTAATCTAAAATTTGCACCTGAAATTCGCTTCCGCGTTGACGAACGATTCGACGAAGCAGAACGGATCGAGAAGCTTTTGCGAACACCTGTAGTCCAGCGCGACCTCGAGAGCGAAAAAGAATCAGGCGACGAGAAAGACGAATCATGAGCGCTCAAGCCATCGTCGAACAGAAGATCGCCGAGTTGTCCGACTCGCGTCCGGACCAGTCGGCCCCGGAGCAGTCAAGGCAGCGCAGCAAGCAGAAAAAATCCAACAAGCGCGACGTCCACGGCTGGGTCGTACTCGACAAGCCGGTCGGCATGACCTCGACGCACGCAGTTGCCGTGATCAAGCGGCTGTTTGCGGCGAAACGCGCGGGACATGCAGGGACGCTTGACCCCCTCGCCTCCGGCTGCCTGCCCATCGCACTCGGGGAAGCCACCAAGACCGTGCCTTACGCGGTCGATAGCCGAAAGACCTACCTCTTCACCGTGCGCTGGGGTGAGGAACGCGACACCGACGATGCCGAAGGCCGGGTCGTGGCGACGAACGAAGGCCGGCCGGACGCGGCCGCCATTAAGACGCTGCTGCCCCGTTTTACCGGAATCATAGAGCAGGTGCCACCCCGCTACTCCGCGATAAAGATAGATGGTGAGCGAGCTTATGATTTAGCACGGGGTGGAGAGACCGTGGAACTGGCTCCCCGGCCGGTCACGATCTACCGCCTGGAGCTCGTAGACATGCCAGATTCCGACCATGCGGTGCTGGCGGCCGAATGTGGCAAGGGGACTTATGTGCGGTCGCTGGCCCGCGATCTCGGCCGGGCGTTGGGGGTCTTGGGCCATGTCGCGGCGCTACGCCGGAACCGGGTCGGGCCGTTTCACGAGGCCGACATGATACCCCTGGAACAGGTTGAAGGTTTGTGCCATAGAGCCGCCGCAGGCGAGGGACACCTTGCCGATACGCTTCTGCCGATCGAGACCGCGCTGGACGACATCCCGGCGCTGGCCGTGAGCCCGGCGGACGCGGCAAGGCTCGCTAGGGGCCAAGCCGCATTGTTGCGCGGACGGGATGCCTCAATCTTCCGCGGTATGGTCCAGGTCGCCTCAAGCGGCCAACTCGTGGCCATTGCCGAGGTCGAACGCGGTGAAATCGTTCCCCGACGTGTGTTTAATTTAGCCGGGATCGCAGGCCGAGCCGGCAGAAAGAGGGTTCAGGACGATGTCGACAACAACCGCGCGTAAAGCGGAAGTGATCAAGACGTACGCCTTAAAGGCCGGCGATACCGGTTCGCCCGAAGTGCAGGTTGCACTGCTGTCGGAGCGGATCAATCAATTGACCGATCATTTCAAGACTCATGTCAAAGACAACCATTCGCGGCGCGGCTTGCTCAAGCTCGTGTCGCAGCGGCGCCAGATTCTCGATTACCTCCGGCGCACCGACGACGAGCGTTACAAAGGATTGATCGAGCGGCTGGGTATCCGCCGCTAACAAATTCGCGCGCGGGGCCGTCCCGCGCGCTTGTCGGCGGAGCGCATGAGGCGTCCGCTGTTACCCGGCAGCGAAGCTGCCGCTTTGTCGAATGGGCTTATGCCCGTTTGTATCCGATGAAGGTCCGAAAGCCATGGCAGGATCGCCGGACGCTGATACGGCATTGCAGCTTCGCTGCAGCGCCGTCAGCGTCTCGCCGTCTTGCTTATGGCTTTCGCACTTTCGCGAGAACCATGAGAGAAAATCACGATGTTCAATACTCAAACTGTGGAACTTGACTGGGGTGGCCGGCCGCTCAAGCTAGAAACCGGAAAGGTCGCACGCCAGGCCGACGGCGCCGTTGTCGCCACTTATGGCGAGACCACCGTGCTGGCGACCGTCGTCGCCGCCAAGCAACCCAAATCCGGCATCGACTTCCTGCCGCTGACCGTCAATTACACCGAGAAATACTACGCGGCTGGGCGCATCCCCGGGGGCTATTTCAAGCGCGAACGCGGCCCGACGGAAAAGGACACTCTCACCTCGCGCCTGATCGATCGTCCGATTCGTCCGCTGTTCGCCGAAGGCTGGCGCTGCGACACCCAGGTCATCGTCACCGTGCTCTCCCATGATCAGGAAAACGATCCCGATATCGTCGCGATGATCGCAGTCTCCGCCGCGCTGACGCTGTCCGGCGCACCGTTCATGGGTCCGATCGGCGCCGCGCGCGTCGGCTTCAGCAACGGCGAATATGTGCTGAACCCGACGCTCGACGAGATGAAAGAGACCAAACTCGATCTCGTCGTCGCCGGCACCCAGGACGCCGTGCTGATGGTCGAGTCGGAAGCGCAGGAGCTGTCCGAAGAGATCATGCTTGGCGCCGTGATGTTCGGTCACCGCCACTTCCAGCCGGTGATCAAAGCGATCATCGCGCTCGCCGAGAAAGCCGCCAAGGAGCCGCGCGAATTCGCGATGCCGGAGACGGCGGTGCTGGAAAAGGAAATGCTCGGCGTCATCGAGCAGGACCTGCGCAAGGCCTATGCGATCCCGGCCAAGCACGAGCGCCAGGACGCGGTCGCCGCCGCCAAGAAGAAGGTGATGGAGCACTTCTTCCCGGACGGCACCGACAATCCGGACCGGCCGATGACGCAGATCGCGGCGGTCTTTAAGGAGCTCGAAGCCAAAATCGTGCGCTGGAATATTCTTGATACCTCAAAGCGCATCGACGGCCGCGATCTCGTGACCGTACGGCCGATTGTCGTCGAAGCCGGCTTCCTGCCTCGCACGCACGGTTCGGCGCTGTTCACGCGCGGCGAGACGCAAGCCATCGTCGTCGCCACGCTCGGCACCAGCGAAGACGAGCAATTCATCGACGCGCTGCAGGGCACCTACAAGGAATCCTTCCTGCTGCATTACAACTTTCCGCCGTTCTCGGTCGGCGAAACCGGCCGCATCGGCGCACCGGGCCGCCGCGAAATCGGCCACGGCAAGCTCGCCTGGCGCGCGATCCGTCCGATGTTGCCGGCGAAGGAAGAGTTTCCCTACACCATCCGCGTGGTGTCGGAGATTACCGAATCGAACGGCTCGTCGTCGATGGCGACGGTCTGCGGCACCTCGCTCGCATTGATGGACGCCGGCGTGCCGCTCAAGCGGCCGACCGCGGGCATCGCGATGGGCCTGATCCTCGAAGACAAGCGCTATGCCGTGCTTTCCGACATTCTCGGCGACGAGGATCATCTCGGCGACATGGACTTCAAGGTCGCGGGCACCTCCGAAGGCGTGACCGCGCTGCAGATGGACATCAAAATCGCCGGAATCACCGAAGAGATCATGAAGGTCGCGCTGAGCCAGGCGAAGGGCGGCCGCATGCATATCCTGGGTGAGATGGCGAAGGCTCTCGACCACGCGCGCGCCGAGCTCGGCGAATACGCGCCGCGCATCGAGACCTTCAAGATCCCGACCGACAAGATCCGCGAAGTGATCGGCACCGGCGGCAAGGTGATCCGCGAGATCGTCGAGAAGACCGGCGCCAAGATCAATATCGAGGACGACGGCACCGTGAAGGTCGCGTCGGCCGACGGCGAATCGATCAAGGCGGCAATCAACTGGATCAAGTCGATCGCATCGGAGCCGGAAGTCGGTCACATCTACGAAGGCACCGTGGTCAAGGTCATGGACTTCGGCGCTTTCGTGAACTTCTTCGGCGCCAAGGATGGCCTGGTCCACATCAGCCAGCTCGCGGCGCGCCGCGTGCAAAAGACCTCCGACGTCGTCAAGGAAGGCGACAAGGTGAAAGTTAAACTGCTCGGCTTTGACGAACGCGGCAAGACGCGGTTGTCGATGAGGGTCGTCGATCAAGAGACCGGCGAGGATCTCGAAGCCAAGCAGAAGGCGGAAGGCGAGCAGCCGCAAGAAGCAGCGGCAGGCGGCGCGGAATAACGCGCTGTCGGCTCGATCGCTTGACACTAAAGACAAAGGC